>Ga0214921_10000006_pt1 | contig 464605 bp, 521 predicted proteins | sample LL1505_MetaG_FD_177992 | JGI IMG/M metagenome (GOLD analysis project Ga0214921, IMG submission 177992) | Freshwater microbial communities from Lake Lanier, Atlanta, Georgia, United States - LL-1505 | ecosystem: Environmental > Aquatic > Freshwater > Lake | place: USA: Georgia | collected... | reverse complement strand
GTGACCAAGGCCCTGACGGCCCACAAGGTTTCCAGGGTGACCAAGGTCCAGATGGCCCACAAGGTTTCCAAGGCGACCAAGGCCCAGATGGCCCACAAGGTTTCCAGGGTGACCAAGGACCTGACGGCCCACAAGGTTTCCAGGGCGACCAAGGCCCAGATGGCCCACAAGGTTTCCAAGGCGACCAAGGTCCAGATGGCCCACAAGGTTTCCAAGGTGATCAAGGTCCAGATGGCCCACAAGGTTTCCAAGGTGATCAAGGTCCAGATGGCCCACAAGGTTTCCAAGGCGACCAAGGCCCAGATGGCCCACAAGGTTTCCAGGGTGACCAAGGTCCAGATGGCCCACAAGGTTTCCAGGGTGACCAAGGTCCAGATGGCCCACAAGGTTTCCAGGGTGACCAAGGTCCAGATGGCCCACAAGGTTTCCAAGGCGACCAAGGTCCTGACGGCCCACAAGGTTTCCAAGGCGACCAAGGCCCAGATGGCCCACAAGGTTTCCAAGGTGATCAAGGCCCAGATGGCCCACAAGGTTTCCAGGGTGATCAAGGTCCTGACGGCCCACAGGGTTTCCAAGGTGATCAAGGATATCAAGGTCCGATAGGTCCTGCTAGTTTGCAAGCTGGTTATGATGGTGGAAATACTATTAATGGATTTGTTTTACAAATGGATATTAGTAAATCATTTATTTCAATCACAGAATATTTAAATACCGCTACTGGAACTGGAGTTGTGTGTATTGGGAATGGCGCTGGTGGTAATCAAACTGGTAATGGAGTGATTCAGATAGGTGAATCTGCTGGTCAAAATAATACGGGCAGCTATTCTATTCAATTGGGATTTGGTGCTGGATCGGGCATGGGGCTTAGTGGTAATACTGGTTATAATGTTGTTCAAATAGGATATCAAGCTGGTTTTTATAATACCGGTGACAATTCAGTTCAACTGGGTTATGCTGCTGGTTCAAATAATACCGGTGACAATTCAGTTCAACTGGGTTATGCTGCTGGTTCAAGTAATGCCGGTAATCAAGCAGTTCAATTAGGTAATGGTGCTGGTCTGGCTAATAGTGGTAATGGTGTAGTTCAGATAGCTGAATCTGCTGGATATCTTAATATGGGTAATGGGGTGATTCAGATAGGTGAAAGTGCTGGACAACGTAATATGGGCAGCTATTCTATTCAATTGGGATTTGGTGCTGGCTCGGGCATGGGGTTTACTGGTAATACTGGTAATTATGTTGTTCAAATAGGTTACAATGCTGGGTACAATAATACCGGAGGAAATTCAATTCAACTGGGTTATGGTGCTGGTCAGAATAATAGTGCTGGTGGTGTAGTTCAAATTGGTGATTCTGCTGGAGGCTTTAATGTTGGGCAATCTGCTATTCAGATAGGCGCTGGTGCTGGTGGGGGTGTTTTCACAGGCGACAATTCAGTTCAGATAGGCGTTGGTGCTGGTGGGGGTGGTAATGATGTGGTTCAAATAGGTTACTATGCTGGGTCTCAAAATAGCGGAAACAATGTTTTACAACTTGGAAAAAACGCTGGTTTTAATAATACTGGTGATGATGTTTTACAACTCGGGCAAGATGCTGGTAAAAATAATACAAAAGATGGGGGTGTTTTTATAGGACCAAATGCTGGATATCAAACTTTTAGTATGACTGGGTATACCGGAAATGATAATGTTTTTGCTATATCAAATCAATCTATTCGAGAATTTTCTAATAGGTCGGCAGCACTTATAGCAATAACACAATTAAATGGTTATCCAGTTGGTAGTACATATCTTTATTTAAATGCTACTACAAATGCAGTTGAGTATGTAAGATTATAGAATTTTTTCTAAATTTAAATAATTCTTAACGTAATCTTCAATGCCATCCTCTAAACTAGTAAAGGGTCTGTCATATCCGGCAGACCTGATTTTATCCATATTAGCTTGTGTGAAATATTGATAAGAATCTCGGATTTCAATAGGTGTTGGTGTGAATTCAATATTCTCTTCTATATCTAAAGAGTTGAAAACACTTTTAGCTACATCTAAAAAAGTTCTTGCCTGTCCGCTTCCAAGATTATAAATACCTGAATTTATCCTCTTGTTGAAAAACCAAATCATAACATCAACCACGTCTTTAACATAGATAAAATCTCTTTTTTGGTGTCCGTTCTCAATACCCTCTTTGTGAGATTGAAATAGGCAAAGTTTTTGGTTTTCCTTTATTTGTTTATATGAGTGGTAAATAACCGAAGCCATTTTACCTTTGTGGTACTCATTAGGACCATAAACGTTGAAGAATTTAAGACCGGTCCAAAAATAAGGTTTATTTTCTTGTTCAAGTATCCAAATGTCAAAATTTTGTTTTGACTCACCATAAGGATTCAGTGGTTTTAATTCTGAAATAAGTGGTTCATAATCTACATATCCAAGTTCTCCCGAACCATAAGTCGCTGCTGATGAAGCATATAGAATTGGAATTTGATATTTTGTGCAGATACTGTATAGTTCTTTAGAGTAGTTAAAATTAAACTTATCAAAAATATCTTTGGATTTCTCCATAGTGTCTGTTCTAGCTCCCAAATGAAAAATAAAATCAACATTTATTTGATTATCTTCTAACCATTTGGGGAATTCTTCTCTATTGATATACTTTGAAATTTGTTTATCATTAAGATTTTTTTTTCTGAAAAGGGTTGATGGTGAAAAATCATCAACTGCTACAATTTCGTTGAACCCATCAGTGTTTAGTTTTGAAATAAGGCAAGAGGCTATAAAACCCAAAGCGCCAGTGACTACTATCATAAAAATTATATTATCAAAAATAAATAAGTTATTGAGAACCCTCTGGATGGTTTATGAAGGAGTTTCCACAATCCGATGATAAGTCGGAGTTGTATCCTTTTTTGATGTTAATTCACAACACCCAAATATTCTTTTTCTCTAACCTTTGTCCTCACATACAAAGACAACTTTGTGAGACGCTTGTGGGTTTATCAAACCTACACGTTAGAGCTTTATATTTAATTTTCTTTCCCAGTGCTCTACCATAAAGTAGTCTCCTCCAAAGAACTTTTTCAGATCCTTAACAAAACGGTCCTGTTGTTTCTTTGAAAGGGTTTGAAACTCTCTACGATAGTGGGTGAAGTAGAAGATTTTCTCTTGTGGTATAGGGCCAAACGAATTTCTTGAGAATACTCTCTTGGTTATAAAGTAAGCCGATTGTTGTTTCGTTTTCATAATACAAAGGTAGTAATATATTACTCAGATTCCAAATAGTTTTTTATATTTTTATTACCAAGAGGAATTTCTTTCAAGACATATTCCATCGGAAATTTTATATTGCATCCAATCACTTTTACTGAAAGTGAATCTTTTTACATTTCCAGAGCATTGGTTTTGCACATCAAGGAAATAATATCCCCAATCGTCTACTCCCTTATCAAGGACATAACCACACTGACAATTTCTTTGTGGTGGACTTTGGTAGTATGTACCATAGGTATATACTGGTCTTGGAGACGGTTGCGTGTAATAATAACACGAACTCAAAAATAAGGTTAGGAATGGAATTAGTTTTTTCATGAAAGTAAATTTAAAATTAAATAGATTATGAATATAAAAAATAAAACATTGAAAATTTTTCTAGCCAATTTCCAAGCTATATAAAGTAGACCGAGAAAAATTATTACTTTGAACATTAATACAAATATATTAATTTTTATTAAGAACACAAAATTTTTTCACTTTTTTAAAGTGAAGAGAATAGACGTTCCAATAACTCCCAAAATAAGTAATAAAGTCCTGCCAAGAAATGTGAAATTAACATTGGCTATACTTGTTTTAGACATATCTCTAAATCCGTGTGGATAAACTGTTTGGTCAATTTTGTTTCTTGTTTTATAATAAAATCCATTATGAAAAAAAGGTAATATCATACCCAAACAAATAGTTGTAAGTAACCAGTTAATTACTGTCCCATCTGACATTGAGTAAGCAAACACAGACCCAACTATAGATCGCATCCAAAAATATTGTGGATGCAAATCTTTGAATTTAAAGTCCTTTAAACAGTATTTGCCAACATTAGCACTATACCAATAGTAGGCATCACAATATCCAAAAAGTGATGAATATACTATCCACAATATAAATATGGTAAAATAAGAGACTAATTGTTCCATGACAAAACAGTATATATTAATACTGTCCGATGAATTATTTTTTACTCATAAATTTAGGACAATCTAAATCCTTCCATTTGATTTGCTCCATTTTTTTGTCCAAAGTTATTACCAAAACTTCACAATTAAATTTATGAGGAACTTTATGAATGCCTATTAAATGAAAAGTATCTTTCAGCATTGGGTGGTCTAATTTTAGTGAATCACTATAATAAATAATTAGAGTATTTTTTATTGAGGTGTCAATATTTTTTTCTTGTAATCTATTGCAGATTAATTTTGAAAAATTATTTAATGTGGGATTGGTTTTTAGCGGTCTTAATTTATTTAAGGTTCTTTTGAAATTGATTTGCATCAATATTTTAATTTCAAATTCAGAATAATCATCTTTTTCACTTGATGTATTTAGAGTTTGTAAATATTGACCAAAAGCATTAATTGGAAATAGTGAAAATAATATAATGATGATTATTCTCATAACTATTAGATTAACCGATTTTCAACAAATGTAGTAACACATCACACTTTTCGTATTCTTCCTTTTTTTCGTAATGATCAATCATAATCTTTAATGTCTGTTGATGGTCTTTATCTTTAATTAACTCTTCTTTGAAATATTTTGAGAATTCATTTGTTATAGCATCATATAACTTATCTACAAATAAGTCGTAGTCTTTATCTCTCAATTGTAAGAGTTCAAGTAAAACTTGATGGTGTTTTTTCATTTTTTTGTAATTGCTTTTCTCATTTTGCTTCTTGCAATTTTTAGAATTCTATTAACCTTTGACTCTTCTATTCCAACTATATTTCCAACCTCTCTTGTTGATAATGATGAAGTTTGTTCAATTCCATAAAATAGTTTTGTTATTTTTATCTCCTCGGGTGTTAATTTGTTTAAGAAAAAAATTAGTTGATTATTTTGTTCTTCGTTTTGAAATGGATCTGAAAATTCTTCAGATAATATGTGGTCGCCTAAAGTATCTTCATTTTCATCACCCATGGTTTTGTCCAATTCCACATTGTGTAAATTTCCCTCCCATTCTCCAGCAACTTTTTGTTTATAAATATCATACTCTTTATTGTGTGGTAGTTTTACTGTTCTGCCATATTCCACAATTGATTCATTAAGATATTTTCTTATCCAAAATTGAGCATATGTTATAAATCTTGTGTCTTTATCGGATGTGAATCTTTTAGCGGCTTCAATCAAACCAGCATTACCTTCTTGGATTAAATCATCAATATTAACACCCATTCCAATAAATTTGTTTGCGAGTAATACAACGAATTTTAGGTTGTGTAAAACCAATTCGTTCAAAGCATTTGTATCACCTGCTTGTATTTTTACAGCAAGTGCGTGTTCCTCTTTTTTAGTAAGAGGTGATGATACCTTCTCAATTTCTTTGAAATAGAGGTCAATGGTATCTGATATTTCAAATTTCTTTGCCATTTTATTAATTATATAATTAAATATACAAATAGTTATAAATATGAAACTTTGATATAAGGAAATATATAATTATAACCATGAAAAAAATTATTACAACCCTTCTTCTTTTCTTCTCAATTACCATTTGCTTTTCTCAACAAGTGTATAAGTGGAGAGCTTCTGATTATTCATCCAGGTTATCATATAATAATGGTGAGTCTTGGGGTTTATGGAGTGAGTGGTCTACATCTGGAGTTCTAATAGTATCTCAAAATGAAAGAGTTAATGTTTATTCTTCTACACCACAGACTTATGATATGATTGAAGGTGTTACTAAATCATATGATGAGAAAAGTAATCCTATTTATTCTGTAATGTTCTGTAATGTGTGTGGATGAAAATGGAACAAAGTGTAAAATGATTTGGTATCACACAAGTGATAACGGGAGTTATGTTATTTTCCAATTTTCTAACTTGGAACTAATGTATAGGGTTGTATCTTTAAACAATTAATTATGAAAGGCACAATACACAATATTCACAAATTAAATAATTCTTGGATTTTTAAAACCTATGAAAAGGTAGGTAAAGATTTAATTCCAAAAAGAATTCCATTTATAACCTTGGATAAAAGTTACACCGATGGTCAGGAAATTGAAGTAGTAATTTCAAATGATGGTGTAGTTGAAATTGCTAGAGAAAAAATCTAGAACAATTTTTTACAAATAAGTAAATTATTATCAATCCAATTTACTGAAGTCGGGAGAATTAGGAGATCAAAACTGATATTATTATATTTACTTTTCCACTCCTCAATTTTAATTTTGAAAAGAGGAATTTCCTTGTTTGCTATGTCCTCAATTATAAAATATCCATTCTTTGATAGTTTGTGAATACTGTTTTCAAAGAATGTGACGTTAGCCGCAAATTCATGTAAACCGTCCTCAAGTATGATATCAAATTGTCCATAGAGGTCAGCATCGTTCCACATTTTTTTAATTTCAAATGGGTTAGTTTGGTCACAAAAATAAGTTTTGATTCTTTCAGTGTTGAATAGAATTTCCTTATCAATATCTGCTCCGAAGATTTGGGAGTTTGGAAAAAAGTCTGCCCAAGCGTATAAAGAAGCTCCTGGTTTACCATCTTTACCCATATTTGATGGTACCTGAGTATTATTAGTTCCAAGGCCAAGCTCAAATACTTTTAATTTATCAAACCTGATATTCTCAAAAAGGGAATTGTAAACGGGTGTGTAATTATGCCAAGTTTTTTCTAAATTCTCACCACCTTTATCACTTCCATATTTTTGCATTAATTCGCAAAGAAGAGTTGGTGTTTTAACATCAAAATCAATCATAAATATGGTATGATAGGAAATTAAAAAGTTTACTTTTTAACTTGATCTGATATAAAATCAAATAAAAATTTAACAGTTAAAAGAATTGCAATTAAAGCAAAAATTATTTGAGATTTATTTTCTTGGATACAATAATAAGGAATTATTTGGCCAAATATACCAACTCCAATGGTTTTTAAAGTTCCTAAATCTTCAAATTTAGTTAGTGAGAAGAAAAAATAAGAGTCAGAATAAACCTTTTCATCAACTACAATGTTTACCAATTTCTCTATATACCCACTTGGCTTATTATACTCTTTTAGGAATTCTACACGAGCAAATTCTTTGTGAACATCAATATCTGGATTAGTTACTACTGCTATTGTGCAAAGTATTTGAACTAAAAATAAAAGTAATATTTTAATTTTCACCTTCAAAAAATACCCTTTAGATTATATATTTCACCCAAAAGATGAAATTAATCTAAATTGTAACTCAAATTGCCAAGAGTTGTACTATAGCTTGGTCTTTGGTATCCAATTTTTGCGTTAAAAGAAAACATTTGTCCATCTTTCTGAATTTTTGTCCAATATTTATCACAAGCAAATTGATTGAAATCACACCATCCAAGTAGACCGTTTATTCCTTCGTGCCAAAGTGGTATAATTTTTTCAAGTCCCTTCTTTGAGACCATATAACCAGCAGTTGTTGTACAAGGTTGTTTTGATTCACTTATCAAATCATCAATTGGAATTATTTGACCGATACAACTTGTTGAGAATAACATCACATCATATTCATAGTCTCTTGAGACAAATTCTCTAATTTGTCTTTGTGACTCTTCAATCGGATCGGAAAAAGTAAAATCATCTTCAAAAATTAATAAATGTTTAAAATCTTTATCTTGATATTGTTCAAATATTTTAAGGTGTGATTTGAAACATCCAATTAGTTTATTTGCGTAATTATTACCGGTTGAACTATTGAATTCGGCTGGTTGTATTTTTACTTTATTGAGCGGTATCCCAATTTTCTTGAATTCTTTCAGGGTATCATAAAGTCTATCTTGTCTAACGGTATCGTTGATGATCCAAATATCATCAATTCCATCCCAACAGGTATTACCCTCAAATGAATCATAGCTGAACTTCATTGCCCATTTATAATGTCTGAAACTTGGATTTTCTGTTATTAGTGAATGCTTTCCGACTGGATAATCACCTATGACATGAATTACTTCATTATCACCTGGAATTCTATTATGATCGTAGGTTCCGATTAGTTTTTTTCCATCCGTGGTGGGTGAGAAACTTTGGTCTAGACTCTCAATCAGTTTAACTGTGTAGTCAATTGAATTTATCTTTTCTTCAAGTATTTTATTTTTTTCATACCAAGTTGCAAATGTGTTCAAAAGAAGTGCACAAATTGTCATTGGGCCAACACCACCTGGAACAGGTGTGATCCATTCACATTTCGGAGATACGTTTTCAAAATCACAATCTCCTACGATTGTATCACCAACCATATTTATGCCAACGTCAATAACTATGGCACCATCCTTTACCATATCTTCTTTTAAAAGATTTACTTTACCAACTGCTACGATTATAATATCAGCTCTTCTTGATTCTTCTCTTAATAGTTCAATTGGTGTGTTTATATCACATGAAGTTACTGTCGCTCTACCAATATCAAAGTCATTTCCTAACATTATAGATATAGGTTTTCCAACTATATTTGATCTTCCAATAACAACAATGTGTTTGCTCGTTGTATAAATTTTGTAAAATTCCAGAAGTTTTAGAATACCATAAGCTGTAGCGGGTCTGTGTGCTTTTTGGCCAAGAGACATTTTGCCAAAGTTAATCGGATTGAAGCCATCAATATCTTTTTGTGGATCAATTCGGTTAATTATTTTTTCTTGGGATATTTGATTTGGTAGGGGTAGTTCAACTATGACCCCATCAATATCTGATGAATTGTTTAACTTATCAATTTCGTTTAGCAATTCATCTTCTTTTATAAAGTCAGAATAAAAAAACAATTGAGCATTGAAATTATTTTCCGATGATATCTTTAGTTTTGACCTCATATAAGACATACTGCTAGGATTATCACCGACCAGAACTATCGCAATTTTTGGTATTTTTATTTCATTATTTCTTTCAGTAATTTTTTTTATTTTATATTTTAATTCAGAAAGTATTATTTTAGAAGCCTTTTTTCCATCGAGTAATTTCATAAAAAATTATATTAATTTATACCACATTTTGTTTTTAATATATAGAATTAAATAAATTATTCATTATGTTCAATCCAGTTAATCCACAGGAACCAACACCAGACATCTCCGGACAATTAAAAAAATACGGGTTGAAAATGGATAAAAGATCCAAAACAGGTAATGCATCTGATCCAATTGGAAATATGGGAAATAAAGTTAGTCTTACTGATAACGGTAACCCAAATTCTAGATCAAGTTACAAAGGTATTTTTGGTTATTGATCTTTTAGAAAAATTTTAACCAACATTTAAAAAGTCAAATTTTTGAATGATGACATCCATGAGAGAATTCCGAATAATATGGATATTATTGCGATGATTTTCCAAAGGTTTACTTTTGATTTTTCATCAATTTTTATTGTTTCAACAATTTTTAATCTTTCTTGATAAAATTTAATTTGACTTTCCAATTTCCTTACATTTCTCATAAGGTTTAGGTTGGCCTCCTCAAGTTGTACAATTTCGTTTTCGTAACTGTCCAAAACTTGTTGCACATTTTCATCAGTCACGATTAGTTGCCTTTTGAATTCAAAGAATTTACCAAATATTCGCATAAGTAGATCATATATATAAAAATATATTTAAAAAATTTAATATTAACTTACAAGTAGAATTAATATATAATCAAAAATAACAGTGAATATGAAAAACATTTTAATTATATTTCTACTAATTCTGTTAAATTCTTGTACAATAGTTAGTCCAAACACCGGTGTTGGAGTATCTGTTCAACCATTGCCCGTAGCTACAAGTGTTGTTTATCTACCAAATAGTTTAGCCTATCGTAATTATTGGTGGGTAAATAATAGATATAACTATAACAATTTTTACAGACCGACTGTAAGAATTAACCTAAATACACCAAGAAAACACCATCACGGACCGAGAGGCGGTAGAAGAAACTAAAATATATCAAAAAAAACCCTCATTTAAGAGGGTTATTTATTCGTAAATATTTTTTATTTTACCACAATTGACATTAAATTACCACAATGCATCATTATACCTTCTGGTTTAATCAAAGACATATAATGTTTTGTTGCGATAATTTTTTCCTGTTCCATTTTCTTTAGAACAGCTTGATTTAGTTGTGGATTATCTTTTTTATCATATCTGATGAATATATTTTCATCCCCATCTTCTTCTGGATTAGGTTTTTTTGGATCTTTAGATAAGAATCTAACATCTGGTTTGTAGATTGTTAGGTTTGTATTTTCATCTGCTACAAACGTTACTTGTAAAAATTCATCATGTTTTGGAATTATATTAAACCAATCTTTGTAGAAATCTTGCTCAACTTCTATTAATTTTCCACCACCTGCAAGTGGTTTTTCTTCCACATCAATTAATTCAGCATCAGCTTGCCTTTGAGCTTGAGCTTCCTCCTCTTCTTCTTTTTTCGTTTTTTTATCCCAAAACCATTCTTCGTTTATGAAGTTATTGAATCTTTTAATATTTGCCATATTCATTTAGTTATTTTATATTATTGACTTATATATAAAATTTTTTCAACAAAAAAAGGAGTTTTTTTGACTCCCTTTAATTTTTTTAAACTGTTTGTTTTTTATCTAAAACAGACCAAACAACAGCTACGAGAGAAACTGCGGCTCCACTGATTTCGTACCACTGTCCATCATCAACTTGACCTTTTGCTACTAGGATAGCACCAACGAAAGTTAAACCATGTCTAACTATACCTAAAAATTGTTCTTTTGTAATTTTCATAGTATAAAATTTTCTTTTATATATTTTTCTTGGAATATAACAAAAATCACAAGTCTATTTTTATGAATAAAGTTTGTGAACTTATTTTACACATTACTTAATTTATAGGTTTATATATAGATATAACTATGAAATTTTGTTTATTTTCTTTACTTTTTCTAATATCTAACTTGGTTTGTGGTCAATGTTTCGATATTCTATCTACAAAGTTGGATAATTTGGAAGTAATTCCTTATTCACTTGTGGATAAGAGAGTTTATGATGTGGAAAGTGGAAAAACTTATACTGTTAAAATTTCCGATGTTCAATTTAAAACCAAGTTGGCATTTTTGATTCAAACTCATGGGATTGCTGATTCTATTGATGTGACTCTCATCACTTTAAATTGGAAAGTTCTATCAAGGAAAATAGTCAAGAATGGTGATTGTATTTTAAGGTGTGATCCATTCAAAAAAAGTGAGAACTATTTTTTGTTAATAAAAATTCCTCCCACCAAAGAGGTACAAAAAGGTTGTCTTGGTTTGTTGATTTTGAAAAGGGAAACAAAAAGAGCTTTCAAGAAAGTACAGAAAATTGAATGGAAATTTGAAGAGGTTTTGGAAAGACCGAATTAAAATATTACTTTTGTAATATGAAATCTAAAATAAACTATAAGAAAATAAAAAGGGATTTGATTAAGAGAGATACTGGATTTGATGCCAGGTTCACTTCAAAGGTAGTGCCCTCCAAAAAGATTTACTCAAGGAAAAATAACTCCGATGAGCTTTCATATTAAATTATATCGTCAATTTTCCTATCCCTCATTTCATTTATATCCATAAAAGTTTCCTTGAATTCCTCTTCATCAAATTGACCAAGTGGAGCTCCATCTTTTATATAAGCGTAATAGTATTTAACTTCTCCACCATCAACACTTGACATTTTTTCTATTTCTATTAAAACTTTCGTACTAGATGGGTACAGAGTTTTCCTACCACGTCTGGCCCAAAAATATTTATCAAATCTTAAGTAATACTCCTCCATATTTTATGTATTTTCCAAATGTAAATATAAAAACCCAACCAAAATGGTTGGGTTTTTTCAAATAACTAGAGGACTATTACTTGAAGTAAGTCCTTAAACAATGTGCAGTCCAACCAATGATACCGAACAAAATTGGACCAACAATTGTGTTAGCTCCCATGTAAGATAAGTGTATAGCGACAGCTCCAGACATAAATGAAGAGAGTAAAAGTGCTCCATACATACTTGTTCTTGGGTAAATCAAAAGGCCAAGTCCTACTAATTCACCAAGTCCAATCAGTTTCATATAAGGTAGAAGTTTCATTGACTCAAATCCTTTCACCATTTCCTCGGATCCAATAACTTTATTAAAAGCTGAAAATCCAATTAAAAGTGTGATAAGTGCGGTTAGAACCCAACCAAGATTTTTCCATGTTAATAATTTTTCCATATAACTAATTTTTTTTTGTTCTTATTGTATTGACAAATCAAAAAAAAGTTGTATCTTTGTGTTATGGAATTCAATTCAGAGTGGGCAAAAAAATACGTTGATGATGAACTTCGTTTCTATGGTATCCAAGTTAGGAAATGGAGAAAGGGTGATTGTGGAGTTGCTTTCATTAAAGAAAAACTCGTAGAAATACCCGATCCAACAACTCTAAATAGATTCCTTATTTGCCTTCACGAAATAACCCACATTGCTCGGGCAGAGGTTCATAAAGGTATGAAAGTATATGAATATGAATATGATTGTGAAATCACTGTAATCAATAAAGCTAAAAAACTTGGCTTTGATGCAAAAGATTATGAGCACAGAGCTAAAGGTTATATTACTTATTGTTTTGCTAAAGCATTCAATCGGAATTTGAATCTTGATAAAGCAAATAGAGAAATTACTGATTGGTTGGATATTGACTTGAAAAAGTGGGATAAATACGATAGAGCCCAATTGACTTCTAAAAATGATTGGAAGGATTGGTCAGTAAAACTATATAAATTTTAATGAACATAGGTGTTATATTAGCCGCTGGTAAATCAACTCGATTTAATTCGGAAATTCCAAAACAATTATATCCTATAGGTGATAAACCTATGGTTCAACATTCAATTGATCTATTTTCCAAATATCTTGACGATGTGATTATCGTTGCTAATTCAGATTGTTACTTAAAAATATATGGTGACGTTTTGCTAACAGATAACGATTCAAGATTGGAATCTATAAAAGTTGCACTATCCAACATTGACAAGTGTTCAAACATTCTAATTCATGATGCTGCTAGACCTTATATCACAGAGTCAATGGTGGAAAGGCTTTTAGAAAGTTCAAATAAAAATCTACACTCTCAATTTTATTTACCGATGCTAAACGGCCTAGCTCAATTGAAAGATGTTGGATACGTTATACCAAACCGAAATGATTTCATTGAGCTTTGTTCTCCACAAATAACTAACTTTGATTTATTCAAACACATTTTTAACACCTATATTCAAACAGGTGAGGAGTGTGAAATTTTACCTGTTGTTAGTAGGTTTGATATGAAATATGAATTGATAGGTGGACATTATAGATACTTGAGGAAGATAACTACCTTGGAAGATATTTTTTAAGAGAAATAAGTTATTACTTTTTCATATGGGGTCTTTATGAACGAAGCTCCAATTACCGATCTTTTTTTTTCTGACATAAGTTTTACCGAATGTGGTACGGTGGTGTTTAGGATAAAACATTCATTGTCTTTTGCACAAAACTCACCAATTTCATCTATAATAGTTCCGGATTTATATTCGTAAAATTTAGTTGTCTCGCCATTGGTATTGATATAAAAATTTATTGTACATATCCTAAAAGTGTCAATGTGTGGTGGAACCATTGTTGTACTTTTATTTGTTCCAGTAACTTCAAGATACCAAACTTTTGGTGTTTCTAATTGAAGTAATTCAGTTGGGATTTTTGAGAGTACATATGATTTTACTTGATCTGTTACCTCGTATGTAGTTGCAATTGAAGCCTCATAATTTTCTTTTTTCTTTAGAGTGAGTCCATATTTTTGCCACTTGTCATGAGTCATGTGTAAGTCAGATTTTATATCTGATAATGACCCATTGAATTTAATTTTAACATCAATTTGTTTGAAACAATTGTTCATATCATAGAAAATTTTTAACTTTTCTAAAAAAAGTCATTACCAAACAATGGTTCAATACCTTCCGAAAACTTCTGGTCTATGGTCGGCGTTGGCATATTAACATTTTTTAGAAAAGTTGAAATCAACCTTTGTCTAGCATCTAAATCAATTACAATCTTAAACTTATCCTCAAGTAAACTCAAATACTTAATAAACTTTTCGAGATTGATAGCGTTATCACATTTATCCCTAAACTCAGCCATACCAAAATCAACAAAACTAATCTTACCATCTAATACAAGGATATTCTGCAACCTAAACTCTGGATAAAATACACCATTATTAGTAAGTTCAGAAAATATATTTGTTATTTGATCCTTCCAATCAGTAGGTAAGTTAAAATCATTATAGATAGATTCCCCCCTATATTCCATAATGATATCTCTATTGTCATAGTCAACTATTTTCGGAACCGATTTTACATTTTTTAATTTTTCCAAAAGTTCTATTTCCTTATTCATAATTTTTTTGGGGTCATCATGACCTTCAGTAGCCCACCTCAATTTTTTATTATATCTTTTGATTAACAAATCATTACCAACTTTGTAGGTATGAGCAGTCGATCCAAATCCATAAGCTTTAATATCTCCATCAGTATCATGTAATTCAGTGAACTTATTTAAAGTAAATAACAGTGCATTTGTTAAACCTTGACCAGCTAACTTTGGGTTAATTCCTTTTTTCGTACATTGTAAGAAAAATCCAACAAATTTTTCCAACTTAGTATATCTCCATTTTCCAATATGGGGATTATCAAAAACATAGTCTTCTATGTTGGGATCTGGTTCGTTATTAATGCCTTTAGTTAGTATAAAATTGTAAATCATATCATACATCAAATGCTTTACAATCAATCTATTTTGGTCTGTGTTATCAGGAAGAATTTTATTAGCATAGTGATTTAATATTTCTTCTGATTTGTTTAAAGCATCTGTTACTGGAATATAGTTAGGTGAACTAAAAATAATATCAAGATTGTTTTGGGTATTGGTTTCTAAGTTCTTTTGATAAACAGTATCTGGTATGTTATACATATTCAATTTCTTGTGTAAGAAAGAAAGTAGAACATCTACTTGGTCGTTCATCGGGTACATACCACTAAATATGGTAGGTAGAGCTTTGTTTTTGATAATATAAAAGTGACCAGAATGGAATTCATCAATGAATTTATAATAAGGTTCGTCATGTAAAACATTTTTGGGTCTTGAGTTCAAGAAAATAACATCCCAATCATTTGGAATTTTTGGTATATACTCCTCAATATTTTTTGTGTTTGTAATAGAAATATCATCTTCACAAATTATAGTGTAATCACTACCAGATAAGTAACCATAAATCATTGCTCTAAGATGTGAACAATAACAGCCAAGTGGTCCATCTTGTAGATTTACACCTTGATTATTTACTTCTGAGAAATCATTTATTTCTATTTGATTACTAACTACCTTATCATTGAATTGTTTGATAAACCCCAAGATGTAAGTTAGATCCTGTTCCAACTGAGATTTAATTTTACCATCAGTTCCTTTAAGGTGTACAAAATTTTGTATTGATAGTTTTTTTAATTGTTCCAAACTTACATGATATCTCTCAGTATGTCTTTCCATATTTATGAGTATGGTAGTTTGTGTGCCATCCAATAATTTAGGAAAATCAATTTTATCATCGGAGATGTTTGTAGCATTTTCCTCATACTGCATAATCTTTGCATCTACACCAGTCGGCAAATGTGTTTTTAATTCTTCAATTTCTAACATAAGGTTTTTTAGTTATATTTTCTACTTTTAAGTTGTTTTTATGGTCGTAGTTTCTTGACTCAATTACTTTCATATAATCCCCATCGTAATTTTTTTTTAAAAAATGGTGGGGATTTTTAGGTATATTACATTTTATTCCTAAAAAATCTACTTCTTGTAGAGGGAAAAAGTTCTTTTTCTTCCAATCGTTGTGAAAAAAAACTAATTCATCCGATTTTATGAATCTAAAACACCTATCACAAGGACCAGAAAAGGGCATAAACATTTTTCTAATTTCACCATCAATTTCGATATGTTGTTCTTGTCCACAAATATGAGTCCCGTAACCAGATTCATAGATAAATAAATCTACAAATGGAAAATTAAGTTTTGATTTTCTTTGAATTTTACCATCTATTATTGACATTTCCCAAGATTTATCACTTATGGGTTTTCCAAAATCAAAACAGAATTTAATAGCATCATATTTATTTTTGTAAAAAATATTAATGTTATCATATTTTTCAGCAATCTTACCTAGTTTTCTTAGGATTGAAGAATCAACAAGTAAGTCTATGTCATCATCCCAAGGTATAAAATCATTGTGTCTGATATATCCAAGTAAAGTGCCGGATATTAGCATGTTTGGTATTTCGAATTCATTTAAAATTTCGATGGTAGTTTTTAATAAATCTATTGCTTGTGATTTATATTCACCAAAACCAAATGACTCACTAAACGGGTCCATTTATTTTATATGAAAAATAAATACTAGAGTTTGGTATATTTTTTTTAAATACTATTCTTATAAAGAATAATTTGAGCTAATAATTCTTCGTTTCTTATATAATCACTAAGGTTGGCATCCATTGTTCGGAATAGACTTTCTATGCTCATACTTTGTAACCCATAGAACCTTTCATTTGTGATAAATTCTTGGCATTTACTTTTCATTGATTCAATCAAATTCCTTCTATTTTTACTTTTCGGTTTACCATACTGATCTCTTTCACTAGCACTATAAGAAAGCCATATTAGAAGTTTCATCATTCTTTCTATTTCATCAAGTGTAACATCCCTAAAAAATGAATTGAGAGTATATAATTGTGAACTACTATCCCTTTTGAAATCATTTATTTGATTTTCAGTAAATTCTAAACTCTTGACCTTTTCTGTAAATTGATCTTTGGTTAAAGGTTTAATTCTTTTTGATAGATAATCATCAATTTCCATATAGTCAGATTCAAGACCTTTGGTATCTATGTCTTTAGTATCTGCCTCATTTTGTGTCATCAGTCCACCATCTTGCACAGTGAATACTTTGACAGTCCCAGTTCTAAAGAAATACTCATTGGAGAATGGGCTTTTAAATACATTTGCAGATATACACCATTTTGGTGAACCATCTAAATAATATTCTTTAACTAATCCTTTCTCTCTGAATGAGTCTGGCACATAATCTTCCTCATCTGGTGAGGTAAATACATTTAGTGCATCATCTGAATAGATATAAGTATCTAAATATTCAGACTTAATGGCATCTTCACTTAAATAGTATTGACCATCAAATTCAGAATATACCACGTCAGCATCATTGTGAACATATGTGTCTTTATATTCTAAATAATAAGCATCATCTGAATGTATATAACTTTGTATATCTTCCGCAAAAACAGCACTATCTTCATCAATATATTCACCATAATATTCAGAATAAACACCTCTTTCTACTTCTTCAAAATCACCTCCAGTACTTTCTAATTTAATCCAATCTTGATTACCATTATCATATTCGTTTGCATCAGTGCTTAGTGTTTTATCATCTCTATTTAGATATTTGAAAGTATCCATATATGGGTAGTAGGAAAAATTAGCCTTATCCAATACTACTTCTTTGTGGTCATAGCTAGCCCCATAGACAGTATAACCTTTACTTCTACCCCACTCTTTGAATAAATTTATATCTTCATCATTATTAGCATAAGGTCTATCTAAGTAATAATTCCCATTTTCTAATTTCCAAATAAGAGCTCTACCAATGATTTTATTAGGATCAGTTCCTTTTAGGATAACCATTGAAACTTGATTTGGATTTTCAACATATATGTCTAAATACCTTTGACATCTAGCATACCTCATACAAGAGTTTGATAGGTGATATTCTGCATCTTCGTAAGTATCTTCATCATACCATTTTCTGATATCCTCACCTGATACTAATTCAAACTTATCTTTCTTTGTGGTTTGGAAATCTCTGTAAGCTTTAAACTTATCAACGAATGCATTTATTTGTGGTGGTGTGAAGTTTTTACCAGCTTTTTGTGAAATCTTAGTTGCAAATCTACCCACACCCAATTCAGTTCTTTGTTCTTTCCAAGCTGGGTGGTCAAAATTTTGTTTGATTCTCCATATTTTATTAATATAATCTTCCTCTAATTGCCCCTTGAGAGTTCCTTGATTTTTAGATTCTGGATCGCCTAGTTCTTTATCGATCATTCTAAGGACACGATTGACTTGAATAAAACTTACCTTATCATTACCTTCGCCTAAACCTACAAAAGTAATATCTGATTTCACAGCATCTGTGGATTCTCCATAATAAAGAAAACTAGCTACTGAATCTCCTTTAGATGCAATTGCTCCGAGTGTAGATTTTAATTCTTTGGTATAATAAAGTGGTAGGTCTAATTTGAGATATTCCTCATAGATGTAATCGTCAAAATTTGTAAGCATGACATATATATTAAAATTTTTAATAACTTTGTCCACCCAAAAAACTTTTAATCTAATAGTATATAACTTAAAATATTTCACAAATCTTATGAACGCACTTGAAAAAATCAAACACTGGAGAGAGACATTTGGTCTACCAAACCGTACCACTCCCAAAATCACAAATGAAAAAGAAAGTGAACTTGCTTTCCGATTGATCGAAGAGGAATTGAGGGAACTAAAATCCGCTCTATGGAATAGTGATAGACAATACGATCCAAGGTTAGACGAGGTTGCGGATGCTGTTGCTGATTTGTTTTTTGTTGTTTATCAAGCTGCTGCAATTCATGGATTAGATGTTGAGAAAATTGTAGAAAGAGTCTATGAATCAAATATGAGTAAACTTTGTGAAAATGAGGAGGAAGCTCATAAATCGGTACTTTTATATACGGAAAGAGATTTATCTACATATTATGAAAAGCTATCCGATGGTAAGTACATAATCAAACGAACTGTTGATGCTAAAGTTCTAAAAGGAATTAATTTCAAAGATCCAGATTGGTCAGACTTGAACTAAACTTCAAAACATAATATATAGATATAAATCTATATCTATTGTTATGACTTTGAATAAAATGGATACCTATACCAAATTTCTGAGTAATCCGATTTCTGGTATGCTATTTATTTGCTTGACAGCAATTGGATATTTATATGTGGATAGTAGAAATCAATTCCTAAAACAAATAGCTGAAATCCGTGAGGAGAATAAGGCTTTGAAGGATGAAAACAAACTACTGAATGATAAAATTATTCAAATGTTTAAAAAAGAAAATAAATAACTATGATTTTTCCAGAAAAATACAGAAATATCACAATTTCAATATTCGTTCTTATTTGGCTATATTTGATTTATTGTTATTTCTTTGGTTGTGGACATGATCCAAAACCACATAAATTCAATTATAAGTCAAGGGTGGATTCAACAATATCCCTACTCGAAACATGGAAAAAATTGATTTTCACTCAGTCGGAAATAAAAGTTCATAATTCAGAATTGGTTAGGGATAGTATCCTTCGTGAATTGAAAAAGAAACCAAAAGTTTTGATAGTTCCAAAAACTGAAATAAAATATGTTGATAAGATTATTACTGAGGTAAATCCAAATCCCATGGTATATGGCCCTAGTCAAGAATCTTTTGAAAACGCAGAACTTAAAATCTATAACAATAAATTAGAAAGAGAGATTGATAGTTTGAATCAAGTGGTTAGTAAATTAAGAGAGAAATCCGAAAAAGACAGTACTAAATATAAAGAAATGCCCACCTCAAGGAGATTTTTATGGTTCCGACCTAGGAAAACCAAGGTCCCCATTGTAAAAAGTGAGCAAAATCCTGAGTTTAGATAAAGAAGTCTGAATCGTTTAATTCTAAAATCTGCCAAGTGTGGTCATAATCTAATTTTATCTTTGCGATAAATTCAATTTTCCTTTTCATGGACCTACCCCATTCAGTTGGCCCAACCATTGAGATAAATGTATTGGTTTCGGTTCTGTAAAGGTTATAAATGCCGAGTATAATTGGTTCAAACTTGATTTCTGCTTCGTAAATCCTAGTCGAAATTCTTTTTTTCTCTTGGATTGCAAGAGCTTGTTTTTTTAAAACTTTATATTGTTCTAATATGTTGTTTGCACCTAATTCAATTTGACCTTCCAAAGTGAATAAACCTTTTGCTATTGGTTTATGTAGGTCTTGTTCTTTAACTACTATTTTATTTTGATTGGCCTTTTGTAATTCATTTAACATGAATTTTTTAGTCCAGAATCTTTTTAAGTTTATCTATTAGTAGTTGAAAGTTAGTTGGTTTTTCAAAAAATTCACTAAATCCCCTATCTTTATATTCCTTTTCTGTTAAATTTAAATCATTTCCAGTAACCGCAAAGATGGGGGTTTTAGATTTTCTTTTATCTTCCATTTTTCTTATTAGATGACAACACTCTATTCCAGTCATTCCTGGTAGATTTATATCCATAAGAATCACATCAAAATCTTCATTTTGTATAAATTCTAGAGCCATTTCACCACTGATTGCTTTTGTTACATTCCAGTGTTGAAATTCAAATAGTTTGCTAGTGATTAATGAAATAGTTTCCGACTCGTCAACTATCATTATTTTATTCCTTTCCTCCATATATTATATATTTCCATAAAAAATCCAAAAATTCCGAAAATTGTACTTTTTTGGGAAAAAATGAATTGTTGTTTGGAAAAAAACTTATCTAATTTTTCGGATAAAATAAACAAACTATAAAATTTTATGAGATACATTTTTACAACAATTTTTCTACTAATTAGTATGTCTCTGTTTTCACAGCCTCAAATTCTAAGTTTGAATGTGGATGAAATCAGAGGTTTGGACACAACCCAAGGTGGTTGTTCGGATTATGACTCGGTGTTTGTTAGGACACAAGGAGTCGTTTATGGAAAGAATTTTGGATTAGCTAACGGGCGAATCCAACTAAGTCTCGTTGAGAAACGAGCTGATACTTTGTTAAGCAACCGATGTGGAATTGGGCTTTTTAAAGCTACACTTGATATCGGAGTTACTTTGAACGAAGGTGATAGTGTTAAAGTTATCGGAATGGTAAACTGTTTCAACGGACTATCACAAATTGTAATTGATACAATTAAAATTCTAAAAACCAATTGTCAATTAACACAACCAAGAGTCGTTACCGATTTGAGTGAGGTTTCTGAATCCTACTTGGTTAAAATGCAGAATTTAGAATTTCTACCAAATAGCTGGCCAGCTGTGCCAAGTGGTTCTGGATTTACCGCTAAAGCTTTCAGAGGAGTTGCTGGCACAACTGATTATCAAGAGTTTGATGTTCGTATTGATAATGATTGTGACCTTTTCGGAGCACCTGTTCCAACTGGTAAAGTTGATGTTGTAGGTATGGGTGGTCAGTTTGATTCCTCTATTCCAAGAGATTCAAGGTACCAACTTCTCCCAAGGTCTTCTGCTGATATCACACCATCCGCCCCCCTTGAAATTCCTGTAATCAGTTTTGCTGATACGAATTATGTTATTGAGGAAGGTACTGTTCTCAGTATGCCACTAAATTCTACGGTACCAGTAAATCAACAGATTGCTTGTTTGATTTCTGTACAGAATGTAGACACTGATTCTGCTGATTTTATCTTACAACAACCGGCACTTGCGACTTTTCCGATTGGAACCACAACTACTAGTTTCGGAATTACGATTAATAACGACGATCAATCTGAAGGTTATGAGAAATTTTATCTCAAATTGAAAAAGACTTCCGACAATTACAACTTGGGAGCTGATTCAATTTGCACTATTGTAATTCCTGGAATTTTGTCAGCTAAAAAACTAAATGATGTTCGTTCTTATTTCTACTATCAAAATGGAACTTTAAGAACAAACTTTCCAAGTAATTTTGCCGGAGAAGTTTATATTTACAATTCATTTGGACAACTTGTTATTAAAACAAATAATAATAATGTGAATCAAGACCTTGATAAAATCCGAACTAAACCAAGTGGAGTTTATCGGGCGATGGTTAGGAGTGGTGACAAAGTGGTAGTTACAAATTTTGTTAAGTAAAGTCAAAGCCCTCCCTAAAAAGGAGGGTTTTTTTTATTATGGATGAAAACATTTACATAGAGGAAAACTACGAAGGTTTCGAAAAAGTAAAAGAAGCTAGAGATTTCCTTGTGTCTATTGGGTTCAAAGTTAAAAAAGAATTACCACAAATTTGGAATTTAGACACCTGTGTGATATTAGTACCAGAATTAGGAGCACATACAATAACTTTCAGAGGTTCGGAAAGATACATAATGAAAGTCAATATTTATGTTGCAGGTGGGATACATTTTGAATTAAGTGGTAAATTCGGAACTCGTCACCAACCTTATGAAACAGTCCCAACTGATTACAATTTTAATTGTCAATATATGGATTATCAATTTCAATTTTTCAAACAAGAAATAAGAGATAGAAAATTAAACGATTTATTTAATAAATAAGTTATGAAATCTGATCAAGAAATTAGAGAATTAGCTGAAAAGTTAATACCCTACAACCCTTTTAACGAAACATTTTTTACCGGACATAGATCAGCGGAAATTACCGGATTCGTAAAAGGATATAAAGAAGCTCTTAAATATTTAGAGGAGAAAGATAAAAAAACCAGTTAGTTTTTTAAGGATCTTGGAAAAGTACAAAGAAAAAATGGGTGAAATCTTAAACTTCACCCATTTTTCATGATATATAAAAGAAAAAACTATAAAAATTTTATGAAAAACCTTTTTCTAATGTTAACTGCTGTGGTTGGTGGAATTTTCACAACCCTTCAGAATTCTCAAGCTATGACTTGGGAAGTTATGTGTGTGAAGCAAGGACCTGCCCGTGGTCACGTTGCTAGTTCACTCAGATCCGGAAACACCGCAAAATCTTCACGGGTGCTGAGTCCAGGTGCTGGAAATCCTGGTAATACTTTGGGTTATCCCGTAGGTGCTCGTTCTATTCCGAGTAAAGCTTTAGTGGCTGAACAATCTGATATCACTGGTGCTATGAACTTCGTATCTCTTGGATTCGGTGGTGAAATGGTACTTCGTTCATCTGAATGGATTTCTAATGGAGTTGGTAATGACATCACTATCCACGAAACTACTTGGGGAAATCCTACGTGTCGTCCAACAAATTCAGAACAAGCTCTTGTAGAAGTTTCCGAAGATGGTGTTAATTGGATTACTCCTGGTACAATTACTTTGGGACCAGGTGGTGCTTACAATACTTGTTACAATGGTTCTTTTGATATTTTCCCTCTTATGAAAGCTCAATATGTACGTATTACTGATAGAACAAATCCAGCTTGGAATGTTCAAGGTGATGGTGTTGATGGTTATGATGTTGATGGTATCACAGTGAATTATGAAATGCCTACTGCTGGCAATACCCCAACCTCACCAATTTGTGAATATCAACAAGGAGTTGCTTCACAATTTGTTGGAGCTGCTGGTAATTTCCCTGGCCGTGGTATTGTTGGTGTTCGTAAGAATTTCGCTAACGCTAATATCAATGAAATTGGATTCCCATCAGCTGCTTTATCTAACCCAGGTCTTCGTGATTCTGGACCAGCTAGTGGTTCTTACAACTTCTGGTCACTTGGATTCGGTGGTTGGGCTTGTCTACAACTTCCTTATACCGTTTTTAATGGTCCTGGTGCTGAATTCTTTTCTTTTGAAACAACTTGGAACAACCAACCTTGTCCAAGTTACCCTGAGAAAGCAAACGTAAGTGTGTCTGCTGATGGTGTAAATTGGTCTAGTACTGTACTTATCTGTAAAGATGCTCTTGGCATCGCTGGAACATCAGCTGCTATTGACCTATCTTCTTTCGGACCTGAGTTCTCAATCGTTAATTTCATAAAATTCCAAGATGCTTCAAACCCTGCTGATTTCGGTAGTGGTGCAGATGGATATGATATGGACAACATCATTATTTCTCAACTTCCTCCACCTCCTCCAGGTTCAACTCCTATCGGATTTTCTTGTGAGGGATCTGTTAATGTTCGTAGAGCAATCGTTGAAGGTGAATCAACTTTCATGGACGGTGGTGTACCTGAGGAAATGTTCCCACTTGAAATTGTAAATGGAAACATTGTAAGTGATAAAATTGAATTTATTGCTACTATCGCTGAGGAGGGTGTATATAACTATTCTATTAGAAATTCCCAAGGTAAATTAATGACCGAAGGTTCTATGGATGGGGAACTTTATGACACTCCTACACAAGAAGTTTCTATTAACAATCTTGCTAATGGTGTTTATTTCCTTACCCTCACATCAAACAGTACTAAAGAAACAGTTAAGTTTATTAAAAACTAATTGAGATTTTTTTAATAAAAACCCCACACCCAAAGTGTGGGGTTTTTTTATGTATGATAAAGGTAGAAGAATTTAGACAAATTGACACTAATATAGACGAGGGTAAGTTACTACTAGCAGCTATATCTATATTAACATCAATTGATAGTGAACAGATAAAAAGAAAAAGATGGGGTGGTATGATAAGTCCAGACCAAGCTCATGACCAAATTGTTGAGTTAGCTAATAGAATATTTTTTGAAGAAGAATATAAACAAATAGAGTTTCAAAATAAGAGAAATAAAATTATTGAGGGTATAATAGACAATGTATAGAAATAAAAAAACAGGATACAGTATAAGAAGTTACGAGCAACTTCTTGATTGGATGGGTGGAGTATCAAAACATAATCAAATAGATGATGAGTGTTGTCCTGACTTTACTTGCTGTGCAAATGTGTTACCAGATAATTCAGAAGCGAAAAAAATAGTTTATGAAACTTTCATGGAAAGAAATTTAGAAGAAATCCGACAATATAAAATCCACAAGATTTTGGAATAAACCCAAATATTGTTTTTATATATAACTAAAAAATAAAATAATCTTAAATGAAAAAACTAAAATTATTCGGTTTTGTTCTAGCCATACTAGGATTTACCGCTTGTCAAAAGTCAGAGGATATTTCTTCTATCAAGACATCTGAACCACAATTTGCTGGTAGACAATGTGCTTCTATGGAAGTTTTACAACAGAAACTCCAAGAAGACCCTCAGCTTCAATCAAGAATGGATGAAATTGAAAGAAACCTTGAGACCAATCAAAACCTTATGAGAATGGGTAGGTTAGTAAACGGTGTTTATGAAATTCCTGTTTGGGTTAATGTATTGTATAGAACAACTGCTGAAAACATTTCACAAACTCAAATCCAATCACAAATTGATGTTTTAAATGAAGATTTTGGTGGCACAAATACTGATGTATCTTTAGTCCCTTCTACTTTTACAGGTGTTAAAGCTGGTGCCACTAATATCCGTTTTGTTTTACAAGGTGTAACTCGTAAGGCCACAACAAAGACTTCTTGGTCTACAAATGATGCTGTTAAGAAAACTGCTTCTGGTGGATTAAACCCAACTTCACCAACTATCTATCTTAATTTATGGGCTTGTACTCTTGGAAATGGTATCTTAGGATATGCTCAATTCCCAGGTGGTTCTTCTGCGACTGATGGTGTTGTTATCTTAAACACTGCATTTGGAAGAACTGGAACTGCCGCAGCTCCATTCAACAAAGGCAGAACCGCTACACATGAAGTTGGACACTGGTTAAACCTTCGTCACATTTGGGGAGATGCAACTTGTGGTTCTGATCTAGTTACAGATACTCCAACTCATAATACTGCAAACTATGGTTGTCCAGCTGCTGGTCATAGATCCACTTGTACTGGAACACCTATTGAAATGACTATGAACTATATGGATTATACTGATGATGCTTGTATGTATATGTTCTCTGCTGGTCAGAAATCAAGAATGTTAGCTACGTTTGCTACTGGTGGTGGAAGAACTACTTTTGCCGCTCCTTAATAGACATTACTCAAATGAAAAACCCTCTTAAAAAGAGGGTTTTTTTATTCCTCAATCATAAGTGGCACAGTTACCACCTTCACAATCGATAGGTGTACCATATCTTTGTTTGACCATTTTCTGCATCATATCATTTACTCTTTGATAGTAAACAACTATTTCTTCCTTTTCTTGGAAATATTCTTCACCACTACCAGTACCACTACCTTTTTCAATTAGAGTAAGTTTTACATATCTAGCACTTGGGTCATAACCACCCTCTTTACCTTGGTCGGCCAAATTAACTTCAACGATATTTGATGGATTTACACCAATACTAATCAAAAAGTTTTTAATAGCATTTGACCTAGCTTTTGAAAGTCCAGTGTTATCACCCGAATAACCTTTTGATTCTAAATCAGCTTTTAGTTTCTTAGTCAATGGAGTTTTATCAGTAGAAGCTTCAACTTTCACACTATCAACACCACCCAATTTATTAATCCTTGCTTGTATTGTATCTTTTACTTGTTGTGTTAAAGTATATCCACCGAGTTCAAAGAACTTATCATTATCCGATTTCATTACAACTGGCTTTTTTCTTTCAGAACTCTCAACTCCCCATTTTGGTGTAGACTTTACAGTCTCAGTCCAAACTGGTTTATACCCCTTAGCTTTTAATTCAGCATCCTTTTGTGGACTTGGGTTTATTTGTTTAGTGGTTACTAAATACTTACGCTTTCCAAGATTCTCAGTTTTTGTGGGGGGTGCTGCTGTTAATGGTCTACCCAGTATGTCCTTTTTATCACTGACTTGTTGCGAAGTAACTTCTTTTGGGGTTTTTTGTTGTCCATAAGAGGTTTCTGGTGTAGTAACCATACTACCTATTGTGGCTAAACCACCTAATAAATAATCCTTTATGCCTTCTTGGACATTTTTTTCTTTGAATTGTTCGAAAGTCTTTAATTTCTTCATTTGCCAATTAATATTTATATTTGTATATATAATTTTTTACTTTTTAAATATTATTTTCTATATTTGTAACATGGATATAAAACTCAAATGTATCAAAAGTATAAGATATTTGACTGAAGGAAAATACTATAGATTGGTGCCTTCTACCAGTAGAGATGATGGACATTGGGTTTACAAAGATGATCTAAATCAAGGTGGTTGGTATCCAAAAGAAATATTCGAATCCATTGAAGATAATAGAAATGATAAAATAGAAGAAATAGTAAAATGACAATAGACCAATTAACTGAAATACTCGAATACTTGGGTTTTGTTAAAACAGGTAAATTAATCGCACCTAACTTTAGGGTGGTTTTTAATTACGCAGGACTTAGAATTGTCGTTACAAGAAATGATGGTGAGATTTTTCATACCAATAATAGAGAGTGGACCTTTTCATTGAAAAGAATAAAAGCAAAAGATTTATTTAAGATGTTAGATGATTACTTTGATGATGATTGGGATGCGATTTATTCACCAAAACTTACCATAAATAAAGAAGAAAGTTATGAGTCTTTCAGAACTAGAACTATTAGAGAAGAAAAGTTAAAAGAATTATCTATTTGAAAAATGAAAGCTATCTGTATAGAAAATACCCAAACAATTCATCCAGCCACATCTTTCAATGGTGAGAAGAAGTTTAGAAAACACGACTTGACTATTGGTAAAGTTTACGAAATCTATGAACTCTATGAATTTGCACCAAAGATACTTCCTAAGAAGTGTAGAGTAATTGATGATCATGGGAAAAATATCCATATACATTTTGACTTTTTCAAACCAATAGAAGAATATAGAGACGAACAAATAGAGCAAATATTAAAATGAAACAAGTAGTTTGTATAGTTGATAATCACATTTATTTACAATATGGAAATGTTTATAATGTTTTAAGTGACTTCAAAGGGTTTTATATGGTTCAGAGAGAAAGTGATAAAATGGTAGATATTTTTAACTGGGATAAAAGATTTTTTGTTACATTGGAAGAATTTAGAAATCAAAAAATAGACAGAATTATATCATGAATGAAAAACAAATTGGAACAAAACCAGATAAAGTCGCCCAGGAATATCATGAGTGGATGATTAAACATCATCAGAAAAATTGGGAACATTTGCCAGATTATATGAAAAGACCAAAGTGGGTTAATAGAGAAATTAAAATTGATGAAATACTAAAAGAAGATGATTTATAAAAATGATCCTGACTATAATAGAATAGTCAATTTATATTTAATAACTTTCCTCATGTAAAAGTGGACTGACAACCTTGTCTTTGTTAATGACCCAAACTATATCAAAGAAAAATGGAATAGATTTATTGGATTCAGACCAAGAAGGCACTTTGAACCAAATTCAATGGATAAAAATCATATAAGGATGTATACTGTAAAATGGGGTCATTTTGGGGATGTTTACCCACAGATTATGTATCTTGCATCAGATCATCGTTTAATATTTTCTAAAATGTTAGAAAACTTTGAAAGATATATTGGACCATTTGAAATGATAAATCCAAATCCTGCTCGTGGATTACATCATAATTCAATGGCAGCAATACCAAATATATTAGAACAAAATGAAAAAAGCATCAAAACATTTCTAAGACCAAAAATTATTGATAGAATTAATGTATAAATACTCCTTTTTCACCACTTTCAATTAGTTTATCAAAATATCTACCAGGTTCCCATAGGTCTTTATCAAAGTAATAACCTATTGGTTGTTTTTTCATTATTACATCTACCTCAGCAATAACGATAAGTGGTTTATCTAAAAACATATTGACGATTTCATCAGAGAACTCTTTTGCTGATTGGATGTCCATATCAAGTAAAACTTGAATAGATAAACCTTTATGATAACCTTTTGATTTTTCTATACTTGTTGGGAAGTTTATACCTTTTAGGATTTCAACATTTTCTTTCCAATTTGGTGATTCATAATCACATATGAACATATTGAATATGACTTTATGGGCGGGTTTATTTATTTCAAAATCACCATAGTTGGAGGTTCCAAAAAAACTTTCACTACCTTCAAATATTTTTAGGTATTTCATTTTATTATATCTAATTTCTTTAATAACTCCAAAAGTCCTTCTTCTTGGTCACATTCATATAATTCAATATCCAATGACTTTGGAGTAGCCCAAGAACCACCACCATCAAATCTTGTCTGGTTAGAAACTATAAACCACTCATCTTCCATCTCAACAATCATAGTATTGTGTTTTTTGATTAAGGGTTTTACCATTTTATCTGGAGAACCATGTGTAACGATTATATCTGTTTCAATCTTTAATTTCCTTTGATTTCCTCTCAACATACTACCCATGTATGGTTGGTATATGGAATATGAAAAAGTAGATTTGTGCTTTAATCTTGATTCTATCATATTCTGTATACCTAAATCAATATCAATGATTTTTTTAGGATTGATATCGTCATTTCGTATTTTTTTATAGAAATCAGAAAACTCTTCAAATATTTTTAGGTATTTCATAAGATATCTTCCAAAAGTTTTATTAGACCCTCCAATTGGTCTGCTTTGTAATATTCTGGTGTCCTATCAATATTATATGCGACTGCGAAATATTCGTCATTTTCTTTGTCTATTCTTGTTCTTATAGTATATAAGTTTTGACCACCTGTATTTGTCTCCAAATTTATTGAACCAGTTGGTGGTATATCCCAGCTTGTATAAAATTCAAAATCCATTTCAGTAAATCTTTTATCACAGATACTTTTTATTGCTTCAATTTCTTGTTCTGTAAATTCAAATGTTTCTACATACTTATTGAACTCAGTTGCAGTTATTGGCCAATAATATTTCCCTTGATTAAAACTTTCAAATATTTTTAGGTATTTCATAGATTATATATTATTTTTGTGGTATGGGAAGTTATAGCGAACAATACTTAAAACCTTGCCCAAAATGTGGTGGAAAAATCAAAGACGATTCTTATGATAGATGCATTCGTTTTATTTGCAAACCTTGTGGATATACAAAACATTATCCTGGTCTTATCCAAGATAAAGTAAGTCCAGTTCCTATTCCATATTCAGATGGGAAAGGTGGAACTCTTGACCCATCACTTGTGAAACATCAAGAGTATTACCACCAACATGCTTCAGAAAACGCAGTTGAAGATTTTAATAAATGGGTTGATAGTGAAAACATCCAAGAAGTTAGGAATAAAAAAATAGAAGAAATCCTATGAAACTAGTTTGTATAAACAATAAAATCAGAGAAGGTGGGGTTTCCCCACATGAACATATTACAGAGGGAAAAGTATATGAAATGATTTCCCATCCAAATAAAGGTGGTATACATAAACCATCAGGTATTCATATGGTAAATATTATCAGTGATAATGGTAAAGAAGTATCACTAAGGATGGACAGGTTCAAACCACTTGATGAAGTTAGATTAGAAAAGTTAGACGAATTATTAAAATGAAAGTTATTTTTATCAAAGAAAATTGTCCCAATCTTACATATGGGAAACAATATGAAGCACTTGACTCTTGGAACCCTATTTGGAAATCCAACAAGGATAAACTGGCTATGAAAATAACAAATGATATTGGAGAAACAATTTATACAAGTCCAAAATCATTTGTATCTTTGGATGAATGGAGAGAAATGCAATTAGAAAAAACTTTGTTATGAAAGTAGTATGTATAGATGATTATCCCTTTCCTAAGATGGGTAAAAACCCAGATAAAATAGAAATCTTTTTAACTTTGGGTAGAGTATATGAGTTAATTGATGATGGTTCTGAACAATCATATAAGTTGTATGATGATAGTGGAAAAATAGTGATTTTATCAAAAAGGAGATTTATTGAGTTAGAACAATATAGACAAGAAAAGTTAGACGAATTATTAAAATGAAAATAGTTTGTAATATAAATACCAAAATATTTAATTTTACTGAAGGTAAAATCTATGAAGTAATAACAGCACCTCATGACTATTTCTTTGCTAAATATATCATAGATGATAAAGGATATAAAATCAAATATAGTGAATATACAGAATATATGTTTAAACCACTCCAATCAATAAGACAAGATAAGATAAATCAATTAATAAAATGAAAGTTGTGTGTATAGATGATACTGGTGTTACTAATGAGGCATTGGGTATGGATTTTGTGACTTCTGGTAAAATCTACCAAGTTACAGATAGGCTGAATTCAACATTTAATGATAATGGTGTATATTATATAATAGGTAATGATGGGATTGAGGTTGCTTTAAGAAGAGGTAGGTTTAAACCCCTTGATGAAGTTAGATTAGAAAAACTAGAAGAACTACTAAAATGAACTTGGACCCAGAATTCAGAGAAAAGTTGGAAAAACTCTTTGTAAAAGAAGATTTCAAGGAGCAAATACATTCCTTACTTTTTGCTCTACAAGATAGGATTAAAAATAATGAAAAAAATGATAAGAATATAGTAGAGCAGATAAAATACTTTATGGAAAACTATGAGGCTGATAAAAGGGATAAAAACATTGATGATATTTTAGGAAAATGAAAGTAGTTTGTAAAACCAATATCACACCCAATGGTATCCAATTTAATATCACACCAGGTAAGATTTATGAAGTCCATAGGAATAGTGTAGTATGGATTTATATTGTTGATGATGGTGGAGCCAAAGAACATTATATTGAAAAAATGTTCACACCACTTACAGAATTGAGAAATATAAGATTAGAAGAGTTACTTAAATGAAAGCAATTTGTATAAGAAATAAAAACTGGGATACTCCACAAAAAAATGGTAGAAATGCAATACTAACTATTGGAAAGGTTTATGAAGTTAAACATTATGGGAGTTTTCATTTTGATAGTCAATATGGTGTCACTGCGGATACAGGACACCCAATTGTAGTACCAGAATATTATTTCAAATTGATTGATGAATTTAGACAAGAACAAATAGAAAAGTTTTTAGAATGACACAATACATTTGTATAAAAAATAGGCAGTATTATACTCAACATAAACCAAAAATAGGTGATGTTTTTTTGGTTTTACCACCTATGAAAAAAGAACTACAATGGAACCTTTATCAAAAATCAGACCACCATGTGAGTGGGTTGCGTTATATACTTGGACTTCCATCAGATATTTTTTTGGAACATTTCAAACCACTTGACGAATATAGACAAGAAACCATAGACCAATTACTATCTGAACCATCTTGTTTTCAAGTTACTCCTATGACTTTCAACCCAAAAAAATCTATTATAGAAAGGTATGCCAGTAAAGAAACAATTAGAGAAATAAAAATAAAAAAGATTTTAGAATGAGAAATTATTGTGTGTGTATAAAAGATAGGAAATTTTTAGGAAAAAGAACACCTGTTAGAAAGGGTGATAAGTTCTGGTATGAAGTAGATAAAATTGGTGATACACTTGGAAATCGCCAAATAACTTTTCATCTTTATGATGTTAAAGATGGTATGTATGACTTTGGTCTAATAGAAAAACATTTCAAAAGTCATTTTGAGGATATACAAGATTTTAGACAAAAACAAATAGATGAACTATTAAAATGAAGTTGAGGTATAAAAGAAAACCAGGTAATGAACCTTTCTGGGAAAGATTGACTTATGGAAAAATATATGAAGCACTACCTTTATATGGTTCAGGTCAATACATTTATTTAGCGGGTAAAGATAAAGTTATTATGTCTTATATTGTTGAAGATGATAGAGACCAGTTTTCCTATTGGCCAATAGAAGATTTTGATTTTATAGAAGAATACAGAGAAAAACAAATAGATGAACTATTAAAATGAACCTAAAATATATCTGTATTAAAAACGACCCATATGAATATTCAAGGTGTCACTATTTCACACCTGGTAAAATATATAATGTTCTTTTTGTTAGTGGTAATTATTTTTCCAAAAATGATAAATTAAAAGTAAAACAATTTAGTGAATGGATGCTTAATACTGATAGGTTTAAGATGGTAGAAGTAACTAAATGGAGACAACAACAATTAGATGAAATATTAAAATGAATAAATGTATTTGCATTAAATCACCAATGAAAGAAACACCAGTAGAAAAGGGAGATACTTTTACTTATTTCCTAAACTATGATGGTAATGAAGGATTTGGACCACCTGTAAAAGTTGAACTATATGATGTGAATACTGGCAGACATAGATTTTCTATTGGTAAAATAACATTTGACGAATACTTTATTGATATAATAGAATTCAGAGAAAAACAAATAGAAAAAATATTAGAATGAAAGTTATTAAAATCAAAACTGATGTTGAGTGGGATGAATTAACTGATGGTAAAGTGTATAATGCCTTACCAAGAGAAGATACCTTGGCTCCTTACACAAATCCTTATGTTTGGTTTGGTAGTCATATTTCATCCAAAATAAACGATGATAAAAGATATTATTTGATTGAAAAATCTGATAAGGGAACAACCAAATACTACTACCCTATTTCAGAGTTCAAAACAATTGAAGAAATTAGAGAGGAAAAAATAGAAAATATATTATCTTTGTAAAATGAAAGTAGTAAAATTTTCCCATGTGGTATTACAAGATGGTACACCAATCTGTGTTGGTCCAACCCTCAAATACATCAGAGAATATCTTGATGATTATTGCGGTGTACCAAGACAAAGGGGTGAGTTTGTTGATTTTGTGCCAGATAATAGTAAATATCCAAATGATTACCAAGGTAAGTTTGTTTATAAAGAGTTTTATGATATGAAAGATGGTAGTATCCAAGAAGAAATCCTTAACTTCAAAGTATATTTAGTAGATGTGGCACTACCATCCAAAGAACAAAAACGGGATGATGATATAGATGAGATATTAAACCTATGATAATCAAATGTATTAAGGAACACTATTCACCAGCAAATCACGCTAATATAAAGTTAGGTGATGAATATGAATTGGTTGAAGTAAAAATGGAACATGGTGTTCTTTATTTAACCATTGATAATCTTGGGAGACGAGTAGATATACCAGCTAAATATTTTTGGGATAAGTCAATCATTAGAGAATACTTTTTACAAAAGATTTTGGAGAATTAAACTTAATCCCTTATCTTTGTAAAAAAATATAAAAGTTATGTCGGGAGGTTCATTTGATTATGGTTATTTCAAAGTCCAAATGTTGGCTGATGAAATTGAAAATATGTTTGTTAATGATGGCAAATATGAAGGTGAGGATTATACCCACAATGGTTTTGGTAAAAGACCTATGGTAGAGTATGATAGAATTGGTGACGCAACACCAGAAGAAAGAGAACTTATCTTAAATGAAGTTCATAAACTAATCAAAGACCTAAACAACTGCGCATTCAGAGCAAAAGAACTTGAATGGTATATGTCTGGCGATACTGGTGCTACTTCCTATCTAAAACGTCTAAAGGATAAAGACCTTATCTAAAAAATGATTACATTACATTTTAATATTTTTGTTGTAGTCATTGCTAGTTTCATTCCATTTGTGTTTGCTTCTATTATGACTAACTTTAATAAATGGAAATACTATAAAAAGGTATATGACGACCTTCCTAATAAAAAGTTTTACCTTTGGGAAAGTGTTGATGGAAATACAATAACTGAAGATGAAAACCTATACATAACAGGAAAGTTTTATAGATGGAGAAATGGACATTATGAGCTACAAAAAAATGTTTATTTGAATAGAAACTTAATCACTTACTTTGACCCTTATTCACTATATTGGTTACTAAAGTTTGATAGATACTTCAAGTATAATCCAGTTTTAAAACCACAAGAAAAAAGAAACCAAAGAATAGAACAACTACTAAAATGAATATAATTTATAACGAATCCTGCTTTGATACAATGAATAGACCTGAACTTCAAGGACAGGTTGATATGGTCATTACATCACCACCATATAATACATCCAGAGTTGGCGCAGCAGATAAATATTCCAGTAGGTATGACATATTCCAAGACTTCAAAACAGACCAAGAATATATTGACTGGACTTGTGATGTCTTTAATGGTTATGATAAAATATTAAAACCAAATGGTTGTGTTCTTTACAATATGTCTTATTCAAGTGAGAAAACACATTTAATTTGGTTAGTTATCGCTGATATTATTAGAAGAACTAACTTTATTACAGCAGATTGTATCGTTTGGAAAAAATCAAATGCTATTCCAAATAATGTGAGTAAGAATAAACTTACAAGAATAGTTGAATATATCTTTGTCTTTTCTAGGAAAAATGAATTCAAAACCTTTGATGCTAATAAGAAAATAACTGGTAGAATTGAAAGAACTGGGCAAGCTAACTATGAGAATATCTATAACTTTATTGAAGCTAGAAATAATGATGGTTCTAATCCCCTAAACAAAGCTACTTTTTCTACTGAACTTATTACTAAGTTAATGGATATTTATGCTAAACCCAACTCACTTGTATATGATAGTTTTATGGGAATTGGAACTACTGCTAAAGCTTGTATTGAAAGGGGAATGAGTTATATAGGATCTGAATTATCACAACCACAAATCGATCACTTTGAAGAATGGAAAAAACAAAAATGAGAAAGACTAAAGAACTACATAAGAAGATAATTAAAGAAATTAATGAAGCAACACCATATGAAGTATGGGAGGGTGTAAGAGATAACTTTACTTTTGGTTTTATTGGTGCAACTCTTGTGGTTTTTATAGCTACTAAAACAGATATTGCTGTTTTACTTGGTTATTTAGCTTATTACTTTTTTATGGGGAAAATTGTTAATAGACCTAAATATGTTACTGATTTAGGTAAATTAATTGTATTTCCAATTCCATCCGCACTTGGAGCATTCTGTGGATATAAAGTATCATTACTACTTATAGAATGGATTAAAACTCTTTAATATGGAAAAAATAAAAGCAGTCTGTATAGACAATACCTATTGGGAGGATTCCATAATTGAAGGTCCATTCGTAATAGGTAAAGTATACGATCTAACTTTGACTAATGATATTGATTTGTGTTGGGTTGTAAATGACTATGATAGAATGGGACACTATCCTATAAAAATGTTCAAGCGTTTAAATGAACATAGAAATGATAAATTGAATATATTGCTCGGATAGTTAATATATACACTATCTATGAGATATTTAAGGAAATTCAATGAGTCAAGACACGAAAAGTATTTGAAAAGTTCAACCTATGTAAATTTAGGTCAAGACCTTTTCAATGACCTTTTCTTCGATATGGAAAAGAGTCCGGGCACAGAAGAACTAAATTCAAGTGATTTATTACAAATTGAAAAGTTATTTACTAAATATTTAAAACCAGAACTAACTGGTCTACAACTTGTTAGTCGATCACTCTATCCAGCAACTGGTACTTCAGGAAAAATCAATCAAGTAAATTGGAAAGTTGAAATTCCAAATGGATTTAGGAAAGATATGAGTCTAGCTAAATACCAAGATGATTATTTTTTAATTCAAACTGAACTACCAGTAGATGCAAGTCACCTTACTTTGAAAGGAACCAAAGATATTTATTTTGTCAAAGACTGGTGGTTAGTTGATGGTTGGGATGGATTTGAGGATTGGTTACAGTCAAGTCCATATAAACAGGGAAATAATTATGATTTGTTAAGTGTACCCATCAATGACTATAAAAATTCGAAGAATATATGGGCGGTGGGAAGAAGAACTAATGAGTGGAGAACACTTATGAGTGACTATAATAAGATATTCACGGGTTATGATTACTATTTATTTGACCCGAAAGATGATTACCATTTTGGAACTATTTATCTTTCTGGAATGGTTAGTGAGTTCAAGCATGATGGGAGTATAGATTCACTTGGCAGGAGGAAAGCTGGTTAATTTACAGTAAGGATTTCCTCTATCTTTATCTCTCTTACTTCATCTACATATTTGAAAAAAGTAGATGGTATTATCCATTCTTTTCCATCATCAGCTATTATGTTATAGAAGGCAATATTTGAAGTTTTCCAACCACTTTTGATTTGATAATGCTTACCAATTGTTATTGGCCAGAATTCTTTGGTAGATTTACAATTTTCGATACATACGACGTTGAAATAGTCTGAACTCTTGAACAAGTTAGTTAATTAGTTTTTTTTAATAAAAAAGTGTGGGCCCTGTTGGGTTTGAACCAACGACTTCCGGTTTATGAGACCGACACTCTGACCTACTGAGTTAAGAGCCCTTTTATATATCTTAATATTTTATATTATTAGCCCTCTTTGTTTACAGATTTTATTTGTTGACAGGATGGGACTTGAACCCACAACCTTGACCGTATAAGAGTCCTGCGCTCACCGATTGCGCCACCTGTCTGTTTCTACTACAAATATATGGTGAATTATCGAAAAGACCAACAATTTTTTTTATTTTTTTTACCAAACGATTATAGTATCTTTGTCATATAATACTTCACAACAACAAATCACTATGAAAACTATTCCTTACCTTCTCTTCACTTCTATTTTATTTTTAGCACCGAATCTGTTGAATGGCATCTACGAGAGTAAATTGTTTTTGTATCTTTATACCCTATCAATGGGTATTGTGGGTTTTGTGGTGTATAAATCAAAATTAAAAAATACAAACCGGCTCAAATTTTTTATGTTAAGAAGATATGTATCAATCAAAAGTGATATTACTACTTTTATCAGAAAGCAAACAAAATCTAACTATGAAGAAACTCCAATTCATTGGAAATCAAAAAAACTTTGGACATCTTTATTGAAAGATCCAAAGACTAAATTCACAAGTAGTCTAATTACGAAAGACATACACCTTGAAAATACTAATTTTCTACTTTGTCTAAACCGTATGAATGAAGTTGATTATCTTTTAACTATTTTTAATATAAATAATCAAAGGTCTTACCTTTATGAAGTAACTATCAAGGATAAATTGGCTGAATTTTTCATCAATTCCTTTAATGAGGAAAACGAAAAGCGTTTGGAAAAGACTAAACAGACAAAGTTGGAATTAATTAACAAAGACCTTACAAAACTTTGTGATCACTTTACTCGTTTGAGTTGACCTTTCTCACGTTGTTTAGCTTCCCAATCATCTACCTTCTTTTTCACAAGACAATAGTGAGTTTCGGGAGTTTCATTTTTGAATGGTTTTTTACACCAAACACATTTCTTTTCTTCCATAATTATATTATATATTTAAATTAGCAAAGTTGTATTTTTTACCGAAAACAAAAACATATTAAGAACTATAATAAAACAATGAAATTATCAAGATTAAAAGCAGCAAGACTTCACTATGAAGCAAAGGCAGCAGAAGCAGAGGAAACTATCAAAGTTTATCTAACAAATGCCGCAGGAATTGGAGAACATCCACAGGTGATGGAAGAACTCAGGGGACAAATTGAAATCCTAACTGATTCAAAAGATGTGATGTTGGTGATTGACGAACTGATTGAAAAGTTCTCAAATGAATTAGGTGTCAATTAAGACACCTTTTTTATTTCCATATAAAAAGTGAAAACCAAGAGTAGCGAGTTCTTGGTTTCCTTATAGCCTAAACTATAACCGGTCCTAAAATGTGACACTTAAGCCACCGGTAAAAACTTATATATTATTCTGTGAATCCTTTATCTCTTTCGAGATTGATAGCATAAGCTCTCAATCCTTCATTTTGTGGATCCATATCGTTAATTAAATATCTTGGACCTCTTTCTATTCCCATAATTAATTTGTGATATGGTATTCTAGTCTCAAGTAACTCTCTAATAGTGTGTGTTTCTAAATGTTCCGGCCTAGCGGTAGTAAGGACAATCATATGCCCTAAATCGGCTTGCTCTTTGAGATATTTAACTGTTGATGGTATAACTTCAGGTTTGGTTTGTGTATAGGTTTCAAATTTCCTGTAAACAAATATAGTTCCATCTATATCACAAAAGATAGTATTTTTCTTTTCCATAAAACTTTTATAGATTTTCTTTACAAAAGTTTTTCACTTGTTCAAAATCATCAGCTACATAAAGCTTGACAAAACCCTTTTCCTTTTGTACTCTTTCTGGTGGGTTATTATCTGTTGAAAATCTTATTAAATAAAAAGGAGCATCATCTTTGGGTGTAAAATACACAACATATAAATGTTTAGTGTTTGGTCTTCTGCCGTGCATCTGAATAGATCCACCTTCTCTAGTTGGTAAGTATCTTTCCGCACCACCAATTGCAACAATTTCTCTAAAAAGATAAGGTGGTATTGGAGAGTTTTTGATTATTTCTCCATATTCATCTTTTTCTGTTATTTGCAATTCATTCCATTGTTCACTGGTGATTTCTTCAGGCATTCCACCACTAAAAAAACTTTCAAATAATTTTATATACTCCATCGAAGTATATATTTATTTTGATTATTCAGACTTATGTGCTTCTGCTTGTAGAATTCTACTTATAATTCCAAATACACAAGCGAATCCAGCAGCAGATGCTTCTTGAACTGCGGATTCAGCTAATTTAAGACCAATAAATACAAAAAAAGCTGTGGTTAAAAGGCTTAAAATCATTAATACGTAAAAAAATTGTTTCATAATATTTCATTTAATTTTTTTGTTCTATAATGTGATTTACTTTTAGTTGATAATTGTTCACAAATAGATTCACATTCTTTAGTAAGATATTCCATATCTCTATAAGTACCATCATTCCCATAGATTTCCATATCGGAATAAAATGGTTTATTATCACCAAAGTGAGCACAATCAAATCCAATAACCCACTCACCATCATGGTCAGAACTATAGGTCAATCCACCATGGCAATCTACTGGTATATGATCATATTCATAACCAAAGTAATCGTTATCAGGTGTTAGGTGCACATAACCACAAAGGTGTCCGCTTCTTGGAACTCTACGAATATAACATTTGAATTCTATACCATTTTTACAAGTATAGTTCCATTCTTTTGCATCACCTTCAATTTTTATTTTATTCAGGATAAATTCTTTTTCCTTAATCATTGTATAACTTCTTTAAAACGTGGTTCACCTCTTTCTGTTGTAGAATTCCAAGATTCTAGTGGTCTTGAATAATAAGAACCAAAAAGAATTGATTGGTAATTTACTAATATTTCATCCGTTTCGGTATGTTTGGATAAAAAAAGAACTTTATACAAACCTCCCTTGTAATGTTTATAGGTTTTATTTGGTGTTGGGTAACTAACAAATCCAATCATAATAATTAAAATTTTTTTTGAGTTCTGTCGGTATTAATATATAAAAATAAAGCAAATAGTTTGGCAGATTTACCAAATAAAATATTTCAATTAACCTTCGAAAAATTGCCAGTGATGGTCCAATATATCGATGGTCAATTTTATGATGGTGATGGAAATCTTTTGGAAATTTCTGGGGGAAATGGTGTTATAGGGGCTAATGGTGAGACTGGATCACAAGGTCAACAAGGTCCACAAGGATCTGGTGGGGTTCCCTCCATTTTAAATAGCACTTTTAGTTCTTCTGATACATTAACAATAACACATAGTTTTGGATATTATCCGGTAGTTCAAGTATTGGATGGTAGTTTCCAAGAAATAACAACATATACTTTAACACATAATAGTACTGATGATTATACACTGATTTTTGCTACCACCACCAGTGGTCTTGTCATAACAGGTGCCGGCACAGAGGGACCCCAAGGTTTTACTGGTGTACAAGGAATCCAAGGTCCACAAGGATTTCAAGGTTATACTGGACCACAGGGTGTTCAAGGTGGTTTAGGTGGTGGTACTGGTAATCAAGGTAATACTGGTCCTCAGGGAAATACTGGTGCTCAGGGACCACTTGGTGGAGGTACTGGAAACCAAGGTAATACTGGTCCTCAAGGATTTCAAGGTATTCAAGGGGGTGCTTTTGGTGGTACTGGTGCTCAAGGTAATACTGGTCCTCAAGGTTCAACTGGTAGTCAGGGAACTACTGGAAATCAAGGTTCAACTGGTAGTCAGGGAACTACTGGTCCACAAGGATTTCAAGGTTATACAGGCCCACAAGGATTTCAAGGTGTACAAGGATTTCAAGGTTATACAGGCCCACAAGGATTTCAAGGTGTACAAGGTATTCAAGGTGGAACTGGTGCTGCTGGTGCTGATGGTGTATCAGTATCTTATTACAAATATAATGCTAGAACAAATACACAATCACCTCCACCAAATAACTCACAGATTGTGTGGAATAATGCCACGCAAATAAGCTCAACTATATTATATGTTTCTCACTTAACAAGAGATGGTGTAGATATAGATGTATTTTTAGCATTGATTAAAACTGGTGATAGTTTAATACTCCAAGATGAGAATAACTCAAATAACTATCAAAAATGGACAGTTAGTGGGACAACTAGTATTACACCTAATAGTTATGTTTCAATACCAGTTACTTATGTTAATGGTGGTTATTCATTTACTAATGGACACGATATGATTTTTGTACCATTGTCTATTGGTATAGAAGGACCTCAGGGATTTACAGGTCCACAAGGATTCCAAGGATTCCAAGGTTTACAAGGTCCACAGGGGAATCAAGGACTTACTGGTTCACAAGGATTTACTGGACCTCAGGGTTTTCAAGGTAATACTGGTCCACAAGGATTCCAGGGTGTTCAAGGTAACACAGGTCCACAGGGTGATCCAGGTCCACAGGGCGATCCAGGTCCACAGGGCGATCCAGGTCCACAGGGCGATCCAGGTCCACAGGGCGATCCAGGTCCACAGGGTGATCCAGGTCCACAGGGTGATCCAGGTCCACAGGGTGATCCAGGTCCGCAAGGATTTGATGGTCCGCAAGGATTTGATGGTCCGCAAGGATTTGATGGTCCGCAAGGATTTGATGGTCCGCAAGGTTTTGATGGACCACAAGGATTTCAAGGAGACCAAGGTCCACAAGGAGATATGGGACCTCAGGGTTTTGATGGACCACAAGGATTTCAAGGAGACCAAGGTCCACAAGGTGACCAAGGTCCAGCTGGTGGTTCAACCAATACTTTCTTATATAAGGCCAAAACAACATTAACAAGTGGTAACCCTGGTAGTCAATATATTCTATGGGATAATGCTACACAGACATCAGCAACACAACTAAATATATCACATATAACAAATGATAATATAGATATAGATTTTATATTGGCTTTGATAAAAGTTAATGATATATTAATCTTACAGGACCAAGGAAATTCAAATAATTATCAAAAATGGGTAGTGACTACGGATGCTTCTATACAAACTGGTTATGTTGAGGTGAAAGTTAGTTTATTAAGTGCAACCCATAACTTTTCTAATAATAATAACTTAGCATTATTTATAGTTAGTGCTGGAACTGGTACAACTGGTCCACAAGGATTTCAAGGTCTGCAAGGTCCTCAAGGTTTTCAAGGAGTCCAAGGTGTAACTGGTCCACAAGGTGTAACTGGTCTACAAGGAAATACTGGACCACAAGGAGCTATAGGTGTTCAAGGTCCAACTGCAGGAACAAGTTTTGCAAGTATAGGTAGATTTGGAGACCAAACAAATGCCACATCAATATCACCCAATACAGAGGGGATAATACCTTGGCCAAACATAGATACATCAAATACTATTGGATCTCTGGGTGTAACTTATAGTGGAGCTTCTTATTCATTTACAAACATAAACACATCTACTATCACAGTAGCTGTTTCTGGTTTTATTTCCACTTTTGGTGCTAATGATTTTGCAACATCATTACAGGTATATGGTGTAAAAAATGGTCAAAGTACAAACTCAAATAATAGGTATTCGTCAAATAGTATTTTATTGAGTGATAGTTATGGACAACCTGTGATGTTTTCTTTCATCATAACACTTGCTCAAAATGATTACTTTGATATAAGAGCTTATTTAAATTCTGACCAAGCTGGTACTGTTACAATAAACGGTTCTGGATGGTTACAAAATGAACCAAACTCAAGGATTACAATTTCTAAAATAGATGGTATTATTGGGCCACAAGGGGCTACTGGTCCTGCTGGTGGACCACAAGGAGTTCAAGGACCAACTGGTATACAAGGAAATCAAGGTCCAATAGGTGCTACTGGTGTAAATAATCCAGCAATAAATTTATTTTTGTTCTACAACTATTAAAAAAATAATATATAAATTCTATGGCAGCAAATCCACAATTCGCATCAACTCCTCAATATAGGTTAGTCACAGTAAATAATTCAACTGGTGGTTCAAGAACATCCTCCACAGCTAATTCTTTCCTTTTAATCACAGGTACAAGTGGTTCTGGTTTTTCTGGAACAAAAGTAACACAAATAGGTGGTAAATATACTAATAGTAATCCAGCTGGTTTGGTTTATATTTATGTAACAGATACAACTGGTTCTAGTGCAAGTGCTAGATTGTATGATGAATTACTTTTTACCGCAACAACACCATCAACTACTGCAGTTTCTGCAAGGGTAATAAATACATACACTGATTTACAATTAATGCCTGGTCAATCTATATGGGTGAGTTCTAGTATAAATGCTTCAACACAATCATTAACAGTTTGGGCATCAGGAGGAGATTTTTAAAAAGTTATGTTTGCAGGATTTACACAAAGACTTAATTTTGGAATGGGTTCTATTGGAACAGTATCCATACCATCTAGCTTTCCAACTATGCCAATTGGACAATTAGGTAACTATAACACTTATGCTGTAAATTTTATATCAATTACTGGTATAACTGTTTCTAATCAACAAGCTGCTATAAATCAACTATCTTATGATTTGGTTAATACGGGATTAATGAATAAAATGTTAGCTGTCTACCCCTTTGTTGGTGGAAATGCTACTGCACACCAATATAATTTGAAAGACCCAAGAGATGCTGATACAGCTTTTAGGTTAACATTTTCTGGGGGTTGGACACACTCTTCAAACGGTATTTTACCCAACGCTACAAACACCTTTGCTAATACTTATGTTAATACACTGGATAACATACCACAAGAAAGACACCACATTTCATACTATTCAAGGACCAATACATTAAATGCTACTAGATCGGAAGTTGGATCCAATAATGCTACCTCATTCATACAACTTATGGTAGCTTCTCAGTTTTATTCTGGTGGGGGTGCTCAAGCAGCTCAATTTACTAGCACTTCAGGTGGTCAAGGATTTTGGGTTGGTAATAAAGTTTCATTTGCTGATAGAAGAGCTTATAAAAATGGTGTAAGGGAAGGTCAAAATGTAACAAGTGTAACAACTTTTCTTGGAAATTTTCCCCTATACATAGGTGCTAGAAATAATTCAAATGGTGCCGCTACTCAATTTTCTGATAAAGAATGTGCATTTTGTAGTATTGGGTATGATTTAACAGATACAGAAGTTGCAACGCTATATACAATAGTACAAAATTTTCAAACAACATTAGCTAGACAAGTATGATATTATATAAATTAACAATAGAACAAAAGGATTTACTTGTTGGTCAATTATTTGCACCAGCATCTTATTTTAATCCAGTACAAGATATAAACGGTGATTGGTTCATATCAGGCCAAGAAGTTTCAGGATGTGTTAATTCAGATTTTCAGTGGGTTAATACACTCCCATCAATGGAATATACTCCACCACTAAATCCAGAAAATAGACAACAAAAAGTAGATGTAGTTACATCTTATATGAGAAGTCAGTTGACAGATTCAGAATTTTTACAGTTTATTACTGATGCGAGGGAATATTTACTTGACTATACTTACTATTCAGATACACTTTATTATTGGGTAGAAACAACAAACAATCAGTATTGGGGTGATTTTACTCAAAATGGATTCAAAACAAAATCGTACAAAGGTGATTTAGTTGATGGTTTTTATCCAAGAGCTGAATACATTTTAAATATTTTAAATCCAATGGTTTAAACTAATATATAAAGTATGCAAACTGTTATTTTGGACACCGATTTCAAAAAGTTTATTGATTATTCAGTAGCTCATCAGGCTATGAATGTCCATCATCCTCTGCAAATTGAAGTGATTGATGAAAAGTTCAATGAAGATTTTATGAGATTGGGTCATAAACTTTGTGAATATGAGAGAGTTGAAGAACTCAGTGGTATGGCTAGGAGAGAGTCAAAATTGAAATTTGATGAAGTTATACACAAAGCACCAACTGCAATCAAATGTGGTATGAAAATAAACCACTACCCGAGTTGGAAAATGAATCCTTGGGAACAATGGGAAGGTGGATTTATTGAATTCTTTATTAGGATGGATGGTTTAACTGGTGGGAATGAAATATTCATTTGGCAAGATGTTAGAATGAAATATTTACCTAAAATATTAAAAACTTTTGCTTACAAATTGGAATATTGGAAAATGTAAAAAAGAGTTTTTACATTTAATATATACAATTACATAAATTAAAGTATTTAAAGATGAGTAAGATTGCTAGATTTGAAGAATTCGGAAAAAATGAGGAACTTTTCCACGGATACAGTTCCAAAGGAGAAGGTGGTGGAATCGGTTCCAAAACAGCAGATAAGATATTTAGAAAAATTGGAAAGTTTTTCGGAAATACCGCCGATGTACTAAATGATTATTTAGTAAGTAAGGTTGATGATGGTCAAATCACACAAGCCGAATCTGACAGACTATTTGATATGTTAGAATATTCTTGTAGAGACAAGAAAGAGGACGAAATTCACTCAATGGTTGATGATAAAATATCAGAAATGAAAGGATGATGGAAAAACCCACCTATTTGGTGGGTTTTTTATTTTAGTTACTCAGAGGAGCTTTTATAGCTGGGTGAGATTCATAATTTAAGATTGAAAAATCTGATGGTTTCCAATCCATTAAATTTTCAAGTAGATTTGTAACTTCAAATTTTAGGGTTGGTAATTTATATGGTGTTCTTGAAATCTGTTCTTTTACTTGTTCAATGTGGTTACTATAAATGTGACAATCACCAAGATTTCCAATAAGTTCATCTGGTACCATATTAACTTCTTTTGCTAAAATTTCTAATAGTGTGGCATAAGAAGCTATATTAAACGGCAAGCCGAGCAAACTATCAATCGATCTTTGTGACCACATTAAAGATATAGATCTTTCAGGTACGCCAATATCTGTTAAAACTTTATGATATTGTTCATCTGTTAATTGGCCAATAGGAAAATCCATAACATCTTTATTAGGAAGTTTTTCCCAAAGTTCCATTCTTTCAGGAAGGCTTAATTCCCTTGTATAAACTTGAAACCCATAATGACAAGGTGGTAAAACTTGATTTGGTAAATCTGAGGGATTCCAGGCGGATACCATAAGTCTACGAGAGTCTGGATTTGTCTTAAGATCTTTGATTAGGTTTGCTATTTGGTCAATACTATCATTCCAATTACGCCAACCATGTCCATAAACTTTACCCAATTCACCCCACGTATTAGCGAAATCCTGATCAGTTTTGATTTTTTCAATGAATTGTTCTTTTGTTTTGGGTAAATCCGTTGCAGGAATAAGTTGTAAATTGTTTGCAATCACTTTTTTGGAATAGTTAGCCCAAGCATCACCATCCCAGATATGACAATCATTGTCCAAAAGATATTTAATATTTGTATCTCCGCGCAAAAACCACAGAAGTTCAGTAATAACCCCTTTGAAATACATTTTTTTAGTTGTGAGAAGTGGAAATCCTTCTGACATTTTGTGCCTGATTTGTCTTCCAAAGACTGAGATAGTTCCTGTTCCAGTTCTATCACCTTTTGAACAACCATTTTCTAATATATCTTTAAGGAGTTCTAAGTATTGTAGTTCAATATTCATAATAATGTTATACTCACTTAACATTTTATAGTTTAATAATATAAATGATAATATGAACGAATATTTTGATAAGATTTACGTTCTTTCTTTGAAAAGGAATTCAGATAGAAGGTCCTTAATTACAGAAAGATTGGGTAAAGTTGGAATCGATTTTGAATTTTTTGATGCTTGTGATGGTCAAGTCATAAACCATTTATGGAAAAAATTAGACAACTCTAACTTCACCACACAAAATTACGTTGCCTGTTCAATTTCACACCTTTCGATTTACAATGATGCGTTATCAAGAGGTTTCAAAAGAATCCTAATTTTAGAAGATGATGTAAAACCACACAAAAATATACAAGAACTATTCTCAGTGTTCTCACAACAAATACCTGAGGACTATGATTTACTTTATTTGGGTTGGATTCCATTGACTGACGATTGTTCAATGTGGAGTTATGGTGTAATTGATGGACAACACTTTGCTCCTAACTTGATTAGTTCTAAAAACTTATGGGGACTTTATTCTTACTCACCCAGTCCTACATTGATGCGGGAAATGGTGGATTTATATAATGAATCATTCCCTATGGAAATTGATAGACATTTTGTTACCAACATTCAGCAGCAAAGAAAATCCTTTGCAACATGGCCCCAATTATTCTGTCACGATATTCTTGTTTCTAATAATAATGGTTGGGTGGATTATTCTTCATTGAGAAAATCAATTGATTCTAGGGTCGCTAGAGAGGAAGATTATATTTGATCTTTATAAAATATATACCCTATATGGGGTGGGTATTTTTATTTTTATTTTTATTTTTAATTTCTTGTAAAACAAAAAAGGACTATATGGATGTTTTATCCAAACCTAGTCCTACGGAATTTGACCAATTTAAAAGGGTCGTTAAACCAAATGGTCAAGAAAATAAAAAAAGATATTTATATTATAATAGTTTGCAATATAAAAACAAATATAAAAGGGAAAATTAACCAGAATATTTATCTAGAAATTCTCTTTCGCGTTCACTCAATGAGTCCAGTCCACTTGAAGAAATCTTATCCAATATAATATCAATTATTGTTTGATTAACTTCATTTTTAGACTTCATAGGATGTTTAGTCTCATATTCTTGATCAAGTGGTTTTTCAGTTTTAATGTGGACTAGTGATTTCAAATCCCTTAAATATTGAATGTATTGTTGATTCAAGCAAATGAGTCTTTTATTTGAGGATTCGGTCCAAAAAATTAACTCATAGGAATTTTTATCCAACCACACTTTATGATATCCACTTACTTTAAAGTCCCAAAGATACTTGGGATTAACTTCCAAATTATTGTCCTTACACATCCTTGCGATCAAATCAAAAGTTGAAAAGATATTGAGGTGAATACAAATTAGATTATCTTGATTGAATTGATTCATATTATTTTAGTATTGTTTCTGCTGTTAAGTATTGTTTGTCTGAAAGAATTTTTACCATTTTACCATTTACTTCAACTTTAAGAGCTTTTGCTGACTTTAGTTGTTTTTGTAAAGATAGTATAAATGTGTTCGTGCCATCGTATTTACGAAGCAACTTGTTGATGGCGATTTTCTGATCTATGCTCAATTCCATAATTAATACAAAGATATAAAATATACTTTATATATACAATATATGTCTAAAGAAAAATTCAATAAAACCCTCAATTACTTAAAGGATAAAGAAAAATGTCTTTTCTTATTGACCTCAAACCGGTGGGATGGACACAGTGATGATATTCCAAAATCTTCACAATTAGCTTATCTTTTACAAGAAAAGTTAGGACCAAATAAAGTCACTATAATAGACGTTTCAAAATTGAAGATTTATGAGTGTGAGGGTAATGTAAGTCATAAAGATGGGAATAATTGTGGTTTGAAAGGAGCTTTACTGAAAAATGGTAAAGATAAAACCGGTGTACATAGATGTTGGGCTTCGTATAACCACAAAGACGACGAATTATATAAAGTTGTCAATGATTTATTAGAATCCGATGCGGTTATATTCTTCGGGTCAATTAGATGGGGCAAAATGAATGCTGTTTACTCCAAATTGATTGAAAGGTTGACTTGGTTAGAAAACAGACATGCTACTTTAGGAGAGTCAAATATACTAAAGGACATTGAATGTGGAGTTATTTCGGTTGGACACAACTGGAATGGCGCAGAAGCTGTAAAACATGAAAAAGAGGTCTTGAATTTTTTTGGATTCAAAACCCCACCTCAATTATTTTGGTCTTATCAGTGGACTGATGATGTTAAAGATGAAACAAAGTCAGGATACAAGCAAGACGCTAAAGACTTCCAAACCAAATTTGTTAAGTTACTAAAGGAGAGTGTTTTATTATTTAGAGAATTCTTCTTCAAATTTATCCCAGAGGAATATAATAATTCCGATAAAAACACCTAATACTGGTCCAAATAAGATATAAACGAACCTAAAACCAACTGGCCAATTTCCGGCATTAAAATCCCAATTGAAAAAAGCCATAAGGAGGTAACCAACAAGACACCAAACTGCGTAAGAATTAAGAGAGTACTTTAGTTTATCTGACATAATAGTATTTTTTTTTAACAACCGAAGATAGGAGAATTTTCATTATTATTATTTCTAGTAGGTATGGACTCAAACCCTTTTGAACCGAGATGATTTTGTGGTTCAAAATGCAGTTCCATAAGATTCGCTATGTAATTAATTGCCAGTTTATCATCATGATCACTCCAAGTCTGGCCAGATGGTAGTTCAGATTTACAACTCTTTGAGTAGAAGTAAATGTGTCTTGCTAATTCCGTGTTTGTCATATCTTTCACAAAGGTAATAATTTTTTTTTTAATATTCAAATAAAATTTGATCTTTCATTTTGAAAATTATTTTATCACAACCGATTTTATATTTTAGAAGAACTTTATCTTCCTCTTTTATTTTACCCAAATCAAGATAAATACTTATCGCACCACCTACATATTCAAATGAATCACAATCACAACCTTGAATTGATAGATTCATTTGGTCCATGAAAACTTTCAATTCTATTGATTTTTCAACCAAATCTTTATGTTCGTCTAGAATCTGATAAAGTTTATTTGGGGTATCAATTATCAGAGTTCTAGTTATTTTAGCACTAATAGACATATTTATCAAGGGTTCTATAACTTATATATGAGATTAAATAAGTTTGAATGAACCCAAAAAAATCGTAATTAAAATAAATATGACTGAATAAACAAAAAAAGAAACAAAGACACGGTTTACAACTGAGAAGCTTTGTCAAAAAGTTTGGGGTTTGTAGAAAAATCCAATTTGGATAGTTTATCCTTGGGTTTATTTTAATGTAATCTTTATATTCTTTGATTTTTAAGAAGGCAAGATGTTTAAAATATACAGTGAATGCATCTGTATTAAACCAAATGAATAGTAGAAAGTTAATTATACTTACTGCATTAATCATACTAATCCCATGTCTTTAGCTCTGGATCTGAATTTAAAAATCCAATAGAGTTTGTGAAAATCTAATAAAGTCCAAATATCAAATTGAAGATAGGTTTCATAATTGATTTTATAGTTAAAATCGGAAAAAACTATAAATTCATTTTTTGCACCATCATTGGCAATTTTCATTTTGAATAAATTTTCAAACTTATAAAACTTTAAATTGATATAAGCGTAATGGTATATTCTCCAATCCTTTAGGGAATAGATACTACTCGATACAATCAAACAAACGAAAAAAATATAAAAATTTAACATATCACCTTATATTCTTGTTATTTCTAATGTTTTGCAAAATATAAAAAATTTTAATATATACTTAATGAAATATCTGAAATTATTTGAATCTATGTTTGGACCTGCTGAAGCTAAACAGATAAGTGAACGTCAATGGTCAATTAAAATTAAATCTGGAAAAGATTTCTTTACCAAATCAGAGCATAAAACTTTGATTGACTTAATGGAAAGTAGTGGTCGAGAACAAGTAGTATGGGATAATCTTGGTTGGAGTGAAAAGTTAGATAATTTTGTTATTGGTCTTACTTATCTAACTTATTATATTGGAGGTGGTGATGTTAATCCTCTACCAATAGAGGTTCATATACAAAAGTGTCCAGATGAATGGTTTATGGTTAGTTTTTATCAAGATGAGTATCAAGATGAAGAAGGGGAAGTTTACTATGAGTATGAAGAATATTATGAATGTGATGGGTTTGATTCTGTTTTGAACTTATTAAAAATACAATAAACTATGAAATACTTAAAAAGATTTGAAAACTTTTATTCTGGTTCAACTGAACTCGACTTCGATGATTGGTGGAGAAGGGTGAATTCAAGGTCAGTTACTTTATCAGAATTCACCACTTCTGAAATAGAACAGATGTCTGATTTTATAAGAAGGTATGAATTGAGTTTAGAATATGATAGGTTATTGGAATTAAATTATGATAAGACCCATTATACTATTAATGATTTTAGAAAAGTAGAGAAAACCAGTAACTACCCAAGGGGGAAATATATTGTAAAAGCAATTGAAATTTCAAAAAGGGATAAGGTGGATGATCCTGATTGGTTTTATTTGGGTTATGCTGAATTTGATGAAAAAGGTGGTGATGAGGTTGTTAGAAAGTTCGAATGTAGCACATTTGAAGACTTAATAGAAAAATTAGAAGAACTTTTAAACCTATGAAATACTTAAAAAGATTTGAAAGCATATTTGGAGCTGCTGAACCAAAAAAAATCACCAATAGTGAATGGTCAAGACTTTTAAAATCTTTGGGTAAGGAGTTTTTCAGTAAATCTGAAATGGAAACCCTTGTTAATTTAATGGAAGATAGTGACCGTTGCCATATGGAAGAAGAAGAATGGGATAATCTTGGATTAAGTGAAAAAGTTGATTATTACAGAATTGGTCTTACTTATTTAACTTTTTATCTACCAACTTATGATGAAGGCAATCCATATCCATTTGAAGTTCATGTCCAAAAATGTAAAGATGAATGGTTTTTAGTAAGTTTTTATCAAGATAATTGGGATAGTGATGAAGGATATTTTGAAGGTTATGAAGAATATTATGAATGTGATGGGTTTGATTGTTTATTAAATCTTTTAAAAAAAGAAGCTAAACTTAAATGAAATATCTAAAGTTATTTGAAAATATGTTTGGACCTGCTGAACCTAAAAATATTTCCTATGAAGATTTTTATCCAGAAAAAAAGACAAGAGATTATTTTACTGAAAAAGAACTTTTATATTTAGAATCTGTATTTGATAAGAGTAGAAAAATAGAAGATGTGGAATATAATAATCGTTCTAGTTTTATCTACAACAGATTCACTTCGGATAAAAAAGAACTTCCAGATAATTTTGTTATTTATATGTATTCAAATGGTGGAAATGCTAATTTAATTTGTTTTGATTGTTACAAAAATAAGGATGATTGGTATTATGTTCGTATATTTCAAGGTGATGATATTTTTGATGAAGAAACTACAATTGATGGATTTTCTGAATACTATGAATGTGATGAATTTGATTCACTTAAAATATTACTTGATAAGTGGTTATGAAATACTTAAAAAGATTTAATGAAAATCTATCAGCATATGATAAATTAGAAGGAAAGATCTATAATAGATTAACTGCCCATAGTTATGAACAATTAGAATATTGGGGTCACCAAGATGATATAACACCAAAAGAAGATAAAAATTTAGATAGATTTGTAGAGGAGTATATTAGATCCAAAGGATTTCCATTAGCTCATGTAGATAAACAAAAGTATGAAATGACTCATAGAGAAGGTTTAACTGATTACAGAAGGGAATATGTTTTTGATTTAGATATACCTTTTAAATGCGATCTGGTTATTCAAAAACTGGAAGATGATATATGGTTGATTGAATGTTTTATACCAGAGACACCTGGTTCAAGAAATGTAAATTCAAGAATGTGGGTTTGTGATACTATCGAAGGTGTTGAGGAGTGTTTAAAGGAAAATTTTTAGTTTATTTTAATTTATTTTTTTACTCATATTGCTAATTTTAAAAATTAGTGGAGGGTAGATTTTTTACCGACGCATAGCTAAAATATATAGTATATCCCATATTATTTATTGGACTAAAAAGAAAATTAAAGTTATGAAAAACAATTCGTTTTTGATGGCCTTGGTGACTCTAATTGTTACATCCATCTACAGTCAGTTTAGGGTAAGTGATCCCAAATTTGAGAATGTTGTGAATCAGGAATTTCAGATTTCTGCTTCTTTTATGGATTTTTACCAAATTGATGGTGGTAGAACTATAAAATATGATTGTATAAAAAAGTTAGGTGAGTATAAGTATGAATCTTCTGTATCACAGGACTATAGTAAATTTAAGGATAAAGCTATTGTAAAAGCTACATTTGATCTTTATTCAAATGAGCCATACAGAATTGTTGATTTATCAACAGGGTTCACCCATCCTGTGACTATAAATTTATATGATGCCGATGGAAAACTATTCTTATCAAACAAAGGTGACAAGAATAAAAAGACCTTTGATTTTTTGGCTAGTAAGAGTGGCACTTATGTTATTGAATGGGATTTTTCCAAACAAGAACAAATATCTATAAAAGACAAAGTCGTCGCCTTTGGAATAGGATATAAATAATCAAAACCCTCTGAGAAATCAGAGGGTTTTTTTAATATATAAACTGATGAAATATTTGGAAAGTTTTGATGTATTTGGTAGTGGTGAATATGAGAAAATTACTAGGGGAAAATTCAGTGATATAACATCAAAAATTAAATATGATGGGGTAAATGAATCAGAAAGATTAAGATTGGAAAGATTGTTCAAAAAAATATTTGATCCATCCAACAAAACACCAGACTGGCCAAAAGTACAAATTTATCAAACAAACACAAGTGAATATTACCACACTTCAATAAATAAAGATCAAGTCATTTTCATTTTCCACTATGATGACGATTGGTATTTTATTGAAGATTACAATCAAAATACATTTGATAGTTATTATTATAAGTGTGATGGGTTGGACGGTGTTAAACAAATGTTAAGTGACACACTTGAAGTTAATGAAGCAAGACTAGCTGATCTAATAAAAGACCTACCAAAAGAATTAAATCCACCACCAGCTGAACCAGATGTTAAACTTGTAAGTCAGCATACTTGTAAACAAAGGTGGAATGGTAAAAAGTTATTATTCAAAGTAAAGTGGTATAATACATCAGAACATGACTTAACTAAAAGAATTGCTGAAAGAAGTTCATTTCAATCAATAAAACATTTCAATGGGATATTCAAAAGGTTTTTAGATAAGATATTCCCATCAATGATTGGAAAGGAAATTTTAGTATCTGGTAGATATTCATTTTATTTTGAAGAGTATAATGTTTCTATTATTATTGTGATTGATGTAGATGGTATTATGAAAAACAATAACAATGAAATTTTAGTGATTACAATACTGCCTGGAGACGTTGGAATAAAAGTTGTAAAAACTATTGTAATTTCAGATTTATAATTGTATCTTTGTATTATGAATCAAATAGAAAAATTCGAGAAGCTTTGTACACAAATATTTTTTTTGAAAGGTGAATTTCATTTTCCATTTGATGGTATCCAACATGATGGTAGATTCTCAAAAATTGTAAAGGATAAAGAATATCCTTTATTTGAATCAAAAATGGAAAACCTTTTAAAACTTTTGAATAATGATATGTCCAAATTAAATATGGACACAAAGGAACTTTGGGAAGTTATTTAATCATTTCCAAAAAAACTGAATAATTAAAATTAGGGATGCGAGTCCTAAACAAACCACAGTTTTTGTATTTAATTCCTCATTCATGAGAAATTTAGAAAGTAAAGCAAAAACTATTGCTCCAATTGAAAACCCAATTAGTCTACCAGGCCATACTTGACCATTGAAACTTTCAGCACAATATTGAGTTGATTTTATTAAAATGTAAGAAATTGGAAATCCCAATAAACTAACCATTAAAGGATTGTTTTTAAACCAATTTGACATGAACTGACCTTGTAGTTGGAAATAAGCTAGAATTTGACCAATTGTTAGAAGAATCAGCGCAATTATTAATTTGTTATACACGGTAGTTCTATGATTTATTTGACTATTGTTCTAAAGATTCTATCAATTTTGACTTGTCCAGTGTAAAGTCCCTTGTGTATATTTTCTTTCCCGACATGGAAATTACGTTTATTCTTATTCCTTTTTTCAAGGATTTTCTTCCAAATAAAGATTTTAAGGTAATAAGTTCACATTTCATATAAATGTGTTCTTTACCATCATCTAAATCTTTTAGAAAATATTCATCTTGGGTGATTTCTTTATTGAATTTTTTAGCAGTTTGGAAATCAAATCTTTTGACAATCTTAAACCACCACCAATCGTAAATTTTATCCCAAATGCTTTTCTTTTTTTTTATTTTTTCAATATCGATTATTTGTACATAAGATATACAATCCGCCATTCTACAATCTATCTCAAAAGTTAAAATTCCATCATTTGATAAACTGTTGAACTTATCAACTCCAAAAATTGGCACTTCTGTACCTACTCTTTGCCCAAACCCAAAAGTACTGAATAATAGAAACAAAAGGGTTAGGACAAAAATCTTCATTCGTCATCACCTATAATTCTGTCGATTTGCCTGTCTCGTTTGATATCGGGGAAAATTTCCTCAATATCATATCCCCAAATATCACAAGCCTCCTCGATTCCATAGGACATAAATTCAATTTCATCACCATCTTTAAATTGATACATTCCACAATTATTACCTAAATCTTCGTCCGCAAACTTAACCTCAAAAAGTAAATCTGAATATCTCTCTGAAAGTGTACCCATTAATTCATGTGGAGTGGACCAAGCAGTATCAAAACAGATGTATCCTTCATCATCTTCATAGGTATCTGCGGCGTCCCATTTAGTACCCCAATTTTCTACACTCCAATCGTACCAACCATCACCAATATCCTTTGGTCTTGGTAGGATTTTCTCAAAGGAAATGTGCTCACTATCACTTGCGATATCAAGTGTGCATTTTTTAACCTTATCAGATGGTCCGTGAATAAATAATTTGTTTTTAACCCAGTTTGGCATATATTTTAAAGTTTTATTATTGTGTCAAATCCTTCACTATCTGTAATATCAGTCCAATTATCAAGCATATTTTTGATAACAGGCAGAGGAATAAACTTATTTTCACTTATTGACCTACCCTCATTTCTATTTATATAATCGGTCAAATCTAATTTTGGAAAGACTATGGCAATTTTGTAATAATCAGTGTTTGCGAATTTGCAAAGATGCTTATTTCTTGATTTCGGTGAAAGATTTGTCATATTGATTATAACATTCTCTTTCTTGGATATTGAATCTTGAATTTTTTTATTCAATAATCTATCTACTTCTTTTTGATCTACTTTATCAAAAGCTTCTGAATAAGAGGAATTATCATGTAAAGACATAAGAATATCGTCTCTACTAATTACTGTAAAGTCAGTTATATCTTGTGATTTCAAGAAAGTATCCTTACCACTCAAAGGCGGGCCAACCAAAAGTATAACTTTGGATTTTTCGGTTGTGATATCTTGTGTGAACATAATACAAAGGTAAAAAAAAAGTTTGATAAAATCAAACTTTTTCTGCCTTTATATCTTTTATGATAAGTTTTTGTAAATACTTATCAAATACTTTGGACCAATATTCTTTACCCTCTGGGGTATGTTGCCAAATTAGTCCATTTGATAGTGCGGATACCATAGATTCTTGTTCGCTTTCTCCATTTACCATACTTTTTAGAGCTTTATCTTTATGCTCTTCTGGTAGTAATTCAAACCATTCTCTAATTTTCTTCATATAAACAAACTTAATTTTTTTCTGTTAAGATCTCGGCGTTTTCAATTTGAATTCCAACTTCTTGTTGTTTTTTGTAGGCGTCCATCAAGGGATGTTTATCAATTCTTGGCACATAATTTTCCGGTGTAGTTGGTGGAGTTTCTTTTTCCTCACTTACAACTTCTTTTTCAAGTGGTTTTTCCACTTTTTCCACTTTTTGAATTTTCTCTTCTAATTGAATTTGTTGAGAAACTTGAGATTTATATTCTTGAATCAAATTTACCTTTGTTTCTACCGGTTGTAAAATTGACTGAATTTCATCTTCAAGAAAATCATCTTCTTGTTTTACACCAGTTTTGATTTCTCTAAAAACCTTTTTCCAATAGTTAAGGCCTTCGATTGAATTTTTCCAATCAAATCCATTGGAAATTGCTCCTAGTAAACTAAAATGTTTAGTATTCGGGCTAGTCATGTTTTTCAGAGCTTTGTCTCTGTATTGTTTGTCTAGGGTTTCAAACCATTCTTTTGTAGTTTTCATAACACTAATTATTTATTATTTCCTCATAAAGTTGAGAAATATTATCAATATCCTTTTCGGTTTTTATATTGAACCTATCTTTCAATTCATCCATAAAGTATTTATTTGGTTTCTTGACTTCCAATAAAACATCGGTTCTACCTTTTCTTTTAATAGCATCGTCAATTTTATCCAAATTATTCGTTGTTATTATGAAAATAACATCGTTAGGAGTATATATTCCATCAAGTATGTTCAGTATACATGAAAGTGAAATTTTCACTTCTTTATCTTTTGTCTCTTCATTTCTATTAATATCATCCAATAAGCAATCAATATCTTCAAATAATACTATGGATTTTGTAGGTCTATTAGCAATTAAACTTATCAAATTAGCATCTGTGATATCTTTGGACATATTGATTGAAAGTATATCCCTTTTTGTATAATTGGAGATTCCCAGAGATAAAGATGACTTACCAGTTCCAGGAGGTCCATAGAAAAGATAAGTTCTTTTATATCTAATTCCATATTCATCGTATATGGATTTTGATGATGCGAAAAGATCTAAATCTTTTTTCAAATCTTCAACGATACCATTATCAAGATAGATATTTTCAAAGGTTTTATTTATGACTCTACCTGAACATTTTACTTCACCATTAAAGTTATAATAAGATTTGATATAATTACTGCCATATGATTTATCTACATATTCAATTAATTTATTCAATTTGTTCTTATTGAAACAATAAATTTGAAAAGATTGTTTAGTGTCTTTGAATGGGTTGAAAGAATTCTGTATGTTATTCTGTGCTTTCAGAATTAGGAATTTTGTACCTTCAAATTTTACTATGATAAAACCCGAGGAGTAAAATAAGTTCAAGTTTGATTCTTTACCGATCCAATCATCAAAGAAGTTCCTGTAGTAGAAATTGTTTACCTTATTATTATACTCATTAAGTATAAAATTTTGGAATGAGTAGAAAAAATAGGAAGATTCTTCAATTTTTAAGCTCGTTATAAATAAATTTTTTATGTTTTCAAATAAAAACAAAAAAAATTGTTTGAAATAAACCAAAGAACCACCTATGATAAATGTTAATAGAAATGTTTTGTCCATGTAATGTATAATTAGTTAAACATTATATGCCCAAAATATCGTTTGTATCCTTATTATCATGAATTTTTTTTGCCAACAACGCTGGTAGTAAAAAAGTTGAACCAGGTATAGCTAAAAATAACAAACCTATGCCTAAATATTTCCAATTCTTACTCCACTTTTTTTCCTTTTTCATATACAATTATATATAAGATTTAAAATATAAAATCTTTGTTTTTTGAAAAAAATTTAATATTTTTGTGCTAATAAATTATTATGAAATATCAAGAAATCTTTCGTCAAGCACTTGACCAAATCAAATCAAAATGGGAACTTCCAAAATCTGGTTTTCTAGCAGGAGGATCAATCGGAAATGTGGTATGGAATATAATATCTGGTAAGAATGCACCAGTGAATGATTTAGATATCTATCATCTGATTGGTGTCAAAAAGGATTTTACAAATAGAGAGTTAAAATCAAAGCAACATTTTATTAGAAATGAAAAATGGGTTTATGAAGATTACACCGGTCTTAATATAGGATATCAACAAAAGGGTTACTACACTATTGAGAAAGTGTCTGTAGATGGTATTTATAACAATATTGAATATTTTTCCACCACGGATGATAAATCTCTAGTACTAGATTCATTTGATATAAACTCTTGTCAACTTGGATACGATATTGAAACTGATCAATTTATTTGGACAAAAGATTTTGAGGAATTTTTGAAAACTGGTGAGTTGCGTCTTTGTAATTTAAGTTCACCACCACACTCTGCTATCAGATTAGTAAAGAAAAAGTATGATTTGGAAGCTACTTTACCAGAGATAGAATTGGATTTGATTGCTACTATTATTGGAAGTAGGTGTTTTATCGATAGTCATAAGTATAGATTCAAAGACAGATATGCTAAAATGTTCAAAAAATATCAATCTGACCTAAAATCAAGGTTCAAATTGGTTAGAGAAAAAGATTTGGAAGTTTACTTACTCTCAAATTATGGGTCAAGTGATCATATCTGGTCTTTAGAATCAAAAGTGGATAGTGATAAATACAAGAAAGATGATATAAGTGGACTTCATCTTTCAAAGGATTATCTTTATTATATGAGAAATATTCTTCATAAGAAAGACTATGAAAAAGCTTGGTACAAATTACACCCTATAATTGATTCTTCTTTAACTTTCAATGGATATTTTGACGTAAACCCAAAAAACGTTAATATAGAGAAACTGTCAAAGTTGGTAAACCATGCACCTAATTCCTCAAGGAACTTGCGGGGTAAGTCTCTGTCAAAACAAATTGAAATATTTGATATGATTATATCAAAGTTTCAAAAAGACCCACTTATAGGTATAAAGATACTTGAGAACTATGATTTGGAATCCCATGATTTGAACGACGAAATGGAATTGTTACTTATGGAATTGGCCATTAGGAAGGATTTAGTAGAGGATCCAAGTGATAAAGTGTATCACATTCTTGGAATTGAAACTTGGGATAGAAATCAAGTAGGTAAGTAATTATCGTACTTGTCCATAAACTTCAAATCTTCGCGATTTATATGGATACCATGATCCCATTTGTTGATGTAATTACAGAATGATTGCAAACTTTCATCGTCTATTGCAAACACGGTATTTGATGGGTCATCTTTTGAGTGTAATGAGGTATATACTATCACATCAACTTTATTAGGAGCTTCTATGGAGAATTGACAAGCAGTTAAATCACCATAATTTACTTCGACATTTATATTTAAACTACTAGTATTTGTATCGTAGTTCCAATATATGTCAAATTCTAAAGTGTCTGGATTTTCCCTACCACCATTCTTATCCATCGTTTCATATGGTATTTGAACTTCTGGTCCTAGGTGTCTTGATATACCTTTTTTATAAGCTAATCTAAGTGGGTTTTTTGGATTCCCCTTAATTATCTTAATATATTCTGGTAATATACTTTCAATTGATGGGTCATACATAAAAGTACCATCTGCCTCAAAAATTTTATAACTTTTAATGAATTTCACATAAGTATATATTACTATGTCTCAGCTTAAAATATTTACTGACCTTTGTAAGAATGATTATTTCATAATAGATGAATATGAACCAGAGGTTTATGGACATAAGATACTAGAAAATGATACTAAGGTAGTTTTTTTGTATTATGGTTCTTCTGGAAATTTTTTCCATGATTTAGATTCGGTTCAAAGAACTATTGAGGAGTTGAGAGGTTATATAAAACATACAAGATGGAGTGATGAATACTTAATTCCAAGACTTAAGATATTCTTATGGGCTGAGGAAAAATTAATTTATTATTTAAGAGAAAAAAAATTGAAAAATATTTTGGAATCCTAAAAAATCGCCTTACCTTTGTATTGTCCAACGGGAGCTGCGAGAGCCGACTAACCGAAAGGATCTAACTTGATTTATGTTAGGAACCAAATATAGATCACACAAGTCCAGATAAGTCCATAACTACTAATATGGATGAAACAAGGAGCAACATTTAGTAGATGTTGTGGGTCACCAAACCTATCACCCGTAGGGTCTGATGCTGAAACACCTAAAGCATCACACACAAATCCAGGTGTAGACAAACCAAATTTGCGGATTTGGGAAAGTCGGAGTTAGAGATTGATGGTGTTGAGACCGCAATCTTAATTAAATCTCTCTCAACTTTTAATTAAAAACCCAACTTTAGCTCGGTTGGGTTTTTTTATTTTATTTTATTTTTTAGAGTAAAAACTTTAACTATATTTGCATTATGAATGATGGGAGGAAAAATTTACTTGGTGACTTATTAATGATTTCGGTTACAGGATGTTCATTGCTAATTGGAATAATGGCCATATCTATTGTATTTTTAACTTCTTTGGGCATTATATTATCTTTATTTCTATGATTATGAGTATGATTAATTTATATTTTACAGACGATGAAATGATAAATTTCCTTATTAAGGAGGGTTATACTATTTCAAGAATTAAAACTTGGTCGAGTTACAACACTTATCACAACCAAGTAGAAAATAACAATTCAGAAATGGTAGTTGCTTACATAGGTGAGATTAATGAGTTCAATAATTCTGAAAAAGAATATCGGAAGGATTCGGTAGAAAAGTACGAAGTGAAAAATGTTTTTCAAGCTGTTCTAAAGTCTAAATTATTAGGCCTTTAATTCGTATGGATAATAAATCCAGGTTTTCTAAACTAAACCTTTTTTGGGCGATATATATTTTGGTTTTGAGTCTAAGCCATGTCGCAAATTTTGGTGGTGCTAATTTGTGTTAAAAGTAAAGATTCATTCGGCAAAATGTTAGTAGTTTTGGTTCTGCCGAATTAATCACAAAACTTAAAAAAAAATAACTTTACAAAAACAAAAAAAACTTTATGTCACACCTTTACAATTTTTGTACTAATTTCCGAACAGGATTTAGTAACGTATTGTCCCTTTTCTGCGCTGTCCTGATCTCAGGACTTTTTTGTGCCCCTACTGTGTTTGGGCAATCCCCCGTTATTACTCAAGAAACCATGGGTACACCTTCTGCAACTACTACAATTGCTGCTCATGAAACAGCTAACGGTTTCACAAACACTGCTCTTACTATGACAAGTGGTGGAGCAACAACTCCTGGTGATATCAGAAACACCAGTACTTCAACCGGTTACACTGGTGCTTCGGCTGGTGGTAATGTATTCTTAACTTCCACTAGTGGTCAGTATGGTTTTGCAATTGAGGGTATAAACGCATCTGCCTACACTTCTCTATCACTCCAATTTGGATATAGAAAAGAAAGTGCAACAGTATTACCTACACTAACAGTAGATTATTGGAATGGTACTGCTTGGGTAAATATTCCATTTACCTTTTCTCAAACAGCTACTGCGGCTGTTGCTTGGTATCAATCACCTGCAATCTCCATCCCAGTTGCTGGTCAAATCAATGGACTAAAACTTAGGTGGTTAAAAGCTGGTACTGCATCAACTAGACTTGATGATATTACTCTAACTGGTTTTTTACCTGTGCCTACAGTCACTGTTACTGGAACATTTGCTAAGTTTTATGGAAATTCTGGTCTTGGTTCAGAAGTTCAATCGGTATCAGTAAGTGGTAATAACCTAACCAACAACATCACCGTGGGTACACTTTCTGGATATGAATTCTCAACTTCATCAACTGGTCCTTTTTCATCTAGTTTAACACTAAACCAATCTGGTGGTAATGTATCAGCAACCACAGTTTTTGCTAAACTTACTACATCAGCATCCGTTGGTACATATACTGGAAATGTTGATTTTGTATCTTCACCAGCACCAACTATTTCAAGGGCTGTAACTGGTCAGATTTATTCTGGTGGTTCTGCTTTCACTGCTGGTAATATCCTAACTCTTCGTGTTGGTGAAGTTGGTGGTACAACTTTATCAACAAATTCAGCACCTGTGTTCATTGATGAATACACCACCACAGGTACTTTAGTACAAAGTGTACCAATGCCATTTGTAACAAGTGGTTCAAATAGGAAGTTCACTATGAGTGGTACTTCTACAACCGAAGGTTTCCTTAACCTTTCACCTGATGGTCAATATCTTACTTTTGGTGGGTATGATAACATCCCAGGTGTTATTGGTATTAGTTCAAGTACTGCTACTGGAACAAATAGGATTGTTGCTAGGGTTACTCAAAATGGTACAATCAATACTTCAACTCGTATTAGTGATGGTTATGATGGTAACTCAATTCGTTCAGCTGCTACTGTTGATGGTAGTGCATTCTGGACAGGAGGTGCTGGAACTGGTGGTGGTACAAGATATGTTGCACTTGGTGCTTCTACTTCTACCCAAGTTTCAACAACTACTGTGAATACTAGGGGAACTGCTATTTACAACTCACAACTTTATTCAAGTGCTCAATCTGTGAACATTGGTATTTCAACAGTTGGTGCTGGTCTTCCAACAACCACAGGAAATACACACACAATTTTGAGTGGAACTACATCAAATACAGAACTACTTGACCCAAGAGGTTTTGTTTTCGCTGATGTTGATGATAATGGAACACCTGATGTTATGTATGTAGCTGATGCTAATGCAACAGCAACTCAAGGTGTTGTTAAGTTCTCAAATACTGGTGGTGTTTGGACAAAAAGAGGAAATCTTCCAAATCCAACTGGTAGAACTGTGCACGGTATTGGTGTTCAAGTTGTAGGTGGAAATAGAGTTCTCTATATCTGTCTTGGATCAACCACATCACCTGCTAATGAAATCTATAAGTTTACTGATAATTCAGCAGTAACTGCTAATATTACAAGTTCAGGTTCTGATATCATTACAGCTTCTGGTTCTCCAATCATTACATCACCTGCTTCAACACAGGTTCTTTTTAAAGGTGTATCATTTGCTCCTGTAAATGTACCAACACCTACAATCACTCACACTTTCACAACACCTGTTTCAAGTGCTGCTCAAGGAACATCACAACCTATTTATAGTGTTCAATTAGATGTTGCTGATGGTAATGCTCTTTTAACTGGTATAACTGTAAAAACTGCTGGTTCTTACGCATCTTCTGACTTCACAAGTTTCAAATTGGTACTTTCTACTGATGGTACTTATGATGTTACTGACCCAGTTCTTTCTACAATCTCAACAAGTACTGGTGCTGGTCAGACTTTGGCATTCACTGGTATTGGACAGAATATCCCAGTTGGAACAACAAGATATCTTTTTGTAGTTGCTTCTGTAAGTGGTTGTGCATCTGTTGGTAACTCAATCAACATCACATCTACATCACTTACTAGTATTACTTATAGTAATCCTCTTTCTGTAAAAGTAGGAACACCAAGTGCTGGTTCTACTGTTACAACTTCTGCTGGTGTTTTAGATGATGTTGCTTCACCAAATGCTGTTGGTGGTCAACCAACTGTTCAACTTTCTTGGACAAACCCAGCTTGTGTATCTCAAATTGTTATTGTAGCACATACATCTTCAATCACCGGTACTCCAAGTGGTACATATTTTGGTAATACTAACTACGCAGCCGCTCCCGCTTTTATTGGTGGTGGTCGTGTAGTTTATACTGGTACTGCTTCACCACAAGTTATTACTGGTCTTACACTTAACCAACTTTACTATTTCAAGATTTTTGTAAAGTTCGGATCTCAATATAGTCCTGGTGTTGAGGTAACTGCTACTCCAACTCTTGTAAACATCTATTCAAGGGGTTCTGGTCTTTCTCACACTGATGCTATTTGGTCACTTTCCCCAACAGGAACACCATCTACACTAGCTGCAATTGGTGGTATGAATACTGCTAGAGGTCTTGTTATTCAAAATGGTGATGTTGTTCAACTATCACAGAGTGGATCTGCAGTTACTTGTAGAGAACTAATTGTAAATCAAGGTGGTACTTTGATTGCAACCGGAACTACAACTGCTGATAACAAGTTTCTTTATATCAATGGTGATATCAGCAACAATGGTGTTATTGGAACTGGTGCTACTTATAACCCAATTTGTTTTGGCCTTGAAGGAAACACCATCTTTATCAAAGGTAATGGTACAACAGATATTGGTCGTATGAGGAAAAATACTGTTATTAACCAACAAACATCACTTTTCATTAACTCAAATGTTAATGTTAGGTTTACTGGAGGTGCTGGTATATATTCAAACGTAGATAACTCAGTCCTCAATACCACTGTAATGGAGGGTAAAACACTAAATATGTCTGATGCAACTACTGATTTTGCTCTTGATGGCTTTGATGGAGCTGCTACTGGTCAGAGAGGTGGTACACTAACAGTCAATGGTAATTTAACTGTTGGAGGAACAATTTATGCAAGAAATAATAACACAACTGCTGGTTATTCTTGTGGCATCTCAACTGGAATAAATGGTAATATTCAAGTAGGAAACTTACTTACTGATATCACTGCTGGTCAAGGTACGTCTGTTACCCTAACACCGGCTTCTAAGATTGATGTATTTGGTTCTTTGACTGTGACATCTGGCACACTCAACTCAAATGGTGTAATTATTTTAAAATCTACTGGCAGTTCGACTGCGAGAATAGCTAATTCTACTGGGACAATATCTGGAAACATTACATCCGAAAGATATGTTGCTAATGATGGTTGGCACTTTACCGGAACTGTTATGTCTGGTCAATCACTTAGCGACTGGCGTGATGACCTACCAGGTGCTGAAACACAAGGACCTATGCCAGGTGTTCATACTCCAAACCCAGGGTATTTTACCTCTATGATTTATGAGTATGACCAAAATAATAATGATGCAGTACCTTACAGTAGTACTACCACAAAAGGTTGGATTGTGCCAGTCACTTCTAATATCGACCAATATAAAGGATATAGAGTTTATATCAAATCTGGCAGAACTCTTGACAATACTGGCACTTACGGTATGAACCCAAGTGCAATTACTCTTAATTACAATGGATCTTCAAGCTATCCTGGTTGGAACCTTGTAATGAACCCACACCTTTCCGCTGTAAATACATCTGGATTTTCTTGGGGAGCGGGTGTTCAACAAGTAGTTGTTATTTGGAATCCAATCACTAATCAATACGAATATCAAGGTACTGTTGGTGGATTGACTGGTGTTACTCTGAACAGTTCTATTTCTCCAATCGCTTCAGGTCAAGCTTTCTTTGTAAAGTGTACATCAGCTTCTACATTGACTATTCCACAGACTGCTAAAGCTCTATCTAGTGGTTCATTTTTCAGAACTGCTACTGATAATCAACAAAATGCGCTTGAAATCAGATTGAAAGATGAAAACAGTCATATTGATGCATCTCTTTTCCAATTCGTGGAAGGTTCCGAGAGTGGATATGAAACTTCACTCGACGCTAGTAAATTGATGAATCCTGACCTTAACGTTTATACGATGGTTGGTAATGAGAAATTGGCAATCAACGCAATGCCTGGTACAGATGAAACAATGAACATTCCACTTGGATTCACTGTTAGAAACTCTGGCACTTACGGATTCCAATTTGATGGTATTAATCTTGTGAATGGATATAATAAAATGTATCTAAAAGATAATTACAATGGTATTATCACCGAAATCACTGGGAACACAATTAGTTTTTATTCCCAATCTGGTGAATTCAATGATAGATTTGAAATCATTTTCACAAATGCATTGACAAGTGTTAATGACCTTAACAAAAATGATTTTGTAAGTGTTTATCCAAACCCAGTAAAATCTGATAACATCACAGTAAGAGTACCTGAGAAATCTGGTAGTGTTAAAATTGTTGTCACCGATGTAATGGGTAGAGTAGTATCCAATGGATTTTTCAAATCTAATACTGTGAAGGTTTCAAAACCAACACAAAAAGGACAATACTTTATCAAAGTTGAAACTCCAAAAACTTGTGTGACTAAAACACTCATTGTTGAATAACACTATTTACGAGTAATAAAAAAAGTCCCCAAACTTGGGGACTTTTTTTGTATATATACCTTACGAAAAAATAATTCTATCATCATGAAAATTACAGCAGATATTAGCACTGTCGTAACATTTATACTTTGTCTGATTTTCAGTTCGTTTCTTTTCTACACACACAATTCTAATTTGACGACAATTGAAGTGATACTTTCTATAATTTTATCCTTTCCAATGACCGTTTATGTTGAGTGGATGAGAGATAGATTTTCATTTACGGATGATCGAGATAACTGATAAGTTTATCCATTAGATTGTCCGCCCTATCAAATAGTTCTTTATTTGGTTGTAAATTTGCTTCAAAGTAATCAAGTCCTTTGTTTATGTAGAAAGATTCTACTAAATCATCAGGACAATTTAACCCCGAATATCTACACTGATATACAAGTGGCATTACTGAATTCCTCACATCCCAAGATAAATCACCTGTAAAAGGTTGGTTTCCATCATAATCGTTCGCCCCATCATCACCATGTACTAAAAACGAAGCCCATTTTCCTTCTAAATGGTTTTTTAGTAAGTGTTTGTATTCACCTTCAAGTTCAGCTTGTCCAGTAAAATCTGCCATTTTTATATTTCCATCCCCAAATATTTCAATAGCTTGTTCTTTTGTAATAGTTTGATTTGCACAAACTAATCTATCAAACATAGCTTTTACTTGGGTAGAAACTGCATACCAATTTATCGGACTAATTACCATAAACCCATGACAATTTTGTAATTTATCATAGATATCAGCTTCATACATAAGATCTGGTGATTTTTCAGAACCTTTTGAATAACAAGTACATTTCCAATGACAGTGCATCCCATTTGCTGTTGAAACACAACCCTTACAAGGTTGTATTTTTACTTTACCTACGCTCAAATCTATGTATTCAAAGTTTACAAATGGAGACCATTTATCAAGTAAATATTCACAAACCTTTTCCGATTTACTTTTTTGACCGGCACAAGAGTTTTCACTTCTTGGAGATCCTTGGAATATAATAATATTCGGCTTAAACCCTCCTAGTTTTCTAATTATCATACCTCTTGATTTAATATAACAAATGTTTTTTCCTCCTCCGGAAATATATAAACCATGTTTCCTTGAGCAGTACAACTAATTTTTCTATTTATACTTTCCTCGTCAATGTATTCATAGTTAAATTCTGATAGAAAAAGATCTTCAAATTTTGATGTAATATAATCTGGTGCATCGGTAATGATATAAATTCCAGAAGTTTCTTCGTATTCATTATCGTCCACCTTGGTATTTCTGATAGAATAACCATTGTCTTTGAAAAATTTAGATATCTGACCATAGTCCAAGATAATCTGCCTCCATTCTTGCTTAACTATGAATTTATATTCAGCATCAGAATCATTACTTTGTGGAGTCAACCTCACATATAGTGAATCTGATTGGATTTTGAAATCAACATCAAACTCTAAAATCCTTTTTGTAGATTGGGATATGGTTTTTATACATTCAAATATTTTTAGAATTTCCCCTATTTCTTTATTTCCGTTGTAATTTTCTATTTCAAAATTAAGATTCCATTTGAAAATATAACCTTGTTTTTCTCCGAATTTTAGATTTGATATACTTGGTTGTCCCAAAGTGTCGTATATAGGAATGAAGTGGTCTTCTAATTCTTCAAAACTTTGCGACTCATTTATTATTTCTGAAAACTTATTCATATGGATTTTTGAATTTTAGTTATATATTAAATTTTTTCTGGAAGGGCTTGACTTTTTATATAAATACTACTATCTTTGTAGTATGAAGGATAAAGGTGATTATTCATTCACAAAAATGTCAATTTGACATAAAATTAAAATTGGTATAGTAATTGTAAAATATGTATAATAAAAATAATAATAAGTATATGAAAGATTTATTTGCACTTCTTCTTGGTGGGGATATGTTCGCCCAAAGTTCTGAATCATCCTTAAATTTCCCAGCAGACGATGATCCAAATTGGTCAAAAACTATTGAGACATCAGAGACTAAACACCACATTGTAAAAAAAGAAATTTGGGTTTCTAAAGATGGGGGGATAAGAATGGAACGACTCACCTCCGAAATCAAAAAAAGGGTAAATGTTGATTTACTGAAAAGACAATTAAAAAGAGCAGTTGATAGTGAGGATTACGAAAAAGCTGCTGAATTGAGAGATAAAATCAAAGCTGCTGAACAATAAAAAAATCCCCGAAAGGGGATTTTTTGTTTGATATACTTAATATATAATGGGTCAAAATATATATAGTATATGAAATTTTTATCAAAAAGAGAAAAGTTCCTTCTCGAAGAAGCCAAGATAAAGGATGTTATCCTTCCGAGACAGGCAAAAGAGGTGGAAGATAAATGGGGTTCAGAATATCTCGAATATGAAGAGATAGAACCAACTGATAGAATACAACAAGGTGTTTGGAAGTTAGACCATGATGATAAGATGGCTATCTTATCAGAGTTTTTTAATACAGACTTAAAAGAAATGTATAAACAATTTCAAGCTTTACCTGACCATTTTAAAACTGTATTAGGAGATTCTATTAAAATCGACTTATTTGCTGGCCCTGATAAAGATAGATATGAATCAATTCTTGAAGATTTCAATATTCAATTTCCTTCTATTGATTCAATAACTATTTTGGCAAAACCAATTTTCAGAAAGATTTCTGTTGGTGAAACAAAAGCTACTGAAGTAATTTCTAGGGATGAAAATGGAGTTCCATTAAAAGATGAAGATAATAAAATAATTAAAAGAACTAAAGAAGCTGGTGAAGTTATTTTTTCAAAAAACTTAGTTAATATCAATACTTTTCTTTCTGATTACAATGATTGTTTCCCAACTACAAAAGTAGATGCTACTATATTTTCCTCTGGATATGTAAGAGATGTTGTAAATATTGCCGCTGAGGACCTGAGTGGAGGTTCTTATGAAGTAGATTATAATCCCTTCTCAAAGGATATGTATTTATACATTAAACATAATCCAAAAGATATTTTAAATATGTCTATTTCCAAGTATTATTCTTCTTGTCAGCACTTATATACTGGCATGTATAGAGGTAAAGTAATTGGAAATGTTTTTGATCCAAATACAGTACCAGCTTTTGTTATATTCAACACACCAATCAAATGGAAGGGTGAAGTTATTTCTGAACAATTACCACTTTGTAGAATGATGATTAGAAACTTAGAAGCATTTGACCCAAAAGATTCTAAAATATTTTTTGATAGATGTTATCCTGATAGATGTAAAGATTCTATGGATAAAATTGTTGAGAAACATACTCAAATGTCTTCAGTTAGTGGAAGAGGAGATACATACTATTTCACACCTGACTTACCTGAGGATGCTGCTGGTAATATTGATAGTCCTTATATGGATAGATTAAGCATTGATACAAAAAGATATATTGGTGTTAACACAAAAAGTATTACTTTAACTCCTAATATCGATTGGTCTAATATAAAAGTGTCACCAAAGGCTAAGTTAAAAGAAATTATTATTCAATCATCAGTATTACCTGATGGATTATTAAATATACCAATGCAGCCAGATTGGATTAAATTTAAGTTTTTAACATTGAAAGACCTTTCAGTTTTCAAAAATCTAAAAAGTGATTCATATGCATTTGATAAGTGTGAGTTTCGTGGCGATGTTTTGGGTAGTCTACCAGAAGATATTAATAAGTTACAAATTATTTCTTGTGATACAACGAGATTAGATTTATCCAAGATGGGAAATATAGGAGAATTGCACTTAGTTTATACTTTGAATGATGAGGATTTTATTCCTTCTATTAGAGGATTAAAGATGAAAAAATTAGTTATTTCAGGTGATTTGTTATCTTTATCTGAAAACAAATCTTATATAAATGACCTTAAAAAACAAGGTGTGAAAATAGAAATAATTGGACCAGTATTATGAAAAATCTACAATATTTAAAACTATTTGAAGCTTTTGAATCCAAAACCTTAACTAAGGTTTTTAACTATGTGAACAAAAGTCAAAGAGGACAATTCAAGACAATTTTGGAAGAGTTTTGTGGTAAGATGAACTTCCCTATGTCTAAATTGTCTGATGATTTATTTCAATATCTACCTTATAATAAAGCTTTGTCATTAGCTGCAAATATGGAAGATGAACCATGTGATAATGAATCTGATACTATACCTGGTGAGATGTGTTCTGGACCAACTGGTGATGAAAACCAAGGAACTGTTTTGAGAACTTGGGGTAAAGGTAGAAGAAGGGTTAAATGTGATGTTTGTAAAGGAACTGGTATTAAACCAAAAACTAGTTTCCCTATAAAATGGGTTAAATTTTGGTTTGATAAAGATGGTAAATATGTAAACACAACAGCCACTGATGGTAAAATAAGATCTCAGGGTATTGGTGTTACTGGAACATTAGATGATAATATAGATAAGTACGAAGTAGAAAAAGAGAATTTAACATATTCTGACTTAAATGATTATAACACAGGTGATATATTCTATTTTAGACCAAGTGATGGTAGTGATGATGGTTGGAGAGTTGCTATGTTATATAGAGAGGGTAGATTGAATTACATGCTCCAAAATAAATCATCAGGAAGTGCTCCAAATGGTACTAATTGGAAAAAAATTGCAAAATATTCTTGGGTTGTTTCATCACCAGGTGATATTAGGGGATCCACTAATTTGAAAAAACTCAAACTAAAAGTAGAGGAAAGTGTTGAAGAAGAAGAAGTTAAACCAGATCCATACACATGGAATGCTCCACTTGAAATAAGGAGAATGACTTTAGGCAATTCTACAGATGTTGAAGAATATTTAAAGCAAGGTCACTTCGCTTTGGTTTTAGATTATGTTAAGATGAAGAAACTGATGAGTAGTGGTAGTGCCAGTGGTAGTATCACTGACACTGGAATTACGAAAGCTAAGAGACAAGAATCTAGAGAAGGAGCATTAGCCCTAAAATTACCGAATGATATTAAATCTGCTAACTTTGAAAGATATATTAAACAAATATCTCAGAATATCAAAATAACTGATGATATTTCTAGTTTGAGAAGGATATTCCAAAGGGTTTTTGGATTTGGTTATGCTGGTCATTATATTCTACAAGGTCTTAACTTTAGTGCAATGGAAGAAATATTTGATAGTATTTTGAATTCTATGACTGCAGATAGTTATGACAAACAGCGTTATGTAGATAGAGCAGCTAGATATGTCAAAGAAAGAATGGAAGCAAATATAGAGTATAATAACAATATGAAGAAAAATCTTGATTATCTAATAACGAATTCTCCAGATGAAGATCATACCAAACTTGTTAATAAATTAATAGAAGTAAATAAAACAATAGTTAAGAAAATTCAAGATGCTCCATTGGAAACTATAGAAGATGCTCTTATCCTTTATAATAAAATAAGAAATATGAGGGATAGTTATAGGAATAGTCCAATATTTAAAAAATGTCAAAGAGCTAGTAATGTAAATTATTATTTAGAAGCTAGTGATGTAGATCAACCACTAAGATATTTAAATAGCATTATGAATTATGATATACCTGATATGTTATCAAATTTTGACCAATACATAAACTTTATAAATAAACTATGAAACACTTAATGAAATTTGAAAATTTTGAGAACATTCCAGTTGCAAAATTTGAATTAGAAGACCACCAAGTAGACGATCTACACGAACAATTCGAATTATTCGTAGAAGATATGGAAAAGGATAGAGGCGATGCTCTAAACCATGATGAATTATTGGACATTTTCTCAGTTGATGACAAAGGAGAGATATCTGATGATTTTGTTAGATTCTTAGATTACTTGGAAGAGAATACTGATTGGTTTGATTTCAAAATGATGGATAAAGTTAAAAATGATTTAGCCATAATCATAGCTAAAATGGGTATTGACTACGAAGAAGATGAAGATGATTTCGAATGGGCTGAAGATGATTCAAATTGGCCATATGAAGAGGAGGAAGGTGAACTAGCTGCTCCAACAGAGGATGAAGATGAGGATGATGAAATTGAGCAATTAAGACAGAAAACTTACTCGAAAGAACCTCAAATGAACATTGATGATATCCTAGATAAAATAAATGATTCTGGGTATGATTCTTTAGCTGATGAAGAAAAAGAGTTTTTAAAAAAACAAGAGAGTAAGAGGATAACTAATTTCAAAGATTTTTTGAAGTAATTTATGAATTTGCTTAATTGGATTCAAGATAATTTTGTGGTTATCGCCGGTTTGGTGACAACTATAAGATGGGTTTGGGAATATTCACAAAGTAGAAAGTTTGAAAAAAATAAATTTCTTTTAGAAAGAATTGAAAAATTCAATAATTCCCCTTCTACTCTAAAGGTTCATAAATTATTGGATTGGAATAAAACTAAAATCGAGATAAATGACGAAATAGTTGTTGTAGATGATGCGTTTTTAGTTGAGGGTTTGAAAACACACAACCAAAAAATGAACTTTACACAACAAGAAGCATATATCAGAGAGATATTTGATGATTATTTTACTGGATTGACCGAATTAATAATACTTTCACAAACTGGTTTGGTAGATAAAAAGAATTTGAAGAGGTTTTTCAAGTATTGGATTGAGATTTTAAATGGTAAAAAGAAAAATAAACCACAAGTTTTCTCGGAAACCATAAAATGTTACTTGGAATTTTATGGATATACAGATATTTTAATTTTTTTAAAATAATATTTTGAACTTTTACAACTTTATAGTATATTTGTATTATGAAAACGTTCCTAACAATTCTCACAATTATTATTTCTTTCCCTCTGTTTGGACAAAATTGGAAAGATAGTGTCGCTAAGAAGTTCTACACAAGAATTGATCCACTACGCAAATTGGATTGTTGTGATAAGAACTCTAATTGTATATCGGTTAGATATCACTTCCCCACTTATGAGATGCCATATAATTCAAGTACTGAAGCTGTTGAAAAACATTTTACAAATGTTATCGATAGCATGACAGTTGAGGATATTGTTTCGAATCTTGTAAAAACCTATAATAAGATTCCATCAAAACTGAGAAATAAATTCAACAAGAGTTGCTACACTGTTGAGACAGAATTGAAAATTACTGAAAATATTACTGGAAGCGGACTTGTTTTTACCGAGGGTGAATTACACTTCTTCTTTGGCTTTCAAATGGATAAACCTTACAATAGACCATCTTGGAAAAAACTATTCGGTTGGTGGTAAAATGTCAAAATTGTAATTTGGGGACTAAAAGTCCCCTTTTTTTACGATATATCAGTTGATTCTAATAAAGTATAAGAAAATTTATTACCGTGAATCTTGGCAGCTTTTTTACAAATTGACATAAATACGTCAAAATCTTTAACTCTTTTGAATACTTGACATCCCTCAGACCAATTTTCTACCCAAGTTGAATCTTGGCCAGCTTTGTGTATATTAATGCCGAAAATGCCCGTGTCAACTACTTTTTCTTCAAAAACCATGTCCCGATTAGCATCTCTCCAAACACTAACATTTCCTAACCTTTGACATAATGCGTCATATTTTCCTTGGTGTTTATCTATACTCCAAACAGTTCTGTATTGATTTGGTATCAATCTTGCTACTCCTCTTTTATTACTAAATTGGAGTGCACCTTTTTTCCCTGGATCTGTTGTCGCGTTCCAGCAAAAGAATTTCCATTGTTTTGTTTCATCTTTGAAAGAAATTGTCAAGAAATCATCGAAAACATTTGTTATTTTATCCGCTACAGAGGGCGCGTTGTTTCTGACTCCTACGATGTTTACATCAAAAGTTTGATTATCATTGTCGCTGAACCAAACATATCCCTTTGTTTTAACAGCTTTTTCAATTTGTTCTCTCGTATACATAATAATTTTTTAAATTTTTAATATATATAATATTAAATACTTGTTTTACGAATGAAAAGATTTTTTATAGTTGAGATATATGAAGATGGGTTTTCTTCTGGAATATCTACAGATAATCTACACAGAGATTTTATAGAAAGGAATAAAATTTCTTGGGAGGAAGATTTGGTATCAAGCCCATTTTCAGCACCAGAAATTGAAAGTATAGAGGTTGAGGGAAATAGTAAAATGATTTATATTTTTGATATGTCTAGTGGATCTGCAAGTCCAGGTATGGACGTAAGGTCTGCAATTGCGCAATTCAATTTATTCACCGAGGATTTTCACGATGATATAATAGATTTTATCCAATCTTATTGGAAAGAAATAGAAAATGGGATTGATGAATCCCATTCAATTAAAAAGTTTGGTGAATTTTAAACCGATGCTGCCAATAGGAGGAAGATAAGTAGAAATCCACCGCCTAAAATCCAAGCCCAAATTCCAAGGTTATTTAGTTTGTATAGAGTTTCTGACTGGTCAAGTGTAAAATTATAACTTTGACCATTAGCCTTTGAGTAAAGGTAAGTAGCAGGTACTACCAATAGGGCAATAATTAGAAGTGGCGGAAAAAAAATTAAGAAAATAAGTAGAGAGATTCCCAAAAGGAATTTGACCAGGTTGATTATAGAATTCATAAGTTTTTTATTGTTTATACAAAGGTAACACTTATTTTTTCAATAAAAAAGGGAAGTATGAAAAAGTTTTTGTCGGATATATAAAAATAAAAGCAAATATGAAAAAACTACTACTTTTATTTTTTCTGTTTTTATCTTTTATTTCCTATGGTCAAGTCATTGACCTTTATGAAGTGAAAGTTGTAAATTCTGGGAAAAGTCAAGGAACCCCAAAAAAGCAAATTAACAAAAAGAACCACACGAAGATAAAATCTTTTAAGAAGGTTAAAATAAAGTTATCTGATACACTTGACGTTGATGCGGAGGAATTCACACTACCTGACTTTATTGTTACTGAAGGTAAAAAACAAGTAAAAGTGAAAAAACCAAAACACTTCAAAATTACCAAGAATGGTAGAGAGGGTGTTTTAACAATAACCGAGAGTGGAGTACTGGGCACAATGGATGGATTAAACATCACAGATGAGGGATTAGTACAACCAAGTGAGACACAAATTCCCCTTGAAACAGAAGAACCCGCATTACCCCCTGATTACAAAACTCCAAATCTAAATTATTCGCCCACTGAAGGTCAAACACCATCTACGGGACAGACAGTGACTGGAGGAGCTGTCGCGATTAGTAATAAAGTTGCTGATATACTTTATGTGGTGGATTTTGATATGTATGTAAACTTCGCAAGAAATACACAAAATATTACGAATTTTGTTGCTAACTTACAAGCTGCAAAATTGGTTTATTATAATAGGATTGGAATCAATAATAAGATAAAAGAAGTGCAAATATTAACAGACACTTCCAATTATTACAAAATACTTTCATCATTTTCAGCATTGTCTCAATTTACAACAGATTATACCTCAAGGACAGATGTTGACTTGAAACACTTACTAACAAACAAAAATTATGGTGGAATTGCTTACATAGGTCAAGTTGGCAGAGGTGGTCTTTATAATACCGCAGTATCGGGTATCTACAACACATTGACTATAACTAATGATTATGCTTGGTCTATTTATGTAGTGAGTCACGAAGAGGGTCACTCTTATGGTTCAAAACATACTCAATGGTGTGGTTGGCCTTTACCAAATGGTGGAGTTGGTAGATTAGATTCTTGTTATGGTGGTGAAACTTACAATTCTTATAATTGTGGAACTACCATAAAGAATCCTAAATTGGGTGGTACAATTATGAGTTATTGTCACTTAAACGGAACACTTAAATTATCATTAGGTTTTCACCCAACTTGTGCCGCTGTTATGCAACAGACTTTGAATGTATCAACAGTTCCCGGAACCGGCACTGGTATTTGCACCTCTTGGACTTATGGACCTTGGGGCCCTTGTGTTAACGGATATCAAACAAGAACAGCGACTGGTAGTCCATCGGGATGTAATTCCTATCCGACACAAGTTACTGTACAAGCTTGTTCCACTGGTATTGTTTTACCAACTATTACAACAACTACGGTCGGTAATATAACCACAAATTCAGTTACCACTGGTGGTAATGTAACTGCGGATGGTGGCGCAACTGTTACTGCTAGGGGAGTTGTTTGGTCAACCGCACAGAATCCTACGGTGTCACTCACGACTAAAACAGTAAACGGAAGTGGTGTTGGTTCTTATGTGAGCTCAATAACTGGACTAACCTCAAATACAACTTACTATGTGAGAGCTTATGCAACTAATTCAAGCGGAACTGCTTATGGCACACAGCTTACTTTTAAAACTTCCACGGCTCCAACTGGCACAATTGTTTGGAAGTGTACTGGTACAAGATATGCTGGTGATACATTATTAATCAGAGATGGTGACACCGCCACAAATAATTCAAGATGGGTAACAACAGGACCATCAAGGATACAATGTACTCTGTCAGCTTCAAGGAACATTCCAAGTATTAATGTTTGGTCTGGATTTTTATCCGGATCAACTTGGGGTTCACCAATTCTAAGCTTATCAGTATTTGTTGATGGTGTTCAAGTATTCACCACAACGAGTGGTAAAGTTCGTATGAATATCCCAATCAACCGCACTGGTAGAGTTATTGAAATCAGTGGCAATGATGCTCAATACAATAGATGGAGGGAAATAAGAATTAACTAATAGTGAATTACGAAACCATTCAAATGATTGAATCCTTTATACAGGAACAAACAAATCAAAAGAAACAACAGATAGCTAGAAATTTGGTAGTTGATAATAACTACCAAATTTCTAAACTATTTTTATATGGCGATTATAATCTATACATACAAAACAAAAACACAGGTGAAATATATAAATTTTCAAGTTTGATTGATTCAATGTGTAATTGTCAATAATATTTTTTAATGAATCCAAGAAGGCCACAAAAAGAGAGAAAACACAAATTAAATTCCGAGGTTAGATTCCCACAAGTCAGACTTGTAGGTGAAGGAGAACCAAGGATAATGTCCTCATTTGAAGCATCAAAAATAGCTCAAGCAGAGGGTAAAGATTTGATTTTAATTAATGAAAATCAAGATCCTCCAATCGTAAGAATTGAGGATTATAACAAATTTATCTATGATTTTGAAAAAGCACAAAAGCTAAAGCAGAAGAGTCAACAAAAAATTGAATTGAGAGAGATTCAATTAAGTTGCGAGATTGCCATAAATGATTTACAAACAAAAGCAAGGAAGGCTAGGGAGTTCCTAGAAGATGGCGATAAAGTGAAATGTGTGGTTAGGTTAAAGGGTAGACAAAAATCTATGCCTGAAAGAGGTAGAAATGTGATGGAAAAATTCTATGAAATTTTAATGGATATTTCACAATTTGAAGACCCAATAAAATACGATGGTGATAGGTGGTTAATGACTCTTAAACCTAAAAAGACCAAATAAACTTACTATACTTAAATAGTATAATTTAAAAAAATAAAGAATTTTAATGAAAATTATTATAAAGCCTGAGGATATTGTGAAACGTTGCCTATGGGATAGTTATACTTACTATATTTTGGGTTCAGAGAAGGAAGCTGAAAAAATGTTAAAAGAGAATGCTGAATTTGAATTGTCTGAAAGAGATGCTATAGTTATTGGTTTATTAAAAGTGATGGAAACTGACAATTTGATTCACAGATTCAATGATTATCTCACACATTTCATGGCAGTTCGTTCTATAAAAGGTAAAGAAAATTTCTTTATTAAGAAAAAATCATTGGAAACTGCTATTGAAAAGTTTTTTCAGAAGTTCCCAGATTATTGGACACCACCAATTAACTATGCAAATGCTTTGAAAGATTTGATTGAGTACGTTGATGAATTATCCGAAAATATAAAGGAACTGGAAATCTCAAAATTAGTTGTACAAAACGTAAGTTATGAATTTTATAACACAAACGCTGTGAAAAAATTACTAAATTTCAATAATTATTAATATGGAAAATAAAGAAAAAAATAAAGAAAAATCATTTTATACTTCGGAAGAAGTCTTGCAAATACAAACAGAAGCTAATGACAAATATTTAAGATTGGCTGCTGAATTTGATAATTATAGGAGACGTGTGAATAAAGAAAAAGAAGATTTATCTATCTCAACAAAGACAAAAATGTTGAGTTCAATTCTAGATTTAGACTCCGATTTATCAATTGCAACTAAACAAGAAAAAGATAACAATGGTTTGAAACTCATGCAATCAAAAATAGAAAATTTTCTAAATTCTAATGGTGTAAAGTCAATACAAACTGAAACATACGATGAAGATTTACATGAAGTTATTCAGGTGCTTGAGATTGGGGAACAAAAAATCATTGATGTTATAAGTAAAGGGTATACCATAAATGAAAAACCTTTTAGATATCCAAAAATCATTTTAGGAAAATAATTGTATGAAGGGTAAAGTAGATGTACTGCTAGGAGCAGTTTGGGGAGACGAGGGTAAGGGTAAAGTAGTAGACTACATTACACCTAATTATGATATTGTATGTAGATTCCAAGGTGGTTCAAATGCCGGACACACCATAAAGTTTGACGGAGAGACAAATGTATTACATTTGATCCCATCTGGTATTTTTAATGATAATTGTGTAAATGTTATTGGTAATGGTGTAGTAATTGATCCAATTGAACTAATAAAAGAGATTAGAATGTTGGAGGATAAAGGAATTGATGTTAAATCAAGACTTATTATTTCTACAAAAGCTCATTTGATTTTACCTTTACACAAAGTTGCTGATCAACAAATTGAAGAATCAAAGGGTGAATTAAAAATTGGTTCAACACTAAAAGGAATAGGACCTGCTTACACAACTAAAGTTGCAAGAAATGGAATCAGAGTGGGTGATATTTTTTCAGAATCTTTTGAAAAAGATCTAAAATACATATATTCAGAATTAAACTTATCGAGAGAGAATAAGGATTTTTTTTCGTCTTGTGGTAAATTAAAAGAATATACTATACTGGACACCGCATACTATCTAAATAAAGCTCTATCAGAGGGTAAATCTGTGTTAGCTGAAGGTGCTCAAGGTTCTTTATTAGATGTTGACTTTGGAACTTACCCATTTGTTACATCTTCAAATACAACTGTTGGTGGTGTTGTAACTGGCTTGGGAATCCCCGCAACTAAAATAAACAAAGTTATTGGGATTTTTAAAGCTTATACTACGAGAGTCGGATCAGGTCCGTTTCCAACCGAACTAAATGATGAAATTGGTGAAAAAATCAGGTTGTACGGGTCTGAATATGGTGCTACAACTGGCCGTCCACGTAGATGTGGTTGGTTGGATCTACCATTGTTGAAATACTCTTGTATGATAAACGGTATTACTGAACTCCACATGATGAAATTAGATGTTCTAACCAATTTTGATAAATTGAGGATCGCAACACATTATATAGTTGGTGACGAAAAAACTGATAATATACCATATGATCTTGAAAAAGTATCGGAAATTGTTTATGAAGAATTTGAAGGATTTCAATCGGATTTAGAAAATATTAGCAATTACGATCAATTATCAGAAAAGTGTAGAAAATACATTAATTTCATAGAAAATTATATACAAGTGCCAATTAAATTGGTTTCAGTTGGTCCTGATAGGACACAAACCATAGTTCGGTAAACAAATAAATAAAAATAAGATATATTTTATATGGAAAGTTATTACGATATATTAGGGATTGATAAATCTGCATCACAAGATGATGTTAAAAAGGCTTATAGAAAGAAAGCTTTAGAATATCATCCTGACAGAGGTGGGGACGAAACAAAATTTAAGAAAGCCGCCGAAGCTTATGAAACATTATCTAATGATCAAAAAAGACAGGAGTATGATATGTTTGGTGGTGATCCAAATAGAGGTAGATTTGGTGGTGGTGGATTCAATATGAATGATATATTCAGTCAGTTTGGAGATATTTTTGGAAATCCTTTCGGTGGAGCTTTCACTAACCAAAGAACTCGTAGGGGTGGTGATTTGAGAATTCAAGTACAGGTAACTTTAGAAGAGGTAATTCAAGGATCAATTAAAAAAATAAAATACAAAAGACAAACAAAATGTGATCCTTGTAATGGAAAAGGTGGAACTGATGAAAGAACTTGTCAAGGATGTAATGGATCGGGAGTTAGAAGAGTAATTCAAAATACACCTTTTGGTACAATAACCCAACAAATACCTTGTAATATGTGTAATGGAGAGGGTAGAACGATTTATAATAGGTGTTCAACCTGTAATGGAAATGGAACTTCTTCTAAAGATGAATTAGTTGAAGTAAATATACCAAAAGGTGTTGCTAGTGGTATGACATTCAATATGCAAGGATATGGTAATCACATTAGACAAGGTACTCCTGGTGATTTACAGGTAATGATTGAAGAAATACCAAGTGACAAATTTAAAAGAGAGGGAAATGATCTCCATTCCGAAGAAACTATAAGTATATACGATGCCGTATTAGGTACAAATTTAAAAATAAAAACTCCACTTGGTGAATCTATATTGCAAATATTTGCTGGTTGTGAAAGTGGGAAAACATACACAGTTCCAAACAAGGGAATACCAAGACTAATGCAGAACGGACAAACAAATGGAACTGGCAATCTTTATGTGAAAATAAAAGTTTCCATACCAAAAAATATAAATGATTCTCAACGAGAACTTTTCATAAAATTGAAGGAAATATCTTAAACTTTTTGACTTAATATTATATTAGTGAAGTGATTAAATTTTAACATCAATAAAAAATGAAATACGAATTAAAAATTGAATTCAAAGACAAAGATCAACTCAAGTCAATTATCGATCAAAGCTATTTTGATAACGGAAACAACGGTAAACTAAAGGGTAAACTAACACCTTTATCAATTGATAAAGATGACCCACTTTTTATCGTATTCAAAGGTTTAAATAATGCAACCACAAAGATCTTCAACGAGGATGTAATTGATGGAATTTTAAGATGTGTAGTTGATGAAAATGAAGAAAGAATAAATCTTTTCCCAATCAATAACTATTGTATTATTGAACAAGAAAAATATTCCTTCTATTAATATGCGATTTGACTTTGATGATATCAACCTAATACCAAAAAAATGTGTTGTTGGGTCAAGGGCCGAGTGTGATACATCTGTTAAGTTTTGTGGTCATACTTTCAAACTTCCAATCGTTCCTGCTAATATGGAATGTGTTTTAGATATAGAATTAGCGAGAAAATTAGCTGAAAATGGTTATTTCTATATCCTACATAGGTTCTTTACAGACCAAATGATTATATCATTCATAAATATTATGAATAAGAATAATCTAGTGACATCAATTTCTTTGGGTGTGAATCAAGATTCTTATGATCTAATTGATAAAATCACAAAATATGAACTAAAAGTAGATTTCATAACAATTGATATTGCACATGGTCATTCTAATAAAATGTACAATATGATTAAGTTCCTAAAAGAGAAAATGCCAAACACATTTATCATTGCTGGTAATGTGTCAACTGTTGAGTCTGTATTTGAACTTGAAAAATGGGGTGCAGATGCTATTAAGGTAGGTATTGGCCCTGGGTGCTTTATACCGACATCAGAGGTTAAAACACTTGAAGGATTGAAGTCTTTGCAAAATATTTTAATCGGTGATTCGGTTCTAACACATAAAAATAGGTACAAGAAGGTTATAGATAAACATATTTATTATGGAGAACAAGAGTTATTAAAAATTAATAATTTACCACCCTGTACAGAATTACATGAATTTTATGTTATTGAAAAGTCAAAAAAAGATTTAGTAAATAATGAAAATCTATTAGAATTTGCATTTTGGATAAAGGCAAAAGATTTAGATAAAAATAAACATCTTTTGATAAAGTGTGAATAGGAAGAATGGTATTCGATAATTTAAAATTGGAATATGTGGTTGAAAAAAAATACAGATTATTGTCTATTTGGGAAACTGATATTAAAAATGATAATTATAAAAAAATATTAAAAAATTATGGAATTTATTGAAATTGAAAATATTGAAAAAATAAATTATATTGGTGAAGTTATGGACTTGAGTGTTGAAGATGATGAATCATATAATATAGAACACATAATTGTTCACAACTCAGCATGTACAACATACCCATCAACTGGGTTTGGTTCAAGAAATTGTCAAGCATCAACTATTTATCATTGTGCAACTGTTGCTAATGTGCCTATTATTGCTGATGGTGGTATCAAAAACCCAGGTGATATCGCTAAATCACTTGCACTTGGTGCTACAATGGTTATGACTGGTGGTTTAATGTCTGGTTATAATGATTCACCAGGGCACATTGTAGAGGTTAGTGGTAAGAAGTATAAAGAATTTTGGGGTAGTGCTTCAAGTTTCCAATCTGGTAAGTCAAATAGAATTGAAGGTAGAAAAACATTGGTAGAATTTAAAAATGAATCTATCTTAGATGGATTGAAATACCTAGAAGAATGTCTACAAAGTTCTATATCTTATGGTGGTGGTAAAGATTTAGATGCTTTTGTTACAGTTCAGTGGGTTTAGATTTGAATATTTCCTCAGACCGTTTATCAGTATGTGAGATTTGGAAAGACCAAGTTCTTGTACCATGAAATTCAGAATTCCAAACAAATTCTTGAATTTCATATCCAAATCTTTTTATTTTATTGATAAGATTTCTTAAATCTGTTTCAAATGATTCACCATTCTCATTCCAATCAAATCTTTGATATAGTTGTATAGAGAACTGAATATGAAACCTATCAAACATTTGTAGATTTAAAAAACCATCACAAGGTTCTGAACCACTATATACAGGTCCATTAATCTCAGTCTTTAAATCCCAGTCATCAGTTAGACTAACACATAAGTCATCAATTAATTCCATATCATCCTTTGTTAGTGTTCCATAACCTTCGTTGAACTGTTGGAATGTTGATATATGTGTAAAAGACTCTTTCAAATCAACCCACTCAGGTTTCCAAATCCACTTCCATTTTTTGGGGGTGGATTTTTTCTTTCCATATTCACGCCTCTTGGCCCAAATAAATCTTCTTTGTTTCTCCGAATTTGCTGGCATAATTTATATAAAATATCGCAACCTACCTCTTCACAAGGTAAAAAAATGAACTATTGGACATAGCTTTGATTTCATCTTCAACTTCTTTCATTTCTTCTTTACCCTGACTAACCATATCCGCTGAATTATACTTAACACCACCTGGTAAACTGAAATCAAAAGCTCCCAATAATCTTCCTTGTTGCATTTTAGCCCAAGCAGTAACATACTTAACAAAATAGTTATCTGTAAACATAGTTTCAGCTGGAATATTCACATAAGCCTCCAATACCAAGTGATGTTGAATATTAGTGAGAATATTTAATCTGTGAGACAGTTGATTATAATGGTACTTGACAGTATATAAATTCATTTGATTTAACATATCCGCCATGTTATCAATCAAAGACTTATACATGCCCAATTCACCAATTGTAGTCACATATGAAGAAAGATATGGTTGGTTAGTAACACCAAGATTAACCGATAAATTAGGTACGTTGATACCTAATTGTAAAAGTTGAGTATTCATTATTTGGTATATCCAAGTAACTGATTGAATTTCACACGGTAATTCAATATAACGATAACTTGTATACTCTTCTGTGGAAAAAGCAGCCTTGTCAACAAAATAATACATTTTACTGACACCGAATTGATAGTTCTGGTAGAACCAAGGTAAAGCCCTTGTTTCTATAAATTGTCTTATTGAATGGTCTGGTAAATTTTTTGGAAGTGCTCCACCGACCGTTACATCAGTTTGAACAAAATCAATAAATTCTTCTAAAGAATAGGCGCTCATAGTTGAATTTTTGATTTATATATTAAATAATATAAATCAAAACAAACTATTTATCTACCGGTTTCTTCTGTCAAACTTTCTTCAAATATTGGAATCAATGCTGGCTCTAACCAAGCAACTTTTAAATTGAAAATTTGTATAATTTCATTCAATTTAATATCAATAGAATTGTTTATTATTCCAGAGGTTTCCAAGAATATTTTAGCAGTGTCTAAATTTAAAATGTATCCATGAGTGCATCTACATTTTTGATGTTGATGATAATGTACTTTTTTCCCTTCTGCAAAATTTGGAGAAACCATTCCCGGTAAACCACCCAACATAACTATATCATATTGGTTTTCTTTCATTTCCGATATACACTCCTCTAAAATGTCTTCTAGATTGTTTGGTATTTCACAATCATCTTCAAATATAGTCACATATTCGTACTTATTGAATATTTGATCGTACCAACAATGTTTATGTTTGAGTACGAGACTTATTGACCCCTTGCCTATATGAGTAGGAAAGGTTATGTATGGGACATGGTTAGTTGATTCAACGTATATTGGTTCAAATCTGGATCCAGTGTGGCTGTTTACAAAACGAGCATTTACAATATTCCAGTTTTTGATTAACTTTTCATAATCAAAATCGTTAGGATGATATCCATCTACAAATTCAAATTCAAGATTTTCTCTTGAAAGAGATTCCTCCATATATTTCCGCCTGAGTAATCCCTTACCCTCTGGATGATTTAACACATAGATTTTTTTCATAAAATAAAATTATTTATTTTAAAAATCAACGTCAATATTATCAAAGTCAATCGTTCTATCAGAAGCCTTTTTATATTCACCTACCCTTTTCTCAAAGAAATTGGTTTTGCCCTGAATTGAAATCATATCCATAAAATCAAAAGGATTCTGTGTATTGTAAACTTTTGAACATCCTAATTCATTTAACCAAAAATCAGCAACAAATTCAATATATTGTTTCATTAATTCCGAATTCATCCCAATTAGTGATACTGGAAGTGATTCTGTAATAAAAACTTTTTCTATATCAACCGCTGAACAAATGATTTCTTTGATTCTTTCTTCTGAAAGTTTGTTCTTTATGTATTTGTTATAAATTAAACAAGCAAATTTACAATGTAATCCTTCGTCGCGAGAAATTAATTCATTTGAAAATGAAAGTCCAGGCATTAATCCCCTTTTCTTCAACCAAAATATAGAACAAAAGGATCCTGAAAAAAAGATACCCTCAACTGCTGCAAATGCAATGAGTCTTTCAGCAAATGATTCGGAAGAAATCCATTTTAATGCCCAATCAGCTTTTTCTTTAATAGAAGGGAAGTTATCAATAGCATGGAACAACATACCTTTCTCCTTTTCATCTTTGATATAAGTATCAATTAAAAGAGAATATGTTTCAGAATGTACATTTTCCATAGCAATTTGAAATCCATAAAAAGATTTAGCTTCTGGATATTGTACTTCTTTAAGGAAGTTTTCTGCAAGATTTTCATTTACTATTCCATCGGATGCTGCAAAAAAAGCTAAAACCATTTTTATAAAATGTTTTTCGTCCTTATTTAACTTTTCATCCCAATCGACTAAATCTGATGCTAAATCAATTTCTTCTGCTGTCCAAAATGAATGTTCAGCCGTCTTATACATTTCCCAAATATCGTGATATTTTAAGGGAAACATTACGAATCTATCCTTATTTTCTTGTAAAATATGTTCCATTATTTATTTCTCATTTATTTCCTTTTATATAAAAAACACACCAATGTTTCGGAAAAGTATTAGAAAGTAGAGAAAGTTGTGGAAGATCTCAACCATTGTGTACCTGTATGGATATACATATAACCACCATTATTAACTCTAATTTCTCCTTTAGTTCCAGTTGAACCAGAATTTGCTGGACTAACTGTTCCTACAAGAACTCCACCGTTTGAACCTTGTGGACCAACTGCTCCACCTAAAACCACAGAACCAGATGATTCAGTAGCGAATGTTATGTCAAATGAATACGTAGAAGTGTGTAGTATCGCTTCTGGTACAAAAACCTCTCCGATATTATCAATCAATTGTACAAAAGGATAAACTCCGCTATTATGGGTTACACTATAAGTTAGAACACTAGAGAATGTTTGTATCACGTTAGGAAGTGGATAAGGACCCTGTGGACCCTGTGGACCACCATACGCACCTTGTGGACCAGTTTCACCTTTAGTTCCTTCAACTGTCCAACTAATTGAGTAAGTTCCACCATCTACAAATGAACCACCAAATGCTAATGGTATAACACTCATAGTATAACCATATCCAGAATTTGATACACTAGTAATTCTATAAAATCCTCTAACGGTAAGATCATCATCATTTGATACAAACAGATAAGTGGTTTGTAGATTACTTACAAAATTCTCTAGTTGTACAAACCAATTAGTAAATTCAACATTGTATGAATCGTAGTAATTTATCTCAAAACAACTCAATAGGGATAAATCATCATAATCAGCGATAAATTTATTTTGTTGAGTCAATACACCACCACTTACATAATTCCATCTAGTAGCTGCTTGTGATAAAGGAACTACTGCACCCTGCACACCCTGTGGTCCTAGATTACCTTGTAAGCCAATTTCACCTTGTGGTCCAGAGAAACCTTGTAAGCCAATTTCACCTTGTGGACCAGTTTCACCCTGTGGGCCAGTCTCACCTTGTGGGCCGGTTATACCTTGAATTCCTTGAGTTCCTTGTGGACCAGATGCAATCCAAGTTACGCTATAAGTTCTACCAATTGTAAACGATCCGTTTGAAACTATAGCCACACTTGATACACTTATACCGAAAGCTTGAGTCAAACCAGAACTTGTAGCAGCTCCAGTAACGAGGTATAATCCAACATTACTTACAGAAGCTGTATCATACAATTGTATATAAGATGTGTTTTGATTCTTAACAAATAGTTCTAGTTGATTAAACCAAGTTGTATAATTGATATTATTAACGTCGTTTACATTAAATCTAAATCCTGTAATGTTAGAGAAATTAGGAGATGGTGTAGTTTCAAATTGACCCGAGAACGGCCCGCCACCTCCGAATAAACCTTCATATCTCCACTGTACTGGTGTTTGTGTTACTGTTGCAACCACACCAGAAGCTCCGGTATTACCTTTTGGACCACCAATTCCTTGTGGACCAGTTCTACCCTGTGGACCAGTTTCACCTTGCACACCACTATATCCTTGAGGACCACTTTCACCTTGGAAACCTATATCACCTTGTGGACCGGTTTCACCCTGTGGGCCAGTCTCACCTTGATATCCCTGTGGGCCAGAAACACCTTGATAACCAATATCGCCTTGTGGTCCCATATCGCCTTGTGGTCATTCTAAACCTTGGTCGCCTTGTGGTCCGGAAACTCCTTGTAATCCGATATCACCTTGTGGGCCCATATCACCTTGAGGTCCTTCTAAACCTTGGTCGCCTTGTGGTCCGGAAACTCCTTGTAGACCCTGATCGCCTTGTGGACCCATATCACCTTGTGGTCCTTCTAAACCTTGGTCGCCTTGTGGTCCGGAAACTCCTTGTAGTCCGATATCACCTTGAGGTCCCATATCACCTTGAGGTCCTTCTAAACCTTGGTCACCTTGTGGTCCTGACACACCCTGTAGCCCTTCGTTACCTTGAGGTCCCATATCACCTTGTGGTCCTTCTAAACCTTGGTCGCCTTGTGGTCCTGACACACCTTGTAAACCTTGGTCGCCTTGTGGGCCCATATCACCTTGTGGTCCCTCTAACCCTTGGTCTCCCTGTGGCCCAGAATAACCTTGTAGACCCTGATCGCCTTGTGGGCCCATATCACCTTGTGGTCCTTCCAAACCTTGGTCACCCTGTGGACCAGAATAACCTTGTAGACCCTGATCGCCTTGTGGGCCCATATCACCTTGTGGTCCTTCCAAACCTTGGTCACCCTGTGGACCAGAAACACCTTGTAGACCCTGATCACCTTGTGGACCCATATCACCTTGTGGTCCTTCCAAACCTTGGTCACCCTGTGGACCAGAAACACCTTGTAGACCCTGATCACCTTGTGGACCCATATCACCTTGAGGTCCTTGGTCACCTTGGAAACCTTGTGGACCAGTTTCTCCTTGGAAACCTTGTGGTCCCATATCACCTTGTGGACCCATATCACCTTGTGGACCAGTTCCTTGTGGACCAGTTACACCTTGTAACCCCATCTGACCTTGTGGGCCAAAATCACCTTGTGGACCAGTTACACCTTGTGAACCAGTTTCACCCATTGAACCATTAGCAACCCAAGTAATTGAATAAGTTATACCGTTAGTAAAGGTTCCTCCAAATATTACAGGAGAAACGCTCAAATCATATCCCAATCCACCATTATCTTCTACTTGATCAACTTTATATAGACCTCTAGTTGGAGTATTTCCTTCTTCAATAACATATAGATAGGTTATTTGTTTATTTTGAACAAAATTCTGTATTTGAGCAAACCAATCAGTGTGATCAACATTGTAAATATCATAGTAGGAAATTCCAAAACTTGTAACATTTTGAAGAGTAGCATCATTAGTACTGAATTCATTTACAGTACTTAATGTAGCACTATTGAAATTCCAGATAGAGAATGCCTGTGAAAGTGGAAGAACTGCTCCTTGTACACCTTGAGGACCGGAAACACCTTGTACTCCTTGTGGGCCAGATAAACCTTGGAAACCAATTTCACCTTGAGGTCCAGTATCACCTTGGAAACCAGTTTCACCAATTAATCCTTGTGGGCCACTAATCCCTTGAGGACCACCTGGTAAAGATGTCCACATAACACTATAAGTTCTACCTATGCTAAATGTACCACCGCCAGCAATATTTGTAACCGTTAGTTCATAAGAAACTGGAGTTGTAGAAACTGTGCCTACGCTAGTAATTTCATATAAACCATTCTGTGTCGTTAAAGCGGTTTCATAAACCTGTACATAAGAACTTTGACCATTGGATATGTAAGTATCTAAATCAGCAAACCAACCAGAATAGTCAATGTTATTTATATCAAAGTAATTGAATCTAAATGTAGCAACATTTTTAATTGTATTAGTATTAGACTCAAATTTACTTTGAGCCGGACCTGTACCAACGATCAATCCTTCATACCTCCATTGAACCGGAGCTTGATTGATAGTTGTGACCAAACCTTGTCTTCCTTGAGGCCCTGTTCTACCTTGTGGTCCAGTAACTCCTTGAGGTCCTGTTCTGCCTTGTGGTCCAGTACTTCCCTGTAAACCAGTATTTCCTCTTTCGGATAGTAAACTCCAACCAAGTGCAATTGAAGGTGTTCCAGTAGCAGTACCACCAGCGTTATACCAAGTGCTGCCATTGAATGTGTAAATATCTCCCAATGCGGGAACTGTAGATGATGTAAACCAATTACCTTGGAAGTACCAATCTGGCAAAGGACCTACATCTCCTTGTGCACCAGGTATACCTTGTGGACCAGTATTCCCTTGGTCACCCTGAGGTCCAGATACTCCTTGCAATCCGATATTACCTTGAGGTCCCATATCGCCTTGCGGCCCTTCTAAACCTTGATCACCCTGAGGCCCAGATACACCTTGCAATCCGATATCACCCTGTGGTCCCATATCACCTTGCGGCCCTTCTAAACCTTGATCACCCTGAGGCCCAGATACACCTTGCAATCCGATATCACCCTGTGGTCCCATATCACCTTGCGGCCCTTCTAAACCTTGATCACCCTGTGGTCCTGACACACCTTGTAGACCCTGGTCGCCTTGAGGCCCCATATCACCTTGCGGCCCTTCTAAACCTTGGTCGCCTTGTGGTCCGGAAACACCCTGTAAACCTTGGTCACCCTGTGGTCCCATATCTCCTTGTGGACCTTCTAAACCTTGGAAACCTTGAGGCCCAGTTTCACCTTGAAAACCTTGGTCACCCTGTGGACCCATATCACCTTGTGGACCTTCCAAACCTTGGTCACCTTGTGGTCCAGAAACACCTTGTAACCCTTCGTTACCCTGTGGACCCATATCACCTTGATAACCTTGTGGTCCCATATCTCCTTGTGGACCACTAATACCTTGGAAACCAATATCACCTTGTGGACCAATATCTCCTTGATAACCTTGAACACCCATTTCACCTTGTGGTCCGCTAATTCCTTGGAATCCGATGTCTCCTTGAGGTCCAATTTCCCCTTGATAACCTTGAACACCCATTTCCCCCTGAGGGCCAGCTCCACCTCCAATTATTATAGTACCACTTGATTCAGTAGCAAAATTCAAAATAAATTCAGATGTAGATGTGTGTATAATGCTGTTTGGTATGAAAGTATTTCCAAATGTATCAATTAATTGAATCAAAGGATATACTGAACTACTATGTGTTACAGAAATTGAAGTTGTTGGTCCGAAAGTTATATTAAGTGCTGGGTTTCCTAAAGGACCTTGCATACCCTGTAAACCAAAATCACCTTGGAAACCTTGTGGTCCAGTTTCACCTTGAATACCAGTATCACCTTGTGGCCCAGAATAACCCTGTAGACCGGTATTACCCATTCTACCCTGTGGTCCAGTTTGACCTTGGAAACCAATTATTCCTTGGAAACCTTGAGGTCCCATATCACCTTGGTCTCCCTGAGGTCCCATATCGCCTTGGAAACCTTGAGGGCCAGTTTCACCTTGGAAACCTTGTGGACCCATATCCCCTTGTAATCCCATCTCACCTTGTGGTCCGAAATCACCTTGAGGACCTATATCACCTTGTGAACCAGTTGTACCCATTGATCCATTAGCAACCCAAGTAATTGAATAAGTAACACCATTTGTGAAGGTTCCTCCGAATATTATTGGATATACACCTAGGTCATATCCCAAACTACCATTATCAAAAACTTCGTCTACTCTGTATAAACCTCTAACCGGGCTATTTCCTTCTTCAATAACGTATAAATATGTTACTTGATTATTTTGAACGAAGTTTTCTATTTGTGCAAACCAATTTGTGTGGTCAATATTGTAGATATCATAATATGAAATTCCAAAACTTGTAACATTTTGAAGAGTAGCATCATTAGTACTGAATTCACTCAAAGTACTTAATGTAGCACTATTGAAATTCCAAATTGAAAACGCTTGTGAAAGTGGTAAAACAGCTCCTTGAATACCTTGAGGGCCGGAAACACCTTGGACACCTTGGACACCCTGCACACCTTGTAAACCAATTTCACCTTGAGGTCCAGTCTCACCTTGATAACCAGTTTCACCAATTAATCCTTGTGGACCACTATCTCCTTGTGGGCCAACCGGCAATGATGACCAAACAACACTATAAGTTCTACCAACACTGAAAGTACCACCACCAGCAACATTTGTAACGGTTAATTGATAAGAAACCGGAGTCGTTGAAGCCGTGCTAACACCCGTAATTTTGTATAAACCATTTTGTGTTGTTAAAGAACTTTCATAAACTTGAATGTAAGAACTTTGTCCATTAACAATATAAGTATCCAAATCAGCAAACCAACCGGAATAATCAATATTATTCACATCAAAGTAATTAAACCTAAATGTAGCAACATTTTTTATAACATTCGTATTAGACTCAAATTTACTTTGAGCCGGACCTGTTCCAACGATCAATCCTTCATATCTCCATTGAACCGGAGATTGATTAATAGTCGTTACTAAACCTTGTCTTCCTTGAGGTCCTGTTCTACCTTGAGGCCCTGTTCTACCTTGTGGTCCTGTTACACCTTGAACACCTTGCGGTCCAGATAAACCTTGCAATCCTTGTGGTCCAGTGTCACCTTGGAAACCAATATCCCCTTGAGGACCCATATCACCTTGGTCACCTTGTGGACCAGACACACCTTGATAACCAATATCACCTTGTGGACCCATGTCACCCTGATATCCCTGTGGTCCCATGTCACCCTGATATCCCTGTGGTCCTATATCTCCTTGATAACCCTGTGGGCCAGTTTCACCTTGATAACCTTGTGGACCTGTTTCACCTTGGAAACCTTGTGGTCCCATACCTCCTTGATAACCTTGTGGACCTGTTTCACCTTGTGGGCCAGTTTCTCCTTGTAAACCCTGTGGTCCAGATATACCTTGTAATCCCTGTGGACCAGTTTCACCTTGTAAACCAATATCTCCTTGATAACCCTGTGGACCTGTTTCACCTTGGAAGCCTTGAGGTCCAATATCACCTTGGTCACCTTGTGGACCAGAAACACCTTGGAAACCTTGAGGTCCTGTTACACCTTGCCATCCTTGTGGACCCATATCACCTTGTGGTCCAGTTTCACCTTGGAAACCTTGAGGTCCTGTTACACCTTGCCATCCTTGTGGACCCATATCACCTTGATAACCTTGTGGACCTGTTTCACCCTGGAAACCTTGTGGTCCCATATCTCCTTGGTATCCCTGTGGCCCCATATCTCCTTGGTATCCCTGTGGACCAATTTGACCCTGTAAACCTTGTGGACCAGTATCACCATAAACACCTTGTGGGCCAATATCACCTTGTGGTCCAGTTTCGCCCTGTAATCCTTGTGGACCAGTATCACCATAAAAACCTTGTGGACCAGTTTCACCTTGTGGACCAGTTTCACCTTGAGGTCCACTATAACCTTGTAAACCGGTTGAACCGACAGGACCAGTTGGACCTTGTGGGCCAGTTCCTTGTGGGCCAGTTGCACCTTGTAGACCAGTTGGTCCACCATTACCTTGAGCTCCGGTAGTACCATTTAATCCAATTAGTCCTCTCGGACCTTGTGGACCAGTATTTCCGCGAGTACCTTGTGGACCAGTTCTACCTTGTGGACCTGTTGTTGTAGTAACTGAAGCGGTTGAAATATTAATAATTCTACCGAACTGATCAACACTCAATCTAACAATTTCCGTTGCGGAACCATATGTAACACCTGTAACAACGCTAACTGTAGCAAGTGATAAAGTTCCAGTATTACTAACTGAAATAGGTGATGATATTTTACTATAATCAAAACTAACAGATCCGCCAGAAACAATTAATCCACTACGAGTTGATAAATTTAATCCAATATTTAAACCAGAATTTGTTAATCCGTTATATCCAGAAATTTTCTGCCAAGTAGCAATACCACTTCCATCAGAAACTAATACACTATAAGTTGATTGGCCACCATCTTGTATTTGTAAAACTCCTTGGGTACCAGATATTAACTTTAATTTGAATTCATTACCAGTATTACCAAAACTAACATAATCCAAGTTTGATGCAGATAAGTAATTACTATAAGTGTAATCGTTTATTTCTACCAACCCACCCATGAAACTCAACCTCTTGATATCACCGGTATCATAATCAAAATCAATTATAGGATATGAACCACTAGTCGCTAAATTTACAGAGAATTCATCACTGGTACTTATATTAAAACCACCATTTAATTGATTCTCAATATAATTTGTTTGTGAATCATTGAAATAAAGAAATCTACCAACATTTACATTACCAGCAACACTAAATGAAGCTGATACGAAAGCTGGAGTAGGTCCAATTATTATACTTGAACCAGTATCAATTATAAGAGATGATGTTAAAGTTGAAGGGCCACTAAATTTTGCTAATCTACTAGCATCACCATAAACATTTGGTGAATTGTAAGGAACCCATTTGAATTGACCACTATATGTTGAAGTTGATAAAACATATCCATCAACATAACTTCCAGTTATGGATAACATACTTGGTGTTATACCAAATACAGTAATCTCACTTTGTGAAGAAAATGTTAAACCACCACCCAACAATACATCAATTTGATATCCATAAAGACTTGGAGAAGGTAATAAAGCACTTGCAGAGAAACCTTTTCCCCAATAATAATCTAAAGCTAACCTTTTTTCTGTGCTAGTATCATCAAGAACATACCAAAATATTTCTCCGTTTTTTGGATAGATTGTACTAAATCCTGGTTCTGGTGTTGATGCCGATGCTACTGTGATCCATTGTGGGATATTGACGATTTTGTTTGTTGCCATTTAAATGATAGTAGTTTTACGGAATTATATATTAAAAACTAATTTTCATATTCTTGGTTCCTAGCTAATAATTGGAATCTAAAACCTTTTTTTTCAACTAAACCTTTTTGTAAAAAAATATATTAAAATATATGTTGAAAAAACTGAATCTTATTATGAACTCTGATAATTTCCTCGCTTTTGTGGATAAATTACAAGATCTAACCGGAATTGAAGATACAATAAAGATGAAAATTTCAAAAGACCATATCTTGATTTACTCAATCTTGGGTAATGAGGGACAAGTTTCCGCTATGAAATGTTTTTTATTGGATACTAAAACGTATATCTCAAACTTTGAGGAGGAAGAGAATTACGATTTTGTTTTAACATCTTCATCTAAATTCGTAAAGAATATAAAATTCTTTGACCCAAAAAAATCCATAAAACTTGAATTAAGTGCTAAAACAGTACCTGATGAAGATAACTTATTTCAAATTAGAACTATTCACTTACATAATGGTAAATTAAAGATTTCATCAATAGGAGCTGAATTGCACAAAATAAGAGACTTGAATAAGAAATTCATTGACACCAAACTTGATTTGAAAAAATCTAAATGGAATTTCACAGTGAGTTTGGAAGATTTCACTAGTATAAAAAAACTTTCTACAATCAATAACGAAGATAGAATTCTCAACATCAATGTTCAAACCAACAAAGTTTTTTTTAGCGAAATTTCAAAATGGGAATTGGAGGTTGATGATGTTCAAGTTTCAAATCAACACATTATGTTTAACAAGAAATACTTATCTAATATTGATTTAGATAAGGGAGATATAAAATTCAACATATTTGAAAACTTCATTCTTATAAAAGATGATGAATCAAATCTTATGTTATCATTTGAACAAGATTTTTCAACAGATTGATATGGATTATAATGAATTACTCAATATATCACCCATAGATGGCAGATATAATAGTCAAACCAAACCTTTATCAAGTTATTTCTCTGAATTTGCATTATTAAAATGGAGATTGTATGTTGAAATTGAATACTTTATTTTACTATTTGATAAAAAAATTATCTCTGATTTTATACTTGAAGATGTACAACGAAACCAACTAAAAAGCATCTACAATAATTTTGATCTTGAAGAAGCTTTTCTAATCAAAAAAATTGAAAAAGAAATAAATCATGATGTAAAAGCTCTTGAATATTTTCTAAAAGAAAAAATTAATACCGTAGGTTTGGGTGAGTATAAAGAATTCGTTCATTTTGGACTTACCTCACAAGATATTAACAATACAGCTATACCTCTAATGATTAGAAAATGGTTTCAAAATATCTATATTGTTGATTTACATAAGTTAATTGATAAGATTGAATCACTAGCAGAAGATACAAATGATATAGTGATACTAACAAGGACTCATGGTCAACCAGCATCTCCATCAAGAATGGGCAAGGAACTTATGGTCTTTGTAGAAAGGTTAAAAAATCAGCTTGAAATGATTGAACAAATTAAATTTCGTGGAAAATTTGGCGGAGCTACCGGAAATTTCAATGCTCATATTGTAGCTTATCCAAATGTTGATTGGGTTAAATTCTCAAACGAATTTCTATCAAGTATGGGTTTGAAGAGATATCAGTATACCACACAAATTGAACATTATGACAATCTTTCAGCTCTATTTGATAACCTAAAAAGAATAAATGTTATCCTTTTGGACTTGTGTAAAGATATTTGGCAGTATATTTCAATGGATTATTTCAAACAAAAGTTAAAAGAAGGTGAGGTTGGATCATCAGCAATGCCACATAAAGTAAATCCAATTGATTTTGAAAATGCTGAAGGCAATCTAGGACTTTCCAATTCCTTACTGAATCACTTGTCAGAAAAGTTACCTATTAGTAGGTTACAGAGGGATTTAACTGATTCCACAGTTTTGAGAAATATTGGTGTACCAATGTCACATATTAAAATAAGCTTTAATTCTATAATGAAAGGTTTGGATAAATTAGTAATCAACAAGGTAAAAATAGATGAAGACTTGGAAAACAATTGGGTAGTTATATCTGAAGGAATCCAAACAATTCTAAGGAGGGAAAAATATCCAAAACCTTATGAAGCTCTCAAGGATTTAACTAGAGGTAGGGATAAAATTGAAAGGTCAGATATTTGGAACTTTATTGAAGGGTTAAAGGTTAGTGATTCTGTTAAAAATGAATTGAAATTGATAACACCTTTTAATTATTTTGGAGTTTGAAAAATTTGTAAGAATTGTTCCTCTATCAAATCCCTTTTAGCTGAATTTATCTTAATTTTAGTTATACATAAATTTGATAAATCCCCTATTATTGTTGGATGTAAATTATTTTTGTATCCATGATAAATGGAAATTTTGTGGTCTACTGATGGATAATCTTTATGATTCGGTGTTAATGTTAAGTTTTCCTTAATGTATTCACCATCATAATGATCGTAACCATCCCACTCTTTGAACAATTTTTTTTGATTCCTCTTTGTTATTCTCCTTACTTCAGTTCTATAAGTGTAGTAATTTTCATCATAAATATCTACATATTGTTCCTCTGGATTTTCAAATATGAATTCCTTGGATTCTAAATTTTTGAAAACAAATTTTTTCGTATTCGGAGTTCTTATTTCATACCATTTATCGGTATTATATTTTGACATCATGGTTTTGGATATTTTATCCTGAGTTTCACTTACTAATAATGTAGTTTTAACACCATACTTTTCTATATTTCTTTGACTTATAATTTTTTTTGATTCTTCTAACTGCATCCAATTATCTACGCCGTACATCTGTCTACTAGTAAGAACTGCTTTTTGTCTCGAACAAGATTTACATCCATAAAACCCATGCATGCTTTTATTTTTTAAATATTTACAATACATCAAATTCTTTTCTATTTTACAAATTTCACAAATGACATTTATCTTCACATGGGATACTGCTGGTAAGTCTTTGACATAAATTTCCAAGTCTTGATTTATTTTAGCATCATAACCCAATTTCATGTAGTGACTTACATTTCTATATGATATTGGTATTGTTATTTTTTCTGATTTAAGCATAAGATATATATATAAAAGCCCCATGGGTTCCTGTTAAACTTTTCGGTGTTTTTTTATAAAATTCCTATGTCAAAAGAGTCAAAAATTAAAAAATTAGAGGACCTAAAAAGACAAGCTTCGGAACTTAAAAGGGATGTTGAATATTACAACGCTTTACAGACCGGATTGAAGCTCGTACTTAATGGGTCCTACTTTTAGCCCCCTCATCTTCGGGTGAGGGGGCACCACAGGACGGAGCATTCGCCGCACCTTATTTCATTTTGTTTAACAACTATGTAGCTGGTACAATCACAGCAGAAGGTCGTAATCTTACTCAAACAATGAACCAAGTAAATGAGGACTATTGGTATAATCAATGGCACTTAGATACAGAACTTCACCAAGCAATGAACCTTAAAAATGTCACACCAATTCCAAGGGGTGAAGAAGTTTCTATTTATGCAGATACTGATTCATTATTTGTATCATTCAAACCAGCAATGGATCATTGTGAGTGGAAACATCAATATTCATCAGAGTTAGATTTTATCCATGCTCTTGATAAAAATAGATATGCTGGATATTTCAAAAAGTGTTTAGATGAACATGCTGCTACTTACGGAGTTGAGAATAAACAAGATTTTGAACTTGAAAGGATTTCCGAATCTATTATTTCTATTGCAAAGAAAAAGTATATTCAACATATTGTATATGAAGATGGAATTCCTTATGATAGGATGTCATATATCTTCCCAAAAGGTGTAGAACTTGTTAGATCATCAACACCACTATTTGCAAGGGATAAGATTATTGGTATTGTTAAATATCTTTTTGAGCATCCTGACTCATTTAATATAAAGGAGTTATTAAAACTTGTAAAGAACCTTAAAAAAGAGTTTGACCTATGTGTTCCTGATAGAATTGATGAGATTTGTATGCAATCATCTTGTTCAAAGTATGGTGAAAAAGTATTGAACGATAAGGATAAGTTAGAATTTGTAAGTGGTGCCCACTTTGCTGTAAAGGCTTCTGCTTATCACAATTTCTTATTAAATAAGAATAAAGCTTTACAAAACAAATACGAATACATTAAATCTGGTGATAAAATCAAATATTATTACTGTAAAGATAAAAGTGTTAATGAAGTTTTTGCTTTTATAAGAGGATCTTATCCAATAGAAATGGCTCCCGAGATTGACTTGGATACTCAATTTGAAAAGTGTATTCTCTCACCAATAAATTCAATTATTGAACCACTTGGTATGCCACTAATCACAAAAAGACTAAGTGTTGTTTTAGATATTTTTAGCGGGTTCTAATTTAGTCGCCAGAATTTTGTGAATTGAAGGAATCATATAACCTTCTCTATTACCCAATATTTCTAATGTTGTGATACCTCTTGCATCTTTTGCTCTAAAAGCATAAAACCAATTTCCTCTTTTGAAAACCATAATATCTACGTTAGGGTACAATTTAGCACCTAAATGTTTGATATAATAAGTTCCATTTTCTTCATCAATTCCTGCACAAACTTTAATTTGAACATTATATGCCTGTCCATTCTTTATAATTACTCTATCTTTTCCACCATGGGTATCTTCCATTTGTCCAAGGCCAGCAGTGTGTCTTATTTCAACATCTTTTCCAAATATTTTACGAAGAACTTCTTCAGCACTCACTTCTGCTCTATCTCCGATAACAGTTGACCTATTGATTAACTTACCCATTTCTGGAAGAAGACTACTAAAGAATTCTTTATTGTTCTTTAAATAATCAATTATTGAATTATACCCATCTTCTTGTAAGGGATTTATTTCACTAGAATTTCCAACAACACCAGTCTTAACCATTTGTTCGATTGTACTATTAACCAAATAGGTATAAGCAGAGTAGTTTGTGCCTAATTTATTAAAAAGTGAGTTTACAGTTTTTTGTGAATCTTTGTAAATAAGTCTATATCCATTTGGAAATATTTCATAAAGATTTGGATAATGTATTCTGAAAAGCTCAAAAGAATCGTTATTGAAATGATCTCTATATGGTTTAGAGATACCTAGTGTTTTTTGGTCATAATATTGTTCCATAAAATATATATTAAATAAATCGTATACAAAAAAAATTATATAAATAAAAAATTATTTACAATTAATGTCCATAAAAGATGATGAACTATATCCTAAATATTTACTTTGGCTGGATGAAAGAAAAATGAGTAATGGTTTAAAAGAATTATCAAAAATCTCACAAAGTTTATTTGAACAATTCAAATTTAGATACTCTATGAATTCGGTTTTAAAAGAAAAAATTGATAATCAATATAAATCAATTGACAGAGAAATTAAAATTGATGATTTATTTGATGAAGAGTTTAATTTAACATTTGAAAATAACGAAAGACCCAAAATTGACGATGATTTTTTTGATTTCTAAAAAAATAATATATAAAAAAAAAATATTACTATGAATAATTTAAAAAAATTCAATGAGTTCTACAATTACGATTCGGATGAAGAATCTATGAAAACACCACCAATGGATCCAAATATGTATCAAATTAAAAAAGAAGAAATGTCAGAACTTGAGAAATTAAGTAAAGGTCAAATTTCTGAAGTTAAAATAAATGGATTTACTATTTCAATGCCATCAGAATTTGATGGAAAAGCTTTTTTAGTTGCAAATGAAGAAGGAAAACATCAGAAGATTTCATTTGAAGGTGGTTATCCAGCAATGGCCGAAGCTGAAAGAAAAGTTTTAGATATTATCCAAGGTAAAGTGATATTGGAATCAAAAAGACAAAGAAGACAAAGATAATAAAAAACCTCTCAATTGAGAGGTTTTTTAACTTTATCCATTAATTAGTTCGGTGGGTTCCCCCTCAACATCGGAAGAACTTTCAGAACTCCGCTTTGAATCCACGACCTTCCTTACACCAAGAAGACCGGCTCCAATTCCAACAAACAATATTGATTGACTTACTATATCAATAGTGCTTGTAAAAAACATTTTATCAATACATCCCAAAATAAAACACAATGTTCCTGAAAAACAGATTACTATACCACAGATAGCGGTTCCAGAGGTTTTTCCATTTCCATTTGAAAAAGCTTCCGACCAAGAAAATTCAGACTTATTATACGCCATATAAACCGTTTTTTGATATATATAAACTTATAAAAATAAATAAAAAATGAATTTTGAGTAGTGTTTTAAAAATATTCAAAGAAATTTTGTTCAAAAAAGATGAGCATTATATTTCTGTTGAATGGGAATTTTATAGAAGATGGTCTTTTGTGTTAAATATACTTGTTGGGCTTAATAAAAACTATAGAAAATGTTTGATTTTTAGGAAAAAAATCAAACTTACAAAACGTATTGTAGTAATTGGACTAAAGAAATACGATAAAAAAGTTAAAAGAAGAACAAGTGGATTTGCTAAAGACTTTTTAAATAAAAATAAAAATGTAAAATGTCTTTATTGTAATACGAAATTAACTCAAACAAATGCTAATACTGATCATATCATTCCTATTTCCAAAGGTGGGAATAATACTCAAGTAAATTTAGTGGTCTGTTGTCTTAAATGTAATAGTGATAGAGGTGATGCAGATTTTTATGCGTACTTAAGGAGTAAAAATGAAAAATTCAGAAAGGTTAGACATCCATTTATTTAAATGAAAAGGAATGTTTTCAAATATTTAAGAAAAAAAATACTTGAATATTCAACCATTACGGAAGAATTTGATAAAGAAAATTATTGGTACACATACAAAATAGAATGTTTGGGATTTGAATATAAACTTGATATGGGTTTTGAAAGTTCCTCCCTTAAATTGACTGAAGGATTGTTAATTGATAAACTTGTTGAGAATCCTGATTTCATGAAAAGATTAGAACAAATGGAAAATAGGAAAGACAATCTCAAAGAATTACTCGGTTGAATTTCCTCTTTTCTTTTTTTGGAATCCACTTCAAATCCATTATATCTTTTGAGAAAAACTTATTCAACTCAAATTTACTATAGGGATTCGGAGACAATTCGGCAAGTTTATTCAAATCTTTTACTTTTGAAATTCTATACAAAAGGGAATATGGGTCTGTTGGATTCTTTTTATCAACAATGTCCTCAAATAGCTTCTTCCAAAGAAAAACTGAATAACCCAATCTTAATTTTTGTTCGGATTTTAAATAACCGGCTTGGTCATTATCATAGAAATACTGTAGATCAAGTTGATTATTTTCAAGGAATTTCATATCCGTATTTACACCAACTACACCAATACTATTTGGATAGAAAAGTGAATCCAAATAACCTTCAAATATAGTAATTTTCTCACTAAAATCTACATTAAGGATATTAAAGTAATAACTTAATTTGTTATAAATTACTAATTGATTCGCATCAATGTCTACAATCTCATCTAATCCAGTAATCCATTTGTATAGGGTTTCATAATTATAGATTTTAAAAATTCTTCTCCTACCATCTTTAAGATTTCTTATTTGGCAACCAAGTATTTTTGAACCCTTACGATTTAACAAGATCAGAACTGGTTCAAATTTATCCTCATTGACCCAATATTTTCCCCCATAAATATTACTATGTAAATTTTCAGGTATGCCTCGGTTGATTAGGTACTGATATAATCCAGTTCTTTTCTCAATTGGTCTAAAATCTGTAATTACATTTTCACCATTGTTGAATATCCTCTCTACTTCGGTAAAATCAATTAATTTATTTAATTCAGTTTCCATCAAATCCTCCTCGGCATCTTGTAAGGAAATTTGCGAATTCAAATGTTCAATTATCTCTAACTTTTTATCTGGATCTAATCTCAATCCAAAGTCTTTTGTAAACTTATCAAAATTGGTTTTTTTACCACAGTTGAAACAAATGTAAAGTAGTTTATTGAAATAAAGATTACCTCTTTTTTTGTATTCGGATTTTGAGTCTCCACAATAAGTGCAAGCGAAATTCAACCTATCACTGAATTCATTAATCTTTCTTTTATTGATTGACTTGAATTCTTTGTTAAGTACGTCTTGAACACAATTTTTTAAATAATTTTTATCCATTTTGGAAATTTCATGATATATACTTTGAAATCATAATAAGTTTTTATACTTTTGTAGAGTGAAAAAAATGCAATCCGACATACTTTATAAGAAAGGGGAACAAGTTGTTTGTGTGATAAACTCAAGAGCTACTTTAACTATTGGTAAAGAGTACCAAATTATTGAAGTTTATAGACATTCCACAACAGATAATCAAGACGTTTATGAAAAATACGGCGATGAATTAACATTGATAATTGAAAATGACATTGGTGAGAAAACTTGGTATGACCACATGAGATTTGTTCCAAAAAATGAATTTAGAAAACACATAATAGACGATATTTTAAAAAAATGACAATTATAGAATTTTATAAAAAACTCTCAACATTGCTGACCGATGCTAGAGAAAAATTCATTTCACAAACACAAGCTGAAAAGAAATTAGAAGAACTAATTGAACAAGCTAAAGATTCAAAGTTAGATGTTAAAGTATCAAAAGATATTTTAGATCCAATTGTTCTAATGCGTCTTGATGATGAAAAATCTTTCAGAGAAGAGGAAGATTATGATTACTACAGCGATGATTCAAGTTACGATTACGAAAATTCTTTTTTATAATGTTGATAATAGGTTCAAAAGCTTTAAAATTTCACTTTCCTAATTTCCCTAGGAGTACAAGGGATATTGATGTAATTGGATACAAATCTGATTTGAATTTTTTAATAAATCTTTTGGAACCAGTTGAGATCATTGAAACAGAACACACCACTATTCTGAAAAATATCAAAAATAAAACGGATATTTATGATTCAGATAATGTGGAAGTTATTTTTGTTGAAAATTTCCAATCTCTTAAACTATATTTGGAATATGATAAAGATAATACTTTTGCTTCCAAAGAGGTTCTTTACTCAATCAAAAAAAGTCATATCCACTTTCCAATAAAATTTAAAAAACATATACATGATTTTTGTTTTTTGAATGATAAGTTGGATGGGATTGATGAATTGGAACATATAACAAAAATAAATTATTCCGAAACTGAAAAAAGACTTGGTAAATTAAAAACACCCTCACTAAATAAAAGTGTAAAAGACTTTTTTGACCAGTCACAAGACTATGTAGATTCTTATTTTATACATGACGATATTCATAAGGTTATGGCTCATTATGATTTACCACTGTATGAAAAGTTACAAGAAGATAAAACACAAGCTAAATGCCATTTGAACAAATGGATAATTTTAAGTTATGAAGATAAGTGTAAATGTGTTTTAGAAGAGGCTTATGTTATAGCACTTGAGAGAAAAATACTACCTATGTTATTCGGTGGTGGTAAGGGATATACAAGTGATGAAGCTTTTGATTGGGCACTTATGAGGATTTGCACAACTCTTTGTTCAGGTTGGTTCAGAGAATTTGCGACAAAAAACTACTTCATAATAAAAAAATTATATAATCCGAGTTATGTTGAGAAATTTTTACTATCTTTACAAGAAGAAAAAATAAAAAGAATATAATGGAACCAGTATTAGAACAATCTTACGGTTGGTTAGAAAAAATGGAAATCATAAAAGAATCACGAAATGTAAATGTTGGTGATAGGTTTTATGGGTATTATTATGATGAACCAGAAGTGGGGCAACGTTTCAACTTTTTTATTATTACAGAAATACTTGCTGGTAAAATGTTACCAATGCCATTTTCTACTACGAAAGTTGTAAAAATAGAAGATGAATTTACATTTAGAACCAGAAACTCGGTTTACAAGTTAATCACCAAAGAAAAACTGCGAGAAATTAATATTGAGACTATCCTAAATGAAAAAGAGTCTCAATCTTGAGACTCTCCACTTTTATTTCAACCCTTTTAGAGTTTTAGCTAAATTAGCTCTTTTCTTCATTAAGGCGGTGATTGTATGTTCCTCACCTTTGATTTTTACTTTTGAACCAACTTCACCATCTACAATCTTTTTGAGGACACCTGCAGGAATTTTTTCATCCTCGTCGTACCCAAGTTGCTTGTGGAGAGCACCTTTTTTCATTTTTGTATCCTGAATCCACTTCTTTTTTTCTTGCATAGGAGCGGATTGCATTTCACCCATACACATAGCGTGTAACTCTTCAACAGAACAACCTTCCAAGTCTATAATGTCGTAACCACATTTAGATAAATATTCACACATTTGTTCTTTGGACATATTCATCCCAAAGGATTCAAAAGTTTTTAAATGTTTCATTTTGTTTTTTTGTTTTTTTTTCTTTTGAAAGCGAACTTTTTAAAAAGATCAGTTGTCTGACCAATATTATTTTTCATTTGATTATGGTAATCATCGGCAGGAGCATCTTTGGAGGACGGATAAAGCCTTTGTGTCATGTTATTCCATTTTGTGAATGGTAATATTGAACTTTCCATTCCAGTTGGTTGGTGTGATGTTTCGGTGAATTTTGTCATTTCACCACCCTTTATTTTTGGGTCAGTGGTTTTTATCAAACTAAATTTGAATCCACCCTTCATGTTTGGCAATTTTTCTTTGAAGAATTTTTCTACGTGTTCTACATTTTTTGGATCATCGTCAGAAAAACCAATTGATACTGATTTAGCTCCAATTCTACTTCCAAAATCATTACATCTTTCCACAAAATAATTCAAAGCGATTTCTTTTGCAATTTCCGGATTTGAAGCACTTGCCTCTCCGAATTCTTTAGCGAAACTATCAGAACTAACACCGAAGAAACTACAAGAATCCAAGTATTTTTTAACAATCGGATTAGATGATGGTTTACCCTTCAACTGTGATGATTCTTTGTTTTGATCAGTGGTGAACCAATACTCGTATTTTTTCAAGTTTTGATACATATCATCGGCTAGAGAAAACCCTGGATTTAAAGATGGCATTTTAGTCAAAATATCATCAATCACAAGCTCAACTCCAGCTCTAATAGATTTTGGTTCATGTCCTCTAGCTGTTATTATTGCAAAAATTGCACCTTCTGATAAACACTTTATAAAAGCATTCCAAGATGGAGCAAAAGCTCTAGTTTTAAGAGCAGATTTAACATCTTCTATAAAAGCCACATCACCTCTTGCTCCAGAATCTCTAAACTCTGAAAAAGCAACAGTTGGATTATTATCCCTCAATCTATAATTTTCCTTGTCATTTCTAACTTCTGCAAATTCAGCAGTTGATACTGATACGGGTTTCCAACCTTCACCAACCTTTTTATCCATAAGGATTTTAGTAGGCATGTGTAGAATATTATCATCCCAATCGAATGCGTAGTAATGCAATTCTACACCACCGGAAAATTCTTCAAAGAGTTTTATCATATTACTTTTTTCTGTTCTTAACAAAGAATGAAAATGATTCTAATTTGCCCTCACCTTCTTCTTCTTCTTCTTCTTCTTCTTCACCGAATTCTTCGCCCTCTTCTTCTTCACCTTCTTCCATATCTTCTTCACCGAAGTCACCTTCTTCTTCCATGTCCTCGTCACCAAAAGACATCATTTCATCGTCGTCGCCCATTTCACCACCTTGGGATTCAAAATCTTCAGCAGCAAGTTCAAATTCTTCAACAACTTCACCTTCTTTTGAGGCTGAAACTGTGATATTACCTTCCATCTCCTCAATCATAATTTCGTATCCACCAACTTCAATTGTAGTTTTCATAATAAATTTTTATTTTTATATATTAAAATAACAAATCTTTTTTTACACAATCTTTTTTAGTGGACTTATTTGAGATTTTAGATATATATCCTTACGATGATAAATTCAACAGACTATAAAAAATATCTAAAGTCAAATAAGGTTGATTCTGGATATCTAAAACAATACCAGTCCAAATCTTCAGAATATCTTTCTGATAATTTGAGCCTTGGTTTACAAAATGATGTATTTGCGAAATTATTGAATGAGAGGATAATTTTCTTGACTGGTGATATTGAAGATTATAATTGTGATTTGATTAAAGCAAACTTACTTTATCTTGAGCAATTAGACGATGAGAAAGATATAAAACTTTACATAAATTCCGGTGGTGGTTCTGTTTACAGTGGACTTGGACTATTGGACACTATGGAGTATGTGAGGCCAGATATCGTGACCATAAACACTGGATTAGCAGCAAGTATGGCAGCTGTCCTGTTATGCTCAGGAACCAAGGGTAAAAGAAAGGGACTTCGTAGGTCAAGGACTATGATTCACCAACCATTAGCTGGATTTGGTGGTTATTTACAAGCTTCCGATTTGGAAATTGATGCAAGAGAAATAAATTCCCTTAAAAGGGAATTGCACACTATAATTTCAGAATGTACTGGAAAGGATTATCAAAAAGTAGAAAAGGACTCTGATAGAGATTATTGGATGACATCCGATGAAGCTTTGAAATATGGTATGATTGATGATATAATTAGAAAAAAATAAACCCCCATATAGGGGTTTATTTTATTCAGATTTTGGTTTTGGTTTTCTCCTAGGTCTTTTGGGTTTTTCTTTACCCTCTGTTCCTTCCGATGGTTTATTTTTTCTTGATTTAGATTTTATATCCCCAACTGTAGTAGTGTTTTCAACCTGAACTTCGGTTGTAACAACTTCTTGTTTAACTTCCACCTCATTTTGCTCTTCATTTTTTGGAGTATATTCCATTTCTGAAGGTTGCTTCTCGGTTTCTACTTCACCAAAACCAAAGAAATTTTTTAAACTTTTAAAAAAACCCATAATTTTTCAATATTTTCTTATATATATCTTAAATAATCTCTTTCCCCTCGGAAAAAACCATTTTTTCTTTTGTTATATAAATCATAGCTACTTAAATGATTCTCAAATACGACCAAAATGAAGAAAAATTATTAGTTCAAGAATCAACTAGAACTGAATATCACCAACTTAACCTTTGGCTTACACGCCATGTAAAAGGTTATCGGTTTATGCCCGCATTTAAGATGGGAGTTTGGAATGGTCAACAATCTTATTTTGATAACGGTAAGGTTAATTTTGGATTGTGGAGAGAATGCTTCAAAGCTTGTAAAGAAATAGGAGTAAGTTTCAAAATTGAAAATAAAGATGAATTCCCACTGAATCGTGATGTTACGTTGGAGTCCGTGAAGGAGTTCTGTGAAGAATTTTTCAAGGACCATAAAATGAAAAATAAAAATACCGGTGAATGGATTCCTTTTACACCTTATGATTATCAAATTGAAACTGCTTATAAAATATTAAAGAATAGATATTGTATGGCCGAGGTTGCTACCTCTGGTGGTAAATCTTTAGTTATATCAATTATCATTTTTTATGTGTTGAAAAACATAGAACCTGATGCTAAATTTTTAATTATTGTGCCATCAATTACCCTTGTTACACAATTTTATGAAAATATAATGGAATACAATTATGGTTCAAATTTTCTTGAGAAATTTAGTGATGTATTAGATTTCAGAGAACATAAAATTGAGAGGATTCAAGAATCAAATGAAAATTATAATCCTTGTCATATCCGAATGGAAGAAATAATGAGTGATAAGCCACGAAAATATTCAGGTCCCACTCAACCAAACATTTACATTGGTTGTTATCAATCATTAGAAAAATGGCCAAAAGAATTTTTTAAACAATTTCACACAGTTGCTTGTGATGAGGCTCACGGTGCAAAATCTACAACACTTACTTCAATATTAAAAAGGACATTTACACACGCTTATAATAGGTTTGGTGTAAGTGGTACATTTCCATCGGATGATAGTCTTGAGATTTTAACAATACAATCAGTATTGGGTCCAAATGTGACTAAAATTGATGCTAAAACACTTGTGGATACTGGCACAATCACTCCGATGAATATTAAAGCGGTTATCCTCAATCATGATTCCGGTGAGATTAATGAAAGATTGAACTATATAAAAAAGATGGGAGCTGGTGCTGATGCTTTTAGGTTTGAAAAAGAATTCATACAACAATCTGATAAAAGATTAGATTTTATAAAGAAAATTGTTGATAAATGTGATTCCAATACTCTCCTATTGTTCCATACGATTGAGTATGGAACCAAAATTTATAATAAATTGAAATCGGAAATATCAAATAAAGAATTCTTTTATATTGATGGTGAAGTAAATAATAAACAAAGAGAGTTTATAAAAAAGGAAATGGAAAAAACTGATGGTAATGTTAAAGTTCTAGTCGCATCTTATGGCACATTATCAACAGGTGTGTCAATAAATGCGATTTTCAATGTTATATTTGCTGATTCTTTCAAATCTGAACAAATAATAATCCAATCAATCGGAAGAGCTTTAAGAAAACACAACCAAAAGAAAGTTGCAACGATTTTTGATTTAGTGGATGTGTTTGATTCAAATAATATGAACAATATACTCTATAAACATTTCTTGGAAAGAGAAAAGTTTTATAAAAAGAGAGAGTATCCATATAAGGTACTCAAGATGAACATTTGATATTAAGCCCAATTTCCTTTGAGTTTGAATGTTGCTCCGTTATTTCTCAAAAGTTCTACATCTGATTGACTGAATTCTGCATTATAATTTTGTGGTTGTCCTTGTACTTGATTATGCGATTTACCTTTGAATTCTGGATGGTATTCCCAGTGCCACCACTCATCTAGTCCGTCATCATTTCTCAAAGCTTTTGGATTATACCAACCAAATTTTGGAGCATTTTCATAAAACCATTTGTAAACTGGATGGCGGAACGCAGCTCTTCTAGCATCTTGATTCTTCCATAAATTTGTTGGAACCCCCCACCAAAAATCAACTGCTAATCCCCAACCGTGAGGAGACGTACCAGCTTTGGCGGCTTGATCTTTGTATTTGCCAGAAGATAGCTGTTGTTGCTTTTCAAGGGTTCTATATCCACTTGTAAATGTTACTGCTTGTTTTCCTTTGAAAGAACTCTTATTATAAGCTGCCATCATTGAATCAAATGCCGCAGAAGCTTCTGGCATTAAATATGTACTTGTGCCAGTAAGGGAATTAGCTAGGTTTTTATTAACAACCATTTTTTCAAGTGGTATTTTACCATTTTCGTAATTTGAAACTGAAATTGTTTTAATTCTTTGCTCATTTCTAATTGTAGGCTCAAAGAATCCAGGACTCACATCATTATTATCAATTTCATCTGCCCCACTTGGTTTGCCCTCTTCATTTGGATCTGTAGGTTCATTTGGATCTGGCGGAACAGGCACATTTCTTTTTGTCAATTCATTCGGAGTGACCGTTGATTTCCAAGTGTCTCCAGCTTGGTCTTCATATTTTCTTTTTTGTTTTGTAACTGCAAAGTTATCAACTAACCATATGTGTTTTGACAAAAATAAAGGTTGTTTAGAAGCCCGATATTCTGCTGCAATTGCTAAAAGAGCTGGACTAGCAACCACTGGAGCTCCCAAATTACCAATATAAGGAGTAGCTGACATAACATCCATAAATTTATCCATCCATGTCATAAAGTGTGTACCCAAAACAGCTTCTTGGTCACTCTTATTTGTACCTACATAAACATAAGATTTGTTATCTCTCAAATTCAGATTTATATTTCCACTTTTGTCCAAATTTATGTTGGTATACTCATGGTCCATTTTTAAACCTTCGGATTTTGACCTGTATATTTGAGTTGAGTGATCAAATAATGTAGCCTTAAAAGTTGGATAATCACTTTTTGATAGAGCCTTTAACTTCTCTTCTAAATTTATATTATAATGTTCCGCGTAAATATATTCTGGCCTATAAATTGACCCACTATCAAATACCACACTCACTACTTTACCTTTATCTGGAATTGAAAAAGCATTTCCGTTCAAATCTTTCCAAGGTTTTGCCCAAGGTATATCCTCAACGGGTATTTCATCAAAAATATTAGTTACTCTTACTCTTACTCGTCCCTGACGTTTTGGGTCATCATTTTCTTCAACTACCCCTACAAAAATTGTTTTCTTTAATTCATCTCTAGTCATAACATTTAAGAATTATCTTCTTGTGAATGCACCTCTAATTAAGTTACTAGCAAAATCCCTTGCCGCATTGATAGCGTCATTTTTGAAAGCATTGTTGCCAGTATAAACATTTGTAGGTTCACTCATTCTACCTGCGTATGGTACACTATTTCTAATATTTTCAATCGTTTTGTTTAGTAAAGCTGCTTGTGTAATTATAACTCTATTTGCTTGACGTATAGCAGCATTAGCTAATGCTGCTTTTAATTGGTCAAAAGCTTTGGAAAATCCACCATATCTCAATTCCTCATTTGCAATTTCAGACCTTCTTTCTCTTTCATTACTTCTCTGTGCCTTTATTATATCAGCCAAAGATTGAGCTTCCCCTTCCTCTTCTCCATATGATAAATCATTTTGATCGGGATCTGTTGGAGCATCTCTATTTGCTGGCAATTCATCTGGTTGACTAGGTCTACCAAGCAGTGTTTTTGGCTCCAAAGGTTCAATACCCTTGTACCGATTTTCATTGTTCAATCTATCCGAAATGTAATTTGCATGAGATTGTTCTATTTTATACTCTTGGAATTCCACCGGTGAATAGTCTCCGGTATCTCTTTGGTATGAAGTTAGAACGGATTTAAGTTCATCAGATCCTTTATCGCCAAGTCTTCCTTTGTAATATTCACCATTATCAATAGTGAATTTTTCAATAATTGCTCTGTTATCCTCATCATATCTTATTCTTCCAGAAAATTTGTCAAACTTCATGGTTGAAAATTTATAGTCAAAATTTATCTTGAATGTTTCCGCTTCAGTACCAATATCACCATTTTTAATAGTATCACCATGTGGCATACCCTCAAATTTTAATTTACACTCATATAAAGAATACACATACCTAGAAATCTTATCACTGTAAATAAGCATTCTAGTTTTGTCATTCGGGTCAACAACTTGACGATTCATATTTCTGATTTCAGTAACCTCAATATCTACATCAAATCTCAATAAATTTTCAGGTATAATAACCTTTCCCTTCATTTTTGAATAACTTAAAAACCTATAAAGACTAGCCAAGTATCCTATATTTTGACTAACATCTTCAACAAAATCTAATGTAATTAAGTCTTTACCAAAATCAGCAAATTGTTTTGATTCAACATCAGTGAAATTTTCCACTAATTTATTAAGACCTGTGATGTTTTGTATGTAATATGATTTAGCATTTTTTGAATCATCTTCCGAAGGTTGATTAGTATTGAAAAATCTGAATATTTGTTTGCGGAATTTTTCGTAAATTATTTTTCTAGCATTGATTTCTCCGTCTAGATCTCCGAAAATTGTTAAAAATTCTGATAAACCTTCTGTGCCCTTAACTACACCCTGATTAAAAAGTGGAGATCTATCTGTTTTAAGAACCACATTAAAACCAAAATAAGTCGGATCCTCGTTGTCATATGATGTTTGTAGATAAAATGGACTGCCAACAAAATTGAATTGTCCCAAATCAAAAGCTTTATTATCAGAGAAAGCTCTGATAATTGTTTCGTTTATATACTTTGGAGTACTTGGTAGGCTATAATTTTCTAGAGTATTTGTATTATCATCTTGGAAATAATCAAGTATGTGTGTAAAATATTTCCTCGAAAAATGTGCAGAGTTATCATATACCGCATATTTGCTCTCTAATCTGTTCCAAATTTTTGATTGTATCCAAAATTTTGGATTATCATAATAGTTAGGTAAAAAAACATTACCATATTCAATCGGTGAAGTAGTCAATCCTTTTTCAGCAGCTTGTGCACTATATTGGTCAGGAACAATATATCCAGCTCTTGGAGAAAAAGCGGGACCACCTTGTCCAAGATAATTTTTTGAATAATTTATGGGCGCTCCGTTACCAAGTGTTTTTACAGTGTTACCTACTCCCAATATTGCAATTTGGTCATCATCTGTTCTATAAGTTATACTTCTACCATATTCTATATGTCTTCCGGTCACCAAATCAACACCCCCTTTCTTTCTTTTTGAAATGAATAATCCAGTATCATTTGGATTTATTGAACCCAAATCATCATCTCCAGTTCTAAATTCAAAATCAGCTTGGGATACGTAAAAATCAACCGGTGGAGTAAATCCTAACGGATATTTTTTCCCACTCGCGTCGGTACTAGTACTTTTACCCTTTTTAAATCCAGGATTCACAGACGCATTAATATCTGATATAGCTTTTATCCTGTTAGGATTATTCGGACTCTCGTACTGAAAAAAAGGACTATTACCCATGAGTTTATATATTAATTATAATAAACTCTTGATTATTTAATTTCCAGATTCCTCTTTAGATAGTTGAAGATCTCTTCTGGTCACTTCAATTTTTTGTCGGTAACTTGAACCAACGGACACATAACTTATGTCTGAAATCAACCATTCACCTGTTAATCTTGGATTTACCAAGGGGCTTGACATACTATTAACTTGATTTGATAAGTAAACAAATATTTTCTGAAACCTATATAAATTATAGTTAGGGGTCTTCATTGTCAAAATCATTTTGATTTTGTCCATTTCAGCATAATTTATTTGGTTTTGAATCGGTGCGTATTTGAAATTTTTATGAACATTGTCTATATCAAACTTTCCCTCATAAACCAAGTTTATATTTTGCTTCCAAAAGTTTTCATCTTTCACTTTTCCTTTCAACGGTATGGATGTACTCAAATCACTCATAAGTGAATCTACATTAAAAACTAAAAAGTTTTTACTTAACTCGTCATAATATTTCAATTTTGTTAAATAACCCTTTTTTAGAGATATACTTGTAGAGTTATTAATAATTTCATATTTTTCAAAATAAATATTTGTTTCTATGAAATTCGCGTCATTTGTTAGCATTAGACGACTAGTTGCCTCTGAATCTTTTACTTTTGTCAATTCTTGGATACCAGTATTGGATACTCCCAATTCTTCTTTTATATCTCTTTTCAATTCTTTTTCTATATCTACATAGTTGAAAGCATACATGAAATCCATGTAAGCGTATAAAAATGTTTCATCTGATTTATATACATTTTGTAAAACGGTATTTAGAAACGTTATTAATCTATCACCAGTATTGATCCAAGTCATTTTATCATCTGTATCATCAATATTACTATTGAATCCCAACCCTAGTTCGTTACAAACATCTTTGAATAGACCAAATGAGGTTTTCTTTGAATATGATTTATATCCCTTTATATAAAGAGGTGAAACATCTACAACACCTGTAATTTTGTATAAACCACTCAATTCACTAAAAGATACAATCTTGAAATCCATGTGAATTGGTTTAAGATTTTTTGTTCTGGGGTTTATATAGACGGTCAAAATTGAATCATCAAGAGGAGTTCCTTGATTTTTCATAGTTCCATAAACATCTTTGAATGAAATCTCCAGTGTTGGTAAATTTTCAATTGTGTATAATTTGAAAAATGATATGTTTTGATTTTCAATCTGAAAGGCATTATACCAAACAAATGGTAGAAATCCCAATCCCTCAATAAATTCTTTTTGATACGCGGTATCAGGCGGCATCTCAAAGGTAATTTCCTTTGGTTTAATTTTTGGTTCTAAAATTCTTTTAATAAACTGTGGTCCATTCGCCATATAATCAAGTTCCGATAACTAATTTATTGCCAACAATATTAATTGAAGATTGCGGGGCATCTAATAGATTTGGAGGTAATGCAAAATCATTTTCAACAAATTTCTGACGATTAGGATCTTTTCTTGTTGATTTATTAGTTCCAACAATTTTCGGAGCAATATCCTTACTCTCAGGACTTTCTTGAAATTCAGACAGAACATCCAAATTACAATATCTTATAATGTCATTTGCTTTAATGTTTAAGGGATTTGTAATTTCATTGAAGTGCAGTAGGAAAGGAACTTGGTCCACATTACCGTAAAGCTTTTGTGAAATTAAATCTATTCGCATTTCTTCTTCTATCCCAACGATATATTCTTCAAATTGATAGTCAGATTGTGATTTATAAGTTTGGGCAAAAAAATCATATAAATCATCTTGATTCGCATCTCTAACCAACTTATCTAAATCCCAAATTTTCATATTTAATAATTAATTTTTCTTTTTAGGACTTGGTGGCTTTCTAGCGGATTTTGTACTCTTCTTTGAAGTATTCTGTTTTCCTGCATTATTTCCACCGCCTTTGCCAGTAGCTGCTTTTGATTTTTCTTGGGCTTTTTTATTTTCGGTAGAAGTTTTTGCATCATTTTTTTCAGTTCCTGTGTTTGTATATGATGGTGGATCGTTGGGATCATCTGGTGGTTGGAATTGATACCAATCATATTCTTTTGGATTTTCGGCAACTTTGAATTTTGAGTAAATTGTATCAGCATTATCCTTACCCTTACCACTTTTACCATCCTCATTATATGGAAATTCTTCGAATGTTGAGGTTGCTATGTCCTTATCCTCTTTTTCATTGGTATCATTTTCAATGTTTTCCTTTTGAATATTTACTTTTATATAACTTCTACCCTTACCACAATTTAATCTGTTAAATATTTCATTAGCTCCAAGTGGTCTAGCATTTTCAAAAGTCAATGCGAATTTAATTGTAGTTGGTAAATCATTGAATGCTAAAGTAGACCCCATAGTAACATCTACTGTTTTTAATAACATATCACCAGAAGAAAAAATTGGTCTTTTTGGATTTCCAATAGTAATATGCCAAGGACAAGATGGAGAACCAGTCAAAGCGTTTATTATACCCATCAACCTTACTTTATATTTACCTACAATAGCTGAAACACTTTTTTGAGTAACTGTAAAAAACGATTGTGCAATAGATACAATAGTGCCTCCAATTTTCTTAAAATCTAAATTTTGTGGATTTGTTAAAAATTTTACCACATCACTTACAAATCCACTCACTTTTTCAAATAAGGAAGTAACTACTTCTTTAAGCGCATTAAATATAGCAGAGAAATTACCACTAACAAGGTTTTGTATAAGTTTTGATGTTATATTACCAAAACCACTACCGAACTGGAATGAAGCATCGGAAGTTCCAAAAGTTAAAGCATTTTGGATTATATCCAAATAAACCAAAGTTGGATCAACCCCATTTATGAATTTTTGCTCATATTCAACTTCCATTTTTACTGTGATGGAACAAGCTAATCCGCTACCTGCTTCTCCTTTACTAACTGTTTGTCTTCTTTTAGCCTCTCTAATCAAATTAGGGTTTCCTAATGGTAAGTTATAGGGGTCAGACAAAAGGCCAAGTTTTTCGAAAACAACTCTTTGCAATGGTTCACTAAACCCACCAAAAGGTAAGATATTCAAACCAGCGCTCATGAAATTACCCAAAAGACCCTTGTTATCAGAATCCCCAGATAATTTTCTACTTTCCCCCATCTCATTAAGGACATTAGTAAAATCAGCATCCGCTTCTGTCCATTCTTCGTTATAATTCAGTGTGAAGAAATCCGTATCACCCTCATCAAACCACGTGATCATAGTTGATAATGGTCTTGAACCAACCTTTGTTAAATCATTACCAACAGGTCCTGGGAATCTTCTTGCAATTATCAATCTATTGTTTGGATAAACCCCAACCTTTTTTAAGTAAGCAAAATCCGCAGCTGATAGTCGCATGGCTTTGTTACCTTTTTTGTTTGTATATTCAATTAGTGAGTTTATTGAAGTATCATAAGTATCATCACTATGGACCGTTCTGATACCACTTATTGACCGAACATTCCCTGTTTTATCGTCAATTGATTGTGGAAATGGGGAAAATACAGATCTACCAAATAGTGATTTAATTTTATGACCTGCTGTTTTTTTATTTCCGTTTTTATCTGTAATTTGACCAGCATCATATACAGTATATTTCGGAAATAATGATCCATTATTATTTAATGAAAAACCAACCGGTGATGACATATTAATTAAATATTTTTTTTTATATATTTAATTGTTAGAAATCCTTTATGATAAGAGAATTAGAAAATTTAGTCAAATTATCATTGACATCATCTAAAATCTTTTTATCCTTCCTAAAATCATTATAAAAAACTAAAATATTGAAATTATTCTCAATGCCGAGAAGTTGTCTTATATTTAATAATTTTGTTATTGAGAAATCTTGGTCAAAATCGGGAACGTAGTAAACATCTTTATTCTTTTCAATTGCTTCCTGTATTTTCTTATGAACAAGAATTTTTAAATAAGGTTTCGCTGTTTCAAAACTTGAATTTTCGGAACTTATATCTTCCTCGAATATCTTCTTTATGTCAACTACGTACTTGTTTTTAATCTTATTAGATTTCATGTACTTGTCTAACTTTTTCCTCGTTCTTACATACACACAGAAAAAATCCATTCCGAAAATATCATCCTTATTTTCTTATTTATATTAAATCAAAACGTCCCCAAGAGGGTTTTGTGAATAAATAAATTAATATATATGTTCTATGATAATAAAAGATTTTAACAATTGGAAGAAAATTTTTGAGGAAGCCTCTCCAAGGTTACCAAAAAATGAGGATTATTGGAAAAAAAGGGGGAAAGATGGTAAAAATGTTGCCCTATATACCCATGATGATATGGATGGTATATTTTCCGCAATTGAAGTGAAAAAATATTTATTAAACGCTGGATTCAAAATCGTAAAATACGGTGTTTTGAACTACTCCGAGGGGTGGAAGTATACCACACTCAATCCAAAATTGATTAACGTAGTAGTTGATTTTGCTAATATGCCTGGTGATGAAAGGGATGAAATGATTGATTACTACCTAGACCACCATGGATCCTTTACTGAAGAACAAATCAAGAAATACATGAAATCACCAGTACAAAAAAAGAAAACTGGTTCTGCTTATGAAGCAATTTGCCAATCATTGGGTGTTCCTATGGACACTTTAACTCTTTCAGTTATTGACATGATTGATTCAGCTAAATATCAACAGTATGGTGTTTCATGGCAAAGATTACTTGATTTTAATTTATCAGATATAAAGAAATCGGAAAATAAAAGACTTGAATTTGCAGCCGCTTTTAACCAATTCCTTAAAAGGTCAGACACAAAGACCATAATTGGTGTAATTCATAATTGTAATGACGCTTCAATTTACGCAATATTCAACACTATGAAAAGACTTTATCCAGAACATAATGTTGGTAGATATGGAGATAAGAAAGAATTTATTGAAGATTCAACGTGGAGATTGGGTGAGATGGGTAGGAGAGTAAGGGGAAGAGGTCAGAAACAAGTTTTTAACTCACAAGATGAATTCTTATCAGCTTTCCAAAGAAATGGACTCATACAATTAGATGGTTATCAAGTTATTGGTGATTTAGCTTTCATACCAACCGGTACTTGGGCAAACGCTCTACGAGCTAGGTCAATTATAGAAAAGGAATTATCAGAAGGTAAAATTTCAAAAGAGCCTAAATTTATTCTTTTGCAATACGGTGGGACTTTACAGGTTTGCTCCTACAAACCGATGGAAGAATATGGTGACGAGTTACCAAAATTTAAATCCGGTGAACCTGTGAACGATTTGGGAGCTTATATGACAAGTCTATTGAAGAACTTTCAACAACATTTGGGTTATCATAATCCAGATACATCAATCGGCCAAGATGAAATCACTGTATCTGGTGGACATGGTGGAATTGGTTCTATCTCAAATATATTTGGAGAATGTAATAAAGAGCCATATGTTGGTCAGAGGTTCGTTGATATGTTTAAAAACAAAATCATAACTGATCTATCAGGAGTTCCATTTAACCTTAATATAAAATGGTCTGAACCAAAAGAGTTCAAGGGCAAAGATCCTGAGATGGATAATAAGGTTATTGGAGCTGAAGAGGTGACTAAAGTATTACCAAGTGGTAAAATTTATAGAAAGGGTGATATAGGAGATTAAATCTTATAATTTTTCATAACACCCTTATCTTTCTTTACACTTTCATCTTCATCATATTTGGTATCAAAGAAATTACCTGTTTCCGAAACAATCTTTGTTTCGGAACTTATATTTCCATAAGGACCCAATCTACCATTTCTCCAAACTCCTGCGTGCATGTTTCCATTCAGATATCCACCCATAAAGAAACAATCATATAGTTCCGAAGATTCAACCTCACAATTCAAAACTTTAGTACCTCTAACTTCACACCCATGGACTCTAGATTTCAATAATTGACAGTTTGTTACTTCAGAATTCACTATATTGCAACTTTCAAAAATACCATCACCCATAATACAATTTATAAAATCAATCTTTTTAATATTTTGAGTGAGTTTTATGTTTGCGTCAATAACTTCAATCCTTTGTGTCATAGTGACAAAATTAATTATACAGTCCTTTAGGGAATCAGTAGAGTCAACTAACACATGGAGTTCTGGATAGATTGTATCATAATAAGCATTTACAACATCATAGTTATAATTTTGGTCAACTTGTAGTGTAACTTGTGGAAAATCAATCAAGAAATTATCATATTTGGAAAAGTTTTTAAAATTGTTTATATTATCTTCCAAATAATCACTCAACATATCAACATCTTTGTTATCAAATTTAGCATCAATAGAATTGTAAACGTCAATTATGAATTTATCAAGAAAATATGAAATTTGTCCTATATTCTTCTCATAATCTTTTCCACCAATATACCTAAATTCAAGTCTTTGTGATTCTTTCGGATTAGTGATATGTAGAAAATTTACACCATAATACTTATCGTCAGGTAATTTCAAATTGTTTTTAACAACATCAATTGGTATACTTGAGAAATCATATTCTTTGAATGGGATTATTTTCTTTATAGTTTTTGCATAAACGTTGCTTTTTCTACTAGGATAAACTTGATATATTTCATCCTCATCAATAGTTAGTATTAATTTCAAAGCATTCAAATCATTCAAATTTTTGTCAGATTGTTCATTGAAAGAAATATTAAAGTGTATTGATGATTTCTCATTTGTATAACCATACATTTGTATGAATTTTAGTAACTTGACTAAAGTATTTTTTGCTTCAAAATATTCCATAGGACCCGTAACTAATTCAACCATGTTTGACCCTCCAGATAAATCGGGTTCAATTTTGAAATTCTTATTATCAGGTGTGAAATTTGAGTGATATTTTCTAAACCCCCAAACTTTAATTGGATTGAGATATTGATTGAGAATTTCAAGGGTTTTATAATATGAAAGGTCCTTCATATAAAATTCAAACTCAAGACCCACTCTTGATTTTTTTAATATACTTGAATCATTAAGGAATTTTTCAGAATAAGTTTTCATTAATCAAGGTCAGATTGTAAATATTTCCTTAAAAAACTTTGTAATTTAGGGAATTTTTGTTTAATATCTTGTTTTAAATTTGCGAATCCACTTATTGAAAGTGGGTTTTCAATGATGTTTTTTATTGCGTTTATTTCTAAATCACAAACTACACTGACGTTTTTATATTTATTAGCTGATTTATTTAATTCCAAATACTCGTCTAACAACTTTTCATCACATTTTAATTTCCCAATAACATAAAGGGGAATAATGAAGGAGGCATACATTTTAAGTACACTTGGGTCTGGCATAAACCTTTTAGCCTCTACTACTTGGGTGAATTTTTCCATATCTCAAAATTTTTATTTATTAGATATATATTATTTATTAAGGTTTGGAAATCTTTCCTATTAAGTTTATATTTGCCTTATGGTTATAAAATCAGAAATAATACAATTAAATATTGAAAGGGTTGAACAAGCCAAAAAAGATTTTTCTATCTTATCAGACTATTGTAAGTATGATGACCATAATATTTTGAAACAATTGTGGGATGAAGCAAAATCATATGGTTTACATTCTTATATAAATTTTCTTGACTTTGAAAGATATGCTATAAAAAGTGGACAACAAATATTTTATAAAAATAAAATTAAGATACCACAGTTCAAGGAAGTTTTAATGAAAAACGCCACTGATGAAACTGTAAAGAAGATTTTAAAATCAAAGGGTAAAATTTCATTTGCTAAATTTATAAATTCACCCAAGTGGGATTTGTATTCAGGTAATAGAAGAAGAAGGGGTGGGGTTAGATACAATGATAATTTTGTAATGTCTGCTCCGATTATTGCAAACTTTTGCATTCAAAATGAGATTGATGTTTTGGACCATTATAGAATCTCTGATTATTATCGATCACCTCTAGCTGAAATTGATATTTCTTTGAAAAAAGAATTAGGTCTGACTTATGATCTAATAAATTTTATGGTTGAAAAGTTGCAAAACTCACCACATGACTTTAAAAGACTCAATGTTGAACACGTATCTAAATTCTTGACAGAAGAGTTAAAAAAGAAATTAGTTAATATTGAAAAAGGTGAATCTGTGAAACTTATTGAAAATACTGACTACTATGGTGCTTTGACTTTTGGTAAAGTATATGAGGTTTTAGACAAGGAAATTGTATCAGGTAGGCTACAAGTTCAAATAACAAACGATGTGGGTACTAGAAGGTCTTATCCTTATAGATTGTTTGAAACAGTAAGTAATTTAAGAGAAGACGCTTTGTTACAAATATTAGGAGATTTGTAAACAACTTATCTGTTCATTCTGAATGAATTGATAATCAATTGTTATCCTCGTCACGTCTTGATAATGTTCCTGTATTGATTTGATATTTTCAATTTTCAATTCCTTACCTAAAATCAATGTTATTGAATCATAATTCCCAAAATAAACCTTCAAGACCTCTTCCGAATTAACATAAATTATTGTCTCACCTAGTTTTCCAATTGGAAATATTAATTTCCTTTGGATTTTATCCATTTTTGTGAAATTTTCCCTATTTTCAAAAAGATAAGTTAAATTTTCTGGAATCAAAATCCAACTTTTACCCTCGGACATTCCAATAATCTTCTTATATAACTTCTCTTCAGTGTTTGGATTGAAAACTTTCTTTATTATGTTTTGTTTAAATAAATTAAAGGTTTGGATATTCAAATCTGTAAAATTAGAGAATTCCAATGAGAACATATTTCCAACATTCTTTGTGATACACTCACATTTTGACTTTCCAATTCCAATTGTATTATCTTCTTTGATAAGATCAGAAATCATTATTTTACCTTCAAATAACTTACAGGATTTAATTGTAAGTCTTGTGGATTTAAGTTTATAATCAATTTCCTTATTCAGATTTTTAATTCCATTTTCAGTAGCAATTGTTTTGGAAAATGATAAGGTTCCTTTTGGTTCATCAACAAAGATGGTCTCAATGAATTCGTTCAAAGAGGTTAACTTTGTTATTTCTTCTACGAATGAGGTTTTATCTTTGACCAGTTCCATGTTCTCTAAAATTAAGTTCTTTTGATTTTTGGTAAAACTTTTCAGATATCAATCTCAATTGGCTTTTAGAGTACTCTAGGTATTTAAAATTTTTAGTCATTTTACTTGCTACAAATGATAATGTCTCGGCTTCTTCACTAGTCTTTGTTCTATTTACTAACGCTTCTAAAATAGTTTCAAATCTTTCATCATCACCATAAGTATCAATTAGGGTTTTAATTTTACTTATTTGTTTTGAATTTTTATTAAATTCTACTTCCTCTGTTATTATATTACTTAATTCAGTTATTTTACCATCAATTGATTGCCAATCTCTTGTCTGACTTTTAATTGATTCCAAAGTTTCAATTTGATCTTGAATAGACTTATCATTTATAAAGTCAATAAGGGCTTCAATAAATAATTCTTTTCCACTTATCTTCACGGAGCTCATCAATTGTTCTGTTTTAGCTCCGCCGTAAGACCTGATGGTTAGGTAGTTATCCATTAACTTTGTAATACCTGCCTTTATAGCTTGTAATTTGACTATATCTTTATCCTCAATTAATTGAGGAACTTGATTAATTTTTTGATTAGTGATATTACTAAATTTTTCCATGGTTTATATATTAAAAAAAATTCCACAAAAATATGTGGAATTTATTTTTTTTTCAAATTGTTTTTTTATGATTTTGCACATCAATCCGAATATCTTCAGCGTTTTTCCTCAAAATCTGCATAATTTTTCTAATTCTCACACCCGCAGTTTTATTTGATTTGATGAAAAACTTTTCAAAATCGTCTTTCAATTTGACTTTTTTACCATCTACTTCAACTTCTTCTGTGAGAATTTTAAGTAGTTGATCATACTTGTCAACAAGTTCTATATTTTCCGTAGTCATAACTAAAAACTTATTTTTTAATTATATATGAAAATTTCAAATTTCCCTTGGTTTATTCTACGTTGAAATGTCTTTTAAGTAATTCAATAGCCGAATCTTTTGACTTGGAAATGTATTTTGTACTACCACCAGTTCTAATAATACCAAGAGTGCCGAATAATTTGAAGGCAGTGGTCAGGTCTTTAGTAAGGAAAATTGTCCCATTAACTTTACATAAATCACCGATTACTTTCATACTGGGTATCTTATCATTCATTTTTGTATCACTATTGTAGATTATATCTAATAAATTATTGTAATTGTGCCATTTTTGGAAATTTTCATCTTTTTCAATTTTAGATTTGAAATCTGAATAAGATCTGAATTTGAAATACTCATTAAAATAAACACCAAATAATATAACTAATTCAATAAGAGTGGATATTATAACAAAAAAGAATGAATTATCTTTATTTTCAGCCTTTTTCTCTGTTCCTTTCAACTCTTCTTGTTTCTTGAACACAAGAATTTTCCTTTCTGTTTTCTTTTCTAGCGAGTCAATTTCTACTTTTAGTGATGTTTTTTCAATGTTCAAATCTTTAACTTGAGTCCTCAAATCTTTTATTCTTGTTTTACCCTGTCTATTAAGGTCTGGTGCGTTTTGAAGTTCTGTTTGTTCTTTATCCTTTTCATCAATTTTAGTATCAATTGCATCAATTCTTGATTTTAATTTAACTAATTCATTCTTTTCGTTTAATCTAAGACTATCCTCATAACTTTGAACTTTTGATTCAATGTTCACATCAATTTCTTTGGACTTTGATGAAAATTCTTGAGCACCTTTTATTGAGGCGTAGAATGATATTGAAACAATAACCATACTAACTATCATTAATGGTAGCACATCTGGTTTTGTGACACTTTTATATTTAATCTGTTGGAGGGAAAATTTATCAAATATTTCCCTCTTCAATAATTCCAAACCTCCCAATAAAATTATAGATGCTATTCCTACGAGTACAGGATTATCAGTTATGGCCCCTGCTAATATTTTTGATATTAGAAAATAAGCGAGAAAAATTGATGCAAAATGCCCAAATATGGACAACATAAACATCACTCTATTGATGTTCTTGAAACTTTTATTGAAGTCTTGTTCTTTAACAGATTCTTCTAATTTTTTAAATTCACTTATCTTCATTTTTTTCTATAATTTTTCCTAATAACCTCTCTTTTAGTGTTAACTTTCTTGATAGAATATTATTTATTTTATTTATTAAAATTGACTTTTCATTATTGAATTCTTCAATTTTGATGTTTAAATTTTTAGACATTTCTTCCTTTTCTGAAATTGCCTGTGACATTCTATCTTTTTGAAAATCAATACTATTTGCTACAACTCTATAAAAGTTTCTAAATTTTTTTAGAAAAAATTTATAATCATCTGGACTAAAAACCTCATCAAATTCAGAGGTCATCAAAAAATCAAGTAAATCTTCATCGTTATAAGTTTTCACATTAAAAATAAATTTTATTCAAATCCAAATGATTTTTCTTTATCAAATCTTCTTTTCTTTTGTAGAATATCAATAAGCTTTGTTTCTTTTTTTATTTTTTTTCTATTTTTTAGAAGTTTTGACAATTCTTTTGATTTTTCAAGATTCAATTCACCAACATTTATAATGTCTAATAAATTATTACATTCAATAAAATTTTCATCTATTTCATCTTGTTCAGATAAATTGAAAATCAGAAGTATCTGTGAATGAAAATTATCTGAATCAATACCATCAACAATCTGAACTAAATTTTTTACAAAATTATTTGTTTTGATAACAACATCGGTTGTAAAACTTTCACAATCATCTATAATCAAAACAATATTTTTATTTTTTGACAGGAAACTTCTGAAATCAAAGGAATTAATTGTTGTCTCAACCATAGTAGATGGTATGAATACTACTCTCTTTTCCAAATTTTTCGAGATATAGGATGCTAATGTGGATTTACCAGTTCCTACTTCCCCATAAATTATGGATAACCCTTTTGATTTTTCGTTTATCCTATTAGTTAATTTTTTTGCAGATTTTAAAACTTGATCATTGAAGTATAAATCAATATTTTCATAGTCAGCTTCTAGATAATTGATTGGTAATATTTCAAAACCTGTATTATCCAATCCCAAACAAAAAAAGGAATGTTCTTCACCTTCATCTATAACATCATCAAAGCTTGATTCAATTTGTAAGACAATATCTTCAACGAAGTCTTTAGATTTTGAGAGAAAGTAAATTATAATATCTCCTACAAAACCATCCTCGGACCGATGGTCGTATACCACATAGCTAATGAAAACATCATTATCCAATTTTATTAAGCATTTTCTATTTTCCAGAGTGTCTCCAAAAGATGGATAGATTTCTGAAGTAATAGTTTTATATTTTATTGATTTTGGATCAATAATATCATTAAATTTTTTTGAATCAATACTATGGAATATAGAGATTTTATTTGGTCTCTCGTCCAATTCAGACCAACATATGAGATAATCATTTATATTTTGGTCATCTTTGTTGATATTTATATTTAAAGTTTTTTTCATATTTTTTTATATATATGGTTAAGAAAAATGTTTTAAAAGATGACAAAATCCCAAAAAGAAGATATCCTCTTCGCTGGAAAGATGTTAGCTATGGTTAAAGACGATCCTGAAAGATTTAATTTGGTGAAAAAATATTTTCACTCAAAAATCAATGAGGCTTTAACAGATAGGATATCAAATCCGAGGACCATTAAATGAACCAACTTCTGGTTGAATTAATGAAGGCACATCGTTTGATGGAAATAATTGTTCGTGTGAAATTGGCTGATTGTCAAAGAGACCTTTATTTTTTTCCTCTTCAATCAATTTTAGTATGAAATTTTTTTGATCCTTCTCAAATCTTTTTCTTTCTTGATTCAGAATATTATTTCTCTTTGCTACTCTTTTTTTGTGTTCTTTTTTTGTTCTTACTTTACCCATGACTTTTGATTTTTAGATTATATTTCTTTCAGATTAAAAGTTAAAATTGAAATCTAAATCTTTATTTTCTTCCACCCACTGATCAAGCTGTGTTTGATTTAATTCTTTCAAGTTTCTACCGTCTGATGTAGTTATATCGTAAATAAAATTATAAGATGGTGTTGCTGGATTTGAAGCTGTCCCAGATCTAGCACCGTCTTCCGATGGCTTTGGTGGAACAAAATTTCCAGAAAATATATCCGCCATATCCTTCACCGTGAATTGATTGTTTGCATTTGCGCTTCTACATAATTTCAAATATGGTGGTTCCAAAATAATCCATCTACCAGACTCTGGATCAATTAAACCAAATATTGACCAAATCAAATCAATAACTGAATTTATTATTGATTCAATCAAACAAAGTATCATAGTTATCAATCCGAAAAATGGAAATTTAAATTTTTTAGGTCCACTCAATCCCATTCCAAATAATAAATCTTTCATTTGTGGTAATGTATATGTTGGTAAAGTTGCCCAAGGCAGTTTTACAATATCATTCATGTCAAATTCAAATTTTATACCAAGACTTATGGATGGCAACCAAACAGTAAAAAGTGTTTCCAAATCAATTAGCAGTCCTGCCATAGCAAACATACTATTAGGACTAATTGGACTAAAAAAATCTAGTATCCATTTGAATGACAAGAAGTTAACAATAGCGCTTGGCAATTTGAATGGATTAGTTAGACTTTTAAAGAAATTCAAGATAAATTTTATAATACCAATGACTACTTTCAAGGGTAAAGCCACAATGTTCAATATAAAATCAAAAAGTGGATGGCTAGAAATTGATCTCTGATATTTTTGATTTGCCTTAATCTTTTGTTTTATAAACTCATTGTCTGGATCTTTTCTACTGGCTTCCTCTAACAAACGTTGTGCTAAACGGAGTGATTCTTCATCACCAGCTGATTCTAGTTGTGTTGCCTTTGCTATCAAATCTAAAACTTCTTCGGTTACTAGTGTGTAAGTATATTGATAATCTGGTCTGAAAACACCAGTTGAATAAACAACCGATACTTCTTGCACATGAGTTTGACCGGCAACATTTGTTACAATTTGATTTTTAACAGCAAGAGCCGGATCAAATTTGGAATTAAATATTGAACTAGTTAAAATCTGTTGATTATAATTGTCAGCAGTATCATTTTTCGCCTTATCAAGACTACTGAATCCTCCTTGTTTGAACCCACTAAATTCAAAAATTAATTTGAATGGGACTTTTGGAGTTGGTGTAAGTAGTGAACCCAAGTTACTTTCAATTCCAAAAGTTAAACTCGGTAGTCCTTGTAATATAGGAGCACTTCCAAATAATTTTAAAACTGCAGCTCCATCAAAAACAAATGAGGGTGGCACATTCGGAAATCCTTTGGGGATGTATACATACTTTTCAAGTAATGATGTTTTCCAAAAAGCTTCCATTCTATCAAAAGCCTCATCTCTAACATCTTTTGGTTGGTCTTTAACTTGTCTGATTTGGTCTAGGTAATCTGTTAATTCTTTCAATTGGGCAAGAAACTCTTTGGAATAAAATCCAAACTTTGGAGCTTCTGCTCCGAAATCATCTCCTAATTTAGCTATTATAATATCAGTTATAAATTTAATTGGATTTGTTATTAGAGTAATTAATTGTTGGATAGCTGGAAATAATTTTGCAAAAATCTTGATGACTAGTTTTATAAATTTTGTAACAACTTTGAATATATCAAATTTGCCATATGATCCACCTCCACCTCTACGACTTCCCCTCACACCACCTCCTTTTACATTTTCCTCATTCTCTGCTTCGGATAATAATGCATTAAGATTCTTTGATTTCAAAATAGCTTCTATAACATAGTAAGTTTTAGTATCATCAATTGTTCTTTGATATCTGAAAACTTGTTCTACACTCTGTCTAGTAGCTTCTTTAGGTTCCGGATTCGGATTTGGAGAACCATATGGTGTCTTACCAATTGGTTTATTCGTTTGTAGCTGTGGATTTGTTACATTAACCTTTGATATGATTCTTGCTTTGGCAGTTCCTGTGCTTGTATCTTCAACCCTAATCAAATTTGGAGGAGTCTGACTTGAAAGAATGGTAGCTAGATTATCATTAATATCATAAGATATGATATTAATTTGATTCTCACTCGGTATTATATTTACAAATGGCTTTCCTTTATACAAGCAGAAAAAGGTGAATTTATTTCTCGCGAATCCTTTTGAATCAACACTATTATCACCTATCATGAAACCAATTTTGTCAAAAAATTTAAACTGTAATAACTTTACTTCACCACCCGTTAAATTTTTTATGTTATCTGGTATATCCGTACTAGTCACCAATATCTGGGCAGTTGTGAGTTCTGCTGAATTATATTTTACATCATAAGACCAAGTTCCGGAGTTTGGTTTAAATCCAACAGATTGACTGAGTTCTCTCCTAAACTCGTCTTTTGATAATTTATAAGAATCGTTAAATGGTGCAAAATACCATTTATCTTTAGCTTCGGTATCGGTGGATATTGGTGATAGGGTGGTCCCATCAAGAAATTCTTGGGGTATTTTGGTATCAATAACTTCAACAGGAAATTCTGAATTTTCCGCCACAGTGAATGTGTTAGAACTTTCAGCAAAATCCTCTAACTCTATCACTTTAAACTTCTGTGGAGGCTCACCTAACAACCAATCCACTTTGAGTGTTGTTTGGTCTGTGACTACCAGAGTTTCATTGTTATCCTTTTTAATGAAGTATCCAAAACTTTGACCTTCTGGTGTGGAAATTTCTAAAGCTTTTCTTATAAATCTTTTAATTACAGCGGTCTTTTCTGGATTATCAACGTTTTCGGCATAAGTGATATTGGTTGTAGAATCAACTTTTAATATTTTCATATCATAGTCTTTTTCTGGACTGTACCAAACACCATTTATTTTAACTGGCTTCAATGGGAAAGTAAGTCTACCAAATTTATCTTTATTTTGTAATCCATCAGTATTATCTTTTGAAAGATATAAGAAATTATTTTCAAGTAATCCTTCAAAATCAGTTGATAACATACCACCATTTGAGAAATCACTAAACATCTCATTGAATCTTTTTCGTGAATATTCTCTTATGTCAACTTGTTGACCATCATCATCCTCAATTGTTCCAGCGTTCTGACCAATACCACTTGTGATTTTTTGGTCTGCGTATTCCAAATAATAATTCTTGAAAAACTCAAAAGTGGTATTTAGTTTACTATTATTATAAGCTATTACTGGAAACCCATCTTTATAATATTTTACTTGTGAATCTTGGTCTGGAATATTGACAACTACTGATGGACCTTCTTCTTTATACCTTTTAATTCTCCAGTCAATTGGCACAACACCAACTCCATAGTTGTATTCCGATGGTCTACCATCAGTACCGGTGTACTCTTGTAGTTTATATGACCCAATGTTAGGTACATTTACAAATCCCTCGTAAACATAATCATAATCTTGCCCAGATTTAATCAAAGGCCACTCATTTCCAAGAATGTATTTTGCCTTTACCCAAGGAATAACATCGTTGATTTCCTGTGCACTGACAGGTAGCCACTCACTATCATAAACGCCGAGAATTATTGTTTCATCCTTATCATCGTCAGAATCCTCATCTATTGCAGTTGAAACTGTACCTGGCTTCAATTCAAACTCATCTTCAATAATGTCATTATAAATATAAGTGTATTGATAATCAGATCTGAAATCACCAGTGGAGTAAACTACTGATTGTGTAAATGTGGAATATACACCTGGGTAATTTGGTTGAGATGTTGGTAAAGGAGCTGTTGGTATGTTATCGGCAGTAATTGCATTATCCGATAATTTGTTTTTCGGACCCCTTTTTTTAGCAAATTGTCCAAGATTATTCATGCCGGCACCTGCTCCCCCACCATCTTGTGTTCCTTGATATCCCAATGCTCTTGGATTCCCCCTTGGTTTTTTTGAACTCATAATTACACCAAGTATCACTGCGATAATATCTTCAATATCAACAAAGTGGTCAATTACAATTTTTGCAATTTCAAAGTAAGGTTTTTTTGTCTCAAAAATTGATTGAATCATTGCTCTCTCAAGTGACTCAAACCCACCAAGGTCCCCTGGTATACCATTGAATCCAATTGAACTAGGTGGTTTAAACACCCCATCTACAAAATTTTGATCAATGTTTTCACCTATGTTTGCTTTGCTAATTTTCAAAAACATATCTAACACATCCTTCTGTGATTTGGTGAACACTTTCAAAGCGTCTTTCTCACCATCAAAACTCTTTGGCTTAATATCCGCAACAACACTAGGTATTGATTGTAGGATGGTCATGTATGCCGTTGATTTTAATTTCTTGGCTATTCCCAAATCTCCATTTATAAATTTTTTTATAAATTTGATATTTGGCACGAATAGAATCGGCATCTTGTTTGGTGTTGTGCTGAAAAAATCAGGATATGGAGGTATTGAAAAAGCGAATCCCATGAATTATATATCCGACCTCATGAGCTCTATTCAGAAAATTTAGGTCAATTTATTGTATATACTGGTGGGTGAAAAAACTGGTATTCCTAACCGCCATTTACCTGTTTTGAGTGAAAAATTTCTATTCATTTCACCCCTTAATCTACCTGATTGTAAGTCGGTTAAGTAAATATGAAATTGTTCTGAATAATCATTATCGTCAACTGGTTCTTTGAAATACTCTTCATTATTTTCAAAATCACCTATATTATTTGATATACCTAACCCCCATCCATGTGATTTATTTAATATGTTTATGATCTTTTCATAATCATAACTTTTGAACATTTCAAAAAATTTCTTAATCTTCATCTTCTTCACCGACAAATTTATCTGATATTAAAGAATTAAATTGGTCAGATGGGGTGAATTTATATTTAGCGGATAATTTACTTGACATTTCACCACCGGTGAATTTAATATTAATATCACATTTCAATAATTCACTATTATTCATTTCCAAAATGACTTTTATTATGAAATCATTTTTCTCCTCGTCTTCTTGATTCACCATCAATTTAACATGATAATCAAATTTAACATTTAAATTATCATAATTATCTCTGAAAAATTTTCTTGGGGGTAATTTGTGGAATGTGTTGCCTTTATTTCCTAAATAGTAAACTGCCCTTTCAGTACAACCGAGTTTTTCAACGATTGTTTTTATAAACTTCATTTTAATAGTTCCGTTAGCTAATTTGTACCCATCATCTAACTTCTTAACATCCTCCATATTATTTTTCATCAATGACTCCGTGAAAAGATGCTCAAGTATTTTAGAATTCAAAATAAAAACTTTAGCTTCCATCCAATCGTTATAAACTCTTTGAGGGTCTGTAAGACAAGTATCTCTATGTTTCCATATCTGTGACATTAAGTCAGAAAAATAAAGAATGTTTTCGTCAAATTCTTCAATATGTTCACCGAGATTTTTAAACCTCATATCTTTATGTTTCAAATCAAAATACTCAAAATAAGAGATTGTATCAATCCTTTCAGGTTCAATAAACTTCTCAATGTGAACTTGGAAATTCTTTTTTGCTCCCTCATAGATAGTTTTACACCAAACTTGACATAACTTATCCCACTTCTTTTTGTATTCTTCGTTATGAATTTGCTCAATCTCACTACCAATTAAGTCATCAGCAAAAGTGTTGAAGGAAGCACTTCTTTGTACACTCAATCCCTTTGTCAAATAAAAGCTCATTTGATTACCAGAGTGTAGTTCAATTACTATATCTTCAGAATTTTCCTTACTTTTATTAGGGCCAATCCAATAAATAGTTTTTATTAAATTCTCGGATAGTTTTTCATCTGGAAGACATTTATCAATTATGTTTCTAGAAATAATTCTTGAGTCAATTAATTTATTCCAATCTTTTTCAATTTCAAAATTAACTTCATCAAAAAAACCATTTATCTTTGAGATATCATTATCTGTCACACAAACATTACCTTCAAATTTACCCAATTCCAATCTATTTTTAGCCAATAGTAAATTCTTCAAATCGGTAAGAAACACACTTGAATTTTCAGTGTATCGTGCTTTCTGCCCTCTATCAAGAACATTATCCAAAAATTCATTATTCAATAAACACATTGAAACACAAATTTCAGTTATAAGATTAGTTGGCTTATAGAACGATTTTGATTCTACTTCTTTTTGAACTTGTAGACCGAATTCATCTTTTTTCTCAACAAATAACTCCCAACCTTTTATCCATTTCATTATTGATATTATTCAGATTTTATATATATATTCAAATTCAGATATTATCATTTTGACCATGGATTACATTAAATCCTTTAAAAAATTTCAAGAGTCTTTAAAAATTGATGTTGCTCTTATTCAAATAGATTTGAATGAGTCTCTTGGATTGCTATACGATAACATATTAAAGTCAATTGGAGCAGAGGAAATGGATATTTACAAGACTTTTCACTTACCTAAAGATGAGTTTGCTGATAAATTGAATTTAGATTTACTATCAACTAATGCTGAATTTGTGAATTCTCTATCAAGTATTGGATTAAAAAACACCAGTGTAGTTAATACAGAAGATTTTGAAACTTTCTTGAGCAAACCTTGTAGATTCACTCTTATTTACAGAATGGAAGCAAATGAATTAGAAAATCCAGAATTTATGATATTCCAATCTTGGAATGACTTGATTGGTAAGTGGAGTGACAGCAGATTATTTAAAATTACAGGTAATATAAAGAACTTTTACGACAAACTATCATCTAAAGTTATAGAAATAGATGACAACGGTGATAAATTCATTTACAATACAAGTAATAATAATGAGTGGATATTGCAAAATCCAGATAAAGAAAATGATATTTTCAAAAAGTATTTTAGGAAAGACGAATTTGAGAAATTTCTCAATGATAGGAAATTAAATATCAATATTATTTAGTCAATTGTGACTTAATAAAGGATAAAAATATTTCTTCCTTTTTTTCCGGTTTAACAAACCACTGCCAAGTATAAGTACTTTCTAAAAATTTCAATCTTTTTTTATAATTTTCAATTTGTCCCATCAATAATTTCACCTCTTCTTCATCTAAATCATATGGAACATTCAATCTATCACACAATGAGATTATAGGTAATAAGCTATTCTCATCATATGCTTTTTTTGCTTGAATAAAAATATCTTTTAGATTTTGATCCCCTATCTTATCAGGATGTATTAATTTGGCTATATTTCTATAAAGTTTCTTTACCTTTTGATTTTTAACTTCGGTTATAGTTTCACTATCATCTGATAATTCTACATTTTCTACTATCTCATCTTTATTTTTTGATTCATACTCTTTCTTCTCATCAAGTAAGTGTTTTAATTTCGGATGATCGTTTATAAAGGTTTCAATTTCAATGTTGAATTTTTCATCTATTTCCTTGATGGTTTCAATTTTCAAATTAAGATCAGATTCTATATACTCCAATTCTTTGAGTAACTTAATAATTTCTAATTTTCTTAATTTTTCCACGGAATATATATTCAAAGACTATTAATTCACCCTCAATTTTAATATATAATTTATGAAACTTAAAAACCTTGATTTAAAAACACTTTATTCAATAAAGGAAGAACTCATCACACAAAAACAAGATGTGGAATTAATTGAAAAATTAATTTTTGAAAAAGAATTGGAATATTTATCCGAAGACACATCAGGCACAGGTAGTCCATCTGGTGCTGTCACAGGTGGTGTTGGTGCTTCTGGAGTGGCTTATGCTAATGCATCAATTAGTGGAATGGGAAATGTGGTTTCACCACAACCATCAATGTTTGCTGGAACGACAGTTGAACCAGGATATTCTGCTAGTGGTGGACAAGTAGGTTCAGGAGATGTAAGTGTTCCATATAACCCAGGTGGTAAGAAAAAAGTATTTCAGAAATTATCCGCCAATGCGGATAATAGAAAGGGAGTTTCAAAAAGAAGAAAGGGGAAATTACTCGGTGGATTGAAAAATATATTTTCAATGAAGCAAGATTATACCAACAATCAAAGTACTTCAAAGGGACATGGTAAAATAATGGATTTTGATAAGTTCAGTAAGGATGAATTTAACAAAGTTACAAGAGTTAAACAATAAACTTATATTTATTTTCTTATTATAACATTTGCTATGTATAATGTTAAACAAGAAAAAATGATTATTACCGGACCGTCTGGATCTGGTAAAGATTTTTTAAGGAGGGAATTGATAAAGTTGGGTTTGAAATATTCACCCAAATTCACAACACGACCTCAAAGAATAAATGAAAAAGTCGGAGAGGATTACGATTTTATAGATCATAATCTTTATGTGCAATTACACGAAAATAAGAAAGTGAAAACTTGCCAAAGTTTTGTAATAAATGGTGTAAATTGGTATTACGGGCTAACAACTGAGAATTGGGAAAATAATCAATTATTCATAATGACACCAAATGAAATAGAACAATTATCAGAGGATGAATTAAAATCTTGTTTTGTTGTTTTTTTAAATATTGACAAAGATACAAGGCAAAATAGATTGTTGGAAAGAAATGATAACAATGATTCCATAGAAAGAAGAATCAAAGCAGACTCCGAAGATTTTAAAAATTTTAGGAAGTATGATTTATCAATTACTGATCCAGAGTTTGAAGCCGAATGGATTTATGATCTAATGAATTAGGGTTCAGTGTGTCCATCCATAGTGAGTCCTTTTAGCTGACCATTTATGGTGTTACATATATAGAGAGATGAAGAAATTGTACTTTCTAATATTGATAGTAGAACATTGAGTATTGAATACATTTTTAGTAGATTTCTTTCAGACGAGTAATGTTGACTTGAGCAAATACTTTCAAGCAAATCAATAGTCAATGAAATACTTTCGTTGTTTCTTACCTTCATTTTTTCAATAATTATTGGTGGTATGTCACTTTTAATCATTTCGGTTTCATAATCATATATGATTTTATTTATTAAAGCTAATGAGCTTGTCCAAAGTTGAGCATCGTCCATAGTCTCAAATTTTTTATCTTCAATCCAAGATTGTAAATTAGATTTGTGTTGTTTCAAAAAAATTGTTAAATATTTTCTAAAAACTACAGTCCTATAATCAGTGGAAAACCTAAAAGTAGGCACTTTTGAATATGTCCAAAAATCAATATAATTAAAAATATCGTGACTAGTCACATCACTATCCTTTATACTTTTGAATTGAGTTATTTCAACGTCTTTAACTCTTATTTTTAATACATAAGATAGTATTTTATCAAAGAATTTTTTCACACTTGGTGGGACCTTCAAAGTTCTATCCAATATCCAAAGAATAATGGTTAAAATTGTTGTTGCTCCAACCCCCCAATCTTGCATGAAATCAAATAAATTTCCTATTTCCATAAAGTATATATTATTTAATATTTTAAAAATACAGTTAGATGATTGTTTTTTTAATATATAAAGAGCATCATAAAAAATAAATTTAAAAGTGAATTTAACGGAGATCACCTTTTCAAGAGTTAAAGAACAAATAGAAAGTTATCTTAGGAAAGAATACTCAAAATCCAATATTATATTTTCAAATGCCAGCCCATTAGGACAGGTGCTGTTTGTAGTTGAAAATTTATATCAATTATCTATGTTATACTTGAAAAACAGTATAGTACAGATGGATATGTTAAGTCCCGATGCAGTTAATGTGAGAGCCATTAGAAATGCTGCGATTTTCGCTGGACATATACCAGGGAGAGCTATAAGTGCTACTGGAACATTACAATTTTCGGTAAAAACCTCTGTGGATTTACAAGAAGAGTTACCAGGTGGGAAAATAACATTTACAAATAGACAAGCTTTGAAGAATAAGAGCAACGGACTAGAATATGCAGTCAATATCGGTACTGATCAAGTTTCTTATTTTGTTAATCAGAATTCAAAATTCTATATACCGGTTATTCAAGGAAAATGGGAAAGAATATTTTTTACTGGAACTGGTGAGGCAAATCAAACGTATCAAGTCGCAGTGAGAGGAAATACAAAAGAAGTAGAGAATTTCAATTATGAAGTCCTAGTGAATGGAGAATATTGGACCTTGAAAAAGCATCTTTATGATTTATTACCAGATGAAAAAGCTTGTGTAGTTAGAACTGGATTTGATGGTGGTATTGATGTTATATTTGGCAATTCTGGTTTTGGAATGATTCCAATAGTTGCAAGTGTAATTGAAATAAATTATCTAGTTAGTGACGGAGCAAACGGTTCAATATTTAATTCTTTATTAAATGATTGGACGTTTATAGACGAGGCATTAGACGGAAATGGTGAAGGAGTCGATGTAACAAATATTTTTGATGTTTCAGTCTTTACACCAATAAATTTTGGAGCGGATAAAGAAACACCACAATTCACAAAGAATATTTTACCAATTGTAAGTAATAATTTTGTTCTTGGACTGCCCCAACAGTATGCATACCAATTAAAAAGGTTGGGTGTATTTTCCCATGTTAATGCTTATGAAGTCGGTGGGGTTATTCTAATAGTTGCCACACCAAATATTAAACTTTTCAAAGGGAAAAATGAAGATTACTATGCAGTTGAATTGGATGCTTTTTATTTAGATGACTATGAAAAATCAAAAATTGATGTTTATCTCAAAAGTGGTGGTAACATACAATTAACTAAAAAGTATCGTATTGATTCTCCTATTCTATCATACTATGTAATAAATGTATTTGTTATAAGTTATTCAGATGCTCAACAGGATTCGGTGAATTCTCAAATACTTGACAGAATTTCAGAATATTTTCTAAATTTAACAAGAACAGATAGAATTCCAAAAAGTGAAATAATATCAGAACTCACTAAAATTGAAGAGATACATTCAGTTGATATATCATTTATGTCTAGAAAAAATGAAGAATATCACAAACAAGCAAAATTAGACGATATAAATGCTGCGAGTTCTTACGCTTCACAGACGGCAGTTCAAAATCAAACACCAAATCCAAAGTATAATCCATCAGCTATGGTGGGGTTAGATCCGGTGTTGGGTGATATTCTTTTTGAGCCAAGTGAGGTCCCCATCATAAGAGGTGGGTGGTATGATAGAAATAATTTTTACTACTCTGATAATATAAATGAGAAGGGTTTAAAAACTGTAAATATTATCCATAAAGGCACGGTAGACTCCTCAAAGAGACAAAAAATTTAATTTGATTTATGTATCATTATCAAGATAAATACATTGATGAAATATATCAAATAAAACACAGGAATGATTCCGATAAAGATTTTGTTGATTATGAAAAATCTATTTTGGACAAGTCATTAAGTCCGTTTTTGTATTATAATGATTTTTTGGGTGAATTCTTGAACAGATTTAAACGACTAATATCAATATTTTTTGACAATGTCAATATAGTAAAAAACTTCAAAAATTACATGGTTGATAAATATTATTACAAGCAAAAGAATTGAAAAAAACAAAAAAATTAATTTTAATATATAATTAATAATAAAAAAGTTCTAAAACATGATAAAAGGGCATAATGAATCAAAGGAAGAAAAGAAATTAGTTTCTTTCAAGAAATTTTCGGATTTATCTACTGGTAATAAAAAACATGAAGAGGAATACGAAGATTCAGTTATGCCATTTTCAGATAAAGATATGCCTCAGGGTCCAAATTCAAGGAACAAAAAAGAAAAAACCGAGAAATTCATGGACACTAGTCACTTGAAACCAAAAAAACTTTCAAATGACAAAGTAGAAGAACAAGTTGAATTCATAGGTAAAGTTGCAAAATTGCCAAAAGGTGTTAAAGCTTCAAAGGGTTATAATTTTCTAGAGAATTTAAAAGTTTCAAAAAGTTCCGTATGGTATTTGTTAATTGAAAAACAGAATAACGAATTGCAAATGGTTAAATATAACCATAAGAAAGGTGTTGACTTGTCAAAATTCGTTAATGATTTGAAATCATACTATATCAAGAAAAACTCAAATAATAGTAAAGTTTGTAAACTGATTGAGTCAATTGATATTGATGGAAATGATAAATACTCTTGGATCAAAAATATTCCACATTTAGAACTTGATGGTAAGAAAATGTTGAGTATTATTACCGAGGATTTAATAAAACTTTTGAGTAAATAATATGCCTAATTTGAAGATTTTTGGTAGTCAAATTCATGACACCGCAATAATTTTTATTGTTACATCTTTTATATCATCATTAATTTTTAGTAGATATGGTGAAATAGAAAGATCCGAATCAACATATATCCTTTTGATATCTTTTGTTGTTTCGTTTTTTTATTGGTTTAAAGAATATAAAAAATAAAAAAGGGGGATTTTAATCCCCCTTTTTTTATGCTCCAAAGAATTGAGCGTTTGACTGAATTTTATTTATATCCTCTCTAGTAAAGTGTTCAGGAGTTTTCTTAATAGTATCAAGAAGTTCTTTGTAGGTTTTTTTACCTTCATCCAATCTGTTTGTATAAAAACAAGCTGCTGAATGGATTTCAAGGAACCTCCAAACATAAAGGGATTCATCAACGAAAAGTAATCTAGTCGGATATGGATTTTTTCCGTGGAAATTAGCCATAGCGAATGTTGTATAAAGATAAGCTAGGTGCCATTCTCCATTGTTTAGGTAATGGTCACATATAACCTTGATAGGTTCTCCACGGAGAGGGTCCATTGCATAAGCTTTGAGTAATTCTTGATGAACTTTATACCAAGGTTCTTCCAAAACTTTTGAAATTGTACCAACACGAAACTGTGAGTAGAATCTTTCCTCTTCATACCCATCAAATCTACCAATCCTTTCTCTATAATATTTCACCGATCTTCTCAATCTTTCTTCATTTTCTGCTTTATTATCGGGAATTGAAGCGGAATCGTGATAAGATTGTGCTGTATAGAAAACCCATCTTGCATTTCTGTCCTTGTTATCAATATAATCTTCAAGAATCATTGAATGTTTTTTATACTTGTCTGGAATATTTCCCTTCCAAGAACCACCATCCATCTGAACTCTTACAACGATTCCATCCATAAGGCCAGATGAAATATTTTGATCATCACTAATGATAAATTCATGTACTGGGCCATACCATCTGAAGTTTTTGTCGGTGTTCCAACATTCGTTCCTTGTATACTTCATCGCATTAATGTAAGTGTTGAACATATACAAATCCTTGTCCAATTTATTTTTATCAAAGGTTGGGCTTACCTCAATAGTTTCATCAGCATCGAGCCAGAAAGCATATTGAGATTTATCTTTAACCATTTGCATTGCATAATTTCTTGAATTTTCAAAATTATCAAATGGCCTTTCATAAACAAAAACCGGAATATTATTTTTCTCCCCCCATTTTTTTATCACATCTTGAGTTCCATCGGTTGAGCCAGTATCCACAAAAACAGCACAATCAATAATACTCTTGATTGAATTCAACATACGTTCAACAACGTGTGCCTCATCTTTTACAATTTGTGAGATGGCTAATCTATAAGGTTTTTTCATTAAATTTAATTAGTTTTTTTTTATATCCCTATTTCAAGGTAAGGTTTATTATAAATCGTTTATAAAAATCTTTTTTTTTTAATATATAAAGAAATTTTAATTTTATACATGGAACACTTAAAGAATTATAGAGCTTTTAGAAGCCAAAGTTCAGAGGTAACTAATGAAGGAATTATGGATGTACTGAAGGCTGCTACTGGAGCTGTTAAAAACTTTTTTAGTGGTATATCTGCTCCTTTCAAAAACTTCAAAGCCGATTTTCAAAAAGGGCTTTCTTTGGAGGAGGCAAAAAGTAAAATGTCAAAATCACTTGATACCATATTAGCTAGCACAATCAAGAATGTTAATACCGCAAAGGAAGAAAGTGAATTAGTACAAATGAAAGAAACATTTGTGAAAAATATTGATTCACAAATGGCTGATTTTGATAAAAGTATCGCATCAATAAAAGAATCAAGAAGTATCAACGAAGGTAAAATTCAAGATGCTATGATTGGTGGTAGAGTTTTATTTGGATTATTGAAAGATGAATATAATAGACTATCCATTGAATTCGAGAAAAAGTTTGCAGCTGCTAAAGATTTAGCCAAGAAAAAAGCTGAAATGATCACATTTTTGAAAAACACAGTGAATGGAGCAAAAAAGAAAATTCAAGATGCTAAACTAATTGAAGATAAGGTAGCAGAATATAAAGAAGAGAAAAAGATTACCGAATCACCAACTGGTGGCAAAGGTGAAATTATTTTGGATTGGGGGGATGTTGAAGCTACTATCAAACCATCAGAAGAAAAGCCAGGATTTTACCAAGTTGTATCTACAAATAGTAAAAAAGTAGCATTTAAAGAAGGTCAGAAATTATTTGTAAAAATACCTGCTGAAATAAAAGTGGGTGACAAAGTTATGATGACCGAGATGGAAAGAGATGGTAAGCCAGACCCATTGAAACAATATGAGACCGGTGCTATTGAGAAAATCACACAAGATGGTAAAGAAGTTCCAAATTTAAAAACGGGTGATTCATCTGTAAAACCAGAGGATGAGTTGAAAAAGACGTTGGGTGAAATTAAAGACCCTAAACAAATGGACACAATAAATAAAATTGTGAAGGGGGTGGTATCAAAGCCAGATAAAGTATCAGAAATTGAAAAGTTATTAGCATAAAAAAACTAACCCCACTTTTAGTGGGGTTTTTTAATATATAGATTATGACTTACAGACAAGAGGTTGAACGAATTTATCAAAATATAAACAAATTAGCAAAGGATGGTGATTTAGCAATTTATGATTACTATCAATATATTGATGATTTGATTGATGAGGGCAAATATCAAATATTGAGTGATGTATTGATAACAAAATACAAAATAGAAATCGGTGAATTTTGGAGTATACAAGACTTTAAGAAAAATAGTTTTAAGAAAATAAAAAATAAAACTAAATCAGATACACAAATTCAATATGATAAACTTTTTAAAGAAAAATCTGTTTATTGTATGGGTACACACTTTTACAATATTGAAAATTCAAAATATTTAGGTGATATAGTTGAAGTTACTCCCGAATATCAAAATGGCTTATATTTATTGGATTTTAGACCATGGCAAAATTTACAGACAGATTTGAATGTAATAAGAGGATCGTCAAATAGTATCTTTGCCTCCATACCCAAATTTGGAGATATACCAGAGGAAGCTTTCTTTTATGTAACCCAATCTCAGGTAAGCTACGAGAATAAAATTTACGAATGTATTCTTTCTTTTACTTGGAGTAAAAAGAGTGAGATAACTCCAACCTTTTCAACTTATTTCACACAGTCAATATTTCCAAACTTCTCTTTTATTGAAATTACAGATGGGTCAAAAAGCTTGTTACAGAAATATTCTTTAGCAATTGATATACTGAAATTATAAACCATCTAAATAATTTCTCAATATTTCTCGATAGTCTTTGAATTTGTAAAGGTTTGGCTCACCTTCTGGTCCGATATGTAGGATTAAACCATTTTTTATTTCTAAACCAACTTCCTCCAGCATTAAAGCGTACAAAGAAATCTGAATGGAATATTCAGTTAATTTACATTCATCTTCACTATCAAAGGGGGTTAGTAACTTTTTATTCCAATTACTTGATGTATCAAACTTTTTGTTTGTTTTCCAATCTACAATAACTAATTTATCTTGATATGAAAACAAAGCATCAAAGGTTCCAGCTAAATTCCACTTTGTTGAAAATACTCTCTGTTCAAATTTGATAGGTGTTAGTTTATGTATTTTCTCGTAATAAATTTTATTAAATTTATCAATCCTGTCAATAATTTCAAAGTCTCTTGGTATTGGTTGATAAACTCCTTTGAAGAAATTCTCAATCCAAGCATGTGTCGCATGTCCTATTTCGTTAGCTCTATCGTTGATTTTTTTCCAATCCTCCAATATTGCTTCTTGACTCAATCCAGTTTCGTCGGATATTCTTTTTGAAATTCCCTCGGAATCAAATTCTTTTTTAAATCTTTGAATAAATTTAGTTACTGATGTTAATTTATTCCCATCATAAGTATAACTATGATATTTTTCATTAAAAATAAATTTTGGATTTTCGTCAAAAAATTTTAATTTATCAAAAACATAATCTTTCATATAATGTATATACAAAACATTATCTATTTGTTTAGAATGGAGATTCAACAATCTGAACAGTCTCGTCTACTGCTCGTGAAATATCTTGGTAAAAATTTTCCATCACTGAACCAAACTCTTTTTTTGTTTTTCTTACACTATCTAAAAGAATTTCATTATTAAATTCTGGGTCTTTAAAAATCCAATCATTAACATTTGGATCATAGAGAGCATCTTCTCTCAAAATACTTGTATCAAAGATATCGGAGTAAACACATATATTATGACACACACGTATTCCACAATATTCAAGATATGTTGTGTCTGCATAAGGGAAGAATTGTTTAGTCTTATCACACAACATCAAATGATCGTAACCATAGGTAGAACCATCTGCGGATGATAAAGTTTTGATATTATAAAGAGTGGTTGTGTCAGTTGGTTTGTAGTTATAAAGTGTGCCAGTTTTAGTATCCAAGAACCTAAATGTGTCCAAGTATGGATAGTATTCAAATTTGGTATTTTCTAATTTAACAGATAGTTCCTTATAAATCGTTTTACCATTTGATTCAAAGAATAATCCATTATTCCATTTTTGCTCCTTTTTATATAAATATTCATTATTATCCGCCCATTTTTTGAATTGATACTGATAAGTATCATCATCAATCGTATAAATCCTATCCATAATTTTATTACCATTAAATTCCCAAAGAAGTGCTCGACCAATCAACTGACCATTATCAGCAGTCATTACCAACATTTTTATAATATCTGAATTTTTGGTGTATAAATCCAAATAATCTTGACACTGATCGTATTTCATACAAGAACAACCAAGTGATCCACTTTCCGAAAGATAGGAATTGAAATGGTAGTAATGGGATAATTTTGAACCATCTACTACATTGAAGTTATATTCAATTTTATTTTGAATATTTCTGAAAAGAATTGAAAATTTTTGAACTTCCTCTAACGAAACTTTTTTAAATATTTTGCTGATAAAAGATCCCGGCTTCACATGGAACCTCCGACTTGAACTCCATAGTTCATCAGCGCCCTCACCATATGGAGAAGATTGTATTATTGATTCAGCCCTCTCTTTTGTCAGATAAGAAATCTTTGTTTTATCTGAATTAGAAATTGAGATATAGTTCACATGACCATCCACCAAATCTTCAATTGGGTGTCTTTGCTTCAAGAGCAATTTAGCAACCAAAGAATGGTCTTTTATTTGATGTAAAACAAAGTCTAACTCATTTGAAGTTATAATATCGGCAGTTTTTCTTATATATGACATAGTGGTTACAAATATAGAATATTAATCAAACAAATCAAAAAGTTGTGCTAATTTTTCATCGCGAATAAAACACTGTGTGATATTCAAAATCTTTTCAGTTTCCTTACGGACAACATAAGAATCTTGGTTTCTGAATACATTCATATAAGCTTGGAATACTTGAAAAGCATCAATTGAAAAATCAATACTTGGGTCAAAATTTAACTTCTCACTAGGGGTAGTAAGTACACCAATTTGTTCCTTGGTGAACTGCTTTGAATGGTTCCACCGAAGATTGTTTTTAAGAGCATCAAACTTATTATGATTGACTTTTTGGTCTTTGTCAATGATTATATTCCTCACTTGTGACATCATTACTCTTTCACCAACAAGTGACCTGATTGATTGAATTTGTTCGTCAAACGTTTCAACATCAATGTTTTGAGCTGCTGTTTCAGCTTTATCTGTAATACCTTTAAGGTGTTTGGTGATAAGTGAGAAATTCTTGATTGAATTTACAAGATATACACCATTATCGGCCTGATAAAGACCAAGATTCATACTCAAACGACGAGATTTATCAGTGGAATTAAGAATGAAAAAAGCTTTATGGAAATTTATTCCAGCAATTTCAACCTCGTCAGAAAGGAGGATCAATTCTTGAATACCCCCACGAATTCGTAGGTTTGAATAAGTGATGTTGAAATTTGATTCAAGATAATCAATTTTTGACTTCATAAATGATCGGATATCAAAAATCTCATAACGGTCTGATACCGGAGTATTATTAATAATCCTATTGAAGTATTTGGTAATTACCTGTGAACCTTGTTGAAAGATTTCAATAGCATCAATCTTGTTGAAAAGAAGAGCCTTGTTGTATTTAGTATATCCGCGTGATGTTAGGAATGTTGACATATTGTATTTTTATTTGGTAGTACAAAGGTAACGCAAAGATTTATTAAAACAAAAAAAAAAGTCTGAAATTTCTTTCAGACTTTTAGAGGGTAAGGGTGTCTAATTAGTTGCGAGGGTTAACGGTTTTTACCTCAACTTGAACGTTCCTACAAGCATGATGTAGGATCTATAGCCAGGGTCAGACATTCTGTGCTATTTATATCCCGTAAGTTTCCGAGAACTGTTTTTACACTATCCTAATTGACAAGTGTTTTACTCCGTTGGTTTAATAAAGTTTGAAAATAATATATAAATTTATGATAAATAATTTTGATGGGTTCATTTTAGAGAAACAAGTCATTTCTTTGATTTTAGAAAACGATTTGAATGCATCTCATGAATTTTTAACAAGATTAAATAAGATAAGAGATAAAAGTAAAATAGCTGAAATATTATATGTTATTTTTAGCGATGAATATTATATTGCTAAAGATCTTCCACAAAATTGGATTGATGTGACTAATGAGCCGGAAATGGTTTCATTTTTATCAGACCAAAGAGCTAAAAGAACACCGATGCAATGGGATGAAGATGAGTCAAAATTTTATGAAGCACCAGGCAGAGGAACTGTTGGTGTTGGTAGATTTGCTCGTTCATTACTAACCCATCCTGATGTTATTGGAGATTTAGAAATGTCAAGTTTGAATGTTGATCTAAAAGATTTGACCCCAAAAGATTATGAAGACTTTGTAAATTTATATAAATCTCAATTTGTAGTAGTATCTAATGATTTCAAAATAGTAAAGGGTGATGAAATACCTTACTATTATGATTTTATGAATTATGCTTATCCAGACAAAGGTCAATTAGGAGCTTCTTGTATGAGATACACACCTTGTCAACGATATTTTGGTATCTACAAAGAAAATCCAGAGGTTTGTCAATTACTTGTTTATGTAAATCAAGATAATAAAGTTTTGGGAAGAGCTTTAGTTTGGAAATTGGAAAAGAAAGTAGATGGGTGTCCTGCTGAATATTTTATGGATAGAATTTATTGTGCAAATGATAGTGATATGTTAAAATTCAAAAACTATGCTAAGGAAAAAAGGTGGGTTATGAAAAATAAAAACTCGTCCGATGCTTGGGAATCTGTATTTTTCAATTACAACGACAAGGTTTATTTATCACATATAAATGTTCAACTTGAAAATTGGACCTTCAAAAATTATCCCTTTGTAGACACATTAGCACTTTTGAATACTACTAATGGAAAACTACACAATGTACCAGGTAAAAATTGTATTGAATTAACTTCTACTAGTGGTGACAGTTATTATCCAGATTTTGATAGCAGACGAAAGTTATTAAAAGTGATGTTGGAAGATATAAAAAGAGACAATGATTATCAAGGTTATCATGATTTAGTAGATCAAGCATTATCTCAACTCTAATTATCCACCAAGATAATTCATAAGTTCAATAATATTCTTGATAGTATAACCAAGACTCTCAAGATTCTTGGAACAACTCCTTAAAAATTCCACATAGTTATCAATTAAGAGTATAGTTCTATCATTTTCAGCCAAATGGGCATCTATCAAAGTAGATTTTTCACCAGCATTTGTTTTTAAACCAATTCCAAGAGCGTAAAATACAAATTTATCTTGTCTTATTCTTTTAATCTTAACTTCTTCCTTTGATCGTTTGTTAAGAAAAAATGAAATTTGTTCATTTATCTGTTGCCTAAAACTCAAAGCGATTGATTGTGATTCAAATACTTTTGAAGAATTATCAATCGTTAAACGGTTTCTAATAACCTCAAATAAAGGTTCCAAATTCTTGTTCCACTCGTCTCTTCTTTGATTGAAATATTCCTCTAATTTATCATTAGTTTCCTTTACTTTATTAATTCTATCAAGTTCTTCTTGAGGATACAGGTTCATAAAAATTTGGATTTATATTTATATATAGATTGAATTATTAAGTTATGGATAAAATTAAAACTCTTTTCATAAGTGATATACACCTTGGAAATCCAAATTCCCAAGCAACTAAATTACTTGATGTTTTCAAGGAATATGAATTTGAAAACCTGTTTATTGTGGGTGATTTTATTGATATGACTTATTTGAAAAGAAAGTTTTATTGGCATAAAGATCATTCTACAGTTATACAAAAAGTTTTAAGATTATCAAGGAAAGGTGTTAAAGTTGTTTACATCCTTGGAAACCATGACTACTATGTGAGAAGTGTTATAGATGAGCAAAATATTTATTTCGGTGATATACTTATTTGCAATGAATATATTTACGATTCTGTCAAGGGTGATAAGATTTATCTAACCCACGGTGATTGTTTTGATGGATTCGTTAGAATTAGTCCTTGGCTATACTGGTTAGGTGATGTTTCTTACGAACTATCAATAACTATAAACAAGATTTATAATTGGTTTAGAAGGTTATTTAAATTGGAATATTGGTCTTTTTCTGCCTATATGAAGTCAAAAGTAAAGAGTGCTATAAAATTCTTATCAGAGTATAAGAAAGTATCCAAAACTTTAATTGAAGAAAAAAATTGCGATGCAATTATGATAGGACACACTCACAGTCCTGAAATTGAAGAAGGTGAATATTACAACACTGGGGATTTTTGTGAAAGTTGTTCTTATATCATTGAAGATCTTGATGGTAATATAAAATTAAAATTCGTAAAATGAGGGTACTTTATGGAATTCAATCAACTGGTAACGGACACTTAACAAGATCAGCAAAAGTAATAAACAGACTGATAAAAATGGGTTGTATGGTAGATATATTAACGTCTGGTAATAACTCACAGGTCAAGTTCCCCTTTCCAATAAAGTGGAATTTAAGAGGTTTAACTTTTTATTATAATGGCAAAGGGGGTATAAATTATTGGAAGACTTTTAAAGAATTGAAAATTAAAGAATTCTTGAGTGATATCAAATTAGATTTAAGTAATTATGATTTGATAATTTCCGATTACGAACCAATAACTGCTTGGGCCGCTAAAAGACAAGATAAAATCTGTATTGGGTTAAGTAATCAATGTTCTTTTTTATCCAATAAAACACCAAGGCCAAAAAACAAAAATCTTTTTGGCGAATTATTACTTAAAAAATTAGTACCGGTAACTCACCCAATAGGTTTACATTTTGAATCATATGATGATTTTATTTATACTCCGATCATAAGAGATAATTTGATGTATATAAGTCCAAACGATTATGGACATTATACAGTTTATTTACCAACATATGATATAGAAACAATTGTAAAAGAGGTGTCTCAATTAAGATCTGTAAAATTTGAGATTTTTACAAATATTAAAAAACCAATTTTTTTCAAAAATAATGTTGTTAGACCAATTGATAAAGATAGATTTGAGGAAAGTTTGAGGAATTGTCACGGTATAGTAACAGCTGGTGGTTTTCAAACTTCGGTTGAGGCACTTTATTTGGGTAAGAAATTGATGTTAGTTCCAACATATGGTCAGTATGAACAGAGTTGTAATGCAATATCATTAGAAAAAAAGGGTGTTATGTCTGGAGAGATTTCTGATATTAAAAATTTTGTTGAAAAAAGTAAAGTTGTCAAGATGGATTGGAAGGACTCAACTGACGAAATTGTGAGTAGAATTTTAAGTATTTAAACCTTCTTGTCAAATAAATAAACATCAAACACAGCATTACCTTTGACGTTTTTTATTTTCTTCAAAGTTTCACCAGCGATAGAATCCATAACTTTGAAAACACCTAGATTTGTTCCCTTATCATCTAAAACCTTCACAGTGTTCCCGGGTTGCCCCAATGCTCCTAAAATTGAAAGGTATTTATTTCCATAAATGCTTTTCAAAAAAGAAACCCTTACGTTAGCTATATCTTTCATATTATTCACGTAAGCATTTTCCAGTGGTTTATTTAAATCCAATTTTGTATTTGTCGTTTTTACTCTTACGGTGACAAATTCCCTCTTTTCTTCGCTTAAGGTAATCTCTTCTTTATTTTGAATTTCTTGTGTTTTAACCAAAGATTGTTGGTTTTTTCTAATTTCGTTAAAATCAGCTCTAGCGATAATACCACCCCTCATTCCTTTATCAAACATATTATAACCTGCCGGAGGTAGTCTATAGAATGAGCCAGTGAATGTGATTGAAAGTAATCTATCAACCCTAAACATTCTCCATATCTTATTGATTTGTCTATTTGCAGAAACAGACCACCCATTTAAATGATAACCTCTCAATAATATTTTACCCTTTGACGATTTACCTAAAACCATTGGATAAATAACCCTTTCGTGGCCAGCAAAGTGTTTATCTTTAGCACCCTTGTAGTTTATAAGAAATACCATCCCATATTTTATGGCTTTGATGAAAATTTCTTCGGTAGGTTTTATTGGCTCATTTATAGGAATTTTAGCAATTTGAGTTGCGTTTTTTAGATTGAAACGTGGCACATAAGTCCTATCCTCTTTGAGTTCATACTTTTCTTTAATTACATACTCAACAGGTTTGGTATTATAAAAGGTTCTTACATCACGGAGATTCATCAATGTATATATTATTTAGGAATTGGTGTAAAATAAAAAAGTCAAGTATAAACTTGACTTTTTAAGGGACCCACCAGTACGGTTGACATTCCACCAACTTGTTTTAGAGATAAACAAATAAACTTTTTTATTTACCAGCTGCTTTTTTACAAGTTTCGGTACAAGGTTTGGTACAAGTGTCAAAAGCAGAAGAATCACTTGGGACTGTAGTTGCTGCTGAATCACTTGGAGTTACTACTGATGAATCCACAGATACAGAAGTTGAATCTTGAGTTGTGGTTTCTTCATTTTTTGTTCCACAAGAAACTACGAGCGATGCAAAAGCAAACATTACAAATAATTTTTTCATAATTTTTTTATTTTTTAATTTTTAATACTTTGTATATATGAAAGAAAAAAACGTTTGTTTTAAAATTCTGGATTTTTTATATTTTTTTTTAAAATTTGTTTTTTTGAAATAATAATATATACACTGATGATAAAGTTAAAAAATAGAGAAGACGCAAACAAATATTATAAAATTGTCAATGAAATTATTGATAAGTTTATTGATAACACGAATGCGAGACCAAAAGAAGTTTATGTATACATAAATAAGAATATGCGTAAATTCTTGGATAATAATAAATTATCCGAAGTTGTTGGGATTGAAAGAGTTGTATCTGATGTTATTGAACATAGAAAATCTTTACAGGATGATAATATTTTAACTTTTGAGGGGTTTTCAAGTGTTTTAGAGGACATCTCCGATTTAAAATCCAATAACGTGAGAAAAGAAAAGATTTTAGCTGATTTTTTTCATATAAGTTCTGGACATATTGATACTATAAACCAAGATTTGAATATTTATCAGGTAAAAGATTTTGATGAAAGTTATTTCGTGACTTGTTTATCGGAAAATGATTTAAATCAAATTAGGACAAAACTAAAAAATTTATTGACAAATAAAATTATTTCACAAAAAATTCAATTTGATCCACTAGTTGAAAATTTTATAGGCGAAAATTCTAATTTGAATTTGAATAAGTTTATTGATGATACAAAATTATCAGTTTTTTTAGATGAGAGTATAAATTCCGAATCATGTATAAAATATTTTGAATTTTTCTTAAATAATTCTGATATTGTTGAGTTAGGAAATATTGATTTAAAATTTATTACTGATAGTAACGGTTATAAAATTTGGAAGATTGTTCAGAATTAAAAAGATAGATTATCCTTATTAATATATAGGTATAAATCAAATCTATATGGCAATTTACGGAGTTCCTGGGGATCCTACATATTCTGAAACACTAACTGGTTTAGATGAAATTATGGCAACACTGCCATCCCAAGATACGGGTTCAATTACTGCCAGAAATTTACGTGATGTTAGTTTTACTCTATGGGAGGAAATTTATGGAATTTCTACTTGGAGTTTCTCTTATACAAGTTTAACACCGTCAACCGTAGAGTTAGGTGGTATTCCAAAAGGTACTACTTTTAGTTATGTTCCTTTACAGGAATTATTAGATAAAATGTTTTTAAAATTTGAAGATGTTGGGTATGAATTGGAAATAGTTTCACCAAACCCACCTATGTATGAATATGGTTACCTACCTGGTGGAACTGCCACGGTTGATTTGCAAGTAACTCTAACGAAAAATACAAACGCAATAGTTTCTTGTACGTTATCAGTACCGAATGATTTGCCAAATACGGTAAATCCTACTATACCTACAACCGGCACTACTGTTTCTACATTTCAAGCAAGTGTAATACCAAATACAACATCAACTTATACACTCACCGTGAGTGATTATGATGGTACAACTGGTATGAGTGGAAGACAAATATCTGTAACTATGAGTTGGTTTAATAGTAGATATTACGGTTCAATTGATTTATCTTCTATAAGTCCATATGCAGATTTAAGAACTATCACCGCTAGTCAATCAGTTCAACTTGATGGTCTTATTAGTAATAGGTTTGGCTTAACTGGTCCAAATGGATTGCCAGATTTATCAACTAGTCCATATACAATTATCGGAACAAGTATTAATATGATAGGTACCGCTAGTCATTTAGTGGTAGCTTGGCCAACTACAGATTGGGCTTATACTGAATTTCCAAAAACCATCTATAATAATTTCTATGTAAATATGTTTAAAAAAATACAATCAAATTATTATTTAGAGAACATATATGGATATGGTGATTTCTATGATATTTATATGAGTTACACACCACAAGGAACTACAGAAATTACAATATTAAATCAACAACAATAAAGTATTATGGCAATGAAGAATGAAGGAATTTTAGTTGTAGCACCGATAAGACCACAGTTTGATACGGATGTTTATTCAGTAGCTTATTCAAATGAAATTAGAGGTGGATTTCATTCAGTTACTTCAAGTACAGATAGAGACGGTATTTACCCAGACAGAAGACAGTGGGGTATGTTATGTCACGTAATTGATGAAAATAGAACTTACCAATTAAAGTTGAATTATTTTGATTCTGATTTGAATGAAAATTCAAATTGGGTTCAATACGAACCAAATACAGATATGTCAATTTGGTCGGAAAATGTTATTGATTTTATATCAAGTGTTCCAGGATCACCAAATGACGGTGATAGATATATTATAGGAAGTCCAAGCTTTGGAGCTTTTCTAACACAATCAAATTATATAGCAGTATATAGTTCTGTTTTAAGTGGTTGGGAGTTTATTGAGCCGGTAGATCAAACTACCGTGAGAATATTGAACCATCCTAATCAATTAGCTATATTTTATGGTACACAAAGTATTTCGGGTAGTTGGGTTAGAGAATATCAAAATGCTGTTAGGTATATTCAACCAACGTCTGCAAATGGTTTGTCTTTTAGTTTCACATCAATAACTCAATCTCAATTATTTACTTATTCAAATGTAGTTTATTATGCTTCGTTTGCAACTGCAAATACTGGTACAGTTTCTTTATCAATTGATGGGTTAGAGTTTGTGGATGTTAAAAAAGTATCTTCAAATACTCTTGTTAGCCTTGTAAGTGGTGATATTCAAACAGGTATACAATATCAAATGACCTATGACCCACAAGGATTTCAAATCACATTACCATTGGACGGCGCTTCAACGATAGGTATAGCTGAAAGTGGTGGATATACTGATGGGTTTTTTGAAGATTTCACTACATCAACTCCAATAGGAACTGCGGTTGATAGATTTAACTTTTTATTCAAGCAAATGTTACCACCAGCAGCTCCAAATTTAAGTTCTTGGAATGCTAGTCAATCTCAATTCACAAGTGGTAAAATTTCATTTAGTGGTTCTGGTGGTTTCACACCTGGTACTGCTTCATTTTGGAATCCAACCGCGACTGGAGGATTGTTTGCAAGTGGTTCTTTTGGTGGTTATGTTTTAGGTGTAACATCAAGAGTTTTACAACCAATAACTGGTACTCAATATTATCAAGATATATTTGGTAGGTTAAATTCCGATGTAGTAAATCACCCATCTTTACCAACACCAGCTTATGGTACTTATTCTTTTAATTATGGTATAACTGGTAGTCTTTATTTATACTTAAATTCATTTACTGTATCATCATTAAATCTAGGTACTACTCATTCGTTGGCAATTGACACTACTATATCAGGCACAACATCTGGTCTTACTTCTGGATTTGTGTTATCGTCTGCGACAACATCAAAATACCCACAAGGTAGTGAATTGAATAATTATTGGAATAGGTCTGGAACCTATCTTATAAAACGAGATAGTGGATTTTTTGTTGATGGTTTGAATTCAATTCAAGTAGTACACAATATAGGAACTACAGCTTTCAGTTTAAATAAAATTGAATTTATATCCGATAGTTCAAATACTCAAACCACATACGCTACACCACAGGGTACTAATTATAATACAACATTCAAATTCATATCTGGATTGAGGCATATTGATAACATGAATTTCAAATATGATATTGAGGCATTGGATATTTATAGAAATACTTACTATCCGAATTTTGATGCCGGTGTTTTTGGTGACCCAATTGATTTGGTTACCCCAAATCCTGCATCACAATCACTTCCAGTACCAAGTAGTGTTAGTTCATCATTCACATTTTCAACTACATATACTATAAAAACTTCAAGAAGAAGAATAAATCAACCAATTACTGTAAATGTTAGTTCTAAAAGAACAGTTCAAGGTACAACAATTGGTGGAACTTTGTCTGTCGTTGGATGGTTGATTGACACATTTGCAACATCCTCAACTGTATTAATAGAGAGCTTTGAAGATGAACAATATAGATTGATAAATGGTGGGTATGCTTCTCATAGTTTAGTATCTGGTTTATCATCTAGTCAATGGAATAGTCAAAATAGTTTATATTTATCAAACAATTATAGAGACGCATTACAAGTTTTAGGTGGTAGTTTAGTATATCCTAAAATTAATTTTTCAAATTTTGGAAATGTGATAACAAATAAAAATTATGGATTGTCTTATAGTAATTACTCACTTTGTGCTAGTTCAACTGTTAATAACATACACGGATCATTTAGTAGGAGTTACACAAGATATTATGTGGTACCAACTCAAAGATCATCAATAAGATTGAATTTAGGAACCGTTAATACAACTGTAGTTCCCGTTGGAACAAGTTTGAATACAAGCACAAGTCAAGTTTATTTAGAATTTAAGTTACCATATAAGGGAACTGAAATCCCACCCGGAGGTACTGTGAGTGATGGTGGGGTAACTGGTTGGTTGGACGCTGCTAAAGGCTTTCTACCAGGTCAATATGAGAATGGATCTGGATGTTGGGATGAAACAAATAGTGGAACTAGTTCAGTAGCAGTAACTTTTGGTTTAAAAAACACTTACTTTTCAAATGGTGTGATACTTATGAGAATAACTTCTGGTCCAAATTATAATGGTGAAATATTATCAGCAATAGTAAACACAAATTAAATATATAAAATAGAAAATCCAAAACAAAATGGCTTTAACAAGTAGCGTACTATCTCAAATATCCTTCAAAAACATTTCTGGTAAATCACAAACGGATTTGAACAAAAGTTTATTAGAAGAAACTATTGGATTCTCATTTAATATTCCTTCAAAAAATATTTATATGGATAATTTACCTGTTACAGCCTCACTAGGTGTTGAACAAGGTATTGCCGTTGGTGTGAGTGCTTCATTAGGTCTTATACCAGGTACAAATAATAGAGCCTTTTTAACATATTGGCCAACTCAACCACCAACGGGATTTGACTTTAAAACTGGTTTGACATACGCATATGGATATGGATCTTTGATGGGTGTATCTGCCGGTCAGAAGATGACTAATTTGATTTCTGACTCAAACGGTGAATCATATGCTGCAATTCCCTATGATGAGAGTAATAATAGAATTTATCCTTTAAGTAGTAGAGATTGGCTATATCAATATTCTAGTGGGGTATTTTATCAAAATGAAAATACCATATCTGGCACTCCTTCAAGAATTGATGTATATGCTTATTTAGGATCTAAATTATCTGATTTAAGTGAAAGAAGCATAGAAAACATCAGAATAAGTGCTACCGGCATAAATTCATATTACGCAACATATAGTAGACCAATAATTTCAACCTATTCAAACAATTATTTATATTTGGTTGATTTTGCTAACACCAATACATCAGGTACTGTATCATTAAACATTAATAATATAGGTACGGTGAGTGTGGTAAGATATTTGAATGGTCAACCAACAACGTTAAATACTGGAGATATTCTAGGTGCCTCTGGTTCTACTACACCACAGACCTATTACTTACTTTTCAGAAATAATCAATTTGAATTCTTTGAAAGATATCCAGTTGCAGATTCAAACAAATATACAAATGCTAGTCAGACACTCCAAACATATTCTGGCGTGGAAAAAGGAACATCATTTGACAATACTAGTTTTTTAAATTTATTTTCACAATTTATGTATCCAGAAAGTGCCGGTGTAATTCAAGGACTAACTTGTACTGGCCCGACTACTTCTACATTGAATAATTTATTTGAGATTGGCGCTAGCTTCAGTATAAATGGAACATATACATTTAGTTTCACATTGAGTGACCCAATAAAATTTGAACCAAATACACTTCAAATAGATGATTTAAATTATCACCCACCATTTACTCAAAGTAGTGGATTTGTAGGTAATGTTGGAACTTTCAGATTTCCCACATCATATCCAACAGCTAGTTATTTAAAAACGAGTCCGGGTCAAACTAATTTACGTTTGAAATTAAAGCGAACCGATGGAGTAATTTTAAATAAAAACTATGACATAAATTGGACTTGGAGGGTTTATTATGGCTCCTCAACATATTCAAGTTTGACCGCTAGTCAAATATTATCTCTATCAAGCACTTTGGCTACAAGTTCAATCGGAACATTTACTTTTTCAAGTGATGGATATAAATATTTTGTGGCTCCAAATGATGTTTCTTATGATTTTTCAAAAATGACTTACCAAGGTTTCCCACTACCAATTGCCGGCACAACAAGTGGTTATACATATTCCCAAAACGATATAAATTTCACATATATGACTTTCACAAATAGTTATGGGATATCAAAAGAATATAAAATATATAGAACTGTTAATAACATATCAGCTACAATGTCTATACAAATATCAAATTAATAATCAACATGGATAAAGTTAAAATAGGCGGACTCATAACACCAATATCTCTTAATGACTCTTACCCAGTGATTGATCCAATATTTGGGGTAGATGGATTGAGAAATGTTTCATCATTGAGTGAAATGTATGATATTCCATTGGAAAAAAGGAGAGGTGGTATGGTTGTGGGTATTTCAGATAATTTGAACAATACAGTGACTTATTATAAGTTGAAACCAGAGGGAAATGGTCTTACGTGGAGTGTCGGCACTTCTTCTGACTGGGATGGTTTCTTATCATCAGGAACGGGTTCTGTGCCAATTAAATACAATATTGTAAATGAAACTGTTGAAGTTCCAGCAAACACTTTATATCTAGTTTATGGAGACTTAACAATTGGCACCGGAGGTAGTTTAATCAATGGTGGTAAAACAGTTATATTAAATGGTGGTTTATACACACAGAGTACAGGTCAATTTATAAACACTTCTGGTCTTTTCTCAACTGTAAGTTTAGCATATCAACAAAAAGTAGTAAAGACTTTCTCTTCAGTTCCCGGCGTTGGTATCACAATATCACATGGTTTAAATACAACTGATTTTACATATACAGTTCGTGATGGATATAACTTCATCTACGCTAATGTGGAACTTTCTTCGGTAAGTCCAACTAATGATATAATAGTAACTTGCGCAACACAAATAAGTCTTGCCACAATTACGATTGTTGGGTAAAAAAAAAGTTCAAATTTTTTTAATTTTTTGGGAACCTAGGTTATATAATATATAACACGAAAAAAAAATTATTATTTTATGTCAAAAGAACAAGAAAATAACATGAGTGAGGAAGAATATCTCAGACGCCACCTCGAAGGACTTGAACAAAATAAACCAACGATGGAAGCTCCAGTAGCACCAAAAACACCACTAAATAACATTGAACAATCAAGAACAAGTGATTTGCATTATTTTGCTTTTGATGTTAGGGAATTTCCTTGTGGATTACTTTACCCTCCTGGTTCAACAATCCAAGTTAGGGCAGCCCAAGTAAAAGAAATTCAGGCTTATTCAATGGTTGATGATAACAACTTCTATGATATCGTTGAGAAAATGAATGATATGTTATCATCTTGTGTTAGAATTAAACACTTGGATGGCACAATTGGTTCATATTTAGATTTGAGAGATCCTGATCGTTATTATCTAATTTTCCTAATCAGAGAATTGACTTTCCAAAAAGGTTCTGTACTTACTACAAAGGTTAATTGTTCCTGTGGAAACGAAGTAGCGATTGAGCTGAAAAGGGAAAATTTCAAATTCTTCCAACCAGCCGAAAGAGTGATGGAATTTTTTGATCCTGCTTCAGTTTCATTTAGATTCCAAATTAAAACTGGTCAAGTGTTCAACTTGGCACCACCTACTATTGGTGTTCAGAAGTCTTTCACTGATTACATTGTAAAGGAAAATGCTGAAAAAAGAAAACCAAATCTTTCTTTCTTGAAAATTATTCCTTTCATGTTACCTGACCGTAATTCAATTACTATTGAAGGTATAAAATCAAAGTTGGATGAATTCCAAAAAATGGAGGATATTCCATTTCAATTCCTAAATTCTGCAGTTGAGAAGCTTACATTCGGTATTGAGAAACTGCAAAGTCAATGTCAGTGTGGTCTAGAGATCCACACAGATATGATATTTCCCGACGGACCGTCAGCTGTTTTCGTTGTTCATGACGCATTTGAGCAGTTTATTAAAGAATAAACTACTATTACAAAAGAACTATCATCTTCAAGAGGCCGCTATGAATGAGTGGCCTTATTGGATGATGGAGGAAAACATCCGAATTGTCAATGAATTAACTGAAGAAGAGGAGAAACGTCAGAAAAAGGAAGAAGGAATGCAAAAAATGCCAAACTTCAATCCTGGATCTTATATGAACCAAATGTCAGGTATGGCAAACAAATTCAAATAAAAAAACCCACCAATGGTGGGTTTTTTTGTAGTGACATACTATTAATATCCAGAAATAAGTGGAGGAGTAATAGTGAAGTTTCCATCAATGTACTCATCAATCCAGTAATCTGCTACGAAATCAGCCTGAACATCACTTAAAATTTCATTTGAGTTCCAAGCTAATTCAACTGCTGAAACTTGTTTGATTTGAACAGAGTTGAAAGTAACTCTTCTTAGGACAACACCCTTCTTATCGTGTTGATTAACGATAACAGAACCGATGATATCACTCTTATATCCAACTGTACCATTCTGAGAATTCCATACAACATCGTACCAAGCCTTTAATGTGTTCCAAACGGTCATTTGACCTTGGTCGGTAACGTTCACGTTGAATTTGATATTGAAGTCTACGTGAGTTTTTGTAGGAGTCTTCATGAATGCTCTGGTTGAATACTTGAATTTCTGTTCAGCAGTCTCGATTGCTGGTGTTAAATCCAATCCAACAGAGTTTGCTTGTTGTAACATCAAAACAGGATCTCTGCCTTGTGCTTGTAGAATCGTTGGTAGAACGAAAGTAATCTCAAACAAGTTGAGGTATACTGGTTCTTCTGGTAAACTACCTGGTAAACCTGGCGAACCGGTCATCTGGAGTTGGGTAAAATGAGGTAATGGCATAACTCTTTATATTTTTTTTCTTTTAATTGTTTTTCAATTATAAATTATATATCAAAATAATTTTTCTTTCTATTACTTTGTAAAGTATATATTAGATAAAAAAAATGATTTTTTTCCAACTTTTTTTGTTATATTTAGAATATTAACTTCTTTATGATTTTTTGATATAACTCTTAATATGTCAAAAATTCTTATAATCGGTGATACACACCTAGGTTTAGGGTATCCAAATTCAGTTGATAAATGGTTTAAAGTCCATAGAGAGTATTTTGAGGGCTTTCTTATACCATTAATAGAAAAAAATCTCACATCTGAAGATATAATAGTCCACTGTGGAGATTTATTTGATAATCGGTCTGTAGTACCAATTAACATCTTAAACTATGCCCAAGACTTATTAGAGAGAATATCAAAGATTTGCCCAATCCACATTTTAATTGGAAATCATGATTTATACACAAAAGCCTCAAATGATGTTAATACAGTAAAATTGTATAAATACATACCAAATATCACCGTTTATGAGGAACCAACTAAAATACAATTTTTTGGGAAATCCATACTAATGTTGCCTTGGGTTGAAAAGAAGCAAGACCAAATAAATGTTCTTAAACAATTTTCTGGATGTGATTACCTTTTCTGTCATTCAGATTTGAATGGCGCTAGAATGCATCTTACATCTGTAGCTCACAAAAATCCTGATAAAATTGATGTTGAAGAATTTTCGGGATATAAAAATGTTTATTCGGGTCACATTCATATATTACAGGTTAATAAAAATTTCACCTTTGTAGGTAATAATTTTGAAATGGATAGAAATGACATAGGTAATCAAAAAGGAATATTTATATTAGATACGTTAACAGGAGAAGAAGATTTTATTCCAAACAACGTATCACCAAGGTATAAGAAAATTTACATAAGAACCCAAGAAGATATTGAATCCTTGGAATCTGTATCAACCAAAGATTATGTGGATTTATTCATTTCAAATTCTCTTCTAATAAATAACCGAAAATTAAGAAGAAAATTGGAAACAATGTTAGAGTCTGGTAATTTCGCCACTGTAGATTATATTGATGATTTGGTTTTGGAGAACAATAGTGAAGTAAAATCTGTATTGGACGAAATAACAGAAGATGAATTAAATAATGGTGTGATACCCTCAATACAACTTGAATATACTGATTTAATCAGACAATACATAAATAATCAAAAGTATGAAAGTGAGAAAGTGAAAAGTGGGGTCTTACAAGAATTTAATGAAATTGCTAGAATTTATGACGAAGGTTTTGCCGTAGACTAATTAATTCGCGTAGTTTGGTTTCCTACCACTTCCCTTTGAACCCTCTTTTTCCGCTCTTCTTTTTCTAGAAACTGATGCCTTTTTTTGTTTTTTAGACATTTTAGCGGCTACTCTTACTTTTCTACATTTAGGATACCCACCTTTACTTGTATCTGACCTGCCACAAGGCGGGTGTGATCCATCTTTATTAGTTTTCGAAATATCTACCCACTTCTCTTTGAACCATTTATCCAGTCCACCATGAGAACCCTTATATGATTTTTCTTCATTGATGAAGTCTTCAAATGGGAGTAAATGTTCCATTATTTCTTTTTCTTTTTTCTAATTTTTGATTTTCTCCAAGTTCCACCTTTGGATTTGTACCTTTTTGCAGCTGCTCCATTAGCATAAGCGGATGGATAAACATCATAAGTATTTTTTGCCCAAGCTTTGCAAGATGCCCATAAAGATGGATTGTTAGGTACATTTTTTTCAACAATTAGATATTCTTGAAAGTCTTCAAATAATAATAAGTGATTCATAAATTATATATTAATTTAATTTTTCAATTTTTAATATCAAATCTCCTTTACCTTTTATAAGTCTGTGATAAACACCTTTAGGTATAAATATTTTTTTATCTATATTTTGTGGCAATTCGTTATCTATTTGGAATGCCCAATTTGTCTCATGGGTTGGCTCAATATATCTGTCTTCTCTATCTCTGTGCCAAGTCAAATCACCTGACTCAACATTTTCATAAAATGTCCTTAAATAGACAGCCTTTGAAATTTCTTCTTCGTTGAAAGGTAATTCCATAGTCAAAATTACAATCTTTTAGCTCCTATATCAGCAGTTGCGGTGTTCCAATATAAGTAAGTATTACCACTGTTGAATCCGTTCGCTACTGTTATAGCGGCATCAGCTGTAGCTTTATCGGTGTATACTGGCATATTACTATTACTAATTATGAATTGGTTACTCTTTGTGTTTCTATATCCAGCAGTTGCTCCCAAAGCAATAACGTGATCTGCGGAATTTTCGTATCCAGCTTGATCACCAATAGCAACTAAGTAAGATCCGGTGAGTCCATAAAGACTTTCCCTACCTATACCAACATTGTACTGACCAATCTGAAACCCACCACTTTTACCTCCAGAATTCTGACCAATGTGTATACTATGAGTTCCTCTACTACGCTCACCAGCGTTCTCCCCAATCATAATCAGGTTATTCGCTAAGGAATTATTACCAGAACTTTTACCTATCGAGATAGTATTATTCCCATTATGGCCTGAAAGTGCATTACTACCTATAGCGATTCCATCCAAAGTCCTCATACTACCCCCACTATTAGCACCAATCACAATTGTGGTTGATGCAGTACCCCCCTGAAGACTATTTATACCTAAGGATACATTTGCGTCACCATTTGTATCTTCACCCGTTCTGCCCCCAATATAAATATTACTATTTCCTTCCGAATATTTTCCGGTCTGAAATCCTCCTATAAATATATTTGAACTACCAGTGGAATACTGACCAGATAACTCTCCGATTCCTATTGTCGACAATCCGTTGAACGACGATAAGGCCTCGGTACCAATTGCCAGGTTTTTGTTACCTTTATTTCTAAATCCAGATTGATATCCAATAAAGTCGTTATAGTCTCCTGTACTTTGAAATCCAGCTTTAAATCCTATGTAGTTACTGTAAGAACCGTTAGTAATAGCGCCTGCTTCAAAACCAATACTATTGATAAACTCCCCTGCTCCTCTGAAAGAAGCACTAGTACCTATTGCGTTAACGTGACTTCCAGTTCCTGCAAATAAAGATTCAACTCCGATTGCATTTATAAATTGGTTCAATGCACTGTTAAAAGGATTAGGGCTCGAGGTTTGATTTTTACCGACTTCACTTGCTGCCCTATAACCTATAGCATTTGAGTGACGCATATTTGTATCTTTACCAGCATCCCATCCGATATAATTAGAATAATATCCCTTGGTGTTATGGCCTGCAAAAAATCCTATCGAGTTCACTCTATCTCCACCATTAGATCCACCTGCCCATGCTCCGATATAATTACTATATTGAGCAACCGCAGCAGCAGTAGAACCAGCTTCTTGGCCAATAAAGTTGGAACCAAATCCTATAGCATTTCTTGCCGCACCATATCCAAAAGCATTACCATAACTTATATTCAAAGAGTTCAGAGCTGAATCAACTCCCATTATATTTGCAAATGAACCGAAATTCCCTTGACCTGCACTCGCTCCTATTATATTATTACTACTGCCAGTATTGCCTACACCTGCATTATTACCAATAATTACAACATCCGAACCAGAGTTTCTTGTTCCAGCTCTATAACCAATTTGTATACTGAATGTCGCTCTAATTTGTGAACCAGCTTCTTCCCCGATTGAAATATTATTTGAGCCTCTAACTCCACCAACGTTTTTACCAATACTTATATTTTCATGTCCAGTACCAGCATTTCCAGCATTTTCACCAATCAAAATAGCACTTTCTCCGGTTTGTTGGTATCCAGCAAATAAACCAATATAAACTGAATTTGTACCAAAACTTTGTTGTCCTGAGTTAGCACCAATTGCAATATTTTGGTCACCCTTTTGTAATTGTCCGGCGTTACTACCTATGAAAACATTTTTTACCCCCTTATTTTGATTACCTGACTGATTACCTATACCGATGGTTTCATCACTTCCACCTAAATTACTTCTTAAAGCATTTAAACCAATTGCAATTATGTTTGAAGCTGAATTTGACATAGCAGCTTGCACACCTATACCAATAACATAATTTTCTCCAAAGTTTTGATAACCAGCTCTATATCCGAGGAAATCACCATATGTCCCTTCATTGAATGCACCAGCTTCAAAACCAATCGCATTTACATATTGACCTTTATTTGTGAAAGAAGCACTAGAACCAAATGCGTTTGTGTAAGCTCCGGTATTTAATTCTCCAGATTTGAAACCTATAAAATTAGACCAAGTTCCGGTATTTGTACGACCACTTCTCTGACCAATAGATACAACATTTGATGATTTATTGAACTGACCTGCCTCTTGTCCGAGTGAAACTAAATCATCTCCTTTATTCTCTCTTGCTGATTGATATCCTATACCAACAACATAATCACCATCATTACCATTACCTGCATACCATCCAACAGAGTTTAAACTAAATCCTTGATTATTCGCACCAGCTCTTTCACCAACCATAACGGAATAAGTTCCTTCGTTTAGATAACCCGATTGAAACCCAAAACTTATCGTAGAATCACTTTTATTACCTAGACCTGATTGATATCCAAGCAAAATTGAATTATCTCCCTGATTTTGATTACCAGCATCATATCCCATGGCAATCAAGTATTCTGATGTATTCAGTTGTCCTGCCCTATATCCCAATCCAATTGACCAAGTACCTGAATTAGATGAAAGTGATGACTGACCTATACCTATACTATTTGCACCACTTGAACCTGATTGAGCTGAATCACCAATGCCTATAATTTGAACACCAGAGGATCCAAGACCAGCGGATTTACCGACCACCACACTATTTGATAAACTACTTCTCTTACCAGCATCTGAACCTATGGCAATTGAGTATGTTGATGATGTGGTTCTAAATGGAGCTATAGTCTCTCTACTCAATGAACCATCACCAATCGCGATTGAGTTATCTCCAGTATGTTCTCTACCGGATTCAATCCCTATATAGATACCTCTCTCACCAGAATTATAGTAACCCGCAGTTGAACCTATAGATATAACTTCACTACCAGTATTTCCATAAGCAGCTCTACTTCCTATTGATATAACCCGAATACCAATGTTGCTTTGTCCACTTTCATTACCTATAGCAATTGATTGTGTACCAGCTTGTAAATATCCAGCAAGGTAACCAATAGATATTGTTCTATCAGATTTATTGAATCCACCACTACTATCTCCAATTGCGACAAGGAAACTACCGTAGGAATTCTGAAGAGCTCCACCACTACCAATGCCAACAGAACGAGTGGCGAGACTATTAACGAAAGTATTATTACCCAATCCAATGTTGGACGCACCTTGATTGTTTTGACCACTGAAACGTCCAAGAAAAATGCCAAAAGTTCCATAATTTCCTTCTGCTGCTGATTCCCCTATCGCTATAACGTATTGACTTTTATTATTTTTACCAGCCATATCACCGATAAAATTACTACCAGCGCCAAGACTTTGTTTACCAGCTTCTCTTCCGATATTTACATTTACTCCAGCTATTGAATTTTGACCGCTCTCAAATCCCAAGGAAACGACGTATGATGCTGTTACAGAGTAGCCAGATCGAAACCCCAAACCAATATTGAAACTTCCCTCATTGTCAAATCCACTTTCATTTCCTACGAAGTTGTTGTATGATCCACTATTTCTGTATCCACTCGAACGCCCAATTGCTACTATATAATTTGAAGCGTTTGTGTTTTGGTAAGCCGCCTGATACCCAATTGCATCTACATAATCGCTGGCATTATCCCAAGCAGCTTCAAATCCAATAGCATTTATATAATTACCATCATTGGAAAGGGCAGCACTTTCACCTATGGCATTTACTCTTGTGCCAGTGTTATTTTCACCAGTATCGTAACCTATGAAATTATTTCTGACTCCACTTGAACCAAAACCAGCTAGATATCCAATCGCATTCATATAATCACCAGAAGAGTTTTGACCAGCTCTTCGACCTATACTTACCGAACCTTCACCACTATTATTATCACCTGATTGATATCCTAAACTCACAACATATGAACCTTTATTTGATAATCCAGATTGATATCCGATAAAAATACCATAAGTTCCTGAGTTTAATTTTGCTGCCTCTGTTCCGATTGCATCAACAAAATCAGATTTGTTTTCCCTCGCTGAATCTCGACCCATAGAATTTACATGGTTTCCTAAATTGGAAAACCCAGCATTATCTCCAATAGCATTTACATAATCACCGGTGTTTGACTTTGAAGCACTATTACCGATTGCGTTGACAGAGTGCCCACTATTTTGCCATCCCGCCCAAGCTCCCATAAAATTAGAAAAACTACCTCCATTTGCTTGACCAGTTAAATAACCTATGGAATTAACAAATGAGGACTTATTACCATCTCCAACTGCGTACCCTATCTGATTTACATAACTACCTTGATTGTTTGCACCAGATGACACACCGAATTGATTCACATAATCACCTGTATTTAGGCCACCAACATTATCTCCGATTTGAACAGCGTAATCTCCACTATTTTGTTGAGCAGCGGCATAACCTAATTGTATTGCTCTTGAACCAATATTTTGATAACCCGCCTGATAACCTAGTTGATTGGAATGATTTCCAGTATTTTGATATCCGGCAAATAAACCTATTTGTATTGATCCACTTGAAATATTTTCTTGACCAGCATATCCACCTATTTGGAGATTATTAGAACCAGTATTACCAGTTCCTGTCTCAATACCTATTTGCACTACATTACTTCCAGTATTTCTACTACCAGCAAGTTTACCTATTTGGATTGATTCAGTTCCCTTGTTGAAACTACCAGCTTCCCCACCTATGAAGATACCATCGTTTGCGATATTATACATACCTGCTGACGCGCCAATTGCCACTAAACGACTAGCAGTGCCCAAGAATAATGCATAAGCTCCAATAGCAACAATATCACTACCACTTGCTTCATAAAAGGCGTTGTAACCCATTACATCTTGTCGATCGCCACCAGACCCCAATCCTGCTTCATATCCGATCATATTTTTATGACTACCAGAGGATTGTTCGCCAGATTGATACCCAATAGCATTTGAGTAATTTGAAGTGGCATTATATAGTGACCTATTTCCAAAAGCATTCTGATGAATTCCGGTATTTAATGTACCAGCCTCTCTACCTATAGCGATAAGATAATCACCTGTATTACTATTTCCCGTAATGTCTCCTATGCCTATAACATAGTCGCCTTGATTATCTTCTAGTGAACTTATTCCCAATCCAACTACTTGATTGCCGGAGTTGTTTACGAGTACCGGACCACCTATAGCGACGACATTTGTGCCTGTATTTTCTCTAGCAGCAATAGTTCCGAACGCATAAACATATTGACCAGTGTTTTGTTTAGCCGCATCACGACCGATTGCAATTACATCTGAAGCACCACTATTTAAATACGCAGCATTTTCACCAATGCCAATTACATCGGAACCGGTATTTTCTCTTGCCGCTGTCCCTCCGATTGCTATGACATTATTTCCCGAATTATCATTTGCTGCGTCATATCCCAAAGCAATCACATGGACACCAGTGTTTGAAAAAGCTGAGTTTTCACCAATCGCTTCTACATAAGTTCCAGTATTACTAGCACCACTATTTTTTCCTATAAAATTAACGGAATCTCCGGTATTATTCCCACCAGCATTTGTTCCAATTTGATTCACATCATTTCCCTCATTACCACTTCCAGCCCCACTACCAATCTGATTTGCATTATTACCTTTGTTTGATTGACCAGTTCCAACGCCTATTTGATTCACATAATCACCTTCGTTTGATTGGCCCGCATTTGAGCCTATCTGATTAACTGCAAGACCGGAATTTCCCGAACCTGCAGCATTTCCAATTTGTGTGGCTTGTTCTCCTGTGTTATTTGCGCCCGATCCAAATCCAATTTGATTTGCAAATGATCCACTATTATTTCCACCAGCAAAAGCACCAATTTGGTTTGATCTCTCACCAGTATTATTTGTACCAACTTCTAAACCAATTTGTACCATAAGGTTAGTGGTATTTCCTGAACCAGCGCCTTCACCAATCTGCACCACATATGAACCAGTGTTACCAAGACCGGCATTTAGACCGATTTGATTCACACTCATGCCTGTATTATACTTACCAGCTGAATCTCCTATTTGATTCGCATAGGAACCTTTATTATTCTGACCAGCATATCTTCCGAATTGGTTTACAAAATCACCAGTATTGGTATCCCCAGCTCTTTGACCGATTGAGTTTACATAATTTCCACTATTGTCTAAAGCTGATTCAAGACCGATTGCATTAATAACATCCCCTACATTCCTAATTCCAGCAGCATAACCGATTGATACCACATCAGAACCAGTATTTCCTTTTGCAGCGAGTCTTCCGAAAGCTTGTACATTGGATCCAGTGTTTTCTCTAGCAGCTTCCGTTCCAATAGATGCAACATAATTTCCTTTATTTTCTCTACCAGCATCTAAACCAAAAACATATGTTTCCGAACCCTCGTTTTGATAAGCAGCTCTGTCCCCAATGGCAACAACATTATTTCCGGTGTTATTTCTTGCTGAATCATTTCCAATTGAATTTAATTGATTTCCACTATTTGCTAGTCCCGAGCTATTACCTATAGCATTTACCCCGTCACCTATATTCTTCGAACCAGCATTGTTACCAATATAAACACCGTCTGATCCAGTATTTCCAAATGCCGATAAGTAACCAACTGCAACAATAGTAGAACCAGTATTTTGGTATGCTGCCGCATTACCAATCCCCACTACTCGACTTCCTTTATTACTCTCTGCTGCGTAATTACCAAAAGCATCTACATTATCACCTGTGTTTTTCCTACCAGCAATCCAACCTACCGCATTTACATAATCGCCTGTGTTCTGATTGCCAGCATAGTAACCAATTGCATTCAAATCATTACCATCGTTACCCTGTGCCGCCAATTCACCAAAAGCATTTACATTTGAACCAGTATTACCATAAGCAGCCCTTTTTCCAAAAGCGTTTACATTATCACCTGAATTTGAAGCTCCTGCCCACTCACCAATAGCATTTACATTTATTCCAAGATTTTCATTCGCAGTGAGGTCACCGATAGCTACTACGTGGTCTTGTGAGTTACCAAAAGCAGATTTGCGACCAATTGCATATACCGAGGAACCATCATTATTTTTCACACTTTCCAATCCCAAGCCAACTACATTTATACCGTAGTTTTCTTGACCAGCCGATGCGCCAATTATGATGTGATTTGCTTCTGATGTTGGAAATGAGAGTGAGCTTGTATTACCAATTGTAATATTTACGTCGTTGATACTACGTAAGTCTGTAATTCTATTAATGGAGGGTTTATCTATTTTCATTATTTATGATATAGTTTTATAGACTATATATTAATAATGAAGGTTAGAAAATCTATATTGTGTTAGTAATTACCAATATCCAGGATAAGTTTTGCCACCCCAAAGATTAGCATATCTGTTAGCCCTACAAGCCCAGTAACCTGGTTTGGTCTTATCTTTTTTCAAATGGCACTGATGTCTGGCTGCAAAAGATTTTCTAGCTTTTGGATCAGATACTTTAGCACTCAATCCACCTTTAGCATCACCAAAATTTACCACTTTTACATTTCCAGTTTTAGGATTTTTCACATAAACTTTATATTTCTTCGGACCAGAACTTCTCATAGGTTTGCCGATAGGAACTTTTTTACCATGATATTCAGCCTCGTATAATTCTTCGGTTTCTTCAATCGGTAGGTCAAGTGGTACAATTTCACCTTCAAACTCTGCAAATTTGCCTAAATCCGTAGTTTCAAAAAGTATTTTGTCAATTCCAACTAATTCAATCTCTTTTGAGTCAAAAAGATTTCTAGCTTCCTTAATTAATTCAAAGAAAGAATTTGAACCAGGTCTAAAAACATTTTCTAATACTGGTAGATTATTATCTACATGATATTTAAGATTTTCACTAATTGGTTGGAATTTATTAAACAAATTTATGTACCTCATTTGAATATTTTTATTTTTGAAATATAACTTATATATCTTTTCTTTAAGATTAAAAAGAGAGGTTTTAATATATAATTCTAAATTGGAATAATTTGAATGCAATCATTAATTTTCTTTAATAAAGAGGGGGATAGTTTAAATTTTAGATGGAGCGAAACTGATAAAATTTGGGAAGGTGATTTAATCTTCCACGAAAATAGTGATGATACTCACAAAACAATAGGACTTTATGTTTTAGAGAAAATACCAGGTTTTGCTTATGCACCTGGTGTTACACTATCATTGGATAAATTTCAATTATTCAATGAATTTGGGATTAATTTCTATGGAGCTACTTCCTCTACTTTTTCTATAACAAATTATGAGGTGCCAAATTCAGATCCAAAATTATCATCAAGGTGGATTTATGGAGATAATTTTGATACAATATTTCCAATAGGGTCTCAGGTTAGATTCTCAACAGCATTCACCGATTTCTCACCTAATAAGACTTATAATGTACATAAAACAAAAAAGAATGCTATAATGTTATTGGCTGACACAAAAAACAATTTAGCGGGATTATTTGACATAACTTTTATTAATACTTTTTTCATATCTGGTGTAAATTCTATCGGCATTTATAATTACAGAAGTGGTAGTAAAGATAACCTTTCTTCTTGGTCGGAACCACAATTTTATAGAAAATATTATAACGACAGAAAATTAAATATAATAAATTCAGAGAAGAATAATAAGATTGTATCAGTTAATATTCCAAAGGACACTTTTGGTAATCCTGTTTCTCTACCGGACAGAGTTTATAAAAGGTATACACTGAACCCTATATCTATTCTTCCAAATACCACTTTTACATTAAGAGTAACTTTATTGACAGATTTACCAACTGTATATACTGGAGGATTACAATTTTTCCAAGCAACAAAAACAATTCAGTTGCAGGGTGGAATTCCAAGGATATTAAAACCTGGTATTAGGTTTAGTGTGGTTAATGCGTCACCAGGTTTAAACAGTAATTTTTTAACAATAGATAATATTCCAAACTGGAATTCAATAGGTGTATCATCTACTTACTCAACTTGGAACCAACCTGTGAAACCCAAAACAGACATACCAGTGGGTTTCTTAACCATTTATAATAATATTATATACGAATGTACCACACAATACACTTGGACGGCAACTGCTTCAATTTTTCCAGATAACACAGGATTTTGGAAAGAATCTACAACATTACCAATTGTTGAATCAATTGTTGATCAACCTTTTTTTACAGGTGAAGTACAACTGATTAACAATTATTTTGTTTATCCACAACCTTATACACAAAGTGTTGATTTTACATTCGGTTCTTCAATTGATAGATACGCACCTGAACTAAAAAGTTTGAATATTAATTATTATTACAATAATAATAAAATTTATTGTGACTTAATTTATCCAGAGGAATATGCTAAAGTTGAATATTATTTGGAAACACCAACTACTAGCACCCAACTAATAGCCCCATCTGCTGAAATAATTGATATTAGTGAATCAAACATTGAGATTGTAGAAAATCTAACGACTGAACTTAATAGAGATTTTTCAGAAAATAAACGATATGATATTGTTTTTACCGATATTGATGAATTTGGAATTGAAATAACTTTGAATGGTCAAATATATTATGAAGATGTTGAATTTATTTATGATGGAATAAATGTTAACATGGATTCTACAATAAATAGAACTCTAGAAAATTGGTTAACAAAATGGTATGTACCAATAGCAAATTTAGGTATAGTAACAACACTTGAATACACGGGTAAAGGTTATTCAATTTTCAGAAATACAATATCCTTTAAAACAGAGTATCCAAATGTACCTTTGGTTTTTAGTGTGAGAGTTGGCACAACTGCTAATTTTTCAATTTTACACACCAAAGTACTTCTTTATAATTTGAGTTCTAGTTTTTCTATATTACTAAATGATTTTGAATATAGACAAGATGTGACTTATAAATCGGGTAAGGTAGATTTTAATACTACATTAATAAATTTTGTCAGGAACTGGTCGGAAAAATTAGCAGGATATGATATTATCGTGACAAGTAATCTTTCTATGTTAATTTTTAGTGTAAAAGAACAAGACCAAAGGTTTGAAATTTCGGTAAAAACTGGTATAATTTCACTACCAGGACTACCATCATTTGAAATAAAGAAATGCATACCTGGCAATTTAGGATGTTTGATAACTTCAAACTCTGTGGTTTTATCAAATAATAATAAATTTAATTTTGAAATTGATGGGTTCGCTACTGGACAATTAGTGACTATAAATAATTCAACTAGACCTTATAATAATAATGAGTATAATATTGAATTTTTGGGTTCACAATCTATGAATTTGAGTTATCAAGGTCCATTTTGGCCAACAACTACTCCATATTGTGATGTAGCTCCATTTTCAACATTAGGTTTTGGTGCTGGTTTTAATGTTTTGAGTTGTACTCCAAGTGTTCCAAAACCCGCAAGTCCAGGAGATTTCGCAAAGTCTTCTTTTGCTAGTTCATTCAGGATACAATTCGGAGCCTCAAATAGTTATACAATGAGTTATGTCGGTAGACCAAATCACCCGAGTGCCGCGTCATATGATTTTGACCACTTTGTTGATATAACGTATTTAAATTCTGCAAATAGAATTTATGTTTTATCAGGAACATCAGTAAGTTTACCAAGTGATAGTAGATTGATCGCTTATGATTCAAGAACTAATGATTTTATAGATCAAGTTATATTACCATTTTCTGGTCAACCAAAATTTATGGTATTTAATCCCGTAAATAACTTTCTTTATTGTATAAGTTCATCCCAAAGTGCATTACCAGCTGCTACAGTACACAGAGCTTATGTTGTTGACCCATACATACCGAAATTAGAATATACATTCACTTTCTCCGCTTCCCCACATGCTTGCGAAGTTAATACGGATAACGGTGATTTTTATGTGACATATGGTGCGGGAGCCACTAATAGAAAATTTAGTGTTTGGTCAAAAAGTAATTTTACAAGCGTTCCGACTTTTGAATCAAGTGTTCCAAGTCTAAATTGGTATAACATGGTTTTTAATCCTGTTGAGAAGGATATGTATATCAGAGCGATTGACACACAGACTGTACCATCGAATAGACCTTGGATACTCCGATATGATGGTGACACAAGATTAATTGTATCAAGCTATAGCTTAATGACAACTTCACCGGCCTCTCTTAAAGAAGAATTGTATTATGGCCCTTGGAATAGCTCAATATATGCTTTTGGACAAAGAACCTCACCAAATTCATTTGCAGGTATGTTAAGTGTAAATGGTGACGCCTTGATAAATTTTGCGACCTATTCTAGTCCGTTGACACCAATTTTTACCGGAGCAAATAGATACATCGCTTATGACATTGCCCAACAACAAATTCAAGTTTCTTCCACTGGTCAGTTTGATGTATTTGACCTTGATGGTAACCCAGTTTCCAACATAATAACTCCGGTAGCATGGGGGCCAATCGTACATAACCTGTTTGATGGAGATACTTATATCGCGAATGCTTCGCAGAGAACCATATCTGTTATGGATAAATTCAGTAGATCCATAAAGTCCCAACAAAGTATTGATGGAACCGCTTCAAAAATCATTTATAATCCAGATAGAAAAAGTATTTATGGTATCGTTTATTCACCAAGTCAACTAACTGCTGATAAGGTATCTTTATTATTTGAAATGGATGTTTCAGTATCAACCAGTATCGCTATAGATGGCACAAGTATTTCAGAAACTACCGCGGATAACTTATATGGAAATCTTGATCCAAATTATTCGCTGCCAAAAAATTTATGGTTAAAAGCTAGAGAATATGTTAGAAAACCAAGAGAAAACTTCAATGATGAACCATTAGTGGACTTTATATTTCAGTGGGAAAACGATGATGTAAAGGATATATTTTTATATGACTATAGTGGTGATCAATTGAGTCCGACAGCATCCGTACCATATACTGGACCAAAACCGTTTCCAATTGTTTCTCTAAATACAACACCAAATACAAAACCAGATAGAGCTGGTCTATCGGAATATCAACAAACTGTTTTTGAATCATTAAGATTTACACTTGATCATGTTGATTCAGAAACCAACATAGCTAACAAACCAACACCTTTACAAGTATACATTGGGTGTAATTCAAAAAATGAGGGTGTTATGGCATCCACTCTTTACATTAATAAAAGAGAGCCAATTGATTTTACGATAGTTTCAGCATCTCAAAATTCAAGTGTAATTCAATTTACAGTTCAAACCGATAGACTTGGTAATTCAAAAGGATACATATTACTAAATAGTATATCATTTCATAATTTTAGACAAGATTCAAAGGGTATCACAAGGGGATTGAAACAAGGACAATTCTTGAAATTGACAATAACAGATGCTACAAATCAGAAAAATAAGTACATATCATACAATAGTGGAATAACTGTTGAGATTGAAGAAGTATTTTCAAAATATTTGATAGTGAATTTTATTGATAGAGTTTTTATTGATGAGTTTACTCAAATTGATGATTATCCATTTGACGGCGATACTACTTATTTACAGACAAGATTTCAGGTAGTTGATAGGCCAATTGCAAAAATAAATGTAAAAGTCCAAACTGAAATTGAAGATATACGTTATAAAATTGAATTAGCTAACAACGGTCAATTAGTAAATCCAGATGATATATTCATCTATAAAGAATATGATATAAATGAACAAGGTGTTGATTGGACTTACTTAAACAAGAAAAGGAAAGAGTTATTAATGACTCGTAATGAAATATTCCCGTATATTGGATCTTATAAGTCAATTATAAATTCAATAAATCACTTTGGCTACAACGATTTGGAACTTTATGAATATTATAGAAATGTAGAAAAAAGTGATATAAGATTTGAATCTTTATTCAAAGTAGAAATACCGGATATTTTTGATAACACAATTAAAGGTTGGAGTGATAAAGATTTTCTGAAATATACTCTACCAAATCCTAGATACGAAGAAACTAACTTATTCAATTTAACATTCAAAATAACTGATAAGGAAGGAACTAATGTACTTTTGTATTCTTTGAGTGAGGTTTTGATGAAATTACAGGGATTGAAATTATGGTTAGAAAATAAAATTATACCAATAACTCATAGAATACTTGATATTACAGGTAGGGCTGATTTTGTTGGGGTGACTACAATACAACACAAAAATTATGATGCTAAAATACTGAATATAAAACAAGATTTTACTCCAGTTGATTTCACGCTCAGTGAAGCTTATTTAGCACCAGTGAATAGTGGATCAACTGTTTACACTTGCAGAATTGACTTCTATGTTGGTGCGGTGCCAACACACTCAGTTATGCCAGATTATTTTAAAATTAAAATAAAAACTTATAAGACTTATAAAGAATGGAATCCTTTCACAACATATACTTTAAGTGATATAGTTTCTTATTATGGTAAATTTTATACTTCTGTAATAACTAATAACAAATTAAAAAATCCAAGAAAATATGAAAATCTAACAACTTGGACGGCATCAATTAATTTCACACTCGGCCAATTCATAAATTATGATAGAGAAATTTATCAATATATCAACGCAACAAATTCTTATATAACTTTTGGTTCTCAATCAAATGTGAATCCATTTTTAGATATAAATAGACAACCAGCAACAGCTAGTTGGCTTTATATGACAGAGTGGAAACTTGTAGATATGATGCCGGTTCAGACATTGAGTGAGTTTAGAATCGTATCAAGTTACAGTTTAGTAGAAGATCTGCCTGTACTTCTTTATGACGAAAAGCCAAAACCACAATTTATATCAAATCCTTACAATTTTACAATTGATACAAATATTGATCCATTCGTAGTAATTGAATTGACAAGTGATAATGGATATGGTCAGACATTCACAGTAAAGAAAAATTATGAAATCAGAAGTACAAAGGATTTAGCTGATCCGTTAAGATATCCAGAACCACTATTGCCTTTCTCACCAATTATACAATTAACAAGAAAGATTGAATAAAAAAAACCCCTCAAAAGAGGGGTTTTAAATTAATAGGCCATTTGGTTTTGTTCAAAATTAGAGACCCATTCTTGGATATCTTTTGAAAGATTTTTAGCATGACCGTCGTAAAAATTAATGACCTTCATGATCTCTTTGATTTTACGCAATACTTGGCCAAATAGATAAGATTCCTCTGTTAGACCCTTAACCTTTACTGTGGAAATTAGATGGTCAATATAATTGAAACTTACTGGGTCAGTCTGATAACTACTTATTTCAACTTCAGATTCAATTACTTGCTTAACCCAACTTCCAAGAGTATTTGTCAAATCAATTCCAAAGAAAATAGTATTTACATCGTATTCAATTTCTTCTTTAAGGATTTTTGTAAAATAATCAAATTGTTCAGGATTCAAATATAGGGTTAATTTAGTATCTCTAAAAACTCTAACATAATTTTCCCAAAGCTTTTTTGCCTCAATGTAGAGATAGTCTTTTTCTTCTTCTGATTTGCCAACGCCCATGTTATAAGTCATAAAAGTTAGAACATCTTTAACAGCTTTGTCCAACTCATTTTCCATTTCTGGTGAAAGAATTCTGAATTCTTCATTATTGAAGTTGGTAAACATTTTTGGTTTAACCACGTTAGTTTGTATTTCTGGTTTTTGATACATATAATTTTATTTTATTTTTTTTAATTTAAAAAATCAATTTCTTGATCATTTTTTTGTTCTTGATAAAGTTCCTCAACTTTATTAGCCCTTGCAATTTTATCAATTCCATATTTGTTAATAAGACTTGAAAAGGTTGACAGATCTGGCTTCACCATTTTGATTTTACCGGTATCCATATTTACCGAAATTTTATCAATTTCTTGTTCAATTAGAATTTGGGTTGATTCTTCATCATAAACTTGAATCAAATCTTCATTAATGATCACAAGAAGTTCTTTCTCTAAAATGAAAGAAAATTGATCAGGTAATTTTGTTATCTTTATTAGATTCTTTTGTGACTCGCATCCAACAAATTGAAATCCAACATTAAATGGAAAAGATTTCCTCTGAAATACTCTTCTGAATAAAGTGATTGTATCATCACCCAAGTTATAAAATTTAGCCATATTTATTTATTTTAAGATTATATTTGACAAAGTTTAGTAGTTTAATTTATGAGATTGTAAATTCCATAAATAATCATGATCATACCAAGAAACGTAGATATAATAATGAGATTTTTTGCCACCTTTTTAGTATTGAAAAGTGAAAAACCAAATACAACCAGGTAACTAAATTTATCCACCTTTTTGACTTCATAGATGTCAAACAACTCCCTTAAACCTATTGAATTAAGATAATCTTGAAATTGAGTTGAGAATGTTCTCAAATAATTTTGAGAAATTGCATCAATATCGGTTGTTCTGATATTATACGGTTCCTCAAACATTTCCTTTGGGATATTTAATACCGTGTAAATTCTACAAATATAATCCACACGAGCTCCAAAACCTCCCAATAAATTGGTTTTATTCTTTTGTAACTTATTGTAAAATGTAAAGAATAAATAAATCTTTTTGAAAAAATTAACTTTCATAATTTTTTATATAAAAAGAAACTGAATTAGTTTTTAATTACCCCCTAATTTGAATACTTGTCCCTGACTTTGCTTATAAGATAAATATCCAGATAAAGTAATGTCCTTCTGCGACTCTCCAATAACACCTTGAATAGATGCTAAAGAAGTCGCCATAAGTTTCAAATATCCACTCATTTCGCTCATCAAATCTTCTGGTTTCTTTTCTTTTTTAACAGCAGTAGGTTTGACTGCAGTTGATTGTGGGCCTAATTTTTTAGCACCTTCCTCAACTTCAGCGGTTGGATAACCAGGAGCCTCTTTTAAAGATTGTTTAGCAGTTTTATCAAAGAACTCAACAAACATTTTAGCCTTACTCTCTAATGACATCATCATCTTATCAAATTGAGAGGAATCCATTAGTGAAAGTAATACAACGGAACCAGCCATGTTTTTCAAGGTGTCCATTTTTTCTTTGTCAATCTTATTAACTTCACTATTTAGTTTGTTAAGAGCCCGACTAAGTTTATCATATGCCTCTGCTAATTTTGTCATACCATCCACATATCTCAACAATTCACTACTTGTGCTACCACTACCATTGAGATTTTTGGTAATTTCAATATAACTTTGTATACTTGCACTTAAATTTGTGAAATAGTCAGTAGGTATTCTAACAGTGAATTTACCCTTGGATAAAATATTACTTGCGTCCACAACAGCATTAGCTAGTGCTTGTACACCCTTTTTCAACTTATCCGCACCACTATCCCCCAATCCAAATATAGAATCATTCTCCTCCATAAACTGTAGGCCAGGTATTATAGCAGAAATTATTTGACTAAAACCTTGTGACCAAGCCAAACTAGGCATTCTCCTAGGATCAAAATTTGTCTTTGTTTTATTAAAGAAATTAGCAACATCTATGATACATTGACTTAATTCCATTAATTGCTTGGACATTGTCTTGTCAAGTGATTTCAATACATCTTCTTTCTTCAAAAAGGAAATACCCAAAGCAAATTGTTTGAATGTCTCTTGTATTGACTGTGCCCATCCCTTTGGAATCATAGTATTGAAGAAACCTCTTTTCAAATTAAGTGAGGTATCAGTAACTAATCTTGACATAATCCTAACAGATGCAACGGATTTAGGTTGTAATTTTTCTGATATTGATGATAATTTTATGAAATCATTGAATATAGATTCTAGATTCATACTGAAAGTCTTCGGTATTGAATAATCGTATTTTCCTCTTGGTAATATAAGAGAGGTCCAAACAATATTATTGACCATATTTCTTATACCTTGGTAAGCAGCTGGTTCAACTCTACCCATACTTGAGAATAATTCAGCAAAGGTTTGCATTGTTGAAACAGTTGAATCGGTCCAAATTTCTGGTACTATGAAATCATATTTACCCTTTGGTAATAAATTTGAAATCCACACCAAATTACTACCGACAGCTCTAAATTTAACATAGTCCATTGGTATTAAATCCCTAACTGATTTAAGAATCTCAATGAAATTATCAAAGGTTGTTTTGGTACTATCCAACCAATCTTCATTTACTTGATAATCATATTTACCTCTTGAAAGTATTTTTGAAACCCAAACAACATTATTTGTGATATTTCTTATACCAGTGAAGTCTGTCATTTTCCCCAAATCCTTCATTATAGAAATAAATTGATTGAAAGTAGATGTTACTGAACTTGTCCACTCATCTGGTATCAAATTCTCTGGATAAATACCCTTAACTAATAATTGCGATACAATTTTAACTGCGGATGCTATATTTCCAAGTGGTCCCCAACTATCTGCTTCCGTAAATTTCTCACCATTTACCCTCTTCAAGATATCAACCATCATACCGAATGAATCTTTCAAACCAGTAACCCAAGGTAATGGTATAATAGTTTTGAAGTTTCCTTTTGATATTGTTAATGAAACATTCACTAAAGAATCTCCGATTGCGGTCATAGCCTCTAAAACAACCTCTGCTCCAGTTTGTCCCCAAGGCAATGAAGAACCAGCACTTTGAACTAATTTCAAAGCTGGTATAAATGCCTTGAATGCTTCACCCACATTTTTACCCCATTCTGGTTTTGGCACTTTATTCAAATCATATGTAACTCCCTCTGCTCCAATTGCTCTAGCTGCGGCTACAAGTCCTCTACCAACAGATTCTATGGCCTTACCATAAAATTCATAATCCTGACCACCACTGAACCAACTTGAGTCTTTGTTCAAGCTTGAAAATATTCCAGTGAATCCTTGTAAAGCTATTGAAACACCCTCTGCCCACTGTTTTGAAGGTCCATTTTTATAAGCCACTTGTGCCTCTGGTGAAGCTAAAATTTTAGCCGCTTCCACCATACCCAACGCAACTGTACGTATTGCAGTTTTGTACTCTTCTATACTAGGCCCCGCAGATATCCACTCTTTATTTTTAGCTAACATTGTGTATATCGGTGAGAAAGCCCCCAAAGCTTTGGAAACACCTTCAGACCAAGCAAGAGTAGGTCCACCAATAAATTTACCACCAGCTAAGGCTTCACCTGCTTTAACTAAACCACCAGAAACTACTTCTATCGCACTTGCAAACTCATTTGGTCCAAGACCACCACCGCCAAACATTTTGGCTAAACCATTAACGGCCATCATACGATAGACTGCACTGAATGCTCCTAGTGCCTTACCAACACCCTCGGACCAAGCAACTGTTGGACCACCGGTAAACTTACCATTTTCCAACGCTCTTCCAGCAACCATAAGGGCCATTGATACCGATTCAACAGCTTTAGAAAAATCGGTAGGTCCAATACCACCACCACCAAACATCTCTGCGATTCTGTTTAGTAATAACATTTTATAAACGGTACTAAAACCACCTATACCAGCAGCAACACCTTTGGACCATTCCTCTGTTGGACCACCAGTGAATTTAGCCGGTCCTAGTATTATTCCAGCGACTGCTAAAGCAGTTGAGACAGTTTTGACAGCTTCAGAGAATTGATCTGGACCAATTCCACCACCACCAAACATCTCTGCGATTCGGTTAAGTAATAACATTTTATATACAGTACTGAATCCTCCTATACCAGCAGCAACACCTTTAGACCATTCCTCTGTTGGACCACCAGTGAATTTAGCTGTACTCAATATAGAACCCGCGATAGTTAAAGCTATTGAAACTGATTTCACGGCTTCCGCAAACTGTTCCGGTCCAATACCACCACCACCAAACATTTTAGCTATTTGGTTAGCTAGTAACATTCCATATACTTTACCAAATCCACCTATACCTAGTGATACTCCCTTTGCCCAAGCTTCGGTTGGACCACCTGTAAATTTACCACCACTTAATAGTTCACCAGCTAAATTCAAAGATTTAGAAACAGATTCAACCGCTTTAGCAAATTCAATAGGTCCTAGTCCACCACCTCCGAACATAGATGCTACCTTATTCATCACCATCATATCATAGACTTTGCTGAATCCACCGATAGCTTGGGAAACACCCATGGCCCAAGCTAATGTTGGACCACCAGAAAACTTACCTTTTGAAAGTATATTACCACTTTTCTTAAGTGCCTCGGACATAGTTTCTATAGCCGTCGCGAAATCTTTTGGTCCAAACCCACCTCCAAACATTTTAGGGATACCACTACTAATCAACATAGCATAGACGCTACTGAATGCTCCGATACCTTCTCTCACACCAAGTGCCCAACTAACAGATGGGCCACCAGTAAATTTACCTTTACTTAAAATATCACCAGCCTTAGTGAGTCCCTTACTTATTGATTCAATAGCTTTACCAAAATCTTGTGGACTAATACCACCACCTCCAAACATTTTCATTATGGAGCTAGAAATTAACATATTATAAACTTTGCTGAATGCCCCAATACTAGCGGACACACCTTCTGCCCAATTTTTTGATGGACCACCTGTGAAATTACCTTTAGCCAAATTTAATGATGCGACCATCAATCCTTTGGAAATTGCCTCAACTGCTTTTGAGAAATCTTTAGGTCCAATTCCACCACCTCCGAACATCTTCATTATGGCATTTGACATCAACATGCTATATACTTGACTGAACCCGCCAATGCCAGCTGCTACCCCCTCTGACCATTTTTTAGTAGGTCCACCCGTAAAGGTACCTTTTGCTAGAATTTCCGAAGAAATTAGAAGTCCTTGTGATATGGCTTGAATTGCTTTTCCAAAATCTTTAGGTCCAATACCACCACCTCCAAACATCTTCATTATGGCATTTGCCATAAGCATATTATAAACTTGACTAAACCCACCAATACCAGCGGCCACTCCTTCTGACCATTCTTTCGTAGGTCCACCGGTGAAGGTGCCCTTTGACAAGGACTCACCAGCAACGAGCAATCCAGCAGATATAGCTTGAATAGCACTTGCAAAATCTTTTGGCCCAATACCACCACCTCCAAACATCTTCATTATGGAGTTAGCGAGTAACATTTTGTAAACAGAAGCAAATGCCCCAATTCCCAGTCCTACTCCTTCCGACCAAGCTTTTGTAGGACCCCCTATAAATTTACCTTTGGATAATCTTTCTGCAGCTATATTAATACTATCACAGATTGCAACTATTGCTTGTCCAAATTCTTGAGGACTTGGACCACCAGTGAAAAGTTTCATTATTCCACCTTTAGCTAACATAGAGTATATTGGGGAAAATGCACCAAGGGCAATAGCCACACCTTCGGCCCATTCTTTCTTTGGACCACCAGTGAAATTACCTTTTGATAGAATTTCTGCCGCATCTACTATATTTTGTGCAATACCCAATACAGCGTCCTTACCAGCAGCCAATGCCAAAGCTCCTATTCCTATTGTACCAACTATGAAAGTACCAAGTCCAACTGTGGCAACTCCAAATGCTAATAGACTCGCGCCAACTCCTTTCACCCAAGGTAAAGTTGGGTATTTACCATACGAACCAATTGAAAGTATTTTATCAACTGCTATGATAGTTCCGGCTATAGCTATTATAGCAACAAGTCCAGCGGCAATTGCTAATGCCCCAACTCCTGATGTCGCAATCGCTCCCAATATTACAGAGGCTATTCCAAACGGAATCATAGAAGCGGCAACTCCTATTGCCCAATCAATTGTAGGATACTTCGTATAATTACCTTTTGATAAAATAAGTGAAGATACATATATAGCACCTGCTATTGCTACTATCGCTATAGCTCCGGTTATAACTTTTGCTGGATTTAATCCAACTTTGTCAAGTAGGAACATCACAATACCGAATCCAGCAACTCCTAAGAGTGAACCAATTAACCAACCAATTGAAGGATACTTCGTGTATTCTCCCTTTGCGAGAATTAAAGAGGTTGTCATTATAGTGGTTGCGATTATAACCATAGCGAGAGCTCCTTTCAGGAAAGTCTTTATTGAAATACTATTAATTAATTTCGCAGTAAAACCAAGTATTAGTGTGACGAGCGCCATTGTAATCGCGATCATTACAACATTAAATAATGTTGCTAATGGAATAGGTGTTACTTTTGCAAATATTTCCGAAGACAACCAAATAGCTACCGCCATTGCGACCATTATAACTGGTAATAAAACTATCCTACCAATACTAATATTTTGAATTGCCTTTGAAATGTAAGGTAATGCAAATGAAATTGGTATGAATATTATGGATATTGCTAATGCGGTTAAGAATTGTGTCAATCCGATAGGTTTAATAGCGGCAAATGCGTAAGAAGAAGCCATTATCGCAAATGAAATCGCAACAAGTAATATTGGCAATGCGACCGCAATTACAGCTGCCGTTGCTGGATTCACACCCTTCAAGGCAGAAATCATTTTATTCAACCCATAAGCGAGTACAGAGAATACACCAGCAATCAATATTGCGGTAAATAATTGTAAGATACCAACTGGTTTTACCGCACCCAACACATAGCTAGACATAGCAATCGCAAGTGATAATGTCACCATTATTAGTGGTAAGAATGGTAAGAATAACAAAGATTTTATACCCACTGAAGAAATACCCTCCATTAGATTTTTTAATCCATAGGAAAGTACAGTAAATACAGCGGCTATGCCTATAGCTGTAAATAATTGAACTATACCAACCGGAGCAACTGCACTTAAGAAATAAGATGATAACATTATAGAAAAGGACAATGCTGCTAATACTAACGGCATAATAGCCAGAGCTACTAAAGAACCTGCTCCTATTTTAGAAACTCCTTCAACTAATTTTTCAATACCAAGTGATAATACATAGAACACTCCAGCAATTGCTATCGCCGAGAATAATTGTACCATACCGACCGGTTGAACCATTGAAAGTATAAATGAAGATAATAAAATTGCCAATGATAATGCTGGCATTATTATTGGAAGCAAGAATACATTCCTCATAGCTTTCGGACCTAATCCTTGAACTGAATTAATGAGTTGTTGCAATCCAAATCCTATCACGGTAAACATCAAAGCAATTGACAATGTGGTAAGAATTTGAGCACCGCCCACCGGAGCCACCGCCGACAATATAAATGAAGATAACAATACTGCAGTTGCAATTGCGACCATGACACCCGTTAATTCAAGTGCTCGTTTTAAAGTAAGACTTTTATATTCAGATACTTTCGCAAATGCTAAAGCTAATATTGGTATAGCAACTGATAAAGCTAATACAGTTCCTATATTCACACCTCCAATTACTTTAAATGCCAATCCAAGAGCTACAATAGCTACTGCCATCAATAGTATTAAACCAATACCTTCTTTAATTCCTTTATTTTTCTTTGGATCCATTGGTGATTCGGCTTGTCCTTTAACAGTTTGTTTAGGAGGTGCCGTCACTTTATTTTTAGGCTGTTCATACTCAGTTGGTATGATAACCTTTTTTGGAGTTGGTGGTGTAAATGGTTTTACTTTTTCATATTTTAATGCAATTTCTTGAGCCGATATCTTTGGTAGCTGTGGCAATTTTGGAATTTTACCCCATTTTACTGGTAATTCAATTGGTTTCATTTTTGCCATTTTCGGTAAATCTGGCATCTTACCATATTTAACAGGCAGTTCTATTGAATCAACCTTACCAACCTTAGGCAATTCAGGCAATTTCCCATAAGATAATGGAATTTCTTGAGAATCAATTTTACCCAATTCTGGCAACGTCGGAACATCACCATACTTTAACGGTATAATTTGATCACCAATCTTTGCCATCTCTGGTAAGGTTGGTAACTCACCATACTTTAATGGTATGATCTGCTCTTCAACCTTTGCCATTTCAGGCAAAGTCGGAACCTCACCATACTTTAACGGTATAATTTGTTCACTAATCTTGGCCATTTCTGGTAAGGTTGGTAACTCACCATATTTAAGTGGTATAATTTGTTGACTAATCTTGACCATTTCTGGTAAGGTAGGAACATCGCCATACTTTAATGGTATGATCTGCTCTTCAACCTTTGCCATCTCTGGTAAGGTAGGAGCCTCACCATACTTTAATGGTATAACTTGCTCACCAATCTTGGCCATCTCTGGTAAGGTAGGAGCCTCACCACATTTAAGAGGTATGATCTGCTCTTCAACCTTTGCCATCTCTGGTAAGGTTGGTAACTCACCATACTTTAACGGTATAATTTGTTCACTAATCTTGGCCATTTCTGGTAAGGTAGGAACATCTCCATACTTTAATGGTATGATCTGATCTCCAATCTTGGCCATCTCTGGTAAGGTAGGAACATCTCCATATTTGAGTGGTATAATTTGTTCACTAATCTTGGCCATCTCTGGTAAGGTAGGAGCCTCACCATACTTTAATGGTATAACTTGCTCACCAATCTTGGCCATCTCTGGTAAGGTAGGAACATCTCCATACTTTAATGGTATGATCTGATCTCCAATCTTGGCCATCTCTGGTAAGGTAGGAACCTCACCATATTTAAGAGGTATAATTTGTTCCTCAATTTCGCCCATTTTAGGCAAGGTAGGAACCTCACCATATTTAAGAGGTATAATTTGTTCCTCAATTTCGCCCATTTTAGGCAAGGTAGGAACATCTCCATACTTTAATGGTATGATCTGATCTCCAATCTTGGCCATCTCTGGTAAGGTAGGAACCTCACCATACTTTAACGGTATGATTTGCTCTTCAACCTTTGCCATCTCTGGTAAGGTAGGAACTTCGCCATATTTGAGTGGTATAATTTGTTCACTAATCTTGGCCATCTCTGGTAAGGTAGGAACCTCACCATACTTTAACGGTATAATTTGCTCAATAATCTTTGCCATTTCAGGCAATGTCGGAACTTCGCCATATTTAAGAGGTATGATCTGATCTTCAACTTTTGCTAAATCTCGCAATGTAGGAACCTCACCATATTTAAGTGGTATAATTTGTTCCTCAATTTCACCCATTTTAGGCAAGGTAGGAACTTCACCATATTTAAGTGGTATAATTTGCTCACCAATACTAGGTAAAGATGGGAGTTCCCCATACTTTAATTGTATAACTTGTTCCGCAATACTAGGTAAAGTGGGAAGTTCTCCATATACTAATGGTATGATTTGTTCTTCAACCTTTGCCATCTCTGGTAAAGTAGGAATATCACCATATTTAAGTGGTATGATTTGTTCCTCAATTTTGGCCATTTTTGGCAAAGTTGGAACGGATCCATATTTCAAAGGAATTATCGCTTCCTTTATTTTTTCTAAATTTATAAAAATAGGGACTTTACCATATTTTAAAGGAATTAAAGTTTCTTTAATCTTTGATAAATTTACAAATATAGGGGCCTTTCCATATTTTAGGGGAATGATTTGTTCTTTGATTTTACCTAATTCCGGAAGAGTTGGCAACTCACCATACTTTATGGGAATAATCTGTTCTTCAATTTTCCCCAATTCTGGTAAAGTTGGAACTTCACCATATTTAAGAGGTATTTCTTGTTCAGGTAGAGGTGCTAATTCTGGACCCTGATTAACTTTCGTTATCTTTGCTTTAGCACCGGTCGTTGATTTGGATAATCCAGCTATTTTTTTGGATTGTTCTTCTAGGATTTTTAAGGTAGTATTTTGTCCGTCTGTAATCTTTTTAGATACATCGGCCAAACTCTCAATACCTTTACTGAGAGTTTTGAATTTCTTGTCCAAATCAATTGATTTTAAAGCTTGAGAAACAGCGGATTTCATTTCCTTGCCGTTATCTTCAAGAGCCTGGGATAGAATCTCTAACCCTATTGATAAATTATTGAGAGCATCTAATAGTTTCTTATCCATTTGAACTTTTCAAACCTTAGAGTATATATAAATTCGTGATAATCCTTTAATATATACCAGTAGGGTTAAACACTTCATAAAAATATTATGACGGGGGTGAGGGAAAATATAAAAGAATTTGAATTGAATTCCGTGTTGGAAAAAATCAAAATGAATAAAATTCTCACAGAAAATGAGATTAAATTTCTTTGCGAATTTGATACGATTCCAGAAATTGATCATGCTAATTTTTCACACTTATCAAAAAACCAGGTATTTGATAAAATAACTTACTATCTTTCAAAGAAAAAGAAAGTAATTTGTGATCTAAAGGATAAAGATGGTATCATAAATGAACAAATTATTTCAATTGTTAATGATTTTGAAAATGAATATTGTGTTTTATATCTGAAACATGACCAGATTTGTAAAATTTTTGATAAATTTTTATATAAAATAACATATAACTTTCAAAAAGATAATTATTCTTTAGAGACCCAAGGTGAATTTTACGAAAAAATAAATATTGAAAAATGAAGCTAAAATCGTTCAAAGAATCTATTAGTGGGTGGGAATTAGTTGGTCGTGATATGGGGCCAAACTATCCACAACAGAAAAATCAAATTACATTGAGTACAGATGATACATCGGTTATACTTGGGATGGATGGAAATATTTATAACGAAGATCAGTTTCTTGATCTTTATAATCTTTATTTGAAATCGGGTGGTAAAGAACCCTTATCAGATTTCAATAAAACTAACCTTGATAAACTTTTAAATATGTTTCTATAAAAAAAACCCTCAATTTCTTGAGGGTTTTTCTTTTTATTTTTTTTGATGTGATTAAGCAAATCCACCAGCTTCAATAGCTCCAGTTCTCAATATCGTAATGTTATTTACGATAACTCCCATACCTTTGATTGGTTCAACATATGTGTCAATTACACCAATTTGTCTGTCAATAAGATCTGGTGTGTTATTTTCCTCATCACACTTGTTGAAGTAGTTATAGAGACCATTCTTGTTCAAATATTTTTCACAGATACCATCTGCTTTTAATTTGATTTCAGCTCTAACTTCTGGAGTGTTGAATTTCCATTGATAGAATAATAACATTGTAGCTAATTCTCTCTCAAGTTCAATGAGCACTTCCCTAACGTGGATGTAAGAAAGAGCTGATTTGTAAATTACTTGAGCTGTATTTTCAGTTTCAATTACAAATCCTCTATTCTTTTTGAACACGATTGGGTTCATTTGAGCCATGTTGAGGTTTTCAATATCTTCAAATGAGAAGTTTGTTTCTACACCCTGTACATTTTGAATTCTACCATTAGTAACACCAGCTGCGATGGTCCAAGGTAATACCGCTGGATTAGCGCCAGTCAGTTTTCTCAAGTAAGTACTAGCTGCAAACATAGCTGGTGGTAATTCTGCTGGTCTGCCGTTGTCATTAGCAACCATATAAGGTAAGAAATAACCAACCGCACTTACACCTTTACCTTTACCGAAAGAGTATAAGAACCTAGGGTTAGCTTCTTCATTTCCACCAGCTGCGATATATCCAGTGTTGATAGTTCCATCAGTATTTGTGAAAGATGGATTAGCGGAATTTTTAAATTGTCTGATAGACGGCATGTTTATGAAACCAAAACAATCTAATCTATCACCAACTATATCAACTAGTTGTTGTTTGGAATCCTCAATCAATCCAAGACCAAAGGAGTCAACTACATATCTAAAATCAATTGAATCTTTATTAGTCAATGCTTTGAATAAAGGAGTACCTTTTGCAACCATATTCAAAATTTCTTGTTGAGTTTCCTCCGTTCCATCTGGTAATGATTCTTCTCTAATTCTGAAGCCTTTAAGTGTTAAAGCTTTATATGTTGAGGAGTAGGAATCAATAGTGGTGTAAGCAATAGTCTGAATACCATCTTGGATTGTGAACTTCTGTATAGCCGAATCACAGGTTATTTCCATATAGGTTGAATCAACTGACCAAGCTTTTTTATTCAAAATTCTAGTTAGTCTTCTGCCAGTTTCATTTGTTGCTAACATATCAGTATCAACTTTAGCTAATAAGAAATCACCAACCTTTATTGTAGGATAGGAAGTTCCGAATACTAATATTTTGTTATCAACTGATGTGTACCCAGTTGGAACTTGAATTTCTACTGTTTGTTTTAAGTTACCAAGTTCTGAAATAATTTGTGGAGCGAACTGTCTTGGTAAGAAGGTTGTGCTAGCAGTTGCATTAAGACCAACCTCAGTGACCGCATCAATTAGATTTGGTAATGTATATTGTACACTGTACTCTCCTGTTGATTTTTGGTCAATACTCAAATAGTATTTATCAGTTGTGGAATTTATTTGATTAATGAACCCTAAATCTTCCGATACTACTTCCTTATCTACGATATAAACGGACGAAGCAGTATTTGCTATATTGAATCCGGTGCCAGTCAATGGATCAACTACCGAATAGGTACTTGTCTGCACCAACGTGAACGATTTAAAATTCAATTTGGTATCAGGGAAAAATACTGATTCAGTGCCACCAAAAGTTGGCCAAGGTCTATTGTTATTTAGAGCACCTGACGCCGTGCCAGTGAACACAACCACACTTTGTCCTAATGAATTCTTTGCAAATGTAACCCTCGTTGATTGCAATTCTGTGGTGAAGTTTGGATAGAAGAAATCACCTGTTGAAACGTTACCTTGTTGAATAGCAATTACAGCATCTGAATATCTACCAGCCACACCCACTTTTGCAGATCCACGTGAAGATGATTGAGTTGAGCTAACAAACCCTCTTGAACCACTGAAAAATTCATTATCAATTTGATAGAATGCTAAGTTTCCTTCTTTCACAAAAGAGGTTAAAGGAACCCCAACGTCTAAAACAAAACTCTTATTTGAAGATTCTGATTTATTTATTTGAGAAACTACTGAGTTTTCAAGGGATAATTTAGTATAGTTTGTATCAATTAACATACACATTTTTTTTCTATCCTCGGAATCAAGTAAAGAAACAAGGCTATTAAACCATCTAATCTTCCTGTGGGTATAGTACATATTTGTATAGAATCCAAAATCAGTACCACCACCATTAACATCAACAACAGCAGTATTCAACATTGTCAATCTGAAACTAGTTGCCGTCACTTCTTGTACAGTATAGTCAATACCTGGTAGAAATTCATGTGAAGTTCTAGCAAATGTAGTCGTACTACCAGTTATACCCACTGACGTGTAGAATGGTGGGTAATTTGTGGTATCATTCGCAAAGTATCCAGACTGAACACCACCCAGAGCGGCCATTCTGTAAGTTGCAAAACCCAAAACAACGTCCTCATCAGGAAGAATTGGTAATATACCAACTTCGGTCCCTTGTGTTTTCTTAATCACACCTTCACCTGGAGTCAAGTGAAAAGCTGTGTGATAAGTTGCGGTAGCACTGATTGGTAAATAATCTTTATGAGAAATTGAGAATGATACTCCAAAGAAGTAAGTACCAAGTGATGAGGTTGGACCCTCTATGTAAGTCTTTTTACCGTTCACAACAAAATAAGGATCGGACGCGGTTAGTGTACCATAGAATTGAGATGACTGTGAAGCAACTTGAAAAGTAACAGTGGTTGAAGAAGTGAATGCTCCTGACAAAATTATAGATAAGGTACTAGTAGGATTATACCTAACCCCCCTTATCAATTCATTTGCGTTATAGGTTGTTCTAGATGGCATCAAGAAGTTAGTTCCTGTAGCACCATATGTATACCACTCGTCTTGTGATCTAACCTTTGTTCCAAACAATCCTAGACCAATCCAAGCCCCCTCTCTACTGAATGAACCCGCAGTCAAATTCACCGCAGTTGGCATAAAACCTGCAAATGCAGAACCAATAACCATAACGGATTGTATTCCATTTGCATCATCCAATGTTTGAAGTTTGAATGGATTTACTTCTGTAATTCTTTCTTTATATGAAAGGAAATCAACTTCAGTGATATCTTTATCAATTAATGTGTTATTATTTGATAAGTTGTTGCCAACAATATCAACCATATCATTTCTATAATCATTTTCCAATTTATCCGAATTGAAAGCACAGAAAAGGCCAGTTCTATCAGTATCATTATTGATAATTGTCTCAATGAAAACATTTCTACCATCAGAATTTGTGAAATATGGGATGAGTGAACATCCTTCATAAAAAGCTAATGTATTAACATTTCTATCAGCTGCAAATTCACGTATAGCAGTTTTTTTCAATCCAGTGGTGTCAAAATATGCACTCCATCTGATATCAACAGCTAACTCTTCATAATTTGACCAATCCCCACTAACGGCTAAAACATCAACCATATAATCAGATGCAAAATCTAAAGGATTTACATAAGGAGGGGTCTTATCAGCAGTTCCATAATATTCAACTAATGATTGATCAAAACCAGTTAATTTTGATTTGAATATAAAAACTGTAGTGAATCTATTCCCAATATTTGTTATGTGAAATAATCTGCTTGATCCGTCCACCTCATTTTTTACATTATCAATAAAAGTTTCATTATCTCTTGTCCAGAAACTTGATGTATCATGAATATACCTGAAAGGAATTTCAATTACACTTGAGTTCTTTTTATCTGTCGCCGTAGATAACGATCTATATTGTACTTTATCAAGTACATCTGAGGTCGGTAATAGGTTCATTGCTAAAACTGGAGAAGTTTCTAATATTTTAGCTATAGTTCTATGAAAATAAGAACCCTTTCTTTCTAATGTTCTGTCCAAAGGACCATAAATTTTCTCCAAGTCATCTACGTTAGAGATCAATATAGGGGTGTTGATAGGTCCCTTTTTCGAAAAACCAACAACCAAAGAGCTAGCTAAAGGAGCTGGCGCTGGTGGCGGTGGAATAATCGATAAATCAAACTCTTCGAAAAAGATACCTGGTCTTCTATATTTTCCAATCTGAATTGCTGCCATAGTAAATTATTTTTTTTTGTTTATCTTATATATTAAAACTAAAAACCAATTTTTTCATATTTTTTTAGTCTTTTGTTTCATTTTATGTATTTTATTTATTAATTAAAAAACCCTCAATTTCTTGAGGGTTTTTTAATTTAGGGATTATGATTATTATGCAAATCCACCAGCTTCAATAGAGCCAGTTCTGAGAATTGTAATATTATTTACAATTATACCCATACCTTTGATTGGTTCAACAAAAGTGTCAATAACACCAATTTGTCTATCAATTAAATCAGGAGTATTATTCTCATCATCACACTTGTTGAAGTAATTGTAAAGACCATTTTTGTTTACATACTTTTCACAAATTGCGTCAGCCTTTAATTTAATCTCAGCTCTAACCTCAGGAGTATTAAATCTCCACTGATAGTCAAGTAACATTGCGGTTAAATCTCTCTCAAGTTCAATTAGAACTTCTCTTACGTGGATGTAAGAAAGAGCTGATTTGTAAATTACTTGAGCTGTGTTTTCAGTCTCAATTATAAATCCACCATTTTTCTTGAATACAATTGGATTCATTTGAGCTGTATTTAGATTTTCAATATCTTCAAATGAGAAATTTGATTCAACTCCTCTGATATTGAGTATTCTACCATTAGTAACACCAGCTGCGATGGTCCAAGGTAATACCGCTGGGTTAGCTCCAGTAATCTTCTTTAGATATGTATTGGCCACGAACATAGCTGGTGGTAATTCTGCTGGTCTACCATTATCATTTACTACTAGATAAGGTAGGAAATAACCAACCGCACTTACACCTTTACCTTTGCCAAAAGAGTATAAGAATTTAGGATTAGCTTCTCTATTACCACCACTAGCGATATATGATGTGCTAATTGTACCATCAGTATTTGTGAAAGATGGATTAGCAGAATTTTTGAATTGTCTAATAGATGGCATATTTATGAATCCGAAACAATCCAATCTTTCTCCAACTATATCAACAAGTTGTTGTTTTGAGTTCTCGATAAGACCAAGACCAAAAGAGTCAACTACATATCTAAAATCAATTGAATCCTTATTTACAAGTGCTTTAAAAATAGGTGTTCCTTTAGCTACCATGTTTAAAATTGATTGTTGTGTTTCCTCAGTTCCATTAGGTACCGATTCGTCTCTCATTTTGAATCCTTTCAATTTAATAGCCTGGTATGCGTCTACATATTGATCAATGGTTGTGTATGCTAATGTTTGCATTTTTCCATTATCAAACAAATACTTTTGTATTGAAGAATCACAAGTAATTTCAGTATAGGTAGGATCTACACTCCAACTTCTTTTAGCTAGGATTCTTGTCAATCTCCTACCAGTTTCACCAGTTGAAAGATTGTCAGTATTTACTTTAGCTTGTAAGAAATCACCTTTCTTAACACCAGTAGCTCTTGTGCTCAAAGTTAATACTTTATTATCAACGGAAACATATCCAGTTGGTTCGTATATTTCAACAGTTTGTTTTAAACTTCCTAGGTCGGATATAATCACAGGGCTATAATCCCTAGACGCAGAAGCTGAACTTGGTGTTGTTAAATTTTCTTGTTCAAAATCTACTTGTAATTCATCACCAGTTGTATATCCTCTCAAATAAACTCTATCAGTTGCATTTAAAATCCTCTGAACTCCATATAGATTTTCATAAACAGTTGGTTTATCAAGAACCCAAGCTGATGATGTCGCATTTACCCCACCACCAAATACAAAGAAAGTTCCAGTAATTGGATCCAAAATTGAACTCGTAGCAGCTGTTCTAATAGTAAATACCTTATCATTTAATAGTGAATCAGGTAAATAGAATGATTCAGTGCCGCCGACAGCGAATGGATAACCATTTAATTGTCCACCACCAGATGGTCCTTGGAACACCACAACTGGTTCATTATTTACAGTTGTCGTTAGAACTACTCTGTGATTACCTAATACACGAACCGGAGATTGAATAGCGGATGAGTATGTTGATGAATAAAGGTTTTTATAGAAATAATCTGCAGTATTTATTCCACCATCAATGAATTTCAAATATGGATCAGAATATTTACCAGCCACACCCATTGTTGCAGTACTCTGTCTCATTTGAGTGTTATATCCATCCGATCCTATATAAAATTCATTATCAACTTTATAAAAGATGAGGTTTCCACCACGAACCCAACCTGGTGTGAAACCGATACCCAAATCTAATTCAAAAGATCTATCTACGGTAGTAGAAGTTTCTATATTTGAAATTTTCACATTCGCCATAGATAACTTTTGGAAATGAGGCACACCTGATAGGATATTACCCACCGTATCACTATTATCATAAAGCATAACCATTTTTTTCTTCTCGTCCGAAGATAAAAGATTCACTAAATAATTGAACCATCTAATTTTCCTGTAAGCGGTGTATGGATTATACCTACCAGTAAATGAAGTTGAACTAGTTGCTAGGTCACCACCGTTGGTGTTTGAAAAACCAGCAGTATAAAGGAAAGTAACACGAATTTTTCCATTATTCGGACCATAAGGTTCGCTAACAGCATAATCGGTTACCGGACTGGCCACACCAACACCAGAACCCGTAAAGTCAATAAATGAATTGGTGAAACCTACTTCTGCTACCGCAACACCCGCATTAATGCCGGTAACACCAACTGGCACCCATCTTGAGTTAGTGAAGTAACCACTACCAACACCACCACCAAGACCACCACGACCTATATCAAATCTCAAGAATCCCAAAACAACGTCATTATTTGACAATTCTGGCGTTCTCAAATTTTCAGTAGATACCTTTTCCCTAATATTACCAGTACTATCTAAATAATATGTTGAAAAGACCGTGTAAGTTGGACCGGATGTTGAATATCCGGTGTAATTTAAGTGAAAATGAGAAAAAGTCACCGTTGAAAATTGCCCCGTTGCCGGCGCTCCACTGACAAGGGTCTTGGAACCATTTACCACAAAATAAGGTGCAGAAAACGTTGTGGTTCCAAGTGGAAGACTATCTTTTCTAGATATATCAAATCCAATAAATATAGAACTGGTACTACCAGCGACAGGTGCTCCAGCACCTATGTTTGAACTAGCTGACGCAGATCTTACACCCCTAATAATTTCATTTGAAAAGTAAGCAGTCCTAGGACCTCTCAATTCTGGAGTATAGTTATAATAATCTGATTGTGTACCAAGTGTTCTAAGATAGTCATTCTTACCGGCCCCTGTTGTTGCTAAGTTTGGACTGAATGCTCCGGAAATTGATGGTCCCATAGCCATTACAGCTTGGATGCCATCCGCATTATCTAATGGTGTAAGATTGAAGAAATTCTTCTCTGTAATTTGAGCGGTATATGATAAGAAATCAATACTATTTTGCTCATTATCAACTAAAGAATTGTTCTTTGCCAAGTTATTACCATTTAAATCAACCATGTCATTTCTATATGCGTTTTCAAGCTTATCAGCATTGAACGCACAGAAAAGACCGGTTTTATCTGTGTCATTATTAATTACAGTTTCAATGAATACATTTTTACCATTTCCATCTCTGAAATAAGGGATTAAAGAACATCCCTCGTAGAAAGCTAATGTATTAACATTTCTATCTTGTGCAAATGTTCTAATTGCATCCTTCTTCAAACCTTCACTACTGAAGTAAGCACTCCATTTAACGTCAACTGATAAGTTGCTATAATTGGACCAATCACCACTAACAGCTAAAACATCAACCAAGTAATCTGAACCATAATCTAATGGGTTTACATAAGGTGGAACTTTATCAGCAGTGCCATAATATTCCACTAATGATTGATCAAAACCAGTCATTTTTGATTTGAAAATAAATAAACTGACATATCTATTGGAGATATTTGTGACGTGGAAAAGTCTTTGTTCACCACCTACTTCATCTTTAATATTATCAATGAATGTCTCATTGTCTCTAATCCAGAAACTTGATGTATCGTGGATTTTTCTAAGCGGGATATTTATCACACTACTATTTGTTTTGTCAGTTGCTGTGGATAAAGATCTATATTCAATTTGATCCAAAGTATCTGATGCGGGCAAAAGATTCATAGCGAGAACCGGGGATGTCTCGAGAATTTTTGCTATAGTTCTGTGAAAATAAGAACCCTTTCTTTCTAATGTTCTGTCCAAAGGACCGTAAATTCTCTCTAATTCGTCTACGTTAGAGATTAATATAGGAGTGTTTATCGGTCCTTTTTTGGAGAATCCAACCACAAGCGAGCTCGCAAGGGGGGCTGGAGCCGGTGGTGGTGGAATTATCGATAAGTCGAACTCCTCGAAAAAGATACCAGGTCTTCTATATTTTCCAATCTGAATTGCTGCCATAGTAATGTATTTTTTTTTGTTTATTTTATATATTAAAACTAAAAACCAATTTTTTCATAATTTATTGAAGATATTATTTGAAAATTTCGGTTTTAATTTTTTAATTCTGCTCATTATTTTTTCATTTCAAATCACTCCTAACTTGTTTGTTCGTGTCCTTAAAACTCTTGGTGATTTCCTTTAACCTTTGATTGGAAACTCGTTGAATCTCAACTATTTGTTTTGAAATATTTTCTACTTGCTTGTTCTTTTCCTCAAGTTCTTTATTAAGAGTTTCAATTTCACCACCCACCGATTCTTTTGAGTTTGGATTTTTCTGAAGATAATCATTTTTTTCCTTTAATTTTCCTTTCAATTCCTCAACAGATTTTTCTATATCTTTCAAGTTTCTGGTTTTTTGACTAGCACCACTATAAATTGAAAGTATGGGATTCTCAAATTCTATATTTTTTTTATTACCAGTTTTCTTGATAAATCCTCTGGCTGATAATTTATTAATGAGGTCACCCTCGTCCTTATAAGTTAAATAGATGTTATCTAATTCAACTCTTTTTTGTAAAAATTCTTTGGATTGTTTTTCCAAATCGTTCAATAAATTCTTTCTTGAAGCTAGGCTTGGATCATCTGTTTGATAAACCTCTACATTCTCTCTCAAAAATTCTGAATATTTAAGTAACATTTTATTGCATTCCAAATTTTTTCCTCAAACTCTCCTTGTCTTTGAATTTTTGAGCGAGGTTTATTTTTAAGTCGCCACTTGGATTTCTGAAAGGTTCTCCATCAAGACTCAAAACTTTTTGAGTTTGTTTTCCATCTTTGTTTTCATCAACATAACCAAGTATAAAAATATCTTTTGTAGGTTTGATTTTTAAAGTTATTGGTTCATCTGTTTCTAATTTTTTAATGTTGATGCATTTCAAATTTAATTCTACTCCTTTTCTGAAATATTTCTTTGATCCATCCATTTCAATTGGTAAAAAATAAACTAATTCATTGACATTTTCCGGCAAAGACTTGTCCAATTTGAGTTTTTTATCTTCCATAGTTTTTTTCAAGTATGAAGAAACCAAAGATTGTTTATTATTCTTACTCAGGTGGACCCTACAAAATAGAAACATTTTCTTATCAATTTTCACAACAGAATTAAAATATATTATCATTTTTTGATCGGTTTTGCCATTTATAACACCTTCAACATACCCAAATGATTTATTATACTGCCCACTTTCTCTCACATCGGCTAAAGTTATACCGGTGGTTCCCTTCAAGAAGGACACAGATCCCTTTTCACCTTGATTCCCTGGTAAGATATCATTATTACCACCACCACCAACAGGTTTAAATTCTGCCCGGTCCGATCCCTCTTGTCCAAAATATTCAGCAAAAAGTTCGTGTCTATTTTTATCATAGTCTCCTTTGATACCACTTAACATATTATTCATGAATTTGAAAAGTGTTTTACCTGAACCTTCTGCTTGGTTTGGACCACTATTCTTAAATCTAGAATTAGCAAGAATTTTTCTATATTGATTATTTTTCAATAATCCCATAATCCCATCCTCAAATTTCTTATAAACTTTCAAAGCCGCCCAAGGACCTTCACCTGGATTACCATCTCCTTTATCTCTACCCCAATCCGATCTTGAGGTGGTTTCATCACCAATATATTTGTATTCTCTTAAAGTACTCAAAGAAATAATACCTCCTGGTCTACCAGAGGGTATCCAATTCGTAGCATACATTTTATAAGCTTTTCCAAATAAATCAGCTATTTCAACTATGTAATCAAAGTTTTCCTTCTTACTTATGTCAATCGTCAATTTACTATTCTCTGCTTTTTTACCATCATTCTCAAGTTTTTTAGCTAAGGTCTTATCTACCGACCATTTCTTTTCTTCTTCAACCGTGATATTATTTCTCCAAGCTTCCATGACCTTATCCAAAGCATCACCAATTTTACCCGGCTCATCTTTTTCAAATATGGGTTTATAGTTAAACTTTTCAGTTTGAGATTGTGTTGTTGTAATTGATTTTTCACCGGCAGTCGTTTCACCAGCACCTTCTTCACTTACCTCTACATTCTCTTTTTCCTCGGATTCGGATTTTAAAGTTTCTTTTATTTTTGTATATCCCTCTACAAACGATTTTATGTGACCACTCAAATCTCCAAAATTTCCAGTAAATTCAATACTATCTTTTAATGACATCAAAACCCTACCCAACAATGAAATCACTTTTGGAAGAACTTTGTACTCTGTCTTAAAAAATGGTTCAGCGGCTTCTTTTATGAGTTCCTCAAACGAAATCGGTTTACCTTCGGTAATTTCATTTTTAAAGACTTGTTTCATAATTTCTTTTGCGTATCCAATACTCACCTCATTACCAGATTCACAATCATTTAATAATTTAGTGAATAAACTTTCATATTTACCCATCTCGGAAAATTTAAAAGCTTTTTGAATTTTACTTTTAGCATTTTGAACTTGTTTTTCAACCTCTGGTGTCAAATTTTCAACCAATAAGGATTCTTTCTTCAATTCTGTTGGTTTTACAATAGCTATTTCTGAATCTTTATCAAATTTATTGGTTACTGGATTCTTAACTATAACTTGTATGCTACCAGGAGGAACTATTTTTTTTGGTGGATTGCCGTCAAATTCATCATCTGTAGTATTCCAAGTTTGATCATCTCCGGCTCCTAATTTTTTATTCCCCTTACTAACTATTATAACCTCTTTACCTTTCCAAGTAAGTTTAGTCTTTTTCTCTCCTTCTGGTGATTTTTTAAAAAAATTAAATAAATCCAAAATTGATTTTAAAAATTCAGTTATTTCTTCTTTAAAATTTGAACTTGGCTCTTCATCATCGGATTCCTCCTCTTCCTCGGGAGTTTCATCACCTCTTAATTTTAATAATTCTTCTTTAAACTTTTTAAGTTTAGCGATAACATCATTTTTATCTGGAAAATCAGTCTCATCAACACTTTCCTCTAATTTTTTGATTACATTATCAATTAAACCACCTTCACCATTCTCATCACCAGCCAATTGTGTAATTTTTACTTGAACTGATAAATTTGATTTCACCACTTTTATTATTTCTTCTAAAAGGAATTGTACAGTGACCAAGGCAATCTTCTTTCTTTGGTCTTCATCAAAAACGGCAATTGCTAATAGTTCATTCAAACATCTTTCAATTTGAGGAATTATACTCTTTATTCTTTGAGCTTGAACTAAAATCTTACTATATCTGATTACTGAATTTATAAGTCTACCTACTAGCGAACCACCCCAAGTTATGTCATTTTCAAAGGTTTCACGTATCATTTCGGAACTTTTGAATAACTTTATAGTATCTTCATTTTCAATGTCAATATTTTTTAGTTGTAAAAAATCGTCTCTTCTTTGTAGGTATTTCATTTGGAGAAATTAAAATTTCATTTATATATTAACATTTGAGTGGGGAAAAAATAATTTTAACCCCTCCCCAGGAATTGTTGAAAAAAAAAAGGAAAAGGAAAAATAAATCAAAAAAGTAGTTATATATACTATGAGTTTAATTAATTTATGCAATTTTGTTAATTTTTTATGAGATTTTTGGAACTAATATACGGAAACACAAAAATTACTAATCAAAGAGAGATTGCACAAATTCTTGAGAAGGAGAATTTACACTGGCTGGTTGACTCTGAAATTGAGGAAGCCAAAATTGAAATCAGAAACGGCACTTTAATTTGGCATGATGGCATTTTTTATTCTGGCCATTGGCATTATGGTATATTCAAAGGGGGAAATTTCTATGGTATATTTGAAAATGGTATATTTGAAAATGGAAACTTTCATGGTAAATTCCTAAGTGGAATAAATCTTACATAGATTATAAAAAATCATTAAATTTTATGGGCAAAAGACGTTCAACAAGACAAGACCTCATCAAAACAAGGGAGATCAAAGATTTTGTAAATTTAGTACCTACTACTAATCAACAAATATTCTTTGAATTTGATAACCATGTAACCGAAGATGTAGCTGAAGCAGTCGCGATTATGATGAGAAGCAATGACGTGACAAAATCTTTTTGGGAACAAAAGATATCAGCCAATAACGATTCCATCCAACCAAGAAAATCTTTATATTGGTTAACAGGTGGTGATAGGGAATGGGTAAAACTTTCAAATTATACCAAACCTTGGAATGAAGTAGAAGATGAGTTTGAGAACGAGTATAAGTTTTTAGTAAAATGGATAGTTAATAAATCAAAAACTATGGGAGAAATAAGAGATTTGTTTATAAAATATTTGAATTTACCAACACTTTATGAATTTGCCCTTGAAAAGGGATTCACTAAATAAATTAAAAACCCATCTTTACGATGGGTTTTTTTATTTAATATATAATATTACTATGAGTTTAGGAGTATTTATTGATTTTGATGCTTTGGTGAATCTAGAAAATAAAGTCTGGATTGTAGATAAGAAAAATGCCAATCAACCAATATTTAAAATATCAAAATCTGATTTTAATTTAATAAAAAATGGAATTTATAAAACCCAAGGAAATAAAGTAAATTTCAACGGTGAAACCTATTGGTTACCAACTGACCTTTGGAATAATATTAAAATTAAATGTAAAAACTTTAAAATTAATCTATCTGATATTGGAATAAGTTTGCAAGAATTTATGAATCCAGAGGTTATAGACAATTTAGATTTTGAAGTGAATAAAGATTTTCTTCACGAATTCACAAATAAAGTAATTGATTTGTACGTTATCTGTTCAAAACAAATTAGGGAGAGATATACCAAAATTATTGAAACTTTAAAAGAAAAGCTATTGGAGATGGGGATGAAAGTAAAAACCTTTTATTTTATTTCAGATAATTTTATGAACCAAAATGACGATGAAATTAAATTCAAAAAGGTCAGACTTCTTTTACAACATTTAGTTGGTTACAAAACGGAAGGAAATAATTTCATTGATGAGGAAATAACAAAATTTGATGAGGTACATTTCTACGATGTGAATTCACAAACACTCAAACTGACTGACGAAATAAATAATACTTTGGAATTTCTAATCTCAAGGACGAAAGATGGATTGAGAGAAGTAATAAAAGAAGATATTGAAGATTTCAAACCTATATTATGGTGTCACAAGATTAATACAAATCAAAGAAATAAGATTGAAAGTAAAAAGGTTGTTTTGAACATTTCAAAGATAGTCAAGACTTTTGAGAATTTTAATCCTTATTCTTGAGCATTTTTTCAATCATATCATTCAAACTTCTAGCATCCACTATCTTACCATCAGTTTTTGTTTCAATGCCTTGTTCAATTTTGGTTTGTTTTAAGTTTTCCATCATTCTATCATAATCCTTTCTCATGTCACGATAGTATTTTTCTAATTCCGTTCTTTGACTTTGGGCAAATTTTATATTCTCGCGAACTTGTGAAATTGATTGATTCACCACCTCATGTAATCTAGCTGAATTGTCCCCATTGTCAATTTGTTTCAATTGTTGAAGAAAGTTCTTCCTTGTCATTTTCTGTAAAAAAATGGTTTCCGCATACACTTGAGCATCTTCTTTCATCTTTTTTATAAGGTATTTGTTTTCTTGAATACCCTCAATATCTCCAAAATAAAGTTCAAAAAGAGCTTCCAAAACCTCATTCGCGGAGAGTTCCGATACAACAAGATCCTTATCATAATCATAAATTTCAATTGACCCAAAATCAGGTAAATCTTCCTTTTTAGCTAGATACTTTGATACATCCAAGTCTTTATTTTCTTCTTGGATTCTTGAGAACTCATCCTTTAAATCGTTCAATTTTTCGTCTTTTTTTGCCATATGAGACCGGAATGTTTGCCATATATATCATAAAATAATGAGCCCTATGGCCTCAAAAAAGGAGGAAGAAGTAAGGAAAATCATATTCACTTCCACATTAATTGAAGATGTTACTGATAGGATAAATGATGGTGTTGTAATCAAAAGATTTGAAAACCCATGGTTTCAAAGTGAAGTAGGGTTGAGAAAGTCTGGCATCACTTTCATGATGAGTCAAGATGAGATCCAAGAATACATCAAATGTAAACTTGATATACATTACTTTGCCGAAAAATATTGTAAAATCAAAACAGAGGATGGTTCAATACAAAATATAAAATTAAGGGATTATCAGAAAAAGATACTTGATTTATATACCGCAAGTAGATTTTCAATACTCATGGGGTCAAGGCAGATAGGGAAAACCATAAATGCAGCTATCGCGATGTTACATTATGTCACATTCAATAATGATAAAAACATAATGATTGTAGCAAATATAGCTAGTACTACTATTGAAATTATTGATAAGATAAAAGCAATTTATCAAAATCTTCCATTTTTTCTAAAAACTGGTTTGAAAAACTGGAATCAAAGAACCATAATATTTGAAAATGGTTGTAGAATAAAATCGGCCGCTAGAAGTAAAACACCTGCAATTGGTTTTACGATTGACTTTCTATATTTGGATGAATTTGCCCACATACCATCAAACATAATTGAACCATACTATACTGCGGTATTTCCAGTAGTATCTGCGGTGGAAAATTCCAAGATTGTAATTACGTCTACACCAAATGGGATGAATTTATTTCATAGACTTTTAACCGATGCGGAAAGGCCTGATGGTGATCCATTAAAGAATAACTACAAAGCTATGAGGGTTTATTGGTATCAAGTGCCTGGAAGATTTGTCACTTTATACCGACTAAATAATCACAAGATGTATGAACATGGACTCACAAAAGAAAGTGTTTTTGATCAAGTAAATAATGAGTTCAATAAATTCACTAAAATTGAAATGAAATTTTATACAGATATAGTAAAAGATGTTATCTGTGTTTATAACAATGAAACTTGCAGTGAAATTCAGGCAAAGTCTATAAAGATATTAAAAGAAAGTGGAGAAGAGATACCAATACAAAGTGTAGCAGAAGTAACTACTTGGAAAGAGGAGGCGGTCAAAGATATCGGTGGTGAGGACGCTTTCAACCAAGAATATGGGTTGAGGTTTGTCAATGCCACAAGGTCATTACTTTCAGAACATATAATTGAGGGATTACTTTCAAATAAGAAAAATTATGTTTACGAAAAGTTGGAGGAGTTGGACAGAAGATTAAAATTCCCCTATGATGAATTGAAATGGGTTGATGATGATTCAGTTTTTTCACCGATTGATAGAAATACTGTCAAAGGAATAATGTCGGTTGATATTTCAGAAGGTTTGGGACAAGACTATTCAATCATAAATGTTTTCAAAATAGTTCCAAAATCAGAGGATTTAGTTGAGATGCAAAAAAATTCTTATACACATTTGTCTGATTTTTTCTGTTTAGAACAAATTGCCGTATACAGAAATAATTTGGTTTCGGTAAAACAACTCGCAGAGGTATTCTATTGTTTATTATTTGAATATTTCAACTCTGAAAATTTCAAAGTTGTATTGGAATTAAATAACTATGGAAATGAATTTCTAGCTCATTTACCAGGTTTATTTGAAGGTAATAATAACTATGGGTCAAATGTTTTTTTCAGATATAAACACAGAGTTGACTCACCAGAGGAAAAAATTGGACTTAAAATTGGTGAAAATAAGAATATGCTCGTTAAAGATTATCAAGATAATATGGATAGAAAAAATATTTTGATTACGAATGAAGATAATATACGAGAAATCACCACATTTGTTAAACATATAACCCCATCTGGAAATGTCAGATATGCTGCTGATATCGGACACGACGACACCGTGATGACTTTGGTTAATATGTCAAGTGTTTTTAGTAAATACGAATTCCGTGAAATGGTTGAGGATTATGCGAGAACTAAATTAGAGGGACATAGATTATCTTATTATAATCAAATTTTAGATAGAAAAGATTATACCGAAGGAAATGACTACTCCGCTTTATTGTCAGTAAATCGGAGGAGAAGGGCAGCTAGGATAGTTGAAAATCAGACATTCAAAAGTCCTTGGAAATCTTAAATCATTTCCAAGGTGACGGAGAGTCCAAGAGATTTCAACTTATTATACATTTTTTTCAATGAATCCAAGTCACCCCGTTTAATATCACATTTACCAGTAAAATGTACGATATGGGCACATTGAGAAGCCTGTTCGTATTCATGTCCACAGATTTCAATCAGTGAGTTGATTACAAAATCAAAAGAATTGTAATCATCATTATGTAGAATGATCATATGTGGTTGAGTCAAAAGTTCCTCTAATTGTGTACTTAGTTGTTCTTTAATAATCGTGGACATCGTTATTTTTTATTTTTTATGAGATTATATATTTTTTATATATACAAAGGTATATAAAAAAAAACCAAAAATGGAAAATATTTTTAAATATATTTTATTTCCCATACTGATTTGTTCACTCATATATTTAGTTTGGAAGAATTTTTTTGGAGATCCATCAAAATTAGAAAGGGATAATTCCAGACTACTTTCAAAAATTGAAAGTCTTGAAAAGCAAAAAGATTCAATTGATTTGATTAAAAAAAGACTTGAGGTGAGGTATGACAGCATTTACAAAGTTGGTTTAAGATTGGATAGTATGATAAAAAAAGATAGGGAAAAAATTAAAATTCAAGAAGCTAAATTAAAAATATCAATTGATACGTTGAACAATTATAAAAAAAGATGGAAAATTGATAGAGACAAAATTGAAGAAATGAAGAGAAATCAAAGAATTCCAACAAATGAAGAAACTTTAGAATTCTTTAAAAAATATTAACCCGATGAGAAGTTTATTTATACTTTTATTTTTAATTTTACCTTATTTCGTGTTTTCACAAGATAAACTACCAAAATACTACATAAACGGTAAAGATACACTTGGTATAACAATATCCATGTCCCAACTTAAAAGAATTAAAAATGATTTACAATTGAAATCATTCTTTGAAACTATGGCTATATCTTGCGACTGCACAATGAATAAAATGGTTGTTGTGGTTGATGACTATGAAAGGACATTGGGCACATATAGAGTTAGTTTGAAGAGAGCAGACTCTTCAAGTACAAATAACTTGAATTTATTAAATACTTGCTTGGATAGTAAAAAGGAAGAAGAAAGATTGAAATTTCTTTGTGAAAAACAATCTGCTTCAAAAGATACAATAATCTCAAACAATAATAAACAAATAAATAATCTTAAGCTTGAAAAGGCCGTGGCTTGGTGGGGAACTGGTGGATTATTGGTCACGACATTGGTATTATCAATTATTTTAGCACTACATTGAAAAAATAAAAAATTGGGTTTTGTATTATAATATATAACTTTAATTATAAAAAATATTCTTGATAACATGAATCATTTGAGAAAGTTTGAATCCTTCAGAAAGGACAAAAAAAGGGGGGAAATAATTATGGAAGCAGTTTTCCAAGTTAATGATATTTATAAAGTTAAAACTACTATTGACATTCCACAGTCATTAATCAATGCTTACGTAAAGAAAGTAAAGGATAATACTGGCAAAAACCTAAGGCAGTTTTTCGGCGATATGGATATTGCTGAAGAAATTGTAAAGTTTGTAGCACAAACTGGGTTAGATGCTGATACACTTTCGCCAAATGCTCTAGTGGGTGGTGGACAAGAACAATCTCAAACACAAGGACAAGGTCAAATGGAGCCACAAGCACAAACACAAGGACAAGTCCAGACTCAAGTACAAACCGAAGCTCAACCACAAGGACAGGTACAAACACAAGGACAGGGTCAGGTACAAGTTCAAACCGAGACACAGGAAGAGGGACAGACACAAACTCAGGGCCAAACACAGGGTCAAAGTGAATTTGAAGAAGTTGAAGAAGAGGGCACCGAAGAAGAAGAAGAAGAAGGTGGTGAAGAATTACCTGAATAAGATTTTAATAAAATAAATCAAAAACACCGATTCGTCGGTGTTTTTTTTTTGACCTTACTAATATATACTGTATGAAGTATTTAAAAATCTACGAGAACTTTGGAGAAGAAGTTTTGGTAATTGTTGACACACAGAAATCCTACAAGAAATTTTTCAGTGAAATGTATTTACACGAATTAAAGAAATATTGTAATACTTTTAAAGAAGTATATCAAATTTGGGACAATCATGTAGATGGGAAAAATGTTGAAGATGATTATCTATACAAAGATAATCCAACAATCCCAATTCACCCTGATCTTTATCAATTCCCCAATCAAAAAGATATTATTGAGAAAAGATATAGGTATGATGTTGATGTTGATTTTTTTAAAGATAAAATGGGGAACGAAACCTATAAATTATTGAAAAGTAAGGAAGAAAAGGGAGATATTAAAGTTGGTGACTTTTTCAAAATAAAAGATGGGATTCATTTGGTCTTTGTCGGTAATAACCACAAATGGTTTGAGTGTCCAAAGAAACTTTGGGAACTTTTAAATAATTTAAAAAATAGAAATGTTACAATTGTTGGGGGAGCTGATAATGAGTGCCTTGAGGATATTTATGTACTCATGGAATCAATGGGGATAAATATTAAAAGAAACTGGAAGTATATTTGGTCTGCCAATCACTGTCCAATTTAACCAGTCCTCCCTACTTGTGTAATTATATCAAAGTCACTAATTGTTAGATTGATAAACATCATTTCTTGATAATTATATGGGTCCTCAACAAATACGACCCCTATATCAAAACTAGTTCCAAATATTTCAGGTATGTATATCTCTAATTGGTCAATTATGACTTGCCTCACGGACACATCGTCTAACCCTGTTTCATAAAGTAATTCTTCTAGATTAGCTCCAAATTCAGGATCTCCGAGCACATCCCCCTTATTGGTGAATAATAAATTATAGTATTTCTGTATAATAACTCTTATTACACTATCTTCCTCAATTTTATCCCCCTCATAGTAAGGATTACCTTTGTACATTACATAAAAATCCTTGAAATCAAAAGCCATGGTTTATATATTAATTATATCAAGTCATCAAGATCTCTCTTAATTTCCCAATCAAAGCCATAGATAAAACTATGGGGTCTGATGACTTTTCCAATAAAAATGTATAATCACAAACAATTGAGTTTACTTTGAATAATTTGTCCAAATATAGATTATTTTCAATTGAGTAGTCAATAAAATCCTTACCAAAGATTTTTATCAAATCAAATATTCCATCGGGTCCATAGTTTGACAGGATAAAATCATAGATATTCTCATAGGTCAAATTCTTATTAATAACCAAATCATAAGTAGAAACTTTTAGTTTTAAATTTATTTGAGAACCATTTTGAATGTTTCCAGTAAGTTTGAAATTATCAAGGTCAATGAGAGTTGATCTAAAATCCGGAAAGTTTTTATTTATAATTGTAGCAAGTTCATTTTTATCAATCTGTATTTTTTCAATTGGACAAATTACATTTTTAATTTTCTTGAAAATTTCTTGTTTGAGATATTTTTCCTCTTCCACAGTTTGACAATCAAAGCAAACTTCTGTTAATCTCGATCTAATTCCAGGTGAAATTTTATTAATGTGGTTTGTTGTTAGAATAAACCTAACATTTTTTGATGAATACTCTTCTATATACGCTTTTAATGCATCTTGATATTGTAAGGAAGTTCTATCAAATTCATCAAGAAAAACGTATTTTATGGAATTTTTGTCTATGTCATTTTCCAAATCAATTCCCATATAGACTTTTGAACAAAATTCATCAACTTTATTCCTCAAAGTATCAATTGAAGTGTGGAATGAGCTGTTTATTTCTATAAATGGGTGTGATTTATCATATTTGCCGATTAGGATTCTGGCAAGAGTTGTTTTGCCGGACCCAAAGTTGCCGTATAAAAGAATATTGTTATCCAATCCATTTTCAAATATTTTCTTTACCCTTGGGAGAAGTATTATATCTTCAAATTTCTTTGGTCTCCACCTCTCGGTGATCAATAAATTTTTCATAGTGGTTATAATTTGATAAACTTCTAAGTTTTTTGTCTCCGTAAAAATAAAAAAATTATATATATTTTAAATAAAAAGAATATGATAGGTCAAAAATTTAATTTTGAGGATTCGTTTTTTAGAGACTTGACAGTTTGTGTATTAGACACACTTGAGGGGGAAATAAAATGGACAAACAGATTTAGTTCTGGTGATAGAATTGTCAACGTTCCCTTTTATTATTCACTTACTGGAGATGAAAGATTTCTACTAGATTCATTCTCGGATGATGTTGTTTCGGATAATAGATTAGTTGACCTAAACACTGATATTATACCAAGAGCCCACATAACACTGACTGGATATGATATTAGATCTGATGAGTTTGCGAATCCCAATGTTTGGTTGAAGATGGTTCTAGAACACAATGATGAGGTTAGAAGAGTTTTGACCAAGATTCGTGCCATTCCGATAACAGCCAAGTATGAAATGAGTATACTCCTCACAAGTGAAATTGATACTTTTAAATGCAGCCAAGCTATCATGGACACTATTTGGTTGTACAGATTTATGTACTTTGAACATAACTTTATGAATATTGACGCAGTAATGTTGATACCAGATACTAATCAGATACAGATACAACGTGAGAAAAATATGACCTCTGATAATCAGATAAAACTCACTTTGAGTTTTGATGTTCAAACATATTATCCAGCTTATAGAAAGCCTACTTTGCCATCAAGTATATCATACCCCATCCAAACAATATATCCTAACAAATTAATTTCGGTAAAAGTTCAAATTTCTAGAGGAAATTTGGATAATATAATATTTACAGAATTTCACAATGTCGTAACATCTTCTGATGGGATGGCTTATTTGATGATAGGGTCTGGTACTAAATTTGATTTTAATTTGGAAGATTTTGATACAGTATCTCAGTCTATACCAGAAAATTTTGATACACACCCGAGTTTTAGATATAAAAAATATGTCACGGACATAAATGGGGACCCCATTCCAAATCAATCTTTTAATTTTAGATTTTTATTTTTACAAAATAATGAAGTTGGTGAGGTCCTTTATGAAGAGATTTTAAATCTAAATACAGATGGTAACAGTGAAATTGACTATGAAATTGGATTGGGTAATATCCAAATAGGCAATTTGATGTCTATAGATTTTAAAAATGGTATTTATTTCTTGAAAGTTGAAATTGATTCGGATTATGATGATGTTTTTGAACTAGTAGAAAATAAACTTTTCACTGCTCAATTTACCGGTGATATAATGCCATATCAAAGAAATGTTTCAAGTAATCCCTTAATATCAAATAATCAAGGGGTCGGTGTGAAAGTAAAAGCGATAGTCTCCGGACCAATTGATGGAACTAACAATGAATATCAATGTTTTTGGCCATATCTACCTCCAAATGGAATAGACCCAATAACTCAGGATACTTATGTTTATGGGATTGGATCTTTAGAAGATATTCAACCCACAAGCAGATTGACCAATTTGATTTCTGAAAATTACGACATACGTTATTCAGTAATACCAAGAGATGTGAGTGACGTTGTAATACAAAAAGTTGACCCAAGAGATTGGTTTTTTGATTATGAAACTGGAACATTTATTCAAAATAAATTGGTACCTACACCGAGTATACCAGAGACAATTGAAGTTTGGTATAGATTTGATAGGAAAAAAATAAGCACCGCAATGCCATCAGGTGGTAAAACTGGAACTCTCATGGATGTCTATAATAATAGAAATGGATTGAGAATTACAATAGGAATTGATCCAGATGGTGGTGAGAAATATGAAAAAATTGTCAATGGTGATTCCTTGGATGTTTCGGAATTTCAACCTGACCCAAATTCTAATAGCTTGGATTATGGAAAATCAGGTGGTGTATTTGAAGATACTATCATAAATCCAAAAAGAAGTAGATGGTATTATGACAATAAGGGAACAAAATCAATGACGCGTATGGGCATAGGTGTACCAAGGGGTCAGAATCAAAATTTAAATGTTTCAAAATTTCCAGGAAAGTTTTTCAATAATAAATAAAATTGAAAAAATATAATTTTAAAAGTGAATATATATACAAAGAAATAAAAAATAATAACCATTATTATGAAGAATCTCAAATTAGAGCTTTTCAACTTCAGAAAAAACCTATCTGTTGAAGATATCCAGGTTTCTGCTATAGTAGAAGGCCACATCAATGCTTTAAACTCTTCCTCAGAAAAAGAGGTAATTCACTCATTAAATGAAACATTGAAGACATATACATTCGATAAATCCGTAAGATTTTTACTCGAGTCATTAAATGATGATCTAAAAGAATATCAATTACTTTATGAATTAAAACATTTATACAACATTTTAGATAGTAAAAATCAAGGACAGATTTACAGACAACCTATTAATGTGCTTCTACAGACTATTAATTTAGAGTCAGATCAAGATAGAATGTCAAAAATTCTTAATGAATTAGCGATTTATGACTGGGTACCAGAAATAAAATTATTTGTACACAATCTTATCAAATCACCAGAAAAGAAAACTAATCTATTATCTGGTGGGAAATCTGAATCGGTTTATACAATTGTTGAGCAGGTTGAAGATGGTTATTGCTGTTTAGTTAGAGATTCATGGTTTATTTTAACAGAAAATAATATTGAAAAAACACTTTTAGAAAATCATGTGAAAGATCAAGAGAAATTAAGAACTCTTAGAAATCTTGAAGTTGGAATGCGTTTTGCTTCAATTGATGATGATAGAATTAACTTCAGAATTTCTGAAAATCTTACTATCGGACTTTCTACCAAGAAAAAGGGTATTCTTTTTATCAATGACGATGAAATGAACAAAGAAACTACACTTGAAAGTTTATTTGCATCACCAATCATTCCAATTGTAAACAAGAATTTTTATCCTATCTTACTTGAGACTTCAAATAATTTGAACAAATTAGTTGAGATGGATGTTGTTAAAAGAGTATCTAACTTGATTAACCCACATCTTGAGGTTTTTGCATTTAATTATAAGAATGCTATTTATCTTTACAGATGTGATGAGAGATATGGCAATTCATTCTTCAAATATGAGTCAGCATTGGAATTAGTAAATGAAGTAAGAAATGAATTAAACTACGACCTTACTTATTTTTATGAAAATAATTTAAGTAAGGAATTAATTACAAAGAGGAAATTAGAAGACAAGGAAAGAGAAATTACTTTGAAATTAGAAGATGTTGAATTAAATATCCACAAAATTGAAAGTTCTATGAAAATGATTGGAGAATCAAACTCATTAGCAATCGCATTAGGAAATTTAAGAAAGAGAAAAGATACTTTAGAAGAGGAAATTTTAGCAATTAGAGAACTTCAATATAAAGAAAGAGAAAAAGAAAGACTATAATTTTAAAACCCTCTTCGGAGGGTTTTTTATTTTAAACAAAATAATATAATGATATATAAAAAACATAATTCGTTTTTATTGAAATTTATTCAAAAATAAAAATTATTTTAAAGTTATTTATCTTTCAAACAAGGACCTTTATATGGAAATAATTATTTCCAAGGCACAAGGAAAATTAACAAATAAGACCAAGTCAATGCTTGAGGTTTTAGCAAAGAGGACAATCAAAAAAATGAGGTATTATAACAATGATGATCGCATGGATTGTTATCAATCGGGCCTCTTGGATATGTTTTCTAATTGGTACAACTTCAATGAAGAAAAGTCTCATAATGCTTTTGCGTATTTCACAGAGGTATTCAAGCGTGGACTAGCAAAGGGATTCAATGAACTCTATAAAAAGAAAGGGGATAATGATCATCAAATTAGATTGATTTCAATTGAATCGTCAAATGATGGAATGGGGCTACACTCAATTTAATATTTGAGGTGTTGTTCTGTTATAATTATAAACTCAAAACCTTTTCTTTCACAATATTCAATCATAGCTTTCCATTTACTAAGATTTTTGTTATACATCTTCAAAGCATACTCAAAGTTTTTGAGTTGCTTTGAGGTTGGTTTTTCTTGAAGTTTTGGTTCAATAGTTTCTGAATGTGGCTTTACTTCTGCAACCACCCTTGATACTGACCCATCACTTCGTTTCAACTCATAATAAAAGTCTGGATAATATCCGTGTTCAGTTGTTTTAAATTCCTGAGTTTCAGAAACCCATTCAGTTTTTACATATGGAACTCTTAAGTGTTCTGCTCCCCAAAATATTATATTCTCGTTGGAATCAAGGTATACCATCATTTTTTGTTCAAGACCAGACCTATAATATAATCCACCTTGGGAATTTAGCTTTATGACTTTATTTAGATTCCTCGGGACATACAATCCCTGTCTGTATTTTGTTGATTGTTTTGGCGCACTATTAATCATAGGATAGAGTTAAAATTATATATAATTTAAAGTTTTGTTTCATAGTGGGTGAATTATCGGAGATAGCTAAATTAGAAAAATTAGTAAGAGAAGACTACTATAAAAACTCTGATTTTTTTGCACTAAAGTATAAAAAATCTGATGAATTTGTAAAAAGTGTGCCTATGACATCAATGAGAATGGGTGAGTTTTATTTTATACATTATAAAGATGATTCAAATTGGATGAAATATTCACCAATTTTTACCGCCGGTGTTAAAAAACTTGAAAATATAATTATACTCTATGCCGTCAATTTGAATTTTATACCTATTGAATTAAGAGTTCAGTTGTTTGATAAATTCATGAGTAAAGAAACCTTTGAAAAAGATATTCCAATTTCTGTTGACTTGAAAGGGGTATACAATGAGTTATTGAGAATAGGGCTGGAATACTCTCTGGTTGAATATGTTTTGAATAATGTGGTTTCTGTTCATAAGATAAAGATGAACACGGTTCCCAGATTTCTATATTCGGGACATCCAATAAATAAATATGATCCCAAAAAACTTTATTCAATACAATCAGCAAAATCAGCTGATAGATCTAAAAGACATAGTGAGATGTCAAAACTTATGATGACTGATTTGATAGAAATAGATGAGGAAATCTCATCAAAGTTTGATGTTTTAAAATCCCATATCAAAAGGGTGCAAAGTAATATCAAAAAATTGTAAGCTTCAAAAAAAATATATACTTGGTATATTTAAAAACACAATACTAAATTAAATGGCTTCATATAACCCCCTCAATCAACAAAATCAAAATCAAATGAATTTGAATTCATCTGTTGAAAATAAGGGATTATTCAATAGATTACTCAGAAATCTATCCAATTTCGGAATGAAATATGATGATATGATTTTGAGAAATACTGTGGGTGTTGGTATTAATGAAGACCCATTTTCCCAAAAGAATAATTCAATGTATGATTTTTTCTCACAGAAAGCGGTAGCTTCTGTGTTAAATAAAAAATCAATTCCGTATTTAGATAGAGCTTATGCGGATAAAAGAAGAATATTGAGAGAATATTCTATAAAAGATGAAATTAGGGATTTCCTATCAGCGGTAGCTGACGAAGCTATTATATTTAATGATGAAAAGGATTTCTGCGCACCGGATCCCCTATCAAATGATTTCTCTCAAGATGTGAGAGATAAGTACCAAGAATACTTTGAGGTAATTTATCACAAGTTTGGATTTGGTGATAACATAACCGCTTGGAACATGATGAGAGACTTCTTAATTGATGGTTATGTTGCTATGGAAATTGTTTGGGACGATAAGAAAAAGAATATCATTTATTTCAATAGACTTCGTCCCGAAACATTGGTACCAGCGTATGAACCTGCTATTGGAAATTTATGGATACAATTCCCAGAGGATCCGCAATTGAGGAGGATATTTTTGGACTCTCAAATTGTATTTATTTCTTACTCAACTCAAAATGACTACACTGAAACTTCATATGTTGAAGGATTAATCAAACCATATAATCAATTGAAAATACTTGAGCAGACACGTATAATGTTCAATATTATTAATGCTACAATTTATCAGAAATTCACCATACCAATCAAAGGATTACCTAGACAAAGAGCGGAGGAACAGATTGGACAATTGATTGCCGATTACTCTGAAGAAATTGAATGGGATGATACACTAGGAACGGTTACAATCAATGGGAAAAAACACTTGCCTTACAATAAACAAATTTGGTTCCCAGAGGGAGACGCTGGAACCCCAGCCATGGAATTAGTAAGTCCAGAAGGTCATAATTTGAACGAAAATGATATGTTGACTTGGTTCTATAACGCATTAAAGCGAGCTTCTAAAATACCTTTCCAAAGATTTGACAAGGAGAATGGTGGTGGGACGGTCTTTGATGACGCAGCTTCTATGACCAGAGATGAAGTTAAATTTAATAATTTTATTAATAGATTAAGAGCGAATTACAAAGAGTTAATTGTTAAACCTTTAAAACTGCAGATGTGTATGGAGTTCCCAGAATTGAAAGATGATGAAATTTTCTTGAATCAGGTTGACATCAATTTTGTCTCAAATCAATTATTTGAGGAATGGAAAAAACTTGGAAATATGGAAAAGAGAGCAGGGTTATTGAGCACCTTGTTGGGAATTCAAACTGCAGATGGTCAGCCATATTTTCACATAGATTATTTAGTTGATAAAATAATGAAACTCACTGCCGAAGAAAAAGAAGAAAACAAATCCTATTGGATCAAATCTGCACAAGGAGGTGGGGCCGCATCAGGTGGTGAAGGTGGAATGGAGGGTGGTGAAGGTGGAATGGAGGGTGGTGCCCAAGCCGCGCCAGAAGGTGGTGCACAAGAAGCTCCAGAGGCTCAAGCAGGTGGTGCTCAGGCATCACCAGAAGCTGGTGGAGAAGAATCTTCTGAATTTGAATTTTAATATTTAATATATTTCAACATCACTAAATAAAATCTATTCGAGAATGTGGATAAATATATGGTTAGATATGGATTTACATTTTCATTCACGAAAATTTAACCCTTAACTTTCCTACTTAAAATTTCTTTAGATTTAGAGGGATTATCTACTCCAAACTTTTGGATCATTGTTTTCTCAATCTTTTTGCGGATTTCTTTATTCTGAATAGGATATTCAACTCCCCAATTTTCTTTAAGAGTCGCTTTTCGTTTTGATTCAGAACATTTTCTACAAAAATATTCTCCCCATCTATTGTCATATTTTACATAGTTCTTGAATATAACTTCCTTTTGGATTCCACATCCATCACACTTACATTCAATTTTGTAATGGCTTCCGGTTGAAAGTAGTTCAATAGGAATTTCTAATGTTTCACCAATAGACACTTCATAACCAAGTTCCTCGTAATATGAATAATTGGATTCATTTATCTTTACTAATATGTCTCTGGTTAGGATCATTTATGGTTATTAACTTATATTGAAATCAATATCAAAAGTTGCTAAACAATATTCATTTTTCTCGTCTTTATAATATACTGGTTTCAAATACACCTTTTCAAAATCAATTACCTCACCATATTCATTTGGCATTATGGTCGCAATTATCTTATCGCCGATTATTTCTATTATATGTATTGAATGGGATATTGAATATATCTGATCATTACTTCTATATTTGGATTGGTATGTACTACCATAAACACTTTCAACATTAATAGGTGAGCTTTTCTTTAAATATTCCACCTTGTTAATCTTCTTCTTTAAACTGATATCAATATTATAATTCCTTCTAAATTCAAAAGATTTTTCCAACAAAAAGTCAAATATTTCATCAAGTAAAGACTTCTTTTTTTCAATTATTTCCACTTTGTACATCATAGGTATAATGTTATATTTTATAAATAATATAAAGTTTTATATATTACCATAAAAAATCCCTCTTGAAAAATAGTGGTTTTTTAGAGAAGATATATAATAAAAATAAATTGCTATAAATGAAACCAATCTTGATCGTTGAAAATAATACCAATCCTTTGAAGGAGAGTATTAGCAATCAAAACGGTAAAAAGGAGTATGTTTTAGGGGGTATTTTCACAGAGTTTGATAAAAAAAACCGCAATGAAAGAATTTATACTGCTGAAAAATTTATTCCATGTTTACAGGAACTAAATGAAAGAATTAACACAATGGGTGTTGTATACGGTGAATTTGATCACCCTGATGTTTTTGACACCTCTTTATCTAGATCTTCACACATTGTACGTAATGTAAAATTTGTGAAAGAAGCTAACAGAGTTGAGGGTCAAATCAAATTACTCAATACTTATTGGGGAAAAGAAGCAAAAGCTCTAGTTGAGGATAACTGTCCAGTATTTGTATCTTCAAGAGCAGCTGGTGTGACTGAGGCCGACGGAACAGTAACTTTGAAGAAATTATTCACATATGATATTGTTGCCGATCCAGGATTCGCGTCAGCTAAAATGAGTTCAATAAATGAGTCTCTAAACTATTCAGGCAAAGCTAACTTTAGGATATATGAAATGTCCGATGAGTCCAAAATAAATGATATATTCAATATGAACAAGAGCGAATTCGTTACCAAACAACAACTGACGGATTATTCAAAATATCTCATCAATGAGATATCTACCACTAAAAATCAAGTAAAAAGTGCTGTAAAGAGCGGTAGTATTAATCCAAAGAAATTAGAGCAACTTTTAGAATACTATGAGGAACTAAATAGTACTAATTCTCAAATCGTTAAATATCTTGATTATTTAGCTGAAAAGGTACAATTAGTAGTAAATGAAAATTCTAATTTGAAATCCACTGCACAGAAATTAATTTCTCATAATGATTATTTAGCTGAAAACCTAGAGAAGGCTATCAACTATACAGAATATTTAGCCGAGAACCTTGATAAGAATATTGACTATTCTGAATACCTAGCCGAGAACCTTGATAAGAATATTTCTTACTCTGAGTATCTTGCTGAAAATTTAGATAAGAACATTGCTTATTCAGAATATATCGCTGAAAATTTAGATAAGAACATTGCTTATTCAGAATATATCGCTGAAAATTTAGATAGAGGTATTTCTTACTCCGAGTACATTGCTGAACACCTAGATAACTCAATTGCATATGCAGAGTATTTAGCTGAACACATTGAGGGTAATATTGCTTATTCAGAGTATATTGCTGAACACCTAGATGACAACATCGCTTATTCAGAGTATATTGCTGAAAATTTAGATAAGGCAGTTTCTTACACTGGTATGATTTCCGAGCATTTGAATTCTGGTAAAATCAATGAAAGTAAATCTCAAAAACCACTTCCAACTTTAGAGGAAATGGGATTTGAAATGAATCCTATGGAAGTTGAAGAAAGTGAAGAGGAAGAATTACCACATTTGATGGCTACAGAGGAAGAGGAAACCAACAACATGGAAATGGACCCAACCGATATGGATATGGCCGAAGAAAGTGAAGAAGAAAAGGAGGCTTGGAGTTCTGAAGAAGAAGAGGAAGCTCATACATATGAGAAAAATTCTGACACTGACTTATCCAAGCAAATTGATAAATTAATTCAGGAAGCAACCAAGCGTAAAGTTTCCGAAACAAATGAAATGCATTTTTTGAAATTCTTAAGCAAGCGTCAATCTGATGATTTTTATAATCTATCAATTGATGAGCAAGAGCAAGTTAAACTTTATATAAACGAAAAAAGTTACTTCTCACAGTCTGACGTTTTAAGACTAATACAAGAATCTCTTTCAACTAAGGATGAAACCCTAGAAGAAAGATTGATTAGATTGATGCCCGAAAACATAAAGCCAATCTGGTCCCAACTCAATGAGTCTTCTAAAAAATCAATCATGTCTCAAGCTAGGCTATATCCGGAATTAACTTCCGAGGCTAACATTGAACATTTTTGGATGACTAGAAGTCTCAAGAAAAAAGAATCCGGTACAAAGAAATTAGTTTCAATGGATCCTGTTATACAAGAAGATAAGTTAGCAGACAATGAAATGAAATCAATTTTAGAAAGATTCAAAAATCTATAATCTATAAAAAATCCAGGTTGAAAATAATTTAGTTTTTTAAGGATAATATATAGATAACAAAAAAAATAAAAAAAATTATGTCACACATTAGAATTGACAAACAGAAAGCACTTAAAAAGTGGTCACCTGTTTTAGAAAACATGGGTGTTGAGGGCGAAGATAGACTAGATTGGATGTCAGAATATGCGGAGTACCACTCAATCAATGAAAATGCTTACGCAAACGCTACCATCGCTGGTATGGGTAGTGTACTTTCACCACAACCATCTGCATACCCTGGTTTTAACCAAACAACACAAACTAGTACAAGTTATGACAATAGAGGTAACTTCGGTTCTGGAGATTTAGGCCAAAACCTTCTTCCAGTTGCTATGAAGATTGCTGCTCAAACTATCGGTCTTGACCTTGTAGCTGTAAAACCTTCACCAGGACCAAAATTAGACCTTCTTTATATTGACTTCCAATATGATGATGTTGCTAACGGTGGATCAACTGGTCGTCCTCAAGTATTCAAACTCACAGCTTCAACTGGTTTAACAACTGATCAAGTAGAAGCTCACCTACGTACTTTCCTTACCTCTTATGGTATAAGAGAAACTGCTGATGGTCTTCAGGGTGGTAGAATGTGGCTAACATTAGCTACTGGTTCTGCTGCTAATTTCTGGGGTACTGGAGTTAGTACTGCTGGTTTAGGACAAATTAGTCAGACCGATCCTGGTTCGGTTACTAATCCAGTTTATGGAGGTGCTGCAGAATTTTTAGGATTCTCTCGTATTGATGGATATCCAATTTTCAGAGCTTACAGACAAGCTAATTCTGAAAGAGTGAACTCTCCATCATATGCTTATACTTTTGATCCTAGTCAAAATACTTTCACTAGTGCTACATCTTCAATGCTCCAACAAATTAAATGTATTGGAACACAGTCAATCACTGCTACCAACATTGAACTAATTTCTGCTCTTGAAGATCATATCCCTGGTTTCTCATCTAACTGGGCTGGTGGTCCAGATGATACCAAAAATGCTGCTGGTTCTTATCCAATGAAGAGAAGTGACGATGATGCTACTTATCCTGGTAATATCGGTCCTAAAATTTCCTCCAAATCAATTGCTGTTGGTACTATCGAAGTATCTTCTGCTCTTAGAAGGACTGAAATTGAAGACATCAAAGCTAACACCGGTATGGACATCGTTCAGAAAATGGAATCTATTCTTGTGAATGAACTATCTCAAACAATCTCCAAGCAAATTGTTTCAAAGATTTTTGAAATGGGTGATCTAAACAGAAAGAGCGCTCCATTAATGACAACACAGACTGCATATGGAACTCCGGGTGCTACAGCTAACACTATTTTTGACCTTGACACCGCATATGCAAGCACTGCGGTTACTGGTGAAACTACCCACGCTGTACAAAGAAAGCTTATCACTAAAATGGTACATGCTTCTAACTACGTTGCAACTGAGGGTCGTGTTGGACCTGCTCAATTCGCAGTAACTAATGGAGGTCTCGCAGCAGCTCTTATGGATATCGCTGGTTACACTATTAACCCAACCAAATCTAAAATCAACGGTTCTGGTCAACTCTATCCAGTTGGTCAAATTGGTGATATTCAGATTTATGTAGATCCATTTATGAAGTATAATGATAACAGAATTGTTATTGGTAGGAAGAATAATCCTGATCAACCTGGTATCATTTTCGTACCTTATCTAATGGCTCAATCAATCAACCTTATCTCTGAAGCAACTTTCGCTCCAAGAATGTTACTTCGTTCAAGATACGCAGTAGCTGAAGTTGGTTGGTATCCACAGAAGCAATTCATGACTATCTCCGTTGTAGATAGCAAGAATCTTCTTAACTAATCTTCAACTGATTATAAAAAAAACCTCCCAAATGGGAGGTTTTTTTTATATATACAAAAAAATATCAAACTTATGCAAAACGACGACGAAAAAATGATCAAGAATGATAAGCTTTCTCAAGAAGATACAAATATGTTAAGAGAGAGATTCATATCGGACTACTCTAGAAGAAAAGGATGGGATAAAGAAAATTTATCACCAACACAAATGTTAGAAATTGCTCAACAAGGTGGATACAAAAACCCAGGGCTTATATTATCATAATCAAAAGAACTAATCATTCTTCATCAATATAATATAAAAAAACTTTATTTAATGAAAAATACTGTTGTTCCCAAATTCACTTATGTTATACCATTCAGATACAGACCTGATAGGGTAATCGCTTTAAAAAGAGTAGTAGAATGGTTGAGTGGTTTTAACGGAATTGAAATACTTGTCGTAGAACAAGACAAACATTCTAAAATTGATACCTTAACTTTAAAATGTAGACACATTTTTGTTGAAAGTGAATATCCTTTTAATAAAGCTTGGGCTTACAATGTGGCTATCAGAAGAACTATGTCACCGGTTTTGGTATTTGGTGATGCAGATGTAATTATGCATCCGAATGATTTAATTGAATCATTAAAAGCTTTAGAGTCTCACGAATGTATCATCCCAACCTCAAATATTGTACAACTTTCTCCACCTGAAAGTAGCAATGATATTCAAACAATTTTTTCTCAAAAAAGATTCTCTCCAAAAATAAATCTTACGGATGGTATATCTATTTTCAAAAGAACTGCTATAGAAAAAATTGGTGGATGGAACGAGGATATACTCGGACATGGTTTTGTAAACCGGTTCCAAGACATGAAAGTTAAAAAAATGTTAAACTATAAGCAAATGGATTTTTATGCTTTCCATATGTTTCATAGACCTGAATTCCCAGAAAACGGATTAGTTGAAAGAAATTCAAAAATATTAGAACATTATAGTAACCCTATGAGTGATTTACAAACTCATATATCTACCACTGTTCCGAGATCCGGATTTTTAAACAAGTACCAGTATTAATATACTTCGTACCTCAGTTTATTATATTTTATCAACAAACTATAAAGACTATTGTATTCTTTTTCCAAGTCTACGATAGTTTTTTGTTTCCATCTATTATTATTGTCAAGATATTCCACAACCATGCCAGCTTTCAAATTTTGTTTTAGTCTTGGGTAATTGTATCTTTTCATTCTTTCAAATCTAAATGTAAACCCATTGATAAAATAATTATCAACTCCTTCGTCCAAAATATTAGTTATTAACTCAAATCTATATTCTGAACCATCTGACTTTATCTCGGTGTAATTATTTTCACCGAGATATTTGACCATAACTTTTTCCAAATGAAATGTCTCAAGAATATAGATTGCATTTCGGCGAAGTGACTCATTATCCAAATTTTCTGATACCCCAAATAAAGATTTTTCAGTTTTTTCTAGATTTGTTCTGAATAAGTCATAAACAGTAAATTCCTTTGAATAGAGTATACTCGTCGCCTTTTCCATTAATTTCAGTCGGTCGGAAGATGGAAGATCCCCATAGTTCAAGTCAAAAATTATACAGGAAAAATTATTATCTTTTAGATTAAGCATATTAGTATATATTAAAATGAAATTTACTTTCAAATTCTGTATTTTTGTTAATATTAAAGTAATTTGAAAGTTTTTCATTAAATATATCAGACACCAAAGGTAGGGATGAGTTTCCACATAGAATACTATCGTGTACTGTAATTATCGGCATATTAGGGTACTTTGTGATTATCTCCTTAACTATATTGTTAAATATCAAATCAGACTCAAGTTCTTGTAATTTATAAGATAAATTTTTATAATTACCAGTTGTTTTTTTGTAGAATTTTATAAAGTTATAAATTGAAGGGAAGAGTTTGGAGAATTTTTTCTCAAAACTGTTTGGAAAATTCCTACCAAAAAGCACTTTATAAACATCATCTTTTAATTTTTTCTTATTTTCAATTTGGAGGTTATCGGTCAAATAGTTGTAGAATTTCCCACCCATGGTCAAGTATTGATATAATTGTAATTCTTCTTCATTAAACTCAAATGTTGATTTGTAATCTTGAATTAATTTATTCAGAAAAAGGGGTTGTGAGTTTTTTATATCAATTTCTTGGGATTTTTCACCATCAATATAAAGACAGTTTTTACGAATGATTGATTTCAAGTTTGTGAAATTTGTATGCATTCTTCCAAAATTATCAAAGTGGAAAAAGATTTGTTTCTGATTTATACAATCAATGCTATGTTTATTTCTTAAATAAACTTCTTTATCAACTTTGAGGATATTAAGTAAATATTCAGTAGATTCTTTTTCCAATTCTCCCGAAAATAAATATTTTACAAGTTTTTCTTTAACTTCATAGTCTATTTTATCTGAATTGTTATTTGAGTCCAATCTACCAAATGTTTTCAGATATTTTTTAATCAGAAATTTATCATGGTTTTTATAACCAACGATTTCACCATTCAATATATTTTTATTGAATTTATATAATCTAGTCCTTTTCCCCTTCACATAATTTTTATAAAGGTGTATTATTTGTTTCTCAACTAAATAATCAATGTAGAATTTATAGTTTTCACCATATTTCTCTCTGGTTATTTTACTAGATAGTGGGACTTCATCATTCCCCAAAAAAAGGTATTGCGATATGAAATAACTTGAAAGGTCAATTAAATAAGAAGTTTTAAGATTGTTTGATTTATACAAAACCGAATCTGCCGTTGATTCACTTTCAAGAATTTCAGGTAAGTAATTATGGAGGTATTTGATATTATAATCAGACATTTTATCCGAAATTATAATTAGCCAAATTAATTAGTTTCAAATTATTTTGTTGTGATCTTGGATGAAAATTTATCACCCTTTTTCTTTTCTTTATTCTCTGCCCCAGCCTCTATTTCTTTATAAACGTCTGGATAGACTTTATCCTCACTATCGGTATCATACTTTATATCAAAGAACTCACCAAAGTCAACAAGTCCACTTTTAGTCAATTCAACCTCACTCTTCTTATTCAAATGCTCATCAATCTTCTTTTGTATCAAGTCAACAAAACGATTGAATATATCAATAGTAGATTCGGTAAAAATACCCAAAGGTTTTTTTCTCTTTTTATTAAAAGACCCTAAAATAACTTTGAAACAATATTCAATTTTCTTGTCTTCTTTTATATAGTTCCTTGTCAATTTATTGGGTATGAGTTCAGAATTTATTCTAAATTTATCCTTGTCAAAAAACTCCGGCACTATAAAATCAAAATTCAGCAAATCTTCTTTTATTTCAGACAAATAAATATTGAACATTTTACATATCAAATATAAATAAATTTCATCTCTTCTATTTCCAGTAACTTTCATTTTAGACAAATCAACACTCTGGCAAAAATTCAAGAAGTTTACCAAGATTAGAGTATAGACTTCAACAAATTCAGTTGAATTTGTTTCAGACATTTTTTTATATAAAGGGTTTAGTATTTGGAATGATATATCACTACTAGGGGTTCTTATGATTAGCTTTTCAAGGTTGTCTTGATATGAATCTCCCATTAGAAAAGAACCCTCCATATTTGGATTCAAAAGTTTATAAAAGAAGAATGTAAATGAGTTCTCACCGAAAACATACTCTAAATCTTCTTCACTTGTGTTTAGGAAGTATTTGATAGCTTCCTTTGCTTGTTCATCCAATGTGCCTTTAAAAATTACCGGAACAACATCTGTGTCAAATAGCCTTGAATATTCATCCAACTCCTCAACCGTATATGAGAATTTGTTACCTTTGCAAATTGAACTCAATACTAAATGGTTTTTTGGAATACGATTGTATATAATATTTGCAGGTTGAGTATCTGGAAAATATTCAAATCCAAACCACCATTTCTTATTCATCAATCCTTTAATTCTATCCCCAAATCCCTCAAAAAAATCAATTGCGAAATTGTAATAATTTTGCATAGCTAAATCAACCAAGTTTATTGGGTCAGAGTTTATAGACTTTGACTTGATTATGAAATTTTCACCATCCCAATTGACAAAAATTTTACTACCTTGTATATCCTCAATTATTACTAATTCATTATTTAGAAGCTCTTCTAAATATTTTTCATCTTGGACATCATTCAAATTCATCAATTTGGACATAAATTTTTGATAAAGAGTTAAATTTTTCGCTTACAAATAACTATTTATTTTAATATTAAAATATATATTATATATTAAAATTGTCCATAAGTATTACCGAAACAGATGAAACATTTAAAATCTTTTTTTGAGTCAAGTGAAGAACGACCAAAGATTAAAAAACATGAAATTGATGGGTTTTTAATATTACAGGGAAAGGACGCAAATTCCAACGATTATCTGACTTTTGAAATGGGGCAAGATGAGGATTTATGGTTCCATGCTAAAGGTGTACCAGGTAGCCATGTTTTAATTAAAATTAAGGATAAAGTCCCAATGGAGCTTACTATAAAAAAGGTCGCACAAATAGCCGCAAAAAATTCAAAATCAAAGGAAGACCAAATTTGTGTTGTTTATTGTAAAAAGAAATATGTAAAAAAGACACCAGAATTAAATCCTGGTCAAGTAAAGGTAGATTACAATAACTCTTACGAGATATTTGTTTCCAAAAGTTAATATATAAGTCCATGGCTAAAGATAAAAAGGGGAAAAATTATAAACCCGATCCACTAATTAAATTTTCCGATGATTTCTGGATTATGTTAGATAAACTAGCACAAACACAGAACTCTGAAGTGGCTTGGTCCCTTTACGACTTGGATTCAAATCCTACTATCCGGAACGTAATGCGTGTAGAAAAAGTTGACCTATCGGATAAAGAAGGTAGGTTTACAGTAACTATATCAGGTCACAACATAGATGTTAGGATAACCGCATTTTTAAAAAACTATTTTGGAACTCAATTTTCAGATGAACAAATTCAGAAATTTGTTACCGCATATAATAAATTATTGGATACCGGTGGTGAGGACGAGGGGGATGAATATGAATTTGTAGATATACCAGAGTTTCAATATGACCCAAGTGATATAAAAGGCACATTTTTATCATTAGTCACTGAAACTTATCCACACGGATATGAAGAAGAGGTGGTTAAGTATTTACCCAACTTTTTGAAAAAAGACGGACATGGTAACTATTACCACGTTATAGGTAAGTCCGATACAGCTTTCACTTGCCACCTTGATACTGCATCAAGATCAAAGAATGAAATAAACCTTATTGAGTTTGAGAAAGATGGTCAGACATTTATAGCAACAGATGGTAAATCAATTCTAGGAGCTGATGACAAAGCTGGTGTCACGGTATTGATGTACATGATCCACAACAATGTACCGGGTGTTTATTGGTTCTTCATAGGAGAAGAAAGAGGTGGTATTGGTTCTAGAGCGGTTGCTAATAATTATGGAAATTACTCTTTCATGAAAGATATAAAGAAAGTAGTCTCGTTTGATAGAAGAAATTATTTTTCAGTAATTACCCAACAGATGGGGGTTCAGTGTTGCTCAAATGAGTTTGCTAAATCTCTCTGTGATGAGATGAACAATTATGGGATGAAATTGAATTTAGACCCAACTGGAGTATTTACCGATTCAGCAAACTTTATTGACTTGGTACCAGAATGTACAAATATATCTGTTGGGTATTTTGATGAACATAGAAACTCGGAATCTCAAAATATAACCTATCTTGAGAAACTTTGCAAAGCTTCAGTGTCTTGCAATTGGAACAGTTTATCGGTTAAAAGAAAAATTGGAATTGATGAGGAAGTTTCCAAAAAGTATTCTAGAATGGTGGGTGAAGCAAGAAGATTGCGCACCTATAATCAAATAAAATATACAAGTGAAGAAGGTAAACTTGTTATGAGTATGGAAATTATAAATGGTGAATTAAATGATTTCCATGACGATGTGAAAATGTTAGAAAAGTTATTCGCTGAACATAGATATCAACCTAGTATTTCATTTAGTGAAAATACAATAAAAATTCGCTTCGACTAATGAATTGGAATAAACACATAAGAACTTTTGAAAAATATGATGAATCAGATGATGAGTTTGACTTTGACTTCAATTCGGAATTATCTCCCAAAAGTCAAGAGACAGAAGATGATAATGATGAGGTGAAGGTTGCATTTGAACATTTAGCTTCCACCATAAGACAGATGATTAGGAACTCTGGTGTAAAGAATTACACTGTGACTGTCCATGATAAAGATTTTGTTATGGAGTTTATTTTAGAACAAGATAGAAAATTTTCCACATTTTCTTCCTTAATTGGATTGATGAAAAAAATCCATAAAGATATACTCGTATCATACGAGCCAGCAGTGGACCTTTGGTATACCAAGGACAAAAAACCATTGATTACATTCGATTTTTACTACAAAGAAAGTAGTGGTAAAAAAAGTTTTGATTTTGATGATGACCTTCCTTTTTAAACTTTTATTTTCTTTTTAATATATAACATACTCTAATGGGGATGAAATGGAATTGATTCGCGTCGTAGGGTTAAAATAGCAGGCATTGGGTGATATCGACCAATTAAATAAGGTATCAAAGCTGTAAATGGCAACACAAACGAAGTAGCTAGCAAAGAAGAATTAGTATTTGCCCTACAAAACAACATCCTCAAGACAAACGAGGTAGCTTCTGTAGCTTAATTGTTTTCAACAGTATTGAGTCTGTAAAACTCACGATGTTATCTGTCAGTTAGAATCGTAAAATCAAATTGAATATTTTGTCAGTTTAGAAAAACTTGACTAAGTCTGTGAAGGATATTTTAGGTCTAGTCGAGGAAGACCGGGGAGTCGGAGCCCCGCATCTCCACAAATAAAAACCCACCAAATTTGGTGGGTTTTTTTATGACTTATATTTTCCACCCTTTCTCTTTCTTTTACAATATTGCTTTTGTGAAAATCCAAGATTGGGACTACTACAATTTATCTTCTTCTTGTATTTAACAGACCATCTAGATTTCATACCCTTTCTTGGTTTGTTATATCCTTCTGTAATGAAATCTTCGTATGAGAGTATATTTTCCATAGTTTAGTAATTACATTCGTGGCAAGAATTCTGTCCGTTACCATCACAGTTGGGACATTCTACATAACCTTCACCATCGCAATCTGGGCAATCTCTTTCACCATTACCGAAACAGTCTTCACACTTTTTTGTACCATCGCCATTGCAATCTTCACAGGGGTTTCCTTCATCATCTACACCTTTACCATCACAGGTACTACATTCAAGTTCACCAGCACCCTCACATTCTGGACATTCAATCTTTCCATTGCTACACTCATCACATCTCAATCTACCTCTACCATAACAATCACCACACTCTACATAACCATCTCCACCACAGTAGTCACATTCTTGGTTAGAATATCCACCACCAGTGTCTTCTAATTGGTATTCACCACCCTCTGAAGATAATATACCATTTGTAGGTGAATAGAATTTTAAAGTATCCAAATATGGATAACTACCATATTCTTTATCCTTTAATCTGACTTCCAACATTGCTGGTCTTGATTCCGAACCATCTGGCGCGATCATCGTGGTATCATTAGTAGAACTTGTATATCTCTTTTTCAAATACCATCCTTGTTGTGCAATATATTGTTTGAAAAGTTCCAAATCAGAATCATCATGTGTGTAAATTCTATCAACATAAGTGATGTCTTTAGGTAATGATAATTTCCAAACAAGAGCTCTCCCTTTTATTTTATCTTGTTGGTCATCATCTTTTAAGATAAGTAATTGACAGACATCAGGATTTTGTGTATAGATTTGTAACCATCTTTCCGATGCTGAACACATACATGAGTTACTTAATTGTCCTTTTGATCTACCATGTAGATAATTTTCATATTGATACCAATGGTGAATTGCATTTCCAGAAACTAATTCAAAGTTTCTGAAAGCATCATTGAATTTATCAAATTCAGATTTATATTTATTCACAAACTGTTCAATTTCAGCATTTGAAAAACTAACATTCGCAGTTCTTAATAAAGTTTGAATTGAAGCTCCAACCCTACCTGGTTGTCTATTTTTAGTAAATGGTAATTTTGACAAATCAACAGTTCTCAATCTACTTTTATTGATAATAGAAATACCACCAGGGAACACAACTTTACAGTATACATTACCTGATGTTGGGGATGTATATTCTGATTCTATAACACCTTCCTCATTTGGTTGCGGATGATATGTTTGTGGACCTTCTGGTGTATATCCCAGAGCATCAAAAATATTATTATTGGATTCTGAGTGTGTTAAATGACCAGAACCCATATGTGTGACTTTTTTAGATTCTGTACTTGAAATCAATTCTTTTGCCTTTCTGTCTGTGATAAAAGTAATTTGATTCTTATTATCTCCGATATCAATATAGTTATTAGGAAATTCATGGTCTTTTTTCTCCAAATCTATTAGACCTTGAGCGACTGGTGAATCTATTTTACTTAATAGTTTTCTGAATCTATCTGAATAAACTAATTCAGATTCGTTAATAGGTAATAAAAAATCAATGTATCTTCTAAGTTTCATTACATCATTTCATTTTCTAGGAAATCGTGGACTTGTTCCACATTTTCTTTAGCGGCGGATATATGATCCTCTGCCCAATCGTGACCATCTTGTAGAATCATATCAATTTCAGATTCACCCATTTGTAAAATTTTCTCACACATTTTATGAATTGATTCAATATTTTCAAAGAACATATAATTAAATCCTTGGTGGTTTTCCTTAATTGTTTTGTTTGTAAGGAAATTGAAAACGTGACTAACACTTTCTTTTGCTACGGATAAATGATCTTCGGCCCAATTGTGACCATCGTTCAATAGGGTATTAACTGATTGTTTGTCAAATTGTAACATTTCGCTAACTAAACGATGTATTGTTTTTATATTTGTGAAGAACATATATGAAGTAGTCTCACCAGAGTGATCCATATGGGATGGTGTTTCTTCGTGATGGTGTTCCATATCCATATGTTCAAAGGTTCTCACCCTTCTTTTGGACTCTGAAATTTTATATTTGTGGTCAGTATCTTCAACACCATCATCTTCCAAAGCTTTGATTCTATCTTCTAAATCTTTCTTTGTGATATTTTTATCCATTTTATGAGTTATAGTATTAAAATTCATACCATCCGGATGCGGGTTTGTAATTTCCCTATCTTGCTTCTTCAATTTTCTATCTAATTTTTTCAATTCATCCTTTTCTTTACGGACATTATCTGTGAACTCTCTAAAATTAGAAATATTACTATAAGGTGTTTTATAATTTTGACTACTATCGTTTCTCATAAAAATCTATTATTTTATATGTTTCTATATATTTAGAAATCATTTCAATTTTTCATCCAGTATCTTGGCTATGTTACTACCAATTATATAATGTATATTTTTTAGTGAATCAGATTCAACAGTTTTGTATTCTTCAAAGAATTTGAATTGAAAAGTATAAACATCATTGGATTCTGGATCAGTCTTTTCTTTTTTTGTTATGGATAAATCAATATCATAGTTATTATTAATATTGATTTCAAAATCAAAACTTACTCTATCACAAGGAGTAGTCTTAAATTTCGGGTCATATTTTACATTATGGACACTATATTCTGTTATCTTTGACCTTTTTAGATAATAATTCAAGAACATGGCCGGAGCTTCTATGAAGTCTGACAATATTTGAATATCCTCTCCAAAATCATTTGAATCAATAATATCTTCAATTTTCTGTTTTAACTCAATTGTGTTTTTGAAGTCAACTTTATTGTAAACACAATTTATGTCATATAAATAAATAAAGGAGCTATCAATTAGATGTTTTTTATCTATGTCACACTTGAATATAAATTTTGTATGAATGAGAATAGTATTTTCGGTCATTAAATTTTGTAATGAAATAACTAGTTTATAAAATTCTTCATCTTTGGAAAGTTCATAAACAGTTTCAACCGAACCTACTTTACCCTCTTCCTCATCAAATAAATCTTTAAATACTTGTTCTATTTCTGAAATTCTAATCATATTTATTTGTATTGTTTATCATAAGATTTAGCTTTTAGATTCATAAATTTCTCTATGTATCCATTCCTTCTCATCAATTTAAAAACGAGGTTTTCTACAGAAAATTCACCCTCTCTTTCAAGTCCAGCTTGTCTGGCATCTTTTATTTTTTTCCATATCTTTTTAATCTTGGATTTGAGAATATTATAAGATTTACCAGATTCTACGTCTTTTTCAAGGTCATTTATTGAACCCATATAGATTGAAGCTTTCTTTTTTATTGAATCTTCATCAGGTTCAAAATCTTCTTTGGTTGGCTTCTTAATCCACTCATCATTTATTAGTGAATAAATGCCAGTTGAATGATGTTCCTGATTAGAATCTTGACAATAGATTTCTACATCATATCCCTTTATTTGAATATCATGTTGCAGTTTCCAACTCTTCTCAATAGCATCCAAGTATTTTCTAACCAAATCAACATCCTCATTCACGTCAGAAAAATCAAAAACTAGGTGCAAATCAATATCAGAGTATTTGCTCCAATTGTAATTAGCCAAGGATCCAGTGAAAATCACATCTTTTAATTCTACATTACCCAAATCTAAATTCTCAAAATAATCATTTGCTAAATTCAGCAACTCGGATTTTATTTCAGAGTCTAAATTAAAATCATCCCAAAATTCAGAGTTCAAATCATCTTGTAACCTGAAAGATTTTATTGGTTCAAATTGAGCCTGTGTGAATTCTTCAAAAATTTTAATAAACATGAAACAAATAATTTATAGGATATATATTAAAAATCAAGTATAAAAAGAAAGAAAACAATTTAAGCTTGATTTATATAAAAAATAAAAAATTTACTATGTCTGCCTTATTTTTTGATAACGAAATCTTCCCGGATAGAAAGGATTTAAAGAAAATTGTATCCGATGACAAATTAATGTATCAGGATATTGTTGAACAATCTCAAAAAATAGAATTGGACACTATAGATTTTGAAAAAGAAGATTTCATACCTAAATCAAAAATTGTTCAAAAGCAAGCTGTTTTTTTGTGGGTAAGAATTTACACAAAGGAGGAAGTAGAAATTGAACCAAATACAACGATTTTCTTTAATTACCTACCAGGTAACGAGAAAATGGAAGCTAAATTTATTTGCTTTGCCAAAAAGGGTCTTGAAAAAGATCATTTAGACGAAGTGGTAAACTATACAGATGAAGATGATAAAAGAGTACTGTGTGTAATGGTTGACGAGGAAAGAGTAAACAAAAACAATATTGATATTCCTTTCATAAAAAAACTTTTTAAACTCGGAAGGAATTATGAAGTAACCGTTTATCACAGAAGTGATTTGACTCTAACAACAGAAAAAGGAGAATTAATTGATTACTTTGACATAGACTTTTAATAAAATGTTAGTAGATACCCAATACCTTTCAAGTAGTAAAAAACTAATCGTAAGTTACGTTGACAAATCCGGAGATATAAAATTGAAATATTACAATTGGGATAATCCAATGAAGTATGTAATATGCGATGATAGTGATTCCGATAGGCATAAAGTCTTTAAATCGTGGGATGGTAAATCAGTTAAGTTAGAACCTGTAAGCCATCCGGATAGATATTCAATTTATGAGTTTTTGGATTCTCTACCCGATGATGAAAAAAATGAAATATTTGAATACAATACTCCTAAAATATATTTTGTGGATATTGAAACTGAGATTGTTGATGGGTTTCCAGATGCCGAAACGGCCCCAACTCAAGTTTTATCAATTTCAATTGTTTATGAAGATAAAATCATACTACTTGGATTAAGGGAGATGCCCGAAGATATGCAGCAAAGAATAAAAGATAATACAAATAAGTATTTTAAGAAATTCAATGCTGATTACAAGTTCAAATATATCAAATATGATGATGAATTTGACATGATGTATAATTTCTTTTACAAAATGATCCCAAAAATGCCAATGATTACAGGGTGGAACTTTGTAAACTATGACTGGTTGTATCTTGTTAATAGGGCAAAGAAATTAAAAAAAGTAGTAAATGGTAAGGAATATAAAATTGACCCCGCTGTTTCATCCTTAACAAAAAGAATGAATAAAGTATGGATGACCGATTATGAAATGCCAGCACATAGAATGATTTTTGATTATATGCAACTTTATGAAGTGTGTGATACTACTATTAAAGTAAAAGAATCTTCTTCACTTGACTTTGTTTCAAGTAAGTTGGTGGGGGTTGAAAAGATTAAATATGCCGGCTCACTTCAAAAGTTATATGAAGATGATTTTGAAACATTTATGTACTATAACGCGGTTGACTCAGTTCTTGTTCAAAAGATACACGAATCTAAAAATTATATCTCAATCATCTATGCGATTTCATCACTCGCTCAAATAAAAATTGTTGATGTTGTGTCCCAAATGAATAATGCGCTTGCATCGCTGGCAATTACCGAGGGTGTATTGAGAAATAGATTTAGGGAACAAGAAAATATAGTACTTTTTAAAGGTGAGAAAAATACTGAGGAAAATGTTGGTATTGCTGGTGGTTGGGTAAAAGATCCAATTGTTGGTATGAACCAGTGGTGCGTAACGTATGACTTCGCTTCGCTTTACCCAACAAGTCAAATTCAATGGTTTATAGCTCCTGAGAATTTTATTGGAGTACGAGATCCAAAAAATCCTGAATTTTGTGATAATGGTGCTAAGATTGATAAAGATGACCATGTGGTTTGTGTTAATGGTGTTGTTTTCAGAAAAAGAAATTCACCAACTATTAAAATGTTAAAGGATGTTTATTCAGATAGGAAAAAGAATAAAAAGATAATGATGCAGAAAAAAGAGGAATTGAAAAAAGTCATGGATGAAATTAAAGCTTTGGAAGCAGAGCTTTAATGAACTCTTATACCTTCAAATTCAACCTCTGGTAATTCTGTTCTTACTGCTGTTACTACTTTCTTAACCCATTTTGGTTTATCATCATAGAACTTAGCTTTTTTAAACCCAGTATCTTTTAGAAGTTGAACTATAGTTTTAGCTTTCCATTCAGCAACTCTATCTGTTCTATCATCTTTTGATGGATAACAAAACAAACCATGATTAGGTAATTCTAATCCAAATTTTTCCAATGATTCTATTACTTTTTCTTTCAAGTCAACCATTCTGCCTGTTACAATTGACTTATTTTGGACTTGTTTATATAGTTCAGAAAGTTCTTTTACTTTTGTCGGTAGTGAAATATCTAAAAAGTGATAAACGTTTGGAGTGACCATATAAACTCTCAACCCCTTTCTAACCCAATTACCCTTTGGATCAATAGTTTGATTTGGATCTTCAATGTATATCCTACCATTTTCAATCTTCAAGTCTTTCTGTTCTTTATTAACAAATTGTAAAGATCTTTTTATCAAATCTCCAATGTTCTGACTTTCAGTCAAATATTGTATAGCCAACTCTTCAAAACTAGGTGTATCCACCAATGTATCATCAAAATCAAAGATATAAAGGGTGTCATTGGTGCCAAAATTTTCAAAAAGCTTGAGATATTTCATCCAAGTATATATTCAAAAACTAAATTTAGTAAAAACATATAACCACTATGTCGTTAAAAAAAGACCTTATCAAATATACCCCAAGAGCTGAACAGAACGAGGCTCTAGAATTTATTATGAAGACTCATAGTGAATCACCAAGTACGAAATTCTATTTGATGAATATGCCGGTTGGTAGTGGAAAAAGCCACTTGGCTATGATGATTTCAGATTGGTACACATCAAAAGTTGATAAGAGTGCCAAGGTTGATATTATAACCGCTGGTAAAATCCTACAAGACCAATACGATGTGACATACGAATCAATAAAAAATCTAAAGGGGAAAGAAAATTACTCTTGTAAATCTTATTCAACATCTTGCTCGAATGGTAAAGAATTTAATCGTCTCAATAAAACCACTTGTGATTTTTGCCCATATGATGAATCAAAAAATGGGTATTGGGGGGGTAAAGTTAGTCTCACAAATTTCCATCTATATCTTATTTACGCAATCTATAATCAAAAAATGTTTGAACAAAGAGAATCAAACGTTTTAATAGTTGACGAATGTCATGAATTTGATGATGTAATGAGTGACTTTATCACAATCAAGATAACAGAGTCATTAGTTAAGCGTTTGAAATTTACCAATGAGTATCAAATAGTAAAAGCCCTATCAAAAGTAAAGTCAATTGAAAATTATATTGAGTTTTTAAAATATTTCAACAATGAAATAAAGACTACAATAGCAACTATTGATGGTTCAATGGTCCCAAATAGAGATATAACATCCGATAAAAGAGATCTAAAAATATCCACTCTTACAAATAGTCCAAACAAAGATGTCAAAATGATGCAGATAATTTCAGACTTGAAACAATATCTAATCAAAATTGATATCTTTCTAAAGGAATATGATGCGAATCCAGATAATTGGGTTTTAGAATCAAATTATAACGAAAAAACAAAACAAAAAGAATTATCTCTTGAGCCAATTTGGGCTTATGATTACTTGGACAAATATGTTTGGTCCAATTACGATGTGGTAATTCTAATGTCTGGGACAATCTTGGACAAAAAACTCTTTTCAGAATTGAATGGTCTTGATCCAGACCGAAGTGTTTATTATTCAGTTGACTCACCTTTTGAGCAAGAAAACCGTAAAGTTTATTATATGCCTTTGGGCAAAATGTCTTTTACAAAAAAGGAAGAGACTTTCAAAAATTATGTTCCCTACTTACATAAGATATTAAAAAAGTATGAGATGCAAAAAGGGATAATCCACACAAATTCGTTTGAACTTTCCGAATGGATAAAACGTGATGTTGAGAATTCAAGACTTTTATTTCACGATTCTTCAACGAGAGATGAAATGCTTAAACTACACATGGATAGTAAAGACCCTTTTGTATTTGTTAGTCCTTCTGTCGCCACTGGGGTTTCATTTGACCATGAAAAAAGTAGGTTTCAGGTTATTTCAAAAATCCCCTATCCAAGTTTAAATTCACAGAAAAACAAATTAAGGCAAAAGAATAACCCAGAATGGTATTCTTGGAAGACGGTAGCTGGTCTTTTACAAATGTGTGGTAGATCTATAAGGAGTAAAACTGATTGGGCGGATACTATAATATTGGATGGGTCTTTTTCCGACTTGTTAAGGTTTAGTTCAAACTATTTTCCAAAGTGGTTTTTAGACTCAATAAATAAAGTAGATGTTAATGTGAAAAAAAAATCATCCGTTTAGGATGATTTTTTATTTTAATCTCTTACTCCTTGAGCTATTGCCTTTTTTAGAGCCGGTGGTAGTTTTTCCTGTGCTTTTGAAAGTTTACCTTTTGGGGCCTTTTCATCTTTTTTAGCATCTTTTGAATCTTTACCCTTCTCTGATTTCTTCTTATCAGCAGCAGCTTTCTTCATAGTTTCTTTTTTATCACCATCTTTATCTAAATCTAAGAAATCTGGTTTAGCTTTTTTAGAGGTTTTCTTTGCCTCGAATTTCATAATCTCCATTTCAGATGGCATCATTTCTTCCTCCTCCTCTTCTTCACCAGACCATTTATTTGGATATCCCATTTGTCCAGAATTTGGTGAACCACATTCACATTCTTCACAACCACAGGATTCACATCCTTCTCCCTCTTCTTCTCCAAAAGGTGGTACAGTAATTTCCTCTTCAGACTCATGTGAGAGGTAAACGTTATCGTCGTCTTCTTCTCTACCCATATCTGGTTGACCAAAGGAGAAGAATTCAAAAGTTTTAAGATGTTTCATAAGAAATAATTATAATATTTGTATTATATATTAAATTTTAATTTGATTTTTTATATATATTTCATATCTATGAATAATATTTTAAAATTTTCTGATTATCAAAATTGGCAAGAAATAGCTTACAATTTTCTCAATGAGATAGATTCAGAAATTTTACATGAATCTGGTGAAGAAAATCATCTTTCTGATGTAATAAAGTCAATTCTTAATAAGTTCGGATTCAACATGAGTTTAGTGTTAACCTTTGGAACTGGGGTAAAATTAATGTATCCGATCGTTTTCAAATTAATTGAAAACATGGAATTGGAAATAAGACCATCACAAGAAGATATAGTTTTACTCTGCATAACTATGTTATCAATAATCTATTTGGAAAATAACAGAAATCCACCTATACCGGCAGAGGATATTAAACATAAGTTGAACGCGGAAATCCAAATGAAATTTGGAAATCCGAGAATATTAATTGATAAATTGATAAAATGTTTCCAATCAATATTTCTATTCATTAAAAAATTCCAAAAATTATTTGGGGTTGCTTTAAATAATATTATTGATATGTTTGCCTACACTGCAATCCTACAACCAGTAATGAATGCAATTTCCTCTTTGGTTGGAACTTATCACATAACACCAGAAAACTTATCTGGAAATCTCATATCATTAGCTACTGGCGTTGCTACTATATCAGGTAAAACTATTTTAGACTTTATAAAAAATCACACCAAAAATAAATCTCCAAAGGATACAATACTGTCTGATGTTGAGGATTTAGGACATATTGACTCTGACGGCAATAAATTGATCAAGGAACAGTAAGTCTATGCAAAAACGCTATTTATTAAACTTAATGTACTTTCCTTCGTATATATTTTACAAATTTTTATACGATGACAATCTCCCTAGAAAAGATATTTTTCGCTTACATTCTGAAAAATAAAAAATATTTTTCAATCGTGGAACCGCAATTTTATAAAAATCAAGAGATTCAATTCGTTTATAATATAATCAAGAAATACTTTCAGAAAAATACTGAAGCAGAAGTTCCACACCCAAAACAAATTTTGGAAATGGTTCAATTAGAAGATAAAGATGGTTTGATAACCAAAGACATCTTAAAGTCAATGCTGACAGTTAATCTTTTAGACTACGACGAAAAGAATTTTATTGTTCCAAAAATGAATGCTTGGATACTGACCAATAAATTAAAAAGTGGTACCGTTGACATAATTGACGAAACTAGAAATTTGGATCAAATAAGTGAATTTGATGAAGTTATGGAAGCTGCTAACAAAATAAGAACTATTGTTGACAACATGGCCAAAACTGACTTTGCTTCTGATGATGAAGATTTAGGATCTGATTTTGACGATCCCGAGCAACACTTACAAGATTCCTCAAAGTTCAAAGTTCAAACCGGATTCACAAGTTTAGATCATATACTAGGTGGAGGTTGGGATGTACAAACTCTTAACATAATCATGGGAATGTCTAATGCTGGTAAAAGTTTATGGATGCAAAACTTTGCAGTCAGAACAGCTAACTTGGGATATAATGTATTATATGTTACGCTGGAAATGTCTGAAAAAAAGGTAATGAAAAGATTGGGATCAATGAGATTATCAATACCAATTAATGATTATGACAGATTATCAAAAGATACTGAAATGATAAGGAAAAAAATTGCTTCTTTAAGTAAGTCTGCCTCAGGTGCCGATTTATTTGATAAAAAAATAGGAAAAATAATAACTAAATTTTGGGCAGCTGGTACAGTTCAGATATCTGACATTGATAATTATATACAAAAACTCAAAGAGAAAAAAGGTATAAAAATACATTTATTGGTTGTAGACTATATTGCTTTGATCGCTTTGCCTAGAAATTCTGGTGGTGATAATTTATACACAAAGGGAAAATATGTAGCCGAGGGATTGAGAGCTTTAGCGGCCAAATGGAACTTCCCCATCATTACCGCGGTTCAATTAGCTAAAGATGCTTGGAATTCTGCTGATTTAACTTTAGAATCTGTACCAGAATCAAAGGCTATTGTTGAAACTTGTGATACTTTTTTTGGTATCATTAGAACGGAAGAAATGAGAAGACAGAATATTTATAGGTTCAAATTGCTTAAACAGAGGGATGGAGATTTTTTGAAATCCCAAGTAAAGTTGGATTTGAACCCAACATATCTAACACTTGAAAATGATCAATTTTTAGATATTTAAAAAAAAACAAGTAAAGATGGAGAACAAAGAACTCAACCTAGAAGATGAGCCTCAAAATGAAGAAAATTTCACGGAAGAATCTGAACAAGATTTTGAAGATATTATTTTAGAAGTTGACGATGAAATTATAGAAGAGGAATTTATAGATGATGATGAAATTCAAACTGAAGATAAATCAGAAGTTGAACAAATCTCAAGTGAATCAAATACGGATGATGCGGTTTTCTCTAAACATTCAATACACAAAAAACACAGTTTAAATTACGATTCAATATTCAAGGGTAGAAAAGAAGACCCCTTAACAGAGGATCACTATGAAAACATTGGATCTTTCAATGAAACATTTGAAGTTGATAAATCTTCAATTTACTGGCATGAATCAGTTGATAACGAAAATTATATTAAAGAAAAAAGAATTAAGGAGAGAGTCTATGAAGTTCTAGCAGAAAAGACTGATTTAAACTTCATGAATAATCGCAGAAAGCCGTCCCGTTCTGATTTCAACCATTATTATTTCTTACTCAAATCAAATCTCAAAGATGACAATTTTACAAATGTTGAATTATTCAATGAATTAGCTGTTTACTTTTCCGATAACTTATTTAATATGTTTAAACTTTTAGATAATAAATGGAGGAATATGATAATTACCGAACTACAAGATCATATTGGAAAACAACACTACTCAAAAGAATTAAGAAATAGAAATATTCACATCGGTACAGAAATTGAATTTTTACACCCCGATCCTTTTGATCAATTAGAAAATCCAATACACATAACCGGTGTTGTGGTAGAAGTTGACTATGAGAGTTATGTATTCAGAGTTGATTCTTATGAAAGGGTCTATGATATAACCATAGATTATGTTACACAAATACTCAATAACACCAAATTTAAGTATAATTTAAACAAATTAAATAATATTGACTTCTTATAAAAAAATATTATTTGGTCAATAAAAAATCTCAAATTTTTTTCGGTCTGATACAAACCTTTAAAATCGGACCATATATATACTCTTACGAAAAAATTAAAAGCTATAGATGATGAACATAAAAGTAACAAAAAGGAATGGTAAAAAAGAGCCTCTAATGCTCGATAAAATATTGGATAGAATTAATCAACAAACTTATGGACTTGATTCAAAGTGGATCCAATCCTTTGACGTTGCTCAAAAAGTTATTGAGGGAATCACACCAGACATAGAAACTAGAGTTTTGGATACACTTTCAATGGAGACAGCTGCCGCATTGACTGTTAAGCATCCTGATTACGCAACGCTCGCCGCGAGAATTGCCATCACTTCTCTCCACAAAGAAACTAAAAAAAGTTTCTCTGAAACTGTGAAGGACTTGTTCAATTACGTTGATCCGAAAACAAGAAAAAGCTCTCCAGTAGTTTCTGAATCATTTTATAAATTAGTTATGAAATATGCGGACCAACTTAATTCAGCTATCGTTCACTCAAGAGATCACAATTTTGACTATTTCGGATACAAGGTGTTAGAAAGAAGTTATCTCCTGAAACTAAATGGGAAAGTAGCAGAAAGACCTCAATATATGTATATGAGGACTGCTATCCAAATTTGGGGAGATAATATTGAAAAGGTGGTTGAAACTTATAATCTTCTTTCGGAAGGATACTATACACACGCCACCCCTACTCTTTTTAATTCTGGAACTAATAGACCCCAACTTTCATCTTGTTTCTTATTAGATGTTGAAGATGATTCAATTGAGGGAATCTTCAACACACTAAAAGAATCAGCACAGATATCTAAAAATGCTGGGGGTATTGGAATTAGCTTCAATAAAGTAAGGTCCAAGAATACTTATATTGCTGGAACTAACGGCACTTCAAATGGTATTATCCCATTCCTAAAAATTTATAATGAGACCGCAAGAGCGGTTGACCAAGGTGGTGGGAAGCGTAAGGGCTCAATCGCGATTTATTTGGAGCCTTGGCACGCTGATATTTATGATTTTTTAGATCTACGTAAAAATCAAGGTAAGGAAGAATTGAGGGCTAGAGATTTATTTTTAGCACTTTGGACTAATGACATTTTCATGAAAAGAGTTGATTTGGATGAAGATTGGACTTTAATGTGTCCACACGAATGTCCTGGTTTGAATGAAACCTATGGTGATGAGTTCAATACTTTATATCTAGATTATGAATCAAGAGGGTATGGTAAAAAAACTGTGAAAGCTAGGGACTTATGGAATAAGATTCTTGAATCACAGATTGAAACAGGAACACCATATATTCTTTATAAAGATTCTATCAATGAAAAATCCAATCAAAAAAATATCGGTATCATAAAATCATCTAATTTGTGTGCTGAAATTGTAGAAGCCACTGGTGTGACCAAAACACAGAAGGAGATTCTAAACAATAAAGAACTTTTGGAGTCTTTAGGACTTGGTGAATTTTATGGAGAAGAGTTGGTTAATGAAACTGCTGTTTGTAACCTAGCATCAATATCTTTAACAAAGTTTGTAAATAAAAATAAGACTTATAATTATAATAAACTTTATGATGTTACTTATCAGGCAGTTGTAAATTTAAATAATGTAATTGATGTTAATTACTACCCCTCAAAGGCCGCAAAGTTTTCAAACGTGCTACACAGACCAATTGGATTGGGAGTACAAGGTCTAGCAGATGTTTTCTTCTTGACTGGTGTTTCTTACGACTCAACTGAAGCAAAATCTCTAAACAAACAGATTTTTGAAACAATTTACTTTGCATCAATGAGAGCGTCTTGTGATTTGGCAAAAGAAAAAGGTGCTTATGCAACTTACCAAGGAAGTCCAATCTCTCAAGGAAAATTTCAATTTGATTTATGGGGAGCAACCACATCTGATAGATGGGATTGGAAAAAATTAAGAGAAGACATTCAAAAGTGGGGTGTTAGAAATTCACTAACAACTTGTATAATGCCAACCGCATCAACCGCATCAATTTTAGGAAATGAAGCTTCATGCGAAGCACAAACTTCAAATCTCTATGTAAGGCGTGTTATATCTGGAGAATTTATTTGTGTAAACAAATATCTTGTGAAAGAATTAGTTAAATTAGGTATTTGGACAGATTCTATAAAATCAAAAATTATGAATCAAAATGGTTCAGTTCAAAACATTCCAGAAATACCAACAAATCTAAAGGAGATTTTCAAAACCGTTTGGGAGGTAAAACAAAAAGATGTGATTGAACTAGCTGCTGACAGAGGAGCTTTCATAGACCAAACACAATCAATGAATATCTTCATGGAAAATGTAAACTTTGCTAAACTAACTTCAATGCACTTTTATGGATGGGGAAGAAGATCCTTTTTATCCGGTCCAAATGGTGAGACAATTATACCAAATGGGGATGGTATTGAAATTACATACGATAAAGATGGGAGTCCAAAATTTTACAGAGACAATAAATACAACTTAAAAACAGGTATGTACTACTTGAGGACAAAGTCTGCGGCCGATGCGGTGAAGTTCACAGTTCAGAAAGAAGAAGTTGCAGTTAAGACACAAGAAGAAATGTTATCTGAAATCAGTTGTTCCTTGGATGATCCAGATTCTTGCATTTCGTGCTCTGGATAATTATGTTTTTTTCTAAAGTTAAAAAAGGACTCTTTTGATTAGAGTCCTTTTTTATTTCAATAATCTTATATATATTTGTATGATTAATAATTACACTGACTTTTTAATCCAAGAAGAATTGAAAAACTGGCAAAATCATTTTGAAAGATTGAACGAAGGTTTTGATTGGGAGGAACTTAGTGAGAAGATATTCCACTACATAGAAGAAGCTGCTAAAAAAGGAGATAGGTTTCTCACAACCGTCGCTGTTAAAATATTTAGATATTTCAAAGCAAATCCTAAAGTTCTTATTTTTGTGATAGGTCTTTTAGCAGCTAAGCATCATTTCACCAAGCAAGAATTGATTGGGATGATTCCACAAGACACAGTAGTTTCCGCTGAAGAATTATATCAAAGATCAATGGATGAATCTTTACCAGATTCTTGGATTGAAGAAGAAGAAGGTGAATCGGAGGATGTTGTGAAATACAATGCACCGATTAGTGGTAGTGCGAAAAAATTCCTAAAAGCTATGGCTGATAAGGAATCAACCGGAAGAGCTGATACTATAAATAGTTTGGGATATATGGGTAAATATCAATTCGGTGAAGTTGCTTTGAGAGACATTTTGAAAAAACAACCAGGAGAAACCGAAGATCAATATAAGTCACGAATCAAAACATTTTGGCCGAAAAACTTTGGACTGGTGAAAACTGAGGCTGACTATAATTTTTTCAAATCTAAATTCAGTAATAAAGGGACCGACTTTTGGCCAGAACATAAGCAAGACTTGGCTATGAAACAACTCCTCAAAAATAATAAAGCTTATTTAGGAGATTATATTGATAAGTGGGTTGGGAAAACCAAGAAAGGTGTTAAGATAACTAAATCTGGTCTACTAGCTGGCGCTCACTTGTTAGGACCATCTAACGTGAAAAAATTCCTAGACCATGGAATTGTGACCAAAGATGGGTACGGAACTCCAATCACGGAATACATAGAAAAATTTGGTGGATATAACTTACCACTATAAACAATCTAGTCTTTGGGGAATATAAGTTTCACTTAAATAAAATTATTATGAAACTTAAAAAGAAGCAAATCAAGAAAGAGTTGAAAAAAACAATCAATTTAGTTTCAAAACTAAATCGGAAAAAGATTGTTAAAAACCAAGATAGTTTGGTGAACCTATATAACGATGTGAATGATATCAAGAATATCATAAAGGATATTTTGGCAAAGAAAACCTACGAAATCCAAGAGGAAAAAGTAGAAAAAAATTTGGAAGTAAAATAATTTAATCTTACCTTTGTATTATGAATGAAACAAAATTTCAAGTGGGAGATAAAGCTCACAAACCAAAAGGATATAAATTTCCTTGTACAATAGTTTCAGTTTTTAAAACTGTTGGTGGTAATGTGAGAGTAGTTGCTGAAATGGATGATTATGGTCTTCTTCATATTTTTAATGAGGACCAATTGGACCATTACACAGAACAAGAAAGACCGTAGAGTCTGTCCGCGGCAGGATCGTAGTTCCTCTAACCTCTGTGAGAAATCTCAAGTTGGGAGCCTAATCGTAAGTAGGATGGGTTGGTAACTTACCCACTGACATAAAAAAAGTTACACATGGTCCCATCTTCTAATGGTTAGGAATCCAGGTTTTCATCCTGGCAATCGGGTTTCGACTACCCGTGGGACTACAAATGGAGCTCTGTAAAGCCTCTTATCTTCGGGTAACGTAACAGAAGTGGATAATCGAAAGATGACGCTCCACTAAATTGTCCGATAGTGTAGCGGTAGCACACCTCCCTTTGACGGAGTTAGTTGAGGTTCGAATCCTTGTCGGATAACAATGAGTAAGAGATACTCAGAGTCTTTAATCCAAGACTTAAACAATGGGTAGGGTATTGGACTGGACATCCTTAAACGCCAGTCTCGTTGGGATAAAGCTAGGTAACAGAGGCTCCAAGTAGTTTGACTAATTTCACGGGGGATGCCCCACAGGTTTATTGAAAGAAAGAAAACCGAATTAACTACTCACAAGTAATCTCATTGTGGGGAAAACTGGGAGTATCGCATAGTGGCTATTGCAGAATTGATACCGGTGGTTCGAGTCCATCTACTCCCACATTTAAACATTTATTAATTATTTGATATAAAATATTATATTTTTAAAAAATATATATTTTGAATGAGTTTAATTTCTCTAATCAGAAATCTTATTGATGGTTCCAAAGGTTTAGAAGTAAATTCTTTACCAACGAAAGGATATTTCTATCCCAAAGACTTTCTTATAAAGATTAAGAAAGCAAAAGATGAAGATATCATTGAATATGAGTTGAAATATGACTCTGATAATTTAATGGAAATTGTTGAGTGTGTGAAAAATATAGTACAAAAGAATACTATATTTAGTAATTCTTACAATTTTGAAGATTTAAAAAGTGTTGATATAATTTTTATATTTTTAGAAATTGTAAAATTTACTACAAATAGACAAATACAGATTGAGTTTTTCAATGATGAAATGAGTAAAATTGATTTTATTGAATTTTCCTCAAATAACTTTAACTATTTCAATTTTGAAAATTTAAAAAAACTTTATAATGAAGAAGAAAGGGTTTTTGAAATTGAAGGTTATAAATTTTCAATGCCATCGGTTGGTGTGGAAAACTGCTTATCACAGTTCTTGCTTTCAAAATCAAATAAAGAAGATTCGGAAAGTTTCACCAATTATTCCTATGACTTCCTTTTTTTCCTAGGGGTAAAAAACACTTTAACATTCTCCGAGATTGAAAATCTTATTACTATTTTTAATTTTGATATTGACGATCATGAAAAAAACAAAATCAAATCAATTATTAATTCGTTTATTGGAATGATTGGATATCAGCTCAAATTTAATAATAATCTTATAGATGTTAAGACCAATCTAAATTTAGAAAAAATCTGGCAGAAGTCATAACTAATATATAACTAATGTCCAATAAAATATTATTTGGAGATTGTTATTTATTACTAAAAGAACTTGAATCAGAATCAATTGATCTGATTCTAACAGATCCACCTTATAATATTTCAAGGGAATCAAATTTTAAGAACGGTTCCAATAACAAAAAATATAATAATATATCATTGGAGTTTGGGGAATGGGATAAAGAAGAAATTGATTTAGATCCACTTTTTTCCGAATTCAAACGTGTCCTTAAAAAAGGGGGCACTTGTATAATTTTTTATGATGTTTGGAAATCTAACACAATAAAATTTTATGCAGAAAAATGGAAATTCAAACAATTAAGAATTTGCCAGTGGGTTAAAACTAATCCTGTTCCAATAAATTCAAAAATAAATTACTTATCAAATGCTCTTGAATACTTTTACACATTTGTAAAAGGTGGTAAACCAACCTTCAATTCAGAATATGATAAAGGTATCTATCATTATCCACTCTGTCACGGAAAGGAAAGGTTGGAACACCCAACACAAAAACCTTTAAAATTAATTGATAATCTCATATTGAAACATTCAAACATTGGAGATACTATATTAGACCCGTTTGGCGGAAGCGGAACAACCGCGATATCTTGTATAAATAGTGGAAGAAATTTTGTCATAATGGAAAATAACCAAGTATTTTTTGAAATGATACAAAAGAGAGTTAAACAAAAAAATTAAATATAAATAAAAATAATAAAAAAAAAAATGATCACCGTAATAAATGCACAATTGGGTCAAGATACCATCAAATCACTAAATTTACTTTTAGACTTGGATCTCCCTACAAAAACCGCTTTCTCATTAGTAAGAATTATGAAAGAACTATCTTCAATCATAGACGACAAAATTAAGCTAGAAAAGAAAATTCTTGATAAGTATGTTGAAAGAGATCTTGAAGGAAATCCGATCCTAGGACAAGACCAAAATGGAAATCCAATCCCTAACACATTCAAAATTAATGATATGGCGGCTTTCAATTCGGAAATGGAAGAACTTAATTCAATTGAAACCGAACTACCGTTTGAAAGATTGGATGCCGATTCATTAGATTTACCTTCAATAAAAGTTAGAGATTTAATGAAATTGGAGTTTCTTTTCAATTTGTAATCTCTAAATTTTTATATATATTTCAAAAGGAATAAAACTGAATGAGTACTTTTAGCTCAGGTAGCACTATAGCTAATAAATTAAATGGAATACAAGATGTAATAAACTATATCCCTGATAATAGTACTGGCGTAATTGTACCAAAAAACTTCCGTGATGGGTATTATACTCTTTGGGAAAATACCGCATTTAAGCCCACTACCGCGACGGGACTAGGTACTAGTTACATCGGAATTGACCAATCAACTTTAATTCTCAATGACATAAATTGGTACCCGAAAATATATTTCGGTCAAAAACAAGTTGACAGTAACCCAATCATGTCTAATGATTTACTAGGCAGTGATGTAGATTTCTTTTTCTTCACGACAAAAGATACTAGCGGTGGTAATTATGATACAAAGGTTAGTTTTTTAGCTGGTTCTTCTTCCTATTGGTCAAATGGTTCTTTAGTTACACCATATATCCAATCAAAGGTTGAATCAACTGTTGATGGTAATTACATAAATTTCAACATAACAAACCCCTCATTTGTGGGTGATACCCAAAGTAATTATTATGGTGGTGATATAAATGTGAAAAGTGAAAATGGATATGTGGTTATAAATAACTTTCATTTCCCAAAGACAAATCAAATAACATCATCACATGAGGGAAAAGTTTTAAGATATAGATGGATTTCTGGAAAAGCCTATGGATTTTGGGAGGATGCTTACAGCCAGTCAATAACCTCAATGGTTTCAGCTGCTACAGTTAGTATAATCGGAAATCCTGTTCTAATAAGTGGGTATAGATTTTCTGATGAAAGGGTTGTTGCCACTTCGATCGGTGGTATTCAAGCTGGAGAAACATTCAGTGATGTTGAGGTTTTGGATATGTTGAGAAGAATTATCTACACATATGTACAACCAGTCCTAACAACAGATATCCTTTTAAATAGTAATAAGGTATCCAAAATTGAGGCAGGTGATTCATCTACCTATTATTCACTTAATCTACACTACTCAATAACTAGAAATGCAACTTATTCAATAAACTATTTGGATTTTGCTACTGGTTCTCCTGCATATGTGGGATCATTGCCAACCCCAGTACTTATTCCAGATGGTCAAACAACCGGCACAGTAAGTTTGAATGCAAATGGTGGTCCATTTTTGGGAACTTCACAGAGCTATTTAATTCAAAGTTGGACTTTATCACTAATTGATGGATACCCAACTGCAAAGGATTCCACATCAACTTTGATGATGGTATTGCCATTTTTTCACGGGTGTAGCACAACAGAGGCAACCTACTCAACTATGATGAATTCAATTTTAGGAACTGGTCCCGAACTGAATAAGTTAACACCTACACTTTATGAACCAATAGTTGGGACACCTACATCAGGGGTAAACAAATTAGAATATATTACGACAAATGGTGTCGGTTCTGGTGGTGATGGAAAGGGGTTCATATATTTTGGATATCCTTCTTCTTATCCACAATTGGTGCAAATACTTGACCAAAATGGATTTGAACAACAAATTGGAAGTGTGTCTTCTGATTTCTATACTCAATCTTTCCCAATAACTAGTCCTAATGGATGGTGGTCAGACATTGAATATTTATTCTATGTTTCATCAGCATCTACAAGTGTTCCAGTATCTTATAACAAATGGCAATTCATCTTTGCAACATCATCATAAAAAAATTAATCAATAATGTCAATATCATTAATAACAAATTTCAAGATTAATTCAGATAAACCAATTGACACAAGGTTGGTAGCGACCGGACCAGATGGTTTGAATAATATGGAGTATAAATATGCCGGATTAACTGTATATAGAACAGATACTCAACTACAATATGTTTGGGATGGTTCTACATGGGAAATTTCATCAAATGGTATATATGGTGGTAGTGGTAGCCTGATTGGAGATACACACATTGACGGTGGATTTATTGGAACAAATTCTACTGACGAAACATATAAATTTATATTGAGTGCTTCTTCATCAAATGAAGTGTTTAATTACGTATCAAATTTTTCTAGGAATAGTATTGGCGATGTAAGATATAGAAATAGTTTTTTGATTGGAACTTTCAGTGGTCCTTATATTGAATTCAATCCTGGTGATGATCCACTATTACCAACTTTTAGAGGAGGATTAGCTATTGGCACTGGTCTCATAGATACATATGAAAGATTTAAGATAGATTCAAATGGGGTTATTAGGTTTAAGCCAACACCATCTCTGACAGCTTCATTAAACATAAGTAATTCTTCTGAAAGTGTTAATTTTGGGTATAATTGGGTTGGTGTAAAAGATTACCAATCAATCGGATCATCCTTTATCAGATTCACTAACCAGGTTTTGAGTATCAACCACATAGCGACTAATTCAAATAGCTTCACACATTCTGTGATATTTTACAATACTGACCATGAATTCACTATGGATGTAAATGGTGTAGTTAGAACAATGGGTGTAGTTTTAGGACCATACGACACATTTATGTCGGTGGCTAATCAAGGAATTGGAATAGGTATCACAAAAGGACTTGAAGAATTTAGTATTTTCAATAATAATAATACAAGATCTTTTGTTATCAGTGACAAATCAATTCTTATTGGGTCGAGTGACTATACAATTCAGACAGACCTAGGTTCAACATTTTCTGTTTTGGGAAATTTTCAAACGAAAAATAAAACCAATTTGTGGGACAACTCTTTTAATGTAGACTCAAATGGTCCAACTAGTCAATCGGATAATTATTGGCATAGATTGCCCCTAGTTGGAGATTCCTATAACGATTCATCAGAGACCGGTGGTGTTAGGGTTTTTATAAATACCACGGAGACTTCACAAGACACTCAATTTATGTTCATAACAAATGGGTACACTTCAAAGGATGCTATCAGTTCTTGGACATCTACAAAAAAACCATATGATAGAATATTTTATTTCCACAATGAATCGGGTGGGTATCACATAACACATGAATTAACTTGGTATTTAAGCAATGATGATGGAGTTAATTGGAAAAAAATAGGAATCTCCGAAACTGGCAATTTAGATAACTACAACAATGAGTCAGGTGCAACTTCAAGCTACGCTATGAGATACTATTCAAACTCTGCGATAGTTCCAGCAAATATGGATTTCAAAGTGAAATTTAGATTTAGAAATGACTTTACTCCAGATTTTGCATTCGGAACTGTATCTGCCCCTTCGGTAATATTTTCTGTATTAAGAAGTGGTGTGTGGAGAACTGAATATTCAAACGAATTGATTTCAAATGTTTAAGATATTTTCTCAAACCACCAATTGAAGTAGACAAAGTTGTCATTGAGTAGATTATACTGTTCACCATCGTAAGTAATAATTATCTTACGATCTGAAGAATTTATAACCTCAACTTCTTCTCCCTTTTCAATTTCAATCATATTGCCAGTTTTTTGTGAATAACAATAAACTTTATCATTCAAAACCTTGTAAATCCCCCTTTCGGGTTTCATCCACATTTTAATAGCTTTCAAAAGTAACCCCCTAGTTCTGATGACCCATTCTTTAGTTTGAATTAAATCTGAATCTTTGAAAACTTCCGATTGTAAGATCGGATTTCTATTGAATAGATTCTTTAAAACTCCATAATACTCCTCATCACCAATCACAAAACTGAAATAAATATTATAATCTACTTCATTTGATTTTATAATTCTTTGAATTTTCATGGATTGAATCTTCTGATCTTCAAGGGCTAATTTTGATTTCAAGGATCTATAACCAGAACTATTTGCAAGTGAGTGAATTATAGAGTTTATTTTTGAAATTCCTGCTCTGATGGCATCTTCGTGTTTGTCAAAGGCATTTATAGATAATTGTGGGTTATCAACCGCAATTCCCATTTGAGCCGAATCCGGATTAAGTCTTTGAGCATTGAATTCGGTAAATTCAAGTATAAGTTTAGTTTTCTTCTTCATTGATTGTAATATATACTATATATTAAAATTTTCAAATCATATGCGAATAAGAAAAATTAGTGAAGACATGGTACAAGATATTTCTTCTGAAAAGGTTGAAGAAATGATAAAGAATTTGAAAGATATTTCCGAAATAATTGACGAGAAGAAAAAGGAAATAAAGAAGATTTCAACCGATTTATCTGCTTTTTCAGATAAGAAAAAGAAAAAAAACGACCAGATTGATGATTCAATTTTAAATTTTGAAAAAGTTGATACAAATCTTCTTGATGCTTTGAGTTTATTAGATACAGTATATAAAAATTTAGAGGACTATAAGGATAACGGGAGAAAATATTTATACTGATATGAAAAATCTTTATAAGGTATATTTTTATAGTTCCCCAAATTTTCTTATTTTAAAATACGATGATATTGTTGACATCAATCTTGTAGAGAGAGGTAAAAATAAAGTTAAAAAAATAGAGATTATCTATTCTGATGACTTTTTTGATTTCAATATCAAGAAAACGAAATCAAAAGATTGGTCACTAACAGTTCAGATATTTCAAGAAGATAAAACTTTTCAATTGCAATTGGATTTACATGGTGAGGATTTAAAATTCTCACAAAGAAAAAAGGGGAAAGTTTTAAGCTTTACCTACGAACAAATTACAAACAATAATGGATGGGCTTCTTTGCCAAAAGTGTTCCAAACTGCAGAAATTGATTATGACCAGTATAAAAAGTCATATACGAGAAACGAAAAGTTAAATCAATTAATATAATTGATTACTTGTTGAACTTCAATTTATAAAGTGTTTGATAAATCAAAGCGATAACTTCATCAACCATATTTTGAAGATGTGTATCTTCATCTTTCAAACAAGTGTGTCTTTCAGTTTTGACAAACTCAACTAATTCTTCAAAATATGCTATTGGCTCTTTTGTTTTTGTATCAGCGGTGTTGATAATCTCAAAATTTTCAACCAATCCATATTGGCCCTGATATGTTTCAATTAAGCTATCTATCTGGCCAAGAATACTGTCATAATACGATCCTAAAGCAACATGAGCTGCATATGATCCCATATCACCCTTTACGGATAAATGATATACGTGTGCCATTTCTCTCGATTCAAACAACTTTGAAAAGAATTTTGAAGCTCCAGAAACCTCAGTATTTTGAATCTCAGGTTGTTGAGGTTCAATAGTTTGGATATTATTTTGTTCGTCTTGTTCAAAAACACGTAGATGTTTGAATTTAAATGTAGAGAATTTCTTCATAATTCTATTTTATATTTCTGTATATATTTATTTTTAATTTCAATTTTTAATATATAAAAAAACTCAATATTCTATGAAACGTCTCAAAACTTATCATAAATTCCTAAAAGAGAATACAATAGCTCCATCAAAACCAAAAATCGCTCCTTCTAAGCCAATAGCACCTGTTAAACCAGAGAGAAAGGATAGAACTATCAAAGAACCAAAAGTTAAACCAGGTCCAAAAGCTGAAAAGGAACTTTCCGAGGAAGTAGCTTATACTTTCATCGCTGAAATGTCAAAAGCAGGTGAATCTGTAGAAAAATATATTAAATAATTATGTTAAAGAAATATACAACATTTTTAAAGGAAGCATCGATTGAAGACAATCCAGCCGTGCCTGGTGGATACAAATCAGGTATTGAAAGAGAAGAGCAACAAAGAATGGGTGTTAGACAAGGAGATAGAGGACAAGAAATGCAAGTTGGTATGCAACTCATGCGTGATTTAGGAGAGTCTCAGAGATTAACACAGGGTAAAGAGGAAGAACTTTCCAAACTAGCCACTGATTTGATAACATCAATCTACCAAGACTTACTAAAAAGATATGAAATAGAACTTGACCTTAAACTTGTTAAACCAAGAGAAGTTAAAAATTTCATGGATGAAGCTGAAGAATCAGAACCAGATATGGAATCATTCAGAGAAATAACTGATGAGGATGTTAAGGATGAAATTCACAAAAGAAAGATTGCTAACTTACTCATCCAAGGAAAAGCTAAAGGGATAAAAGATTTATTGGAATCTTCAATCGTTCAAGATGGTGTTAGAGATATTTTTGGCGACCAATCGGAACAGATTTTAACTATTTGGAAAAGGATGACGGATAGTGCTGACAAATTAGATTGGTTAGCAGACCCACAACAAAGAGCAGCGATGATGGAAGTGAATCCAGAAGGATTTGCTGGAGCTTCTTATGTAGCTTGGAAACCAAAAGAGGAAGAGGAATCAGAGGAAGAATATAAAGAATATACCGGTGATGAATCAGAAGATGATATGTTTGATATGGAAATGGATGAGTTAAAAACAACTCCTGTTATCAAAGCTGTTGGTGTTGATTTTCCTATGTTATTACATGAGACCGTTAAAGGTATTTATGAGTTATTATCAGCACCTGGTCTTCCAGAAGAAGAATCAGTTGCTCAAACTGTATTAATAAATACTGGTTTATCAGATGAGCCTGAAGATTGGAAATATGGTCCAAGAATTGCAAAAGATTTAACTGCATTTCTAAATGAAAATGAAAGGATTGATGAAATCCCAAATCTCAGAGAAGAATTCTTCAGAACTCTTTTAGACAGAGAAACAATGGAAACTAAAGATTTCTTAGAGTTGGTTAAAGGTATTTTAACAAAAACACCAGAAGCTAGAGCTAAAGTTGATTCTATGATTGATGACTTGATTAATGATTTAGATTACGAAGGTCAGATGAGGAGATACGAAGAGGAGATGAAAGATTATGAGAGAAAGATGAAAGAGTGGGAAGAATCACAAAAAAGTGGTGGAACTACTGAAAAACCATCTGAAATCCAACAACTTCAACAAAAAGAAAAGTCAATTGAAGATATGTCACAGAGTGAAATCCAAGAGTTAATAGATGATGCTATTGATGCTGGTGATTTTGAGAAAGTAAGAATGTTATCCCAATATTTAAAATAATAAGATTTTATGTTACAGAAAAAATATTTTGATTTCAAAGATAGCTTAAATGAGAATGTCCAACAAGCTAAAGTATATTTAAAAAATCTCGCATTTAAAAAGAAAAAAGCAGAAGCTGGTGAGACAGATCAACCTGTGAGTTTATCCGCCGATGAGGTAAGAGCAGCTGAAACAAATCCAAAGTTTTTAAAAATAAAAGATTTGTGTAAAGATGCGCCAGGATATACCTTTCTTTTTACCAAAATATTTTTTGAAGAATTAGATCCAAATCAAGATTATTCAGATCAAGAAAAGTTTCTTGAATTGCAAAGTTTATTCGACAGAGTAAAATCACTAGGAACTATGGTCAAGGATTTACCTATGGCATTGGATAGATACGCAGCGATTAAACCAACTGATGACGATCAAAGGCCGATTTCTGAAAGAATTTCAGATGATATTGATAAATTATTACTTGAAAAATCTTATAAGAAATTCTATAACGAATTATTACCAAATCAAAAGAAATGGATTGATGAGGCAATTAATCAACAAAAGGAAAAGATTAGAGAAATCGGTATAGCTTTTGGTGAGATGGGGAGAGATGAAAGTGGCAAAGTTGATGAGAAGTCACAAAAATCTCTTCAAAGAGTTTTCTATTCAAAACTTAAAGACTTTAAGAAGTTGGATGAACTTATTGATTATGCCTTAAATTATTTGAAATCTTTAAACAACGGCCAATTTAGTAAATTCATGCAGAAAATTGATGAAGTAAATACCAAATTTGGCCCTCAAAATGGTGCAAAAATTGTATATGATAAAGATGGATATTTAGTGATAGAAGTATTTACTTATATCGCAAATAGAGAATTAAATGGTCACACCTCTCATTGTATTGCTAGAAGCCAGGGTTATTGGGATAATTATTTACAGGAATACAATAAACAATACTACGTATATAACTTCAATTTAGATCCAACTAATTCCAGATCTGTAATTGGAATGACCATAAAACCAAATGGTGATATAAGTGCAGCACATGACAAGTTGGATGCTAGTGTTCAAAGTTCATTTAAAACTATAATAAAAGACTGGGGTTTACCGATGGATGTCTTTGGACCTATGTCAAAAGAGGAGCAAGAGATAAAAAGAAAAAGGATTCTAGCATCAAGAAAAATTGTTGAAACAAACATTACTATTGAAGAAGCCCAAGAGGCCTTGGAAAATGGAGCTGATCCGAATTCAAGAGGTGGATTACCATTGAAAAATGCAGTAAAGTCTGATAACAAAGAACTTGTGAGTATCCTTTTAAAGAGGGGGGCAATGCCAAACATTACAGATGGTAGTAGTGCGGACACCGCAGTGTCATATGCTAAAGATTTGGAAATGGTAAAACTATTGGTTTCTCATGGCGCCACACTAAATTCAAGTGTCTTTAGAAATCTAGCGACTAACACAGAAGCTGTTGAATATCTTTTGAAAGCTGGTCTAGACCCGAATTTTGACAGGGGGTATCCTTTCAGAGCAGCTTCGAAAGCGGGAGATGTAGAATCAATGAAATTATTACTTAAATATGCAGATAACATGCCAGGTGATAAATTGTCAATTGAACAAAAACAATTAACAATCGTAACTGAAAGAAGATGGATGGCTTTAAAATGGGCGGCTGCCGCTGGTAAAATTGATTCCGTATTATTTATATTTGATCAATTAAAAAGATTGAAGGATAAATCTATGGAGGATCCTGAGGTATTCACCAGAGATATAATTACTTATATTACCAATTCAGACATCATTGATGAAAAGCACAAATCAGAGATGGTGAAGTCAATAATGGATTGGAGTCGTGTTAATTTAGGAAGTACGCCAGTTGGTGAATCTATCAGATTCAAATCTTTCAAGAATTTCAAATATTAAGATTACTTAATCTTTATATTTAGAAAAAGATAATTACCATTTATAGACACACTTACCTGTACCTTATCCGACCATCTGTTTGGGATAAGAAAGGATTTGAAATTGCTTTTTATGTTTTCAATTTCATTAATATCTATATTTTCATCATGATATGAATATGATATAATATTATCAGTAATTACAGGTTTCATTTTCTTTTGGAAAGTTCCAGGATTGAAATCTCCCATTGAGTTTTTAATTTTACCAAGTAATTTAAGTTGATTCATATTTAGAGTCGCTATTTGTTTTTTCAAACCATTAGCTGAAGGCGAATTCAATAAAAGTAAATATTTCAAGACACCAACTGTCAAATCAAATTGACCTATTATCAACATCTCTGTTTCCGTCTTTATACCGTATTCAAATTTACCATCAGTTTTAATTCCGTAATATAAATTACAGAAGTTAAAAGTATAATCAATTTCATTAACTACTTTATCAAAAAATTGATATCTACTCATCACCGACTTCACATCGTCAACTTGAAGTAAAGAAGTCTCGAAATAAAATATAAAATCTTTTGGTGTGTTCTCTGGATTGTAAGAAATACTCTTTTGACCAAGAGCTGTAATTACTTTAAGGAAACATTGCAATACTTGTTTGCCACCAACTACTGTCGTGGACTCATTTAGATTCACACTGGTATAAGCGATAACATCAGCATCTTTTGGTTCCTCTTTTCCAGATTTCTCATCTATAATCAATTTCAAAATCAAATCTTGAGTTGACTTTGGTAGGGTATTAACCACATTAGCGAGTCGAACCTTTGGATCGAAGTCCTGTGTATATTGAGAAATTATATTCAAAGCATAATCATTATCTTTGGATAAATTTTCGATATACTCACCAATAGTTTTAAAACCACCGTATGATTCTTTTATGAAATCTCTGTAACTAATAATCATACTTATTCAAATTTTATTGAACAACTGCCAGTTTGTATATAACACCATTTATCGAAACTTCAATATATTGTGTCGTATCAACAGTTACTGAACCAGAAGCTGTTGTACCGAGTTTCCAAGAAACAGGGTTCACATTTGAAATAGTAGTAGTCATAAGTGTTGGAACATAAACAGTATTACTATTGCTTGATGTTAAACAAAGTCCAACACCACCAAGTATGACTGAGTTATTTGTATCTTGATTTATTGTATTACAACATCCACCAATTATAGTTGAACAACAAGAGTTACAAATACAGTTACAAGCTCCGCCAATTATAGTTGAAGTATAACTATAGTCACATATCATATTACAACAACCACTTATCACAGCAGAAGAACAAGAGTAGTAACAAACATTATTACGACAACCACCAACGATTGATGCATAACAAGAATAATCTTTAATTAGATTGGAACGACCAGCTAAGATGCCAGACCTTTCAGAATTTTGGCATATGTGGTTATTATTACCACCCAACACAACAGATTTGTCTGAACGTTCAATTTTATTCCAACCACCACCAAATATACCGGAGTGTTCTGAACTATAACAGATTCTATTACAACAACCACCTATTACAGATGAATAACATGAACCATCGTTTACTATATTTCTATAACCCCCAATAACTGTTGAAAAATCGGCGTAATAATCAACCGTATTGCAACACCCACCAATAATACTTGAGAAACTAGAATCTCTTTGAATTCTATTGCAACACCCACCGACAATAGTAGAATTACAAGATCCAAAAACAAACGTTGGACCAGGTCCATTCCAACCACAGATACAGTTACAACTACCACCAAATATAGATGAGTTGCAAGAGTATGAACAAATTTGATTTCCACAACCACCTGAGATTGTTGTATTACAAGAATATGCACAAATAGAGTTATTATAACCACCAACTATAGTTGAATATTTACTGTAAGAAGTAGTGTAGTTATCATATCCACCTACTATAGTTGAATCACATGAACCATATGATATGTTATTACTATATCCACCAACAATAGTAGATCTACAAGAACGACAGTAGATATTGTTTTCATATCCACCAATTATTGAGGACATATTAACTTCACAACCTATGTAGTTACTACATCCACCAAAAATTGATGAGTTGTCAGAGTATGTACAAATTTCATTTCTACACCCACCAATTACAGATGAATAGCTTGAGTCAAACATTACTCTATTACACTTTCCACCTACTATAGATGAATAACAAGAACCATATTGATAACCTCCTGGACCATAACCATAACCATAGAATGCTCCACAAATTTGATTACACGCACCACCAATTATCGATGAGTAACAAGAATAGCTACATACTTTATTACAACATCCACCTAAAATGGAACTTCTATCAGAACAGTAAGTAACACAATTACACGAACCACCTACTATTGATGAATGGTCACTAGAATAGATTATGTTACAAGAACCACCAATTACTGATGATACATTAGACCCATAAACTACCGCATTACAACATCCACCAACTACAGATGAACCACAAGAGTAGTATAAAACACCGTTACCTTGTCCGCCAATAATGGATGAACCACTAGAACAACAACGTATTTGATTTCCAGCCCCACCCATAATATTGGAAGCAACTGATTTTGTTATAATAGAAACATATGAACCAATTATAGATGATACGACTGAACAACAAATTTTATTATCAGTACCACCTAATACTGTTGAGTTTACTGAGTAAAAATTAATTGCATTACTGTAACCACCAATTATTGATGATTGATTAGAAGAACAACAAACACAGTTATAAGAACCACCAATAACTGATGAGTTATTTGAGTTACAAATCTGGTTCATAAAACCAGTCATTGATTCAGTAGCACCATTAATTATACCACCAAAACTTGGTTGTAATGAAGCAACTGACCTAAAGTTTACATTTCCTGAATTATCTCTTGTTAAGATTGTATCATCAGATGGTGAGTTTATAACACTATTAATTCTCAATTTAGGAACCAATACAGTGTTAGAAGTACTTAAGTATAAGTTACAACCACCAACTATTGCTGAATTAACAGCACTGTAGATGGTATTACAACGACCTCCAATTATTGAAGAGTTGTTTGAATTATAAAGTACTTCATTACATTCACCACCAATAATAGTTGCTTTGCAGCTAGATTCACAGATTTGACCACAGTATCCACCAACAATAGCTGAATCACAAGAGTCAACTCTGATACAGTTTCTAAAACCACCAGATACTGTTGATCTACACGAATCTTGTGTTATTCTAGCACAGTGTCCACCAACAATTACTGACCTCTGTGAGTAATCACAGATGTGGTTACCAGCACCAGCAAAGATACCAGACTTATTAGAACAACTTTCGATTGAGTTCCAATCACCACCAGATATTGTTGATCTAAATGAGTTTTGTTCAATTACATTGAAACAACCACCAGTGATTGTTGAATTATCAGAACAATAAACTCTATTACAACATCCACCAACAATTGAAGAAGAATCAGAATTATCACAGATTAGGTTACATCTACCACCAACAATTGATGAGTAACATGAATTATAACATATTGTATTACGATATCCACCTATTACAGTATCACCATTAGATCTATCTCCAGTTGGGCCAACTACATAGTCACCAGAAATTTTATTATTAGCACCACCTAGTATAGTTGAATTACAAGTATAGTTTTCTATACAGCTTCCATAACTAGATATAATAGCTGAATTACAAACTGGATTTGTGTAACAAACACCAATTGTGTTACATCCACCACCAATTATGGTACTATTTTTAGACCTTTCTTTAATATCATTTTCATAACCACCCATAATAGTGGAATTACAACTTTGACAAGTGATTGTGTTACAAGACCCTCCTAAGATAGATGACCTAAAAGATGTATCGCAAATACTGTTACAACATCCACCAATTATAGTAGATTCACAGGAACCATACAAGAACCCTGGGTCACAAAGACATTCCTTTCCACAAATTTTATTACATCTACCACCAACGATTGATGCATAATAAGAATAATCTTTAATTTGATTACAACGACCAGCTAATATACCAGACCTATCTGAATAGTAACATATGTGGTTATTATTACCACCTAATACAACTGATTTACTAGAATATTGTATCTTATTCCAACCACCTGAGAATATACCAGAATTACAAGAATTATCACAGATTCTATTACAACACCCACCAATCACAGATGAATACCCTGAATCAAAATAAATCACATTACAACCACCACCTACTATACTTGATTGACAAGAATTATCACATATTCTGTTATTGGCTCCACCTATTACTGAAGAATAGGATGAAAAACAACAAATAGAATTCTCATAACCACCAACTATTGTTGAAGAATCAGAATTTTCACTGATTAGGTTAGCAGAACCACCAACTATTGTTGAATTATCAGAATAACAACAAATAGAGTTCTGATAACCACCTAATATTGAAGATGAAAAAACACAGGTTATTCTATTTGCATTACCACCCAATATGTTTGAAAATGTAGTATCAGTCAAAATATTATTAATTCCATATAGAGAAGCACCACCACCTAAAGACTCAGCAGTTCTGTAATTTACATTACCTTGACTATCAACGACTAGGATTTTCGTATTAGCGTTACACTGATCTAAATTATTAATTTTTAGATAGGGAACTAAAACTGTGTTACTTTGAGTAGCTAATGTTAAGTTTGAACCACCAATAATTACAGAATTATTAGAACAGCAGATTCTATTACAATTACCGCCTAAAATAGATGATCCACAAGAATTGTCAATAACACAGTTTCTAGAACCCCCAATAACAGTTGAAAGACAAGATTCGTCACAGATACAACTTTCATATCCACCAACCATTGCTGAACAACAAGAATTAAAAATGTAGTTATAGTGGCCACCTGCAATTATTGAGCTGCAACTATAGTCACAAATCCAGTTACAACATCCACCAATCACAGATGAGAAGTTAGAAGTATAAATTGTATTATAATGCCCACCAACTATAGAAGAATGTTGTGAGTTATAACAAATGGTATTATAACCACCACCAATGATAGATGAGTAATCACCATCATATCCCATTATACAATTACAATATCCACCAATAATAGAAGCGTAGTCAGAAGTAACTATACAGTTTCTACAACCACCAATGATTGAATTATAATTAGGTTCACAATTACTATCCCAATATCCACAGATTTGGTTACATTGACCACCAACTATTGTGGATTGACTTGAATAGTAAATAGTATTACAACACCCACCAATAACTGATGAGTTACAACTTTGGCAAGTAATTGTGTTACATATACCACCTAACACACTTGAATTACAAGTTTGACAAGTAATTGAATTACAACATCCACCCAATATTGAAGAAGCCATAGATTGGTCATAAATATGGTTACAACACCCACCAATTATTGATGAATCACAAGATCCATAACAAGATGCAGATGGACCACCAATTCTACCAACAATAAAATTACAACTACCACCAGTGATGGTTGATGAACAAGAATAGTAAGCTATTCCATTACAACATCCACCCACAATTGTTGAATAATTAGAAAAACCAATGATTTGATTACATCGTCCAGCTAAAACACCAGACCTATCAGAATAAATACATATGTGGTTGTTATTACCACCTAATACAACTGATTTGTCAGAATATTGTATCTTATTCCAACCACCTGAGAATATACCTGAGTGGTCAGAGTAATCACAGATTCTATTACAACACCCACCAATTACTGATGAATAATCAGATTCGTAACAGATGGTGTTTCTATATCCCCCTACTATACTTGAAGCACAAGAATTATCACAAATTGTATTGCAACATCCACCCATAATAGATGAATTACAAGAATTACATTGAACTTTATTACAACATCCAGCCATTACAGAAGAATTACAAGAAAAATCAGTAATACAGTTTCTAAAACCGCCAATAACAGTTGACCTACAAGAATAATCTAAAATCTTATCTTGTGAACCACCAATAATTACAGACCTTTCTGAATTATTACAAATTTTAGCACTAACACCAGAAAATATACCAGATTTAGAAGATAAATCTATTGTGTTATCCGTACCACCCACGATAGATGAATACGATGTAGTTCCAGTAATATTGGAGCTATAACCAACTATTATATTTTGTTTTGTACTATCAAATGTGAACGATTCTGATCCAGTTGCTGATCCTGTCAGACCACCACCAATGACCACATATCCTTTTGGTAAATTTACTGAACCACCACCTTCTGATGTGAGATCTTCAAGATATAGAAAGTTATGATCCAGTTCTTGAATCGTTAATTTCCTTCCCACATCTTGTCTAAGGGTTAAACTGTAAGTTGACATATTTTATGAGTATAGTTTTATTATCGTATATATTAAAACTCCAATTTATTTTTAAACAAAAAATTCAAATTAAATATACTTTTATGTATGAATATAACTAAGCACGATTTCAAAGTATCCAAAGTAGACAGAGAAACTTTGAAAAATCAAAAATCCTGCACTATATGGATGTCTGGCCTTTCTGGCTCTGGAAAATCCACAATTGCAAATGTACTCGAATCAAAACTCTTTGAAATGGGTCACCACACTTACATAATGGATGGTGATAACACAAGACTTGGTTTGAATAAAAACCTTGGATTTTCAGATGAAGATAGAATTGAAAACCTAAGAAGAGTCGCCGAAGTTTGTAAACTTATGAATGATGCTGGACTTATTGTTATTTGTTCTTTTATTTCACCCTTTGAATCAAATAGACAATTATCAAAAGAAATTATTGGTGAAAGATTTGCAGAGGTTTTTGTGGATGCATCACTTGAGACTTGTGAGACAAGAGATCCAAAAAGTTTGTACAAAAAAGCAAGAGCTGGTGAGATTAAAGATTTCACGGGTATTTCATCACCATTTGAGATTCCAAAAAATGCTATCCATTTGGAAAATAATGTAGAAGAAGATATTGAAAAGAATGTTGATTTTTTAATACAATATCTAAAAAATAAAAATTATATAAAATGAACACAAAACCATACAACGCATTTATAGGAAGGTACCAAACTCCACACAAAGGACATCAAACAATTTTTTCTAAATTTTTGGACATTAATGAACCCGTATTAATAATGATACGAGATGTACCAACAGATGAAAAAAACCCATTCACACCAGAAGAAGTTAAATCACTTTGGGAAAAAGTATATGGAAATGAAATAGAAAGGGGATTGGTTAAGATAATTATCATACCAGATATTGCGTCTGTTAATTACGGAAGGGGCGTGGGATATCGAGTCGAAGAAATAATTGTTGATTCAAATATTGCGAATATTTCAGCCACGGAAATTAGGTATAAAATTAGAAATGATGACGATTCTTGGAAAGAATTTGTTAGTGAATCAATACATGAGAGTTTAGTAGAACTATTAAAGACAACTTAAGTTGTCTTTAATAGTTTTGATACTTTATTTGGAGACATTTTGTATAATTTACAAATCTCTCTTTGTGTAATATTTGTCTCGTTATACAATGATATAATTTCTAATTGGATTTCAGAGTCACTCTTTACTTTTTCAATTTTATATTGCCACATAAAACCTTTATAAGTTTTTTGTTTACCCAAACAACAAGCTCCTATATTCTGTGAGTTTATACTCAAAGCTTTGGATGCTTCTCCAGCATGTGACCACTCTTTTATTATTTTTCCACTTTTATCAAGTTGTATTACTATTTTTCTGTTTTTGGATTCTTTACCAAAATTTGGATTATCAGAACCAGACAATCTTTTACTACTAAAGGACATTTTTATTTTAGATTCATCAGTATGATTTTTATTATAAAAGTGGTTATCACTTTTTATTAACTTACCTTTCTTTGATAAAGATATTAATTCCTTTGATTCTTCAGTGTGGTTCCTACCAATCCAAACAGATTTACCAAACATTGGATTATTTTCACCTTTTAATTTTAGAATAGTTTCAGTACTATGTCTATAACCCATAGAATTTCCAGCTTCTCGCAATATATTATATCCCAACTTATCAAATCTATCATCATTTTCTGAAGCAAATAATATTGTGTTTAAATAGTATTGTTCTCTTTCTATCAATATATTTTTATCTTCAACATATTCTAATATTTCAAATAGAAAAGAATTATCACCATATAAATTCCAAGAATTTTGTAATTTGATATTATGGTGGAAATTATTCTTCAATTGGTTCTTGTGATTTCTCCATCTTGATTTGTAATCAATCGCTGATCCAATGTAAACTTTTTCTGTTAATATATTTTTTATACAATAAATTACAACATTATTCATATGATTTATATATTAATTATGAACTCTAATAAAGAACAAGTATTTCAAATTAGGTACAACACAGTATCTACTGATGATTCTAACAGATGGAGATTACTTCGTGATGGTGAAGAAATCCAAGTATCTGATATTATTATCAATGCTGAGACCAAAACAACCAAAGATTATATTGAAGGTGTTGGTGAAAAATGGCATGTTACCTGTAAAGGAGTACTGACAATTAAAGATGGGGTAGCTCATATAGATTATAAGAAGCCTGATAACTTTGTAGCTAGACACCTAGCTAAAACTATAACTTGGAGAATCGTTGGGACTATTGATACTATGATATTAAGTGCGCTAATCACTGGTGATTGGAAAATCGGAATGGCCATTGGTGGTACAGAAGTCCTAACCAAAATGATACTATATTTCTTCCATGAGAGATTGTGGTTTAAGTTTGGTAAACTTGGTAGATAAAAAAAAGAGTATCAAATGATACTCTTTTTTTCGTTCTTCTTTTTCCAAAACTCGGTGTTGTGGAGTTTTGTAGACCAATCTCTACCAATTACTTGAATAGCTTCAGATGCAGCTGGTCTTAACTTACCAGTTTTAATTTCATGTAGATCAGATCCCCAACCATACCCAGCATCGTTTTCCCTAATAGTTTGTTCGATGTTATCAAAGTCATGTTGATAATATTCTTCACCAAGGAAATCATAAAGAGCTTTAAACCATTTGTTTGGTTGATTTGTCCACTCCTCATATGGGAAGAATAAAATTCTATCACCAAGTCCTCTCTGAACAGTATCCAATAAAGATACATAAGGTCTACCGAGTACGCCTTCGTCAGAAGTCCATACAGATACACGACCATCAATTGTTTTCATTTTAGGGTTTGAGAACTCACCATGAATTTCACCACTAGCTCTATTTTTCCTATAAAGTTTTTCAAATGAAGCACATACTTCTTCAAGATTTCTAACACAAGCAATTATCCTCGCTGGTTCACCAGTAACCTTTTCAACAAACTCAATATGGTTTGACCATCCTCTGTTTTTATCAATAATAATTTCCTTATCTGTTTTGTGATAAGTTTGCATAATACTTTTAATAACAGCCCACTTATCTTGACCATCTGGATGTGCTGTATGTCCTTCTAGTTTTGTCCAATTGTCCCTGACCTGCAACATGAACTCCAATAAAGAAGAAGTTGCCGTTGTTTGGATTTTTGGGTTTTGGAGAAGGATATTTGTTAGAAGGGTTGAACCACTTCTTGGCAATCCAGATATGTAATGGATTTTTCTCATAAATTATTTAGTTCTTTTATTAGTTCATTTGAGTCGAATAGTCTTAATTTATCATAAGGAAATTGAACTGGATTACCACCAATATCAAAATCATCAAGATAAGATGAATGTAATGTATCAAACTTAGGTTCAATATTTGGTTTGATATTCACGTTTGTATTATATCCAAGAACTGATGAATCATTACCAACCCAACAAACAACAGATTTTAAATCAAATGCTGCTGAGGCATGTTGGGAGAATGAATCAATTAAAAGTCTTTTTTGTGAAAAATTGATAGCTGCTAATATTTCCCTTGTTTCTAATGTTAGTTTATGGCAACCATTTAAGACTTGCTGACCCTCATAACCAATGTGATAGATATGGTAATCACTTTTAAAGTGTTCAACTACATCTAAAGCATTTGGTGTTGGCAAATCCCTGTACCAAGAATATGGTCGACCTTGACCACCGCCACCGTTTGTGTGTAATAAAAATATTGGTTTAGTAACACCATTCAGCATTTTTATTTTTATATACTCTAGTTCTAGGGGCGAAAAATAAAGTCTAGGTCCTGAACCATTCCAATCCACTCCAAGTAAATCACACCAAATTTTAATTAAGTGTTTCTTGTTGAGGATATAATCCTCTGTGTGGTATGGTTCAAGACGATAGACTTTAGTATCTTTGTCCTTTACGTAATTTTTATAGAAGTTTGCAACTTGACCCATTGGGTAAATCTGATGGACATCAGGATTATTAAACCAAACTTGTGGCCAAGCAGAAACAACTATAATTTGTCTGTCAGGATCTGAGCTTTTGAGTGATGATACGACTGCAGTAGCTAAAATATTTTTGCCTATACCACCCTCACAGTGAAAGATTGAATACATTTAAATTATTCTTTTCTTTATGATATTGAAAAGTGGTATAGAAGTTTAATATTAAGCGTATAAAGCAGCTAATCTAGCTTCAACATCAGCATCAGTCCACTGTCCAGCAGCATCATAAGCAGCACCTTCCCAAAGAACAACTGGCTCTTCCAATTCTTCGATGAAACATCTTACTACTTTCTGCTTTGGTAAATCAACAACTCTAGATACAGTCAATTTGGTGATATTTTTGCTTTTCTCTTCTTGGAGAACAATTTTTTTAGGCGAATTTAATGTAATTTCCATGATTATATTATTTTTTTGTTTTATATATTACTTTTAACAATATGTTTTTTTCTAAAAATGGGTAAAAATAATACTAAGATATATTAAATATCTGTGTGTTTGCTTGTCTACTATAAGTTATACCAACATTTGACCGAGTATCTAGTATTGACCAAGTAGAATTATCATTTGAAACAGCTAAGGTCCAACTGACAGGATCTCTTATTTCTTCATCATTAGCAGTCACATAATAATAAGAGTCAAATCTTAATGGATTAACATTATCTATGTAGATACTTGCTGTTCCAAAACTTGTAGTTCCAAAAATTGTATTACACCATTTTGTATATATATTAGAATCTAAAATCTTTATTGGTGTTTCATTAGGGAATGTAGTTCCATCCGGGTTACTAGCACTTGCGGATGGACCCCAACTAACTGTAGCTCCCTGGTATAATAAAACCAAACTAGCAACTTGTATTGCACCCGCTAAAAAATCAGCACCTCTTGTTTGAGTCATTACCCATCTGAGATATCGATACTGAGGTATTTCTGGCACATCTGTAGAATGTGTGGCACCCTTATTAACTAAAGATTTATTATAAGTTGAATCTATAAAGTTACCAGTGGAAACTTGATATTCATTAATTAATAGAACTGTGCCAGGAATATTAGCTGGTGGTAGGGCAACTTCATATGGGTTGAAATCTGTTGTATAAACTACAGTATTATTTATTCTTATACCATATAAAGAACCATTAAAATATTGGAAATTATTGTAAGGTCCTCTAGAACCAATTGCTAAAGGAAATCTATTATCTTGTAGATTGCCACCATTACCAGAAACAGATTGAGCAACACCATTGTAATATACTGATAGAGTGGTATTGTTTGATACTATAGCAACGTGTGTCCAAACACCAGGAGTTGGTTCAGCAGTTACATTCTGACCATTTCTGATAATTAAATTACCAGATTGGTAGAATATATCTATATTGGAATCACCATCTCTTTGAGCCATAACAGTGAAAATTCGACCAGGGGTACTCATAGTTGCAGCTTTACTCCAAAATTCTATAGTATAACTAGTACCTAATGCTAAATCGTTACCTCTAGGAACTTCAATGGCGGAACTACCATTTAATACTATGCTAGTAGTGGCAGAGATATATCTTGTATTGATACTATTATAGTTATTTAAAATTTGAGTTGATGTTAATGATCCATCCCATATCTTAACAACATCAATCTGACCATCTATAAATTCTGATAAATCAAATCGTTTTCCTATGTTAATACCCAATCCACCTGAAGATACTTGTAGAGCATAACTAGTAGAAGAATAAATATTACCATTTAAATATAAATTCAGATGTTCTTGATCATATGTTAAAGTAACATTATACCAAGTATCAATTTCTGGTGTAAACCCATCCGTATAATACCAAATTGGGAAGATAAAGAAACCGCCAAATATTTTGAAATCGGTTTGAAAGCCCAATGAAAAGTTTAAATTGCCACCAGCTTCATAAATATCGGTTACAATTTGTGGTATATTAAATTCAGTTGCTGGTAATGAATTTAACTTAAACCAAGTATCAACAGTGAATTGATTTAATGTTCCAAGATCACTACCTGTTGCATATTGACTTGAATCACTATCAAATTTAAAAGAATTATTCGCATATCTTGGTGCGCCCACAAGAGTAAAGTTTCTATCATTACCAGATGTGTCATTCCAAACAGGAGAAAATGAACCAAATTCAATATTAGTCAAACCTAACCCAGCAGTATTTAAAAATGTTACAAATAAGTATAAAGGAGTAACCATTGGACTAGAATATGATGTATACACTAAAACATCATCAATATAATACCTAACCCTTATCCCATCAAAAATAATACTATAAATAGTAGATGATGAAAATGTTCCAGATATTTCATATATTTGAAAAAAAGGCACAACATTTGATAAATTACTTTGATTTTCAACTATTGTTACCAAATTATCAGTTTGTATATAAAACCCAAAATTTACGTTAGTGTAAGTCACAACCTCGCTTAAATTAGATAAACCACACATCAATGGTCCAGAAACTGAACCCCTTTGAAATTTTAATTTAACAGGTCCATTATATGATTGGACTGAACGAGCATATGGATTCCATCCTTCAGAAATTAATGCTGTTACTGTATTGGAACTAAAAGTTACACCATAGTTATTAACTGGATCAAAAGTAAATGATTTGCCATATAAATCATAGTTGAATGAATCTAAACTTAATAATAGATTTGGTTGCGCCTCCCCTAAACCCCCACTAGAAAAACGACTAAGAGGTCCGGAAAAATTAGAAAGTCTACTAAACATTAAATATTCCGTATTTTTATTTTAACTCACTTGAGTGTATCCGTAATATATTACTTTAGATGAACCACTGTTATTATTTATACCAAACGTAAAGGTATTTGAATTTGTAATCGGTGGTGATGCGGTACTGATACTTCCCGGACTTCCAACTATCTGACTTGGTATTGATGTTAAAACCAAAGCATTTCCTGCAATATAATACCACCCATACTGTGCACCTATCGCGGGTACGTTTGTGTTTGATAGTGTAACTGTCGCATTCCAATTAACAATACCATTTGGGATATTTCCATTTACCCACATAACATATGATTGACCCGCAGTAACTGTAAAGCTAACAGTATTTCCACCTGCGGATAAGCTCCAACTTCCCACAATGGGTGATATCGAAGGACCCTGCATACCTTGAAACCCTTGTGGGCCAGTCACACCTTGAACTCCTTGATTACCTTGTGGACCTTGCAGACCTTGAAAACCTTGTGGGCCAGTCACACCTTGAACTCCTTGATTACCTTGGAAACCTTGTGGACCAGTATTACCTTGGTTACCAGTAGCACCCCCAGCACCTCCTTGAACACCTTGTGGACCAGTATTACCTTGGTTACCAGTACTACCTTTAGGACCTTGATTTCCTTGTGGACCAGGAGATCCACCACCAGCTACTAGACCATTAGATACTTGTCCTAAAATATCAACAAAAGTTCCATCATAGTTTATGAATGAAAAACCAACAATTTCAGTCACATTTGGAGTCCCCATCGATGGTGTACCACCAATCCATGTAATATTTTGTGTTGCGCCATTTATTGATAGTGTTGTTGGTAAATATCCTGTTCCGGATTGTTCAATTATTATATTTGTAGAAATAGCTGTATTACTATAAGTTGGGACATTTATAAAGTCAGCATTATAGTCACTTGCTAAATCATTATGATACCATATACTACCCAGGTTAAAGTCATAAACAATATTTGATGATTGTGTAGACGTGTTCAACTTCTCAACTACTTGTTGTAAAATTGTTGTACCAGTGACTGTAAGTTCAGTAAATGAAGCAGTCGCAGTCATACCACCAAAAGGACCTTCTGGTCCCTGTGGACCAGTCTCGCCCGGTAATCCTTGTGGGCCATTTTCTCCTTGATATCCCTGTACCCCCTGTGGACCAGTGTCCCCCATTGACCCATTGCCACCACCAACTAATATAGTGCCAGTAGAACTCGTCGCAAAAAATACATCAAATGATGATGTTGAAGTGTGCAGGATAGAATGAGGTATGAAGAAATTACCAGTGTTATCTAGAATCTGAATCAATGGATAAGAGCCACTATTGTGTGATACACTATAACTTCCAACTGCGGAAAAAGCAATATTCAAAGTTGGTGTACCACCACCACCACCACTAGCAGTTCCTGTAGAAACTCCCTGTCTGCCCGAAATGTTTATTGTCCAAGAACTAGCAGTTTTTCCGAGACCAATTGGCCTCTCAACGATCAAACCCAATATTCCTGTTTCTATGTCGTATGAATCTACAATCGCTAACATTACAGCACCACTGGTGTCTTCGTAATAATCATCATCAACATAGAAATCTTCTAATCCATTACTAACAATTACAGATGTGCCCCTCTCAAATGAGAGATATTTTTGAGTTGTTAATTCAAGATAATACCCGGCGTCTAGTACGGTCAACAAATCATCAGAAGTGCCAGTAAGTCTAGTGGAGAATTTAAGACCACCTATGTAAAGATTACTTCCCTCTGGTAGATAGATATCACCATTAGCAAAAATATTATCAGCGAATAATGTTGACCATCTCGAACTTGTCGATCCCAAATTCAAATTTGGAATTGCGGGAACAAAATTTGACCAAGAAGATATTGTAGATGAATCGAAAGATAAAGCAGTTGAACCACCAGTGAAATAAATTGGTTCTCCAATTTCATAAGAAATTCCCTGTGGTCCAGTACTACCCTGTGGGCCAGTTCTACCTTGTGGTCCAGTACTACCCTGTGGGCCAGTTCTACCTTGTGGACCAGTTCTACCTTGTGGGCCGATTGTACCAGATCCACTACCACCCCCAGAAAAGGGTACATCGTTCACATATAACACACCATCTGCAACATATAGAGATTCGTCAAACTCAAAGAATAACTTACCATCTTTTAACAAGACAACATCTTTTGTGTAAAGATGGTTCCAGTGATTATCATTAGTACCAAGATCGTATGTAGAGCTGGTTACCGGTATAAAGTTACCCTCCATAGCCATTGTGGCTGAGCCAATCAAGAAGGTGTTTGATGTATTTGGTGCTAATTCTATTGAATTATCATTCAAAATATCGTTAATTACGAGCGAGGGTTGTCCAGTACTTACATTGCTACCCATACTCAATTTAATATTCCCTAAATAAATAGATTGTGATGATACAATAGCATCTCTAACATAGACATTTTCCCATCTATTTGTTGGAGAACCGAGATTGTAACCCCTCTCTGTATAGTCGGTTGCTGGAATTATATCCCCCCATATAGAAATTGTACCACTTGTATTGACACTATTAAATGACATAGCTGTGAAACCAGGTACGAAAAATAATGGATTATCGTTATCAACAGTTGGGCCCTGTGGACCAGTAAGTCCACCCCCACTTATAACCCAACCTCTATAATTATCATTAAAAGTTATTCTATAAGAATTTTGGTTTATATGAAGTATTGAATAAGAACCAGGATTTATTATTCTACCAGAATTATCAATTGCTTGAATTATAGGATAGGCTCCAAATTGGTGATTTATCAACAATGAATTCGTTGCTCCATTCTGATAAGATATTATTTTTGTATTCAATGCTCCAGGAGCACCTGGTCCCTGCAAACCAGTTGTACCAGCATAACCTTGAAAACCTTGTGGACCAGTGTCCCCTTGAAATCCAGTGGCCCCCTGAAATCCAGTATTACCTTGGGGACCAATCTCACCTTGTGGACCTGTGTCACCTTGAGGGCCAGTATCACCTTGGAATCCATATTCACCTTGTGGACCAGTTAACCCACCACCACTCAAAACAAATCCCGTATAATCAGAATCAAAAGTTATCGTGTATGAATTTGGGTCAACATATGTTATTGAATAAGAACTTTGTTGAATACTGTAGATATTTGAACCATCATCATAAATTGCTTGAATAATTGGATATGAACCATAATTATGATTGACTGTTATTGAATTTGTCGCGCCACCAATCCCATCATCAAGTGTGGTCTTCAATGCTGGAGCTCCGTATCCACCTTGAACACCTTGTGGTCCTGTATGGCCTTGTGGACCAGTGTCACCGTAACTTGTAGCACCTTGTGGGCCAAAAGCACCACCGGTAATAATTGTACCAGAAGTTGGTTCGGTAAACTCAACCATGAACGAGTGTGTGGATATATGCCTCACATTATAAGATATGGTCATCAATCCTTGTTCATCTAGAACCTGTACTATTGGGTACTTACCCGTACTATGGGTGATTATTGAATATGTTACGTTAAGGAATTCGTCGTTTCTTGTAGGAGGGCCGGTCCCACCCTCTGGTCCAAGTGGACCTTGTGGACCACTATAACCTTGTACCCCAGTTGGACCTGCTAATTTTTCCAAAGGATTATTAGCCTTCAAATGATCAATTTGGGATTGTAATTCAGTTAAAGCTATTTTAGCAAGTACAGCATTTGAAAAATCCAAAGTAATCACCCTCTGACTTTTCAAACTAATTTTTAGTAAATTATTATTTGTAAATGTGTTAACTACTGAATATGGATTTATAGTATAAACTAAAACACCATCATCATTATAAATGAATAGATTTTTATCTCCTATACTTATTGGTCTTAAAAACTTATCGTAACTAAATGCCATTTTCAAAAATTATTTATTAGGGTGTTATTGTTAAATTTAAAATTACTCCATCAAGCCCATTACCAGCTATATCCATCAGATTAAAGGTCATTGAGTAACTACCAACTCCATTTATCTGTTCAACCACAGTTCCGTATGTACCGGTGAGGTTTATTGAGGATCCGGTTAGAGACATAGTACCATCTCTAGTATCATAAATATTACTAATTAATAATTCAATTAAATTATTTTTAGTAATCACTGAATTTGTACCATGAATGTCTAATGACATAGTTGCTGAAAATGTAGTTCCATATGTACTTGAATATGGCCCAGCAGTTGCTCCATCAAAAGTTACATAACCATAAGAAGAAGTATTGCCAACATTGCTATACCAATATAAAACTGGATTAACATCATCTTCCGGTAAATTATCAATGTCAGCATCTGGATTTTCCAAAAGGTAATTTAATATTGAATTAGCTTGTTTAGCATCATTTACCGTTTTAAAAGCTAAAAATATTGTACCCAAAGCTGAATCATCTATTGTCAAAATTTTATCGGAAATTTGGATTGATTCTATATTTGATATAATTATATAAATTAGAGCCTTTCCATTCACATCCACAATCTTAAACGATTCACCAATTACGTGTTTCTTGATATCAGTGTATACAAGATTAGTAAATGTTGTGCCAGATTGATTAATTGTATCACCGAAGTAATTATAGGCATCATCTAAATTAGCAACCATCACATCAAGTATGACTGGATAATTTTGATTGGGATTTGTTAAATAAAGTTGTTTGACCCTATTGGTAGAATTACCAGTCAAACACATATATTGAGCAAATGCATAAACTTTAGTTAAATCATCATAGAAACTCCAGTTCACATAATTATCTTCCTCAACTTTTGATTTAGCATCATATTTAGCAGTAATTGAAATAAATGTTGCGTTATCGCCCATACCAAGGTGATTGAGTAAGTAATTAACTTGACCCGCCTTCAAAACAATTCTTCCCTTGAGAAGTTGCTTATATGGGAATTTTAAACCACTCAACATCTGTCTTTCAACAGTATTTACTCCCTCAATGGCGATTAAATCACTATTTTGAAATTTTATATAATTATCCGTAGTGGTGTAAAATAATGAATTCTGTCCAATTGGGCAACCCATTTTGAAAATTTTATTTTCTTATATATTAAGAAAACGTATATAAAAATCTATCAATTGAAAAAAGAATCAATTAATTACCCAAATCATATTTCTCAACAAAATACCTATCAACCAATTGAGTAGTATCACTTGGTGATATCCTGGTAATTCTGTATTTAACCCCCTTATTTAATTTGAAGAAGGGCACACTTGAAATTAAATATTTATTCGGATCATTAAATGTATAAGGCAATGTAATTCCTGATTGATTGCCAAAATTAATTAGTGAATCATTATTATTAACATCCAATGATACTAAAGAATTAGTGCTACCAACACTATTAACTTTATACTGACCAGAGAAATTCAACCTTGAAGATGTTCCAATTATAAAATCGTCAAGGATAATTTCATCACCTTTATTGATTGCATTATAAACTAAACTACTTGTTGCTTGTAATTTCACTTCCAATAATCCCCCAATCGTTAGTCTTATGTTTTCATAGGTGTCTATATCAAAAGCAAATCTCTCGCGAGTAGCTGCCGTATTCAACGAACCCAAATTATTATTATAATAAACCGGTAAATTAATAGTCTCAACCAATTGTGATTCAACTGGGTTTTGAGAGTCTCCAAATTTGAAATTTATGAAAATGTCTAATTGTTTGTTTTGAGTTGAATTAGCAGAACCATCTACAACAATATCCACAGTTTGTCTATATGACAAATCTTTGTCTAGTATTAAAGTTAACCTTTGGTCGCTTGGTAAAGCAAAATCATTAACATCATCATTTTTAACATTTATCAAAAAGTTTTTATTTTTAGGGACAGAAACATAACCTGGTATAATCCCATTCACACCATACAATGCAGTTGTATTGAAGTTATAAACTACACCATAATTAGCATCAACATTAGTTAAATTTATTCTTGGAGGTCTTTGACTATCGTCTCTACTAACAAAAATACTATCTGTACTATCAATTTGATTTGTGGAGTATAATTTTAGTAATGTGTCCAAATTATTTATTCTAGCATTTATTGTTTGAAAATCATTCTGTGTGTATAGAAGTTGTTTCATATTTCCTATATCAGATTGTAACTTGGTCTGACTACTCAAAATTCTCATGAAAGCATCATCTAATTCACCCATCCTACGCATAGCATCGTTGAATAGATTAAAGCTAAAAAGTGAATTTATAGCTTCTGGATTGTAAGTATCTTGTGGATTTTCATTTATTATGTTAAAATTTAAATTCAAGGAGAAGGCATAAGAAACACCATCTTGAACGTCATTAGCAGCTAACTTTCTAAATGCTCCGATACGTTTTCCAGTTTCAATTGGAATTGGGTTATTATCTGGATTATCCACAAATGAAATACCATAAAGGTTGTTTGTCTTATTTCCAAGAGTGTCCTCAATTGTATAGTACCACAAAATTGCATTGAATTCAAAATCAGCAGGTGGTTCACCATTTATCATCATGGCATTGAATTGGTCAAAATTAGTGATTGTTTGACCAGCAATATTCATTTTCACATAGTGTGTAGGATCAAAATCCAAACTCATCCCATCAATAAGTCTTGAGTCAGACTTTGGTATATCTCTTGTTCCACTTATACCATAATAATCACCGGACCTCCTTGTAGAATCGCCATCAGCGGTTGTGTAAGTAAAATCAGCAGTATCAAAATGACCATAATAACCACCAGGGTAACTGTTCGGATTACTAACAAGTGGATTTGTAAATGACTCCGCTCCGACAATTTCTGGCTGATTTTGACTAGGCAAGATTGGAAAAGTCATCAAAGGTTTATAATTCTTATCATCCTTAATCCTAAATAAAATATCAGGAGTTTTACCAGTTGAATCCGGTATGTGAGCATAAACCTCTGTATAGGCTCTGTTTGATTGTTGAACGTTATTTATACCATTTACCTCACCAATGTATTGAACCAATCTGTGGTAAACCAAAGTTACGAATGTGGTATCATTATTAGTCAGAACAGTGGCTCCTCCGTAGGTAAGGTTAGTAGTTATAATCATACCAACTGATGCCGTTCTCGGTGTTATAGCAGTTATGATCATTCTACGAGGAATCGTAATTCCAGTCGGTGGGGTAGTTCCAGAAATCTCAATTACATCACCAACTTGAAAATAAGCATATTCGTCAGATTGTAGTTGGATTACAAGTGTTCCTGTAGTTGCATTCCTACTATATTGAAAAATTGAATAATCTACTGTTTCTCTTTCTCTCCAAAGTATTTCAGGGAAATAATCATTTGATGTATTATTGGCATTAAATTCAACAAGATTGCCGAAAAATTCATCACCGTCGTTTGCTGGCTCTAAACTCAACAAACCTAATTTCCTACACCACTTCCAAAATATTTTTTCAGTTGGGGTACTTGTAATAGTATTATCATAATAATATTCAGTTGAATTCAATCTAGCCTCCTTCATAGAAACTTCATGATTCGCCACATAGTTTCTTAAAGATTCAATCAGTTGATCTTTGAAAGTTGTTGGTTGTACATATGCGGAAGGCATTTGAAATCCCAATCCTCTTTTTACAGTAGCTGCTCCCAGAGCGTAACTGGATGTATTTACAAAGTCAAAATAAGCTGGATCATTTGCTGATGGAGTATCCTGCTTCGGAAAATTCAAAAGTGCGTATTTTGAAAAATACATTTTATAATTTGAATTCTGATAAGCAGCTGATATATCTTCTGCTGCTCCAGGAAACGCGTAAAAAGACGTGCCATTTGTTTTTAGTGCCTTATATAACGGAGTCATAGGTAATTTTTTGGAAGTTTTTTTATATATTAAAAATCAAAGATTTCTTATAAAACTTTATATTCATGAATACATAAAAGGTCTATGATGTTCCTCAGCCATTTGTTTTATTTTTCTGGTTTGCTATTATTTCTTGCAAATATAGGATTGCTTACAAAAATCAATAGTATTTTGAAAGTGCAATCATGGTCACGAGCTTTTTCAAAAGTTACAAAAAAACAACCTGAAAAGTCTGATATGCAAAGCGAACAATATAAAGATTTAATGAATTATAATTCAGTAATTCTAGCTGACTTCTTTTGGGTTTTTTTTGGAATAATAACTAGCAATTGGAAATTTTCACTACTCACAATTGCTATAATGTTAATTTTCAACTTTTTATTAAATCTATCAAATAATAAACTTTTTTTAAAATCTTTTAACTTTCTAAAATTAATTTTGATGACAGTTTCAATTGGATTGCTAGTGATAAATCACTTCCATCTACACATGGATTTATTTGAAGAAATAAAAAAGATTTCTATTTCACTATTTTGATTCTAAAAAATCCTTAATAGCTCTCTTTGTACCCTTTACTAAATAATCATAAAGACTGAAAGAATCCATATCAGATGGTTTCTCTTCGTAAAACTTCAGTTCTGATAATCTCTGATCTATTTCATTACGATATTTCAAATAAAATTCATAAACATCGGAATCATTTATCAAACCTTCAATCTGATTTTTTTCAGAATCTCTTAAATAAGCAGAAATAAAATCTTCTCTGGTTTTTTCATCAGAAGTTTTAAGAGACTTCTCAATCATTGAGTCCAACTCTTGTATTACATCAGAGTAATTTGACTCATTTTCATTCTTTTCTGCAATGAATTCATAGAACTTTTGGAAACGCATAATTTATATATTAAATTATTGACCCCATTTTCCATTCATTATACCATTATACCAGATACCAGTTTCAAAGGATCCTCCCTCCATTATACCATTTGTCCAAATACCCGTCTTCCAATTGCTGTCTTTGAATCTACTAACAACTCTAACACCCATTTCACCGAGATTTCCAAACTCCGGTGTGAAAGCTTTTTCATCTGCCCTTTCAGTCAGAGAGAATGGTAAACTTTTTAATTGATAATTTAAGTATAAACCGGTATACTGACCAGAGGTAGTTGTATGCTCTGAAATTTTGTTTATTCTATAATTCCTAGGAATTGTATTGCTTCCCAAAACCGAAAAAGTCATACCACGATCATCATCAATTATCCAAATTTCATCACCAGGATTGAATCGGAATGTGCCATTAAGATAAATTCTATTAGTCGGAACAAATGATGGGTTAGTTAAATCAGCAATTTGATCGACACCAACTACTTGTATTTCCTCTAAAATTCCACCGTGCCAAACACCTCCCCTAAAATCAATATTGTAAGCTATTCCACCATACCAATCTCCTTTATTCCAAAGTCCAGTTCTCCAAATTGAATATTTATGAACTCTTGATACATCGGGTATATTTGTAGTTTGATCAACATTCAATCCAGAATGAAACTCACCATTTATCCATCTACCACTATGCCAAACTGAAGGTCTTGTGTTGGACGATCTAGTTCCAAATCTTGATAATGATCCTTGGTCATTTCCAAACAAACCATTATACCACATTCCATTTTCAAAATCCCCACTTTGGAATTCTCCATATAACCAATAAGAAGGTTTTGAATCACAATTTAGTATTCCAGTCTTCCATTTTCCTTGTACCCAAATTCCACCAAGGAATTTGCCATTGTTCCAGTTTCCATCATTCCAAATTCCATTATACCAGATACCAGAATTCCAATCTCCAGCATAACGCCTACCACTATACCAACTACCACCATTCCAAGTTCCATCAAACCATCTTCCACCATACCATTTAGAGAACTTTGGATTTTGTTCATCTGTAAGACTATCATCATATATTTTATTATTTCTGACAGGCAATGAATTCCACTCACCCTCATACCAATCACCACCCATCCATCTGCCAGAAATCCATTTTGTTCCGAACCATCTTCCACACTTCCAAGTGCCAGAATACCATATAATGTCATTTGTTCCAATATTTTGACCAACCTTTGCATTTCTCACTTCTGCCTCTAATAACCAATGATTATTATTGAAAACTTTCTCAAGTGACAAGCCGTCAAGGAATTCAAATTTATATCTGTTTAAATCAACATTGACCAAACTATATGTTCCTAAATTTTGTATTGTATTTTCTGGTAATATTTCAATTGATCTTGAAACTTTCAAATCTAATCCCGCTTTGAATAAATCAATTGGTTCATAATTAAAGAAAGGATCTCTTTTAATTACAGATATAGTTGCGGTAGAAAAAGCAGGATCTGTTGTGGCGTAATCTTTAGAAGTATAGATGTATTGATTATCGGTAGCGATAACAGTTTGATATCCACTAAATCTAGAAACTTTATCAACTTCACCAAATTCCACTTTTATCAAATCTCCCCTACTGAAACTCTGTGTCGCGGAATCTATCTTTGGTTTCAATCTCATCTTTCCCCCAGAAAATCCGGATATTACGGCACTTTGTATATTATCAGCATTGAATACCAATTCTTTTTCAACATTAACTACATTCAAAGCTATGTCAAAATTTCTATCGGTATACATAATAGCACTTATGTTTTCCTGTATATCATAATCAGAAACTAATGCTTTCATATAAGATTCAGTTGGGAACTTTCCAATTCTTGGAGATTGTAGATTCTTAAAGGAAACACCAGTTTGTACAACTTTGTCAACTTCTGACCGGTGAATATTATTAAGTAATTGTAAGTCCGTACTTATATTTGCTAAAGAATTTCTTGTAGAAATATGATATAAATTTATACCTTGAGTAATAGGTAATTGTTTATTTAATTGTAAAACATATGCTGTTCCAGATATAAACCCACCGACCCCATCACTAAAAGAAACCTTTTGTTCATATTTTTCGGTTACCAAATACTGTGTAAGGGTGAAAGTTGATGTGTTACCAACCGCTACTATATCCAAGAAGGTATGATCTAATAAAGATTCCCAACTATTTCTTAAATATTCACCAAACCAAAGAAGGTTACTCTGTGTTTGGGTTGAAAGCGGAGCTGTGCTGAAATGAACTTTATCTCTTGTCCAATTAGTAGTGCCTCTACCGGTTACAGAAAATGTGGCTAACACACCAAATCTTTTGGTCGCGGTAAACACACTTGGATTGATTTTGTTAAGGTAATCACTTAAATTATAAGTTGGGGAAAAACCGAAATCAAGAAAAGTATCTTTGTAAGCCATCGGCTTTGAGACATTATTCACACCAGCATTTACAAAACCAACTTGAGCCTGTAAATTATAATAAGCCGTCTTATCATTGAATTTGCCAAAAATGAAAGGCTCACTAGTGGATATTGGAGAAAAACTCAATCCATACGCCTCTCCTATTGGGTGTTTTGATATATTAGAGGATAATTCTGTTATTGTTTTATAATTGTTTAAGTTTCTATATGTTAAATTAGCACTACTATTCGTTAATTCAGCAGTAATAGATGAGTTTAGATTATTATAAAAATATTGAAATTCAAAAATTAGATTACCACCAACGGTTGGAAAATTAGCGGGTCTACCAAAATATTGAGTTAAAGCGCCCGCGTTTGCAAAGTTCCCAGAAAACCACTCCATCCTGTTAACAACGAAGGTAGTGTCGATTACTTTAGAACTTATTTGTATAACATCACCAACTTCTGTTCTGTTGTTGGTATTACAAGAGGGAAGTGATGTAAACTTTCTAACCACAATACCAATTTCATCGTAAAACATTATATATGTTTCTTCAGCAGAGGCCCCACCAGGAAAACCACTCATATAAGCAACTCCAGTTGCGGGTCTCCAAGTATTACCTTGAGCAGCATCTGGATGAAAGTATTTTGATTGAGTTGTAGAATAAACACTTGGGGCCAAGGACTGTGCGGTAGATGGTCCAAAAAAACTTTGTGTCCTACCAATCCTATTACCAGGAATCGCAACCGGATCTGATGTGGTTCTGTATGAGAATGTCCCATTAAATCTAACCGCATTGGCATCATTCATTATACTGTAATACCTAAAAGTCTTTGTTGAGTCCATTGAATAATTCACCCAACTTCTTTGACCAGCAATTGATCCTATAAATAACTGTGTTCCAGCAACAGATGTAAAAGCAGCTTGAGAAGAAAATGTACCAATTTGTGGAAGACGATACTCGCCCTCATCAGTGAAGAAATTAACCTTTGATGCCACATCATAGTCAAGCATCAAAAATTTTGATTTAATTCTACCATTAAACGATGGGTCAAGTGGTACCGAAAATGTCGGATTTACTACATCCAAAAAGTTAATGTAGTTATTAAGACCACCATTTCCAACGACAAACAAGGAATTGGTTGCAGCAACTAGTCTATTAACATAATTATTTTCAAGAGGTCTTAAAGTAATGTTTGCCTCATTAATAGTTGAATTTGAGTAAGTTCCCAAATCAGTAACTGGAAATTTATATACCCTATCAGCACCAACATAAATATCACTTCTATGTCTTTCAATTGTCTTAATATCTGTTGTAGTTTGAGTGAAAGATAAAAATATGAAATTATTATCTAAATTACGAAATGAATTATTAATGTCGTAACAAACAGCCACCCCACTATTACCAGACATCAAAAGGAAATCGTTATTGTATGTTTGGAATTTATATTTTGTGATAGTTGAATTATAACTACCCTGAACTACATTTGTCGTAACATCCCAATTGTGTCTTACATCCACATCAACAAAGTATGTTGAATTTACCAAATTACCATAATCATCTAATGGTAAACTAAATGTGAAACTAAAATCTGTTGTTGGGGAGAATGAAATATTCTTCCAAAGATCAACTTGAGTTTTTAGAGTTGGTAAAGCCGCCTGTCCCCAAGATGAATTGTTCCTGAGGAATCCTCTCGTCCCACCACTATTCATATATTCTGTATTACTAACAGAAACACCTATAAAAAGTTTGGCGGCTGCAGTTGTATAAAACGCATTTGATGGGATAAGTTGGTCTGAACTTATAGAAATCTCCATCACTCTGTAATTATCCAAAAGAGAATTTTCATAAACCAATCTACCTTGTAATGTGGAAGATTGATCTTGTGAAAATGTAAAGGCATTAAAAGTTGTCCATTTAGATCTCTTTAAATCAGTGATATCATCAACTAATAAATATTCGTCATCATCGGTCAAATCTTTAACCACTGCTCTATTGTAAGCCGTCCAATTTCCCTCCGTGTATAAAAATTCAATAAAAATACCCGCCTCTCCAGCAACATAAGTTGTGTTTTCATCAAAATGAATTACTCTGTTATATGAATACTCTTCAAATTCTTGAAATTCTAATTTGAACCACTGTGATCCAAAATCTCTTGTAAAATAAATATTATTAAATTTTCCAACAGCCATACCAAATTGATCTGTGTAAAAATCAATTGACATAAAAGGTAGTTCTTCATCTATTTTAACTTTTTCTATTGAGAAATCAATCTTATTCATTTTCAAAATATGACCCTCGTCCCCACAAATCCAATAATGCTTTGAACAATTAGCAATTGAAAATAAATTTACTTTGTATTTGCTAGGTATTACATTTGTTATACTATAAGTAGCATTTGAGGAAAGTCTTTCTTGGTTAGCAAAAATTACACCAAATTCACCAACACTAATTGTTCTTTGTGGAATTGAGTAAGTTTTGGAACTTACAACATCATATATTGACTGTGTAGCATGATTTGTAACATCATAAATATTCACATCATAGATATTGTTATAATCAACTCTGTGTCTTAAAACCCAATTTTTCTTTTCAGAAAATTCAGCATTATAATCATCGGTCGGAAAATATCCAAACTTTTGTCTTTGTAAATGAAATTCTTTACCACCATTCAAATTACCTCTCCTAACATATGCAGCGTATTTGTAAGCTGAATCATAATCATAAAGATCCTTTTCACGGATCAAAAGTGACCCATCATATTTGTAAACGCCGTTTTCAGAGTTGTAATAATAATAATTTTTATTCGTATCTTCACTTTGAAAATAATAATTAGAAACTGTTATGACGTTCCTAAAATAATTATCAATGTCTGTAGTCGGAGAAATTGATACAACTGATATTTGATCCTTAACCAATACCCTATCTCCGTTTTTAAGAACAATTCCATCAATGGTTAAATTCTGTATTTGTGTTAATGTTATTGACTCGGTAGTCGCTACATCTACGTATTTAAAATTTGTACCTTGATCACTTAATAATCTTTCAGGTGTGAATAAATTTTTGAGAGTGAAAGCATCTTCCTTCAGATACTTATCATAAAATTCTCTTCTAGTAATATCATTTAATCTTATTTGGGGTCCACGAACAGGCACACTTTGTGTGCCGATATAGAATCCAATTCTTTCGTTTTGCAATTCCGGATATAGATTCTCAAAATCATTTATTTTTAAGTAAGTTGACCCACTCAAACATTTTGAATAAAGTCTTACCGATTTGAGTTCTTGTTTATAAAATTCATAAACATCTTTTGTTATTGAGTCAGTAGTGAAGACCCATTTACCAGTATCTGAATTTTTTTTCCACATCGTTTATTTTTTTACTTTTAGATTCCAAATAACATTCGTTTCCTCCAAATCAACCTTTTCTTTGATTATGGCCACCTTTGATTTTTTCAAAACTGACTTTATATCATCAATGAATCTGTCATATTTGTAGATGTCTTCAATATATTCAGAGATATTTATCTTATATTCAGTTATCTCGGAAAATATTAAATCGTAAATCAATTCTTCTCTCTCTTTCAACATTGAATGTAATTCTTTGTTTATATATTAAAACACCCTTCTCGGATAAAGAACTTGGGAATATATAATAAAAAAACCTTAAAAAAATGCCAAAAATTAAACCAAGGGCTAAAAAAACAATTGAACAAGAGATGCAGGAAATGCAGGAGATGGACAACTATCTAAAAGACCAACTCCGCACATTTCAATATAAAATTAATTGCAAATTCAAAAATAAAAAGCAAAAGGAGCTTTTTGATACAATTTTGAACAATCGGATAACATTTGTCCGTGGCAGTGCCGGTACCGGAAAAACTTTGATATCCCTAATGGCTGGTTTGGAATGTCTTAAAAATAAAGATATGAATATTGGTCAAATAATATTAACAAAGCCAATTGTTGAGATTACATCACAAAGAGGACTTGGTGCCTTACCAGGTGATATAAATGAAAAAACTTTAGCTTACTACACACACTTTTATGATAATTTGATAAAGCTTGTTGGTAGTTATCAAACCAAATATTTAAAGGACAATGGATTCATAAAGGAAACCATACTTAACTTTTTGAGGGGTTCTACTTTTGGGCAATATACATCAGATGGTCAATCTGTTGGATCATTTTGTATTTTTGATGAAAGTCAGAACTGCACAGTAACTGAAATGAAAACTTTCATTTCTCGTATGGGTGAGAACTCAAAACTTGTTATTCTAGGAGATACCGACCAAATTGACCTTAAACTTATGAAAGGCGAGAAATGTGGACTAGAAGATGCTATTGACAGACTAGAAGGACTGCCAGGAATAGGTTTTATAGAATTCACCGATGATGAAATCGTTAGAGATCCATTTCTAATAGAAATAATGAAAAGATATAGGACTAATTAAGATTACCAGTCATTATTCTCTTCATAATTATCCTCCTCTTGCTCTTGTCTTTCCAAGGTACCATCCGCTTGCACAAGTTTATACTCCCAGTTGAAATTGTATTCGTCGTTACAAAGAACACCATCATACCAAGAAAAGAAAGGGAATGTGTCAAGGTAGGGATAATTATTGAATTTTGTTTTTTCCAATTTAACCGAGCACCCGAGTCTCACAACTTCTCCCTTTATATCAAAGAACTGGTGTGATTTCGCATTTTGTTCAAATTTTGGGATATACCCATTTTCATTCGCCCACTTTTTAAAAGTTATAACGTCAGAATCAAATACTGAATAAATTCTATCCATTATTTTTATATTTTCAGGAAGTGTTTGTGAAAAATCTTTTATTAAATTTACATTTTCCCAGAGTAAAGATCTAGCTCTTACCTTGGCATCATCACCTTCTCCTTGAATCATTACTAACATTTTAATATTTGGATTTTCGCAATACAAATCAAGAAACTTCAAACGTTTTTTATAACGCATACATGAGTTCCAAAGTGTGCCGATGGCCAAACCATTTGGTTTGAAGTAGTTTTCTTCATCGTACCACTTTCTAATTTCTTCACCACTAACTACTTTAAAGCAAAAGTTACTTTTATCAAACCAGGATTTGTATAAATTAACAAAAGATTCAACATCGGATTTTGTTATATTAAATTTTTCCATGATTTCTTTTGGAATGAATTTATTTAAGAATCTACCAATCTTCAAATTTACCCTACCAACACCTTTACCGAAGGGGTCAAAATCTTCATTATTAACAAATTTAGAAGAGGGTAGATATGAAATCCTATCTATATCATCCGTTGGTGCAATGAAATTTATCTCATTTTCAAATTCTAGATTGATAAAGATATTAGAAATAAAACATGAATTATTCAATAAAAATTGAAAAAACTCTTGATCAACTGAAAGGTTCCTTGTTATCTGAATTGCTTTTCTCATAATTAATATATAAAAGTATGAAATTTATTTTAGAGTACAAAAATTATTTTAATATCGGTGATAAGGTTTTAATAGAATACTGGTATAACAACATGGTCACACCAGTACAAATTGTTGAAAAAAAGGGTAGCAAATTATTAATTAGCCACAACATACCAGAGTCAAAGATACAAAATGCTCCTGATGAAAAAATAAAATCTTCAGAAATTATTTGTCCTTATAGGGAAGCCGCTTGATTTCTCAAATCAATATAAGTTTCCAATTGTTCTCTATCGGTCAAATCAAAGTATTGATCTTTTAGAGTAAGAACTTCAGCATCGGTCAGTCTATCATCATAAACCATTTCTCTTAAAGAGGAATATTTATTGACATAAGGATTGCTACGAGAATCTGTTATATCGTTATCAATACTGTTATAGTAAGACCTTCCGACTTTTTCTTCTCCAGTATCTAGGTCATAACTATATTTGTCATACTTCTCTTCATCTTCAAAGTAGAAATCGTCATAGTAACCATACTCTTTCTTATATTTTTTCCTCCTTGATGGAGACTTGTCCCAACCTGACCAAGAGTCATAAGTGCTAAATCCAGCTTCATTTCCGTATTTTTTTGAATCATAATCGTAAGACGAAAATCCTTTGTTACTATAAGAACTATATGAATAGGACTTATATTCAACCTTTGTCTTATCTCTCTGAACTGGAAGTGTTTCCCAATCAATTTTGGCAACAGCTATACAAAGTTTAATCAAGTGGTCAATATCTTGATGCTCAAAGTTTGTGTGTTCTCGGTAATAACCAACTGAAATATTTGTACACTCTGGTATAGCATCAATGAATTCAGCAGAATCAGTGTAGACACCTGTGTTATCCGACCTCATAGTTAGTCCATGCTTATTCAATCTATTTGCCAATTCGTTAGCGAATTCATCAGAGCAACATCTTTTTGATGATTGGAAGGTGATTATTGACTCTGTACCCCTTCGGTCAAAAGAAACCATACGGTCATAATTGGTGAATTCGTAGTCATAACAAGCTTTACCAGATCCAATACACCCAACTTCTTCTCCGATAAAGAAACAGTAAAGACCAGGAATGTTTTTCTCTATCATGTAAAGTAGTACTGTCATACCAGCTTTATCATCAGCTCCAAGGATTGATTTCCCATCAGTAGAAATTATATTCTTGTCAATCTTATGATTTACAGTGACTTGTGTTTTACATGCGGTATCTAGGTGACAAGTGAAAGCTGTCTTGGATTCACCAATTTTATAATAGTAATTACCATGTTTGTCCATGAAATATCCTTGTGGCAAAAAAGAAACCAGTTGAGTTTCTGTTCCATAAGGGTAAGTACGTTTTGTTAATTTTAGGAATTTTTTTCTTATATCCATTAAATAGTTTTTTTAAAAAGTGCGTTATAATTCTTAATACAAAGATAATGGAATGTTTTTAGAATTCAAAATAATTTACAAAAAAAAACTTTAATGTTTTTCCGAATTATAAATATCAAAATTAATATAAATTAAATGCAAAATATATTTCTAGACTGTGGATTTCATCTAGGAGAGGGAATTAATCAATTTTTGAGTATGGGGATTATTGACGATACCTATCATATTTACTCATTTGAAGCGAATCCGGCATGTATGATTGTAGAACGTACTAAAAATCATCCAAACATAACACCAATTGAGAAAGCTGTTTGGATTGAAGACGGTTATGTTTTTTTCAAACAAGAAAATCATGTGAAGAGTATGTCAAATTCACCCACAGATGGAGTATCAAATGTTGATGGTCACGCTTCATCAATTGTTATTGATGATATGAAAAATCAATATTTGGAAAGATGTGGTATCGTTGAACCAATAAAGATAGAAAGTTTAAATTTTTCAGAATTTTTGAAAAATTTACCAGACGATTCAAATATAATTTGCAAAATGGATATTGAGGGTAGTGAATTCGCAGTACTGGAACATTTAATTGAAACTAACCAGATTAGGAAAATAAAAAAATTATTTGTTGAGTTTCATCCACATTACTTCCCACCACATTATGGTAATTTGAAAGCAGAATTGGTTTCTAAAATTGAGGAATTAGGTATAGAATTCAAAGATTGGCACTAATTTATTAAAAAATTATATCCTATCAATGCATCTCTTAACATCTTCCGGTGTTAATCCCATAATGCCATACTCAGAATGAAATGCCCCATCCCTCATCAATTCTAGTAACTCTTCACTTGACCATTCATCTGTAGACCCCTTATATGTTACTTTGTACCTATCCTCTAACTCATAGTCAAATCCACGTTTCTTATGATCAAATGGATAATATACGTGAGTATATTTATACTCAATACTAATTGGAATCTGTTCTATTTCTAATTCATCGATCTGTGGACCCTCTCCCAAATCATCCATTTTACTTACCCAAAAAGTGGGGAAATCACAGTGCCAAATCTTACCCTCTTTATTAATACTAGAAATAAAATCATTTATCTCTAATAAATGTTTTTTTGAAAAATCTGTATAGGCATCAAAGTTTACATCACTAACTTCAATTTTCATCTTATGTTTTGTCTTATATTCCTCGATAGTATCAAAAATCTTATCCATACGGACTTGCAATAACCTATCATACTCTTGTGAGGAGGCATATTCATTGAGGGTGGTAAAAATTCTTTTCATTACCATTTATATATTTCAAATAGAAACTTAATAATGAATATATACTTTTTTAAAAAAAAAAATAAAGTATTAAAAAATGAATAATGACGCTTTCGGTCCACATCTAACCCTAGATTTAATTGGTTGTCCAAAAGAAATCCTCAGTAATTATAATTTACATTTTGAACTATTGAAAGAATTACCAGAAATGATTGGTATGACACCTATAACTCAACCTTATGTTTTTCCATATTCAGGTCTTGTGCCTGAGGACAGAGGAATCACAGGAATCGTTATAATTGCTGAAAGTCATCTATCAATTCATTCATTTGAAGACAAGGGATATACATTCATAGATATGTTTTCTTGTAAACCATTTGATGTGGAAAAAGCAGAGAAATATATCCTGGAATTATTCAAACCTGAAAGAGTTGAGAAAAATCTAATTCAAAGAGGAAAAAATTTTCCAAGAGTTCCGACCGAGTTAACTTTTGATGATTCTTACATATAATTTTTATGAAGAATAGAAATCTTAATCATAAAGATGATTGGGGAACTCCCTCATCATTCTACAATGATTTGAATAAAGAATTTGATTTCAATTTTGATCCTTGTCCACTAAATCATGACATTGAAAAATGGGATGGTTTGAAAGTTGAATGGAAGGAAAGAAACTTTATCAATCCACCATACTCACAAAAATTAAAAGAGTCTTTTGTAATAAAAGCTATAGAGGAATCAAAAAAGGGTAAACTCTGTGTTATGCTCCTACCGGTCTCTACATCTACAAGATTATTTCATGACCATATAGTCCCAAACAAAACCGAGATTAGATTCATCAGAGGTAGATTGAAATTTAGTGGAATAAACACTAAGGGGGAGTCTGTGAGTGACAAAGCTGGTATGCACGATTCTATGGTGGTTATTTTCGATGGGAGGGATTCTCTTGAAACATATGTTTGATAGTATCGTTTTTTCTAAAAATAAAAATCTGTAACTTTAATATATACCCTTATGATAAAGGGGTGGAATACATTTAATGAATCAGTGGATGGTAGGTTCACGGAAGAAATGGCAATGGAAATTGTTTATTATTTTTCAGAAGATTCAAAACCAACAAACTCAATATCGGACCTTTTTTTTAATAATTCAGAAACTGAGAATTTATTTAACTTTTATGAAAGTGGATATGATGAGTATAAAGCAGCCACTCAAAAACTCTATGGTGTTGTAAATTCTGGAAGTCCCGAACTTAAAGAAAAAATATTTCAAGTTTATAAAATGATAAGGGAAGAAAGGAGTGTTTTCCCCGAAATTGCTGAAATAGAAGATATTTTTTTAGATATCATTGATGATGGATATTCGTTTATAGTTTACAGTAGTCAGTATGAGTATAAAATAAAAATGTATAAAGACAATGATACCCTTGATAGTTTTGTGAAATACACAAAATCACTGGGTGAAAGAGTAAAAAGATTAAATGTTAACCCACTAAAATCCACACTATCCAAGGCAGAAAGACTAAATGGATTCTACAATCAATTAGAATCAGGGAAAGACAGATATGAAGTGAATGAATTTCAAGTGGTAATAAGAAGAACCGGTTGGAAAAAATCTGGTCGCGATGGTTCTTGGAGTTCCGAATAAAAAAAAATGTTCTATGTCAAAACACCTAATTGATTGGAAAACTTTTTTGTTAAAAGAGAAACAATTAGACCTTTTCCAAGGAACTATGTATGAACGGCCAGAATTGAAATATAAAAATTACTGGCCAATCACACCTGAAGAAATAGAAGATTTACTTTTTGAATTAGAAGAAGGTGGTTATATAATAAACTATACATTTTCATTTATAGATCAAACAGAAGACACACCTTATAATTTAGTAAAAGTTTTGAATAAAAGGGAATTAACTCCTTGTGTTAGAGTTGAAGTAAGTCCTAAGATAATGAGTGGGACAAGAAAAAATGAACTATCAGATGAAAACCTAACATATGTTTTAACATCATTCATAAAAAGAATAAAACCAAAGTTTGGTAAAATAGAACTATTTGATGATGATGGTATGCTTCAGTTGGACAAATTAACAATAAAGGGTGGTATTGAATATGAAGTAGAACCAGATGATATAGTTGGTGTTTCAACTATTAATATAAATCTTATTTGGTATAAGTCACTTTATCTAACCGATAAGATGATATTTGAATATCACGATTTTGATGATAAATTGGAAGTTTATTATGATGATAAGGAACAGGCTTATGTAACATATCCAGCTGATACATATGCTGGATATTTGGTTTCCTCAAGAGATGATTACTACAATATATTAGTTGATGATAATGGTTTTGAATCACTATGGGATAGATATTGGGACTATGCAGATAGACCAGATGTTGAGTCACTGTTTGATTATTATTTAAACATAAAAACTATTCAATTATTAGTAGATTATCTAGTGACAGACTTCGAAAAAATCAAAGAAGTTGATGAAGATGAGTATGAAACTCTTGTTGGTGTTGGTATAAATTCCAAAGAAGAATTGATTTCAAGGATTCAAAAGGTTGGAATAAAGAATATTGGTAAATTACTATATGAAATAGATGAAGATACTATTGATGAAATTAGGGATTTATATAGTAATATGCAAGTAGATGCTTATGTAGATGAATTCCAAAACAAAATAGTCAGAGCTTTGGAAGAAGTTATAGAGGACAACCTAGAAACCAAGGTAGTAAAAAACTATTGGAAAGATGGACACCCATTCTTAACGATGAAATTCAATTTAGATTGGCTAGAGTACTTTGAAGGGGGTGATGAATGGTTAAGATCTGTTTGGGGTGAATGGTTATCTAAAACATATAGAGATGATAATAGACTTAGAGTTAGAATAGATGAATATGTAACACCAGATTCAAAAGACTTTAATAAGCAAGTCCAATCAATGATATTAGGAATAATGAAAAGAGAGGGTAGAACCTCAACTGTTGAGATTACAGATTAGCAAACTGTCTTAATTTCATAAACATATATTCCGTAACCACATCCGACGGGAACATAGAGTTTAAGTATTTAATATCAACTTTTGCAGTTTGGCTCATTTTCTCTAATAAACTACCATCACCTTGTATAACAACCTCATGATAATCATTTTCAGTCAAAGGTATTATAGCGGAATAAAATTTGTTAGCCGAACCCTTCATAAAAAATAAAGGTTTGTCAAATTCAATTGTATAACCATCCCTTAAAACAATTCCAGCTTCTTCTTGTAATTCTCTAAATAAAGCTTCTTCCGGTGTTTCACCCATTTCAATTGAGCCACCGACGCAAGACAAGTGATTTTGTTGACCTTCTTTATACTTGTAAGAAGGTATGTATTCTTGTCTGATAATAAACTTATTCAATTCGGTGAGGTACGGAATGCAGATAACTGCGTCTTTGTCTGTGATAACTGGCCACTCTTCGTACTTTACTACTTTCATAGATCCATTTTTAAAAAGTACATCATCTTTTTTAAACTTTGATTCCTCTTCGGGTCTTAAATTTGAGAATTTTTGCATACCTAATATATTTACTTATATATTCAAAATTATATATAGATTATGAAAAACAAAGGGATAAAGAAATTTAATGAACTAATGACACCCGAGGAAACATTTAATTTGGGTCTTTATCCTTTTCTTAAAAATGAAGACGATGAAGATTATTTTTTCAATTCCAAAACAATCAATCGGATTTATGATGAGGATGTGATCAAAGTTCAAGTTTATGATTTAAGGTGTGAGGGTGATGAATTAATTTTCAGAACTAAAATTACCATAAATAAATCAAGTTTTGATATTTATATAATTACAGACTTTAATAATAACGTACATTTTGGATCAAGTAAGGGGAAAAATTACATTGATAGTTTTGAAAAAGCTTTGAGGCCAGAATTTGAATACTTTATGGATATGTTTGAAGATATCTACAGAGATATGATTCCACACGATTTCTGGGAAGTCAAGTCAAAGGTAAATTAGATTACCCTTAGATAGTAAGGAGTTAGGAAGTAGTCAACTTGAATTGATAAAGCAAATTTCATAATATCTGTCATTATAATGTTCGCTATTTTCTCGTCTTTGGAATAAATATCAAAAAAAGTTTTTAAAACTTGTAAAGATTGAATTTTTGAAATTATTTTCTTCTCACTACCTTCTATCTTTGATCCTCTATCAGATAAATTGTATTGAATCTTATTTCCACTCTTTGAGTCTAACTCTTCAAACAATTTCATTAATTTCTCATCCAGCTCTCCAATAGTTAATTTTTTCAAATCATTCACTGATTCAATCTTATTTAATTGTTTATTCTTTCTTATAATTCTAATTATTTGCTCAAGAGAAATTTTACCATGTCTAGAAGTTGATCCATCAACTTCACCATCAATCTCTGTATATTTTGATGTATCAGACGAATCAAAATTTATAGTCCTGTCTCTATGTACATTTTCTTTCCTGTAGAACCAAATAGAAGAAGTTTTGATCTTTGAATTGATACCCCTATATGGATCATCATTTATTATAAACTTATCAATTAGGAATAGAGGTGAATTTGAACCAATCTCGTTATTGGTAATTATACTGTAACTACCACCAACTTTTACCATTTTCAGTGATATTGGAATGAGTCTACTCTCATTATAATAACGTTCACAAATTTTGATCAACTGATCAATATCTGAACAATTATCAATATCATTTTTGAATTCACCGATTGAGTTTGGCTCAAACAGATAAACATCACCAGGACAAAACTTATTGAAATTTACCTTACTAAAGTCTTTTTTTGTGGATCTAGATAGTTTAGAAAGTTGTAAGAATTTCTTTTTTAGAATTAAATATGGAGATTTATCGGATTTAAAACTTGTGTGATAGACCAGATATGATTTTTGGGGGTCTATTAGAGGAGAGAATTGTTTATCCACAACCTTTTCATATGAAAATAAAAGGTTTGGTATGTTGATAAATGTTTCTACCCAATTTGGACTTGATAAAAACTTTTCCAATTTTTCATCATCAATATTTTCATATTTATCATCAACCATTACTGTTGGTGATTTTTCACTTTCAATAAGATATCTTTGGTAACTCTTTCTTATAGTTTCCGCACTCAAGTCCTCATTACTTTCCAATCTGATTCCTATAAATATTGCTTGCAAAACTTCATTAGTTCCAGTATCAACTCCAGCTCCTTTTGAACCAAAATCAACAGATTTGAAAATTTGAGTTAATCCAAACTCGTCACCATCATCATCTTTGAAAACTCCCCTATACTTGTACTTTTTGGGATCCATATCAGGTGTGAAGTTCTTTATAAAATATTCTTTACCCTTTTCCTGGTCATATTCACCATCTGTCGTTATTTGGTCTACAGCATCCAATGGTTCTTCCCAATCACCATCCACATACATCTTGTCAACAGTAACTAATTTACCATCCTTTTTCTTAATTGGATCTTTTGATTTTAACTTATTAACAAGAACTTGACCTCTCTTCTTTGAAGAAGATTTCTCTGGTTTTTCTAGTTCTTGAATATTAAGAGTTGCTTCAAAGAAAGATTGAAATTTGTGTAAATATTTGAACATACATAATTATATATTCAATTTCAATATTTATAATTCTTGGTTGGTTTCCGACATTTCAATTGACTCTTGGTGTTATTAGTTTCAGTATTTCCAATTTCCAACTTTGCGGTTTTTCTTTTCATAACTAACCCCTCAATCATATCAATTTTTGATAGATTTTCAAAGAGATTTGAAAATCCACTTTCATAACTTTTAACAATTCCTATATTTTCAGAAAACAAACTGTAAGTTGAGGAACCAATATTGTATATTGGAAAAGTATTGTTTAAAAGTTCAATCCTATTAGCAAAAGTTTCACCAACTAAATATTCTGAATTAAAAACTAAAATATCAAAAATTATAAATTTATCATTAAAGTTTATTTTTTTTTCATCAACTTTTCCCTTATTCATATATTCACCGTTTATAACGGTCCACTTACCCAAACCAGATTTGTGCAGATTTAAAATTTCATTATCCTTGATCTTAAAATTTGTAAGTTTTTGCCCATGTCTATTCATGGTGATTATTTTCCTACCATCAGTATAAATCGTAGTATTTGATCCATTAAACTTTGGTTGCACAATGAGAGACTTATTATCCCAAAAATTTAATTCACTTGGGGATATAGCATTCTTCGGTCTTGGTGGATAGATGTATCTATAGTTATCAAATTTCACATGACAAATATAACACAAAAACTTAAAAATTAAAAATAATATAAAAAGTAAAACCAAACCTGTGAAAAAAATTGGATTCTGTATAATCGTAAAAGATGAATCTCACGTTATTGAAAGATGTTTAAATTCCGTAAAACCCATAATTGATTGGGTTCAAATAGTTGATACTGGTTCATCAGATAATACTATTAAAACAATTGAATCATGGTTAGAAAACAATAATATCAAAGGTGAGATAATTTCAGAACCTTGGCAGAACTTTGCTTACAATAGATCTTTTGCTTTAGAGAAATTAAGAGATAAAGAATGGATTGATTACGCATTAATGATTGATGCTGACGAAATCTTGACTTATTCTGAAGGGTTTAGTGTTGAAGATTTCAAAAATCAATTAGATCTTGATTACTATGACATTCAAACAGTTATGGGTAGTCACTTGTATAATAGACCTCAATTAACCTCAAATAAAAAACCCTTCAGATACGTTGGAGTTGTTCACGAATTTTTAGATTTGTCAATTGGTGGGAGTCGTGGCTTTTTAGAAGGCATAAAAAATAACCCAATTCAAGATAGTAATAGAAACCGCAGTGGTAATAAATTTCTACGTGATATAGAACTGCTAGAAGATGCTATCTCAAAAGAAGAAAAGGGAAATTGGATATCATCAAGATATATGTTCTATCTAGCTCAGTCTTACAGAGATTCTGGTAATATTGAAAAATCCCTTGAATGTTATCTAAAAAGAGCAGACATGGGATATTGGAATGAGGAACAATATGTTAGTTTATTCAATGCAGCTAATATGATGAGAGATTTGGGATATACAAAGGAAGATGTAATACAAACTTTTCTGCGGGGAAATGAGTTGATACCTTACAGAGTAGAATGTCTATATGGGGCCTTATACACTTGTAGGATAAATGCTCTTCATCATCAAGGTTACATGATTGGTAAGCAAGCTATAACTATTCAAATTCCTAGGGACTCTCTGTTCATAGAATCGTGGATGTATAATTACGGTGTTTTAGATGAGTTCTCAATAGTTTCATTTTGGTCAAAAAATTATTTGGATTCAAAATCAGCTTGTGAGAAATTATTAAATGAAAACAGACTACCAACTCATTACATACCTAGAGTCCAACAGAACTTACAATATTCAATTGATAGATTAGGATAAAGAAAAATGGGGTCAGATCTGACCCCATTTTTCTTTGAAAGATTCATCACTTTCTAATTTTTCCAAAAATTCACGTTCTGCCAGTGGAAAATAATTTTTTGTTACAAAAGGTAATTCTACCAGAGGATCAACAATTTTCATCCATTTTGTTTTTTCTTCCAATCCTAAATCGTTTAATTTCTCCAAGTAGTTTTCCCATAGAGGACTGTAAACTTTAACTTCTTTTTCTTCAGTATTTGTTTCCATATTATTTAAATATTTTTTTAGGATATTTGTTGCAATAAATCAAATATCGTGCAAGTATATATTTCACCTGTCTTTTTATTACGAAGGGTTATACTTGTATCTTTTGTAACGCATTTTCCAACACCTGTTGGTCCCAAGAACAAAAAAGACCCGATTGGACGATTTGGATCTTTCAGACCTACCCTACCTCTTTGAATTGACTTCACTACCTTCTGAACAGCGTCATCTTGTCCAATTACATTTGACGTAATTATTGATGCTAATGAAGATAGTTTTTCATTCTCTTTTTGAGAAACTTTCCTCATAGGAATGCCAGTCATCATACTAACTACATCAGCAACACTATCCTCGTCAACTGTCTTTCTTGAATTTTTCTGATCTTCATCCCATTTCTTTCTTGAATCTTCAAGATTTTGTTGCAGTTGTTTTTCAACATCGCGTAATTGAGCTGCTTCCTCATACCTTTGATTACGAACTACAATTGTTTTTTTCTCTTTAACTTCAAGTATTTTATTTTCAATATCGGTAATTTCCTTTGGAACTTCAATATTAAAAATATTAACCCTAGATCCAGCTTCATCTAGTGCGTCTAAAGCTTTATCAGGCAAAAAACGATCAGTCATAAACCTGGTAGTTAAGTCCACACAAGCTTTAATAGCTTCATCGGTGTAATTAACATTATGGTGACTTTCATATTTATCCTTAATATTATGTAGGATTAATAGAGTCTCTTCTGGTGAAGCTGGTTCAACCACAACCTTCTGAAATCTTCTCTCAAGAGCACCATCCTTTTCAATATGTTTGCGGAATTCATCAAGGGTTGTAGCTCCAATAAGTTGAATTTCACCACGTGCCAAGGCCGGTTTAAACATATTTGAAGCGTCAAGTGATCCACTAGATCCACCAGCGCCTATAATAGTGTGAATTTCATCAATAAAAAGAATTATATTTGGGTCTTTTTCAACCTCCTGCATTACAGCTTTTATTCTCTCTTCAAATTGACCTCTGTACTTTGTACCAGCAACCATTGAACCTAAATCCAAGGTAACAATTCTTTTATTGAAGAGAACTCTTGATACTTTTCTTTGAACTATTCTCAATGCTAGTCCCTCCGCTATGGCGGACTTACCTACACCAGGTTCACCAATAAGTATTGGATTGTTCTTTTTTCTTCTGGCGAGAATCTGACTTACCCTTTCAATTTCTTTTTCTCTACCAATAATTGGGTCAATCTTTGATTCTTCCGCTAACTTGGTTAAATCTCTGCTAAATGTATCAAGTACCGGTGTTTTGGACTTGGGATCGGTTGGTTTTTTTGCAGATTTAAATTTATCAGCTTCATCATCGTCGTCTTGAAGCGAATTGGATACCTTTGGGTAATTAGTCTCCTCTTGTATCAATTCATTATTTGGTTGATTTTCGTTTGTCAGCATAGTGTACACACTTTGTTTTATTATTATATGTTCTTGGATTTGTAAGTTTTGGAGGTGAAAAAAAACGCAAAACATGCAAGATCATGATACATATACTCTATAATATTTTTTGGACTTTATTTTACTTTAAAATATATAATTTAAGTTATGTATTTTCTATCATTTTACACAGAAGGCCCTGACGTTGATGGGTGCTATGATTTACGTCAAATAAAACGTGAAGTAGATAAAAGTATCTCTTCATATTTTGAAGATATGTTTATTTTTAATAAGAGAACAATAAAAGAATTACCAGATAGTGATTGGGTATGCAATGAATGGGAGGAAGAAACTGATTTTAAAAACGGGAATAAACTAGGTTATTTTGACTTTAAACCATTTTTAATTGATTATGTTTTATCAATTGTACCTGAAGGTAGTATAGTCTTATGGCATGATATAAATTTCAATAAGTATCCTAGTTATTGGCAAACAGATTGGAATAATTTGGAAAAATTATTGATAAAGCTGATGGATGATAATCAATCCGATTACTGGTTAAGGTTTGAACTTAATGGTTGTTACGTGAAAAATTTTGTTAAAAACTACACGGTTGATTATTTAATTGAAAATGAAATTGAACAAAATGTTGTGAAGGATTCATTTTTGATGAATTGTGGTCAAATGGTGTTTCGTAATTCTTTAAAATCAAGAGAATTAGTTAAGGAATGGAAAGAACTTTGTAAAAATAAAGATCTCCTTAAAGTATCTCCGAACTCCAACCCCCATCCTGAATCAAAATTGAGGGGTTGTCAGGAACAAGATATTTTAAATTGTATTATTTATAAAAGGATACTTTCAAGAGAGTTAAATCCAAGTTTCCCAATTTACAATTTTAATTGGAGAACATTAAGGTTAGACTATAGTTATGTCCAATCCAATAATGCAATTATTGACTACTTAAATCAGAAATCATCATAATCACATTCTGATTTCCAAAAATCAAAACCACCAATATATTCAGCAAGTTCTTGTCTATACATTGTTGAAGTGTGCGTTTCGTTATATGTAATATACAAACAAGCACCATCCCATCTGAAACTTTCAAATTCTATATTAAACGATCTAAACAAGTCGTGTATTCTATCCTCCTCTTGTTGAAGTCTATCAGGAGATAATTCCATTTCCGATATTTTATTACTATAACTACTAAAGGTAACTGATGACCTGTAATTGTAAATAGGATCTATAAAGTACACAGTTTTCTTTTTAAACGAACTAGTTGGTTTTGTATCATAGGTATATCCCCCAAAGTAACCATAATCCTCTTCTTCATAAAAATCATTTATTTTAGGATTTCTTTTTATTGGAAGTTTTTCCCAATTAACCTTTAGTACTGATTCTGAAAGTCTTTTCAGGTGATCAATATTCTGTCTTTCGTGAGTTGTGTGTTCATCGTAATATCCAACGGATATATTTGTACACTCTGGGTATATATCTATAAATTGAGCTGAATCGGTATAAATTCCAGTAGGGTCAGTAGAGTATTTAAAATCTCTACCATTAATGTTTAACTGATGTGAGAGCGCATCCCCAAATTCATCAGAACAACACCTACCACCAAGTTGATGTGTGATTACCGAATCAGTTCCCCTTCTGTCAAATGATACTACTTTTGTAATATGTGGAAGTGGATTGGTCTTATGTTTGTTAGCAAGTTTCCTAGAACCTATACACCCCCTTTCCTCACCAAGAAAAAAGTAATAAATTCCTTTAATTCCGTTTTCAATCATTTTTAGCAAAATCACACATCCAGCCTTATCATCAGCTCCAAGAATTGATGAACCATTTGTTTTAATAAAATCTCCATCAAACTTATGCACTACATCAGTAACAGTAGAAGAGGCGGTATCAAGATGGCAAGTGAATAAAGTAGTTGGATTTTCTCCAATAATGATGAATTTATTTCCGAATTCATCGGTTTCTAGATTTTCGGGTAGCAAATGAAATAGGTCTTGTTCCGTACCGTGTGGATAGGTTCTATTTGTTAATTCAATAAATTTTTCTTTTATTTCCATATTTGTATTTTGGTTATAATTTACCATATACAAAATTACTACAAATATCTTGGATTGCCAAAAAAAATATAAAATATATATAATTATGCCACAAATAATTAAAGATAGTTCAAATGGTGTTATTACAATATCTGATTCTTTTCCAATAAGTGCAACTGGTCCAAATGCTGCTCCAACCTTTTCTTACTCGGGTCAAGAATATAGTGTAAGTTTTGCGGAGGTCTATGGTGTTGAAAAATTCAAAACATTCACCTTTGACTATACTGGTAAAACAGATACAAGGTATCTCAATGCAGAGTTCAGAATAAGCCGAAATGGTTTATCTTGGACAGAATGGTGTAACTTACCATCAAACATAATTAACTTCCCACCATTCAATACTACCGATAACTTACATTTAGACTTAAGATTTGTTAGAAAGGGCACTTCCGACATTGGGGTGTTGAAACTATTAGAATACAAATTACTGGGGGATTTAGAACGTGTTATTGAAACTGGTGACAAGACCATACAACTAACAGAAAATAATTCAGAAGTTATTCTAAAACCACCTTATATTTACAAAGTATTTAAAATTGAAGATGTTGAAATTCTTTATACTGGTGATATTAATGATGTTACAATTAAGTATAGATACTCACAAGATTATGGGAGGACTGTCACTGATTGGGAATTTCTAAATAAAGAAAATATTTCAACAGCAAGAATCACACCCATCAGATTTTTCCAAATTGAATATCTTTTGACTTATCTTGGTGAATCAAATACTAAAATTCATGATATTAATTTAATAGGTGATTTTCAAAATGTTAGTTTAGATTACAAAAAAACAAATCTTTTTGGTGTTAGGGAAAATGCTAACTCGTTAAAATTAAATATTGTTGGAGACCCATCAAATGCTAATCAATTTCCTACTGGTGGTCAATCACAATTACTTACTCAACAAATTCAAACAAATACTTTACCAACTTTAACAGATGATCAGAAAAATCAGTTGTTCAAACCATACCAGTTAAATCAGGTAAATACACTTTTAAATAAATTGAGTAATGATTCAAATGAAATATTTGGACATGAAGTTGTATATTTCCTCACTGACCCAGATAAAAAGGGAACAGATTATACGTTTCACGAATACCAACTTTTTAACTATGTGTGTGAGGCATTGGTTAAAGTTTCAGTTGAGAATAATCAATTTCCTGAAAACAATGGTAGTATAAATCAATTTGATTTATCTCTATTTGATAGTTTTGAAATCCATATACCAAAAGAGATTTTCAAGAAAGCATTTGGAGTAGAGAAGAGACCTTCAAAAGAAGACTTCCTTTGGTTCGCAGAGATAAACAGAATGTTCACTGTTGAACACGCTCAACCGTTTAGGTCTTTCAATAATTACGCCATCTATTACAAGGTAATGTTGAAGAAATACACTCAAAAGGCCAACATTATTGGAGCGAATCAAACAATTACCGACAAAGTCAGATCTCTTACAAAGAACTCTACTATTGATGAACTCTTTGGAAAAGAAAAGCAAGAAGACAAGGCAGCAGTTGCTAACAAAGAACAATTCAAACCTCTTACTAGAGATGATTTGAGAACATTTATCGGGGCTCCTATAATTAAACAATTGGTGGAAAATGCTGAAAATGTTATCAGTAGAACAAATTATGATTTATCAACTGGTTTATTTGGTGCTACATTTACAAGTGATGCTGTCGTTTATAGAAAGATCAAGTCAAGTTACTCAAAGTCTGATAATATATCCTTTACTTGTTGGTTTAATATTAATAATTACACTGTAAATGATAATTATTACCTATCAACTTATTATGACGAAAACACCAATCAAGGATTCAAAGTTAGTTTGAAACATGATCAAATAACCACAACAATAAACAATGTTGAGTATCCCTTAACTCTAGGTGCTACTAGTGGTGGTGCGATTGGAATTGAAGAAGAAACTTGGTATGGTTATATTCTCAATATTGACCAAAGGAATAGGACTGTTGATCAATTCCTTTATAAACGAAATATTAATAATGAAAACAGAGGAGCTTTATTAAATTCAACTGAATTAAGATTAGTTTATTCAAAATCTTTACCTCATACACCAGTGGATATGTTAATTGAGAATGAACAATTTAGATTACAATCTTGTGATATGAAGATTACTAATTTGAGAATGTTCACTCAAATAATTCCTAAAAATCAACAATCTACAATATTGAATCAATCGATTGTTAGAGACGATTCAAAGTATCTAGTGTTTGCTGATAATGCAAATCAGAGATTATCTTTACCTAATTATCCAACTGGGCAAACTAAATATTCTTGAATTTAGAGTGAGTAGCACTTACGACATCTTGCTTCGTATTTAGAAGTCGATCCGATTAGAATCTGCTCTTCGGAGGAATCCAATCTGTATGTATGAGACGCAACTCCTCCACAATTCATACATATTGCGTTAACCTTGGTAACAAATTCCGCAATAGAAAGTAATTGTGGCATAGGTCCGAATGGTTTTCCCAAGTAATCCATATCCAACCCAGCAATTATAATTCTAAATCCCTTATTAGCTAAATACTCCACTATATCTATTAGGGAATTATCAAAAAACTGTGCCTCGTCAATTCCAATAATCCCACCATCTTTTATGTGTTGTAGTATTTCGTTTGGACTTTCTATCGGAATAGAATTAATTGATTTTTTATTGTGAGATACGATGTTTTTTTCGTCGTATCTATCGTCAATTTTTGGTTTGAAGATATATATTTCTTTTTTAGCTAAAATACCACGATTTAATCTACGGATCAATTCCTCGGTTTTACCCGAGAACATTGATCCGCAGATTACTTCAATCCATCCTACGTTTTTTTGAGTTATAAGTGGCTCAATAAACATTTTCTTCTATTTGAGTGGTGACCTTTTCTTTTTGTAACAATTCGTAAGCCCTTGCTAATCTAGTCATTCCAATTCCTCCTCCAAATCTTGGAAAGAAATCATGTTTGAAAAATTCTTCTAATTCATTTTCAACTCTTTCTTTACCGAATAGTTCAAAAAGTTTATCTGAATATTTTCCATCTTCAATAGTATAGAACATTTCTCTCATTTTTTCAATGTCACAACTTCTTTCAGCAGAACCAATAGTTTCTTGACCATAGAGAATAACATCAATTTTATTGAAAATTTGCCCATCTTTATTCTTCATATTCCAGAATGGGTTTGTTCTTCTTGGAAAATATTGTAGAGAAACTACAGAACCCTTTTCATTCCACATTTTTTGTTCGTGTTCGTTCTCAAGGATTTGGACTCCACCATACTCCTCACAAACATCGTCATACTTTACTTCAACAGGTTTTGAGAATCCTAGATGTTCAAGTAGTTCCGATTCAAGTTTTTTCATTTCCTCAATGCCTCCTTTAGACTCAAATTCAAACATTGGGAAAATTAGTTCGTGTCTTCCAGGAATTGGATCTTTCTCTTGTCTATAAGATGTAGAAATACAGAAACATCCTGGCCATTCTGGATTTTTGAGTAATTCATACTCTAACCACATTTGCCCCGTTTGAGGAAGTGGCCAAACCAGTCCTTGGTAATTGTAGGTGGTTATTGAGTGAGGATTTTCACAAGCTGCTAGTATTGACAGTCTTGATTGCGTGGGGACTTCATAGAATCCTTTTTGCAAAAAAAAGTCTCGCATCTTTTGTACGAGAGCATGGTAAGTAAGTGTGTTAAACATAGAAATTTTTTTTTTGAACCCCTTTGTGGGGCCCAATCTCTTTTATCAAACTTGAAGTTATATATCGTAAATAAAAAATGTTTTTTATCTATCTATATTTAATGTATAAAATTCATTAATATCAAGTAGGTGATGATCAACTCCATCATATGTTTCAAATTTACTATCATGGAAGTGTCCATAAAAGTGTTTTTTTATTTTATTGTTTTCGTATAAATCTAGAAATAAATTTGACATTTGATTTCTTTCGGAAAGTAAGTCTGTAATAAGAGACCTATCATATTTACTCCAATCTTCAACAAAACTTCCAAATCCCAATTTATTGCTTGGACTACACCAATCTGGAGCAGTGTGTGTTATTACAATATCTATATCTTTTAAAGATTTAACAATCTCTGGTTTGTATTCCAATACTTCTTTTTCCCAATAACACCTTTTTTTACTACCATATTTAATGTTACTTGTATTTTCTTTAATTCTTTGGGTTCTATCCACACTTATAGCCCCACCAATGAAAAGAAAATTCAACCCATCTATATTAAGAGTTGTGTAATCCTTTAAAAGTTTCAAATTACTATATCTAAAACTTCCATCAAAAAAATCCGGATTATCGTGATTACCACGAATTGCATAAAGATTAACATTATGTGACTCCAAAAAATCGTTTAAATTTTTTAAAGTTATTTCGTCATTGTCCTTATGTGTAAAACCAATTCCAAAATCACCGACTTGTATTATCGTACAATCAGTAATTTTTTTAGATTGGATTTGATTTTTTAGGAAATTAAAGTTTCCATGGATATCACCTAACATTATAATCATAATACAAATATACTAAAAATTCATGTTTTGTCCAAATCTTGGTAGTAAAAGGTAACAGTAGAAATTAAATGCTTCTTTTGCCTCGTTGAAACTTTCAAACTCTTCAATGATCTCAAAACCTTTTGAATTTTCAAAAGGTTTTAGTTCCATACCACCATCGGTACTCTTCGTGATAACCCAAATTTCATTTGTGTCCATATTTATTCTCCTAGAATGTAAGAAAACATCAAAGGAGCTACTATTGTAGCATCACTTTCAATGATGAATTTTGGTGTTGTTATATCTAATTTACCCCAAGTAATCTTTTCATTTGGCACAGCTCCAGAATAGGAACCATAACTTGTGGTTGAATCAGAAATCTGACAGAAGTAAGACCAGAAAGGAACATCAGTCCATTCTAAATCTTGATACATCATCGGAACTACACAGATTGGAAAGTCTCCTGCGATACCTCCACCAATTTGAAAGAACCCAACTCCTTTACCATCAGAGTTATTTCTATACCAATCAGATAGGAAAACCATGTAATCAATACCACCTTTAATGTCAGTTGATTTAAGATTTCCCTTAATCACATTTGATGCGAATATATTTCCAAGGGTGGAATCTTCCCAACCTGGTACAATTAAGGGGATGTTTTTTTCAGCGGCTGCTACCAACCAAGAATCTTTTGGATCAATTTCATATTCAGACTCCAAATCACCATTGTTAATAATTAGGTATAGGTATTCGTGTGGCAGCATTGGAATTCCAGTTTTATTAGAAATTCTCCAATACTTCTCAATCACTTTCTGAATCTTTCTGAAAGCTTCTTCTTCTGGTATACAAGTATCTGTTACTCTATTTAGTCCCTGTTCTAATAAATCCCATTCATCTTGTGGTGTTAGATCACGATAGTTTGGAACTCTTTTGTAGTGTGAGTGAGCAACTAGATTCATTAAATCTTCTTCTAGGTTTGCTCCTGTACAAGAGATAATATGTACTTTATCTTGTCTAATCATTTCAGCCAAAGAAATTCCAAGCTCGGCTGTACTCATAGCGCCGGCTAAAGTGATCATCATTTTACCACCTTCCTCAATGTGTGAAATGTAAGAATCTGAAGCATCTTTAAGAGACGCTGAATTGAAGTGTTTGTAATGTTTATTTACAAATTTGCGAATTAAACTCATGCTGTTAAATTTTCAATTATCTTTTGGATATCACCTTTTGATTTAGCCCCCACACTCCTTTCCACAAGTTCACCTTCTTTATAAAATAAAATAGTTGGCACATTTCTTACGTTTAGAGACTTTACAAATTCCATATCATCATCTGCGTCAATTTTTCCAACAACTAAATTGTTATTTGGTTCGTTGGCAATTTCTTCAACTACCGGTGACAATATTTTGCAAGGACCACACCATGAGGCTTTTATATACAACATTGCTAATTGGGCTGTTGATAGAAAACTGTCTAGGCTTTCGTTGTTAATTTTTGTTGAGTAATACATACTTAATAATTATTTTTATAGATAGAATTCATCAAGTAGATCAAATTCTTTTTTTGTTTGAGAGATAAGAAGAATTCTTCCATTTCTTATTTGGCTCTTAATGGTTGAAAGATTTTTTCCTAATTCATCGGCGATATCTTTATAAGCCATTCTTTTTATTTCTCTCATTTCAATCACCTTTTTATAAGGATCTTTTAATTTTGAAATGTGTTCCTTCATGATTTCAGCTTTCTTCTGATTTACTTCATGAACGTGTGTTTCAGAGGATTCCTCTTGAATAAAATCTTTAAGAGTGGTTCCCTCTTCATCGTATTCAATATCAAGTGAAATTGTCTTTTTTGAAGCTTTGATATCCTGTAAAAGAATATTTCTCGCGATTGTAAACAACCAAGTAGAGAATTGGGCTTTTTCTTTCTCATACTTTTCAATCTTCTCAAAAGCAGTCATGAAAGACTCTGTTGTAATATCCTCTGCTTTTTGTTGATCTCCACACATTTTTGAGGTGTAGTAAATTAACTTGGGGTAATACTTCTTGTAAAAGAAAGTGAAATCGTTACCAGTTCTTTCTTTGAAAAGAGTTTCATGTTCTCTAAATGAATTAATTTGATTTGTTTCTGACATATATTTTAATTTAATTTTTTTCTATTTTCTCCCATGACAACAAATAATGTGCCAATATTTATATTGGATTTCTTTGGTTTGTTTTCATCATTCGTAATCGGAGTACAAATATATTTTATTATTCTTTATAAAACAACAAAAATTTAAAATAAAATAAAATCCTTTATGGAATCAATTCACATCATCACCCGTTGCACAAGGTTGTCACATCTTGCTGAAATTAAAAAGACTGTTTTTAATACTGACAAATTCAATGTCACGTGGTATATTATTTTTGACACAAATGTCATACAAGAAGTTTCAGTTGAAACAATAATCCTTTTAAACGAAGAGCGAATTAAAACAACCTATAGGAAAAGTGATGATGGAGATCATGGGCACCAATTGATCAATGATACAATTGATTCAATCAAAGATGGTTGGGTTTACGTTGTGGATGATGATAATATCATACACGAAAATTTTTATGAAAGAGTTTATCAAATAATAAAAGAAAATAAAAAATCCACAGCTATTATATTTGACCAGAAAGTTGGTGGTATTGATTTTACCAAACTTGACATTCGTGAATGTGGTAAAGATTTGGTAAAAGTTGGTAAGATTGACATGGCTCAATTTTTATTGAGGAGAGACCTCATTGGAAACTACAGAATTCCAAAAGGACATTATGTTGGTGATGGCATGTTCATTGAAGAGATTTTCAATGAAAATGAAAAAAAGTTTGTATTTGTTAATGAAGTTTTGTGTTATTATAATTATTTCCAACAAATTAAAAAACCAAACAAAAGAACATTACCGAGGATACTACTGTTGGGGGTAGATGAAGAAATTGAATTAAAATCAAAGTTTTATGCTAAATTTGAATCTGTTGAACTTTATACTTCACAAGAAAAAAACGACAGTGAACTTGATAAAAAAATAAAATCTTTTGATCCTGATTGTATAGTTACGGTTGGTGAATCATATGGTGATTTTAAAAACTTAACCCATAAATCTTATGATATAAGAAAAAGATGGATTCATTTTGATAAGTTCAAAGAGGAAATAGGAGATGCTGCTTTTAATTGTGGTTCAAATTTCATCATTGATCAACACTACCGTAATAATCCACTTGCTAGTATTTTCACACCTATTTATAATACCGGTAACAAATTATGGAGAACTTATGAGTCTGTGAAGAATCAAAGTTATTCAAATTGGGAGTGGGTATTAGTGGACGATTCAAATGATGGTGGTAAAACACTAAAGATCGCTGAAAAAATTGCTGAATTGGATGCTCGTGTAAAAGTTTATAATTTTCATAAGAAAACACAAGGTATAGTTGGTGAGTCAAAATATAGAGCAGCTTGTTTGTGTAATGGTGTTTATCTAATGGAATTAGACCATGACGATTACATAACACCTGACGCTATATCCCTAATGGTTGAGGCTTTTCAGAAATACCCAGACTGTAAATTTGTTTATTCAGATTTTACAGAAATAGATGAAAATCACAATTCATTAACTTATGGTGATTACTTCTCTTTTGGATATGGGGCTTATCGTGATGAATCTTTTAATGGGAGGAATTACAAAACAGTTAATACACCAAATCTAAATCCGAAAACAATTAGACATATTGTCGGAGTTCCAAATCACTTTAGAGCTTGGGATAGATTTTTCTACCATTCAATTGGTGGTCATAATAGAAGACTTTCAATTGCTGATGATTATGAATTACTAGTTAGAACTTTTCTAATGACAAAGATGGTTAGGATTCCAAAACTTTTGTATCTACAATTCTACCACGATTCAAACACTCAAAACTTTACTAGAAAAGATATTCAACGGAGAGTGAGAATGATTAGTACATATTACAATGATCAAATTAAAATGAGATTTGACCAGTTTGGTATTAAAGACTGGGCTTATGAATTTAATCCACAGAATCCATTGAGTTGCGAGAGTAAATTTGGGATTGAAGAATCAGCGGCAAATTATGTGATGAAATTACAGACCGATTATGAATATAACTGGTCAAATGTTCGAAATTAACTTCCGATACTTATTTGAGAGGTCGGAACTTAATATATATTGAAAAAATAAACCATAGTAATGGCAATAAACAGTTCCTACCATGTTTTAGCAGAGGAGGTATTAAAGTTAAATGAAAACGTAGTCAATGTACTATCAAGTATAAATAGTTTAATTTCCGGCAATGAGAATTCTGTTACTTTCAATTTAGTTGATGGTACTGGTAATACACGCCAAGTAAGTCTTCCGTCTTTTGGATACTTGAAGTCTGAAATTGACAGATTAAATAATAATTTAAATTCAATTTATAGTATAAATGATGCTGGCGCTTTGATCCAACCATCAAATGGTACTAAATTCAGAAAGGTCGTAACGGTTGATTTGAATAGAGAACCAAATGATATAGGAACTTTAGTACAACAGACAACTTTCGTTACTCAGAAAAACTGGTTCTTTGATGGTTTATTGAATCCTCAGTTATTTTTGGAAATGAATCTTGATGGACAAGTTGAGAACAATGTTAGAAAGATTCTTTGTAGGAGATATATTGTTGAGTTCGCTCAAGACGTTGATGGTAATTTTACTCCACTTGGTCAAGCTGCTTTAAATTCATTCAATACTTTATTTAGAAATCAAAATGCTTTTTCATTAGATGAATTTTTGACTTGGCATATAAATACACCTGGATTGGTTGAACCTAATAACCCAAACTATGACGAACAAATGTTCGATCTTGAGCCAAACTTCTTGGAACTAGACGGTTTTTTCAGCATTTTAAGAACAGAAGAGGATTTCTTGAATAGGAAATTATGGTATGTGACAAATACTCTACAGTATATCAGAAATATAAAGTTGAACAATGAGGTAGTTCAAGAAATCAGAACAGTTAAAATTGGTGATGAGTTTATTATTAACACACCGGTCACTTCAACTAGATATAAGGTAATTGAATTATCAACTGAATTATCTTACCCAAGATTGAGATTTGAAAGGGTTGAGGGAATGGAACCAATACCAATTGGTGATAACATAATGAAAATTTATTCACCAGTCCAATATAATAAGAGGGTTAGAGTAAGTATCGGTTATAACGAAAGAAATATTATTTTCCTAAAATCCATGAATATGGATAACTTCATAATGTCAAAAAACTGGAGTCAGGGTATGGGTTTTTGGACAAACGATTTGAGAGAAGTGAATTCATCAATTTCCCTTGAGCAATATTATACTGATGTTGTTATGGATTATGGAGATGTATTGAATGACCTTGTAGTCAAAAAAACTCCAAACAAACAAGCTGGGATACCAAATGTTCCAGTTTTGAATATTAATAACTTCAAAGTAGTTCAGATAAATAAGCACCTTACTGATACACCTGATACAAATAAACTTAAAAATTTACACAATCAACAGAGGAGTCTTAAATCCGAAGTTGAGCAATTGGAAAAGTCATTAAAGGATAAGATGGCTCAATCTAAGTTTGGTAAATTTGCTTTTGATGGGGTTCAAAAACAAATATCATTAGATGTGGATGTTTTGAATAGGAACAGAGAATCAAAATTGAATTTGTTATCATCTGTTACTACTCAATTATTGGATTTATCTAAATCTCCACAAACAAAAGTTGAACCAAAATACCGAATCAGAGGATTCTGGGAATTCCCAGAGGCGGTGATTACAAGGGGTTCACAACCACAAGAAATAGTACAATTCCGTATACAATATAGATACTTAAGTAAAGATGGTAGAGAATCTCCAGTTGAAACAATTAGGTTTGAAAAAGTTGGAGGTACTACTCAAACAGCCGCTGCGTCCAATTGGGAGGAAATGAAAACAGATGTTAGAAAAAGAACATTTGATAAAGCTAATAATACATACACTTGGCAAATTGAAGATGTTACTGATGCTGAAACTCCGAATATCAACCAAATTGATATTGCAATTCAAGCTAATGAAAGAGTAGAATTAAAAATCAAATCAATTTCTGAAGTTGGTTGGCCAGAATCACCAGTTGAATCTGAGTGGAGTGAACCGATAATAATTGAGTTTCCTGAAAATTTAGCTAACGTATTAAATGAAAATGATTTCATATTAAAGGAAGCTGATAAAGAAAGTTTAAGGGTTTCTGTTCAAGCAAATCTATCGGCTCGTGGACTTGATGATCACTTATCTGATCAAATTACAGTAAATGGCAACACATACTATCATAACTCTGATAGTATCTTATCAGGGTTTAGGGATGAGAACGGTTTGAGTATGGACCTATTTACATACCTACAAAAACTTGAGGCTAGAGTTAAATCCCTTGAAGAAAGGATTAAGAGAACTAAAGGAGAACTTGAGATTATTCTCTATAGAAATAGTGAACAATTTATTGTTAAGAATGGTTCTGAACTTTCATTCAATATTGAACTTGAGGATTATCTTGACACGTATGTTGCGTCTGGAGTTCCAACTGGTCGTGTTTATGTTAATAACATCTACGTAATAAAAGATTTCTTGCTTAAATTCAGAAATAAATCAACAGAAACATCTTTAGGTCTTCTTTCAAATAGAGAATACGTTGCAGTTTCAAACACTGATGTTTACAACACTTCAGCTCCTCAAGTTTTTTGGGTTAATTCACAAAACGAACTTATAACCAGCGAGTCTGGCACTAAAACAATAACTCAGGTAGATAATCAGTTTATATGGTGTGTAAACTATGATAAAGTTGACCAAAACAGTTTATCAAAGATTTCTTCAAACATAGGAAATGATTTCGTCTCGGATAATAGTAACTCTTTAGTAAATACTCTTTCATCTGAAGAGTATAATATAGGTTATTCAGAGTCGGAACTTCTCACATTTATTGGTAATAACAATTCATTGTTTGATGCATCAAAGTGGATTGAGAAAACTGTACCAACAGCTGCGTCAACGACAAAATTATTGACTTCTATTCACCCACAAATTCAATCTTTGAGTGTAATACAAGAAACAAATCAAGATAAAGTTAAGACAATTGATGGTGGTCAAGAAAATGATATAAATGTGCCGATTAATATTTATTTTAAGATGAATTCATTGGATCCAAATCAAACAGACTTGAATTATAATTACATAAACTTAAATAACAATCGTAATAATGTAAAGCATATTAAAAAAGTGAAATTCTTCTTGGAAAATGAAGCCGAAAATAAACCATTTACATTTACTCTCAAATTTACATTGAATAGAGCAAAAACTTTAGTCAGAAAAAATTTAGTAACAACTACAACCAATTTGTCATAAATGAGAAGTCATGGATTACTTAGAACGAATACTGGACTGACTACTAATGCGAAATTTGTAGTTGGTAGTGGATACGAATTATATTTGGATTGTATTGACTCCAGTCCGGAATTGAATAATGTACGTTATAGAAAATACAGGTTCAAAAAAGAAAATTTTATTGATGAGTTAATCCCACATTTTTTTAGAAACACCCCAGTAGAGGTTGCTTATGGTGTTAAATACGACGGTGACAATGACACAATGTATAGTGATTTCTCAAAACAATATGATGACTTATATAATTGTGGAGCTAGAAATATTTATGATAATAAAGATTATACGGAGGAGTTTGAATACTTCGCTCCTTTACACATTAGTAAAAGTGGATTACCAACACATTTCATAATATTAAGGATTGATGGACCTGGTCTGATTGAATTGAATAAGGAAAATTTCCAAACGGAAATACTTTCAAAAATGAAAGTTGTTAAGGTATTTGACATGACTCCAAAAACCGATTTGGGAGAATTTTTAAGGAGAAATGTTACTGATAATACAAATTTTCCAGCTACATCTCTTGAAATTGAATTTTCAAAGTTAGAGTTTTCATACTTTATAGGTATGGATTATGAGACCGGTGGTTACACAAAAAGGTCTATGATGCTAGAGAGTGTTTTTCAAAATGAATTCACCTTTATGGATATGGAAAAGTTTATCTACAAAGGATTTTCCGATAACAAGATAGTATATCCACATATTTTAAATTTTAGTTTTCTTTTTGACGATATGCCAGCAACACCACTTTCTATTAGAAAGTGGTCCATTAATAGATATATGGGATTTTATTTTAATAAAATGGAATTTGTTCTATCAGTTAGTCCCAACAAATTCACACAAGTTAAACCTGGTGCGATTATAACATTTGATAATAATTTAGAAATGCCTGACGGTAGTTCACCCTTTTTGGATAATATGGATCTGAATCCATTTATTGAAATTGGTGGAAGAGTTTATAAGGTTGAAAAATACAAAGTGATTGGTGAGCAAAAAAGGAAAAAAGTATTAACCGAAAGTGGAAACTATGTTGATAAGATTGTTCCAACAGAAATAATAAAATATAAGATTTTATCAGATGTTTCTCTTTCTAACCAACAATCAATAATTAATGCAAATCTAGTAAAAGTTATTTCCGAAGAAGGAGAGAATTTTATTTATTTACAAAATGGTAATCAATTTCAAATATCGGATTTTGATAATTATGATATGTGGATAATAAAGATTGGTGACCTTTATCATAAATTAAATAAGAATGTAGATGGTATAATCACTATAGTTACTGATTATGCCTTTATACAATCTGATGATAAATTTGAATATTACATAAATGAGGCGGATCCTAGTTTAAAGAAGACAATTAATTTAGTTAGTAGTGCTGACATTGAGCCTGTAGAATTTGAAATTTACCGTTGTGAATTCACAGATATAAAAGATTGGGATACTGATATAGTAGACACAGAATTTTCAAAATTTGAGTACGAGGAAGACCAAATATTAACTGAAAATGATGAGCCGAAATTTTACTTACAAAATTTAAAATCCACATCAAAGCCAAAACAATTTGATGATTTTGTAGTTGAGGGTGAAGTTGTAAATGTTCCTGTATCCTCTGAATACACTGCTAATAATGAAACCTTTAGAATTGTTGAAAATGATTTAAATGAATTATGGAGAAAAAACTCAACGAGAGTAAAATGGGCCTTTCAAAATTCTTTATCAGATGGTGATTATCCATATCTTCTTAATAATTCATTTTTAGCAGATGATTATAATAAAACAGTCAATCCTTTTGTAACTGAAGTTAATAGAAGTGAGAAAAATTTAGATTATTTTTATACAATAAATCCAGATGATACAAAGTATATTAACCATACTTTACATATAAAAAATATCACAGGTGGTGGTGAACTTGACATCAACTTAAAATTTGATGTGATAAAATATGTCAAAACAGATTTAGATTATTTCTCTTATTTTTTTGGACAAAAAACAGATTTTTCTGATGGCAAAATAATCAAAAACACAAAAAAATGGTCACAGTTCAATCCATCTGATGGGATCACCACTAACTCGACTTTATTTAGAGGTTTGAAATTTAAAATTTACGATGTTGCGAGTGTTAACATTTCAAATGGAAAATTAGATAAAATAAATGTAAAGGTAACTAATAAATTTGACGATTATAAATTTAGCATATTGGTATCTGATAACAACACAAGAGTTGTTCCAAGTGGAGATGATCCAAATAGAGGTGTGACCCAATCATTTTTTAATAGTATGAATTGGACCATAATTGACAATTGGAAAATGGACAAACCGTATTATTGGTATGAGATGACAATTTGGAATAATAAAATTTTTATAACTACAAAACCTACAGATCCTGAAAAACAGAAAATTGGATACGATCCGATTTTGAGAGTGGGAACAAGAACCGAAACTGATCCGACATTTAATCCTGCAAATCAAGTTGATTTAAGACCGAGTGATAAATACTGGGTTGATTTGTCCAATGGATATGCGATAGCGGGATCAAATTACAATGGTTGGAATTATGTTGGGAATCCAAATGGTACGAAATATGTAACAGAAACTGTTTTTCTTTCTTCTGCGAAAGTGGGTAGTGGTAATTATTCAAATGCTGCTTTTCCACAAGTTCACCCTTTTGTTTATTATGATGATGAATGGTGGTATGATACTGCAATACCTGGATCTACTATGCCTTGGGATCTTATTAATATCGGTTACGGACCAAAAATAGCTGCTTATTATAAAGGTAAGATATGGTTTGCGAATCCAACTGGTCAAATAACAAATGTACCAACATCTGGTGACAACAAAGTTAGGACAATACCTGGTACAATTGGTCAAGTTATTCAAAGTAAGTTTTCTCTCGGTAGATATACTTTTGAGAACTTCCCATATTGGGTTGAATCTCCTTTTCAAATGTCGGATTTGAGAAATAAGGAAATTCCTTCAATTGGTGGATTTACCCTTTCTGGAACTCCCCTGCAGCCAAATAATAAGCCCTGGGGTAGATGGCAGAAAATAAATCTATGGAGTAGTTCGGTAGAATATAGGGGAACTAAAGAATACACAAATCTCAACGGTGGTGTGGTTGGAACAATACAAGTAACATATCCATACACGCCCAAGGTAAGTTATGGTAGTTTAACTGGATTAAATATACTCAATGGTTACGGTTTTGATGCAGGTGGTTCCCCAAATATAAAAAATACTGGTGGGATTTTCACTCGTAACGGTACAAAAACTTACGAAAACCAAGCTTTTGATATAGTTCTGTATAAGGATGTTGTATATGGAATGACTGGCCCAAGTACTACTGTAATTCCAAAGAACTCACTTCCACCAGACCAAAATCCAAATTGGGTAAGGTTATACAGTTTGAAACCAGATAAAGATTTCGTATATGATAATACTTTCAGGGGCAATAATATAATTGAGATGAATAATAGGTATTATATGTATTTGAAAGATAGTAATGTCGTCGCGACCCCACTTGCTCAAGGGGTGGATGTGATTGATGGCACATTGGATAATGGTATTGCGATTTACATAAATAAAAAATTCAAAAATATATTAATTAATATTTATATCAATGACCACACATATGATCCTTCGTTATTAGAACTTAACCTTGGAGATGTTTGGCCGGAGACAAGTCCCTCTGGAGTTAGTAAGTTGATAAAATTGGGCAATAAATTAAGAGAAAAAAATAGAGATGAATTGTATACAGATATTTTTCAAAAATTATCTGCAAATAATTTTATGAATGCCTTAAATGATTTATCTAATAAATACGATTTTATGAATTCTGTGAGGTATATAATCACCGAAGAAACCGGTGAAATTAAAATTTATGACTTTGACAATTTGACATCTGTTTCAAAATTACCATTTTTCATAACGTGTGAGGGACCAGATGAATTTTTTGTAAAAAGAGATACTAATATAGTTGAGGCTTTGGAAACTGATTCAAATTTATTAAAACCTAGGTTTGAATTAAAAGATGGTGTTATAGATTCTAAAGAAAAATTAGATTATGTGAGTGATGTTCCTTATGCGAATTTAATAAGGTATAATAGAGTTGATAAACAACCTGTTCCGAATTTTTCTGGTTTGAAAAATGAAATATTTAACAAGATGTACAGACACAGTGGATTTTACAGTCCAATATTCAAAAATATTGAACTTTTCAAATCTTATACTGAAACTGATAATTATGGAAATTACAAATTTGATACCAGTCTAACATATTTCGGAATGAGTGGTGAGAGAATTATTTCAAAAGTCAACAAAGATAAGAATTTGCTAAAATTGACAAATGTATCAAGTGCTAAATCAATTTATCCGATGTTAGATGAGTTTGGTTATCATGTAGTTAGGTCATTCATATTTAAATCAACTTGGGATTTTAAATATCATTTTCAAACACAAATTCCTGTTGTTAGTCTAGAAGTTGGTAGTAAGTTAATTAAGAGAAAGGAAGTAAATATAAAAACAGGAACAAGATTACTATAATATTATGAGAAGAACTTATATAAGTCCGGAATTTACTTACCAACCAATATATGGTAGTTATAATTTACTTGAGCAGGCATCGTTTTTTGGATCAAAAATGATTGAGATTGAAGATTTAATAAGTTTGACTAACGAATCTCTCTTTTATTATCAACAGTCAAATAACGAACAACTTGATCTTGAATCTGAATTGACTTTAACTCCTGGCATCTATGATCAAGTTAGTGATAAGAGGGATAATCACACCCTAACGCTTTTGGATATCCAAAGTGACTATCAAAAAAGAAATAATGCTAGTTGGGAATTGACCATAGATTTAGATTTAATTTTGTCAAATTGTGTTTTTGGTCTATTGAAAAAATATAGGACCTTTGAAGGTATGAAAAATGAAATGACAGTTAATGGTGATATAAACACATCAATTAGAAAGTATATTGATTTGAATATAAGGTCGAGATATAAACTACAAAAAGTTGATATGTACATTGATTATATAAACCTTTTGAGTGTGAATGGGATTAGATATTCAAACAAATTTGACCAAAATATTGCAATTGATTCAAAAAGATTTACTAAATTTCAACAAGCTACAGAATTTGATGAGAGTCAGGTAAAAATATCTTTTAATCAAGAAAAACCAGCGAACCTCTATGCTTTCAAATATTATTTCAATTTATTCTTTGAAAAAATATAATTTAAATGGAAAATAGTGAAAAATATAAAAGTCTAGTAAATTTTTTGAAATTTTTCATTGGTAGACCACATCATTTGGCGAAATATCTCCTTGAAAATGATACACTAAATAATAAATTTTTAAAATCTTTGGATAATAACGAAAATTTATTGGATTCGAAAAGTAAAGATTTAGAAATTTATTTTATTGATATAAATCATATGAATACATTTTTTCAATCTTTGATAAACAAGAATTCTAAAAAGGGAAATTTGCAAGATTTAAAGACCGAATTAAATAAAGAATTGGATGTTTGTATTAAAGAGGAAAGATACGAAGATGCCATAAGGATTAGAGATTATCTTAAAAAAATCTCAAAAGAAGATTAACTAATTAAACACAAGTATAAATATTAACTATAAGAAAATATATTTAATATTTATGAAGAAAAAAAGATTTTACGGAGATGCTAGGTTTTTGCACTTGGATCTCTTTGAGAAGGAAATTAGTTTGGAAGAAAAGGTGATGAATTCCCCTCAATCCAGAGAAAAGTTGAAAAGATTGTACGAAGACAGTTCACCTTTGAGTCCTGTTGAGGGAGAACTTTTTAAGTCAGTTTTTGTGGGTGTCTCTCAAGGATATTTCGCATTTGAAGCTGGGTTCAAAGATTGGATTCGGGTTGAAGATAGACCCTCTGAAGCTGCATATCTACGGAATTTGGAAGTTGGTCAACAGGTTGACGTGTTGGTCACAAAAATTGATGAAGATAATTATTTTATCAGAGGTTCTTTTGTTGAACTTTACGAAAACATAGCTCGTAGAAATCTCGCAGCTCTTGATGATGGCACGATAGTTAAGGGTACTATAAAAGAACTTACTCCGGCTGGATATTCGGTAGAGATTGAATTTGAAGGTGTTATATTACCAGGGTTTATGCCTAATACACTAGCTGGTATCAATAAATTGTACAAACCAGAATCAATTGTTGGCCAAAACTTGGAATTAGCGATTGAATCTTATTCCAGAGAAGAAGGAACTTACATTGTAAGTAGAAGAAGATATCTACAAACACTTATACCCCAAGAGATTCAGAAACTTGAATTTGGCACTACTTATCTAGGTAACGTTACTGGAACAACGGACTTTGGTGTATTCGTTGAATTTAATGAGTGTTTGACCGGCATGATTCACAAAACAAACATGCACTCTGATTGGACCAATAGAATTAATCAAATTAGTCCAGGAGTTGCGATTGAGTTTTACATCAAAGAAATCATTAAGGATAAAATTATCCTTACACAAATCTTACGTGAAACTCTATGGGATAAGATTAAGGTTGGTCAAATCATACCAGGAAAGGTTAAAGATATGAAACCATTCGGAGCTTTGATTCAATTGGACGAAGAAACAAATGGACTTATCCACACTTCTGAACTTGAAAAGTCAAATCAAAAGTTGGAATCTGGTAAAGAGGTTAAAGTAAAAGTGATAGCGGTTGATAGGTCAGCCCGAAAGATTTTTCTTACACTGAATTAAAAAAAGGGGAGTTAAAACTCCCCTTTTTATTTTAAAGATTTTATAATATCTCGTATTGATGTATCAAGTATCATTTCTAAATCCTCATTTTTCAGATTATAAGTACATCCGATTTTTGTAATTGCCCAATCAACCACATCGGAATTATTTCTGTTTCTATCAAGGTATGATTGGAAAAATATCTTTATTAGGATGTCCTTTTTCTCTTCTTCTGATAGGTAATCAAATTTTCTTTTGAATCTATTTACGACCTCGGTGTCTGTTGATTCATCAAAAAGGTTTTTCAAACTTATTTCCCTTGATTCTTGATTTGTACATCTTCTGAAATGCCAACTTGTATACCACCTTTCAGATCCCATTAATTTTATCTTAATACCACCCCATTGACTTTTATCTACCATAACCTCCTTCACTTTATATTTACGACCTTTTATGAGTGTCTTTAAGCTATCATATAAAGGAATTATGTAGTCACCAGCTTTCAAAGTTGCATCAATTCTCATTTGTTGTTTTTCCTCCAATATTTGAGAATATTCTGGACAAATCCAATTTATTTGTTGGAAGTCGGGAGAGTCTGTTGGTTTAAAAGATTCTAAAGGAAAGGCCGATACCATATTATCAGTAAGATAGATTCTTATCATTGGTCTGAAATATGGGGATTTTTTATTGTTGTCGTTTGAGAAAGAAGCAACTCTATATGTTGCATTCTTAACAAGTTTCTTTGTTGATTTTATACAAATTACGTTCATAGGCTTTATTTATAAAATATATTTGAATTGAATTACAAATTTAAGAAAAAAAAGGGAACTTTCAAATTATTTATAGATATAAGTAAAAAAAATATTTTATGGAAAACTCTATTGAACAATCAAATGAAATCCTAGATGAATCTCCAATTGTTGAGTCTCCGGATGAAAACGTTGATTTTGATTATGAATCTTTAACTGAAGAAGAAAAAGAAAGATATGATGAAATCAACGAACTTATTAAAGCTGAAAAATTAGAACCAACTACTGCAATCAATATTTTGATTAACGCTGTTCAGGTATCGTATGATAAAGACCATTTCAACGATTTGGATAGGTATCTGATTTCCAAGTCCCTGACTTGTCTGAAATCATATTCAGAATCTGGAGAAGATATTGTTATTAAAGTTTCTTAATAATTAATCCCCCAAAATTTCTTGGGGGATTTTTCTTGACATAGTTTTGTGAATTTTGATCACTTGGTCATAGACAGAACTTGTCGTTAAAACTGTTTTTGTCACATCTGTCATATCGTTGTTAGTGATTATAAAATTAGCAATTGAGTTCTTTTTCTTTTCGGGATACTCACCTTTTAAAATATTATTGATACTGATGGTTGGTATCATTGTTAGGTTTTTAAGATCTCTTTCTCTTAAATATTTTGGCCTAGATACATTTATATTGTAGTCAAAATCTGTCTCTAATTCACGTTCAAATAAAAAACTGTATTTAAAAACAGTATATGATTCATGTTTTTTTTCTAATCTGAATTTAGCGTAAGCGATTAAAATATCAAACTCAATAATATCCAATAATGATTCTAATTCGTCAAAATTTCTGAACATATTGATATTCAAAGTGCCTAGAGAATAAGCACTATCTCCAAAATTTTTCTTAATCCTTTCTATATGTTTTGGTGAGTGGTTTATAAAATACCTTAACATAAGATCTGCATCAAAAACCTGCACACTCAAATATTTGAATATTTTTTGTACTTGGTCTTGTCCCGAGTATAAGTTGCCAGTTAATCCCACTTTTATCATAGTGTCACAAAGGTAGGGAATGAAATTGGATTGTACAAATAAATTAACCAAAAAGTTATTTAATATATAAAATATTAAAATCTTTTTAAAATATGATTACGTTTGATAATAAAAAAATTAAATTTATAGATTCCTACTTATTAAAAGAGGGGAGACTTACAAAAATTCTTAAAACAAATAATTTGTCAAGAGAAGTTTATTTGGAAAAAGTTGCTAATGATTTCAAAGACAATATATTAGTTGAAAAAATGTTTCAATCAAATGATATTTTAAGTAAGGAAATATTTTCCAGCATTAAGGAAAGATTGAAAAAACAAATAAAGTTAGAAAACAGTTCCTTATATGTGCCCATACAAGAATTTGTTGATGTTATCAATTTTGGTATATTCACCGAAGTTGATAATTTGAAGGAATCAACAAGGCGTGATCGTGAGATAAAGACATTATCAAGTTTTATGGGTGGGGTTAATGAGAAAAAATCAATTGAATCTACAGAAGATACTTTTTCAAACGAAGATATAATTTCAATTTTGGAAAATATATCTATTTTTTATACAAAAAATACCGAAATAAGAAACAATTATTTCATAATTACTTTTGACTAAAATGCTTATAAACTTAAAGAGTGAAACGGACTTATCGGGATTTTACCTTGTTTACTATGGATCGACTAACATAGAGGAAAGGGGAATTTTTGGTATATCACATTTGATGGAACATTTAATGTGTAAAAATTTTGAAAATTTAAGAGAGATTTTTGAGAGAGAAGCAATTTCTTGGAATGCTTACACCTCAAAAAATGAAATTGTTTTTTATTTCACGGGTCTTGATGAAATGTTAAGTAGAAGGAGATATGAGTTAGTTGATCTTATGAGTCAATTCAATATAACGAAAGAGCAGTTTGAAATGGAACGTGAAATTGTTCTACAGGAATATGGGGATTATTTTTCCGACCAAACCGAGTCACACGCATTGAATTTGTCAAGGAAATTATTTAAAGATTATGACGCGATAGGGTTGAGGGAGGATCTAGAATCAATGAAATTTATGGACTGTTTGAATTTTTTTGAAAAACAATTTAAGTATCCAAGTAAAATTATAAATGTTTCAAAAAGTTCACCTTTCAAATATACTGATAGTTTCGCGTCTCAAAATATTGAAACAAAATCTGTTTTCGGGCCCTATGATGATGTTATTTTGGAGCCAAGGGAAAAGTTTGGTAAAAAAGTTTCTCTGATTATGACTTCACCACTCATTGAAGAAAATTTCAACTGGGTCAATTTTATAAATGCGATGTTATCTATGGGGCTTGATTCTCCTCTGTATCAAGAGTGTAGAGAAAAACAGGGATTGGTCTATTATATTAGATGCGGTCAAAGTAGATACAACAATCAAGGATTGACGAGTATAACAACACAGACCACAGAACAGAATGCGCAGAAAATAATCAAAACTGTGAAGAATATTTTGAGTAATCCTGATAAGTTTCTAACGAAGAAAAGATTTGAAATAATTAAGAATCATTATTTATTAAGACTGAAGAAAGATAAAATAATGAGATACGAAAATGTAAACAATTGGATTAACCCAGAAGGTTGGTCAATTAAAGAAATTATTAAAACTATAAATTATGATAAGTTAAGAGATATTTATGAAGAATTTTATGATTTTGATAATTTTTATGTATCTTTGGATAATAAAGAATTTGAGTAAACTATGGAACTACAAGGCATATTAAATGAATTTGGAGTAAAATGTGATGTTAAGACATTACTTGATAAATGGAATGAATCCCATAGATTTTATCATGATTTGAATCATTTAACTGATTTGATATCTCAAATTAATGAAGATTATGGTGATGGTGTGATAGATTCAAACCAAAGAAAAAAGTTAATAATAACTGCTTTATTTCATGATATTGTATATGAAGTTGGATCTGATAATAATGAGGAAAAGTCAGCTAATCTTTTTTTAAAATTTTGTTCAGAGAAACATGATATTGATGTAGTTGAGATAAGGCAGATGATACTAGACACTAAAGACCATGTAGCATCTACCCCACTTTCTGAAAAGTTTATTTCCTATGATATGAACATATGTCAAAGGGGAATAAATGAACTACTTGATTGGGAGAAAAATTTAAGAAAGGAATATTCGGATATTGATACGGGGGTCTATAAAAAACATAGATTAATCTTTCTTGAAGGTTTAGTTGATAAATATCCCAAAAATATGGATAATTTATTGGATTTGATAAATTGGGTTAAAGATAATTATTAAAATCATTCAAGAAAATAAACTCCATTTAATATATAAATAAATTTATAGGAGTTAAATGCCGTTAAATAAAGTAATTTTTAATAACAATTCACAGAACAATAATACTTTTTTAAAAAAGGGAACTCCTGAGGGGCCGAAACCAGTTGAAGAGAATGTAAATATTCCAATTGTTCAGGCTGATCAGCCACAACAAGAGATTATAGCAACAGTATCAATTGCTGTTCCAACTATACCAATTGGTTCTAGACCAAATGTTTTACGTCCGAACATTTCAAAAAACGAGGGATCGGTAAAATATACTAGTCCCACATCAAATAAAAATAAATTCACCTCAAAGTTACTCAACTATGTTGAGCCATATGAAGTCGGTGGTGTTAGGAAAACTGCTTTCTATTCTGAAATTTCAACAAATTTCAAAGTAGGTGAAAGGGTATATATTATTAATGGCAATTATGATTCTCATGATAAAATATTAAATGATAAATATTCAAAGGGTAGTGATGGATACAAAGTTCTTCTTATTGAAGATTGTAAAGTTGTTCTTGATGTTGACTATACTGGAGTGAATCCATATGAGTCACCACTTGATATAAACGATCTCATATTTGTACATAATATAGATTATACCGCCACTAACTACGTTTCAAGCTACTCGGAGCCATTTAATTACATAAGTACATTCAAAACATATGTTACGGACACTACAATTCCTGGTGATTTAGTTTCCCTTTTTCAAGGAAAGGTTGTTAGTAATGTTTTAAGAACTTGGACTGGTAACATAATTTTCAATAAATTTGCACAATCCAAAAATACAACGGACGTTGATTTTTTAGATAACCACACTGGTGCTTTTACACCACCTGGATCCATACCTGGTGGTGCTTTCTTTGTTAGAGATAGTTTATCATCACCAGTTACTGGTAACTGGATTGACGTTAGTACTCAAATCAGGACCAATCAAATTCGTTTGATGGATACTTTATCAAATCCCACAAATGAAATAGGAAATAAAAGATTATTCATTCTGGGTGAGGATTTTACTTGGGAGGGAACAAATTTTCAAGAAAGACAAATTTATAAATTTGACAAAACTACCTCAAAGTGGGTTATAGACCGACAGTATAAAATTCCTATTATAACTGCTACATATTTCAAATATGGTAAATTTGTTGGTGAACATAATGGTGGATTATTTGGCACTTATCTAAAATCTAATAAGTGGCAGAATGCGACCTGGAATTATGGTGTTATGATAAACTCCGATTGGAATAATGGACTCATGAACACAAACACAAAAGTTGGTGATGGGGTTGTGAGGGCTAGTCTATTATATGACCAATTCTCCATACCATATGTTTCACAAGTTATTGACACCACAAACAATTCTGGACTCGGATATAATTTGGTGATAGATTCTAAAATTATAAAGGGTGTTTTTATACAGTCAACTTTTGAAAATTGTAATATCAAAGGCAGTAGTATTCCGACTGTGCCGAATTACTATTCTAAAACAACTCAAAATTACGATATTACGGCTAATTTTTCAAAATTCAAATTTTGTGATTTGGAATCAGTTATTTTATCAAGTTCAACACTGGCTGATTCGATAGTTGAAAATTCAAATTTGAAAAGAACTAAAGCTGTTAATAGTCAAATTTTTAATAGTGTGTTTGACAGTGGTGAATTTAATTCAGACAGTGGTATAAGAATACTAGGGGCCGAATTAAATTCTTGGGATCCCCAATTGGGTAATTTTGCTGACAATTCACAGATGGTTGGAATATTAAAACTTTTCATTTCTGATGAAGATTTTTTCAGAATGGAGAAAAATGATACTTTTTATATTGAGAGAGTCAATAAGGAATTCTTTCTTGGAACTCTTGACGCTGATAACCGAATTATTCTACCATATGAAACAAAGTATCTTTTGAACTTATATTGGGATGCTGAATTTACATCAAAGGTTGGTTCAAAACAAGCAGTTTCGGTTAGAGATAAGAGGTCAAATAGGAACAGATTTTACATAAGTAGGTCAACTAGTGCCCAATTTCAAACAAAGGAAGTACCGAACACCACACAAATTAATGGTATTACTTGGTGGACTGATGTGACCGCTAGATTTAGTTCACAAGCAAACAGGTTATCTCCTGCTTATGACTCGTCTTGGACACCAACACCAGCGGAAGTTGCTGCTGGAACTTGGTTTTATTATTTATATGAAATTCCACAACAAGTCGCTCCTCCAATACGTGGCGGGCAAGGATTAATTGAACTGCCAGCTTTCGAGGAAGTTATTATTGCTGTGCCCGTTGACCAAATTGGTGGACCTGTAAGCATATATGGTTACGGACAGACACTTCATATTTTTAAATATATTTCAGTACCTACTTTACAAGATCCCATATTGGCTACAGATGGTTATACCCCCTTAAATGCGGAAGCCTATGAAAGAGTTTTCTCCAATACTACTGGCCCATTTGATTCTCTTTCCCGTGGACAATTCAGAGGAGAATATAGTACAGATATTCAATCATTTTTGATTAATCAAACAACACCTATATATGGAGCAAATAGTTACCAAATAAACGACGTTGTTAGAATTTACAACCCACAGACAGAAAAGTGGGAATATTATCAATGTTTAGTGCCACATAACCCACAATTAACACCTGATTCTTATGTTACGAGGCAATATACAATAGGTGGGGCGAATCAAAAAGTTCTGGCATCTGAAACATCAAAATATTATAATTATTGTTCAATTGACATAGAAACTAGAGCTCTCGGTTGGTATAGGGATGTGCAGCTAAATAAAGATGTTTACACTTTTGATAGGGACCAAACAACGATTACTATGCCATTGAAGCCCAAAATGGATAATCTCCTTCCAACAAATATAGTTGACAAGATTTTCAAAAATGTTCTTTTGAAAAATTCAAATTTCCACAGTGGGGTTTTTGTTAATTCAAATTGGGTTAGTGGTTCTTTGATTGAGGATTTTGAACTTGTTATTTACAATAGGTCCACTATTGCTAGTGAAGTTACGGGTGGTGTAAAGTTTGGAGCTAAATTAGTAATGTCTAGGCAGCAGCCTGGAGTTTCCCCACTATCATCAAATTTTAATATATTTACAAAATTCAACCAATTAAGAGGGAATGCGAGTTGGTTTAATCCGGCAATAAAATTACCACAGTTGGGGGAAGTGATCCACATAAACTCAATTACCTATCAATCCCCTACCCAAAGAGTGGAGTTAGAGGGACAGTATGTTAATGGGGTTCAGAATTTACTGGGTGGACTACCTTATTATAACTTGGGTAGACCAACTTGGGGTACTAGTCCATTGGTATCCATATCTGAAAATGTATCATCTCCAAATTCACCCATGTCATCATTCTTGACTAACGTGGGGACCTACAGCATAATTGGTTCGGAAACAGTAAATTACGCATCTATGCACAGAGTTGTAATTGAAAACTCCACAGTTTATAGTGGGGTATTCAAACGTGTTTATTTCAAGAATACAAAACTAACAAACCGTGTCCCATATGTAAAGCCATCTACTTTTGATATAGACCCAACATCCTTACCAAAAGTTGTAAATGTAGTTTTTGCTAGGAATAATTCCTTGGTTGAGAATGGATTTATATATCAATCCCATATAACAAATATCACCAATACTGGTGGATATTTCCACTCTTGTTATTGGAATGGTGCAACCTTTTCAAACGGAGAATTCCAAAGTGGATATTGGTTGAATGGAACTTTCCTTAATGGGAAATTTTCCGATTCCAATAGTTTAACTTGGTATTATATTACTCCAATTTTTGGAACAGAACAAGTTTATCAGACTAATGATGAGACAAATGAGGGAAGTGTAAATCCTTATATTTCAGCTATAAATTACTTTGATATTGCTAAAAAACCAATCAGAAGAATCTGGAATGATGGTAAATTCCTTTCTGGTGAATTTTATAATTCATATTGGGTAGATGGTACATTCAGTAATGGTAAATTTTGGAGGTCTAAATGGTTTGCAGGTGACTTTGAATCTGGAATTTTTGGCGACCAATCAATAAAATATGAAGAAACAACTTTTGGATATGGTTGGTATTCCCCATTTCCCGTAGGTGGTATTAATTGGCTACCAACAATTTATGCAGTTAACGGATTTGGATTTATTCCGGAATTCTTGGGCAGAACTCAATCAAAGTTTTTTGGAGGAGTTGTTCAGAATGGTTTAGTTGGTGGTAATGGTGTAGTTTTCTGGTATAATGGTCAAATGTCCGCTGGTGAATTTACATCTGCTAGTGCTAGCTCAAACATGCAGTCAATATGGTATAATGGAACTTTCTATGGAAGTGTATTTGGAAATTATGCCCAATGGAAAAATGGAATATTCAATAGTGGTAAATTTATATCAATATATGGATCAGAGGAACAAACATTTGTAACTAGACCTCAAAACACAACAGTTTTTTCTTGGGAGTCTGGAGTTTTCAATGGTGGTGAATTTGGTACAGGAGAATTGATAAATAATTCGATATGGGGTTCTGGTGAATTCAATGATGGGATATTCCGAGGTAGACTTTGGCGTAATGGGGTATTCTCTGGTGGTAATTTCATGGGATCTGTTCCAAATTATCCATCTGGCATACCTTCAAATGAAGATAACACTATAGAAAAAGATATTTATTTAAGTTTTGCTCCATTTAGAGACCCGAATTCATTCAATTTGGCTAATGGTGACGACATTCGAGGACTTTTTTATGGATTGTGGGTTGATGGGGTCGTTACAGAGAAAAAATCTTTATACGTGACCAATGAAAAAGTTGTGTCAAAAATCAAGAGGGCTATAAAAACAACTGATAGAAAAAGTAGGGTTAATTTTCAAAATGTTGTTTGGATTGATGGTCTATATGATTATGAAAATTCAACATTTAAAAATTCACTTTTTTGTAAGGGAACATTTAGCAATGGTACATTTGATGGTGGTGTTTTCAACCCATATGTAGATAGGGATTATTTATATTCTACAGCTTCGAGTGCTTTTTATTTTGAACCAAATTTAATAAAATGGGAAAGAGGTGTTTTTGTCACAGGATCTTTTTACGCGGCTGAATGGCAAAATGGTTTATTCAAAAACGGATATATGTCGGGAGCTTATTGGAAAAATGGCATATGGGAATATGGAAATGCTGATAATATATTTTGGGATGGTGGCACTTGGAGAAACGGAAATTGGAATGGATCTCCATTTAATCATTTAGTCGTTGCTACTGGTCCAGCAAATCCAGGCGAAGTTGGATATTCACATAGCGTTGCTCGTGGTAGGGAATTTGATATTATCTTGAGGACCGATAGATTCATGAGAGAATCTTATCCACAAACTTTTAAAACCGCTGAAAGTAATGATACCTCTTATATTTTTGTTTCAAATGTATTTAGTGCTAGTCCTTACAGTTTTAACTTTGGGGTGGAGAGCCCAAATGCTCTGAGATTAAGGGATTCGGAATATCATGAGATTTATTTCCCCTACGCTGTAAAAACAAATGCTTCACCAGCAGTGCTGGCATTTACCGACGTTAGGACTGCTCTAACTACAAATCCCTTAACATTTTGGTTATCTGGTCAAAGTTTTAATTTTTTTACGATGAGTGGACAATCGGGTGCTAATGATTCAACTTGGGAATTTACTAGAAGTCAAAAGTTTGGTTGGTTAGGTGGTAGTGATTTCACCTACAATCCTAGTGTGGGGACACCTATAGCTACTATACCAGCGGGTTCAGTGACTTCCACAACGACGCCAACACAATTCTGCACAATAGTGGAGGGATTAACTTTTGGTGGACTTTTTTATGTAACGGGGCTGCCTTACAATTTTAAAGGCAAGGCTGGTGTTAAACTTAGATTTTATAATTACAGAAATAATCCCACTTGGCCGATATATAATCCTTCAACTACAATTCAGGCGTATTTAACAATAAGCAGTGTTGAAAATTCATTGGGTTATATTTTAGATCTCAATAAGAGCGCAGAGTTTATCCGAGGTTGGGCCACAGGTTCGCATTTCACTGAGGGCAATGCAATTGTTGAACATAATGTACCAGGGGACCCGGCGAAACCTCTTACTGAAACATATGAAGCTTTGGATTATGTCCCAGTTGTTCAGTATGGAAATAGTGCAATAGTTAAAAATTTTGAGACAAGCATTAAAGCTTGCTCAGATTGGGATCAGTCTTTGAATATACCTTTTTATTGGAACGGCACATATGATGCGAGCACTGGATTGCCTAATTTGATAACATTTGACACAACAACTCAGAATAGGAATCCAGTTAATCTTTATACCAAATTTTCAGATTACGGTAACCTTCCTATACCAGAGCCATCTGATTCAAGGACTATAAATAGTAGCCCAAGGGGTTATAACACTTATCCAAAAAGATATTTAGGGGAAAGTCAAATAAATATACCCGAGGATAATGTACAAAGTGGTGCACCAGTGAGTGGGGGAGCGAGTGGTTTAATACCAAATAGTTCTCCGAGTCACAAGATTTATGCAAGATGGTTATCGTATGCGAGTATAAACGCTGCCAAAGGATACTCTATGGCTCAATTTGATACATTAATATCCCAAATTAATGCTGCAATAGCGACCACCTCCCAAAAACCTTTCAATGGAGTTACTGGTAGCAGAATTGGTATTTATTTCTACAATATGGACATCGCAGGTTTTCCAAGGGAATTTAGTAGGGAAGTTGGTTTACCGACAACTGCGATTGCCGGAACTGATGATGAAAAACGAGATCAGGCAATTGAATTGATAAGGGAAATTGGTATATCGGGATTCCCTTGGTATTCTCCAACTGAAAACCGTTATGTGGTAATAAATGTTGGATCTCAATATTATGGTCAGGGTGTCTCAGTTACTGCAGGATGGGATTTTGGATCTTCTGCGAGTGTAACTCCGAATTTAAGTGGATTTTTATCTGTTAATTTTGGAATTTCACCAAATGGAACAGACATCGCTAGCTTTCCTACGGGTGTTCAAAGACAATTTGACGTAAGAAGAGCTTACTACTTTGCTCTTGGCGGTGTTGATATTTATCAAGGGTATGGTTACCAATATTATACCGAGATGGAAGTTTCTGTAGAACTAACCGATACTGTTAGTTTTGAAGTTTGGATGGCGGGTGCTTCATATTCAACATATGATTTAAAGAGTAAAAAGGCTAATTATAGTGCTGAAGGAGTTCCGAGAGAAAGTTTCTTTCCAGCTTTCTATAGGTTAAAATTTAATTACATTACTACTCCAGAGGTTCTTAACAATCCAGATCCTGATAGAAATAGATTTTGGGTAAGAAAGACTTCTTTTGGTATTTTAAGAATTTACAGTTGGAGAGTCACCAGGAGAAAAATTGAGTATAATTTTGATTTTAATAATGCCTTATATTCCGGTGTGGATCAAACTAAAAAATTTATCGGTATTCCAGCAACTCCAAGTGTGGTTTTAAGTTTACCCACTGGGTTTGATAGACAAAATAGTATTGTCTTTGGAAATGGAGTTTTCAGACAAGGTGTTTGGGAGAATGGTGTGTGGAATGGTGGTTATAGATTTAACTCAAGTTCTTTTGGATTCTTTGAGGTAGATGATTTGCTAAAAGCAAACGATATACTTTTTGCTATAAGAAAAACATCTAGGGATACACTTTGGTCTATAAAAATACAATTAGTTGATAGCCTTTCAGCGTACCAACTAAAATTGGATGTTGGGCAAAAAATATCTGTGAGTAACTTGGCAGCTTATGATAATAATGATCGTAGAATTTATATTTCCGGTGTATTAGATGTGGAAAGTTATTCATTGGAAGAAAATACTCTTACAGTTACTTATAAAAGTTTGACACCTATTTCCTATATAAAGAAAGACTCTTCTAATCATTTAATATACATAACAACAAATGTTTGGACCAATGGAGCTTTTCTAAATGGTGTTTTCAGAGGGGTTTGGAATAATGGTTTATTCAAAGGAACTCCAGTGTTGACAGAGATGATTGATTCCCACTTCATTGATGGGGCTTTTGAAGGTGGTCATTTTAAATCAGTTGAAAAGAAAGCTAATTCTACAATTTATCAAAGGCACAACACCGGTCTAATACAAAACTTCAGGTTTAAAGATTTGAATAACCCAGCCCCTAACCGGAAATGGGAATCAACTGTGGCTGAGGATATTACAAATCGGTATCTATCTTGGATTGATGTTGTTTACTCAACTCAATCAAAAGTTAATTTGAAATTGGATACTACACAATTGCGTGTTAGTGATTTCATACCAATGATGATAGGTTCGGAAAAAGCAGATGCTGCTTATTTTCAAGAATATGAAGATAAACCATTAGTAGACCTAGTTACGGGGGCGACAAGTGTGAATCCAAATGTTGGCGGTTGGAAACCAAGAACAACTTCAACAGTTTTCAATGCTCCAAATTTACAAGGTTATCCAACACTTGATGTTTTATCAAGTGTTTCCGAATTTAGAGATTTCCTAACCACGACAAAAAGAACTTATAATTTGGGTACAAAAAGAAAAGTATTTTCTAATTTACTCGCTAACGATGGTAATTTCATTAAACCAATTTCCTCGAATGCTACTTTTTCCAGACAACTTGGATCGGTAGCTACCACACTTACTAGTATAGGATTTACGTTTAGTACATTGTGGCAAAGGGTTGGGTCTGAATACGTACCGCCCGGATATGCCGGATCCGCTCCAAAAACTTGGTATATTAATCAGGTCGGGCATGGAGACAAGGATAAGCCACTAACTTACGAACCAAGGGAAATAGTTGTTACCTCAGGTGATATAATTGAGTTTAGAATGAATGATTTGCGAAAACCAGCATTGAAATGGTCCGGAACGCCTGGTGTCGCAAATGGTACTTATCCAACTTGGTTAAAAGCTAGAGGTAGGAACGGAGGAAGTGGGGTCCAAGAATTTCAGGTTAATCAACCTATGGGATATTATAAAAATGCTTGCTACCCATTCAATGATTATAGCAATAATGGTGCTTATTATAATCCTGGCGTTACCACCCCATTCGGTTACTTTGGCGGTACTCCGTACCCGTACCCACTAGCTAGTTTTATTTATGCTGTTGCGAATCAAATTAATGGCCTTGGTGGTGGTTGGAATAATAATGGACATGAATATTTTGGATGGAACGCATTTAATAATAATCAGGGAGCTAGATTTGGGGGACCTGCCCGTTGGATTCCAAGGGGATTTAGTGCCGTCGGTTATGGTGGAACATCCGCTCCTTTGGGTAACAGAATACAATTAACCACAGGGTGGCAGAGTATAACGCCATATGGTGATATAAAATTCGATACGGACGTTTTGGGATGGGCTTTTACCGATGCTGGATACGACTATCCACAGTCAAGATCAATAAATACAGCCACTGGTGAGAGATCATCGTTTACTGGATTACCACCTATTCAGACAAATCAGACAACTGGTAGAACTGGACCTGGTCCATATTCGGCTCCAAAGACACCTGGTCTAACACATGGTGTGCATTTCTATCAGAACTTGATGAGACTTGCTCCAACAAATTTGATTTATGGTGACTGGTCTGAATTTAATGCTAGTGGATTGTATGATGCTGGCGGGTCTGTGCAACAATGGGTAAGTTATTTTAAAGATCAATTGAATAGAGCCGGTTTAAATGGGGAAAGGAGATACAATCCAACAGAATTTAATCCCTATAATGCCTATGGAAAAATAACAGTATTGCCAATACCGGAACCTGTTTGGACAAAGAACTTACCTGCGAATTATTCTTATGATTCGAATACTGATAGTGCCAATGATAATATTTTGAAACTAACAATTTCGGATTATGTGGAAACATTTGCTCCAACATTCTCACCATTAAACTGGATACAAATACTTCAAAATAAAAATATTAAACCTGTGCCGAATAGATATTATGAATTGTCTGTTGACATAACTTATAATTTAAAAGTAAATTATGCTCCAACTCCTCCACAACTTGATGGTTTCTATCAGGGTTTATTCTTGGACGATATTTTCGGTTATTTGGATCAGCAATCTGATAACCTTGGATTACCTCAAAAGAATCTTCACCAATACATGAATCATTTTTATAATGGTGAAATTGTGGCGCAAACAAATTTACCCGGACAACCTCTTCCAAATCCAAAAGTGAGAGTTAGGTCAACAGAATATTTTATGAATAAAACAAATCTTGATATAACATTTTTCAATAGTTTTCCTGTAAGAGGTGGTCCACTTAGTATTGATATTTCAAATATATCATTAAATGAGGTAAATATGTTACCATTTTTCTCATACTTTTCAGCATCTGTTTTTGATACAAATAGTTTTCTAGCAGCTGGTGAAAATCCTGACCCATCAAAGATTCTTGGGAGGGCCCCATATATACCCACACAAATTGACTTTAGTCCAAGAATTCCACAAGAGGGTAGAGCTCCATTCGTTGAGTTGTCTAATAATAATTTCTCATTCACTGACAATTTTGAGATTTCAATAAGTTCTAAATTTATTAGCAAGTCAAGTGAGGCAGTTTTTGACTTGACAACAACTTCACAACTTTCAGACAGTGATTTCTTAAAAGCTTCGGGTCAAGTAGCTACAGAGGATCCGGGTGGAGGCGGACCTGGGCCTGGAGGATAATATTGAATCAGGGTTTCAAAACCCAAAGATGTCCAACTTTCCCCTTTCCATCTTTGGAGGTATGTCCCATGAATTCTACTTTAGTTGGGTTTTCACCTTCCTTGAATTTTACACCACTTATAGTTTGTTTACCAAGGACACGCTTATTACCATTACATTTTTTACAATTTTCTGAACCAACTTTACCTTTACCTACACAGAATCCACATTCTTCACCAAATGGGTTTTTCCCAGTCCCATCACAGAAATCACAACCTTCATCACCATCAAATATTTTCAATATTTCCCCATTATCTCCCCGTATTACAATTTTAGATTTCAAATCTTTACCGGATCCCCCACACTCTTTACAGGTTAGATATCTTTCATAGGTTACCTTACCATTGAAATTCTCATCAACCCTTACTACTATGTTTAGTTGATTATCTTTTTTCCAATCTTCATATTTTGATTCGTCCCATCCTGATTTCAGACTGTCAAATTCATAATTTAAAAATTCATAGGATTCATCATAGTTACTGCCATATCTACTTTTGTTATCATATTCATCCCTCAAATCACTTGAAAGGCAATCATAGGCTTCAGTAATTTCGGAAAAAATTACAGAGTCTCCACCTTTATCTGGGTGGTGTTCAAAAGACAGTTTATAATATTTTTTCTTTATTTCATTTTGTGTTGACTTTTTATCAACTCCCAAAATTCCATAGTAATTTTTTTTTAAATCCATTATAAATTATCCAAAAATTTATTTTGAATATATTTTGCTTTTTTAATTTCGTTTCTACGCTCAACTGATGGTTTTGTGAATTCTTTTCTCCTTCTTAGTTCTCTTCCAACACCAATCTTTTCAAATTTCCTTTTGTACTTTTTCAAGGCTTTTTCTAAACCATCTTTTCCACCATGTACTTCAACTATTATCATATGAATATAATTATTTTTCTTTATATATTTTATAAGTTTGTTTTATATCTTTCCCTACTAATCAAAGGAAATACATTATTTGCCCATATTTCAACAGTTCCCGCCATCGTTAGGTAACTGTATCCATAGTCTCCTAAATATGTGAAGTCATTTGACTTATTGTTCCAATTATAATCGTGCCACTGAATTCCAATCAATCCAAAATTAACATCCCCAAAGTCAATACCAGTTAAAACTTCATGTTCATATCCATTGACATCTATCATTAAAAAATCAACTAATTTAATTGAGTGTTTTTTTAGGAGTTTTGATATGGTACTAACTGGCCATTTTGTTGTATTTGCACTTTCTTTGCCATAAATACCTGTTACATTAGACTTATTAAGTGGTTCTGTTATGTAAGATTCAATTTTTTTTTGATTGTACCCCTTCTCAACACAGGCGAAATTTTCAACAATTGAGCTACGTCTGTTTATCTTATAAAGGGAATTATATTCGGTTATTGGTTCAACCAACATGCCACTCCACCCACTCCTTTCTAGGAAATATGTATTACTATTTTCAATTGGGTGACCGGATCCTATTTCAACAAAAGTTCCTTTGAACCCGTTGTAAAATCCCGAAACCATCTGGAATAATTCTTGTTCGTTGGTATTAGAATTCATTTTTTAATCAATTAATTTTTGTAGTTTAAGGTCTCTAATAAATGATATCTTTTCTTCCTTTGTCATTATAGAAAATCTTTTATAGTCCATATCAATTCCCATAAACTGATAGAATATATCAATATATTCAATTATATCTGAATTCATTGATATACCATCACCCCAACTTATAGTACCTGATGATTGGAGACTACCAGGATTAGCAATGAGAGTTGTTGACGGGTAAACATATCCACCAGTTGTAGTTATATTTCCGGTAGTAGTTCCAGTAGTAGTACAAGTTCCCCAATAGTGACCAGTATTTAAAATATTTGATGTGTTTGTTAGTTTTTTAATAGCCATACTTAAATTTATTTTTTTTCACCATGACAATATTCATGTTCACATTTCTTATGTCTGCATTTATACCCAGCCCAAATAGCGGGAACTAAACAACATATTATGTGGTATTTGAATCCATACATAAGCATGAGGCCCAACCAACCCCAAGTTAGAAATTTAAAATCAATTCCAAAGTACACGTCTAATAAATATTCTGACAACTCAGTTATAAGAAAACTTATTATAAAAATTATTATAAATTTAACAATATTGCGCATTGAACTCATTTTGGATCATATTTTTTATATGTAGTTAATATCATAAGTTTTTTCGTATTGGTCCATAATAACCTCGGATATATTTGTGAACACTTCTTTATTAATTTGAAGTATTCTGTCAAATATTTCTTGGTTTAATATTGCATGGTGCACAACAAAAATATTTATTTTGTATTCGTTGGCAAATGATTTTAGAAGATTTAGAATTGATTCACAAGACTCTATATCCATACTTGAAAAAACTTCATCAAGAAATAAGATATTAATATGTTTTTTTGTTCTGATTAGTTTCAGATAAGCAATTAAGATACAAAGATTTACTTTCTTTGTCTCGCCGGTGCTCAAACTATCATGTTCAATTATATTTCCCAAGTGCCGTATTTCTGCCGTGAAAGTTTCATCTAATTTTACTTGAAATGTTAGATTCATTTTTCTTACATTCTCTTGAATAAAATGATTTATTGGTTTTATTATTCCAGAAATTATTGTCTTTTTCACCCCATCTTCTCCAAAAACTTTTGAAAGTTCTTTATAATAAAGTTCTTTTTCTTTGCAGATTGTCTGACCATCTTGACTAATTGACTTCTTTTCAGTTAGTTCAAATATAGTTTTTTCAAACTCTTGAGTATTTATATTTGTTTTCCCTGATTCGGAGTCTTTTTGGTTTTGGAGTTTGTCAATTTCTTGTTTATATCCACGGAGTGAGAAAGTAATTTCATCAAATACTTTCTTGGTCTTTTCACTTATATCGGTTAATTTGATTTGTTTATCCCTGATTGATTTGATATTATCTTCAATCTCACTTTTCAGTTTTTCTAATGAAGTCTTTTTATCGGATAAAGATTGTTTTAGTCCAATAAAATGATCATTGAGAAAGTCAGTTCCACAAGTGGGACATTTGCCAGATTCATACAAATCTATGTCTTTTTGTGCAAATTTTATTTCTTGTACTAACTTAATGTATTGTTCTTTCTCCGTATCCAATTCTGATTTTAGTTGATCATCCTTTAATTTTATCTTATCAACTTTATCTTTTAGCTGTTGATATTCATCCTTTCTCTCTTCAATTTTATTTTTGAATTCATCAATTTCTAATTGGATATTTTCTTTTTCTTTTTCAATTGATTTTTTTATTGAATTTTCAATTCTTTGTATTGAGTCATTCAAAATATTTATTTCAGATTCAAATTTTGCATTTTGTAATTTATTAGTTTTAGATAAATCTTTTAGAATATTGTTTAGAATATTGATAACCTCAAGATTGAATAATTTGTCCAATAACATTTGCTTTTCGTCATTAGATAAACTGATAAAGTTTTTGAAGTCATTAATACTCATTGATATGAAAGATTTGAAGGTTTCAATATCAAGTCCTATGTAATTTTCAATTTTTTCGTCAATGTTTGCCTTGCCGGCCCTGTCATTTTCAATACCATTTTCTATGAGTTTCAAAGTGTTTGGACTAATTCCTCGTATAACTTCAACCTCCGTACCATTGGAAAGGAATTTTATTCTATTCTGTAATTCTCCATTAATTCTATTGGGTAATGTGCCAAGGGTGGCCCATTTCTTTTTCTTCATTGATTTAACCTTCCCATAAAGTACATATTCAAAACTTTCAATGAAGGAACTTTTTCCATTTCCGTTACTACCCGTGAGTAGAATTAATTCCCCCTTATCGGAATTCAACTTAACGACTTGTTCACTGTTACCAAATGATTTGAATCCTTTTATCCCAATTTCTTGTATAATCATAATTGATTATACTACTAAATTGAATATTGTTTTTTGATAATTTGGTAAATGAGGTATGCATCATTTACATCCTCATATGGTTTCTTGATTGTTTTATTATCTAATATTTCTGATGAAACTGATTTACAATGTAATGACCACTCGTCTTGAAATTCCTCATTTTCAATGATTGATAAGAACATTTCTCTTTTTGTAAAATTCCCACCACTTATTCCAAAATTGTTACGCCATTCCAATTTTTGTTTCTTTTTTCCAATATCAATAGGTTTATAAGTAAGTTTACAACTTTCCTGCTTCAAAGTACTTGGAGAAAAAACCAAAATTTCTTTAGTGATATAATCATATATTTTCTTCCGGAGGAGTGTTGAAAAGGCAACTAAATCAATCAAATCCCCAACTTGTGCTCCAAAGTTATAACCCTCAATTCCAACAATTGTTTTCACATTTGGATCAATGTTTTTTTCCAAATCTTCTAAAATGAGGTCAGTTATTTTGTCATAGTCTTTTAGTTTAACTAACTCACCGTCGGAATAATTGTCAAAATTCCTGTAAGAAATCCATCTAAGTTCTAATTTACCCTCACATAATTTAAACCACTTACTAAACCCACCTTTACTGAGTGTCGCATCACTTTCTCTGCAATAGTTGAAGACTTTACCATTTATACAAACTCCAGTTGATATCAGAGAGGGGTCTATTCCAATTATATTCATAATTATATTTATGAAATAATTAGTGACTCCCTACTCCTCCACTTCCTTGTGTGTTAAGATATAACACCAAAGATGTTCTAAAACTCTTGATGTCCATTCCATGTGAATGTCGGTTCTTCTTAATAACCAACTCAATATATTTTTATATGTTTCTAGAGGGTTGGATAGTATAACTTCTTTACTAACGACAAATTGAGCACAAGCTGTATACTCCAATTTACTTGGTCTTGGTAAATTCAATCCAAGTTCATCGTAGAAATATTTTACAAGTTCCCAATTCTTTTTTGGAGACTCCTCTTGAACATCATCGTTAAATACATTTCTATAATCTTTTCTATTGAGTGGTTCATAACCAGTGAATTTTACATCTTTTAATAGATTAAGTATTGTATCGGTCTGATGATATGATGTATCATGTCCGTGTATAAAAGCTACATAGTCTGGAAGTTTGTCATAATTTTCAATTATGTAGCAAAGATAGGAAGAAGCTTCTTTGCCAACATTTGGACACTCGTATAGTTTGTCTGCTGGGTATCCAATACAACTCGGTTTATTTTTTGTATAGATTTTGTAATCATATTCATTTTGATTAATTAACCAATTCAAATCCTCACTAAAATGTGACGTTACTATAAGCGGTTTATTATTTTCCATTCCAAATAATTTTTTTATTTTTATACACACTAATTAGGTTTTGTTTCCAAGATTTTATATCTTTGTATTATGAAAGTAGGACAGATATCACACGACAGAGCACCTGATTTTATTCTTGGTGGAAAAGCTTTTGTAACATTTCAGAATCCAGTATCTGGTAATCGTTTTACCTATAAAGTGGTAAAACATAAGTATGATGATATTTACTTTGTTCATGTTCTGACTAATCCAGATAATTATATGTTTCTTGGAACTATTATAAATTATGGATTCAGATACTCAAAAAAATCTAAAATTAGTAATGATGCTAAATCTGTAATTGTGTTTGATTATGTATTTCATCACTTGGGCATGGGTACACTAAATACGTCCATTGAAATTTTTCACGATGGTAAGTGTGGTAAGTGTGGTCGTCAATTAACTGATCCTATTTCAGTAGAAACTGGTCTTGGTCCCTATTGTAGAAAAAAATAATTATGTACAATCAAATTTTTGAATTTTGTAAAGTTCGTAATATTGGAAATATTTACGAAAATAATATTGATACCCCAACACAAAGAGTTCAGTTTATTTGCGATCTCCTAAATAGAGAATCAATAAACTTCTATTTGGACAAATTTGATGTTGGTGGTTCTACTTCTGGTTTCAATATTATATTGAAAGGTGAGTCCACTAAAATGTTAGTAGCACATCATGATATTGTAAATCCTAATATTGATAACGCGAATGATAATTCAGCGTCTGTGATTAATGCGATAATGGTTAAAAAACTTCGTCCAGATGTAAATGTGGTTCTTTTAGATGGTGAGGAGTGTGGTGGTAAAGGATCTCAAAGGTTATCTCAACAAATTATTGCGGGCGACTTTGGGAAAATTGATTGGGTCTTGAACCTAGAACTAACAGGTTCTGGTGGTGAGAAATTCTTTGTAGGTAATTATCCTGGTCCTTTATACGATTTGATAAAAGACCGTTTTAATTGCCCAACCTATAATACTCCATATAATGATAGTGTAACATTAAGAAGAAATGGTATTGATTCTGTCGTTATCAATCCTTTGCCAATACTCAAAGAGGGTATAACTTCAAGTGTTGAATGGTCAGATGGTGTTTACTTGGATACATCTTTACTGCGAAATTGTCATTCTTCAAAAGACACTATTGATACAATCAGTGTAGAAGATATGAGAAAGTTTGTAGAGGAAGTTGTTCTAAAAATTTTAGAATAATCCCTGTTCTTTACAATCAGTATCTTTCCAATACGTGTAAATTGTGTCACCGAGAGTATCAATGAAAATTATTGGTTTGGGATCATCTACTATGTCTATATTGTCCCCACATGATACTAGTGGAGTTTTAGTGTTTACTGGATACCCCTTAATATCTTTATTGCAAGTAATTTTTATTACTTGTACACAGTCATAACATTTCTCTTTCTTACAGGAAAATATAGTCAAAAAAATTAAAAACACCACAAGAATCCTCATGGTGTTATATATTTTTAATTTCCAAAGAACTTTTTCACATTTGCTAAATACGACTGAATATTTAGTTTCCCCACTGGATTTTGAGAGTGAACTACGAATTCGGGTAACTTTTTACCATTTTGAATACAATAGTCGGCGAGCCATTTTGCACAGTCATATCCAGTTCTTTCGGTGCCTTGGTTCTCTTTATTTCCCGAAAAATCCATTCTATAGTGAACATCCGCTAAATCGTGGTCAAAGGCAATGAAGTCGGGTAACCCATTTTCAACAATCCATTTTGCGAATTGGTCATAAGATCTCACTATGTACCAATCATTTTCCCAAAACATTTTGTTCATGTGGGAAGGAACCAGTCCATTGGCACAATCTTTTGGAATCCTGATATCGTCTAAAAATAACTTTTTCATAGATACAAAGGTAAGAAAAAATTATTAACTAAACAAATCGTCAGCGGAAACATCATCGGAAAATCCGTTAGTATCGTCATCGTCACCACCATCTAATAGTCGGTCAACATCTTCTATTTCTTGCAAGGATTTGTATTTGAAATATTCATTTACAATTGGTTCCATTTTCTTAAGGACTTCCGGTGTGAAGATTTCCGGTGTGAATAAATTTTTTGTATTGAAGGATTTGTCCAAGTGACTTACGTACCACCGAATCCCACCTGGGTTGAAAGTCATTTCACCAGTTTTCTTGTCAACCTCAACCTTTCCTTGCGCTATACCAATTTGGTTAAAATATTCTGGTCTACAAAAAGCATCAAGTCCAGTATAAGGATTCATACCATGGTTGAATGAAATATCAAATCTAATTTTCTTTGGTTTTGCTAATCTATTTTTAGCGGTTTTGAAAAGTACGGTTATACCAGACTGGCCCAAGTCCATATCATCTTCTTCACCAGTTTTCAGTTTTGATTTTGACATCATACCAATTACTGAAGCTGAATAAACAAGTGACCGACCACCCTTTAAAACTTCTTGCGGAAATAAATCTTGGGTGAGGTAAGTATGATTACAAACAATCATTGGGATTTCAAGAAATCCAAGGTCAGAGTTGATTGACCTGAATAGTGAACCAATTGCTTTTGCTTTTGTCATATCTTGTTTGATATCTCCTTTCAACAAATCAGCCTTTTCTTTATTAGAAGCCAATTGACCAATTGAATCCAATACAATCATAAGTGGTTGAATTTCATTGCCATTCAATTTTTCTTCTTTTAGTGAATCGAGTAGTTGTGACAAGGTAATATTAATATCTTCAACCTTATTAGATCTAACTAGAATGAATTTTTCTGGATTGGCATCAATGCCAAACTTATGTATCTCGTCTAATTCAACTGAATATTCAGTATCAATGTAAACTACACCATATCCTTCTTTTTGTGCATTTTTAGCAACTGAATACGCTAGAAATGATTTTCCTGTACCGGATTCTCCTGCAAAACAAGTAATTCTGTTAGTTTGTACACCACCACCAATCAGTCTGGATGATAGAGCGGCGTCTAATAAATAAACACCAGTTGATATAAATTTCTTTTCTTTAATTTCGGTATCAATTATGATAGGAACAGTTTTTGCAATATTGTTCATCAAAGAACCGATTTTACTAAATTCAAATTTCTTGGAATCTTTTTCTTTTTTAGCCATAATAAAAATAATTTTGTATTTCTACTTATATTTAGTTTTTACAAAATTGTTTCTTACTGACCTATCCTAAATGAGTTAGTTTGGCTTGTTCCCCCAATATTCATTACCCTAGGTATTCCATCCCCGCCTTTCCCCGGAATTGTGAATTTTTCCAAGTCTATAGTTTGTATAGATAAATTTGTGTTGTTTTCAAAGAAATCAATAAATTTCTTTTTTGCTAATTCAAATTGTTTCTCAAACTCACCATCTTCTTCAGTGTTCGCTTCAATTCCGACACATTTTAAAACTTGTATTTTACTACTCTCCGGCAAATCATCTAAAAAATCACTCACTTCCTTTCTTATTTTTGGATTATACTTGGGAACAACGTGATCTTTACCATCATCTAACCCAGTGGAGTGGAACATTTCAAATTTTTTTAGATACTTCATATTTTTATATATTAAAATTTGGTAATTGAAAAGATTTATACTACTTTTGTATTATGAACATATGGTTTACATCAGACACTCATTTCGGACATACCAATATTGCTGGTCCTAAAGTTTCTTCTTGGAAAGATGGGTATAGAAACTTCAATTCCGTTCAAGAAATGAACGATACACTTATTAAGAACATCAACAATGTTGTTGGTGAAGATGATATTCTTTATCACCTAGGTGATTGGAGCTTTGGGGGTGTCCACAATATCTACTACTTTAGAAAATCACTTATCTGCAAAAACATTCACCTAATGTTGGGCAACCACGACCAACACATCACAAACAAAGAAATTAAATTTCATGATACTTCTTTTAATCCAATGGACCTTTTTGAATCTGTTCAAAATGTCTTTACTGGTAAAATTGGTTCAAGGGAGTTCCACCTATCACATTACTCACATCAAGTATGGCCAGCTTCACACAAAGGTGTTATACATCTTTTTGGTCACAGCCACGGAAGTCTAAAGGGGATTGGTAGGTCTATGGATGTTGGGGTAGATACTCACCCAGAGTTTAGACCCTACCATATAAATGAAATCTTCAAGATCATGGATAAGATTGATATAAAATTTATTGACCACCACGAATCAGATACAAACCGATGAAAAAAGAAATTGGATTTGAAGTAGGGGATAGTATTTATTGTTTTAATGAAATCTTGCCCATGAAGTATGGATGCACTTATAGAATAAGTGGGTGTGGTGATTTGACTTGGAACAATGCTACTGATAAAAAAGGATTTGGATATGCTGTTGGACTTGATGGAGATTATAGAAATTTATCATATTTTACAGAAGAAGAAATGTATAAACACTTCATACTTAGTTATGACTTGATAAAAAACAAACTTAGGGACAAAAAAATAAATCAACTTTTAGAATTAGATAAATATAACTGAAATTCAAATTAAAATTAAAAATATGGCAAGAATACCTATGACCCGTGAAGGGTTTCAAAAACTAGAACAAGAACTAAGAGATATGAGGGGTCCTCAACTTAGGGAACATATTCAAAATTTAGCAGAAGCAAAAGATAAGGGTGACTTATCTGAAAATGCTGAATATGATGCTGCTAAAACAGCCCTTGATGATTTGAATAGAAAAATTAATAATCTTTCACAAAAATTGGCAGATGCTGAAATTTTAGAGGGTATTATTGATGATGGTACAGTTCAACTACTTACATGGGTTAAATTTAAGAATACCAAAAGTGGTGTTACAATTGAATATCGGATTGTGCCCGAGAATGAAATTGATATCAAGAGTGGAAAAATTTCACACCTCAGTCCGATTGGGGCTGCTCTGATGGGTAAAAGAGTTGGTGATAAAGTAATTGCTGAAGTTCCTATTGGTAAAATGGAACTTGGGATTTTGGAAATCCGAGTCAAGTAATGATTGGTCTATACAAAGGTCATGTGTTTCAGGGTACAAATAAAATGTGGAGTGAATACCGTGTTAAATCTCTCGGTAGATGGGACGAAAGTGATGAAGAATTTTTGAAAACCTTCCACAAATTATATCCCAATGAAAAACTACAAATTTATTTACACAAATACAAACCTTTGTCTAGACAATTCAGATCTAACATTGAGATATTTATGAAAGAGGACCCTTATTTTATTCAATTAAACAGAGACGAACAAATTAAAAATTTATTATCATGATACAAATTGAAGTTGATTGCATTGACGAAAAAATTGAACTCCTTGAAAGGATTAAAGTTCTTCAAAAGAAAATGAAAAAATCCCTTGATAAAGAAGGTGATAAAATGTTTGATGAAGATGAATTGGGAGATTTCCCATTCTACATCGATCCTTTCCATATTAAAGTCACAACAGAAGAATCTATTCAGAAAATGATTAATAAGTTAATTGATGAATATTGGGAAAATTCTGACTTTGAACTTGGATTTGAAAATGAAAAGTATTATGTTTGTCATAAGAAACAGAAACATATGGTTGATTTGGGCAAAGGCAGTACCTGGGACGATTATAGGGATGAAAGGATTAAATTGAAGAACTTTTTTCAGAGTCTTTGATATAAAGTATATGGTCCTGTAAGTAAACGGATATACTGGTTGCCTTCTAAGCAATTCTTCCAGGTTCGATTCCTGGCGGGACTACAAAGGGACTCTAAATGAGTTCCTTAAAATACACACAAAAAAAAATAAAATTATGAGTCAACACAATATAGACCGATTCATATTAGACTTCTTTAAAAACTTCAAAGGAGTCTATTTAGAGACCGGTTCAAGTCACCCAACAGATCAAAATAATACTTACAGGCTAGAACAAAACGGATGGTCCGGATTGTTAGTTGAGCCAAGAATGGACCATAATGAGGATTATAAAATATTGAGACCCCAATCAATAGTTGAGAATTACGCACTTGTTGGTAGAGATTATAAGGAAGAAACCATCAAAGCTTATAAACATGAGTATGACCATATGTACAATATTCCTGGTATTCATGATATTGACCAAGAAAATTATACAATTTGGCCAGTGACTATTTTAGACACTCTTTTGAAAAAACACAATATGAGGAATATTGATTTCTTTTCTCTTGATGTTGAAGGTTATGAGCATGAGGTTTTAAGTGGTATTGATTTTGACTTCGTAAAATTCGGAGTTATTTTACTTGAGTACCATGACTATACTTGGAATAATAAAACAAATGATTTTTCTTATCTTGAAGATTACGGATATTCCTCAATTGGTAAATTAAGTGACAATCATGAAGTTTGGGTAAATAAAGTATTACCAGTTGTGAAGAGACCAACATATTTCTCAAATCTTTGAATAAAGATTTGAGAAATATCTCACATTCTAACTAATAATTCCTATCTTTGTATTATGAATTCTGAAGAATACCTAAATTATCTACAAGAGTCTAAACACATTGCACTTGAATCCTATAGTGATTTAATTCGTATGTATGAATGCTATGTTTTTGATCTTCAATCTGAAGATTATTACACACAACTTCAGAGGGATGAAAAAATAGAAGAGATTCTTAAATAGGGTCCGATGTCAGAGCGGTTATGTGATGGTTTGCAACACCATCTAGCCTGGTTCGACTCCAGGGCGGACCTCTTTATTTTCAAATTTTTTTCTAAACAAATTCAATTAGTTTGATAAAAACCCTTGAAAATCTTTTTTAATTTTATGAAAGCAAGCGAATTATCATTATATGATAAAAAAATAACAGATTCCTACAAAGTTGATGATTTTGAAGTATTGACTGATTCAGGATTTGTAGATATAAAATATTTACATCAAACAGTAAAGTATGATGTATTTAGACTAACTACTAAAAATAAAACAATACTTTATTGTGCTGATAATCATATTCTTTTCAGAGAAAACTTGGAAGAAGTTTTTGTGAAAGACTTAAAAGTCGGTGATAGAATAATTGCTGAAAATGGAATTGAAGAAGTTGATTCTGTTGAAGAGTTGAATTATAATGAAGTGATGTTTGATCTTGAGTTAGATGGAAATTCTGACAGAAGGTATTATACAAATGGTTTATTGAGTCACAATACTCAACTAGCCAAGGTACTTGCTGAACATTTATTTGATTCTTCTGAATCACTTATAAGAATTGACATGAGTGAATTCATGGAGAAGTTTGCTACTTCAAGATTGGTTGGAGCTCCTCCAGGATATGTCGGACATGACGAGGGTGGTCAACTAACTGAAAAAGTAAGAAGGCGTCCATATTCTGTAATTTTACTTGATGAAATTGAGAAAGCTCACCCAGAAGTCTTTAATATGTTACTACAAGTTTTAGATGATGGTCAGCTAACAGACTCAATGGGTAGAAAAGTTGATTTTAAGAATACTATAATTATAATGACCTCAAATACTGGTTCTAGACAATTAAAAGATTTCGGAACCGGTATAGGGTTTACTACAAAATCAAAAGAGTCAAATAAGGGTTCTGACTCAAAAGAAGTAATTGAGAAAGAATTGAAAAAAACATTCGCGCCTGAATTTCTAAACAGAATTGATGAAGTGATAACTTTTAATTCTTTGGAAAAAGAAGATATTCAAAAGATAATCAACGTGGAGTTGAAAAAAATGATAGAAAGGATCGCATCTTTAGATTTTGATTTTGATTTGACAGATGCGGCTAAAGACTATGTCACAGAAAAAGGATACGATGCTGAATATGGCGCTAGACCATTGAAGAGAGCAATACAAAAGTACATTGAGGATCCAATCACAGAAGAAATAATCAAGTCAAATCCACCAAAGGGGAGTAAAATTCTACTTGATTATAATAAGGAAAAGGAAGAAATGGTTGTTAAAATTAAAAAGTCAAAATCAAAAAAATGAAATTTTCTTATATAATAGCTTATAGAAATTCACCAGACAGAATTCATAATCTACAAAAAATTTTGGGTTGGGTTTCGGAACTTGATTGTGAAATAATCGTAGTGGAAAGTGATAAGAATTCTTACCTCTCAACTGTTGATTTGGGTGTAAAATTTAAACACATATTCCTTCAAAATGAACATCCCTTTAATAAAGCTTGGTGTTTCAATGTGGCTTGGAAGAGTGCTCAATCTGACGTTATAGTTTTCGGAGATGCGGATTTGGTTATGAATAAAGAGTCTTTAATGAATTCAATTAATTTGGTCTCCGAATATGAATGTATAAACCCATATTCATCGGTGGTAGATTTGGAATATAATGAAACAGAACAATATTGGAAAACTGGTGATATAAACCAATTATATTCAATTGTAAGGCCAGGTAGAGGAGAAACTGACCACCAAAAAGTTCCTTTTTGTGGTGGGATAATAATATTCCAAAAGCAAGCTTTAGAGAAAATCTGTGGATGGAACGAGGATTTTTGGGGATGGGGAGCTGAAGATGATTACCAATCAATAAAAGTAAAAAATTATTTAAACCATTTTCAAGCTAAAGATAAATGTTATCATTTGTGGCATATTCGTGGCAATATAAATCAAGAACTATATTTCAGAAATTTACATTTATATAACAGATATTTAACCCTAAATAAAGAACAACTTTACGAATTAACAGTCCAATCAAAGGATGCCATTGGTAATGTTGATAAAATGAAAAATATGGCAATATGATACATTTATTATGGTGTACGATAAGACCCGAGGTTTTTCTATCTTCTTTCAAAACTTGGATGGACAAATCCTCAAAAAATGAAACGATAAAAACATATGTCTGTGTAAACACACAAACACAGAAAGATTCAATCTTAAAAACTTTACCAAGTTTAGATGTTGTTATAACTGATAGACCTGATAGAATAGGGGTTGCTTATCCATCATATTATTTAAGTTCTAGAGTTGAGGGAAACTCGGATGATGTTGTGATTTTTGCTTCTGATGATTTCTTACCTCCAAATAATTGGGACAAGTATATATCTGAAAAGTTAAAAGGTAGGGAAGGTTGTTTGATGGTCAATGATGGGTACCAAGCTCTTGATTTTAGTAATATGGCAGAACCTGTATTTAGTATTCCAATTATGACTTATTCGGCTTTGCTCAAAATGAATAAAATAATTTATAATCCGGCTTATAATCATTTGTGTTCCGATGCTGAACACTATTTGAATGCTGAACAATTGAAATTAATTATTGATGAAAGGTTGCAAGATAAAGATTTTGTATTTGAGCATTTTCATTGGTCAAATGGTAAAAGAAATCCAGACCAAAATGACCAAAATTACTACAATAAATTTGAGGATGATAAGCATAAATGGGAAATAAGAAGAAAGCTATCACTTAATGAGAGGTTGCAAGTTTCAATATGAAAAAGAAAATAAAAATTGATTTTTCTGATTTTTGGGGAGGATATGATAAAACTAATAATTATTTTTACAATCTTTTAAAAGATGAATATGATATAGAAATCAGTAACAATCCTGATTTCTTATTCTTTTCAATATTTGGAAATAATCACCAAAATTATAAATGTAAAAAGATATTTTATACTGGTGAAAATATAGCACCCCCTTTGGATTATTGTGATTGGTCATTTTCTTTTGATTATTTGGATAATCCAAGGAATTATAGATTACCACATTATTTGCTTTATGATGGATACTATGAATTACAGAGAGAGAAAGTGATAGATGAATCTTTTTCCAAAAGAAATTTTTGCAATTTTGTAGCTTCAAACGGTAACTGTCAAGAAAGAAATAACTTTGTAAAGGAGTTGTCAAAATATAAAAAGGTAGATTGTGGTGGTCGGTGGATGAATAATATTGGATACGTTGTTCAAGATAAAAGAGAGTTTCAGTCCACTTATAAATTTTCAATTGCTTTTGAAAACAATGCTTATAGACCGCAACATAAAGGATATACCACTGAAAAAATTATGGAACCAATGACGGTAAATTCAATTCCTATCTATTGGGGTAATCCAGATATTTATAAAGAATTCAATACTAAATCTTTCATAAATTATTATGATCACAATGATTTCAAAGAAATGATTGAAAAGATAATTGAGATAGACAATAACCAAGAAAAATACCTTGAAATGATATCAAATCCATGGTTTCCGGAGAATCAGATTCCTGAAAATAATAAAGAAGAAAATATCAAAAAGTTCCTTTTTGATATTATAGATTCTAAATAAACAAAAATAAATAATTAATTATAAAACATATGATATATTTTATTACTTATGGTGACCAAAATTATTTGTCCTCAAAACAGAGAATCGTTAAAGAGGCTATAAATTGTGGTTATTTGGACCATGTTCAAGCATATGGTAGGGAAGATCTTCCAGAAGATTTTATTAAAAAAACAGAACCATATATAAATCACTCAAGGGGTGGTGGTTATTGGATGTGGAAGGCACCTATTTTGTTGAAAACATTTGAAAAAATGAATGATGGTGATTATTGTGTTTATGTTGATTGTGGTTGTACAGTTAATCCACAAGGAAAAGAAAGACTCCATGAATTTCTAAAAATGATTGATAATACCGAATCTGGTATTTTCAGATATGAGCACGTAGGAACCGAGGAACATTGGCATACTAATTCAAAAGTTTTTGAATTTTTCGGCAAATTAGATGATATGGATTTCAGAAAGAGAGACATACTTATGGCCGGAGTATTGATTTTCAAGAAAAATAAAAATAGTCAAAGATATTTAGAAAGACTTCTAGAAATCACACAAACTGCACCATATCTTTTCAGCGATGAATACAATGATTATAAAAAGTATGAAAAAAACCAAGTACATCGACATGACCAATCGGTTTCATCTTGTTTGGTTAAATTAGAGGTGAAAGATCCAGTAATTGTATCTGATGAAACTTACTCACCCGATTATGATGGGTGGATGCATTTGTTTAATGTTGTAAAAGTACCTTTCTTGGCGACAAGAATAAGGGGATAAAATTAATAATAAAAATGTCAAATTTCAATAAAAACGAAATAATATTAACAATCGGTATACCTAGTTTACCTGATAGAATGTTTACACACCTAACCCCACTTTACGAAAAGTTGAAATCTCAGATAGGTGATGCAAAAGATATAGAAGTAGTTACCATCATTGACAATAAAGCAATGAGTGTCGGTAGAAAAAGAACTTTGTTGTTCAAAATCGCACAAGGTAAATATACTTGCATAATTGATGATGATGATGATGTTTCTTCTGATTTTGTTGAAACTATGAGATCTCATATAACTAATAATACCGATGTGGATGTGATTTGTTATGATCAACAAGCACAAATTGATGGCAAAACTTGGATTATAAAAACAAGTTTGCAACATAATAATAAATTCCCGTTCGACCAGTTAGCTTTAGATAATTATGGAAGAACGGTACCGTGTAGAAGACCACCTTGGCATTGGTGCGCGTGGAAAACAAGTTTAGCCAAAGAAATTCCATTTGGGGACTCAAATACTCAAGAAGATACAATTTTTGTAATGGAAGCAATTTCAAGAGCTAAGTCTGAAATTGTTATTGACAAAGTGATGTGTTACTATAATTGGAATTCAACCGTTTCACAAGCTCAGTATCAATCTATACCACATGACCAAATTTCAAGAGTTCAAATTTAATCTCACAAAATATGAAATACTTTATAAATTACGCCTCAAATGGATTCGTAAAATCACAAAGTGAGGGATTGAGGGTTGCAGATTTACTTGGATTCACAACTATTGGATATTCTGAGAAGGATATAGATGCAGATTTTTTTGAGAGGAATAAAGAGATACTTTCTTCTCCGAGGGGTGGTGGATATTGGCTTTGGAAACCACACCTCATATATAAAACATTAAAAAAATTAAATTTCGGAGACTACTTAATTTATATGGACGCGGGTGCCATGTTTGTCAAAGACCCTGATCCGATAATGAAGCTCATGGACAATCGGGGTATTTTGGCTTTTCAATTGATACACAAAACATCAAAATATACGAAAGGTGATTGTTTTTACTTCGCAAATGGTGATGATAAGGACCAATCAAAAGATTTGAACCAAATCAACGCTACATACATTTTTTTCAGAAAAACAGAATTTGTTATGAGTTTTGTTGAGGAATGGTTGGAAGTATCTCAAAATAAAAATGCAATAACCGATCTTCCAAATCAACACAAAGAAAACTTTGATGATTTTATTGACCACAGACACGATCAAGCTATTTTTTCTTTGTTGGCTCATAAACATAAGGTTATGCACCTACCACAAATTGACCAATATTGTTATGAGAATGAATTGGATCCGAATTTTTGGCAATTTGTAAATGTGCATAGATATCGTGGATAAAAATAATTTAAATTATGCAAGAAAACTTATTAAATGAATTAGTAAAAAGAATTTCTGAAAAACCAGTTAAGTGTATTTTTATTCACCAACATCTTGGTTTAGGCGATCATATAGTTTGCAATGGTCTTACTCGGGAAATAATCAACCAAGAATCCGATGCTGAATATTTTTTTATGCCTGTAAAACATCACAACTATTCAACCGTATTTAAAATGTTTAGTGATGAAAAAAGATTGATATTGATATCGGTTCAAGGAGATTGGAATGAAATTTATAATCTACCTCATGTCAAATTCTGTTCCAAGATTTATTTGATCGGTCACTATAAAACAAGGAAAGATTGGGATGTTTCTTTTTATGATAGTATGAATATTCCCTTTGAAAAAAGATGGACCTCGTTTAAGATTGACAGAGACTATCAAACAGAGAAAAAAATAGAAGACCAACTAAACCCAAATGGGGAACCTTTCATTTTAATACATGACACTGCTTCTTGGGGAACTTGTCCATTGGAAACTAGAAAAGATTTAAAAATTATTCGGGTGACTCCAATTACTGGTTCAATTACTGATTGGTGTGGGATGATTGAGAAAGCGGAGGAAGTACATTGTATTGATAGCTCTTTTATCCATCTTTGTACATCTATGGGCAGAGAAGGAACTTTTCATGATTTTAATAAAGATTCAAGTTGGGGAGCTCATTTTGTTATGCCTCAAAATTGGACAATGAAGAAGTATAATAATACTAACGGTATTTCAGTGCCATTCACTGCTTAAATCTTTTGAATAATTTTCGGAGCTCTTCCAAGTTCCAAAACTTTTGATTGATTGAGTAGGAACTCCACATCTGTAAAATTAAATCTAAAAGTCAACGTAAATTCTTTTGCGTTGACTTGTTGTTTTGAGTAGTCAAAAGTATTTTCACTCAAATTAACTAACATTATTTCAAAGAATTTTATCTTGTAAATTCCATCTCTCCATATATCAACTGCGGTTATCGTTAGTGGGTTCACATAAATATTTCCAACGTCTAAATAGTGTTTGATGAATATATCATAGAATATCCAATAATTTAAATCAGCATCAACTGATCTGAAAACTACTTGTAAATCTTTGGTTGATAATATATCTTGAACATTTTTTGATGGTTTGTATGCTCTTACTTTACCACGAATCAAATTTTGTTGAGGAGTTTCAACTGTCAATCCAGGATAATTTATTGACTTTATTGTAGAATTTAAGTAGTCAATTACATTCTCATATTGTATCCAATTCTTTTTTAGTATTGGTGTGTAAGTATTTATAATCTCTTGTGGGAGAAAATCACTCGGTAAGTTAAATATAAATTGCGAATTCTGTGATGATAACCTCATTTAATCTAATTTTATTTATACTTGGAATCCACCAGCCAACCATTTGGATGTGAGTGTATTCAAATTATCTACGTAAACACCATTTGCGAACAATTGAGAATTATTTTTGAATTCCATATTTGTCCAATCTGTTACACTTGGATAGATCTTCTCTAATTGAGCCGTATAGATTGTAAAGTTTTGAACACCTTGATATTTCAATATTATATTTGTACTTGGTTTTCCTCCAACATTTATTCCTGGTGTTATTTTATAAATTGAACCATTGAAAGTGGTCTCGGTTATTTTACCAGTTGATTGGATTCCATTTTCAAGACCCAGGCCAACACTTGATGCTGTGCCGGAAGTTTGTTTATTCCTTTCGGAAATTCTGAAAGATTCCGATGTTTGTCTAGCTTGTGTCTTATTAGTTTCGTTCAGACTGTTGTAAAGACTGTTCCTAATTTCTCTCATCTGGCCCAAGAATTTATTATCTTTAGCTAGAAGACTTATTCCAGATGTTGTGGATTTTATAACTAATCCTGTTAAGTTGGTAGATTCATTTGGAGTACCTAATAAAATTTGTTTAAGTTGCGAATTAGTATATTCATATCCATCAACAACCACACTTGATCTGCTAGTAACTTCATATGTCCAATCATCCTCTTTTATAGTTGATGGTATTGACGAGTTAGTAAGATTATCAGTATTTGCTCCACCATTAGCTCCACCAGCATTAGCACCAGTTGTAGTTCCACCTGGAGCACCACCAGCAACTATTCTTCTAGTAACTAAAGCGGTTCCTACCTTCGTTGGTTCAACTTCGGAGACAATAGCAGGTTCCCCACCCAATGCAGCTGCTTGTACTTCAGCTTGTTGATTATTCAAGTTATTAATGTTTTCCTTTGAGTCAAAGATTGTAAACAACCCGGAATAAATTACTGTCTGTATTGAATTGTTAGTGGTGGTTACGTAAAAAATATTTACACCAGAGTCAAATATTTTTCTAACATCTCCCATTTTATCAGCTGCTATCCTGAAAACTATTTGACCTATACTGAGATCAATTGCTTGGGATTCTGTGTATAGGGGGAAGTCTAATGATGTCTGTTGATTTTTTATCACCATCTTTATTTCCCCAACATTTGTTAAATCCAAATATTCAGGAGCTGATGTAGTCTGTGTGGCACTAGTTGTAACATCCCTCGCCATAAAAAATTGAATTATGTTATCAAATGTATAGAGTATAATTTGAACCTTACCCAATCCATAGAATAATTTTCCACCTACCGCTACACTATCCGTCTTTGTGAGTATGGAAAATCTATCACTTAAAACCAACCTATCAACTGGATATGGCTCAATAATTACCTGTGGTCTTGACTGATCTGAAATCTGACTTAATCCAGAACCACCAGCTCCACCAGCGGTGCCGATATTTGAACCTCTACCCTTTCTCCCCAAACCAAATAAATTTTTAGATGTATTTGTGCTAAATAAACTACCACCAGCGTTACCATAGAGTCTACCATCTGAATACGCTGACCCATTCAAGTTTCCAAAAATTCCAGCTCCTTCTGGATTTTTAATGTTGTAAATTTTTGGCTTTGATGCGGTTTGTAAATTTATTTTTGTCAAATTAAGACTATATTTAGCTACCTCATCTTGTAACATTCCATATGATGCTCTTCTCTGTATAGTACTCATGTCAACCGCATCTATAAGATTCATCACGACTTCAATTATTGCAGTAGTTGTGCTAAACTTAATAATTGGTCTATATTCAATCTTCTCGTTGAAATCTTCATCGACAATTATTTTGAAAGTTTTACCACGAATATTTTGTTCAAAGAGAGTTATTTCATATTCAATATAATATCTTTTACCTTGTAAAACAGAGTTATTCATAAAAGTATTAAACTCTGTTATATTTCCATTATATGATCCGAAAATCTCAAAAAAATCACCGTTCTGTGAATGTTGGATTATAAGACCTAACTTCTCATAATCTGGTGATTGTGGGAAACTAACTGCCGTCTTTGGTCCTAATGTATAAGTCGTTACACTATTTAAAGTTTTCTTGGATCTAATAAAGTGAAAGTCAATAAAGACCGGTGCATTCTGACTAAGACCAGCACCATTTGTTAGGTTATAATTTATGGTATTTGGTGCAGTTGATCCATCTTTCCTTTGGTTTGCTAAATAAGATATAGATGGAAAATTGAGAAGAATATTTTTACCCCACAGTGTTTCATTAAACAATAAAGGTGGTGATGTAAACCCTAATATATTTGTTTGAGTTGAATCTGTGGAATCAAAGTAAAAGTTACTTAAATCATATCCTTTATTGTTGTTATAGTCAAGTGTATAAACTCTGATATAGAAACCTATGTATTCTCCAAATGTGTAATTTGTGGGAAAGTGAATGCGTATAGAATCATGTCTGGCTGGAAATCCCTGGTTGTAATCTTTAATTTGTAAAAAACTATAGTCGGTTGTATTTATTAGTCCATAAATATTATTTATTGGATCTAATTTAAATAATTGACTGGTCGCTCCATTATTTGTAAATGAAGTATCTCCCCCAATTCCCCCACTCATGTAGGAAAGGTTGAGTATGTTGTCTTTCAGATTTATTAGAATTTCATAAGAATCACTGATATTATTTTCAGTATCGTATATGTATTCTAAAAGTACGAATTTATTTGCCTTTATAAATTTGGAAACCCGCATTAATTAAAATGGTTTTGATTTATATATAAAAAATATAAATCCTTTGGGCGATTATTCGCCCAAGTGCTTATGTATTTCCAATTTTATTTCTTCAGTGGTCATACTTGGGTATCTTTCCTTAATAGTATTTTCAAGAAGTTTTTCCTCAACTTGTAGTTTCTCAAGTTCATCATTTAGGTGTTCAAATCTTTTTTTAATTCTACCTTCCTTCACCTCCATATCTTCAATTTCGGAAACTACTAATTTAGTAATTCGGTCAACTTCTGCTTGTGATGGTTTATTTTTAAATTCCTCTTCATGTATTCTTTTGAATTCGGACATTTTGGTTTGTAGAAAACTAGCCAATTCTCTTAAATCATCTTCATGGAAATTAATTTCCTTGATAATTTCAACATATTTTTTTCTTATTTGTTTTGCCGATTCAATTAACTGTTGGTCAATCATTTTCTAGAATTGATTTTTTCTAATAAATCTAAAAAGCTTTTTTGATTAGCTTCGTAATAATCTATATGTTTATTTGTCAAATAAATTTTATTTCTTTGTATGATATCACTATATTTTTTGTGATAATCCTTTTCTTTATTTTTTTCTTCCCTTGTGCCCCCCCAATCCACTTTACTTTCAAAAGAAGCTCCGAAAACAGCATTTTGATATCCCAACTTATTCAACCTTATTGAAAGATCGAGATCGTCGTGTCCGAATGGTGCTAGATATTCATCAAAGTAACCAACCTCGTCAAGAATGCTTTTCTTTATACACGTAGGACTTTTTATAACTATTTCATAAAAAGCAAATTGCTTGTCTTGCAATTCTCTGAAAAAAGTTTCCCCTAACTGTTTCCAGTGGCCATAAGTGGATTCTGTGTGTGTATGTTCCATTAAAAGTCCGGTCTCTGGATTGAGATTTGTTTTCATACCACATCTGAAAGATACATAACCAAGTTTTGGTATATTAAAATATAAATTTTCAATTAATTCATTCAGATTATCTTCAGTCAGAATTACATCATCCTGTAACAAAAACAAAAGATCTTCTGGTGAAGAGTCAAGTCCCTCAATATATTTGAATGCAGAATTCAAAGAAAGCAATTCGTGAACATCATCTTCATAAATTTTATGAAATTTATATTTTTCTCCATGTGATTTAACATAAGTATCAATTATTTTTTCAGATTCATCTGTACATCCATCCAAAACGCATAAAATGTGAACATTGAATTTCGTATTTGATGTTGAATTTATAATACCTTCGAGAACTTTTCCTATGAGGTCTTGTTTGTTATGGATTGTTATAATATAAAAAGCATTTTTCATTGAGATTTTGTTTTTTTCATTTTTTCATTTTTTTCTGATACTTCAGATGTATCATCAGTTGATTCATAAACCATTTTCCGAATCTCTTCACTTATTTTATTTTTAATTAATTCGGGGTTTATTAATATCTGATTGGTGAACTCTTCTGCCAAAAATTCTATGATACTCGTATTATATGAATCTTCCATCATTTCAATGAAATCAAGTCTGGGAATTTTGTTATTTATCTCAAAATTTATCCTGAACTCTGTATTCCTTTTAACATTTCTGAACATTGATAAAATTGGATCCATATACTGTGTATTTTCTATAATTTTTGTTTCTTCGACTTCTGTATCACTTACTTGAGTACGTCTTTGTTGTTCTCTTCTCGGCATTTCAATGTTTTCATCTTCGTCAATAAAATCTGCTAATTTTTCAAAATTATTATTTTGCATTGGCGTATTTTGATACATTTTTCTAGCCTTTTCTAATAATTCTCTTTTTTCTTCTTCTGGATCATATGGTATAACAGCAGAATCTGTAATAGAGGGTCTGAAATTATTTTCCGGCTCAAAATCATCAATTTTTTTCTTGTAAATTTCATCAAGTGGTAATTGTCTGATTTGTTGCGCAAATGTATTGACTAGGTTATCATTTCGGAGGAAAGCACTTGGATCAATATACTCTTCATATAATTGCTTATTCAATAAGTTATTGACTTTAACCTTTAACCGGTTATCCAATATGGCAATATCTTCAAATTGGTCAATTACTTCAAAGACCTTACCTGATGACAAATCTACAAATTTCTTATTAACAACCATAGTCAAAAAATTAAAAAAGGGTGGGGTAACCCACCCTTTATATTTTAAAAGTCAAAGAAGTCGTCTTCATCGGTGGAAGTATTTGATACTTCCTTCGTACCAGATGTGACTAGACCGTCAAGTTCAAAATCATCCGAAGAAGGTTTAGAACTATTGTTATAAGAACCACTGGTTTTTCCAGTTAGGTAAGAAATTATTTCACTAATTTTACCTTGTTGCTCTTCTGAAACTTTCTTTGGAGCTTGTTCTTCTAGATCATGTTCACGCTTCAGTAGAAATTCTTTCACCATTTGTTGGGCCCTTGCGTCTACTTTACCATCTACAACCGGTACGTTTTTGAAAACATTCTTTTCTTCGTTGAAAATTGGAAGAGAAGTTACCTCTGGTTTGAACATTGAGTTTTTGTAATCAGGATAATTTTCATCACCAGTTGAAATTTCTTTTGCTAGTAGTACAAAATCCTTTCCTTGTGCCAAATCAAAAATGTTACAAGAAACACCAGTGATTTCACCATTCCTTTCAGCTGCGATTTTATCCTTAATTGTTTTTCCGTATGAGAACAACATAATCTTTCCAACAAGGTCTGGTTGTTGTTCATCTTCCAAAACAAGTACATAAGAATAATATTTTTTGGAATAGTTTAGACATTTAGCTTTCTCTTGAAGAACTACGTTTTTAGAGTTCATCATTTGATAATAAAGATCTGTCAGTGGACATTTTTCACCGAAATTTTTCGGTGAATCAAACCAACCAGAAAGTTCTTTTGCTTCTTTGATGTTAACATAATGAGCAATTTTTTCAATAGCCGCTTGTCCCACTTTTCCTTCTTTTGTCAAGTTGGGTAGAAATCTGACTACAGACCTGTAACCTCTTTTCTTGTCTTTTACTTTTGTGAGGTCAATTCTGTAAACCCCATCAGCGCTTTGTGGTTTTTTCTCATTGAGAAAATCCATTTTGGTGTCTAAATTTGTTCCAAATAAGTCATCCATTTCGTTAAATTTTTCCATATTTTCTTAAAATTTGTTTTATATATCACTCGTACTATGAGTGATTATTTATTATATAAAAAAGTAAAATTAAGGTTTTAAATTATTTACCAGTTTTTCCGTATTTTAATTCTACGGTCTGAATATGAGGAATAAATCTTAAATAACAGGTATGCTAATCTTTTGGCCATTTGATTTAGAATAAACTATTTTATTTATGTTATCCAAATTTATATTAAAGTTTGTGTTTGCGTACTGACTAGCTTTACCCTTTTGTAGATAGGCTATTGTAATGTGTGGTTTATAATCAGGATAATCAGATGTGTGTGGTAATCTTTTAGCAAGTTTGTTTAACTCACTCAATTTGTCGGAAAGTATGTTCATTTTCAGTACATCATAATCTTTATTGAAGAAACAGTCAATCCCACTGACTTTTAAATCAAAATCATTCTTTTTCAAATCGGAAAAAAGTGCATAAACAACATCATCATCAACTGATTTGTGTATTCCATATAATATAGTGACATGGGGTTCGGTTTCAATTCCATATCTTTCACTTTCCGATTCGTATAAATCATCTTTATCAATATTTGAGGTGAAAATTTTCCAGTTTTGGAAATTTAGATTTAACATCAGACATCCGTATTCATAATTTGTTCCTGATTTATCTTCGGAAATAAACATGAATTCGGAGTAAGTTTTTATTTTCCCCATTATTTTGATTTTGTGGTTGACAATTTTACGGGGTCATTATGTTTCCAAAAATGTTCAATTGATTCAACCCCAGTATCCACTGGATTAGTTATGTGCAATATATTTGCTCCTTGTTTAGTCATATCGGAAATTCTATCACCGATATCTATTCCCTTTGTTAATTTCCTCAACCTCTTGAGTTGATTAACTGTTGATTGTCTTGGTAGGTTTTCGTTTAGTTGATTAAAATAAACCAGATGTTTCATTAACCTTTGAATTTTACTTGTACGGAAGTTTCCTTTGGAATTTCTTTCTTTGGAACTTGTACTTCAACCTTCTTACTCAATCTTACTTTGAAATCATCTTCCCATGGACTGAATATGGTATTATCGGCGATAACTTCTAATCTTATTTTACCAACAGTGCCCTCATCTAAAATGTTTAGTTTCTTGATAGGAATAGTACATTTTCCGGTCTGATCAATATCACCCTCAAATACAAGGTTCCAATCATCTGACTCTAAAATAAGTCTAGCTTTTGTGTTATTTAATTTTGCACCTTCAACTAAAACATTACAGGTGAAGCTTTCAAATTTATCTTTATAAACTGGGTAATAATTTTCTTCCACTTTATTAAAATTATTTTTATTATCTAATGAGGGTAAATTTTCATCTTCATACTCAAATTCCTCTGGTTCATCCACTATGAAAGACTCTGGGTCAACTTTTGGATCAAATGATTTATCAACCACTGGTTCCTCAATAACCTTTGAAACTTCTTTAGGATAAGAAATTTCCATTTCTTTTTCCTTTGATTCTTTCAAAGGTTTTTTTTCAATTTTCCTTTTTTCCACAACCATATCTTTATTTTTCTCCGTTTTTGGAGTAGATTGTTGTTTACTATCAGAGTAAAATTTAGAAAAATTGATTATAGGTTTCTTATCCATCTATCTATATATTAGTTTTCAAATGTTATTTTTACACCCATTGGTTCAATTTGTTCAAAAACTTTTTTCATTTGTTTTACAGTGACTCTCACATCCTCATTATATTCTAACTTCTCATTAAAATCCAGATCATTAACCAATGCAAAAATTTTTATGAATTTTTTTGTTTTTTCTACACCTAATTTTTCTCTTATGGGTTTCCAAGGGTTGTGTTTTACAAACTCACTCAATCCACCACTGCCTCCGATTAATCTAGCTACTTCTTCTATTAGAATGACTTCTTCCCAGACTTGGAAAACATTTTCCCAATTCTTCGTTACTTTTTCCCATTCTAGATAAACTTTGTTTGACATGAAGTTATATATTTAAGATATTAAGACTTATTACCAATCTACAAAAAAATATTTTGATTGGAATTTCTTTAATATATAGACAAGTATGTCATATAATTTAACCGGAACAACCGTATCAGGTACATATCAACGATTAGTACAAGTTATAAACGGAAATGAATTCTACGATGGATTTGGGAATCCGGTAGATTTACCACCAAAGGGCGAAACAGGACCACAGGGCGTGGTAGTGCAATTATCTTCACCTTCATCAAAATGGAAATATCTAGCTGGTGGTAATCTTACAACCATACAAAAATTTGTTGCAAATAATGACGATCCTGAATTTATTACTTCTTTAAGTATTCAATATATTGACCTTTATGGTGTGGATTATTCCCCTTGGTTACAACAATTGAAAGTTTTTGTTGACCGTGAACAAATAAGTTATTTAAATATAGTTGAAGATCAAGACCCTCTAAACAGAGCTCTTTTTCAAGTAACAAATATTGTAGATGATGGATTTACGGGGTTTGATCTAAATGTGCAACCAATTGCAGTTGGTGGTGTATTTGTAGATGGGAGAACCTATACAATTGGTTGGGCTACAAACCCAGGTAGAGGCAATACTGGTTTTCAGGGTTTGAGTGGACCACAAGGTGTTCAAGGTCCGAGAGGTCTTGATGCTGTCTCAAATTTTATAACAGACTTTTCTAATAAAACTCAAGTTACTGTTACACATAGTTTCAATGGATATCCACTAGTACAAGCAGTTGATACCTCCAATGGTAACGTAAACATTCAACCAGCTTCATATTCTGTTAATTATATTAGTACAGATACTTACGTTGTTACTTTTGACCAACAATTCAGTGGTAAGATTATAACCGGTGGTGGTGCCACTGGTTCTCAAGGTTCTGGTGGCCCACAGGGTTTTCAAGGTTTATCTGGGCCTCAAGGTTATCAAGGTAGAACTGGTCCACAGGGATTCCAAGGTAGAACCGGCCCACAAGGTTTGCAAGGTGATACAGGTCCACAAGGTTTACAGGGGTTATCTGGTCCACAAGGATATCAAGGTATGACTGGTCCACAAGGATTCCAGGGTTTATCTGGTCCACAAGGATGGCAGGGAAACACTGGTGTGCAAGGATATCAAGGTTTTACTGGTCCACAAGGATTACAGGGGTTATCTGGTCCACAAGGATGGCAGGGTAGTACTGGTGTTCAAGGTTTCCAGGGTGTTACTGGTCCACAAGGACTTTCTGGTCCACAAGGATGGCAGGGCAGTACTGGTGTTCAAGGTTTCCAAGGCACTACAGGTCCTCAAGGTGTTTCTGGTCCACAAGGTTGGCAAGGAGAAACCGGAGTTCAAGGTTATCAAGGTGACACCGGTCCACAAGGCCCACAAGGTTTCACGGGTCCACAAGGACTTTCTGGCCCACAGGGTTATCAAGGTTTAACTGGTCCACAAGGTTTGACGGGTCCACAAGGACTACAAGGTTTATCAGGTCCACAGGGATATCAAGGTGATACCGGCCCACAGGGATTCCAAGGAGAAACTGGTCCACAAGGTGTGCAAGGTATTTCTGGCCCACAAGGTTACCAGGGTGAAACAGGTCCACAGGGGGCACAGGGGTATCAAGGTGAAACAGGTCCACAGGGACTACAGGGTGATACTGGTCCGCAAGGGCATCAAGGTGATACTGGTCCGCAAGGTTTTCAAGGAGAAAGTGGCCCACAAGGGGAAATTGGCCCACAGGGTGTTCAAGGATTATCCGGTCCTCAAGGTTTTTCCGGAACTCAAGGTGAACAAGGTCCACAGGGGGTTGTTGTTTCATTAGTTCAAACTGTTGTTCAGTGGAAATACCAAGGTCTAAATTCAGCAACTGAACCGGTATCAAAATATTTTACTTCCGATCAACCTACTTTTGCTAGTAATAGTGAATTTATTTTCAATAAACTAGATAATCAATCCATAGATTATTCAGTTTGGTTTCAACAACTCTTAACTTTCGTAGATAGTCAAAATGTAAGTTATTTACAAGTATATGATGCTTTAACATCCAGTAACACTGGTCTATACCGAGTGACTGGTGTTACATATGGAAGTTCAACTTATTCAATTTCGGTTGACTCAACCGCATTAGTGTCAAATGGAAGTTTCGCAACAGAACAAGTTTATAATGTTACTTGGGTTGCTAATGGATCATTTGGTGGTACTGGTTCAACTGGTGTTCAAGGTGAGACTGGTCCTCAAGGTTTCCAAGGTGAGACTGGTCCTCAAGGCGTTCAGGGAGATACCGGTCCTCAAGGATATCAAGGTGATACTGGCCCACAAGGTGATCAAGGATTTCAAGGAGATACTGGCCCACAGGGTTATCAAGGTGATACTGGCCCACAGGGATCACAAGGTGATACTGGCCCACAAGGTGATCAAGGATTTCAAGGTGATACCGGTCCGCAAGGATATCAAGGTGATACTGGCCCACAGGGGGCACAGGGATATCAAGGTGATACTGGCCCACAGGGACTACAGGGAGATACCGGTCCGCAAGGATATCAGGGTGATACTGGTCCGCAAGGTTTTCAAGGAGAAAGTGGTCCACAGGGATTCCAAGGTAATACTGGTCCGCAGGGTTATCAAGGTGATACTGGTCCGCAGGGTTATCAAGGAGAAAGTGGTCCGCAGGGTTATCAAGGTGATACCGGTCCGCAGGGTTATCAGGGAGACACTGGTCCTCAAGGTTTTCAAGGCGAAAGTGGTCCGCAGGGTTATCAGGGAGACACTGGTCCTCAAGGTTTTCAAGGAGATACTGGTCCACAAGGATCACAGGGAGACACTGGTCCACAGGGACATCAAGGATTATCTGGCCCACAAGGATATCAAGGAAACACTGGTCCACAAGGATATCAAGGAAACACTGGTCCACAAGGATTATCTGGCCCACAAGGTTCACAAGGCGATACCGGCCCACAAGGCACCCAAGGATTTAGTGGACCTCAAGGATTCCAAGGAGACTTTGGCCCACAAGGATTCCAAGGTGATACCGGCCCACAAGGAGTTGACGGATTAGTTGTTTCCATGGTCCAAACCATAATACAATATAAGTATGGTGGTTTATTGGGTGGCGGCCTAACCCAAGGTTATTTTGAAACTAGTAGTATTGATTTACCAACTAACCCTTATTTCAGATTTGAATTTAGGGATATCAACTCAGTTAGTTATTCACTCTGGTTTGATCAATTGCAAAAGTTTGTTAATAATGAAAATCCTTCATACTTACAAATCTATGATTCAACAACTCAGAGTATAACTGGATTCTACAAAGTTCTTGCTGCTACACAGACAAGTCCTTCTCAAGTATTTAGTACCCATAGCTACTATATCTTTACAGACGTTCCAGCTATAGTTGGTAGTGGCACGTTTACAGGTAACAACATATATAACATTGGTTGGTTCGTAAATGGTTCCATAGGTGCTACCGGACCAACTGGTCCACAAGGTGACACTGGTCCACAGGGTTTTAGTGGTCCACAAGGTTATCAAGGCGACACAGGTCCTCAAGGATTCCAAGGTAATACAGGTCCTCAAGGATTCCAAGGTAATACAGGTCCACAGGGCAACACAGGATCTCAAGGTAATACAGGTCCTCAAGGATATCAAGGTGAAACAGGACCCCAAGGTTTCCAAGGAATAACTGGTCCACAAGGATACAGTGGCTCCCAGGGACTACAAGGAGTTACAGGCCCACAAGGTTTCCAAGGTGATTTCGGCCCACAAGGTTTCCAAGGTGATACCGGTCCACAAGGACTACAAGGTTTATCTGGTCCACAAGGTTTACAGGGATTATCTGGTCCACAGGGGTTTCAAGGTTCAACTGGTCCACAAGGTTTGCAAGGTGATACAGGTCCACAAGGAAACACTGGCACACAAGGATATCAAGGTTCAACTGGCCCACAGGGTTTCCAAGGTATGACCGGGCCTCAGGGACTTCAAGGTTTATCTGGCCCTCAAGGTTTCCAAGGTGAGACAGGTCCACAAGGTTTCCAAGGTGAGACAGGTCCACAAGGTGTGCAAGGTTTATCTGGTCCACAAGGATATTCTGGTCCACAAGGATACAAAGGTGACCAAGGTTCGGTTGTGTCATTAGTGCAAACAATTGTTCAGTGGAAATACAAAGGTACGAATCCATTAGGATCATTCCCAAATTATTTCAGTTCACAAAATCCTGCATTTGGTAGTAATAACGAATTTAATTTCCATAAACAAGATATACAAAGTGTTGACTATTCTCTTTGGTTTGAACAATTAAGAATATTCATTGAGAATCAAAATACTAGTTATCTACAAATTTACGATGCTTTAACTCCAAGTAATACAGGGCTATATAGAGTAACTGGTGTGACCGGCAACGGGACAACTTATTCTGTATCTGTTGATTCTACAGCAGTTGTTTCAAATGGTAGTTTTGCGACTGAACAACTATACAACGTAACATGGGTTGCTAATGGTTCAGTTGGGGGCACCGGTTCAACTGGCGTTCAGGGAGAGACTGGTCCACAAGGTTTCCAAGGTGAGACTGGCCCGCAAGGATATAGTGGTCCACAAGGTTATCAAGGTGACACCGGCCCACAAGGGTTACAAGGTATGACTGGTCCCCAAGGGTTACAAGGTATGACTGGTCCACAAGGATTCCAGGGTAACACCGGCGCGCAAGGTCTACAAGGTAATACGGGTCCTCAAGGTTATCAAGGTGATACAGGTCCTCAAGGATTCCAGGGTAACACCGGCCCACAAGGTCTACAAGGTAATACGGGTCCACAGGGGTATCAAGGTGACACCGGTCCACAAGGATTCAGTGGCCCACAAGGTCTTCAGGGTCTATCTGGTCCACAGGGTTTTCAGGGTAACACCGGTCCGCAAGGATTCCAAGGGGAGACAGGTCCACAAGGATTATCTGGTCCACAAGGATTACAAGGTGATACAGGACCACAAGGAAAATTTGGTCCACAAGGATATCAAGGTGTAACTGGTCCACAAGGATTCAGTGGCCCACAGGGTAATCAAGGACTACAAGGTGATACCGGACCACAGGGTGTAGTTGTTTCGGTGGTGCAAACAATTGTGCAGTGGAGATATGACGGATTGATAGGTGGATCACTTCCGAATGGAAGATTTGAATCAAACAGTTCGAACTTCACTACATCACCACCAACACAGTTTGTTTTCAATAAATTTGATATAAATGGTGTTGATTATAACGATTGGTTTGACCAATTAAAAGGATTTGTAGACGGTGGAAGTTTAGCTTATATACAAGTTTACGATTCGCTAACAGTAAGTAACACTGGTTTATTTCCAGTTAGTAGTTTATCTTACACGGATCCTAAATACACTATTAACGTTGGGAATAAAATCGTTGGTAACGGAACTCTAAATCCAACCAGTGTTTTCAATGTTACTTGGATACCATTCGGAAGAACTGGTCCTCAAGGTTTATCTGGTCCACAAGGTTTGCAAGGTGTGACTGGTCCTCAAGGTTTATCTGGTCCACAAGGTTTGCAAGGTGTGACTGGCCCTCAAGGTTTATCTGGTCCACAAGGTTTGCAAGGCAATACTGGTCCACAAGGTAATCAAGGAATGACTGGTCCACAAGGTTTCCAAGGCGTTCAAGGTTCACAGGGAAATACTGGGTCACAGGGTGAAACTGGTCCACAAGGTTTCCAAGGAATGACTGGTCCACAAGGTTTCCAAGGAATGACTGGTCCACAAGGTAATCAAGGAATGACTGGTCCACAAGGTAATCAAGGTAATATTGGTCCTCAAGGTTTTCAAGGTGTTCAAGGTAATACTGGCCCACAAGGATTCCAAGGTAATACTGGCCCACAAGGATTACAGGGATTATCTGGTCCACAGGGCGAAACAGGTCCACAAGGATACAAAGGTGACCAAGGTTCGGTTGTGTCATTAGTGCAAACAATTGTCCAGTGGAAGTATAAAGGTTTCAATCCTCTATTAAATAACCCAAATTATTTCAGTTCTGAAAATAATACATTTGCTAATAATTCAGAATTTAATTTCCATAAACAAGATATACAAAGTGTAGATTACTCATTATGGTTTGATCAACTTAGAATATTTGTTCAAAATGAAAACACTAGTTATCTACAAATTTACGATGCTTTAACTCCAAGTAATACAGGGCTATATAGAGTAACTGGTGTGACCGGCAACGGCACAACCTACTCTGTTAAAGTGGATTCAACCGCTGTTGTTTCAAGTGGATCTTTCGCTGCTGAGCAACTTTATAACGTAACTTGGGTGGCTAATGGTTCGGTTGGATCAACTGGATCAACTGGTGTTCAAGGAATTACAGGTCCGCAAGGATTCCAAGGTGATTTTGGTCCACAGGGTTACAGTGGTCCACAGGGTTACAGTGGTCCCCAAGGTAATCAAGGTGATACTGGTCCACAGGGGGTTCAAGGGTTGTCTGGGCCTCAAGGGTCACAGGGTGAAACTGGCCCTCAAGGTTTTCAGGGTATTATTGGCCCACAGGGATTACAGGGTGTAACTGGCCCTCAAGGTTATAGTGGTCCACAAGGATTACAGGGTGAGACTGGTCCACAAGGTATGACTGGCCCTCAAGGTTATAGTGGTCCACAAGGATTACAGGGTGAGACTGGTCCACAAGGTTTCCAAGGTGTAAGTGGTCCACAGGGTGATATGGGTCCACAGGGATTCCAAGGTTTGGAAGGACCACAAGGAACCGTTACTTCTTTAGTACAAACTGTGGTACAGTGGAGATGTGAGAGTTTAGATAATGGCAGTGTTGCTACTGGTAAGTTTGATATTGAAGATGCAAATTTCGCTCTGAATGATTATCTGAAAATTCACAAAACTGATGTCAACGGGGTAAACTACTCTGGTTGGTTTAATTCACTAAAAACATTTGTTGATAAGGGTATTAATACATGGATACAGGTATCCGATGCTTTGACAGCTAGTAATGTTGGTATTTACCCAGTTTATGGTGTTAATCTAATACAGAGTAATAATGTTTATGGGTTGAGTCTTTCCTCTCCTGTTGTCTCAAATGGTCAATTCTATCCTAACAGTATTTATAATTTCACTTTCATGCCATTTGGTAATACGGGCCCACAAGGATATCAAGGAGATACCGGTCCTCAAGGTTTCCAAGGTATGACTGGTCCACAAGGTCTTCAAGGGCTATCTGGTCCACAGGGATCAACCGGTCCACAAGGTTTCCAAGGTGTTACTGGTCCACAAGGATTCCAAGGTGATTTCGGCCCACAAGGGCATCAAGGTATGATTGGCCCACAAGGATTCCAAGGTGTTCAAGGAATAACTGGTCCACAGGGTCTACAGGGTGTCCAGGGTGTACAAGGAGTAACTGGTCCTCAAGGATTCCAAGGTGAGATGGGGCCACAGGGTGACCAAGGTGAGATGGGGCCACAGGGTGACCAAGGTGAGATGGGGCCACAGGGTGACCAAGGTGAGATGGGGCCACAGGGTGACCAAGGTGAGATGGGGCCACAGGGTGACCAAGGCGAGATGGGGCCACAGGGTGACCAAGGTGAGATGGGGCCACAGGGTGACCAAGGTGAGATGGGGCCACAGGGTGACCAAGGTGAGATGGGGCCACAGGGTGACCAAGGTGAGATGGGGCCACAGGGTGACCAAGGCGAAATGGGGCCACAGGGTGACCAAGGCGAGATGGGCCCACAAGGTGACCAAGGCGAGATGGGCCCACAAGGTGAACAAGGTGAGATGGGACCTCAAGGCGATCAAGGTGACACAGGTCCACAAGGACCAGCTCCAATCTACACATTTGACCAAACTCTAACAATTGGAAATACCGCTTCATGGTCTTACGATGGTGATTATGTAATTAAAATTTCCAACTCAACGACAGATGGATACATAAAAGGCGCGACTTTGGCTAATAGTGAATACGCATTTGTACTTGAATCATCTGGTCTTATTGGATTTAACCCAAGTGCTAGCAAATACGACCACACCACAAACGAATTATATCCAGCAGTTTACTCAAGTAGGGAAAATTTTGTATCGGGTGGATTAGCTGGGGTTGGTATTAATAATTCTAGATCGGATTTCTACCAAGCCCCAATATCGAATGTTGATGTTGAGGAAAGAGTTAAGATTAGAAGTAAATACATAATTGGAGGTTCTCATATTGATCCACCTTCATTTGAGGCGAAAATTGAAGTATCCGCATCTGATTTAATTGACGGTTCAACAGCTGGTAGTGGTCCTTACATACACTTGGAAAGCAACAGTGTTGAGTATGGTGCGTCAAACAGTATCACCATAGGAAATAGTTGGGTCAATCTGAATTATGTTAGAGGATCTGCGAGTTTTGCAATTGGAGTAAACGGTATTGGTCAATTAACTTGGTTACCGAGTCTAGTTGGATGTAGTTATTCATTGGATGGCACAGGACTCAACAGTGGTACGGAATACCTTGTCCAACACAACTTAGGATATTTCCCGATCGTTCAGATACTAGATACTAATAACAGTGTAATAAATCCAATTAGTATAATTCACAATGATGTTAATTCGTTTGGGGTAACATTCTCCTCATCCACAACAGGTACAATATTATACAAATAAGGAAAAAAAAATGATATTGTAAAGAATATATAAGAAAATATTTGATCCGTTATGAAAAAATTTCTTATATACTCTTTGACGATACTATTATTTGTTATAGGACTATCTGCTTTGAGACACTTTTATTTGAGTGAAAATCTAACCTTCTTACACTTATTCAGCTTTATTGGTGTTTATTTTATAATGAGGCCATTTTGTAATTATTGGAATAGTTTTTTTTCGGAAATCTTTGGTGAAAAAGTATAATCTTTATCAACTAATGATTTTGGTTAGATATAATATCTCACAAATCACAAAACTGGTCTAAAATTATGAATTTTCTAGAATCGCTACAGACGAAAGACGTATTTACCGAGAATGGTATGTTGACTAATTCAACTACTATGAACGAATGTGTAAACTTATTCTTCACAATCGGTGCTATGCGTGGACAGGATAAATCTAGACTTCTTAGTATGTTTAGTAAATCCTTTAATGAGTCACCAATAACGGCTATGAAAATTCTTTTCTGGTCAAGGGATGTTAGAGAAGGTGCCGGTGAACGACAGATATTCAAGGATATAATTGAGTTCCTAGCCCAAACTCACCCGAATGAGTTAAGGAAAAATATTCACCTTATATCCGAATATGGAAGATGGGACGATATTTTCACTCTGTTCGGAACTGAACTTGAAGAGGACGTTTTAGACCTTATTTTGAGTGGTTTAGAGAAAGGTGATGGACTTTGCTCGAAATGGATTCCCAGAAAGGGAGTAGTCTTTAACAAAATCCGTAAAAGGATGAAAACTACCCCAAAAGAACTTCGTCAACTATTGGTTAGATTGTCTAACACGGTAGAGCAAAAGATGTGTGCTAAAGAATGGCAAAATATTGAATATTCAAAGGTGCCGTCATTAGCTATGTCAAGATATACGAAGGTCTTCACAAACAGAGATCAAGTAGGATTTGCTTCTTACTTACAATCTCTAAAAGAGGGAACAACCAAAGTCAATGCTTCCACCTTGTATCCATATGATGTAATCAAGACTTTGCAATATGGTAATCAAGGATTGGCGAATGAGCAATGGAAAGCACTTCCAAATTACATGGAAGACTCTAGTGAGAGAATCTTACCCCTTGTAGACGTATCCGGATCAATGTCAACCCTAATTGGTGGGAAGGGCAGTGTGACCTGTATGGATGTCTCAATCTCACTCGGAATGTATATTTCCGAGAGGATTGAGGGTATATTCAAAGATCACTTCATCACATTCTCAAGTAAACCACAATTGCAAAAGCTGCTTGGTAATTTGAATGAAAGGTTTTTGCAACTACAGAACGCTTCTTGGGGGATGAATACAAACTTGGAAGCAGTGTTTACCCTTATTCTAAATAAAGCTTTAGAGAACAAGGTATCCGAGTCAGAAATGCCCACCAAAATTCTGATTATGAGTGATATGGAGTTTGATGAAGCACAAGGAGGCTCTTTCACCGCTCAAGAAATGATTAGACATCAGTATGAGAATATTGGATACAAAATGCCAGATATAATTTACTGGAACATTCAATCAAGAAATTCAAATTTCCCAGTGAAGTTTGATGAAAAAGGGACAGCTCTTATTTCTGGATTGAGTCCATCAATTCTTAAATCAATCTTGGGTGGTGAAGACTTGAGCCCAGTGAAAATTATGGAAGAAACACTAAACAAAGTGAGATATAAAGATATAAAAGTATAACCAAAAGGGATAAGTTCAGCAAAACTTAACAATACTAATGGATCAGTAAAAAATTATCCTGTGGTTTTTTTAAGTGTAAAAGTAAAGGTTGATTTCAGCAAAATATTAACAAATACAAATTGAATATCAGTGTAGAGAACTACACAAAAAACACCCAACCTGTTTTTTATACTTTTTTTAAAAAAAAAACTTATGTCTAAAAAAGTTATATAATTTTAATTATGGCCGGATGGTGAAACTGGTATACACGAAGGACTTGGTTCTTTTTTTGTATTCTATTTTTTATATATAATGTATGAACAATAAATATACAAAAGAAAATTTAGAACTTATAGTTAGTGAGTGTTATTCTGTTAGACAAGTTTTACAAAAACTTGGACTTAAAGAAGCTGGTGGAAACTATCAGAATATAAAAACTAGAATTAAACAATTTGGATTAGACACTTCTCATTTTCATGGCCAACTTTGGAGTAAAGGAAAGACTTGGTCAAAAAATAAAGATTTGTCATCAAGATTGGTTCAAAATTCATGTTATTCATCAGGTTTACCTTATTCTTCATATAAATTGAAGAATCAGCTTCTTAAGTTGAAAATTATGGAACCTGTTTGTGTAAAGTGTAATTTGACAAAATGGTTAGATTCTGATATCCCACTTGAACTACATCACATAAATGGTGATAGATTTGACAATAGAATTGAAAATATACAATTATTATGTCCAAACTGCCACTCATTTACAGATAACTATCGAGCGAAAAATATGAGTGCCAGAGGTGAAAATCTCTGAGTAGAACTCCGTAAATTCGGTGAACCCTTTAAAATGGGAATACCGAGCCAAGCTTCAGAAATGAAGAAGGTGTAGAGACTAGACACGGAGAACCTAAGTCGTAAGATAAGGTTAAGGTATAGTCCAGACTACAAACCGAAAGGGTAGTGAAAACTATAGTAGTAAGAAAATCCTTTGTCCGCAAGGACGTGCGGGTTCGATTCCCGCTTCGGCTACAAAAAAGGTCTTAATTTAAGACCTTTTTTTATTTTAATTAAGAATATCCTTTATGAGTTCGTCCCTCATTTTATCAATTGGTACGAAATAATTCCTATTAACTTTTTTAATCCGTATATCACCTAAATGAAGTTGTTGTTCATTTAGTTCTTGCACAAATAAATCCTCATTTTCAACTTTCAAAACTTTGTAACTCACACCAAATGATAAAGACCTTGGGTGACCGTTCTTTTTCTTTCTGACTAATTTTACGATATCTCCAATGACATAATCAAAATATCTATCTTTGACCCAAGTCTTAGACCTTATCATTTATACATACTCTTTTTTCTTTCAATCAAGGACTTATGTTCAATATAACTCTGTTCAAGTTTCTTTAATTCATTATCACAAACTCTATTCCATTCTTCTTGGGTTACTTTTCTGAAACTTAAATGATAGTCTTTTAACCAGTGGAAAGGATTTCTATTGAATTCAGAGTTTTTATAGAATTTAAATTTATTTACTATTCTTTCACAGTATCCCTTGGACTTATATATTTTTGCGTAAAAAATACTAGCTACAACATTGTACCTAAAATTTGATGTATTCTTTGTCACATAGAATTCTTGAAAATCTTCAGATTCTTCTCTTGAAATTTCAAGTATATCAGAAATCATATCGTCTCTGTGTACGAAGGTTCCTTTTTTAGCCACAACTATCCACATATTAATAATTCATAATCAAAAGCTCAACAGCAGTTGTTTGTTTCTGACCAGCTTTGGCCATAGCTGCTTTGGGGAATTCTTTCCTTGTCCAAGTGTAATCTGACTTTGGAAACCATTGTGTTAGTAAATCAAAGAAGTAATAACTCAACGAAAATTTACCTTTGATTGACTTTAAAGAGTTAGCAAGTCTTTCGTGATCATTTCTTGAAAAGGAATGGTTTGAGTAATAACTACCTTCTCCTACAATATAATATGGTGGATCGCAATAAAAGTAAGTTTTCTCACCATCCCACTTCTTGATACAATCTTCAAAATCACCTTGACTCACAAAAGTTATTGATTTGAATTTCCTCAACCATCCAGGATTTCTTAATTTATTCATAAAAGAAGTAAACTTTGAATTGTATTTACCTTTCAGATCAATGAAAGTCGATCTCTCTGGATTAGCCCCAGAGAACACACTAGCTAAAATTAGAGCGTGTTTAGCAGCGACATCAAAGTTTGGTTCGTCGGTTAATTCTAAACCACTTCTATATAATTCATCCTGAGCATCTTGAAAAAACTTCTTACATTGAATAGGTGTTGGGAAAACACCTTTTTGTTGCACTGGTATTTTCTCACAGTGTTGTAATAGAATTTCAGGTGTCTGTAAACATCTGAACAAATTTACATTCAATGGGTTCCAATCATTATAAACGATTGTTTTAAGATTTGGATATTGATCCAAATCCATACCAAAAAATGTCCAATACATACCACTAAAAGGTTCTACATAAACCTCAATATCTTTTGGTATTCTTGGGACAATAAAAGATTTCGCTATTTTACTTTTCCCACCTATGTAACTTAAACACATTATACGTTCTTATTTTTTTCTTCTGTCAATTTTAATTCTGCAATTTTATCTCTCAATTGAGAAGCGATTTCATATTCTTCATTCTCAATAGCTTTGTCAAGCATCTTTTCAAGATCCGCAACTGAAACGATTGAGGTAAGATCCTTTGACTGATGGTTCTTCTCATTTTGTTCTTCTGTGATGTTTCCATCATCATCCATTTCAATTCCCCCAAGATTTAGAACTTCCTTTGAGCAAACAATTGGACATTTGTATGTGACTGCCAAACAAAGAGCATCTCCGATTGATGATTCAATTTCAAATTCTTCAATCATATTATGAAATATAAGTTTGGTGTAGAACATACCTTCCAACATATGAGTAATTCTAACTTCATAAAGGTCACCACCCATTTTGTCTAAAACATTCTTAATTAAATCATGTGTGAGATCTTTTTGTGTCTTTATGCCTTCTAGTTTCAAAGCAATAGATTGCGCTTCGTTTGCTTTGATTATGATAGGAAGTTTTTTATTTCCATTTTTTTCGGAAAGTACAATGACATAAGAACCAACCTGAGTTTGACTGTAGGAGAGACCTATGATTTTTAGTTCTTTATATTTCATAATAGTTTTATAGTGTAAAAGATGAAAGTTTTTTTAATTTTTCAAGAGTATATCAGCTGCGTTTGTTGAGGCGTATGACATGGGTTTAGCGAAAACTCTATACCCCAATCCACGAAGCCAAGGTACAAAACTTTTGTAAGCAACGTGTGATTTATTTTTTTGATTTCCCCTTTTATCAATCCCTCCCTCACTTGGATTGAAGTCCAAATGTAAGTCAATTAGATTGAATGTTTGGATTGATTCAAAGTCAGACAATTGAATACTTTTTATATAAGAGTGTTCATCAAATTGAGATATGTTCTCCATTTCCCCATTACATTTAAGCAAATGGAATTTATATCTTTTCCTTTCGTCCAAGTCAAGATCCCTTCTTGTGAAATGATTTGAGAGTTCCGAATTAATCAACTCCCCAACGTTATGTACGTACTCAGCTTCTTTATGTAGACGTTCAAAGTTATCTCTTACTTTCTGATGATTTTCTCTGAAGAAAACAACGTGTGCTCCATTTTTGATACAACCATTATACATCATAATTGTTATGGTGTAAAGGGTTTTCCGTTTACGTTGAATTGAATCACAACCAACACTAACTGTTGAGTGAGGGTTATTTTCCAAATGCTCCTTTACATATTCAACTATATCTGGTATAAATTCGCCAGTAAACTTTTTGAATTTACTCTTCAGTGGGATTTTCATCGTTTAATGTTTCAATAATTAAAATTGATTGTTTAACAATTTCTGGTGGGATTACAAGGAAACCATTTTTTGTCACCATTTCATATCCGCCAGTTATATAAAAGTTTCTAGCCATTTCCAAAATTTTTGGATATTCCTCTTCATCTATTTTAATTGGGAGGGACTCAAAGAGACCAAAACTGTTTTGTATTTTAACTAATATTTTCATAATTATTTAGTGAAAAAAGTCCTCATTTAGAGGACTTCTTGTCTGTGGAATCTGCGGGTTTATTAATCCTTTTGATGTTGAGAAGAACATCCTTGAAGTTTTGCATAAACTTCTTCACCTTGGCGTCTGAAACATCTGGTACATTGTCAAGAACGTGTAGGAGATAAGCTGTCAGTTCATCTTCACCAACACGTTTCAAAAACTTGGAAACGTTCGCCAGTTGTTTATCGGAGAACTTTTTAATATCATACTCTTTGAGAGAGTTGATAAGTTCAGAGTTCTTATCACGATTGTACTTATCAAGTTCCTTTTCAATTTGGTCATAACGGTCAATGATATCTTTGATACTGATATTAACCATTTCTTGACAATATTGGAGGAACCTTTGAGCTGAATTCCCAACGTAAGCGTGTGCGATTTCTTGGATATAAGGTAAGAAATCTTTTGGAGAAGCATCTTTACCAAAGTTCTCTGTGATAAAATCACTCAAGAAGGTCCAAGAACGTGGGGTGGCGTAAGCCTTGGTGTTCTCGGTTGGGTTCTGATAAAGCTTCTCTGGATAAGCTTTGATGTAAGATACAATCACAGCGTGAACATTATCTTTAGCGAAGTTGTCAATCCACTCGTCAGCTCCAAGTGTGTGTGAGAAGTGAATAAGACGGTTGTTGAGTGCGTTGTCAAACTCTTCTACGTCAGTTCCATCCTCGTCCCCCAAGTTACCAGAGGCCATCATAAGTACATTGTCGTTGAATTTGAAGTCACCAATCTGACGCTCAAGAAGGATTTGAAGTGCTGCGTTACGAACAAACTGTGGTGCCCGATTCAACTCTTCAAAGTGAATGATTGTGGGTTGTTGATTTGATTCAAACGCCCATTCTGGTACTGCGTAACCTGAAACCTTGATACTCTTTCCATCATAGTTCTGGTCTTTAAGGTATGGAAATTTGAAATCACTTTCTTCACTCATTGATAGACGCATATCCATATAACGGAATCCCATCTTTTCAGCGATTGCCCTTGAGATTGCAGACTTTGCAATACCAGGTTTTGAAGTGATGTAAAGTACACCAGACTTTGGCCACATGGTCATGAAATACTTGCGCTCCTTGGCGGTGAGAGTTGATAATTTATCAACGAACATTTTATCCATTTTTGAGTTAGGATTCTCGTTGGAGATATTTACGAAGTTTGTCATAATCTTATTTGAATTGTTTTACAAAGGTATCTATAATAAATTGGATATACAAATTTTTTATTAACTTTTTACTACCTCAATATTTTTGAGGGCGACTACTGGACGAACGGCTTCCATAACTTCCGATACTTCACCGTATTTGTTGAGTTTATCCAAGGTACCTTTTGCTACGGAAAATTTAGTAGAAGCCTTGATAATTTTTTCTTTATCAGAGTCAGAAATATCATCACAACTCATAATCAGAGAAGAAAGAACTTCTCCATACTTCTCAATCATATCTGAATCAAAGGAGAAAGTAGTTTCTTCTTCTACGATATCAGATCCATATTCTGATTGTAACTCTTCAGCCCTATCAGCAGTGATTGTGATGTACTTATCGGTTGGTACAAACATCAACTGTGCAGTCTCACCAAATGAGTCTTGGTAAACAACCACACTTCCTGGATTTTTACCAGTTTCTGAATAAAGGTTAATCCAAGCATCTTTAGAGAGATCTCTAACTTCATCAGAAATCATGTCAGCTTGTGCTTTCATGTTCTTCATTGAGTCATTGATCTGCTCAAGGGTTTGGATTTTGGAAAAGAAGTCGGAATCAGTGATATTGATTCTTACCTTTTCATCTTTTTTTGCTGCCTTCTTGGGAGCTACTTGTTTTGCTTTATTGAATAAGTTTGCCATATCTTCGTTGTTTTGTAATACAAAGATACTACCTTTTTAAGGTTTTGTCAAGGATTATTTTAAAAAATTATAAAGAAAAACTTTCCCCACATCCACAAACACGCGCGGCATTTGGATTTTTGAACTCAAAACCCTTTCCGTTCAATCCATCGGAATGATCCAATTCTGTACCAATCAGATACAGTAAACTTTTTTTATCACAGACAATTTTAATTCCCTTATCGGTAAACTCACTATCACCTGGTTTTAAATCACTATCAAATTCCAAAACATAACTCAATCCAGAACATCCACCACCTTTTACACCAACTCTGATAAAAGAATTATCAGCGTCAAGATTTGACTCGGCGAATAAACTAATTGCTTTTGTCTTGGCATTTTCTGTTAAAGTAATCATAATCAATAGAGGTCCTCACTTGAGTAGTAATCATCATCGTCAAAATAATCATCTGAATCATCATCTTCGTCGTAATCTGAATACTCAATAACGTCATTATTATCAAAGAAATTCAATAGGTCTTTGGTGTCTTTTTCACTTAGACCGATATCCTTGATTTTTATTATATCAGTATCAACTATTTCATAAATAATCATTTCATTACCTTGTAATTCCTCTAAATGATCGAATACTTTGTCTTTGTTGTAGCATTCATCTAGGCTATAAAATTTGCTTAACATTTTATTATTGATTTTTTAATTTTTTTGTAACAATTGTATTTGATAAGATTGGTTTATCATCTTCATCTTGCCAACGTCCGACTATGTATAAGCTTCCATCAACTAAAGATATTTGATAATATTCCATTCCAATCCTAAATATTGCGTTGGTATCATTTATTTGTATGGGTTCAATAAGTTTATAGAAATCACCATCAAAATTTTTAATACCCTTCACAAATTCAAAGCTCTCACCTTCTTTCTTCCAGTTCTTACTTAAAACACTAATAAAATTATTATGAGGTTTAAGTATTTCATTTTTTCTCACACCATAAACATCTTTGTGTTTGAACCCAACTGTTACGTGAAAATCCTCAATTGGTAATTCAAAATGTTCTCTGATGTGGTCTAACTGGTCGGATTGTACAACAACATAGTAAGCAGTATTACCACTTTTTTCGGATTTGCCCAATCCCATCAATTTCAAATCTGAAATTGGGAACTTGAGAACCTTATCAACCATATTTGTAAATTGGGAAAGACCAATCTTTCTACTCAATTCATTATACTCCACCACATTAAAAACCGTGATGTGGAAACCTCCAGTATCTCTGTTTTGTTGATTTTTAGTATACTCTTCATACTGTTCTCCCAGTATCTCTTTTAGTTGATTAAGAAACGGGTTTATTTCAGTTATGTTTATATCAATCCCCAAATAATTGGATCCTAGTGTGTCTTTTAAATAAGTTATAAAGTGTTTCATTTAAGAATAATTTGACTTATATATTTTATCAAATAAGTGAATTTATATATAGAAATATGAAAAGGATTAAATTATACGAGGATTTTAAAGTGAATAATATTACTTCTGAAGATATTGAGAAGTGTATACAAGGTGGGGGTGTAATTTATTCTGAAATTGTTAAAGAGTTACCAGATAACAATCCAGAAAAACCATTAACTCCGGTTGATATTGATGAAAATGGTGAAATTACAATCAATGTTGATGGGGATTTATATTATGTTGATTTAGACGATGTGGACAAAGTTGAATTTGCAAATGAGAGTAAAAAAATATCAATTCTTCATGATGATTTAAAAGAACAAGTTCCACAATCACTATCAATTGTAACAAGTAATGGTCAATTTGATTTGAAATTGTGTGATTGTTGGATACAGTTTCCAAAAATGATGTTCCAATACTGGCAAAGTACCCCAGAAAAAACAGGCGATGTTTTGAGCGATGGAGAACCAGATTATTTAGGTTTTGACTTGAACTTTATGAAAAGGGGAGATACTTTTGAAATAAATGTGGAAAATACTTATGGGGATGCAATGATGTTTGAATTTAAGATTACTCCACCAAACACAGTTGAAGTTGGTCACTACAATGGATACAATTCAAAACACGATCCAAATTATGTATTTAGTTACACCGAAGAATCAATAGAAGATTTACTAAAATTCTTTAATAAGTTCACATTTGGTTTGGAACTCACCAGAGATAAATTTAACTTCTTAGACGTAGATCCAAAGTCCTATAAATTTGAAAAAGTTGGTTATTTGATAACCAACTTCTCAAAATTTTAATTATTGATCTGGGTCTACTTTGATTTGCTTGACCTTACCGTTTGATTTACTTATAGGAACCTCAACCCCAATTGAAATCAATAGTACATTTCCTTGAAGTTTTGAAAGGTCAAGACTATCACAATATCCATCAGTGATGATAAGAGTATTGTACTGGTTGAAGTGTTTTTCAACATACTTCACAGCTGGCATCAACATTGTTCCACCAAGGCCGGCAATCTTAACGCTTTCAAGTTTCTTTTTGGATTTGATATTCTCAACCCACTTTACTTCTGTGTCGGCTTCAATAAGATTTACCTCAATATCATTTCTGTAGATATAAGAAAGTACTCTTTCAAACGTTCCTCCCATAGACCCAGATGTATCAAGGATACAGTTAATCTTATTCTTAATTTTCTTATTACCTTTAAGACCAAGAATACCTCTACGATTTGGGCGAGTGATGGTTCTTGTTTTGGTGGTTCCAAAGATAATATTTGATACAGACCTTTTGATATATTTAAGGTAATCCTTTCTTTGCTTCCTTAGTTTACCAAGTGTTTGCTCAATATTACCACCTTGGAGTCCACGAGCTGAGAGTCTTTCCATAGCGTCTTTGATAACAGAATCACGCATCTCTTCTGGTATTTCATCACCAAGATGGTGGTCAAGATATTCACCTTGGTTTTTATCCAAATCATCAAGGATTTGGTCAAGAGACCAGGTGTCAAGAGAACCGCCTGGGTTCTTTGGATCTTTACCATATGGTCCATATTTATCACCAGGAGTTTGACCACCACCTTTCTGACCAGAACCTTGGCAATCTTGACAATCTTCCCCTTCACCCTCTTGGTCACCCTCTTGATTACCATTTTGTTGTTTGCCAGTGCCGTCACAAGATTGGCATTGATTCTCTTGTTTTTCTTTGTCACGCTTTTCTTTTTCATCGCGTAGCCACTCATATAGTTCCTCAAAGATAAGTTTACCTTGATATTCTTTTGGTACAAACAGTGCCATATTTCTTCCTTGTGCGTCTTTTGGAATTTCCACATATCTATGTGGAATATCCTCCCAAATGATATGATTGATAATCATATCTTGTGCTACGTTAGATAGCTTTGGATCGTACTGACCAGTGATAGTACGTTTTGGGTGGTTCCAAAGAAGGTGAAAATCTTCATGTAGTGTAATGAAGTTTACTTCTTTTTGGGAAAGATTATTAAGGAACTCGGAGTTATAATAGAAATTCATACCACTTGCTGTCATATTGACAGCGCAGGTTGGCATATCCTTTCTTTCGTGGAAACTTACAAAAAGGTTGAAATTACCATAGTAGGGTAAATTTACCTTGGTATCAATCAACATCTGTTGGATTGATTCGAGGAGTTTTTCGTGAATATTTTTGATATACATAATGTTCTATGATTTAGAATACAAATATAGAACAAAAAATTTAATTCACCAAAAAAAAATTAAAGATAAGAGGTATAATTTACCTCAATGTACTCCTCTCTAAAAAGACACCAGTTTACATTCTCCAGAGTCATCATTTCAGCTTCAATCTTGAATTTGTCGGAGACTTTGATGTCGGACTTATGATAAAATCTCACAATCCTATCTGATGCTCTTCCATATAAATTTTCATTTACAGAATGTAACTCGGATTGCTTCATATTTACCTGAACTTTATAATTTTCTAAAATGTTAAGAAGAGTATCTTGGAAATCAAACTCTTTTTCAATAACCTCCTCAATTGTACTCTCATTTATAACATCAACGACCGGTTCTAAATCCATAAGATAGCTTTCGTCAAATCTACACTCTTTTGCGATTTGTATAATATCTTCTGATAGATTATCAAAATTAGAAACCCTATCAATCCAAAGTGCATTTTCATTAAGTGGATTTGTTGAATAGCTCCATTTTACAGGATCGGTTAACAAATCTGGTTGGTTAATTATTATTTTAACCTCAACCCTTTTGTGATCCCTTGATTCTTTTATATAACTAACTAGATTAGCGGTTATTTCAAAAAAACCTGTCTTATAGAATTTATCTTTGATATAAACATTTTCAAAGAATTCTTTTAGTTCGTAATCAATTCTATTGATTTTGGTTTTTATTTCAGGGTTCATAATTTTGGATTCCATAAAAATATAAATTATTTATTTATCTATATATTACATTTTAGAATTCAGAACTTTGATGTTTTATCATTTTCAACGGTTTCTGATTTGGGGAAACAAATCAAATCAAATTCATGATCTTGTTGGAATCCAAACTTGCACATTTTGTTTACAATATCTCCCCAGTTAAGTTCTCCATGATAGATAAATTTGCCATCCTCAAAAGATAAATCAAGCTTTGATAAGTTTTCCAGAATTTCCTTGTCTAATTTTTCAATATCGGTAATTTTTTCAAATTCGGTATCATTTTTAGTTGCGACACAAATATGAAACTCACCATCTTTAAAAAGACTCATAAATGCGTCAGCATTGATTGATTTAACTTTAGTTACAGTCTTTCTAATTAATTCCTCGGTTTTTGAGTCAAGATTAATTTGCTCATTTTGTCTTTCAGAAACGGAGAAATAGAGACCATTACTTTCAAGAGAGGGTTGTAGGTTTTCAATTCTATCTTCCAATAGTTTCAACTCCGATTCAAGTTCGGTTAGTTGTTTCTGTGTGGTAGACAATTGGAAAGTTTGTTTGTTTATTTCCGTTTCAGTCTTATCCCTTTTCCTTTTCAGTTCAAGTAGTTTCTCTTCCTTCATTTTTGAAAATGAATCATTAATATTAGAGGTTGATACTGTATCATGATCTTGCATGAATTCATCATTAATAATTCCATCTGATTGACTATTCTCTTCATTAATCATTTCCTCAACCTCTTTTGCAAATTCTTCATCTTCAAACCAGGAATTCAATAGGTCATTGAGATTATCCATAGCATCGTCTGAAATTTCAACTTCATCATCAAGAAGCGAACCCAACTTGTCAATTGGTTTTTGATAATCAACAGCGAGATATAAGGGAACATTTTTATCCTTTACTTTTTCAATTGAAGTGAACATCAACTCATTTATTACCGACCTATCTCTGAATGTGGAAAGAGTCTTATCCTCAATAATTTGAATCAAACGAATCCTTTCTTCTTGTGTAGTATGATTTGTATCTAACTCGTCCAACCCAATCGTGCCATCGTCATACATGGTCATTTTTAATGTGATATCTTCATAGTACATTCCAGAGAGTTGTTTAGCGTCAATAGTTGCAGATTGTGCTAGGAAATTAACATTCCCCTTTGCTCCGATGAATTCTATGAATTTTGTTTTTGGTTTGTAAATTCCAGTCATTTCAATTGTATCTTTTAATTCTTCCATAGTGCAAATATATGAAAAATCTTTGAAAAAAATAAATTTTCAAAGAAATTTAAATTTTTTATATATAGATTAAAATTTATTTACCGATGACAGTAAAATATAAAGTTTTGAAAGATTTTCAATTAATAACTGAAGATAAAAAGATTATTGTTTTAAAGGCGAAGACTATCATTGAAAATTTCACTTTTAAAAATAAAAATGAAACAGTCAAGGTTCCGACCGAGGTTATAAAAAATAACGAAGATTTTTTTACTCTATTTGATTGGAAGGAAGAATTACAATCTTTTTTGAGGACAAATAAAATACCACAACCCGCGGTTATAACAAAGAAAATTGTTCCTTTCATAGAGTCCTTGATGGAGGATCAAGAGACTATTGTAAAAGAAGTGGTTGTTGAAAAGGAAGTAATCAAGGAAGTGGTTGTTGAAAAACCGACAATTGTTGAGAAAAAAGTAGTTGTTGAAAAACCTAAAATTGTTGAAAAGGAGGTATTTGTTGAGAAGACCATAAAAGATGATACACTTCAAATTGAATTTGAATCAAGATTGAAAAAATTTGAATTAAAAGAGCAACAACTTGAAAAAGAAATACTTGATAACAATAAGAAAGAACTTGATTTATCAAATCTTGAAAAGAAGCTGAATGAAATTCAAAAAAATTTAGAAACAAAAACTTCTGAAATTGAGAATCGTGAACAATTGGTTATTTCAAAAGAAAATGAATTAGAATCAAGGGAGAATGTGGTATATGAAAAAGAGTCAAACTTTTCCGATTATGTGTCAAAATCTACTATAAACGAAAAAGTTCTTGAACTAAAAAGAGCTGGTACGGACATTACAGACTTGTTTGATAAGATAATGATGGGATTATAATCACTTCAACTTATTTTTCAAAACGGACAAATCATCAAGATACATTGTTTTAGGATCAACCTTTTCAAGCTCTTCGTGCTCGGATTTCTTGTTTTTATAATCTTCTTTTAATTTATCAAAAACTTCTTTGGTTAATGACCAAAGGGGCATTCTCAATAGGTAGTCATAACTATCATCCACTTTATCCAAATTCATAGATTCAATTGATTTTATTATCTCCAATTTCGGAGTATTTTTTATTTCAATTTTATTATCAAGTATTGCTTTGATAAATTTACCTTTATTACTTAACAATTTTAATTCTTTCTGTAGTTTGTCAAGTAGGAACTCCTTTCTTTTGTGATAAAACTCCAATCGGAATTCAACAAAATAGTTGATTATATCAATCACCGATTCAAATATTTTCAATTTGCCATGTTCATCAAGCGTTGTGAATATTTCGGTTTCGGTTTCTTCAAGTTTTAATAATTTATATAGCTTATCCTCTGAAAACTGTGATAAAGATTCTCTTGTAAACTTTATCGTGTAGTCAATTTTGTCTTTTGAATTATCTTCATATGAGACTATTGATTTACTTTCAACAAGAAAGTCAAGATGTGTTTCATATTTTTCAAAAGTCATTGATGGGGGTAGTTCAGTTATCTTAACAGTTGAAGTATTCTGTTGTGTTAATTTACCACGAATAATCCACTTTTTTGGATTTTCCAAATCTTTTGTGTAAGTGCCAAAAAAGTAGTTATTGAATGGTTTTATATCAATTAACTTTTTTCCTTTCAATGCGGACTCACATGCTATTAAAACCTCCAGTGGATTTCTATTCAAGATGTTTGAGGAAAATCCAACGGCTATACCTGATGAACCATTTATTAAAACCGTTGGAACTATTGGTAAAAAGAAGTGTGGTTCAATTATTTCTCCCTCCTCTTCTTTATAGGTTAGTAATTCAAAGTCCTTATAAAGTAATTTAAAGTTGGGGTGTAGTTTTGTTCCAATGTATCTAGCAGCAGCGGGTTCTGGTGACCTCAATGATCCAAATTGACCTATTTCTTGAAGTAGGGGTAAATTGTTCTTAAAACTCTGTGCCATTGTGATGATTGCAGACTCAAGACTTGCATTTCCATGATGGTAAAATGCGTCTGATGCAACTTTACCTGCTAATTGAAACACTTTCAAAGGTTTCTCTCCACCATTTCTCCAAATCTCGTTTGAAATGTGTACTATCTTTCTGTGTGTCGGTTTGAATCCATCAATTACTGATGGTATTGCTCTATTTTCAATCGTATAAAGAGAAAAATCTTTATATTCTTGTGATAGGAATTCCGATATAGTTTTTTCGTTGGTCATACTGTCAATATATTTGGTGAATAAACAAAAGTTATCGAGGGATATATATAATCACAAATTTCACCAAAAAATGTCCATAGAGAAAAAGTTTAAGAAATTAGATGATAGAACTCATGTTTTGTCAAGACCTTCAATGTATATTGGTTCAATAAAACCACATACATCCAAGAAATTTCTTATTAATGATGGGAAGATGATTTCAAATGAAATTACTTATAATCCTGGACTTCTCAAGATATTTGACGAAATCATCACAAACTCTGTTGATGAACATAAAAGAGATGATAGTAAACTAAACACAATAAAGATTACTATTAAAAATGACCAAATTGAAGTTTGGGATAACGGTGGTATACCTGTCGTAAAGCATAAAGAAGAAAATCAATGGATACCAGAAATGATATTCTCAAATCTTAAAGCTGGTTCCAACTTTGATGATTCTGAATCAAGAACTTGGGCAGGTACAAATGGTGTTGGCTCAAGTCTAACAAACATTTATTCAAAAGAATTTATTATATCCACTTGTGATGGTAAGAACCACTATTTTCAGATTTTTTCTGATAACATGGGTAAAAAAACAGAACCTCAAATTAAAAAAAGTAAGGTTAATCACACATCAATTAAGTTTATTCCAGATTATGAAAAATTCGGACTCAATTGTTTGAATTCTGAAATGTTTGATGTTATAAAGAAACGAGTATATGATATTGCTGGTTGTAATCCCGCAATTAAAATTTACTTTAATGATGAGTTAATAAATGTTAAGTCTTTTGAGGACTACATCAAGTTTTATCGTGAGGATTATTTTTTTGAGACAAATCAAGATAAATCTTGGAGTTTAGGAGTCGCTCATTCAGATGAGGGATTTCAACAAATATCATTTGTTAATTCAACAGAAACTTACGATGGTGGAAATCATGTTGATTACGTGATGAACCAAATAGTCACAAATCTTCGTGATTTTTTTCAGAAGAAACACAAGGTTGATATCAAACCATCGGAGTTGAAGAATCATATTCAGATTTTTATTTGTTCAACAGTTGTAAATCCAAGTTTCTCTTCCCAAACAAAAGAAAAACTAATTACAGAGGTTAAAGATTTTGGATACACATTTGAAGTTTCTGAAAAGATGATAAAGTCAATTTTGAAATCCGAGATAATTAGTTCAATCCTTGATTGGGTACAGAAAAAGAAATCCGCTGATGAAAATAAGTTAGCAAGAGAATTGAATAAAAATCTTTCAAAGATAAAGGTTGAAAAGTTAATTGATGCTAAAAGTCGTGAGAGGTGGAAGTGCTCACTTTCAATATTTGAAGGTGACTCTGCTTCATCGGCTTTTAGAAAGTATCGCGATCCACAAACTCAAGGTGCTTTTTCTTTAAGAGGAAAATTCATAAATGCATTAGAAATTAACAATCAAAAATTAGTTTCAAATAATGAGGTTGTTAATTTAATGGGGGCTTTAGGATTGAAATTAGGACAGAAGGCTGTTCCTGGAACTTTAAGATATGGTAAAATTCTTTTTTATTGTGATGCTGACCATGATGGAAGTTCAATTGTGGGTTTATTGATAAATTTCTTTCACAAGTACTGGCCAGAATTATTTGAAAACCCGATGGTATTTAAAGCGGAGACTCCAATTGTGGTATCAAAGCATTTAAAGAATAAGAAGAAGATTTCTTTTTATAATCAAGAAGAATACAATAAATGGGTAGAGACTATCAATGTAAAAGATTGGGAAATTGAATATAAAAAGGGTCTTGGTGCCTTGATTGATGATGAATACAAAGAAATAATAAATAATCCCAAACTTGTAAGGATTACAACCGACGAAAGTTCAAAAAAATATTTGAATGTTTGGTTTGGGAAAGATTCCGATTTGAGAAAAAATGAACTTTTACAAACTTGAAATTCCTATGGCATGAAAATTATAAAAAATTGAGTGGTGACCCAATTTTTGAGGAAGAGTTCCAAAAGTTTATAAGAGGACTCTTGGATAAATCTCGTGACAATTCTGTGATAACTTTGAGAATTGATGAAGAAATACAAAAATTCTTGGAGAAATATTTATTTAGATTGAGAAGGGAGAAGATAGAAAAAATTCTAGGAAAAAAAGATATTTAACTTGATTTGTCTTTCCAAGATCTGGTAGAAATCTCTAATCTCCTCATTTTTAACGATATTATATTTAGTTCTAGTATACCAATCCATCGTTACTTTCGTAAAATGTCCGTGTAAGAGCGAATCATAAACTTTTTTGAAAAGTTTATGACAATCGTACATATTTAAAAAATCAGTAAGATTTTTTATGTAGTCAAAATTTGAATTTTGTACATAATGGAAGAAATTTTCATCACTCAATCCTAATAAATAATTTCTGATTATTCGCTCTAAATCTTGATTATAGATATGTTTTTCAGCAATTGTCATTCTATCACATAGATAGAAAATTATACCCATATCTTGTAACTTCTTCATTAGTTTGGTTACTTTCTTGGTAGCCCTTCTGTCAAGTGATATAAAGTAATTACCATCAATTTTTTTTAAAAAAGGTATTAATCCTCCCTTTTTATAATATAGTGTATTGTTTCTTATGACCCAATTGGGATTTGTATCTGGTATAAATTTCTCAATATCCATATTCTCTGAGTTCTTTAAGAAATCTAACTTTATCTTTTATTCTTGTATTGGGGTCGGAGCTATAGTCATAATTCCTTTTGCCCTTTTTCCCCCATTTCATTTTGTGTCTTGTATCCCATTTTGTTGTTCTTGTTTTCTTCGCAATGTTCACGTTTCCCAATCCTATAGAATCAATCCATATGGGCTTTTGAATTGATATTAGATTTACATCAGTCCAACGATACCAATACAAACCCGACCACCTTTTCATGCGTCTCAAGTGGTAACATTCCAATTTGAATCTCCTCCAACCTCTATCCCTTAAATGATTTTTCATTTGGAAACAAAACAAGTTTTTACAAATATAAACAAAAAAAAACGAATTATCATGTTGTGTAATTTAATTATTGATGGAAATTATCTCCTCAGCAAATTAGTTTTTACACTCCATAAGAATAATCTTTTATTTGGAGCATTAGAGAAAAGTTTAGAAACATCCGTTAATAATTATAGAAAATGGTACCCATTCACAAACATTTACCTAGTTTCAGATTCAAAGGAAAAATCTTGGAGGAAAAAACTCAATAAGAACTATAAATCAAATCGTAAAAGAGATACCGATGTAGATTGGGATTTTGTTTACAATTGTTACGGTGATTTTAAGAATAATATCAAATTAAGGGGTATAAAGGTTTTGGAAGCACCAGGAATTGAAGGTGATGATTGGATATCCTTTTTAATTGAAAAGTCAAACAATGAGGGTCGGTCAACAATTACAATTTCAAATGACCACGATATCAAACAGTTGATCAAATATTCAACCAATCCATTTTATATTAACTTTATGTTAAATGAAATGCAAGCTAAACAGAAGGTATTTCTACCAAAGAATTATAAAATATTTATATCGGAAATTAGAAAAGTAAATAACGATGATATTTTCAATTTGAATGATAGTTCTGAATTTCAAAATATGATGAATGGGTTCATAGATAAATATGAAATATTTGAAGTTGATCCAATTGAGTGTTTGATAGTTAAACTTATATCAGGTGATACTAGTGATAATATATCATCAGCTTGGTCGGTGGAGAAAAATGGAAAAAGAAGAGGAATAGGTGTCAATGGTGCTATGAGTATATACCAAAAGTATATACAGGAATTTGGGGAACTTAACCTATCCGATCCAGATTTGATGGAGAACATAGCCGATCTAATTGTTGAAAAAAAGAAAATTTCAAATAAAATAATCCCTGAAATTGCTTCAAATTTGGAAAGCAACAAAAGAATTATCTCTCTTGAAACTGTTAACTTTCCAACAGAGATAATTGATAAAATGAATACTGTTTTCCTAGGTTTATAGTGATTGAGCTTCTTCTTGGTCAATTTGGCCAAGATCTTTAATAATACCTTCAAGTACTTTGAATTCAAAACTCTTGTACTTGAAGGTTTTGTTTTCAAGTCCTCCTTCAATTCTCACACAAACTCCCTCACTTATGTGAGATTCGTCTAAACTTGATTGTCCATTTGCAAAGTAAGGAACTAAATCAAACCAATTTTCGGAAACAGATTGACTATCACCATAGACGAATTTCATTATTTCCGGAACAGTTTTTACTCCCAACTCTCCACACCTTTTAACAACATCAGACCAAGAATAGTCAACAGTATCACCATCCTCATTGGTTGAAGTTATCCTGTAAACATAAATATCACATTCTCTAGTCTCGCATCCGTAAGAATAAATCATATGATCTCCATACTTCTTGGTGAAGTTTTTATCGTTAAGAAGTTTTGTATTAACCGACGGCATAATTGGAGAACCACTTGGTTCAAATCCGACAATTTCAAAATAAACAGATTCACCCTTCTTCAATTTACCATTGAATAACTCAAAAGATTTCTCCCTTATGTTTGGATCATGAAACTGTTTACCAGTAGATTCTTCTAGAACAACACGCCTAGTTCCATTTAGATATTGCCATTCAAAGGATTCAATACTGACTCCCAATTTCCCAAGTATACGTTCATACCATTTCAAGTTCTTTTCAACTTTCACATATCCTACTCTGCCCGAAGTTCCGTGTAACTTTTCGGTTATTATGATTAGATCACCAGTTTTGAATTTTTCTATATTTTTTCCAAAATGTTCAGTGTCAAAATGTTCTTTGAACATTACGGATTTTCTAGCAGTTCTTACGGTTTTATTTTTTGAAGCAAATTCTATAGTCTGTTTATTAACATACTTATTGCAAATGACGTGACCGTTTATACTATCAAATTCTTTTCCAATTTCCAATGCATCATAGTCTGAAATGTAACTAAAACACTGCAAGGGAAGCCAAAGTCCATCAGAAACCTCTCCGCGAAACTTTTGAGTTCTAACTCGTCTATTATTATCAAAAAATCCTGGTTTAGAATCTGGATTTGAGTTCAATTTTAAATCTCTATAGAGATTATTCATTTTACAGAATTCTTCGGATAGTTGTCCATCGGAGTCAAAATAAACGCCGATATCACCCTCTTTGTGTTGTATACCAACAACAACTTGATTCCCATTACAAATAGCCAATTGTACACGATCCGCATTGGGATGTGGTTTAAGATTGGTAAGCTGACTGATTTTTGCTTTGTATGCCATAATATTTTTACAAAGATATAAAATTTATTTAACTTTTGTATCTTATTTTATAAAAAAGTCTGTGAAAAAAATTGATGACAATCTTTTAGGTGTTACGAATGTTATGTTCAAAAATCATTCGGATTGGAAGTATGTAACTGATGAACAAAAGATTAAATACTTTTTCATCGTAAATCGGTTGTTATCAAAAAAATACCCAGAAATTTCACAACTTTTGAACGATAAACATATAGACTATTCAGTCGGGATGGATTTAATCTTCCTTTTTATGAAAGATAAACCATATCCAAAATGGTTTTGGTCCAAAACAGAAAAGAAGAAAGATTTTATCTTTTCAGATGAGGAACTCACTTTGATTAAGAATAATTTTGAGTTTAAAGATTCCGAATTGGAGTTTATAATAAAATTTCATTCCGATGAGTTAAAAGAAGAAATCAAATACTTAAAGAATTTATACAAATAAATATGGAAACATTGGTAGAAAAAAACTGGTATACAGTAAAGGTACAGAACAATCGTGAGAAGAGTGTATCTGAAAAATTGAAATTTGATATGTTAAGGGAATTTAAAGAAGAGATCTTTGTTCTAATTCCTTCGCAGAAAATATCTTATATCAAAGATGGTAAAGTAAAACAGAAAGAACAAATTCTTTACCCAGGATATATTTTCGTTGAGACCGAATCAATTGATAGGGTGCTCCACTTCACTAAAGTAATTAATGGAATGACTAGTGTTTTAAAAGATCCGCAAGGCAATCCAATTATTTTAAGAAAATCTGAAATTGATAGGATGAACGGTGAGGTTGAGGTTAGGAATAGCGTTGATAAAGGTTTATACGCAATTGGTCAAGAAGTTACTGTAAAGAACGGACCATTCGCTTCATTCAAAGGTAAAATTACAAACCTTGATTATGAAAGAGAGAAGGCAAAGATTGAGGTGAGTATCTTTGGTCGGGTTACAGCTTTAGACCTAACACTATCAGATATTTCTCAAGCTTGAGAAAATCCATTCGTATGTAGGACAAGTTTTACTTGTCTTACATGCTGATAGGGAAAGTGACAATAAGCAAATCAATAATATTAATCTTTTTTTATTCATTATCTTCTTTTATATTTTTAATTACTCCATCTGGGATAATTTCTGGTTCATCATCTGAAAATAGTTCTATTTGCCCTTTAATCCATTTACCAAAGTCAACATCGTCAATTCTATCCGCGATATCATGATAAGGTAAAACTTTTTTCAATATTATTAACAGTAGGTCCTTATAATTTGGGTGTTCTTTTATATTCCCAACAACTTCTTCCATCTCGTCCGAGATGGTTAAAACTATTTCTTCTTTTGTGTAAAAAAAAGTTGCATCAAAATATTGACTATCCAAGGTTATAGCAATTAAGACCAAAACCCCATTTTGAAATTTACCTAAATAATCAATAACTGATACATCAAAGTTATTCATTTACGATATCACCTAATTTTTTATCCCTTTCAGCCATGGTTCTGTTGGTAATAAATCCACCCATTTCTAATGTGTTGAAATAGGATTTAACCATACCCTCTGAACTTTTATCACCTAATCTATGTACCATATCCCTGTACATATCCATAATAAGATTTCTTTTAGGACTTGGTAAGTCAATTATTTTTTCAATAATCAAGTAATATTCACTTAAGTTCTGCATTTTTAATCAATTAAAATTTGTACTTTCTTTATTTTATCGTCTAAATCTGTGAAAATTACTGATATAGTAGTAAGTTTCTTAAACTCTTTCGCTTCACCACTAATTTCATTGACCATTACATCTTTTTCATAACTTACTTCAAGTGATGGTCTTTCTCCCAAAAACTTTTTCATATCCTCCTCAATTTGTACATAAGACCAATTATCCCTTTTAAAATCAATTTTTGATAAATATTGTCTTATAGCTGTTTCTTTCATTGAATACATTTTATAAACTTTTTTCTTATATATTTTACTAATCTTTGATCAAAAGTTTTACAAAAAAAAATACTCCCAATTGGGAGTATTTTTTCAAGACAGAGAGGGAATTATATTATTCAACAACCTCTTCAAATTGGACGTTTTCAGGTCCATCACCTACATTCGGATTCATATCCTCGGGGTTGATTTCCTGAACATCAGATTGAACTTGACCATATAGTTTCGTTGAAATCTTTTGCCATACCTCATTCAATTCATCACAATTTTGGTCAACTAGATCAAGGTTCTTCTCTTGGTGAGTATTCTTCAATTGAGTAAGTTTCTCATTAAGCAGAGTTTTATCCTCTTCACTAATCTTATCATCAAATTCCTTCAGATTTTTTTCTGTTTGGAAAATGAGGGAGTCCGCTTTGTTCAGTTTTTCAACTTTTTCCCTTTCAATTCTATCCGATTCTGCGAATTCTTCAGCTTCTCTCTTCATTCTTTCAATTTCATCCTTGGAAAGTTGAGATCCACCTTCAATTCTAATTTTGTTTTCCTTGTTTGTAGCTTTATCTTTAGCACTTACAGAAAGAATTCCATTAGCGTCAATATCAAAAGTTACTTCAATTTGAGGGATCCCTCTTGGGGATGGCATAATACCATCAAGGTGGAAACGACCCAGTGAACGATTATCTTTAGCCATTGATCTCTCACCTTGAAGAACGTGAATTTCAACAGATGATTGGTTATCGGCCGCGGTGGAAAATGTTTCTGATTTTCTAGTTGGAATTGTAGTGTTAGCTTCAATCAATCTAGTCATTACATTACCCATAGTTTCAATTCCAAGAGATAGTGGAGTAACATCAAGTAGTAGTACATCTGTAATATCACCTTGAAGAACTGCTCCTTGGATAGCTGCTCCGATTGCCACTACTTCGTCAGGATTAACTGATTTGTTAGCTTTCTTATCAAAGAACTTTTCCACTGCTTCTTGTACCGCTGGTACCCTTGTGGAACCCCCAACAAGAATTACTTCATCAATATCTTTTGCGGAGATTTTAGCATTTTTAAGAGCTGATTTACAACAAGCGATTGTTTTATCAATGTACTTGGAAATCATTTTCTCAAAATTGGCTTTGGTAAGTGATTTTACAAAGTGTTTTGGAACACCATCTACCGCCGTGATATACGGAAGATTGATTTCAGATTGAGCTGATGAAGAAAGTTCGATCTTGGCTTTTTCAGCTGCATCTTTGAGACGTTGAAGAGCCATCGGATCTTTACTCAAATCCATGTTTTCATCTTTCTTGAATTCATCCACCATCCAAGAGATAATCGCGTTGTCAAAATCATCACCACCAAGGTGAGTGTCACCATCTGTTGATTTTACTTCAAATACACCATCACCAATTTCAAGTACAGAAATATCAAATGTGCCACCACCAAGGTCAAATACGATAATCTTTTGGTCTTGTCCTTTTTTGTCCAAACCATAAGCTAGTGCCGCCGCAGTTGGTTCGTTTATAATCCTTTCTACCTCAAGACCAGCAATTCTACCGGCTTCAATCGTTGCGGTTCTTTCAGCATCTCCGAAGTAAGCTGGTACGGTAATTACCGCCTTTTTAACTTCTTGTCCAAGATAATCTTCAGCAGTCTTTTTTAGTTTCTGAAGAATCATAGCAGAGATTTCTTGTGGTGTGTAATGACGATCGTCAATCTTAACCCCTGGTACGTTGTTACCAGTATTTTCAACTATATAAGGTACTCGAGTTACTTCATCTTTACAATTATTGAAATCTTTTCCAATAAACCTTTTGATTGAGTAAACAGTTTTGGTTGGGTTGGTTACTGCTTGACGCTTAGCTGGGTCACCAACTTTTCTATCACTATCAGTAAATCCAACAATTGAAGGGGTTGTCCTTCTACCCTCTGGATTTGGGATCACAATTGGATCTCCTGATTGAACAACGGAGAGACAAGAGTTTGTTGTCCCGAGGTCAATTCCTAATACATATTCTTTTTTTGCCATAATTTAATTTATTTTTTCTTTAATTACTTACAATTTATATACCACAAAAAAATATATGACAATATGTCATACATTATGTGATTGTTAATAATATATTGTCAGAATTGAAAAAGTTTAAAAAAATTAATAAAGTTCGTCTCTATCACCTTCAGTATCTCTCAAATCGTATCCAGCGGTGATAGTATCTTGGTCATTTGATATGATTCCCGATGTGTCTCCTAAACTTAATTGGTTTAATTTCATGTAAGATAATGTATCCACATATGGATAGTATTCGTGGTCAGCCCATTGTAAATCAACTGTATAAGTTGGATCTTTGAGGGAGGATCCTCTTTGTGCGGTGAATCTATTGTTAGAATTCTGAACTTTCTTATACCACCACCCATTTTTTTCAGCGAATTGTTTGAATAGTTCTACATCTGAATCATTATTAGTGTAGATTCTATCCATAAACATATCACCTTGATTTGTTTTCCAAAGTAGTGCTCTACCTTTGATATATTTACCCACAAACTTACCATCTTTCACATTACCATCTTTATCCGAATAAAGAATCACAAGTTTAACAACGTCTGAATTTTCAGTGTATATCCCAAAGAATTCAGAACAATAATCATATCTCATACAAGAACCACCCAAAGTTGAATCATCGGATTCATAAGTATCTTCGTGATACCATTTTGCTATATCATAACCACTAACGATATCAAACTTTAAGAAAGCATCATTCATCATATCCCAAGCAGACTTATAAGCATTTGTAAAATCCTCAACTTGCTTTGGTGTCACTGGTTGTTTAGCAGCGGACATAATGGAATTTACCAACCTACCAATTCTAATTGGGTTTCTACCACTTGAATAAATCATCCTTTCTGTTTCTGAATGTTGATTCAAAGCTTCTTTATTTAAGCAAATAAATTTATCAGTACCATTGTCATTCCATGCAAATAAAACATAAGTTTTACCACTCAAAGTGCTGATGTGTTCAGACAATACCTTACCAACTACATTTGGACCGGGTACAGGATGATTTTCACTTATGGGTTCCATTGGCTCAAATCCTAGGGCATCAAATATTTTTTTGTTTTTATATTCACCTCCATCATTTTTATTAAAAGTTAGAAATTTAGAACCTGGTAAACTTGAATTAGTTTTCCAAACAGTTGGATTATCCTTTATTAATTGTTGAGCTCTTCTATCTTGTATAAATGTGACCTCATCTTTATTATCCGAAACATCAATATAATTTTGGACTAAATTGATATCAACACCTTTCATACCTAAAAGATAATTCTTAATTTCATTATCTTTTGGCATCATTCCCAATATTTTTCTAAACTTATCCGAGAACTCAAACTTACTTTCAAGAATTAGTGATTCAAAAATTCTTTCATCAACAAACTCAAAATACCTATTTACCATACATTATATATTTTAGTGTAAAATTAAATATTTAATCTATTGGCATTTTTCTGGTCTAGGTAAGCTTTTAAATCTGTATATTTTACGGATCCAGGGTTGAATGCTACTAATTTTGGATTTGATTCATCAATTGGCGATTCTTCAGTTACCTTATCTTCAGATTCCTTTTGTTCGGTTTCAATAGTTTTAATCAAATGTCCGAGATAAAAATCAACCCCTTTGTTGTTTACTATATCTTCATCAAAATCAAAAATGTATTCCTCTTTATCAAAATAGAAAGCTAGTTGAGGTTGTGTGATGTAATGGTCTGTATAGAATTTTATATTACCTATTTTACCTTGACATTGTATTGTAGTTCTATATCTGGTATTATAAAAGTAAGCGAACTCATCTTTTTTATTAAAGTTTCTTTCACCACCATTTGCTTCTTGGGTAGCGGTATAACCAAGAGTTACTCGGTAATATTTACTTTTTTGTTTGAAAATGGTGTTTATCCTAAAATTTGTTACTATGTTGTATTCCATAGAACTATTTATTCTGGCTCCTCTTCCTCCCCTTCCTCAACTTCAATCTCAAATTCCTCTTCTTCACCACCATATTCTTCATCTAATTTGAGTTTCAATTCAACTAATAAATCCTCATCAACGTCTTTCACTTTAACAGTTTTTATGAGTTCACCTTTTAAATCAAAATTATCAGTATCATATTTTTTAAATCTAATCTGACAAGTTTCAATATCTTCAGGTTCAAAATCTTTTTCTTCCTCACCTTCTTCAGTTTTGGCTGCATCTGCTAAATCAATTGTAACGGTCAAGTCATATAAAAACTGCTCATCGGAAAATTTAATTTTGAGATTGTCATAAAGTTTTGAATATTTTGATAGTTCAATACTTTGCAATTCTAAATTTAAATCTTTGAATGAAATAGTTTCACCACCTTCTTTACTTTTTTCTCCGAATTTTTTTATTTTTCCTTGGTCAACAACATCATAAGCGAACATTTCTTCAAACCTATTTTTGAGTTTTCTCAATACGTTTTCAACATACTTTTCAGGCACATCTTTGATGTTTTCGTTAATACTAAATTCCCCAAATTTAAAGACTTTTAAATGTTCCATAAAACTATATATATTTTTCTCGTAATATAAATATCAATCTATATTATGATTGAAAAAAAAATAAATGTAAATTATGTGGTTTTTAAAGCAAAACCTTTACCCATTTTTATGTTTGTGTTGTGGATTTCTAATATGTATGTTTGTTGGTCCTACCAAAGAAGTTTATTTAGTACCTAGAATTCACAAACCAGACAGAATCATTTATGATACAATCTACATACATGATACAATCTACCTAAAAAAAGTAAATGCTAGTTACTACAATCCTACAAAGGGACAGTGTGACAACTCACCATTCCACACTGCCGATGGGACATTTCTTTCTAAAAAAACCAAAAACCTAGTGTCGTTATCGAGGGATTTGTTAAAAAAATATCCATTTGGTAGTGAAATTGAAGTAGTGCACCCAAAAAAGTTGAAAGGAATTTATACTGTACATGACTGTATGCACAAAAGATTTAGGAATAAAATAGACTTTTTCACTTTTGGCACAATAAATATAAGGAATGTATTAATTAAACATGAGTAAAATGAACTGGTCTGATTACAAAGAATTATCTGAAAAAACACTATCCACTGAATTCCATTGTGGAAAACAAACCGAAAATCTACTACACGGAGTTGTTGGAATATTGACGGAACTTGAAGAATTGATGGATTGGAATGATGAGGTGAATAAAAAAGAAGAAGTTGCTGATGTGTTTTGGTATATAGCTCTTTTGGATAGAGAATTAAATCTACAATTACAAATACCAAAGCTTAATGATAATAATTTCTTTCAATTGAAAAACGAAACACTTATTCTACAAACTATCAAATCATCTTGTTCCGCTCTTGACCATTTGAAAAAGAAACTATTCTACAACAAACAAATTGATATTGAAAAATTATCCAAAAATGTAAATTATATTTTTGAGACTATGTGTGTATTTTGTTTATTGAATAAAATAGACATTGAGAAAATATTAGAAAGTAATATCAATAAATTGAGAGCTAGATTTGGGGATAAGTTCACTTCAGAGAGAGCTTTGAACAGAGATATAAAATTGGAAAGAACTATTTTGGAACAATAAATATTTATATTATTATTCAATTTTATTTTCCAGTATGAACTTTTCCATCATTTTTTGAATGAGTTTAGACATATTAACTGATTTTATTTCACAAACTTCTCTGAATTTCTTTCACTTTATTTAAAATATTTTTAACTTTAACATATTTATTAAATAAAAGTGTGTATCTTTGTGTATAAATGAAAAAAAATATTGGTTATTGTTGCATAAACCTTTCTGTGAATATCGGAAAGAAAAAAAAAGATTTTATATCCGTTAATAGAGGTATGGTGAAAAAAACCTTTGAATCAAAGGGTTTGGGATATGTGTCAGAACTTGCTATACAGAATATAAAAGACTTGAAAAAAATCCTTGAATGGAATTTAGATAATAATATCCATGTATATAGAATGTCTAGTGACATGCTACCTTGTTTGGGGTTCTATAAAATTGAAGATCTGCCAAAATTTGAAATAATAAAATCTTTACTGAAAGATTGTGGGGATTTCGCGAAACAAAATTCTATGAGATTATCTTTTCACCCATCACATTTTTGTGTTCTTGGTAGTGAGAAAGAAGATGTAGTATCAAAAACTATTGATGAACTCGACAAGCACGCTGAACTTATGGATCTTATGGGATTGGAACAATCTACTTATTACCCAATAAATATTCATCTGAACGTCACAACCCCATCACACACCGATGCGGCTAATAGGTTTTGTGATAACTTTCATAGACTGAAAGAGTCCACTAAATGCAGGTTAACAATTGAGAATGATGATAAACCTTCTCAATATTCTGTTAAGATGTTATATGATCTAGTCCATTCTAAAATTGGAATACCCATAGTCGTTGATAGTTTACATTATAGTTGTCATCCTGATAATATGTCTTGGGAGGACACTTTGAAACTTGGTCTATCTACTTGGAAAACTAAACCACTCTGTCACCATTCTTCATCTAGAAAATTACATGAAGATGATAAAGTTATTTTATCAGCACATGCGGATTTTTTATACGAATCATTTGATTCCTGTGGATTTGAACTTGATATTGAATTGGAATGTAAACAAAAAGATATTGCTGTGAGAAAATACCTGAAAGACTTCAGCATTACCTAGATTTAATATATACCTTAAAATTGGAATTTATCTAATTTAAATGAGGTATGATGAAATAGATTTAAATTTGGATGGTAAATTGACCATTCAAGGTGTTCAAGGTGGTAATAAGAATTTAATCCAATATAAAGATGGGATTGTTTCTTGGGTAACTGCTAGCACACCAACTGCGATTGATTCACTTATAAAAAATATAGGTGGGAACTTCAGGATAGTGGAATCTGTCAGTGGTGATTCAAGTGCAAGTGGTATTAACTTCCAAAATGCTTACAATGCATTTCTTGCTGAAGTCGCGACTTTAAATTTGTCTGAGACAAATAGATACACATTTTTACTGACTCCTGGATTTTTCCAGATCCCAACTATGACAATCGGTGAAAGTTATATAGATATTGTTGGATTAAGCTCAAATCAAAAATCAACGAGTATTTCTGGTATTATTACTCTGTCTGGAACTTCAATCAAATTGAAAAATCTTTTTATTGTAGATTTTAATGTTTTTGATACCGGGTCAAATTTTGTTTACGGTGAAAATTTGATAGTAAACTACCAGCCATTTGCATCAACCGATTTAAGGGGAGAATTCAGAAACATTAGAGTTCTATCAGGAGGATCTTTTGGCAACGCTACGAATTCAATAGACGCTATTTTCGAGAATATTTATTTTGAAGGCACTTCTTATGCAAGTTTCAACGCTGGGACAAACGGAATGATTCAAGGAACTTTTAGTAACATAACTTTCGAAAACCTTGGAGGCAACACTTTATTTCATGCTTTAAACTCCGATTTCGATTGTAAAATAAATTTATACGATTTCAAGATTTTAAATGGAGATTATCAATTTGCGGTTTTAAATGGGACTGTTTCTGGAACATTTGAAAATTTGGATATTAAAACCAATAATAATATTTTCTTTTTGGCCAAGGGACTCGAGGGTGTTTGGAAAAATGTAAAAATTGAAAATCCAAACTCCAACTACGTTTTCAACGCCTTTTCATTCAATGCTGATATGGAAAATATGAATTTTGAAATTGGTAACCCAAACCAATTTTTCACAGCTTTTTTTCGCCCTTTATATGGAACTTTTTCAAATGTTTCAATCAAGTTTGAGGGGAACCTCGATCTTTTCAATTCTGATGATGTTAGAGTAAATATTAATAATTTTTATTTATCTGGCGGAACCGTTTCTTCTATTTTCAAAAACAATGGTAATTTTGGCACTGTATCTGGCAATTTCAAAAATATTGAAATTGAATCAATTTTGTCTGGATTTTCAGTTGTCCAACGGGGTAATTTAACCGGAAATTTTGAAAATATAAAAATAAACACAGTATCAGTTGATTGTTTTACAACACAAAATGGTAAAATTCTTGGGAATTTTAAAAATATTGAACTTAATAATTGTGCGAACAACTCTCAATGTTTTATTTCATCAAGTTACCTTCCAGGTACTGGTGGTATTGATGCAATTTTTGAAAATATATCAAATACCAATTTACCTGATCAGATTGGTAGTTTTTTTACATCAAATGATTTTATTTATGGAACTTTCAAAAATTTACAATTAACTGCTTATTCAATTCTAGTAGCTAGTAAAACCGTATCTTGTATTGTAGATAATTTACAATTTAATTCCAACGAATTGATGAATTCCACCGATTCAAACGTTATTTGCACATCTAGTAACATAACATATATGAGTGGTCCCAATACTATCACAAAAGCGTTCACCTCAAACAAGTATAATGTTGAAGGAACTTATGATAGGATATATTTAGAAGGTGAGTTGTTCGGTACGGTTTTTTCCGCTGGTAACTTTTTAAGGGGCAGATTTTCTAATATTAGACTTGGATATTGCAATCCTTCGATGGTGGATGATGTGTTCAAAGGTTACGATATAAATGGGGAATTTTCTGATATAATTTGTGGTAGTGGTAGTGGATACAATATTTTTTCATCCAGTGATAATTTACGTGGGACATTTAGTAATATAAGAATTGGAAATAACTGGAATTATATATTTACCACAACAAATGAAATTTCTGGGAAATTCAAAGATTTATACATTCCTAACACCTTGTCGAATACTAGTTTCCAAGCTACATCGATGTCATATAGCACTATTTTTGATAACGTAAAAAATTACAATCTATTTGGAGTTCCTTTTAATGGTGTTATGAGCAATTGTGTCATGTCCGACCCCAATATCCAAATTTCTGAGAGCAATTACGAACCATTTGAGATTGATTTTACATATCCCGTCTTAATTGAAAATACAGATTTTCATTATTATGGAAGCATAGAAATCCCAACTTTTGTCTCATCGTATTTTGTTTATGGTGATATTTTCAATATATATGCTTTTGATGTAGAAAATGTTCATATTCTAAATTGTGGACTCCGAATTGGATTTCCACTTCCCTATAACGAGCTCTACCCATTGTCATTTCCATCTAATCAAGGAATAACACCCATTTTAGGTGCAGGCGGCATAAATGTGATAGGAATACCACAACCAAAGTAAAATAAATACGATATGAGGTTTGATGAAATAAATATACTTGGGGATTTTAAAATAAACGGACTCACTGGTGGTGAAAATCAATTCATGGGACTCAGTGGTGGTGGCCTTTTTTGGTTAGACGCATCCCCTAATATAGAAGGATTCAATGTATATGGTACTAATTATATACTTTGTAATTCGTTCACTTATTCAGCCACTGCTAGTGGTCAAAGTTTGAGAAATGCTTATGCTTCAGCTTCAACACTATCTGGTATATCTGCTACAAGTAGAGCTGCAATATTAATAAACCCAGGTATTTATGATTTCGATTCAGAACCACTTGGTCTTTCTTTATCTTATGTTGATTTGGTTGGTGTGGGTCCAGCTGCTAGTTCTGTAACTTTAAAAGCCTCAAGTGCTCCCTACACTATTCAGTACTATGAGGGGGTGGATAGTGGTTTATATAACCTTGGACTGACCGGTGGTACAACTTTGGGAGTTCTTGGTAGTGCCTCAACCTATTTGAGATGGGGAAACATAATTGTCAATAGTCCTTGCTTTTATGATCCAAATAATGATACAAATTCATTTGATTATTTAAATGGACTGTTCAACAAAATCACTGTCAAGGAAAATGCAAATTTCCTGACATCAAATTACGATATGGACTTGATTTGTGATGATATTAAATTTGAAAATAATGTTGGTAGGGTTTTAGGATGTGGTGGATTATTTTCAGGAACATTCAGTAATTTCAAAGGTGGAGACTTCTTTGGTATGTTTTCTGGATCTACATTCAGTGGTTCCATTGAAAATTTTGACGTAGGGAATGGCAACCGTTTCTTATCTTTTGGTCAACAAATAAATGTGAAAATCAAAAATTTATCTATAGGAAGTCTGTTGAGTAGTAGTTTTGTGTCAATTTTTGGTAATATTTTTGGAGAATTAGAAAACATAACTATCGGAGATTCTTCCTCCGATCTATTCACTACATCCCTTGACAAAGATTTGGATATGGTTGTGAATGATATTACTATTGGTACTACCACGGGAAATGTTTTTTTAAATTATGGTGGTAGCATTAAAGGGACTTATAGCAGAGTAAATGTAAAATCAGCTTCATCAGTATTCTACACTGATAACGGAGACATTCTTGGAAATTTTAGCAAAATGGATTTTGGATATGTTGATACTGGCAAAATTTTTTTTTCCAGTACTGGTAATATAGTGTCATCATTCAATGATATATCGGTAGATGAGGTCGGTGGACCATCAAGTGAACCAAATGTCATTTCTGGAAATATTGTTCAAATCGATGTAAATAATTTTTCTGTTAGTAAATCTTTATTATCAGTTTCGGGTGGTATAATTATGGGTAGTGAAATTTCAGGAAATTTCAGAAATATCAATATTGGAACATGCAGCAATTTGGATGTTTTCAAATCAACCTTCACTTTGAATGGAAATTTCAACGATATTAATGTGAAGGATTGTAAGAATTTAATCACTGTCGCGGCGATTAGTGAGGGTGGATATTTAGATGGAATTTACAGAAATATTTTTGTAGAAAATGTCGTTACTAACGCTTTTTTCACGTCCGGGGATGCCACTATGGGTGGAACCTATAGTGATATAATAATAAAGGATGTAGGAAATAGAGCTTTTGGTGTTGTAAATGGGACATTGTTATCTGGTGATTTCTTTAACATAGAATTTGAAAATTATGTAAATTCTCCTTTTTCTAATACTTTTGGTGATGTGAATATTAAAGTAAAAAACGTAAAATCTAATGATACTCGCGGTATATTTAACGCCAGTGGAAATCTTTACGGTGAAATATCAAATGTTGTGGTGGATAAGATTAATTCTGCTTTTTTCATTAGTGGGGGTAATATGGACATGGTAGTTGATAATTTCACAATTAGGGGTAGTAATACACTTCCAGCACAAGCTTTTTCATCCGCATTTAGTATATCTGGAACCTATAGCAACATTTATATCTACAGTGAAGAAGTAGGAATAGAGTATTTTAATGCATCAAATTTGAGTGGTAGATATGAAAATTTATATTTAGGTACTGCTACTACAATATTTAATGCTGCGATAAACGCGACTTTTAAAAATATAAACGCTGCTTCATATATACCAACCCTTTTTGTCGGTAAAATTTCTGATTCTTATATTAACGCAACTGGTCTTGCGCAACCTGCTATACTAATAAACAATTATGCGATTATTGATAGATGTAGATTTATTGCTGATGCTGGTCAATATAGTATTGCAACTGTCGCATTTATAAACTCAAAAATCTCTTTTCTAATATCAAATCGGGCAATTGATCCACAAATAAGAAATTTAATTGATGGGGATAAAAACATTATTTCTAGTGCAGTCAGGTCAGAACCAAAATATTAATTACAATGAGATACGATTTAATAGATTTACAAGGTCAATTTAAGATACAAGGTAACACTGGGAGTGATAACCTCGGACTTGGATATAGTGGAAGCAACGTTGAATGGATTGAATCCCAATTACCTGGGCCAACATTCAGTTTCCTAAAAAATAGTGGATATAATTATTATATCGTGGGTGCTACTGGAACACCCACCGAAAACGCCCAAGGTCTTTTGGATGTAAATGGAATAATCAATTCCTTATGGACATCCACTCCAGCTGTTGATAACAGGTACTCTATTTTACTTATGCCAGGTGAATATGATTTTGCGACCACTACAAGCGAATTAATTCCGGTAGGGTTCACTGATTACATCGGGTTGTCAAGTAATCCATATCACACGGTTTTGAGAAATACCATAGGTGGGCCAGTTGTTAGAGATAGTACTGGTTTTGATTTTGGATTGGAAAACATTTATTTACCAGGCGACGGATCTTGTTATGCAATTGATCAGTCTTATCCTAGATGGAAAAATGTTGCTTTTGGTGGTATTACATTCGATATAACAAATTTTTGGAGTGATATTAGGGGTGAGTATACAAATATAATTATAGAAGATGGCGCGAATGCTTTTTTTGCTCAAACTTCAATTGATGGTAAATTCACCAACATTAGTGCCAAAAGTGTCGATACGTTATTTACCGGCGGTAATACAATTGCAGGAACTTTTAGTAATATATTTATAGGTGAAGTAACCACATCGACCTATGATTCTTTTTCCTCTATAGCTAGTTTAATAGGAACCTTCGAAAACATCGAAATAAATAATTCCAATACAACTATATTTTCATCAAGGATAATCACTGGAAAGTTTAAGAATATGAAATTCAAGAATGTTAGTACTATTTTTGAACCTGGTATTACTGGACTTAATGATGGATACTTTGAAAATATTCAAGTTGATGGAGCTGAAAATGTTTTCTATTCAATTTATACTATGAGTGGAACTTTAAAAAATATAAACCTTAAAAACATAACTTCATCAGTACTGTCCGTAAATTATTTTTCGGGGCAAATTCAAGATTTGACAGTTTTACAATCTAGTAGTAGTACAGTTTTAAATTGCCCGAGTACAATCCTTGGAGTCTTTGAAAATATCAATGTGGATAGCTTATCCATATTCAACTCACTCACAATTATAGGTACGTTCAGTGACATAAATACATTGAATACTAATTGTTTTGTGGCAGATACCACCACAGCAACAATTAAAGATTCTAAATTTCTTGGTACTTTTAATTCGTTTTTAGAATCGACTGTTTACTTGGGGATCGGTGTTCAAAATATAATAATTGGTAATGTAACAAATTGTATAAAGGCAGAAAGCTTATATGGAAAGATTGAAAATTTAATATTTGAGAGTTGTTATGATTTTTGTGACACTCAAGCTTTTACCTCCTGTACCGCTTCTAACATTTATGGTGGAAATGTTGGAAATTATTGTTTTCATTCAAGTGCTGGAAATATTGAGGGTAGTTTCAGGAATATTAATATTAATAACCTAGGTATTAACTTTTTTGTAGCAGACCAAGAACTAAATTGTGATGTTTATGATGTGAAGACCGGAAATATTGCAGGACAGGCATTTTTCGGAGATCAAATAATTGGAAGAAAATTTAGAAATATAACGCTTGGAGACTGTCTGGGTGACGTATTTACTTCGGGATCTTTTGATTCTTCAGATAATTTTTTTGAAAATATTCAAGTAGGTAATGTTAGCGGTGATTGTTTTGTGTCTAGTGGTAAATTTGATGGGACCTATCAAAAGATAAAAGCGGGATCAATCACAGGACATTTTTTCAAAAGCACATTTGTTGGGGGTGCAAATAGCATCAATATAAGTGGTTGGTATAAGGATATTGAGGCTATTTCTTGTGATGAGGCTTTCCAAGTTTACACTTCTTCGAGTAATAAACTAGATAATATAAGAATTGAAAATCTGAAAATAGGTTCTTGTAATAAAATTATGAAAGATTGTGGAGTTGGAACTGCCTCTGTGATTAGAAATCTTTGGTTCGTTGGTGATTGGACACCTAACCCGTTTGCTGGTAGTCTTGAGAATTCTTTCATCGATAAAAGATCTTATCCGAATTCTGGTATACCCCAATTTCAAGCTGGATCGGTGGTAAAGCGTTGTAAAATTCTGTCTATACCCGAAAAGCCAGTTGACTACAGTAATACTTACATATATTTATCGGAATTCAATTATATTGATAATGATAATTCTGCCTTCTACAACTATTACCACAACATCGTCGACACTGATATTGAATAAGATGAATTCTTTTATTTATTAGTTTTTTCAATATAATATATTGGAATATATAATAAAAAAAAACTTATGATTATGTTAGATAACTTTATCAAAGTCTTTATTCTTTTCGTTGGGATTTTTTTCTCATCATGTGAGAAAGACGAACCAATTCAACCAATGGTCACCTCAACACCTCCTCAACAAGAGGAAGGTCAATATGCTTTTAGAACCGATTCTGATAATATTTTAATGGGAAATCCAAGCAATGCAACAACTTCAACAGTTGCCAACACAAACTATTTAATGCAAAAAACTGGATTCGCTCTAAGCTATAACTCTGTTCAGGGAAAACCAAACTGGGTTTCTTGGCACTTGGATAATACTTGGTTGGGTTCGGCCACTAGATGTGATTGTTTTTCATCTGACGCAACTCTCCCATCTACATGGTATCGGGTTAGTACTACATCTTACACAGGTTCTGGTTTCGATAGAGGTCATAACTGTCCCTCTGGCGATAGAACCTTAAACTCTACTGATAACAGAGAGACTTTTTTAATGACAAATATGATGCCTCAAGCTCCTAATAATAATCAACAAACTTGGGAAAAATTAGAGGCTTATTGTAGAAAACTTGTAACTCAAGGTAATGAGTGTTACATCATCTGTGGTTCTTATGGTGTTGGTGGAACTGGTTCTGCTGGATATAAAACAACATTGGATGGTGGTAGAGTCACAGTTCCATCAAATATTTGGAAAGTAGTATTAGTCATACCACAGGGAACAAACGATATCTCAAGAGTTACTACAGCTACAAGAGTTATTGCTGTAAATACACCTAATACACAAACTATTGTAACTTCTACTTGGGCTGGATATAGAACAACAGTAGATGATATCGAAGCAGCGACTGGATATGATATCCTTTCAGCTCTTCCAGATGCAACTGAAGCTACATTGGAATCTATAGTTGATGCAGGTCCTACTCTTTAATATTTTTTTCATCAATAGAAAGTAACCCCTTTCCATATTTGCCGAGTCTCTCAAAGTAACGTGATTTGACCCGGTCAGAAATGGATAAGGGGTTTCCTTCTTCATCAATCCTTACGAATTTGATATTAGTGTGGGTAACTATCTCTTGATTTCCAGTGTAAACATTATGTTTTCTAACTTCGATATACAATTTAATTGAAGTCGTGCCGAAATCAGATACTTTACCATAGATTTTAATTAAGTTACCAACTTTTACTGGTTTTTTGAAAACTAATTGGTCAATCATCACAGTGACCATCCGAGGAGTATCACACAATTGCATTGCATAGACCACCGCTGACTCGTCAATAAGACTCAACATATGGCCTCCGAACATATTCTGATGAAGACCAGTTTCAGATGCTTTGCAAATATGTGTTGATATAAGTTCCATTAATCTTCTGAAACAGTTTCTTCATCGTTCTTTTTGGATTTCTTACTAGTCTTGCCAAAATCTCTCACATTAGTTTTCCACTCATGTTTAGGACAAAACTCCCAACCGAATTTAATTTTATCATCAGCTTCCTTATCTGTAACTCTGACGATGGTTCCATTTTTCTTTAAAGTTTTCATAGTTTTGATTATATGTTTGCTTGAATTTAAGTTTACTGGAATAATTGATTTAATTTAAACTCCCTTTGACCTGAAATAACCACCTCTCTTATCTTATCAAATGAATTAGTTGACATTGTTTCATTTTTTAATAAATTCTTCAAAACAAAAGTTTGAGATACAGGATTTATTGTAGTTGATATTATGAAATGTGGGACTGATACTTTTTGATCGGTGTATTTGACCCATAGGTTTTCATCTGTTTGTATAAAACCTAATTCCATAAAAGGTAAATTTCCACAAAAAAACAAGGATTTACTTTTCTTTTTATATAAAAGATATTTATATTTGTTTCTAATATATAATTAATGCGTATTTTAAATTTTAAAAACTTCTTGGTTGAATCAAGTCAAATGGATCTATGGTCAATTATACCAAAATCTATAAAAGATATACATAAAATATTCAATCAACAAGGTAAAAAACTTTATATAGTCGGTGGTGCTGTTAGAGATTTCCTTAAAGGAGATGATCCAAAAGATTTTGATTTAACCACAAACGCCCTGCCTGATGAAGTATTAAGTTTTTTACAAGATAGATACAATACTAATATACAAGGAAAAGCTTATGGAACTATAGTTGTATATACCGATGATCAACCAGATGGAATTGAAATAACCACATTCAGACAAGATATTTCAAAGGGTAGAAACCCACAAGTTAAATTGGGAGTGACAATTGAAGATGATGTAAAAAGAAGAGACATAACATTCAATGCTTTATTCTACGATTTAGATACAAAAGAAATTGTAGATTTAACCGGAGGTAAAGAAGATTTGAATAAAAACATAATAAAGATGGTTGGAAACGCATCAGAGAGATTTGATGAAGATTCCTTGAGAATATTAAGAGCTTTTAGATTTGCTTCAAGATATAAATCGGAATTAGACGAGTCTACCAAACAAGCAATCAAAAATAAAAACAAATTAACAACAATTGATTTAGATACAAATAAAGAGAAAAGAATATCCCAAGAAAGGATTTGGAGTGAATTTACTAAAGCTTGGAAACAATCTGAAGATTTTAATTTCTTTTTAAGTCTAATCACAGAATATGATATGTGGGTAGAATTATTCCCAAATTCAAAAATAAATACAAAACTTATCAATAGTGATAATTTTGTTTTAATTCTATCAAATTTGTTTTTATTTGAGAATCCATTTGACCTTGAAAATAAAATGGTTCAAGTATATAAGATTGAAATTGAAATTGCTAAAAAGGTTGTATTTCTCTTAAAAATATCAAAATTTGATTTAAATTTAGTTTATGATTATTATAAAGAAAAACTACAATCAAAGATTGATAATTCTACAATTTTAGAATGGGGAAATATTTTAAAAAGTAAAAATATAGTAAAGTTTTCTAATTGGATGCCAGTGACGAATGTGCAAGATTTGATTAGAAAGGGTTTTAAAAAAGGTGATTTAGGTAGGGAAATAAGAAGGATTGAGGTTGATAATTTTCTATCAAAAAATTGATTTTGAATTAAATATATAATTCAAAAATGGCAGCTAAACCTACAAAATCATCTACCTCAATTCTTTTCAAAAAGAGATCCAAAAAGAGACTGAAAAGACACGCTAAAAAGAATTCATCAGCTAAAGGATCCAAAATGTATAAGAAGAAATACAAAGGACAAGGTAAGTAATTCAAAGTTTATTGTATTCATCCAAAATTCTATTTTTCCAATATTCCATGAATAGTTGGTCAATATTTTTGAATAAATTGCCAGATTTATATCTTTCAATCCAATAATTTCTTTTTGATTCGTTAGTTACTTCATCCCAAGATTCAATTTGCCAGATTGGAAGGTTATAAGTATCATACATATGATGTTTTTCTACAATTGGTATTGATCCCATATAAAGAGCTTCCCAAGTTCTATGGGTATCAATACCATTTCCCCTAGGGGAAGCTATGAATAAAAAATCACTTATTTTTTTCAAGTAATTTGTATAAGAGAGTTTTTCATTTTCAATAAAGGAAAGTTTAGATTCAATAAGAAAATTTCTAACATTTTCTCTATTATTATGAGTTTTACCAAAATTCAAATAAATTTTATCAGTTACTTTTCCTTCTTTACAAATATTATCAGTATTTATATCCTCCAATCCTTCCAAGTAATTTGGATCAATTGATCCACCCCTTGATGGACCATGATGATTTTCAAGTCCAATTGGTAACGGTATTAAATTGTCACTTTTATGATTGACATTTTGAGCGAACCATTTTTTTATTTGAGGTGGTTTAATTTTATATAAAGCTGGTGTATTTCCCTCTGCTGGCCTAGTCCAATCAATTAATAAATTTCCAGAACCATCAATCAAAGGATTCATATTATTTACTTCATAATCAGACTGATGGGTTATTAATATGATATTGATGTCAAGATTACTTACTTCATTGAAAAGCATTAAAACTAAATCAGTTTTACAAAAAACTATATTGTTTCTACTATAATTTCTTTTTTGTTGATGATTAGTGAAATTGATACTAATAGTGGATAGGTCTTTTAAATTTTCACCTATTATAAATTTTGATAAATCCATAATATTATTCAATTTTTTGTTTAAAAGTTATCCACTTGGGAAAAATTAAATGAATATATATCGTTTATATGTCCAAAGTTTATTTAATTTCTTGTGGTGATGTAGATGGTAAAAAATATAAAATTGGTTTTACGAAAAAACCAATTGACCAAAGACTCAAACAGTTGAAAACCGGAAACCATCAAGAATTAACTGTTGAAACTATTTTTGAATCAAAGTGGGCCACAAAAATTGAAGCACAATTGCATAGAAATTATGGGGATAGAAAGGTATCAGGTGAATGGTTTGATTTAACACAAACACAAGTTGAAAATTTCCTAATTCAATGTTCAAACCTACATTACTTTTATGAAGATTGGTTTAAGAACTCAACCTTTAAAAACCCAAGAACAATATTCAACTTTTGATATTTCTTGGACTATACATTCAGTGGAAAAACTTTTCATCTATGGAACTTTACTTGATCCAAATGTTCAATTGGATTTACTTGGTCGGGTTTGTGAAGGTAAGTTTGGATTAATTGATAATTACATTCTTCTGCGTGATTGGAATGTGGAAGGAACCGCTTATCCGAGATTATTCCCTCATTCCGCTGGATGCGTTGTTGGTCAAGTTATTGAAGTAACTAATGAGGAACTTCTTATCCTTGATGAATATGAAACTGACGCATATGTAAGAGAAGAAATATTGGTAAAGGATTTAGGTTATGCCCAATCCTACTTTTATAATAGAAATAAAAAAAATTAAAATGATTGAATTGCACAGAAACAAAGAAGTAAATCAAATTTACGAAATCTTTTCAAATGAGTTCTACCAAGATGATTTTCTAAAAAATCATAGATTATTCATTGAAGAAAATAACTTGGGATTTGGTGAAAGACCATTTCACGTTTTATGGAGGGAGCTAGTAAATTCTATGCCAGAACAATTTAGATTTATTGAAATCGGTGTTTATAAAGCACAAGTTTTAAGTCTTGTTAAATCTCTTGCTGATAAAACAAATAAAGTGGTTGAATTTATTGGAGTAACTCCACTTGATGATACCGGTGATAAATACTCACAATATGGAAAAGAAAACTATTCCGAGATAATCACCAAATTATTTAAAGATTTAAATTTGGAATTTGATATCAATAAAAATATTATCAAAGGATTATCAAACGACTCACATATTATTGAAAAAATAAAATCCCTTGGTAAGTTTGACCTTATCTATATTGATGGTGGACATGATTATAATGCGGTAGTTTCAGATATTAGCTTACTACCAGACTTGGCAAAATCTGGATCTCTTGTAGTTTTTGACGATAGTTCTTACTTCAAAGGTCTTATTCAGAATAATCAAAGGTTTTCTGGCCATTACGAAGTATCCTTGGCAATTAAAAACTTTTTAGAATTTAATTCAGAATATGAAGAACTAATTTGTGTAGGTCATAATAGAGTATTTAGAAAGAAATAAAAAAAGGGTCCATATTTGGACCCTTTTTAATTTAAACCCCTGATTTTTTATCAAGAGATTTTTTACTCATATACCACTCAACCCTATCACACAAATCCTCAATAACAAAGAGGACCATCAGATTGAAAGCAATATCTTTAACACCGAGAAGGTAATAAAGGATAGCACCAATCAACCACACAACAGCGAAATTTTTCCTAAAGAAGTTCATTACATTTTTCATAATACAAATATACGACTTTTTTTGGTAATAGTTACAAAAATTTCTAATTTTTTTAGAAAATTCTTTAATAACCCCTCGCCACAACAAAAAAACTTTGCTTATAATTTATAACACCACCCCTTAACTTGAAATTGACTAATATAGTCTTTATCTTCTTACAATACCCACGATAGTAAAAACTTAACCAAGATTCTAATCCCTGTATCTGCTTATCATGCCTTTGCTTATAACCCCTACCAATACTTCCCCTAGTAGTAAATACAACATAAGACCTACCATCCCTTGACTCAATAATATCACAAGAACTTTCAGTGATAATCTTGTTTCCCTTAACATAAGTCCTAACATAAATATTATCTACATCAGTCCTATAACCCTTCATGTTCAATCTATTCAATTCCTCTGTAACCCTTTTTTCAAAATCATCAGTTAATCTCCTTGAACTTAACACACCATGCACCAAATCTAAATCAGGCCGCTTTATGGATTGAATACCTAATGGACCTACAACATGATTTAAAATAACAGTGGAATCTTGAGAGAAAACAGATTGACTAACTAATAAAAAAAAGATAAAAAACTTAATAACACTACTCATTTTATATATATCTCAAAAAACCAATAAAGTTTTTTCGTAAAAAACTAAAGGTTTTCACCAGAGTTAAAATAAATTCTTCATACTGTTATTGTATAATGTTCGTTACATTCATTTAATTTGATTGTTGTCCAAAGCTGATCCGACATACTAAAACATATTTTTGCCTCAAATACTTCATTCTTACAAGAATACCCATTGTGTTTGTCTTTACCAGTTCCTTTCTTCCCAAAAGTATCAACCCACTCTTGATTATGATAATCAAGCTTATTACTATCAACTACAATGAAATGATAAATCTTTTTACCAGATTCCCACTCATTCTTATTGGTAGCTAAACAAAATACATAATCATCTTTTTTATCTTTAAGGAATTCTAACTTGTCAGTAAGCGTTTTATACTTTGTTGTACGAAAACCAGAAAAAGTTAAACTCTCTGAATCAATCTGACCACCTTTATTACTAATCCTATCACCTGCAATAATCCTCATATCAGCTCCCGACTGATGATTGAAATCTGGCTTCCAATCTGAACCAAAACCAGCAGCTACTAAAGCATGGTGACAATTCTCTTCCCATAATTCAGCCTTACACTGACCACTATATAATTCGTGGTGTTTCTTTAACCTTTGTTCAATATGAGGTACTAATGATTTAAACATAATACAAATATAACATTTTTAACTAAAAGTTCAAAATTTATTCTTAAATAATCTTAACACCCAATTGACAACCACCATACCACCAAACTAATTCAGAGAAAGTTGAATTTAAACTCCCTATGAAATCCATTGACCTTGATAATAATAATAACTCACAAAAATCATTCTCTAATTGAGTAAAGTCTTTACGATTAATATAAAAGAAAAACTCTTTCCCACTTATATACTTAACTAAATCCCCAACCTCAATCAAATCATCACTACATATCAAAACCTTCTTATGATCCGATTGATTGATTGAATCAATTATTTCTTGTTTAGTTGATAAATAATGATTGAACCTGTTATTATAAATTGTATCCTCACCCCTCCAAGTCCTTATGTGAACCCCTAACCTTACCTCTCCAATCCCATGACTTAAATGATCAACCCAATCAAGCAATTTCTTCCTTATAGGAAAATTAATAATTACCCCCAAATAAAGATCAATCATATTTTGTGGAATTGAAGTGAATTTGAAATCAATTGAATTTGGATCATCCCAATAATACCACTCTTTCCCAAAAGGCTTACAATTAACCCTATCTTCATCACTTAAATAAAACCTCCAAGTAAAAGATAAGATATAAGGACTTACTCCCACTCCCACTAAATCCCTTACTTTATCAAATGAATCTAAAGAATGTAATTTAAACTCTAAAGAATCATTATAAACTAAATTATCACAATCAAATAAGGTCTTGAAATTATCATTGTTAAAACCATATACACAAGGAACTAATCCCTTGTTGTAAATCTGATTTAACCTGTAACAAGAAAAAATAGATTTTAAATAGTTTGATAAACCTACTTTCTTTCCGATTGGATACGAAGACAAAAATACAGACATATTAAAATATCTATCACGGGAAAACTACCAAAACATCCTGCAAAATCTTATGAGCATTGGTAACCTCAAAATTACCCCTACTGTTTAGTATAGATCCACACATCGCATAGTCTAAATATGGAAATAAAACAAAATCAAATTTATTTATACCTCTCCATTGATTATAATAACCAACACTGAAAATAAGTTTACTAGTGCTAATTACTTTAGGACCATAACAAAAATATACTAGCCTCTCGTCTGATTTAGAATTATCAATTAACCCAATCTTTAAACTATCAACTAAATCTAACTGATTAGGACTTATAGTCATACAAAAGTAAGCCGTACCACTTTTTATACTGTCCATCTCAACAGATACTATATCAGAATAAACTCTCCTAACTAAAGGATTAACCCTATAACCATATGCATTGTCATTCTCAAAATAAACAGTAGTAGGACTCGGACCAGGCCCACAAAATACAGACTTAGTCTTGTATTGAGCCCAACCCTCCCTAGTTATAACAATATCATATGTACCAACATCTAAATCAAAAATCTCAAACTTACCTAAACTATCAGTAATACCCGTGGCTATTACCTGATTACCACTCATAACCTTTGCTAAAATCCCACCATTTGAATTACTATCCGGACTCATATAATCATAAGCCCCAGTATAACCAATTAAAGTGTTCTTACCATAAGGATTTATAGTGGGAACAGGATTCTCCTCTTTCTGACAAGATCCAAATAGTAAGAGAATTAAAAAGGGTAAAATTTGTTTCATATTAAAATTTTATGTTTGATATTTTAGTAAAATAATCCTCCAAAGCTTCCAAAGCCTCACGATCTTTTTTATGATTTGTAATAGTATCTTCAATAGAAGCCTCACGGAAAATAACAGATGGAAAAAAACAACAAAATAAAAGAATTCCTTCTAATGCCCAAAACATCCAATTACCAGGAATCTCTTTTCCATCATTGTAATGTAAAGAATCATATTTAGTTGAAATCCATACACCACAAATAATCCATAGAATTGCCCAAAAATTAGTCAAACGACGTAACCACTTATTAGGCTCCTTATAATTGTTTATCTTTTCCTCAAGTTTATCATGACAATCAGCAATGTAAATCTTGTGGTCAAATAAAAAAGCTTTGAAATTCTCTTTATTGGTGTTATCCAAATCTTCTAATTTCTCCAAATACTTTTTGTCTAAATGCTCTTTACAAAAATCAATCTTTTCATCCATAGTGATGAAATACTCAAGATTAGTAAAATTGTTCGGACTTAAGTTTGATACAGATTCAACGAGATTAACTAAATTATTCATAGTCAACTTATCATAAGAAGATAATTTGAAATCCCTTAACTGATCCCAAGTAGTAGAAGCTTTGGAACCATAATAAGTATTGACATTTTTGTTGTTGATAACAGAATTATAAACATCCCTGCCTATTTCCCTGCCTATTTGATTAATGAATGATTGTACTAATGACATATTTTAATTTGATTTATGATGTTTTAATTTTTTATGATGTTTTTTATGTTTCGAGTGGGTTACTTTAGAAACTACCTTTGTAGTATCTACCTGATTTCTATCAAGTGTGGAATTCATTTTTGAATTTTTATCAGTCCAAATCATTATAGACATTATACCAACAATTATAGACAAGTAAATAATAGTATTGGTTTTAAATTGATTTATTGAATAAGATTTATCACCAATCCTCTTCGAAAATTCAGATGTTTTGGGTATGATCGATAGTGTTTTTACTATGATTAGAAATGGTATCTTTACGAAAATATAGTATGGGAGGGTGAATATTGTTAAGATGAACAAATCAAAAACCCAACCTATAAATTTGTAAAAATAATATTCCGAATACGAATATGATTCCCTATATGTAGAACCATCAGATAGTTTTCTAGTTTTGTATATTCTTGATGACGCCATAATTTTTTATTATTTATATACTTTTTTCCCTTTACTGTTGTAATAATATAATCCACCCCTAGGTCCTCTATAATAGATTCTTTCAGTTGATTTTATAGATGTATCGGATACTGGTTTCAAAAAATTAGTAATAACAGTATCTACCTTTTGATTCTGAACATAATCAGTATTACCGAGCACATTACCTCTAATGGTTAATAATACCACAGAATCACTAGGATACAAATAAACTCTAAGTGTTTTTTCAAAAACACCTAATCTACCTTTTGAATTAAATGTAGCCTTAATTAAACCAGTTTTACCCGGTGATATTTCTTTGGTGAAATGTGGACTAACACAACCACAAGATGGCTGAACGTTCTTAATCAGAATTTTTTCCGATGATAGATTTTTCAGATTGAATTCATAGGAAACCATTGTTCCTTCAAGTACATTTCCAAAATTGTGATCAGTCTCAACTTTTATATTCTGTGAGAAAGTTTGAGTCATTGGGATAATTAAACCCAAGATGATAAGTGATAATATTTTTTTCATATGGATACAAAGATATGAATAATTCCGAGTTTTTAAAAAAATTTTTTTGGATTATAAGACCCACGTATTGAACATCTTATATGAAACCGATAAATACCCTATGTTCTAAAATCAATACTTCAAATCATACCACCCATCATACTCAGTTAAAAACTTAATTAACTCGTTTATATCATCAAAATTAAATTTCAAATCAAACTCCCTCCTTGACCAATCCTCTTCCCATCCCTTTTGACCAGCTGCTATAAGACCCTTGAAATAACCAGGAGACCTCCTTATATCTAATATGAAACTTCCATCACTTTCCTTTCGTATGGTCAAGTTCTCCATAGACAATTGTTCCCTCCTACCAATTACACCATAATACCCTAATATGTTACTTCTATATAAATCGTATCCAGGCAGTGATACTATTTTGTCTGATTCAGACCTTTTAATATCTACCCAGTCCGAATACTTTTCGTATATTCTAATGTATTTCATATAGAGTATATATATTCTGAAAAAAAAAAGAAGAAGATATTACTAAAAATAAAATTTGATAATGTTGATTTTTTTGAAAATTTTGTTAGTTGTGATTGATAGCCTATGAGACCGTAAAAAACCGATAAATACTCTATGACTATTCGTCAGGTCAAATTAATCCGAACTTGTCTTACCTGTGGGAACCCCTTTCCCATAAACAATTCCTACTATATCGACAAGCGTCCAATACTCCACTGTTCTAAAACTTGTAAGAATCAGAAGTATTCATTGGACCATTCTTACTTCACCTCACCACTCACACCAGACAAATTAATCACACTGGGTCAGATGGTTGCTACCTCATTCATACAAAATGACCATACCATCATAGTTAGGTCAGATGAACAAACCTTAAAAGACATTAAGACTAAACTGAATAGTAACTATCCTATAGAGAAATCAGACCAGGGAAAACTCAAACTAAAGATTACATCTAGTCAGATGGTGTCTGATTTATCTAGTTATGGTATAGTTCACAATCCTCTTTTCCAAGAGTTCATACCATATGACATCTTGACTGGGTTATTAAGTACAGACTGTTATAAAACAAAAGATGGAGTTCAGATGTTCCGAACTCCATCATCTAAGTTGTCCTTAGAGGTTGCACGCCTGGTGGGTGGTGATATTCATACAGAGACTTATAAGGATGTTTATAAGGGTGTTCTGGGTTGTGAGTGGGTGGTGGTTTGGTGAGTTAGTTAAGACTCACTTAATGTATTTTTCATATTTTGAATTTCTTCCAATGCTTCAAATACATCTGGGCACATTCTTTCAATTAGTTGTCCATTCTTTATAGTTTTCAAGTCTATATTGAAAACTTTTAGATTTAGGATATTTTCAATTGGGTTTGTTTTACTTGGCTTAGATGATTTTTTCTCACTGTTAAATCTATCATATTGATTATCTACCCAACCTCTAAATGATTTAATAATATCTCTGAGTTCTTTTTTATCCAAAGATTTTTCTGAAATTTGTAAGTTAGGATTATTTTTATTTGATGTTATTCCAAAATATTTAAGAACATTTTCTTTATCACTTTTATGTAAATTTGCAGTATCTATTTTTATTTCCAATCTTCCACCAACCCATTTGTTATTAGTTCCTTCAATTCCCCAACCATTCCCAAGTTTAAGTATCCTACCATTAAGCTTAATATAGATTCCTTGATATTCATGTGGGAATCCTTTTCTACCTTTCTTATCAAGTTCATTTTTATCAGTGTTCCTTGATATAAAATATCCATCACAATCTACTTTGAAAATGTTTGTTCCTATTTTCAAATCATAAGTTTTGGAATCAACCCAAGGAATTGTATTTGGGGATGTTTTATAGAATGGGTCAATAGGTTGGATTTGTTTTGTATTATGGTTGTCTACTTCCAGAAAAATAATAAATTTTGGATTATCATTTTCATCTTTTTCTGTTAGAATATCATGGTAGTGAGCTCCTAGATCATTTGCTAAACTATCTACATGATCAAAAATATCAAAACTTTTTGTAGTACATATAATCTCTAACATATCAGAATCAGAAACTTTGATTGGATCATAAAATTTGTAATCCATCGGTTTAGCGGTATTGAAGTCCAATTCCACTTTAATTTTTTCATTATTTTTAACTGAGTTTATTTGTACATTCCCATTCTCACCCAAAAAAGTTAGAGCCATAAATGCACCAAATCCAAAATTACCAATGTTTTTTGATTTATAAGTTCCTGATTTTCCAATTCCAAGAAAAGTTTCAATTTGATGGATATCTAAACCACTCTCATTGTTGAATATGATAGTCTTACCAAGTTGTGTATCTATTTTAATTGAAACATATCTGTTGCCAGCATCTATAGAGTTATCAATTTTTTCCATAATAGAGGATTTCAAGTCAAATCCATTAGCTCTTCCACCATTTTTATTTGGTAAGTCCTGAGAGACATTAATTGTTTTTACTGTGTACGACATAATTATTATTATTATTTTTTATTTATATATAAAATATTAATTCTTGTTTATATATAAAATCAAAAAATATTAAATATATTTAAATGATAAATAAAAAAACCCACAAGATATCACTTTTAGGAATATTCTGTGGGTTTATTAGGTTGTGGTTTGGTGATGGGTTATTGACTGGACTGGCAATCTGTTGTGGTTTCTACTCTGATACCATTACTGATGGTGGTCATAGTTCCAGCTTTCTCAACGTCCTCAATTTCAGTTTGGGTTTGGTCACAGACAGTTGTGGTCGTCTGGTTAAGTGTATTGACATATCCTGGTGCTTGGGCGGATATAGTACATTTCCAACATTGTTTCTTTTCACAAGATGTAAAGGTGAAAAGGGTGATTAGGGTGAAGATTAGCTTTTTCATATTTAATTTAATTTAATTATATTTAATTTCACAATCAGTGGTAGTTACAACCGGAATTCCATTGGAGGTAATGGTTGTGGTTTGTCCGGATTCTTCATAATCCTCTATTTCATTTTGAGTTTTATCACAAACAACTGTGGTTATTTTAGTTGAATCGTATGTAGAATTAGAAATTGGTCTTTTACTGGTAACTGTACATTTCCAACAATATTCCTTACCACAAGAAGTTAGGGCGAAAAGGGTGATTAGGGTGAAGATTAGCTTTTTCATATTATTTTATTTTGTTTTTGATGCAAGTTTAAGGTTCATACCAGCTGAACTAAAGGATATTACTGTTCCAAGGGCTAACCCACCATTTAGAACATTATATAGGATTAAATCATCTTTGGACTCTATTTTGAAGATTTGTGGGTAGAAAATTATATTAGCAACCAAAGCCCCAAGTAATAAACTACCTACTTGTACATTACTACCAGCTTTGTCTAAATAATCATTCATCTTTAGATTAACAGTTTGGTTCAGATTTTTCTGATTAGTATCAACATTATATATGCTATTAAATCTCAACTTCACTATTTTTTTAAAACCCCTCACTGGATAGGTTTCCAAAAGGTACTTATTATTATTAATATCAACTAGTTGTCCATAGTCCCAACCCCAATATTCAGAGCTTTGGAATGCGTAAATTTGACCCAACCTTGCTGAATCGCCCATTTGTATTTTACTATACTTCTCTTTTTTATCCCTTTTTTTGTATTGATCCAATTTATACTCGGTTGAAGAAGTTTGACCAAAAGTAAATCTTGAAATGATGATTAGTAGAATTGTGATAATATTTTTCATAATACAAAGATAATATAAAGTTTTATTATAACAAAATAATTTTATTTAATTTTTTTTTAAGCGAGCCACTTCCGATTAACCTTCCATTGTATCTGGCTTCTGTCACAGTGTTTCAATGACAATACAAAGATACGGAAAAGATTTGATAGAAACAAATAAAATTAAAAAAAACCCACCTTATTTAAGTGGGTTTTTTCTTTTTACCATCTATCACCGTATCCTGGTGAATTAAAATCATCTTCATCAGATGGAATACTGATAAATTGTTGATATGGTTTAATTCTATTCATAACATATATATCTAATTTTTCAAATAAACTTGAAGTAATGTAGTTTCCTTTCACCACAATTATAAAAAGACTCTTTCTCCCAATCAAAGATAAACCCAGATTTCTCCAGTGACCTTATAGATGAATTATTACTCACTCTTGCAGATGATGTGATTTTATGGATGTCTTTTGTAACTGCAATCTTTTCTATTTCCAGTAACATAAGATGGTTTATTTCCTTACCACGTTCTTCTGGTGTGACTGCAGTGTAGCTCAGATGAATAAACCCATCATTAATTCTAAACATTCTAGCACCTATTAGTTTATTATCCTTAATAGCAACCATTTGATTTATAGTAGGATTAGTTAAATATTCCTCTAAATCAAATATTATATCTAGATATTCTCCAACAAAGTTATAAATTGATTCGTGCTTTGGCGCAAGTTGACAAATTATTATACCCCCAATAATATTCATCTTTGATTAATTTTGAATTCATATGGGTATATATTAAATCAAGTGTAAAAAAAAGGACTATTAAGCCCCTTCCAACATATATTCAGCAATCCCCCTCCATTTCCTTGGGAATTCCTTACGGATCTTACTCACCATTATAAGACTCCTCAAGTTCACACTGTCTTTATCCTTATTAGCTCTAAGGAAGTCAAGTGCATCTTGTTTAATACGGATATCAATATCTGGGAGGATTTGTGGCAACACATGAACCATACGTTGGATCTTTTCATCACCAGTCATAGATAAGTCAACAGAGAGTGACCTGGATAGAATTGCTTCATCCATATCCCCTTTATCCTTATTTGAAATAAAGATGATTCTACCAGTGAAGTCAAACTGATTAGGATATTCATCAGACTTACCAAGTTTAGCCATCCAAGAGATAGTACGTTTATCATAGGAGTCTAAAGCTGACTTTAGGATATTGAGTGAGGTTTTATCTTCTAGGACTGAATCACAATCATCAAATATGATTAGTTTACCATTATGGTCATATAAGGTGTTATAAAGACCACGGGCGGTTGAATAACCTTTAAATACTACATAGTTCTCCCCTTCGGTTAAACCCCCTTCTTGAATGGTTTTAATGATGGTATGGGACTTACCATTACCGGGTCCACCGGTAACAACCAGTGAAGGCATGATACGTCTGGTGACGAGGGTGGTGAGATCTTGGAGGATGTCAAATCGTTTGTTAATGGATATCTTCATAAGTGAATACAAAGGTAATCATTTGGGTTGAGGATTCCAAATTTATTTCGTGACCAAATTCAATATGTTGGTCTGTCATTTTGTCTATGTAATCTAATATTTCGTTCATATTTGCACACCCACTACGATTCGAACGTAGAATAACGGTTTTGGAGACCGTCGTGATACCAATTTCACTATGGATGCGTATTCGAAGTTGTTTTAATAAACAAATTGTCTATCCTTTATGGAGTCTTTTTTATTCCAAGTTTTATTTAAGAAGGCAAGTTTATTCTTATCAATTCCACAATTTCGATTGGAGATATTACCATCATTGAAAAGTTGGATCATTTCCCCCATACTCAGAGTTTTATGTTTACTATCAAAGTTAGGATCTGGGTGTGACCATCCAAATTTAAGCAACCAATTCAAAAGGGCTTTTTTATTAACATCTTTGTAGTCTTGTGTTGTTCCATTGCCACTTCTTTTTGATAGTTTCTTACCACCTTCGAAAAGCAATCCAGCGTGAATAACTTCTGGAAATGGTTTATCACCTTCAACTTTACAGATTTCATCCCAGATTCTTTTTTGTTTATCTAGGTTAGCAATATGATCTACTCCACGGACGATATGAGTAATATCATAATCATAATCATCTAGAATAGAACAGAAGTTATAAGTTGGATATCCATTATTTCTAAGAATAACCATCTTATAATCACCCATATCAAGTTCGTATCCATTTTCGGTGGGTGTTCCAATCTTTTGAGACACATCTGCATAACGATCCAATCTTTCAGACTGTTTGAATGTTAAGTCAAAATCTAGACCAAATTCCTTCATTTGATCATAGATATAATCAATATACTCTTGTTTATTTCTTTCTTGATCGGTATCATCAATACGAAGTATAAACTCACCACCATTGGACTTGGCCATTAGATAATTAAGAAGTGCGGTACGTAAGGTGCCTAGATGGAATTGACCCGTAGGTGATGGAGCTACTCGTGTTTTCATATTACAAAGGTAAACATTTATGTTGGAATATCCAATTCTCTTTAAAAAAGAGATTAAAGTTGGACTGATTTTTTATTGCCTAAATTAATTTAGTATATCTTCAATAATATCATCTCTAAGCAAATGTAGTTTTGATTTTACAAAATGGTCAATTGATTTTTGGTAAGTCTCGAGACTTACTAAAAATGATTTTTGGTAAGTCTCATTTTTATGGGATTTAAGTGATTTAATAATCTTATATTCAAGTTCTTCTGAATTTTCTATTATATTACTATCATCATCCATTGGATAACCATAATATAATCTACCTTTAGTTGTAGACATTAACCTATTATCAAAGCAGAAAATTCCTTCATTGGTGGTTATTTTTATAGTCCCACCATCTCTATATATATCAAATCCTTTAATTTCAATCATTTTATTAAGAACCTAATTCTTTTTCATACTTTTTAAGATCTCAATAGTTTTGACATCAGTAATTTTAGTGATTGCGTCTTCCAATGCTTGGTTATATCCATCTCTATTAGACCAAGTCAAATAGTCTTCAATATGACCCTTTAATATGTTTGTAGTGAAGTCTGCCTTATTTGAAAGGCGATCAATTAAATCTTTTAAGTTTTTCATAAATTTTTATCTAGTTGCTTTAAGAAAATCTAACATACTCTTTGCTTTGTATATCTCAGCATACTTCATACCTACCCATTCTGGACCAGTACTTTGGTTAAACTTTGATTCGAATTCTGCAATTAGGTTATCAGCTTTTTCATATTGGTCTTCATCAATAGAGTTGAAGATTTCAATTAGGGCTGAATCCATTTTAGCCCTATATTGTATCCAATATAAAGAACGAAACTCTACATATGCTGGGATGAACATTTTAATAAAATTAATAACTTTTTCCATATAAGACAAAGATATAACAATTATTCTCTACAACAAAATCTATTTTTTTATTATCTAATTTTTATAGGAAATTAATTATCTTTGTAAAATGGAATATGAGAAGAATAAAATACAGGAATTAGAGGGAGAGATTTTTGAGATAAAATCTATTCTTAGGGACAATAGAGATAAGGAGAGAATTTATCAAGAGATATTATCTGATATCAATAGTTCCATTATTAATTTATTTAAGAGAGAAGAAGAGAATATTAGATTTAATTTTGGGGAAGAGATTGATTATCGTCAGTGTATGATTGGAATTAAAGAATATTTGGATAATATTAAATCTGTTTATAAGGGAAAGATTAATTTTTAATGGTAAATCATATAGTCATTTTCATTCACCACCATCGTAATCCGTTTTAATTTTCCCAAAGAGTTCAATTAGAAGTTTAGATAAACACTCAAACCCATCACATTCTGAAACTATATACTCATCATCTGAATCTACATAGTTCACATACTCAACCTGATAATAATCATCCTCCATTTTTATAACTTTTAAAAAGTGTGTAGGTTCACCCATCTCACCCATTGCTAATATGAATTGAGCTGGATCACTAAAGTTAGTTGAAATATAATCTTCATTTAAGGTTTCTAAAAGTTCATTGATGAATACCTTTTCTTGCTGATTGAACGGTTCAACTAAATTTTGATGGAGTCTTGATGAACCTATGATATAATCTCCATTTTCATCAAGAAGACTTCTTGGTTCTGGCACTTCATCAAACATAGATTCAAATAGTTTTAAGTATTTCATAAGACTTCTTCTATAAATTTTATTAACCCATCAAACTGATCACATATGTAATATTGTTTATCATATGTTACTTGAGTTTTCTTACTTGTTTCTATTCTAACTTTAAACCATTCATCTTCTAGAGATACTACTAAGATTTTGGTGAATAATTTATTATCCCTTTTAACAAAATTGATTAATTCCTTACTAACCCCAATTGTTCCTATTTTATCTGTAATAAACATATGTCCATAACCTTTGGTATGGATTAGTTTTTCTATTTGATTAATTTTAGAATCTCCAAAACGAGTAATCTTTCCAAATGAATTCCAAGTTTCAGCATCAACCTTCTCATATTCACCAAAAAATGATTCAAACAGTTTTAAATGTTTCATAGTATATCTTCTAGTAATTTTATTAACCCATCAAACTGATCTGCTTCATAATATTTCTTTTGATTCATTATATCAAATGCCACATAATAAAACTCATCCTCTACTTTCTTTACACTAGTATGTTCTATCATCGTTACAGTTCCTTTATCCCTTGGAATTTTAATAGTAGCCATTAAATCACCTGGATACTTTTGAACTTCACCACCTTTTTGTTCTGCGATATTAGATAACTCTTTTATCTCACTATCAGTGAATCTATGATTTGTTGCCCTGAAATAATCAGAACCTCCCATTTCCTTATAATAATACCCACCAAATGATTCATTGGTTTTAGTTTGGTTATTAATCAAATCTCTATATCCTTGGAATATTTCTTTTAAAAACTTTTCCCAACATTCATAACCATCACAACGATATACCTTATCATCAGCATCTCTTCCCCAAATATTTACATAATAAAATTCATCATCATTTTTGTAAGTTGAAATATTTCTTATAGGAGTTGTTTCTTTTAATTTAGGATTTATATCCCCATTAATCATCTGAAAAAATAAACTAGATTTACCGATTTCTGGCATATACCTTTTGTTTTTTACACTGATGGTATCACTCAAAGAAATGAATAATTCTTTTTCCTTTTGATTGAAATCAACTTCTTTAGCATTAGTTACTTCTTCATCCCATTCATTTACATCCATGAGTTCTGGTTCTGGTACATCAAATAAAGATTCTTTTAATATCTTATGTGTCTGTTGGTCTAGTTCAAAAGTTTTATCAACCATCCAATCTTTCCATAGTCTTGGATTTTTGATAATCATATCAAACTCCTCTACCTCCATTCTACCATAGATGCTCTCATCATGTGGATATTTTTGGTATTCCCAATAATCCGTTCCAATATTTCTATAACCATATCGAGCATCAAAATAAACAAAAGGCTCATCACCTTCAATCTTCATAATAGAAAACTTGGTATTGAATACCATTTTAGCATCCAAATAACTATAATTAAAATAAAACATTATATGTTGTTTTACCTTTGAATCATAGTTGATATTTATATCAGTCTTTCTAATATTCATAGTAAGTCCTACTGTGGTTTTACTACTAAACCTCATATGAATACATTGTCTTGATAAACTTTCAAATTGTTCCCGTGTTAGTATATCTGGATTAATCCCCCTAGAGAAACCAAATGCCTCATCAACTACCCCATCCCTTTGAATAATAGACTCATCAAAATAATTATCTTTAAGATAATCAATTAGTATTTGTGGGTTCTTACACATCTGGTCAAAATCAGATTCCTCAAATCTAAAGAAATGGTACCTATCACTATATTTACTACCTTGAGAAACATCATAGTAATATTTTAAAGTATAAAATGGTTCATCTCCATATTGAGAAACTTTATCCACAAATATTTCTGTTTGAATCTCAACATTACCGTTTAGTATATCTACCCATTCAATCTTAAACCAAACACCAGTATGTTTTAGTTCATACTTTTTATCCAAGTTTTCCCCCATCAACTGAAGACTTCCATAATTAATAATCTCATCCTCTCTACTGACCTGGATATCAATGTATTGTTTTCTTGTGATTTCATCCAATTGAAATCCACCAAATAATTCAAATAGTTTAAGGTATTTCATCATTAATATATATTAATATGTTATACTTAAAAGTATTTGAGGAATTTGAAACTGGGGATTTTGAACTTGAGTTTGTTCCAAAATGGAAGTTTGATCAGTCTTATAAGAATACTCAAAGAGTTGGTTTTAGTGGAAAGATTTATCAAGCTTTTGCATTGAATGCAAATCGTAATGGAATGAGAACCAATCAAATAGGTGGTGAGCATCCTACTCAAATAATTTTGAATTGGAATAAACAAACTAAAATTGGAAGGGTTATTTTTATTGCAACATTTCTTATTAGAGGGGTCCAAGATGACACGCCTTATGTATTGTGTTTAGTTGATTACAATGTTATAGGAACTGATATGCAATTAACTAGTATTCACATCAGAATGGAACTTCAAGATTTAATGGGTATTATTAAGAACTTTGAGAAGTTTTCAAATGAAATAGTTGAAAAGGTTGAGAAGGATAATGTAAAAAAGTAAACCTTATAATCTATCCTTAAATAATTCTTCTAACCCATCTAACTGGTCTGCCCTTAAATAATCCATATCTGTTAGTGGTATAGCTTTATGACCTCTCAATCTTTCTAATCTTGATTGTTCTGGTATTCCGGTAATCTTCTTTACAAACACATCAAAGTATTCATCTTCCACTTTATACAGAATAACTTCATCTTTATAATATCCATCACCTTTAGCTAAAGGTGATGTTTTTTTACCTCTAATCCTAAATGATTTATTTGGGTTTTCTGTTGGATTATAGAAGATATTTTCTAGTTCTACTTCATATCCAAATCCTTTTAGTAATTCTATAATCTTTGAAACTTCATTAGTATTAAATAATTCACACTTATCATCTTGATTGAATTCAGCAACCTCAATTCTAAAGTAAGGTTCACCACCAAATGATTCAAATAGTTTTAAATGTTTCATGATAAGTCTAAATTATTTAAGTAATCCAAAAGGATTTGTGGGTTTTTACACATTTGATTGAAGTCAGATTCTTCAAATCTAAAGTAAAATTTCTTTTGAAAACTTATTCGTTGTTGGTCGGGTAGTGTTTCAATATGAGATTTGGGAGCTGCGTGTGATGTAAACTCTTCGTAATTGTAGAACATTATATAACAAGATTCATCCACACCTTGACCTTGGGATTTCTTTTTTATACTAAAATTTTTGCAGGTAAAATGATAATCTATTTCTGTTTCATATTCAGCTCGGAAGTATTCCACAGTATCTTTTTTATCACCACGAGCATAAAGTAATTTATATTCTTTTGATAGCTTACTTTTAAATTCTAAAACCTTACTCTCTGGCATATAAACCAAAGGATTATTATCCAAAATCGAATAATATTCTTGTTTGCTGATTTCATCCAATTGAAATCTACCAAATGATTCTGTAACTATATCAGTTTTAGTGTAGGTTCTTTTTCTCTCAGTTTGTGGAAAAATCCTAACACTAACAAATCTTTGTGGTAAGTTTTTAGTCTCTAAGTTCATATCAAGACCCATTTGTCTCAACCTTCTTTTAATAGACCCAAACCTCCCATCCCAAAGAGGATTATATAACCAATCAGAATCATTTAAATCTTTCCAAATAGAATGGATAGTAACCCGTAACTCCTTATTTACTATCATAGGATGAATAAGAACTTTACCTTCATCTGCAAATTCAAGAAAAAGGTCTTCTATGTCTTCTAAATCAATACCCCAACCATCACAAATAGTCTTTGCATATTGTGGACCATGATAGTCAAACCCCTCAAACTTCTTCAGATACTTCATTCTTATAATAAATTAAATTCATCACCCCATAGTATTTAGGGTCACCACGTCTATATAATTGTGAACAACCACTGAACTTTAATCCATAATCTTTCATTATTTTGTTATGGATTGGTACCAGTTCATTTCTTATTTTATAATAAACATCCATAGGTGATGGTTCATATCCATGTGGAAAGAATATCTTTACTTGTAGTCGTTCAGTTCTTGGACCAACATCAAATAGATCCATAACCACATGAATACCTATATCTGATCCTAATTCATCAGTTATTCCAATAAATAAATCTTCAATTTGATCTTCAAATTTATCACTTGTAAAACTTTCAAATATTTTTAGGTATTTCATATGGATAGATCTATATATTAATTTTCACCAAATAATATATAGATTTAAATATAGATTCTAAAATGGCAAAGATATATGTATTAGCGAGTGGTGAGGTTTACCAAAAAGTAAAAGAAAAAAAGTTTATATGTGGACAATTAACAATTCAAGAAACAGAAACTTGGGCAATTGGTGGGCCACTTGATGAATGTGCTAGAACTCGTTTTGAAAATAATAGTGAGTGGCAGTGTTTCTCTACATTAGAAGAAGCCAGACAAGCATCCGAGAATCTTTAATTTTAGAAAAAACATATTATTAATTAATAATATATACTTACAGTTATTTGATTTGAATAGTAGCACTAGCACAAATAAGTCCACATTAGTGGCACAGATAAGACTGGAGAATGTGAACAAGTAGATTTAGGTAACTTTAGAAGAAATAGGATACCGAATAGAGAAACAAATGGGAGCAATTTAAAAAATGGTATTAAACCCATAAGAGGGAAACTATGCACTTACATTAAAGAAAATCTATATAAATCACTATGGTGATAATATAAAAAAGAAAATATTATGAGATTTAAAACATTCAAAGTATTTGAAAGTGATATGCCCGAGGATATGGTAAGAATGCCAGATGGTGGTATGTATGATAAAGAAACTGTTTATCCTGAATTAGGACCAGATACATATTATCCCGATGACTTTGCAGCTTTTGTTGGTGCAGTTCATCAGTGGTCTAAGGAACATGGACAGCCTGTATTATGGAGTTTATCCGTTAGAAACGATGAGCAGACTAAGAAGTATTGGGATGCTTATGTTAAAGGGGAAAGAGAAATGACCCTTATCGAAGAGGAGGATAAATTAATTGCTGTTCTACATGAAGATGGTAATATCATTATGGCAATGGATAATATGGATAAGCCAGTTGATTTGGATATGGTTAAAGGAAAGATTTAAATATTTAATTATCAATGAGAAATTTATTAACAGATATAGTAAGCTTATTCAGAAATAATTGGAAAGTTATTTTAGTCATCTTATTGACTTTTTATATTCTTAATTCCTATTCAGATATCAAACTTGGAATTATGGATGGGTGGTTTGAATGATTATAAATCCTTAAACATTTTTTCTAACTCTTCTTTTGATTCATATTTATAATCCTGGTTGAGATATCTTTTATAGGCGCAATTAGATGGCCAACAATCACATATTAAACATTCTCCATTATGATCCATCTTACAAGGTTTCTTGATAATCTTATCCAGATGATGTATCTCACTGAATTTTTCTAACCATTCAGAGTATTCAATTGGTTCATTGTTTTCCAACCAATTTTTATATTGTGTTTCTAATGTTGCCATTTTTATAACAAAATTTATTTATTTATCTCAAACTGGTCAATACGCCATCTTTCAAAAGAAACCACTTTTTCTTTTTAACACTGATCTTAACACTTCCATCATCAAGGATCTTCATTTTAGCTTTCTTAAACTCTGGATCTTCTTTAATCAAGTTCTGGGCCATTTCCACGTCTGTGTATTTTCTACTAGGTTCATCAGCTAGAAAGTGTTTCAAGATTGTTCCTAGAGTCAACCAAACAGATAGAACAATTACTATCTTATTGATGGTGTCTTTATAGGTTGGAAAGTATTTCCTTGAAATTAAAAGGATTATTATGGAAGAGATTAGTATAAACATATGAATACAAAGATAATGATATTTTATGGATTTTAAAATATATTTTGTAAAAAACCAGACATTAGCTTATATTTGTGATATAATGAGTATGATTAATTTGAATAGGAATTATTTATTCAATTCTGATAATTTAGATTTTCTAAATAAATTCAGAGAGGAATTAAAGGGAAAGATACAGTTAATCAGTATAGATCCCCCTTATAACACTGGTAAAAAAATGGGTAAGTATAAAGACTCATTTAATGGTATGCAATCTTGGTTAGACTTCTTGAAACCAAGACTTGAATTATCCAAAGAATTGCTTACCGAGGATGGACTTATATTCATCAATATAAATGATAAGAATGCTCCTTATTTGAGGATTCTTTGTGATACTATTTTTGATATAAAGAATCATTTATCCACTATAGTTTGGCAATGTAAATACACCGTATCAAATGATAAACAAGGTATATCTAGTCAAACAGAATCAATTTTGGTTTACTGTAAGAATCCAAAGAAAGTAATTATCAATAATGATCCATTAGATCCTGAATACGCTAAAGTATATAAGAATTGGGATAATGATCCTAGGGGGCCTTGGAGGAAAGGAGTTCAGTTATTTAAAAAGAAAACCAAGAAGGTTTATACAGTTGAATCTCCCACTGGTGTTAAGTGGACTAAAGGTTGGAATTACTCTGAAGAAGAATGGTATAACACATTAGTTAAGGAAAACCTAATCTATTGGGGTGAGAAAGGTGATTCTTGTCCTACCAAGAAAACTTTTCTAGGGAATTCTAAAGGAAGGGGTATTAGAAACCTTTGGTTAGGTCAAGATGTTGGATATACTCAAGATGGTACAAAGGATTTAGAAGATATTCTAAAGGTTGAAGCTAGTTTCCTTTATCCTAAACCAGTTAAACTAATTAAACGGATTATAGAGATTGCATCTAGGAATGATTCGGTTATATTGGATTTTTTTGCTGGTAGTGGTACTTTAGGTCAGGCTGTATTGGAATACAATAGAGAAAATCCAGAATCAAACCGTAAGTTTATTCTGGTTACGAATAACGAATCAAATATATGTGAATCAATAACAAAACCAAGAATTAAAAAGGTTTTGTCAATTGGAGAGAGTTTTGATTATATTACTTTGTAATATTTGAGATAATCTCTTCTTGTTTATCTACAAGGTTTTGATCAATTTTAAAGTTATTATCTGGGTTAGTGAAATAACTATTTTTAGGTAATCTGCCGTGGTCACATAGTGGTAGGTAAACAAACTTCTCTTTAAGGATATCGGATAAATCTTTCCTATAGTTATCAACGATATGATTGAAGATTGGGTTGAAAGTCTTTAGATTAGTAGCACAACTCAAAACAAAATAAGGCATTGATTTTTTATTCTCTAAACACCATCTGAAGATTTTAACAGCATCACCTATAGCTCTTTCAAGGAAACATTTATCAACGTAATGTCCCTTACATTCTTCAACAATAACAATTTCATCACCTTTATATACAACCAGGTCAGGATTCATATCACCAAAGACTCTTTTACCTTTAAGGGCTTTTAAACCTTTTTGTGTATAGTAATTCTTTCTGAATTTCTCATACTCTTCACCTACGATATCTTTACCTGCTTTTTCCTTATCAACTCTCCACCTCTTATAAACTGGTAGATAAAATGATTCATTAAAGAGTTCAGATAATGTTTGGCTGTTGTTTGACATAGTATACAAATATAGTTATTTTTTTGGTTTAATCCTATTATTATAGAATAAAAAATCCCATCAGAACTGGTGGGGTTTTAAATAAACTTATAGTCCTAATATTTCTAATCCGTTTTTAGTTGATATATCCACCAACGTATCAATATCATAAATCTTACAAGCTTCTAGTAATACTTTAAGTTCGGTCCACATATCGCCATCGCCAAAGGGTTTATAAATATCATTTATATTATCAGTGCCAATACCTACCTTAATACCCCATTCAATCATTTCATCTACTGGTGTAATTGCATTATGTGTAGGAGATAATCTTTCAGTTCTAGGGTGGTCAATCCAAGCTATAGGACAAGCGATAACTGATAGGTCAGCTTGTTTCATTAGTTTATAGATATGGTCTCTTTTTGGTTTTTTATGACAAGCTAGTGATATTGAGTGAATTGCGGTGACTTTACCTTCCATACCCCATTCAATTGTTTTCTTTGCTAGAAGTTCAGTTTCACATTCCATATCGGTATTTAGTTGGTCTACATGAACGTGAACTCTTTTATTTAATCGTTTGCCTGTAGATAAGATTATGTCTAAATGTTGTTTTTCTCTACCACCATCTTTGCCTGGTAGTCCTCCTATTATATCTACATATTCAGAGGATTTATCAAACCAATATCTAGCTTCTTTTTCAATAACTCCTTTAAGGGTTTGATTCATAAATTTCATTTTGATTTTATCGCCCCATTTAGATTTTAGCATTTCTGTGGCTAGTATTGCTTTATCTTCAATAGCTTCATCCACGTCAATGAATGATCCGATTGCTTGGCATCCTTGTTGATTCATTAGTTGGGTAGCTTTTTCCATACGCAAAAAAATATCCTCAACAGAGGATAACTTTTTTAATGAATCAACTAAAGACCATTTCTCTTTAAGAGGAGAATAAATGTGATTGATAGATTCTCCATCTAATGAGAAAGCTCTATCAAAGTGTGCGTGAGTATTAACCCATCCACCCTTTAACTTAATTTGGTTTTGTAGTTGTTCTTTAAGGTTCATTTAGATTTTTATTTTTCGTATATATCGGAATAATTATAAGAAGTTTTTCTAAAAAAATTCAATGATAAGACAAAGGTAATAGAAGTTTTGGTATAAAAAAATAATATATAAAAATTATATGAAATATTTAGATGGGTTTTCAGATTATTTTGATAAGGTAAATGAGGAGGTTTCAAAACAAACCTTATATCATTATACTACCCTATCAAATCTTTATTTGATTCTTAAATCGGATAGAATGATAGCTAGATATGTTGGTGATTCATCTAGTGGTGAGTGGAGTAAGGTAGCAGATAAATCAATATCATTTTGTAGACAATATTTAACAAGGGACCAACTTGCTGGAATACAAGATGGTGTTGAAGAACCCATTAGGATTATCATTCATTTTGATTCTGATAAGTTAAAGGAGAAGTATAAGATAGTTCCTTGGAGTGATGCTAGAAGTAAATCAGATACAGTTAATAACTCACAGTTTGAGGAAAGGTGTACTTCTGATATAGTAAATGTTAAAAAATACATTACTAGGATACAGGTTATATTTGATGAGGTTATACTTGGGGTTAGATATAATGAGGTCACTATGAAGAATGATGGCATCAAATTAAGTTCTGGTAAGAAGACTACTCAGAGTTTACCTTGGGGGGATTTTGTAAATAGTGAGTTTTTTGAAAAATCACTTTATAGTTTAGTGTCCTTGGATAAGGATTTGAAGAGAAATTTCAGTAAGATATTTAGTAGTATTAAAAAGTTTACTGGTAGTAGTAGGGCTGGAAATGCTATTCTTGGGTCTCAATTATTAATTTGTTTATGGAACTGGTGGTTTTTTCATAAGATAAAAGAGTTAGCTTCGGGTATAACTTTTGATATTCAAGATAAGACAACCAAACATAATAAGTTACCTGGTATTAAGTTGAGTAGTTCACAACAGGATTTGTTAGACTCTTTAGCCAATTACAAGGTTAAATTATTAAAAGATTTAGGTGAGAAATATGATGAACAGACGAAACAGATTTCAAGGGCTGAGGAAGTTGAAAAAGGGAATCAAAAGAATACTGAAAAAGAGAATAGATCAAAGGAAGAGAAGACTAAACAAGAAGTTATAGATAAGGAAAATCAAAAGAAATGGAAAGAGCAAGGTGATATTAAAAGGGAAAGGGAAAGAGAGTTAGAAGATAAGAAATATAGAGAAACTAAAAGAAGAGTAGAGACTAAATTAAATTCTGAACTCACAAAAGAACCAACATATTCATCAATAGTTAATTGGGTAGAAACTAATATGAAAGGTTCAAAAGTATATGATAAATCAAATATAAATGACTTTTTTACTTATCTAGGTTATTCAGCTTATGAGATTAAGGATAGTAAAGTAAGTTCTGTTGTTGGGGAAAATTCAAAGGAAATAAGTAAACTCATAGATAATTGTAAACCACAAGATGTTAATGAGACTATTTCAAAGTGTAAAGAACTAATGAGTGAGATAAAAACATTATTGGGTGGTGTAAAGACTTCAACTTTTTCTAAAATCAAAAAGTTCTTTTCTAAATAATTTTTGGGATTAGAAAATAATATATAAAAAAAGATATAGATATAAATATGAAACACATACGAAACTTTAATAAGTTTAATGAAGAAGTAGAAATGGGTATGTTACCAGTAGATGTTGTTAAACATGCTGGTGATGCTTATAAGGATGTTTTTGCTGGTATATCTGACTTATATAGTGATCTTGTGGATAAAATAGGAAATAAGATTGAAGAAGTCAAAGATTCATTCAAGGGCATATCTGATAAAGATGCTGGAAAGATTGCGCAGTTTATGAAGAAAACATTTGGTACTGTTAATCCAGAAATGAACAAGGAGAATGTTATGAAATTAACTAAAGCACTTGGATTAGAGACCATTTCAGAAAACTTTAAAGAAAATGAAAACATGGCTGTTAAGATTATTGGTAGGATAAAACAAGCTCTAGGGATTAATGTTGCTGGGTCAGCTGGTATGGGTTTAGCTATCATACTTACATATGCATTACACGTTTTAGGTAAATTACCCATGAATACATCTCTAGCTGTGGATGTTAGTTTAATGACAACAATTGAACTTGCAGCTGCAGGTTGGGCTGCACTTTTTATGTTTGACTTGATTATGAAAATGTTTGGATATAATTCTGATGATGATATTGCTGGTATTGGTAGTTATAATCCTCAAAAAGATATTAGAAATAAGTTCTAATAATAAAAAAACCCAGTCTTTAAACTGGGTTTTTTCTTTTAATCAAAATATATCTAAATATTTTTCTAAAGCTCCATTAGCCAATTTGATATAATCTTGATTAATATCAAACCCAATGAAATCAACTCCAAGTCTTTTACACACGACACCTTCTGTACCGGAACCACCAAAAGGAATTACTACTTTGCAATTTGAATTGGGTTTAGCGGAAAGGATTAATCTTTCGGTTAGTTTACTTGGTTTTTGTGTGGGATGTTTCAAACACTTACTTACATCAAAATTACTTATATCTTTTCCTGGATAAACCTCACCATCATAAAGAAAGTATCTTTCTCTACCAGAACCACCGGCTAAAGTTGATATATCGGTGAATACATCCCTGGGTAGTGCACCTCCTTCGTGGGCTTGATAGATTGTATCACTACTTTTACCGAACCTAGCGGTTTCGCTTCCTTTTCTTTTTTTACCGGCTGCGTTTTTTAGGAATGTATCTGTATAAGGAACTCTAACCACATCTCTATTGAATTGTGGTTTAGTTTTCCAAGCATAGATTATGCTTTCGTGGCTTCTTTGCCAACCGTTATAACTTGGAACTGTTTTATTTGTATAGTGCCAAATCAACCATCTTTTATCAAGTTTAAGTCTAACTGATATATGTGCTAATATTTCACTGAATCCATAGATGAATATTGAACCGGTTGGTTTAAGGATTCTTATGGATTGAGTAATCCACTTATCACACCAAGTGAGATATTCATCTAAAGAAAGATTATCTTTGCATTCTCCAAAGTCTTTGCCGATATTATAGGGTGGATCAATGATAATGATATCAACTGATTCGGATTGGATTTTTTCCATACCTTCAATTAAATCAATAAGGTGGAATTTATTCCAATCTGTTTGTAAGAAGTGAGACATAGTAATTATATCAAATATTAGTTAGTGGTTGATTAGATAACTTCCCAAGCGTGAAGGATAACCTTTTTTGTTTTAAGAACATCTTCGTGGTTACCAAAGATAGCTCCATTACAGATGGTGAAAGCATGTCCACTTACTGTAACCATAAAAGTTCCTTTTGGATTTCTTTTAATAAACTGAAAAGTTGTCATTTTTCTTTGAACGCCTTTATCAATATAGGTCATTGAGTTTTTTGATTTGCCATCGCCCAATCTTTTAAGGGATTTGTCCCATAGGATAGTTTCGTGATTAGCCATATTATTCATTATAGTAACGAACCTAGCGGTTCCTTTTCTATTCTTCCGATTGAATTTAATTTGAACAAACTGGTGGGATTCATCATAGGTGACTTTAAAAGCTGAAGCAAATGACCGAACCACACAATCATTAGTCTCGGATTTGGCGATAAGGGAATTCTTATATCCTGGAATGAAATCAGATGAAGAGTACGAGTGAATCATAAGACAAAGGTAATAAAGTTTAGGGAGAAATAAAAATATATAATGAATGAAATACTTAAAGTTATTTGAATCATTTGGAAAGAAGTTATACCATGGGAATAGAAAAGGAGATTTCCCACCAGAGAAGAAAAGGTTTTCTGGGGCTATTTTCTTAACTACTAATTTAGATTTTGCTAAAGACTTTGCTGGAATGAATGATGGTGATGAGTTTCCTGATGGTGCTGTATGGGAGGTTGAGTTAAAAGAAGGTTTAAAGTTATGTAATCCTATGGATAGGAAGGTGATTATTGATTTAGACTTAAAGGGAACTATACAAAAGATGATTGATGAGAAGTATATAGATCCAGTAAATGGTACAACCTTCTTGGAGTTTTCATCAAAATTAAAAGGTTATAATCCTGATACAAATGAGGAGTTTGAGATTAATGGTAAATCAGAAGCTGTTTACTTTTATCTATGGAGGATTAAGAATGGTGCTTGGAGGGTTATTGAGTCGGGTCCTATAATTGAATCAATAAAGGAAAGAGGATATGATGGGTTTATAGTTATTGAAAGGGGTAGTGAGAATGTTGCTATATTTAGTGAGCAGTCAATTAAAGATTACAAGAAGATTTAATTAGAATTTCATATCGGATACTATTTGAACTTTAAAACCTAGGTCACCATCGCCAGAGTATTTTTCTTCTGTATATCTAACTGAATTAGGATCTATTGAATAAACATTAACTTTTGGTTTTCTATTTCTATTTCTTAATTCTTCTTGTTTTAGTTCTTCTCTTCTACATAGTTCTTCAAATGATAATTCTTGGTCTGGGTTATGATATGTAGGTTGGGTTATAGTTTGATTTGAACTCCAACCATATTTAGCTAATAATTGTTGTTTTTCCCAATCACTTGTTTGAACTTCTTTACTTTCTTCAAATTGAGGTTCAATTATTCTTACTTCTGGTTTATTCATTTCTTACTTAAATTAATATTTAATTTTATTTATTCTTTACTTTCTTCATATTCGTGTATAGCATGGGATAAATGAAACATAGCCATAGCTAAACAGAATAACTTTAAAAAGGTTTTAATTGTTTCATAAGCTGGAAAAAAACCACCGGCATTTTCTAAAGCATGGGATAACCAAGATTTAACAAATCCAAGGGATTGGATAAAAGGATTATCAGTTGGGAAGATTAAACCAAAGTCAGCTATTACTCCAAACAAACCAGCAGCTACTCCACCGAGCAAAACAAACTCATAAGGACCAGGTCCACCTAACCATTGAGTAAACCAAGATGTGGCGGTTAAAGCATTCTTTACTATAACTTTCTCTACAAATATTACAATAGGATTTAAACAAGCTTGAAGGATTTTCAAGAATAACTTACCCCACCATAGGAGTTTTTTACCTGTTTTAACTTCTGGATCTAATTTCTCAACTTCAAGGAATTTAAGTAACCAAGTTATACAAGAATCAATTTTGCCCTCTTTGACTTCTTCTTGTTCTTTTAAGAGATAGAAGCTTAAAAGAACATCATCATTAGTAGAATTAAGAATGCTTTCAAAGGATTCATTCTTCACTTCTTCCATTTCTTTTTCAGCATCACTGATATTTTTTTGAGTTTCTGATTCTACATTTGATTGGGTTGAATCAATTTTTGAAGATATGGATTTACTTGCTGCAGAATTAGGAATGGGTTTTGCTTTTAGTAGGTCATCAACTCCTTTTGAAAGATAACCCCACCAGGAAAAGGTTTCAATTAGTTTTTTCTTTTCTTCGTTAAGTTTTAGTTTATCAAGAGCTTTTATTTTTTCTTCAAATTTATCTTTATGTTGTTTAAAAACTTCATTAGCTTTTGATCTAACTCCATCAACTAGGGCAAAAAATATCTTTTTAGCAAATTCTTTAACTGATGTTACGAATGAACCAATTGAATCTTTAATATCTTTTAATTTAGCGGTGAATTTATCTTTAATTTCTTTTGATTTATCTTTGAAGTAATCAACTGCTTTATCAAGGAATTTCCATTCTTCTTTTAATAAATCAACTCTTTCTTGAATAAGGTGATTATTAATAAGTTTTTTTTCTTCTATTGTAAATACGGTAGAGTTATTACAAAGTCTCCAGAAGTTTGATGAGAAATGTTTGTATAATTGTTTTTCAATGATAAGGGTTTGTTTATCAATTGCCTTGATTGATTCTTTAATAAACCCTTTATAAGTGTGTATATGCCTCATAAAGTATATATAAAAAATTATTCAGTTATAAAAAAACCCCACCTTTTTAGAGTGGGGTTTTTATTAATCTTCATAATCTTCTTCTTCGTCATCATCATCATCATAGAAGTCAATCTGATCGGCTTCAAGGACTTTTTCTCTAACGATTTCAGCAGAACCGAAGACATCATAGTTTTCCATGAATGCATCTTCATCTTGGAGATACTCTTCTTTTTCTTCTGGTGAGAGTTCAAATTCATACCAGGTTGTTGTATTGGTTACCCACATTAATTTTGCCATAGTTTTATATAAATTTAATCGTTTGTTACTGACCAAATGAGTGCTGCGAGCCATCCTAGGCCTGTCCAGCCTGCGAATAGGTTTAGGATAAAGATAGCTGTGAATTGTTTATGATTTCTATTATTAGCTATAATAGTTGGGATGAAATAAATCAGTCCCATAATGATTAGTGCAATTAAACCGCCCATAAAATCATGTATTATAATTTTTCTTTTTGTTTATATGGTGAAAAAAATTTTTTAAATTGAGTCAAATCAAGGTAATTATATTGGATTGTGAATTTTATATATAGATAATAAAATAAATTTGTCAGAATGAGGATTGATAATATTGATTTAATTGGAGATTTCACGGTAAATGGGGTGACGGTTAGTTTAATTGGTGGGGGTAGTGGTTCAGCTGCTTTACCATCAGGTGAAATAGGATTTGGTAATGGTACTGGTATAGTATCTAGTGATGTATTTACATTTAATTCAACTTACAAAAATTTAAAGGTTGCTGAATCAAGTTCAATTGATATAAGTTCTTGTAATTCTGTAATAGTTGGGGGGGTGTGTAATACACTTCAGTGTGGTTCTTCTAGGTCTTCAATAATTGGGGGTTGGGGTAATACTATAGATCTTTATTCAACTCATTCATCAATTATTGGTGGTCAATCTAACACACTTCAATCTAATTCTTATGATTCAACAATAGTTGGTGGTTTTTGTAATACACTTAAGTGTCAATCTCGTTATTCATCAATAGTTGGGGGTATGTGTAATACACTTCAATGTTCTTCTAGATCTTTAATAGTTGGGGGTATGTGTAATACACTTCAATTTAATCCTTATTCATCAATAGTTGGGGGATTTTGTAATACAATTGCAACTCAATCTAATTATTCATCAATAATTGGGGGTCAGTGTAATACACTTCAGTGTAATTCTTCTAATTCATCAATAACTGGGGGTATTTCTAATACAATTCAATCTTATTCTTGTAGGTCTTCAATAGTTGGTGGATTTTGTAATACAATTGCAACTCAATCTTGTCAATCAACCATAATTGGTGGGTGTTCAAATATAATTTCTGACAACTCTTGTGATTCAATTGTTTCTGGTAAATATAATAAAATATATTTTCAATCTTATCAATCAACGATATTAGGCGGTAGGTGTAATGAAATTACTTGTTTATCTTGGGGCTCTTCCATAGGTGGTGGGTTCTGTAATAAAGTTTCATCGAGTGTCTATTCTATAATTTCAGGTGGAACTTGCAACCGTATTTTTAATAGTGGTTCATCCCCTTTGATTGGTGGTTATCGTAATTATATTTGTGCTGCATGTTCCGCAGTTGTTTCTGGAATTTGTAATAAAGTTTGCTATTCATCATATAATTCATCAGTAGTTACTGGATGTTGTAATATAATTTATGATTCTAGTAATTCATCAATCATTGGTGGTTATCGGAACACTCTTTGTTCGAGTGATAACAGCTCGGGGATTTTTGCTGGACGTGATAATTTAATTTGTGGAAATGCTGATTATTCGTCAATAATTGGCGGTAAGGGTAATACTATGAGTTACAATTCTTGTAATTCTTCAATAATTGGTGGATATCAAAATTGTTTGAATTCATCAGCACAATCTGTTATTTTAGGTGGTAGTAACTTATTTTTAAATAGTGAACCAAATCTTGTTTATGTTCCAGAACTTAAAGTGGCTACAGCATCAAATGATGACACACTAAATAAAGTTTTAGTTTGGGATGAAGCTAACTCATTGAAAATGAAATGGAGGAATCTTTCAGTACTTGGTATAAATCCTCAATCAACAAGTTACACATTAGTACAAAGTGATGAGGGGAAAGTAATTGATTTAACATCTGGTTCAAATGAAAACTTAACCATACCACAAGATAGTACTGTACCATTTCCTAATGGAACACAGTTGGTAATCATAAGGTCTGGTACTGGTGAGTTAGGTGTGACTGGTGGTGGAGTTGTAACGGTAAATTCGGCTCAAGGATATTTAAATTTGAATTTTCAATATTCAGCTGCAACTCTAATCAAACTAAGCACCGATAACTGGTATGTATTTGGAGACTTAAAAGCATAAAATAATAATATGATTTCACTATTACACGGCATTATAGATTCTAGTCCCTCAGAGGAACCTCCTTATGTTGGACCAGAATTCGTAATGCGATTTGATACTAGTTTGGGAGATGGTAATCCAAGTTTGGATATTCCTTATGATAACACACTAACATATCTTTTTGACCTATACTATGAGGAGGTTGGGAATCCATCAAATAATGGTTTATATACAAATCAAAATAGTGGACTTAATTTTATTTTACCAAATCCAGGTATATGGAGAATAAAAATTACGGGTACCTACCCATCTGTAAAATTTGCAAATACTGGTAGTTGTCTAAAATTAACTAGAATAGAAAATTGGGGCAATATAGTATGGGAAAGTTTTAACAGTGCATTTTCTGGTTGTTTGAATATGACAATTACAGCTATAGATTACCCAAATTTATCCAATGTTACTAGCATGGTGGAAGCGTTTTTAAATTGTAGTTCTATAACAAATCCAGATTTGAGTGGTTGGGACACAAGTACGATCACTGATATGACTAGTATGTTTTCTGGATGTAGTTTATTCAATGGTGATGTGACAACTTGGGACGTTTCAAGTGTAACGTTAATGGAACAAATGTTCTATGGATGTATACCGTTTAATCAAGATATTTCTAGCTGGATTGTTTCAAATGTTGCATCCATGCAATCAATGTTCTATTTGTGTAGCTCGTTTGATCAACCTTTGAATTCTTGGAATGTATCTTCTGTACAAAATATGGGACTTATGTTCTATTTATGTAGCTCGTTCGATCAACCTTTGAGTTCTTGGGATGTTGGTAATGTTAACACATTTTCTGGAATGTTCTATGGTTGCTCATCGTTTAATCAAAATATCAGTAACTGGAATCTAACAAGTGCTGTAACTTTGGCCAATATGTTCCAAGAATGTTCTATATTTGACCAGCCTATCGGAACTTGGACAGTATCTAATGTTTTTTCTGTAAGTGCTATGTTTGAGGGAGCAATATCATTCAACCAAGATATAAGTGCTTGGAATGTCACAAAAGTTTCAAGTTTCTTCCGAATGTTCTATAATGCAGAATCATTCAATCAAAATTTGAATACTTGGAATTTATATACTGCAAGTAATACCCTTAACTTTCAAAATATGTTCTCGGGAGCAATTGCTTTCAATGGTGATATATCAAATTGGGACACAACTCAAGCCAATAACATGATTGGCATGTTTTCCAATGCACCATCATTCAATCAAGATATCAGCGGATGGACAGTTTCAAAAAGTACCAGTTTTTTTGGTATGTTCTCCGGTGCAAGTTCATTCAATCAAGATATAGGATACTGGGATGTTTCAAAAGGTGCTACTGGACCATATATGGATGGTATGTTCAATGGAGCTTCATCATTCAATCAAGATCTCAGTTTATGGTCGGTTCCTAATAAGTTGACCGAACCGGATGGTTTCAAAACGGGAGCTTCAGCGTGGGGCTTACAAAAACCAAATTGGGGCTTTTCAGCATCACAAAGTCCATTTATTTTCAATATTGACACTGCACTAGGTAGTGGTTCAAACTTCACTATACCGACTTACGACCAATACGGATACTCATACAGATACAATGTAACTTGGCAGGATTTGATCACATCAGGCAATAAGGGATCTGTTAGAGGACTCACTGGAAATCATACAATAAATTTTGCAACTGGAAGTAAATTTAGTATCAGCATTACTAAAGTATTTCCATCAATACAATTTGCTGGATCCTCGGATGCGGTCAAAGTTACTGACATAGTTCAATGGGGAACCAATCATTGGAAAGGATCTCTTAACGGGGCTTTTGCTGATTGTGTTAATATGACTTATTCAGCTACGGACGCCCCTAATCTTCGTCAGGTCACTGATTTGAGTCTCATGTTTTGGAACGCCTCAAGTTTCAATGGGAATATCGGAAATTGGAACACATCAACCATAAATAATATGAGTGGGATGTTTAATAATGCAGTATCGTTCAACAGAAATATTGGAAGTTGGACTACTTCAAATGTAACAAATATGAGTGGTATGTTCGAGGGTGCTGATGTATTCAACCAAAACATAAGTGGATGGGATACTTCGTCTGTTACAAACATGAGTCGTATGTTCTATAGTGCAAACGCATTTAATAATACTCTTAATAGTTGGAACACATCACAAGTTACAGATATGAGTGAAATGTTCTCTCAGGCACCATCATTTAATGGTAACATTAGTTCTTGGAACACCTCACAAGTTACAAGTATGAGTGATATGTTTGCTAGTGCAACCAATTTCAATCAGAATATTGGTTCTTGGACCACATCAAATGTAACTACAATGTATGGTATGTTTGTGGGTGCGAGTATTTTCAATCAGAATATAGGTAATTGGGATACGTCTAATGTAACAAACATGGATAATATGTTCTTTCTTGCAAGCGCATTCAATAGAGATCTGAGTGGCTGGTGTGTTTCATTAATACCTTCAGTGCCATCATTATTCTCCGGACCTGGGGCAGCATGGACATTACCAAAACCAGTATGGGGAACTTGCCCACCTTAAAAATTTGGATTTGATAATAATTCAACAAACTTAAGGAATTCTTAATAGGTTATATTTTGCAAGGAAAGGTATATCAGAAGAGTTCACTGACTTTATGACCTGATGGTTAAAGTGAATAGGTTACTATACAGTTTTATAGAGTTTATTTATTGGTATAGTTTTTAAATTGAAATATTCAGAAGCTTCATCATAGTCATATAATTCATCTTCCACATATTCTAAAAGTGATTTTCTGAACTCCAAAGCATCTTTTCTATTTTCAAAAAGGAAATTCTTTTCTTCTGTTGTCCTATCACTATTTCCGATTTGATATTGTAAATCCATTTTAACCCATTCTTTATCTGGGGAAGTAACAACATCAATCTGAATTGTATTACCATAATCAGATTTCATTACAACACCTATACCATGATATGATTGATTATAACGACCATATAATTGATCTTTAAAATCTGTTATAAAAAACTTACCAAGGAATTTTTCTCTATTTGGAAACTGATTTTGAAAAACAAACGGATGTCCGTAAATTCTATCAAATCCTTCTTTGCCAGCGAAAGCACTTATGCCTTTTTCAGCAGCATGTTTTTTTAATTCCTCTGACCTCTTTTTATGTCCTTGTTCTAAATTATCAGCAGCAGACATATAAGTGGATTTATATAATTCAAATTTCATTAACTTTTTCATAGTCTATATTATATATATATAAATAAAACTAATTATAAAAATGAGACATTTAAAATCATTCAAATTATTTGAGTCAAGTGGCATGGGTACTGATTTGATATTTGAAGCGGCTTTACTTTTAAAAGTTGATAATTCAATAAAAGAAGCTGCATTGAAGATACTAGAGGAAGCTAACATCAGTGATTTATTTGCTTTACCAGAAGATAAATTGCACATTACATTAACTAGTATCAAGTCTTGTAAAGATATAAAGGGGGTTTTAAAGTCGGATTTACCAAAGGATATTCAACCACCTAGGATTGAATTGGGTGATGTGACGATTGCTGAAAGGCCAGAAGCTTCAAAAAAGAGTTTTGTTGTTGCGGTATTAAATCAAGAAGAATTGAAAAAGTATGTAGATGAGATTTATTCTCGTTTAGGAATTGATAATCCAGAACCAGAAAGGTTTTTTCATATGACAATCGCTAATAATGTAGAGAACAAGAAAATGCCTGGTGTAGCTGATTCATTTGGTTCAATTGGGGATATTACTAAAAATGATTTTAAATAAGATGCAAGTTATAGTTTATTTTGATTTAGATGGTGTGTTAGCCGATATGCAAGGTGGGTTAATGCAGAATAAAGAATTAGTTGATTTAAGGAAGATATTGGATGATTTGATTGAAGCAAAGTTTCAAGATTATAAAGGGTTGGTTGATGATGATATCAAGTCAAAGTTCAAATCGGAGTTAGAGAAAAACCCAGAGAGTCCTGTAAAGGAATTAAAGAAGGCTTTCAATAAATACACTTCAAAAGTATTTTCAATAGCTGCAAAGCCTGGTTTTTATGCTAATTTACCTTTAATGGAAGGTGCTAAAGAAATGGTTATGAAGGCTAAGGAGTTAACTGGTCAATTACCTAATATTCTTTCTTCACCAGTTGGTGATGAGAATGATCCAAGTAATCCATCTGTTCAAGAGAAAAAGGATTGGGTTAAAAGTAATTTTGGTGATATGGTTGATAAGATTATTATAACTACTGATAAGGCTTCTGTGGTTAAGGATAAGTGTTGTTTATTAATTGATGATAGACCAAAGTATGTAAATGTATTTACTGCTGCTGGTGGAAGTGCAATCCTTCATAAGAATTCTGTTGAAACAATTGGTGAGATGGAAAAAATGATTCCGATGTTGTCAAATGTAACCGAGAGAAAGGTTATGACATTTGAGGGGTTTATAAATTTTTCAAAATAAAAAAAACCCACTTTAAAGTGGGTTTTTAATTTTAATTTCTTTTAAGAAAGGTGTTGAAATTATCAACTACTTTTTGATCTGTTTTAGTTCCATATTTTTGTTTTAGTCCAAGTTGTTGACGTGTTCTTGTACTATCTTCTGGTGTAAGTGGTTGCTTAAAATTCAAAGAACCAGATGTTAATTTATTAATAACAGCAGCTGGCATTTTACCCGGACCATCATCGGTTGGTTTACCCAACTTATCAGCGGTATCAGATGGTTGTGGCATAATAGCCCTTGCTGGTGCATTTTCTGGTCTATAGGATTTAATCATCGTTGCGTGTTTGGCTAACTTTTCAACAACACCATCATCATCTGTATCCCAAGCTTCTTTCAATATATCCATAAAAATTGAAACATTGTCTAAATTTCCACCCTTTGGCATTTTTACAACTTTGGGATCTCCTTTAAATATTCTTTTGAGTAGTTCAGGTATTTTTTCACCTTTTTGTCCAGTAATACTATCGTCAAATAAATCAGTGACTGCACTTGCTGGTTTCATAAATAAGGAGCCAGGTTTATCTGGATCTCCATAAGTAGCTGCGATTGCCAATTGAATAACTTTCAGTGCTTCTTCACCACTACTAACATTAAGATTAATATTCACACAAGGAATTGTAGCATCAGGATTTATCATAAATACTTGACTCCATCTATGATGTCCGTCTAGGATATATTTATTATCGGCAGTTAAAATTGCACCACCACCGAAGTTGGATGCGCCTGAAAGAGAACTTTTAGCACCATTTGGATCTTTGAAAGCTATAAACCCAATTGAATCTGCTAGTCCGATTTGTGATTGAGTTGGTTTAAGATCTTTAACATTCAATTGTGGTGTGCTATACTTAATAATTTCATCTTGTAGATTTTTATCTCTACGTCCCATATTCAAAACAGCTTTTACTTTTGGGTCAATTTCAGCTACTGTTTCAGATGATGGAATTCCTGATACTCCAGTTAATGCTTTTATGAAGGAATCATAATCCGCATCTAACATTTTACCAACTTTTTCAATATCTTGTCTAGTCACTGGAACATCTGGTCCCTTTTCCGGTTTTGTTTTTACACCAATCTCTTTTTCTGTTGTAGGTGTTTCGGCTTCATTAAGCTTTTGTATATTTTTGAATGTTTTTAAATATATCATGATTATAAAAAATTTTATAAATCTATATATTAATTATTTCTTAAATGAAATATATACTTAATCATATATTTAAAAAAGTTTGAAAACTATTCAATAAATGATTGGTAGGATTATGAAATATTTGAAAGAATTTTTTGATAAAGATGGACTTGTTTTAGAGGAAAGTTTCAACTTCAAGGATATTTATGAGGCTATGGAATTCATTAAAAAGTCTTGTGATGTATTCAATGAATTAGATCATCATCCAGATTATTTTTGTTTAGAAGGTAAAACAGTGAGGATAAAAATCTCAACACATTCAGAGGGTAAGGTTACTGATTTAGATTTTGAGGTAGTTGAAAGACTTGTAGGTTTGATAAAGAATTGTTGTAAACCACTCAATCCTCATTTATTCAAAAACCCATCTTGAGGATGGGTTTTGTTTTTATAGGTCATTAACAGATTCGTATTGTTCTTTTAGTTTATCCAAATCAAGGATTTGGGGATTTTCCCATTTATCCAATTCAAAGTTTTCAACTAGTTCATCAAATGTATCATATTCCTCATATCTCCATTCCATTTCTTCCCAGAAATTTTCTTGATCGTAAAGGTATTGTTTTTCCCAATAAGTCCATTCAATGTTTTCTTTCTCAACACCATTTGTATCCCAAGAAATTTTACCGGCGAAGTTGTAGCCCATTTCATCATATTCAAGAGTGGCTTCAACTCCATATTCAACACAGATTCTTTCAAATAATCCAGTCATAGGAGACCAAGCAGAATCGCCAGAGATATACAATTTTTTATCATCTATTTCAACGGAAGGAGAAAATCGTTTAGAACCAAAATCATCCTCACTCATATCAGATACGTCTGAATCAAAGAGGGTTTGGTAATTATTCATTGTGAACACACCATTTTCCGAACTAGTAAAACGGGTTTTAATTTTTTCCAAGGTTTCATCACTTCCTGTGATAACTACCTTATTCCAACAATCGTTTGCCATATAGGTTAATTATATTCTTAAATCAAATTTTGTTTCCACCTTTACAATAATAAAAATAGTCAAAAGGTAGGTTGTATCAATAATTATATAAGATTATGATTATAATTTTATTCTTTATCCTCCACTGGTATCTATCCCTATTCTCCCAAACCTTTTTCTTACATCGTTATGGCGCACATGGTATGTTTAAAATGAATAAGTTCTGGGAGAAGTTCTTTTACATATTTACCTATATAACCCAAGGCTCATCTTACTTAAGTCCAAGGGCTTATGGTGTCCTACATAGAATGCATCATAAGTATTCGGATACTGATAGGGATCCACATACACCACATGAATCAAGTAATGTATTTTCTATGATGTGGAAGACCAAGGATATTTATCATAGTATATTAAACGGTAAAGAAGTAGATAGGAGTCTAACTAAAGACTTACCTTCTTGGAACTTAATAGAAAGGATTGGAGATACTTGGATCAGTAGGGTTTTGTGGGGGACATTTTACACAGTGGTTTATATGGGTTTTGTACCAACTGATATGTGGTATTTGTTTTTATTATTACCTATACATTTCTTAATGGGTCCGGTACATGGAGCTATAGTTAATTGGTCTGGACATATGTATGGATATCAGAACTTTGACAATAATGATAAGAGTAGGAACTCTTTAGCTATTGATGTTCTAATGATGGGTGAGTTATATCAAAATAACCACCACAAACTACCTAATAGGGCTAATTTTGGGGTTAAATGGTTTGAATTTGACCCTACTTATCCTATTATTAGGTTATTGGGGTGGTTAGGGATTATTAAATATATTTAGGGTTTAAAAAATAATATATAAAGTGTTAAAAAAAATTACTTCTATGAAACACTTATCAAATTATAAAAAATTCAACGAGGAGGTTGAAATGGGATTTTTACCAACCGATGTAGTAAAACATTCTGGTGAAGTATTAAGCGATTTACTTTCATCAAGTAAATCTATGATTAGTAGTATGGTATCTAAGTTTGGAAGTAAGTTAGAGTTACCAGAAGAAGAGGTTCAGAATATAAGAGATTTTCTAAAAGAGAATTTTGGTACAACAGAAGTAAAGCCAACCAAGGAGAACTTTATGAAGATGTCTAGCATTTTAGGTATAGAAATGAAAAATGAAAAATTATACTATATAGATGAATTAAAGGATGGTGAGAGTTTAGCTGTGAAAATTATGTATAGTTTGAAGCAGTATGGTAAAATAAACTTATTTACTGGTGGTATTCCAAATGCGGTAATAATAAATTTATTAACAAGTTTATTCTCAACAACTATGGTTCTTGATTTTAAGGTTACAGCTTTTTTGGGCATGATATTGGGTTTTGTTGTATGGGGTTTATTTAGTATAATCTTATCATTTTATGGTTATGTTAGGCATGATAACTCTGGATTAACTTATTATTCAAGGAGTGATGATTTCAGAAAAAAATAAACTTTAAATCAGACATTTCTTAACTAAAATCATATATAATATATGATACAGTTGAAAAGTGAAGTGATTAAAACCAATTCATCTTTTTTAAACATCTATGCCGTTAATAATACTGACTTACTTGATAGGTGTATAGAAGAGTGTAAAGATAAGTTAGAAGATGTTACAACCAGAAAGGTTAGCTTCTTTTCTGATGTTATTACAGAAGATTATATGTATGGGAAGTTTAGGGTGTGCAAATCCCAAAAGTTAACACCCGCTTTAAAAGAAATCCTTGATTTTATTAATGTTAGGTTTAATTCAGATTATAATGGTATAATAATAAACTATTATAAAGATGGTTCACAATATATTGAAAAACATTCTGATAGTCAAAACCACCCACTAAATGGCGTCTTATTAATATCTTATGGTGGGTTGAGAAACTTTAGAGTCTTTGATAAAACCACAGATATTAAAGTAAAAGATATACCTTTAGTGATGGGTGAAATGGTTCATATGGGTGGGGAATTCCAATCAGAATTTACTCATGATGTAGAACAAGATGAAACGATAACTGAAGAAAGATATTCTATCTCATTTCATAAGTATATGGGTTTAGGGTTATATGAGTGAATAATTATATAAAAAGAATTCATTAAAGGATGCGAATATATATAATATCATGAAACATATTAAACTATTCGAAAACTTCCAATCTAATTTCCCAGATGTATTCAACAAAACCTTGATAAGAGGTTCAAGGGCAGATAAGGATGAATACATAGATGACCCTAGTCAAAGAAAGGTTCATTTAGGGGATATGTGGTATGATGAAAATTATAGAAAATTCATGACTAACTGGTCAACTAAGTTTGGAATACAAGACCCTACTAAATCTGTACATATGTTTTTCAGACCGGCTGATAATAATTATGATAAGTTTGGAAATGCATTTGAGATAATACCACAAGAAGGTGCTAGATTTGGGTTTACAAAACAAATAGGCAGTGGTGGACTTGGGCAACTTTTCTTTAAGAATTGGGATTATCTACCAATAGTTGAGTATCAACAGCAGTTAATTGATAGTGGTATGGTTGGATCCTTGTCTTATGAAGAATTGATTCAGATGTCTAAGGAAGAAGGTGTTACATTACACGTTTGGACTGAATCGCCTTGTTTACATAAGAAGATTAAAAAGGAACCAAAAGCTTATAAGTCTGAACCAATCTTAAAGGATGAACATTTTATCGAGCGTGGAATGGACAATCAAATGAAGGCTAAGTTTTACAAGGAACATGGTAAGGAGGTAGGGGATTTACCCAGAGAAGAAGCTTTAAAGGTTTTGGATAAATGGGATATGAATAATAAATAATATGAAACACTTAAAATCATTTAATCAATTAAACGAATCTGAACTATGGGATATATTCAATAGGCAGAATAAAACCTATATGGATTTAGATGAGGATGAGTATGATTATATGATGGATGATTTACAAGAAATAAAAGGTAGACACAAAATAACTGAAGGTGATAAGCAAAGGATATTAAAGATTTTAAATGGTTACTTAAAACCAGAAGTTACTGGTATTGAGTTTAATGGTGTTTCTTCAAAACTAGTGCCAAATGTACTTACATTATATTATAAGACTGAAGTTGGAATAGAGCCTGATTTTCGTATTAATTTTTATAATGATGATTATTTTGTTATACAGGTAAATGTTCCTGTAGTATTTCCAACAAGGGTTGAAAGTGAATCTATTGCAATGGTTACTTTATATTGTATTATAGATGGATGGGATGGGTTTGAAGAGTGGGCTGAAAAGACAACTCCTTACAATGATAATGAGGAGATGTTGAGTTTACTTAAATCACCTTTAAGGGAATTGGATTCTGAGTCTAAAGAAATAGATTATGAGAAGTTTTTAGAGTTATTCAGATTGTATCCTTGTATTAGAGATATTGGTTTAATGTTTTATCATTTTTTTGATGGGGGTAAGCACATTGCAACTGTAAGACGTATCTCTAATGGGTTAGAATTACAATGTCATAAGTCTTACAAGGAAAAACTATTTTAAAATTACTTACCTTCTTTTAATCTTTGGGTTTTCTTTTTAGATGAAAGATTAATGATTAGATTATGTTTATTTCGTGTACACTTTTCTTATGGTGGACTGCTATAACTGTTTTGGATAGGATATCAGCGCAAGTTACGACTCTTAACTTATTACTCCAAGTTGCTTTATCAATAACAGATTCTATACTATCTGAAACCAATAATTCTATTAAAGGGGATTCTTCAAGATTTTTGATAGCACTTGAGGAAAGGATTCCGTGAGTACAAATTGCTCTAACTGATTTGGCCCCGTGTGATTTAACAAGTTCTGATGCTTTTTTCAAAGTTCCAAGGGTATCTGCTATATCATCAACGATAACAACGTTTTTATCTTTAACATCACCAACTAGCTCCATTGAATGAACTTCATTTGGTTTAGTTCTTTTTTTATTAATCATTGCGAATGTAGAATCTGGGAAAGCTTTACAGTAATCCGAGGCTCTTTTAACCGCACCTTGATCTGGTGCTACGATGCAAATATCATCAATGTTTAGATCTTTTAAGTAATCAATAAATATTTTATTACCATTTAAATGTATAACTGGTATGTTATAGAATCCTTGAATAGAGGATGCGTGTAGGTCGATAGTGAATAAATTATTAACTCCTATTTTTTCAAATATATCAGCGATAACTTTAGAGCCAATAGAAGATCTTAGGTGATCTGTTTTATCTTGTCTTGAGTATCCCATATAAGGTGATATTAGATTAAAAGATAAGCAACCTGCTCTTTTAGCGGCATCTGATACGAGTAAGGTTTCCATTATTGCATCACTGCTTACTAAACTTTGTATAAAATAAACATCTTGATTTCTAACAGATTCGGTAAAGAGTGGAAGTATTTCACCATCTGAAAACTTCTCTATTTTAAGACTATCGAATGAGTCAGTATAATACCCATTTGAAATAGATTGTAAGCTATTTGATATTTTTTGACTTAATTGATTGTTATTTGAACCGGTGAATATTTTCATATAATTAGTTATTTTGATTCAAGGGATTGGTTATGTAATTTTACTTTATGCTCAGACAATTGTTTATTTACCCCGATAAAACTTACCCAATTTCTTTTAACCTTTGGGTTTTCTTTTTAGATGCTTCACATTTTGATTTTATATAATCGTGAGCTCTTTTCAATCTTTCTTTTGTATCTGTATCTTTTGCTCTTTTATGAGCCACTCTTAACCTTTGTTCAATAAGGTTTAGTATTTGTGATTGTCTTTTATGTGATTTAGATTTGAATGATTGGCTATTGATTGTTTGTTGAACATCTTCTTTAGTTCTGAACTTAACTGATACTGTATCATTCGGGTTTTCATCTGTGTAAAGTCTTCTACTGGAACCTTTAGGTTTTTTACCAGTTCCTACTTTTGGGTCATTAGATTCTTCAAGAAGTTCTACAAAATCCAAAAAATCACATAAGTGTTCCATATGTGATATATATAAAAACTTATTTATTTTAATATCTTACAATTTCAACCTTTAAACTTCTTTTATTAGCCAAATCAATCATATGTTTAGTTCCTCTACTTGTTCCATCCCAGAACGCAATTAACATATCTGCATACTGTGCCATTTCATCATTTCTAATATATCCAGCACTTTTACCCAAATTCCAATTAGCTGGGAATTGTTTTATATCATAACCTTTCTCCCTTGCATATTTTTCACCAAGTTTATCTGCACCTCTGGCGGTTCCACTAACTATTTCTATATTAGTGAATTGTGTAAGTAGGTTATCACAACTTGATTTTAGTAAGTTGTAGTCATTAAAGTTTCTTGAGCCTGCTATAATTACTTTCATATGGGTAGATTTACTTTACTTAGTAATTGATTTGAGACGTGTGTATATATTTCAGTTGTTTTAACATTTGAGTGACCTGCTATTTTTTGGATTATCATTTTTAATATATAATGTAAATTAATTAGTTTTTAATGAAAATATGTGGTATATATAAAATAGTTTCTCCATCTGGTAGAATTTATATAGGACAATCAATTGATATAAAGAGAAGAATTAGATCATATAAATCGGAAAAATGCATAGAACAAACTTTTTTATATAATTCTATAAAAAAATATGGTTGGGAAAATCATGAATTTTCTATTCTTGTAGAATGTGAAAGAGATGAATTAAATTTTTTAGAGAAAAAATACATAGCAGAGTTTAATAGCTTTAATAGTGACATTGGATTAAATTTGAGGGAGGGTGGTGATAGTTATATAATGTCTGATTATACTAAGTTATTAATGAAAATGAATAGAGCTGATTTCAGTAATGAAAAAAATCCACAATTTGGTAAAAAATGGATTTATAAAGATAATGAGTGTATTCTAGTATGTGTAAATCAATTGGAATCATATTTAGAAAATGGTTGGTTATTAGGTAATAATTTCACTAAGGGCAATTCAAATAGAAAGGGTGTAAAACTTACAGATGATATAAGAAAAAAAATTAGTAAAAATCATGCTCATCATAAACCAATGTCGGGTAAAAAACATTCAGGTGAAACAAAGAAAAAAATAAGTGAATCGAATAAAGGAAAAGTAGCTCATAATAAAAGACCAATTATAAACATTGAAACTGGAGAAATTTTTCCGAGTAAAAAGGAAGCAGCCGATTCAATGGGAATAAAGGTAAGAACCTTAAAAGCTAAACTTTTAGGACAAATAAAAAATAATACTAATTTTAGATATTTAGAAGATTATAATTTGAAATAGACTTTTTGTGAAAGTGGGACTATTCTATCTTTTCTACCTTTCGCATTTTTGATATGGATTATCATTCGTTTAGAGTCAATATCTTCAATTTTAAGGTTAGTTATTTCAGATACTCTAAGACCCACAGAAAAGGTTAGTGTTAGTATAGTTTTGTGTTTGATATTACCTATTTGGTCAAGTTTATTGAGTATAAAATCGGAATCAACTACTTTAGGTAGTTTTTTTTCTGATTTAGGTCTTTTGAAAGAAACCTTATCATATTTCTTATTCAGTCCAAACTTATATAGAAATCGGATTGAATTTATTACTTGATTTTGTTGGGATGTTGAGGTGAAATTAAAGTTATCAAGATAGGATTGAAAATCTTGTGAGGTAAGCCTTGTAGGTGGTATTTTGGTTGCGTTTAGGAATTGCTCTACATAGTGTAAATAGGTAGATTGGGTTTTGGGTGAGTAGTTTAGGTATTGCAGTTTTGTTTTACAAATTTCGTAATAGTTGGTTTTTTTCACTTGCCAGTTTGTTTAAAAGGTGGAAAAACAGGTTATTGTAGATATATGTTAGTTATAACCAATATTACATTATACGTTCTATTTAGCATTTTTTTTCAAAAACTTTTAAAAATCAGCCTGTCCGTTGTCCCATTTTTCCCAATCGAAATTCATCAAAAATCCAATATCAATTGTAGGTATTAATTCTTTTTTCATTTTTTTGTATGCAGTCAATCTATGACCACCATCAAAAAATTTACCGTTTTCAAGTATAATTGGGTCAAGTTCAGCACCATTTTTTAGAGCAGAAATTAATCTTTTAACATTGTCTTCACTAATACCCCAACCAATTTGTATAAGTTCGTTATACAAAACATCAACATTTTTATATTCTATTTTAAAAATTGGTTTATTAATAGAATCGTCAATAGAATCTCTCAACGCTTCACTATTCCAATATTCTTCTTTAATATATCGTATATTATCTCTCAAATTTTCAGTTATGTCATTTTTTACTTGGATTGGTAAATCACTCCAATTGATATAATTTGTAGTATTACTTTCGCTAATAAATTGTTTAAATTTCTTAACTTTATCAATCATTTTGCGTATATCTTCACTCATAGTTTTTACTTTATATATAAATATTCAATTTTAAAATTCCCACCGCACATTTTTAAAAGTTTTTGTTCAGTATTTCAATCAAACATTTGTGCAATTTTACCGTACTGGTTATAACAAGGTGTATAAGAAAGTTTGCTATCAGCATTGGTGATAATTTGAAAGTTCATCAAAGCAAACCTTCTCATACACCCAACCGTTATATGTAATTTATTTTAAATTTTCTAAAACTACCTTTTCCAATTCCTGTTTTGTTTTAACGATACCTTTCCAAATAACATCACTATGTTTATCAGCATAGCATATTTCAAGTTCTCGTTGTTCATAATCAGTATCACCACAAAGTGTGTAAATTATACTTCTACCATCAGTGATGTTTAATACACATCTATCTAACAAAACAGGATTTTCACCCTGTCTTTCTAATAATTCATTTATGTATTCGTGTGTCATATCTTTTAATCCGTTTTAGAAAATTAATAAACTACCTATAACAACAAATATATTGCATTAAAACGACAATATATTTGCAATCGTTATAAGTAATAAAACAAAAATTATGAGTTTTTTAATTTACCCCATCTCTTATTAAAGTCCTCATCAGTTTTCAATTTTTCCAAAAATTCATCTTCTGAATAATTGGATGTCGTTGTTGTCTTAAATGGTAATTCAACTGGTAATTCTCTTACTACCTCCCATTTTCTTGATTCCTCTGGATTCATTTTTTCAAGTTCATCCATATATTGTCTCCATAATGGATTTTCATCTTCTGTGTTTAATTTCCAACTCATAATTTTATTTTTTTTTAATTTGTATAATTTTTGTTTTACATACTTATAACAAATGATAAACAACATTAAAACGATTGTTTATCATCAGACGTTATATTCAATTAAATTATTGTTTATTGTAGAGATTTATTTAATTTCCATTTTTTAGACAAAACCACTTTTAATATTTTATTTTTATCACTATCATTAATATCATCATAATCAATATCTTCACCTTCCTTAAACACATATACACCATTTTTATATGTATATAGTCCATAAAAACCATTAAATTCATCAAATTGTATTGGAGTGGTGTGGTTTTTTCCTAAAATTTCAATAATTTGTTCTTTCACTTTTTTCTTTTTTAATCTGTAAAACAATAATTTAACTAATATAACAACAAATATAAGAAATAAATCTTATTTTGTTTATTTTTTAATGAAAAGATTTACTTCTCATATTTGCAACAGTTATAAGTAATAAAAACTAAAATTAAACTACCTCAACTTTATATATAGTACTATCACCTAAATTTTCTTTTGAAAAACTTTTAATTACATCATTATTTTTGTGTGAAATAGTTTCCACATCTGAATTGTTTTTAAATTCTTCTAACGCTTTACTTAATCTGTTAAAATATATTTGATTCCACAAAAATATACTAGTCCATCGTAAGTTTTTCAAAATAAAATCTGTTAATTTAGTTCTTTTCATTTGTTTAATTTTTAAAATTATTTACCATATCTACTATTAACAAAAACTCTATTAGCACCTATTGTAAGTGATAGTTGATTTTGTTCTTTCATGAGTGTATCAAATTGATTTTCTATTTTTAATCTATCTGAATTACTTTTTAACATATTATCCAATTTTTCCAACTCTATATCTCTTTTTGAAGTTAGAAAATCAATTTGTTCCTTGTAATTTAATTCGAGTTTTTGTTCCATTTGTATAATTTTTTTAGTTTTTACTACTTATAACAACAAATATAAGAAATAAATCTTACTTTGCCTAATTTTTAATGAAAAGATTTACTTCTCATATTTGCGACCGTTATAAACAATTTTCCTCATACCATTCAATAAACTTATCTCTCCACAACGTATCTGACATACCCCATTCGTAAGCATCTTCTTTTAAGTCTTCTGGTAGTTTATTGAAAATTTCCACAAGTTCTTCTCTTGTAGATTTCTTCTTCGTGGTATTCCAAGTTGCATGTAATATACAATCGTGCATGTGATTCCAATCATGTTGTGTAAATTCTTCCATAGTAAAAACTGTTTATAAAGTTTATCTGTAAGTTGAAAGTATGTGCAAAGCCACACTACTCATACAAAGGTAGGTATAAATTTCGAGATTTCCAAATAAAAAACCTTCTCATACACCCAACCGTTAGGTTCAATTAAATTATTGTTTTGAGTTTTTTAATTTGTTGTATATACACAATAAACCTGCGTGTAGCCGCTAGTTATATTCAATATCAAAAATTTTATGAGTTTTTTAGTTTATCGAAAGTCTTTTCCAAAAGAACCAATAATTCTTCAACTGATGTATCTTCTCTTGCAACTTCAACTTCTTCTGTGTTATCACCACACCCATCTTCAATTAAACTTTCAAAACCAGAACGATGTCTATCCAATCTAATATTAAACATATAACAACTATGTGGATATTTTTCTTCGTATTTACCACCATAGTTTTCACCATAAAAAACACCTAATTCTTGTAATTTATTCATTACATTGATGAACCTTTCTCCAATCTCTGTTGGATTCAGTTCTTTTGTTTCATTCTCGTTAATTCTTGCTTTCATATTTTAATTTGTATAAAATTTTTGATACTAAACCTAACAAATGATAAACAACATTAAAACGATTGTTTATCATCGGACGTTATAAGTAATAAAACAAAAATTATGAGTTTTTCTCAATAATGTTGTGTGTCGTTTCATCACAAAAATAAACCTCATTATTGTCTGTGTCTATTCCACAAGCATCAATGCTATTATCCTTCGCAATCATATAATCCTTATTATCTTTACCAACAATTTTTCTAAACACAATTTCGCATTCATCGTGTTCTTTTGTTAGTGTATCCAACCAATCTTTTAAGTCTTTAATTTTCATATTTTTAATTTGTATAATTTTTGTTTCATAATAAGTTTTTATTTTTTTTACTAACACATAACAAGGTGTATATGTAAGTTTTTCATTTAGTTCAATAGTATATATTAGAGTATTTATTTAAAAACCTACATATACACCCAACCGTTATTTGTAATAAAGTTCTAACATAAGTGATTGTTCCCCTTCATTTAAGGAATCTACAATTTCCATTAGTTCATCTACAACATCATGGGATGCTTCACCATAAGTATCTATTTGGTCGTTCGCCTTTTTTTGTAGGTAGATTGCTCTTTCAACTTTTGTGTTATTCATAAGACAAAGGTAAGGATAAAATAATTGTAAACCAAATTTAATTAAAACTAACGTTAATAATATTCTTTGTTATAATCACATTACCATCTTTATAACAAGTATCACCTTTAATAGAATCACACTCAAAAGTGGGATATGATTGATAACCTTTTGTTTCCCAATAACATTGAACTGTCACTGGGTATTTTTTACTGGGTGTTTTTAAAATGAGAATAGAAATTCCTATGATACCACCTATGAGGAAAACTATTAGGGGTTTATAATATTCATTCATCATTTTGATTCAAGGGATTGGTTATGGACTTTTACTATATGCTCTGCTATTTGTTTATTAATGGCGCCTGATGAAACTATTTGGACTTCTTCGTTATCTTCTTCGCCATAAAAGATTGGGACTTCTGGTGTGATTATATTACACCAACAGGATTCCCCTACAAAGCAGGGTGTTGCAATCCATTTTGATTTAAGTGCTAGGTCGTAAGCTTCTTGGTATGTCATAAGACAAAAATATCAATAATATAATTGTAATCCAAAAATAAATATATAAAATATGAAACACTTAAAATTATTTGAAGATTTTGATACTGATTACTTTTCAACTTATTATGAAGAGATAAGTGCGGAACAATATAATACTTGGAGGGAGAGTTGGTTAATGGGGGATAAGTATCTCGTTTGGGATGATGATAAGAAATCAAACGGATTTTTTAATAAGATAGAAGAGTTGTGTAAATCTATTATAGGTGATGTTTCATTTAGTGCTGAATTTGATCGTCAATATGAATATAGTGATAAAGATGTTCTAAAGGTTTTGATTTGTCGATGTGAGGAGACTGATCACATTATATTAATCAAACCATTCGATCAAGGTGGTATTGGTTTTGTGGTTTCTATATTTGCACCCAATACAAGGGCTACTGATTATACAAAAGCTATGGGACATTTTATATGTGAGGAAAGTGATAAAAACCCATTTAAAGGTTTGGAGCAATTATTAAAAGATAAAGCTAGTGAGGGATTATTTACTAAAGTTCCTAGAATTCCTAGATCATATAAGTCTGAACCAGTCCTAAAGGATGAAGATTTCACTGAGCGTGGGATAGATAATCAAATGAGGGCACAGTTCTATAAGGAGAATGGTAGAGTGGTAAGAGATTTACCAAGGGAGGAGGCTTTAAAAGTCTTGGATGAATGGTGTTTAGAAAATAATATAATATGAAACATTTATTCAAATTTGAATCATTTGAAAAATTTTTGAAGGAAAGTGATGAAGACCACCGTAAGGCTTTATCTGATACTGGATTTTGGGGTAAAAAAGGCGCTGGTTGTATAATCCTATGTAGGGTAACAAAAAGATTTCTTTTACCATTACGATCATCATATGTATTAGAGCCGAACACTTGGGGTGTTTGGGGGGGTGCGATTGATAGTGATGAAGATCCACAAATTTCAGCCAAAAGAGAATTAACAGAGGAAGCTGGATATAGTGGTAAGGTAGAAATGGTACCACTATCTATATTTCAAAAAGATTCGTTTAGATACTATAACTTCTTAGCGATAGTAGATGAAGAATTTACACCTAAATTAAACTGGGAAACTAAGGAATTCACTTGGACTGAATTGGATAATTTACCACAACCTTTACACTTTGGACTCAAATGGTTGATGAGTCAGGATTATGCTAAGTTAGTTAATATAATAGAAAAACTATAATTAAGAAATAATTTAACTTATTCCAAATTCTTTCTTATTTCCCTATCAAGATCTCGTTCTTTAATACTCGCTCTTTTATCGTGTAGCTTCTTGCCCCTTGAAAGTGCAATTTCAACTTTACATCTTCCACTTTCATTTATAAACAATCTAGTTAGTACAATGGTTAATCCTTTCTCTTCCATCTTTCCTTTCCACTTTTTAATTTCTGATTTTTTAAGTAGAAGTTTTCTTTCTCTTTTTGGGATGTGGTTATTATAAGTTCCTTCTTTATAAATTCCAATGTGTAAATTCACTAGATATAATTCTGAACCTTTAAACTGGGAGAAACTATCTTGTACATTTACTTTTTGATTGCGAATAGATTTAATTTCAGTTCCTGTAAGTACAATCCCAGCAGTCATTTTATCAAGGATTTCGAATTCATAGGTGGCCGATTTATTCCTTATATCAACTAGTTTATTTAAATCTATTTTCATAATTGTATTTTAATTAATAAATAATCTTATCTATCTGATTTTTCCTATACTCACTTAATTCAGTAAAGTTTTCTGTGAAATAGGAATGTTGGTCACCTTTATCATTTTGTATTTGGTAATAATTTTTTACAGATGGATATCTTTCTGAAAGGGTTTGTATAACTTCATAGGTTTTCCCAATAGTCAACCAACCATTTGGAAATCTATTATCTGTTGGTGTGAATACAACATTCATTTGAGTAATAGGTTTATCCATTGTAAATAAATCATCTTCATGATTTAATACAGCTTTCATTTTCATTTTAGTAATAGGTCTATTTTTTCTTGTCTGATTTTACTTATATCTTCAAAGAATGAGTTATAATAGGTTCTCAATTCACCATCATCTGATTTAATCTGATAGAAGATTTCATTTACGATTTTAATCACATCATATACTTTATTAGGGGTTAATTCCAATGGATGATATATATCATCTGTATCTGGCATAAATACTACTTTTTTAAGAGATACTTTCATTTTATTAATTGGTTTAACTTATCTTGTCTTATTGATTCGAGTGGCGTGAACATATATTCAGTATATTCACTATATTTAATTTTATATCCCTTATCATCTATGATATATTTAGCAAAGAAATAATCGTGAGGTGCTGTTATTACTTCATAGATTTTACCTTCAGTAAAATTAAATATTGTGGTGTTTGCATTACAAACTACTTTCATAAGATACAAATATAAAAAAGGTTTGGATGAATTCCAAATATTTTATTCTATCCTACCATTTAATGTATTTACTTTACAATCTCCTTTTTCTTTAATTAATTTAGTTAGAAATTCCAAATCATCTGAACCATATTCAATTAATCTATATTTAGATAATTTCCATTGGATAACATCTTTAAACTTATCAGGATTCTGTTCACCATTTTGATTTTTAATATTATCATAAAACCTTTTGATAAGGTCTTTCTGTGCATAAAAGAATAATAAAGTATTTCTATTCTTTATAGTTGTATTAAAACCATGATAACTATAAAAATGAGGAGCAAAAAAAGAAACACTATTTCCCCTATATCTAACTATTTTACAAGGGTTTAATTCTTTATCATAAAGAATAGTTCCATTATCTAACTCTTGCTCTTCTGTAAGCTCATCCTCAGGTAGATAGAAATTAACAGATATAAATTGAGCTGGTATATCTGTGTGTATACTTTGGAATCTCATTCCATCTGTAAATACAAATTGCATATCATGATTAAAAACCATTTCATCTGGATAACTATTGAAATAGAATTTCTTCATTAAGGCATTTTTGATGTCCACATCATCAAATACTTCTCTGACTTGGCTGATTTCCGTATCATTAATATCATGGAGTGGAAACCTTTTATTGATAAAATTGGGGTTATCCCAATTTCTATCTTGTAAATTTTTGTTGTATTTAAAATACAACATTTTATCTTTTAACCTTTTATAGAAATCATCTGGGAAAATATCTTGGATATAAAGATTATAGAACGGATAAGTATTTATATCAGTAGTTTCTATTTTATTTAAAACAAAATCCTTTACAGAATCCATAAATTACTCGACAATTAAAATCCTCCTTAGTGTATCAAATGATTTTTCTATGTAAACCTTACCTAATTCAAACTTTGATACCCTTCTGCCCAATAAATCATAATATACTTTTTCCACATCGGAATCAATAACAGTCTTTGGTTTTATATCAGGTTTTGGATTATTTCTAATCCATCCTTCTAAATCAAGTGGAGCATTATAATTCCCCATCAATGTTATATTATCTATTCTTGATGTTCCTGTGGGTTGAACAACACCACCTAATAGAGCTGTTGTACTAGTATTTACCAATCTAAAATAAACTAAAGATTGGTTATGTATTTGGGTTAGTGAGCTTAAATCAAAACTAAAAGCTGATTGTGGTTGGTAGTTTGTTGATGACCAAGCATAAGCTGTTGTACTTGGCACATAATATGGAACTTGATATGGTGTTATATCTGTATAACTTGTTCCATTCAACGAGTATTGTAACTTAAAATCTCTTGGACCAGTACCACTACTATTTTGTTCTACTGTAAGTAATAAACTATCATAATATGTAGTCTTTAACTGAAATTGAATATAATCATTAACTGACCAGTTTGTAGCACTTATGGATTTAGAGTTTCCATTACCAACAAAACTAGATGTCCAATTTGTAGAACTAGAAGAATGGAATCCAGTTATACTAGAGCTGGTTGTTAGGTCACCAATATCAGCAGTTTGAGATGTTGAACCAAAGTTTGGAGTTGTTCCTGTATTACTTACGGTTATAGATTCAAAGCTCCACCTAGATGTTGGTGATTTAACTATAAGTGTTTTGCTTACATTAGTTGCTGAAAAGTAGTTAGTATTTCCAGCTTGAGATGCAGTTATAGTACAAGTACCATTTCCAACTATATGTACTTTATTTGAAACGATTGTTGCGATAGATGTATTAGAGCTAGTAAGTGTTAAAGTCAATCCGGCACTACTAGATGCATCTGGTGCAAAATCAACATCTGATGAACACTTAAAAGGAAGATTATTGAATGTAATAGTTTGATTAGCTTTTGTTATATTGGCTGTAAATCCAGTGGGTTGGGTTACTGTATAGTTTGTTGATGGTGCATTATAACTACCAGTTCTAGTTATTGATATACTACTTCCAGCATTTGCACTTGAAAAAGCCCAAGTCACCGAACCAGATACAGAGAACGATTCACTATTAACTAATCCAACATAACTAGGAGTTCCTGTAATAGTTACTGTGGTTGTTGCATCATAAACCTTATCACTAAAACTTATTCCAGTAATAGTTAATGTTTTAGTGGATACTGAATTTCCTGATGATGGTGTTGTTATATTCACACTAGTTGCTCCTGTAGATGAAAGTACAATATTATTACTATTATATGTACCAGTGGCTGATGCATTTGCTTTTAATCTTATTCTTAATGTGCCCGATGCGCTACCACTAGATTGTGTGAATGTTGTAGTACTTCCAAAAATTATACCATCATTTGAAACTTCAAATCCGGTTGGTGCAGTTGCTGTTATACTAGTAGTTAGATTTGATCCTGATATGGAAAAACTTTGTGCGGTAGATTCAGTTCCATAAGTAGTGGTGAAAGCTGATGTAGTGGCTGCTCCCGTTATAGTTGCAGTTGGTGTAGATGCGGTTGTCCAAGAAATAGTCACATCATCAATTCCTAAACCATGGTCTGTTCCAGTATGGTCAGGATCTTCCCATTTCAACATTATAAAACTATTATTAGCTAATGATAAACTAGGTATAGAGATATTATTTAGGGTGGATTTATTAGCGGTTGCGTTCCCATCTAAAGATCCTGCAGTGCCTGTATTAATTGGACTTTGAGTACTAAGAGTTGTGACTTGTGTCCAAGCCGTATTGTTATTTGGTGTTAAAGAAGATATTGTAGATCCAGAAGTTTGATACCAAAATGTTATAACATTTGGTGTGGTATTATTACCATTTCTCCATTGTTCTAAAGTATAGCTAACCGTTATAGATGTGATGGTATTTCCTGAGGTATTCCTAAGTAAGACTCCATGTGCAAAATTACCAGCCGCTGCATTACTTGAACCAACCGAACCAATCGCTCTATCTGTGGATGAAGTAGAGCCAAAGCTATAAAGATTTCCGGCAGTCGCGGTTCCAGCGGTAGCTTCATAAGTAGTTCCACTACCTGTTCTTTGTGAATACCAACTACTTATAGTGGAATTATTAGTCCAAGCGTTTGTTGTTCCAGTTGTGGATAAGGTATTAAAGTTTTGAGTGTGACTACTAGTTGTAGTCATGTTAATTTGAGAAAAGATTTTGAAGGGGATTAAGAACAGAAGTGGGAGGAATCTGTTTAGGAGTTTCATTTTTATTAGTTTTTTTATATAAGCTATATATAGATGGTATTTGGGAACATTAAGAAAGTTTGGGTTAATTATGGATCATTTTAATTAATCAAATCATCTATCTTAACACCATTATCATTTAGGATTTCCCAAAACTTATCATATACTTTATCAAGTAGTTCATAGGATTTATCATCTGATTCATCAAAATCCCTTTGAAATGATTTTTTAGTGTTGTGGGCGAATTCCCATAGAGCTAAAGCCATATCAGTGGATTTAGCAGCTCTCATAAATGCCATATTATCATCTGGGTCGTTTAGGTCGAAGTTAAGTGTTGCTTGTGCCATAATGTTACAAAGATAAAAAAGGTTTGGGTGATTTCAAAAACTTTCAGTATTTTACTTCAAAAGACTTTTACCTCCGATATTTTATCGTAAATTTAGATAGATAAAATTACATCTTCAAAAAATTTAGTATCATCACTTGTATTTATAACCTTATCAATTATTTCAGGGTCAATTACATCAGGATTTACATACCAATCTTCAAAAGGATAATTAGTGCCGAGTCCAGATAAATTTCTAGCAACTAATTTATAACCCAAAGATTGAAGAAATTCTCTTGATTCAATTCGCACATTGTATGGATCCCCACTATAGAAATCATGTTCAAATGTAATAACGTTGAATTTATATTTATCGTGTGGTATTTTTTTCAAAGCAGTGAATGTATTAATACTTGGTTCAATATCAATAGATAAGTAATCTATATTACTTGGTAGAGAAAATCTTTCAAGGATTTCATTATAATCTGTTTTTAAAGCGTCAGCAATTAGATAATCATTTTTTCTAACAAATTCAAAATTCGGATTTTTTTGGATATCAATTGATAGTCCCTTCCAATCAAAAGATTTTTCCAATAGATAAGTATTGGAAATATTAATTGGGTCATGAGCTCCAATCTCAAGATATGTGCCATTTCTTTTCCCATCAAGCATCATTAATGTAAATATATCTTGACCAGATTGTGAGTGGTTAATTGTAATATCTTCGGAACCTTTAAATTTATGTTTTAGTCTTGGGTGTTTCTCATTAGTGTAATAAATCCACATATTGTTGGTAATTTTTGGAATTTATATTCTAAAAACACTTAATGTTTCACTATTATTCATCTAGTAATTCATCAATCTTATTATCTCTTTGTTCAGATAAATCTTTAAAGTGTTTTTCAAATTCTAACTCACTGAAAAATATAAAACTATCATCTGGATTATCTGTTTTGGATAATACAACACCAGTATTTCTTTTTTCAAAATAGATAATATCACCCACCCTTATTGATAGTTCTACTACTGGTTGCCAATAGTGGGCACCCTTTATTACTTTAAACATCGAACTAGATTCATCAATACATATACAAGGCGACATGCCTTATATATTTTCAGAGATACTTTTTCATCGTATCTCTTACTTTCTTCGCTTCTGAACTTGGATCTTTTGAATAAATGATTGATCTTGACATATTAATCAATATGTTTGTGTCTATCATTAATCCATCAACAACCTCTTCCAAAGAACCTCCTTGGTGTCCAACACCTGGTACAAGTAGGAATTCATTTGGTAGAACCTTTTTTACATTTTTGAATTCATTTTGATTGGTTGCTCCAATAACCCACATTTTATCTGATTTACTTTCCCAATTTTTTGTTTCATTGATAATCATCTGATAAACTTTTTCTCCGCCGAAATTTCTTAAAAGAATTTGAGAAGCATCTGGATTTGATGTTAGGCCAAGAAAAATACTTACCTTATCTCTATCTAGAAATGGTTGTAGTGAGTCTTGTCCCATGATCGGGTTTAGTGTTACAGCATGAGATTTTAATTTATCATAAACAGATTTTGAATAATGTATTGATGTTGAATTAATATCGCCTCTTTTTGAATCACAGATGATGAAAACATTTTTATTTTGTAAGTAATCAAAAAGGCATTCCATCATAGACCAACCTTCTGAACCGAGTGATTCAAAAAAGGCAGAATTTATTTTGTAACTTACTGCGTGGTCAATTGTTTGATCAATTATTTTTTTACAAAAGTTAAGTGGAGTTTCATAACCTATTTTTGATATTTCAGGATCTAAACCAATACAGAGAAAAGATTGTTTTGATTTTATTTGATTTTTTAAATCATTTATCTTCATTTTCATGGATTTTTTTTACTTCTTTTTTGTTTTTCTCTGTAAAAAAGGTAATAAGATTTTATTGCTTCATATTCCAATTCTCTTACATGATGTTGAAATTCATTTGCATAATTAGAAGCTAACTTGGTGTCTTTTGCTCTTATGGAATGGTATACATTAAGAATACTATCGTGGTCAAGTGATAGAATTTCTTTTTTTCTTTTTTCGTAATTTTCACACAAACTAACATAAGATGTGTCAAAATGAACTGAATCATTTAATTTAAAATTATTGATTGTTGAATCATAATAGGAAGCTCTTGATCTTAATTGATCCAAATCAGAAAAAGTAGAATCAATTGTTTCAATGGCATATTCATTTCTATATTCATCGGTTGATTTACAACTCTGAATAAAAAAAAGAATTGATAAGATAAATATTTTTTTCATGATGTGAATTAATTTAATTATTTATTTCATCTTCAACACCATCTTCATACTTTGAAGCAATGCCCATAGTGATAAATCCCATTGCACAAAGGGATACTGGTGCAATAAATTGCCATGGTGATACTGGATTTGTTTGATATAATACTATAGTTGATAAAACACCACCTGCGAATAAAATATTTCCGGTGGTTTCAAGCCGTTCTTTTTTCTTCAGTCTTAAATTAATTTTCTGTATTGTGTCGTGTTTCGGGGCAAGAATTGTGTTGTGATTAGTTTGTGCAAAGACAGAACTAGTAAGTAAGAACATTAGTATGGTCACAATTTTCATAGTCAAAATATTATAAAAATTTCGGGTAAAAGTTTCAACTCACTTTAAGAATTAAAGAATTAATATATAATTAAAATCAATAAAATATTCAAAAATGAGAATTGATAAGATAGATTTATTTGGTAAGTTTTTACTTTCCGGCTTGACCGGTTCAGATGATAAAGTTTTAGGAGTTAGTGGGGGAAATTTATCCTGGGTTAGTGTAGATGGAATCGGCGCTACTGGATCACCAGGTCCACAAGGCGACCAAGGTCCTGACGGCCCACAAGGTTTCCAAGGCGACCAAGGCCCAGATGGCCCACAAGGTTTCCAGGGTGACCAAGGACCTGACGGCCCACAAGGTTTCCAGGGTGACCAAGGTCCAGATGGCCCACAAGGTTTCCAAGGCGACCAAGGCCCAGATGGCCCACAAGGTTTCCAGGGTGACCAAGGACCAGAC